>Ga0228536_1000011_pt1 | contig 550740 bp, 496 predicted proteins | sample SJ1Smetagenome_FD_168611 | JGI IMG/M metagenome (GOLD analysis project Ga0228536, IMG submission 168611) | Enriched culture of PCE-dechlorinating microbial communities from Ithaca, New York, USA - SJ1.S | ecosystem: Engineered > Modeled > Simulated communities (microbial... > Unclassified...
GCCAACTCGCCGGACAGGGCTTCAAGCGCCATCTTGGCCTTATACTCAGCCGAAAACTTCCGTCGCTTGGACATCGGAAACCGTCCTCCTCGCGTACGGACCATAGCGTAACCGACTGTCCAATTTTCCGCGACCACCTCAAGTCGCCTCGCGGAGGATATGCCGGGCAGTGTCACCGCAAATAGTAGTGCTTCAGGATTCTCCATGGCCTGCCGATGGTGAAGTTGGCTTTTGACGTGTAGCAATACTGCTTGTCGCAGGAGAAGGCTTTTGAAAGGCGGGTGAACCCCTCATAGCCATAGCCGAAGCGTTTTCCTTGCGTGAGAAAGTTTATCGGGTGGTTGATCATGTCAGAGCATGGAAGAACCAAGCCCGTCGGATCAACCACGCACCGGTGAATCCCGGCTCGACATGGAATGCGATGAGGATAATCCGGAAAATTTCCAAGAACTCGGAAGAAAGCCGGGGCGTCTTGAAGAGCGTGTCCCCTCGGGCCAACCTTCTCTCGTTCCAGCCACAGCCGGAATTCCCGGAATTGCTCGGCGCTGGGGGTGAACCGGCTTGCGTTTTTAAGCGGCCTGTCGTCGATGCGGTGGGCGGAGGCCAGCGTGAAGCTGATTTTCACGTCATGCTCCAAGGCCAGACGCACGATCTCGTCCAGTTGGTCAGGCTGGATGGACAGGGTGTTGAGGATGGTCAGGATGGTGGTTCTCGGACGTCTGTGCTTGAGACGCCCAAGGGCCTCCAGGCCCGCCACGGCCGCGTCGAAGGTGCCGCTGCCGCGCAGGGCTTCGTGGGACTGCCGACCTCCGTCGATGCCTATCTCGACCATGTCGGCAAGACCGCCGAGTTCACGTCGTTGCGGCAGGAGCGTGCCGTTGGTGTGAACGATCGTTCGCATCCCCAGGCTTTTGGCTGAAGAAACGAGTTGTTCCAGGTCTTCGCGAACGAGTGGTTCGCCTCCCGAATATTCCCAGACCATCGTCCCGTGATCTCGGAAATCCTCTTGCAAGGCAAGACAGGCTTCCGTGGGCATCTCTTCAACGGGTTCCAGCCTTTTCAGGCCGCACATTTCACAATCCAGGTTGCACCGGTATGAAACGTGGTGCGTGACCGTGAAAGGCACCCTCCGTCCAAGGGCGAGCGCGACGAACGACTGGATTTGTCTGAGCATGTCCTTGTTCCCCGGGGAGATTTCCCCGCTCTGCGCCTGACGCCAAAAAAGCCATGCCCTGCCCGGAGGGGCCGGGGAGTTCGCGTCAGGCTAGGGCAATCCCGGACATCCGGGCGATGGGGCCTGCGTTGCGCCACCCCCATCCGGCTTGCCGTGCGCTCAGAACGCCGCGTTCTCCAAGGCGAGGGAGAGGATGTGCCTGGCTTTATCCGAGTACAAGGCGATGCCGTCCACCTCAATGGAAAACGACCGTTTTTGCATCAGCAGGGCGTCATCGTCGAACCAGCGTGGGATCAAGCCCCCGAAGACATACCCCCTTCGGAGCAGGAAAGGGACCATCTCTACGGTGCTGGGGTTCCCGGTATTCAGAAACAACTGCATCAGGGTGCATCCTGAGGCAGTGGCCTGATCTTCGAGTTTCAGGAATTCGGTCTCCCAGCCCGGGCCGAGACAAAACACGTTTGCACGCATGACGCCGGCTGCAGGGAAGGCCTGGGCCTCGATCCGCGTGTCTTCCGCAGGCCTCCAGTCCACGACAGCCGACAATTCGCGATCAAGCCCGCTTTGTGCGGCAATCCATGTGATCTGTTCGGTCAAACCGGCGGGGTGATGCAACCGGCGCCGATGATCCCTGATGCCCAGGAACATGACGAGGCAGGATGTGCGGTCTTTGCCCGGCGCTTTAGCCGGCATAAGTCCCAGTTCGATGCCTGTCTCGCGGAAGCCGAGCAGGGATATGGTATGCTGCATGATGACGGTGTCGCAGACCGCCTCACCGAACACGGCTTCGACATGGGGCATGTCCCGCAACATGTCCATGATCGTGGTGGAAAGATGGTACAGAACGAATGATCCCCGGTAGGCGGGATGGACCAGGCCAAGACCGAACTCCAGCAACCCGGGGAACGGGGACGAGGACCGGTAGAGAGCCGTAAAGCCGACCACTTCGCCGTTTTTCAGCCTGGCCACTGCCGGGCGGAGTTCGCCGCTCGCGCAGGCCTCGCGTATCCTGGCGGGGATGTAATACAGGTCTATGGGGTAGGCCTCGCCGTACACCCTGAAAAACAGCGAGGCCACACCCTCCGCATCTTCCGGGGTGAAGTTCCCGACCTCATAGATTCGGCCCGGCTCGACCGGATCGGGCAACCGGGAAAGCCGGGCGATGGCCTCGGCCCTGGTCATGCTCACACGTTGGCTCCGGCGGCGTTTAAAAACGCCGTGACGTCATTAAGCGTTTTGAGTTGCAGCCCTTGCTCCGGACTGATGGCGACGCCGAAATTTTTCTGCACCACCACGGCCAGCAGCGTCAGGGCCAGGGAGTCGACCCCCTGCCCCACCATGGGCTGGGACGGGTCCATCTTGTCCAGGACTGCGGCGGGCACAGCCGGGGCAAATACCTTTTTCACGTCGTCAACGGTCACGGGCATGGGAGTTCTCCTCTCTGTATCGGGTTGTGGGATGTTCATCGACACGGCATGCGGAGGTTCACTATGTCGCGGCCTGCCTGAGTTTGTAGCGCTGCACCTTCCCGCTGGCTGTCAGCGGGAGATGGGGTGTTACGACGATGTCAGTGGGAACCATAAAATCGGGAAGGTGTTGCGCCGCGTGGGCGCGAAGTGCCCTCTCCAGATCGGGACTCCATGTCCGCCCGCTTTTGAGGACGACGTGCGCCCGGGTCAGGGTCAAGGCCCCGGCCGTTCCTCCCGTCACGGCGCATTGCGCCACGGCCTCATGCGAGAGTAGGGCGCTCTCCACCCGCGCCGGCGCGACCCACAGACCGCCAACTTTGAACATGTCGTCCATCCGGCCCAGAATGGTAAACACCCCGTCCTGTTCCACGGCCATATCGCCCGTCAGGAGCAAACCGTCAGGGGTGAACGCCCGGGCGGTCCATTCCGGAGCGTTGAGATAGCCCCGCATGATCGAAGGACCGCGCAACCCGAGGTGACCAGGGGTGCCAGGCTGCACCCGCCGAAAATATTCATCCACAACGACCGCCTCGTAGGGAGGGATGGCCCGTCCGGCCGTGCCGGGAACGGACTCGCCGGGTCGGCTTGCGATCACAAAGGTCATGGCCTCGGTGGCGCCGTACCCCAGGCCCAGATCAAGACCTGTGGCCCGCCGCCACGCCTGGTGCACCGATTCCGGCAGGGTCTCGCCGGAACTATAGCAGCATCGCAGGTGTTCTAGGTGGAGTTCGCCCTCCTTCGCGAGCAGCATCAGGCAGTACAAGGCCGGAACCGAGGCGAGAACGGTGACCTGTTCTTCGGACAAAAATCTAAGCGTGTTCACGGCGTCCGGCTTGTCTGGATCGAGCACGGCCGTGGCGCCTGCCTGCAACGTCAAAAACAGTGTCGTAAACAGGCCATAGGCATGGGACATCTTGGCGGAACACAGCACAACGTCATCCTGACGCAGCGCCAAAAAATCACCCGTGGACTGAGCCACGGCGAAAACGTCGTTGTGGGTGTGCGGCACGACCTTGGGGTGCCCGGTGGTGCCTGAGGTCACAAGCATCAGGCAGACATCGTCACGCCGGGCGGGGTGCGCTTCGATGTGTGGGACGCCTTCAATCAGCCCGGCAAGGATCGCGTCGTCCGCAACGAGGTGTTGGACTCCGGCCTCTTGCGCCGCCGCAAGGGCCACATGGCCAGGGGATGCAATGACCAGCGCGGGCCGGGTCGCTTCGATACAGTCCCGGTAGTCCTCATGGATCATCCGGTTGCCGAAAAGGACGGCGACGCCGCCGCACAGGACGCACCCCAGGGTGCAGGCCAGGAAAGAGAAGGAATCCGGCAGGACTATGAGCACCGTGTACCCGGGGGAGACGCCCCGCGAGCGTAGCAGCCCGCCCATGGACCGCACGGCATGATCGAGTTCGCCATACGTGAGGGAACGCCCTTCACAGCGGGCGGCTGTTTTGTCCGGCTGTCGCCCCGCCCTGTCCAGGATGATGACTTCGACGAAATTCTGCATGCTTTCACGACCTGTTGGCTTGCGGACTTATCCAATGGGAATCAACTATCTGCTATTATCTCGCCCACGCTCTCGCCGTCAATGCGGGAATGGCCGTGATGCGAATACATCCTGCCGAATTGATTGACGGAACACTTCAGTCTGGCCGGACGCCTGATTGCCGCATCCATGAAAAACATGTATCCTTCCCAGGATGCTGCCTCGCATGCGGCGTCATGAAATCGTCATCGGAGACAAGCCCATGCCCGACGAGACGCGCCTTGTCGTTGAGATTCCGCCGGACATGGCGTTTGCCCATTGCCTGGCGGGAGTGGCGAAGACCCTGGCCGAACGCCTGGGAATGGGCCCCAGGGAAAACCTGCGGTTCCAACTCACCGTAGAGGAATTTTGCATGTACCTGGCCGGCGTCGTCCGCGACGGCCAGCCCATGCGGATCGAACTGACCGGAAAACGCCATCTCCTGAATGCCGCCTTCGTTTTCGCGGCGTCCGAAGTCGCGCTCGGGGCTCTGAACATCACGGCATGCGCAAAACCTAGCCATGACGGAGAGAATCCCCACGATCTCGGCCTGTTGCTGGCTGGCAAGGCAGCGGATCGTTTTTTTCTCGAACACCACGGCCACGACCTGTTCCGTATCGTGGCCGAGGTGGATAAAGCGTATCCAACCCTGCCGCCTGTCTGTCCTCCCGGGATTTCACGGCCTCCATACAGGCTCCTCGCTGAGCATGATCCAGCCCGCCTGACCCAGGCCGCCGCCCTGGCTTCGGGAGCCTATCCGGCCTGGCAGTGTTCGGGCAGCTTCCGCACTCCCGAAAAATTCGCCGACCTGGTCGCCTGCGGACAGGTCGAGTGCCTTGTGGCCGTCGACGCCGGCGGGCAGACGGCGGGGCTCGTGGCCTGGAGGCCCTGCAGCGACCGGGCCATCTTTTTTTCCGGCCCGTTCGTCTTTGCCGCAGGCGCGGAAAGGGCAGACATCGCCCGACTCCTTCTGGACGGAATGCTCATGGCCCTGGCCCGAACCCCCTACGCAATCATGCTCAGTTTCAGGCCCACGGACGATCTGACCCCGGGCTATTTCGAGCCGCTTGGCAGCCTTCAGGGCAGCGCCGGGGCCGGGGAAGGGCAACAGCCCGTGGTCTTTCGGCATCTGCGCGAGGATGCCGGGTTGGCTGTCTGGTACAGTCCCCGCATCGAGACGTTTTTACGCCAAAGCTATGACCGTCTGGACATGTTCCGTGACCTTCTCCCCGTCGAGGAACCGGCAGTACGCACCAGAGCCGAGTCGCTTCTCGGCGCCACCCTGGACCGCCAACGCGACCTGGCAGAATTGCAGCCTTTTCTGGACGGCCGGGACATGGCCTTGAATCTTGCCACCCATGTTGACACCATCCGGGGCAAAGGGATCGGCAGGATACTCTATTACATGGATCTGTCCCGACCCTGGGAAGCGGCATTGGCCGAAGACCTGATGCACGCGGGATTTGTCCCAAAGCTTGTCCTGCCGTACGCCGGGAAGGCTGACAAGGTTGTCTGGCAGCATGAGCGGACTTCTTGACCACATCCCGGCCTACGTCCGGGGATTCGAACGCTATGTCCCCAGCCGGCCTGACGCGATCCTCATGCGCCAGTACGGCGTCTCGCGGCTTGTACGGCTCAACAACAACGAAAATGCCCTGGGGCCGCCGCCATCCGCCAAAGAGGCCGTCGCCGCCTTCGATCCCGCCCGGGCCGCCGTCTACCCCAGCGGAGACGCCTACGACCTGCGCCATGCCCTTGCGGCGCGCTTCGGCAAATCACCGGAACAGTTCCTGGTGGGCAACGGCTCCTGTGAGGTGATCGCCTCGGTAATCCGGGCCTTGTGCCACCCAGGGGACGCCATTGTTACGGCGGACAGAACCTTCGCGGTCTACGAGTGGGTGACGGGGTTTTCCGGCTTAGCGTCCCGGCTGGTTCCACTCAAGAATCTGGCGCTCGATCCGGCGGCGATGCTTGCCGCCGTGACCGGGGACGTCCGGGTCGTCTTCGTCTGCAACCCCAACAATCCCACCGGTTCCTGGTGGAACAGGGCCACCCTTGAGCGTTTTCTGCGCAGCCTGGACGGACGGGCCATGGTGGTGCTCGACGAGGCCTACCGCGAATTCGTGGACGATCCGGACTTCCCCGACGGCATGGAGATCATGGAAAAACACGAAAACGTCCTGGTCTTTCGCACCTTTTCCAAGATGTATGGCCTGGCCGGACTCCGGGTGGGCTACCTGTGCGGCTCCCTGGAGGCCACGGACGTCATCCGCCGCACCCATATCGCCTATTCGGTCAACGCCCTGGGGCAGATCGCGGCCGCAGCGGCCCTTGCGGACGACGCGGAACACGTCGCGGCCACCCGGCGCATGGTGGCCGACGCCAAAGCCTTCCTGCTCCCTGAGGTCGAAAAATTGGGGCTCGAATATATCTGCGGCCAGGGCAATTTTCTCATGCTCCGCACCCCGGTCTCCGACACCCTGCTTTATCGGCGGCTCATGCGGCGCGGAATCATGGTGCGCACCATGACCGGGTTTCGCTTCCCCAACTGGATCCGCGTCTCCCTGGCCCGGGAAGAGGCCATGCAGGCCTTCGCCACGGCCCTCAGGCAGGCCCTGGATACGAAATGACCGAGCCTGCCGGAAGCGTGCCACCACGGCTTTTCACCTATGACTTCACGGTCCTGCTTGTGGCGGCCGCATTCGGATTTTGCAACATCGCCGTTTTTTACGGCTTCGCCTCGTATCTGGAGCGCCTGGGCGTCGCCCCGGCCTGGCGGGGGTGGCTCCTCGGGGCGGAGCCCTTGGCCGCCGTCTGCCTGCGCCCCTTTTTGAGCATCCTGGTCACGCCGCGAAACGCCCTGGCCCTGGCCCGGATTTCCCTCCTGTGCATGGGCCTGGCCCTTTGCGGCTACCTGTTCGCCCGGGACGTCGGCCCCATTGCGGTGGTGCGCCTTTTTCACGGCGTATCCTTCGTCTGTCTGGTCAGCGCGGTCACGGTCATGCTGGCCAGGGCCATCCCTGCGGGGCTCTCCGGCCGGGCCTTCGGGCTGTTTTCCCTGTCCGCGCTGGTCCCGTACGCGATCATGCCGCCGCTGGCCGAGTGGCTGCTGCCGCGCCTTGGCCGGGAGGACCGGGTATACGCCGTCTGCTCGGTCCTGGTGTTGCCCGGTCTGGCGTTTCTGGCCCCCCTGGGCCGCCGGTTCGGGCACCGGGCCATGGCCGCCGTGGCCGGAACCCAGCGGCCGAGCCGGGCTGCGGTGCGCCGCACCCTATCCCTGACCCCGGTGCGGCTGGTCCTGGCCGTCAACCTCTGCCTCTTTTTGAGCACCACACTGGTCTTTTTTTTCATACGCCCCTTTGCCCAGGGCATGGGGCTGGACGATCCCGGGCTTTTTTTCACTGTGTCCACGGCCGCCTCCATCGCCATGCGCCTTGTCGGGGGGGGGTATTACGACCGGCTGCCCAAGGCGGCCGTCCTGGCCGTCTCCCTGGCCTGCCTCGCCGCCTGCATGGCCGGATTCGCCGCCGTCGGCGGCAAGAACGGGCTGCTTCTCCTGGCCGGGGCCTACGGCCTGTGCCTGGGCGTCGCCATGCCCCTTGGCAACGCCGTCATGTACGGCCATTCGCCCCCGGCCATGCGGGGAACCACCCTCAACCTGATGCTTTTCACGATGGACATGGGATATGTGCTGGGGCCGGTGGCCGGCGGGGCCATCCTGGCCTCGGGGGCGGGGTATACGGCGCTTTTTTTCACGAGTTGCGGCTTTGCCCTGGCCGCGGCGGGGCTGGCCGCGCCCCTGGCGGCGGCCGACTGGCGGGAGCGGGCGGGGCGGCGGCCCTGATCCGGGCCATTCTCCGTGGACGCGAAAAAGGCGGTCAGCGTCCAGCCATGCGCAGAAGGAGGTTCCCAGCCACCTTGCGGCGATAGGCGGCCGTGGCCCGGACGTCGTCGATGGGAGAGACGGCCCGCCGGACGGCCCCGCCCGCCTCGGCCAGGGCCTCCCGGTCCAGGCGGCGGCCGAGCAGACGGGCCTGGGCCTCATGGCAACGCACGACCGTGGGCGCGACGCTGCCCACGGCGATCCGGGCCTCGGCCACCCGGCCGTCGCCGTCCAGGACGATGATCGCGGCTAGGCTGGCCACGGCGATGGCCAGGGCGTCCCGGCGGCCGACCTTCTCGAAATGGTGCAGGCCGCCTGCGGGGGGCAGGGGGATATGTACGGCGGTAATGAGGTGTCCCGGCGCCAGGGCCGTGCGTCCCGGCCCAAGGAGCAACTCCCCGATGGGCGCAAGGCGTACGCCTTCCCGGCTGCACACCTCCGCCTGGGCATTGAGGACATAAAGCGGCGGCAGGGTGTCCCCGGCCGGGGAGGCGGCGGCCAGATTGCCGCCGATGGTCCCCATGTTGCGCACCAGCGGCGAGCCCAGGACGGCCAGGGCCTGGGCCAGCACCGGCAGATGCTGCCTGACCACGGGATGGCGGACCAGCTCGGCATGGGTGGTCATGGCCCCCAGGCGCACATGACCATTCTCAACGCCCACGCCGTCCAGACCGGGGATGCCTTCCAGCAGGGCCACGTCGCACGGGCCATGCCGCCTGGCGGCGACAAGCAGGTCCGTGCCCCCGGCCATGGGCCGCGCCCCGTCGGCCAGAAGCGGCCAGAGTTCGGCCAGGCAGGCCGGACGAAACACCTTCCCGGTCACGGCTTTTCCCCGCGCATGACGGCGGCCGCCGCCATCACCGCATCCACGATCTTCACGTAGCCCGTACAACGGCACAGGTTTCCGGACAACGCCTCCCGCACCACGCCGCGATCCGGGGATGGATCACGGGCCAGAAGCTCGGCCGCGGCGATGGTCATGCCCGGGGTGCAATAGCCGCACTGCACCGCACCGTGGGTGGCGAAGGCCTCCTGAAGGGGGTGGGGCGACTCAGGCGCGCCCAACCCTTCCGCCGTGAGCAGCTCCCGCCCGTCGAGCTGGGCCGCGAGCATGAGGCAGGTGAGCTTCGCCCGGCCGTCCACCAGCACCGCGCAGGCCCCGCATTCCCCCGTGCCGCAGGCCTCCTTGGCGGCGGTCAGGCCCAGATCCTGGCGCAGTACGTCCACGGCCCGCCGGGCCGGATCGACCGTCAGCCGCACCTGCCGCCCGTTAAGGCGAAAGCGTATCTCCATGTGTCCGCTCATGGGGTTTCTCCCTGCAAAGCCGCAAGAACCTCTTCGGGCGTGATCGGCAGGCGCGTGGCGACAAACCCCACCGCATTCTCCAAGGCCTGGGCCACGGCGGGACCCGGGCCGTGGATGCCAAGCTCCCCCATGCCCTTGAGGCCCATGGGGCCGCTGGGCTCGTCGTCGTCCAGGGCCAGGCAGGCGATGTCCGGCAGATCCAGGGAGGTGGGAAGCAGATACGTGCTCAGGTCCGCGGCTCGGATATGCCCGTTTTCCACGACGAGATCCTCGAAAAGGGCCAGCCCCGCTCCCTGGGCCGCCGCGCCCTGGAGTTGCTGCTCAACGCCCGTCAGGGACAGCACCCGGCCGCAGGCCGCCGTCATGAGACACTCCCGCAAACGAACACGGCCCGTCAGTTCGTCAACCTCGATCCCGCATACGCAGGCGCCGTACGCATAGAAGCGGTGGGGAAAGCCGAAGCGGAACTCCCGGCCGGTCTCCGGCGTGTTTTGCACCACGGGCATGATGAACTGGTCAACGCATATGCGGTCGTCGCGGGACAAAAACCCTCCGAGCGCGGCCAGCGGCACGCTGCGCCCCGTGGCCGGGTCAGTCACGGCGCCGTGGACCAGTTCCAGCCGCTGCGGTTCGTCGCACAAAACGACCAATGCCGCCCGGGCCTTCAGCTTCTCGGACATGGCCCGGCAGGCCCCAAGCAGGGCGTTGCCGAAGGTGTAGGTCGTACGGCTGGCGGACGATGAGCCGGCCGGCGGGCACACGGCGGTGTCGGGCTGGACGCAGGAAAAGGCGGTCTCTGGCTGGGAGAGGGCCATGGCGGCCAGGGAGACGAAGGCCGGGGCATTGCCCTGTCCCATGTCCGGCACGGAATTGTAGATGCGAAAGGTTCCCTGGCGGGTCAGCTCGAGTTTGGCGGCGGCATGATCCGGCAGCCCCCGGCCGTAGCCCATGGCGTTTTGCATGGCGGCGATGCCGACGCCACGCCGGACGAATGGCGGGGCCTGTTGTATCCATGCCTCACGCTTTGTCCAGAGGGGGTGGGCCATGGCTGCGTCGAGACAGGCGGCCACGTCGGTTCCCTGCTCGGCCGGCACTCCCACGGCGTTCGTCTCGCCCGGGCCCAGGGCGTTTTGCCGCCGCAACTCGCCCGGATCGCGCCCAAGGCGCGCCGCCAGAACATCCATGGACCGTTCCATGGCGAAGCTCGCCTGCAGAACGCCAAATCCTCGAAAAGCCCCGCCCACGGGATTGTTGGTATAGGCACAGGCCCCCTCGATGCGGGCATTGGGAATGCGGTACGGCCCCCCGGCGTGTTCCATGCCCAGGGCCATGATCTCGGTGCTCAAATGGGCATAGGGACCGGCATCGAAATGCATGATACAGTTCAGAGCCCGCAAGGCGCCATTCGCATCGGCCCCCAGGCGTACCTCCACGATGGCGGCGTGGCGCTTGTATCCGGCAAGAAAGGTCTCCTCGCGGCTCCAATCCATCTTGATCCATCGCCCCGGAACCCGCACGGCGGCCAGGGCCAGCAGACACTGCACCGTGGCCCCGTCCTTGCCGCCGAATCCGCCCCCCAGGTACGGGGCGCGCACGCGGATGCGCCAGGCGTCAAGGCCCAGGGCGTGGGCGATCTCGAAGCGGTCCCGGAAGGGGGCCTGGGTGGAGACGGTCATTTCCAGCACGCCGGAGGGCGCCATGCGGGCCAGTCCGTTTGGCGGTTCGAGAAAGGCATGCTCCTGCATGGGCGTCTCGAAGCGCCCCGCGACCACGATCTCGCATGTTTCCAGGGCGGACAGGGCGTCACCCTTTTCCATGAGCCCCCGGGAGAGGATGTTGCCCTCCTCGCGGCCGGGATGGACCAGGGGCGCCCCCGGGGACAGGGCGGACAGCGGGTCGAATACGCCGGGCAGGGGCTCAATATCGGCGCGCACCAGGGACAGCGCCGTGGCCAGAGCCTCGCGGCTTTCGGCCACAACCAGGGCCACGGGGTCGCCGCAATGACGCACGAGGCGGCCGCACAGTACCGGCTGATCCTTGTGCACGATGCCCTGGCGGTTGCCGCCCGGCACGTCCGGCCGGGTGAGCACGGCCACGACGCCTGGAACCGCGCGGGCGGATCGCACATCCACCTCGTTGATCAGGCCGGAGGGTATACCTGCCCGTTTGACCCCGGCAAACAGACACCCCGGCGGGGTCATATCGGCGCTGTAGCGCTCGCGACCCGTGGCCTTGGCCAGGGCGTCAGCCCGGGAAGGGGAGGCGGTTGACGGCATATCTCACCTATCGGGGGGAATGTGTTTTCGGATTTGTGCCGGGGCGGTTGTAAACCGGCCGGACGGCCGGCCTGTCCGTCCCGAAACCCGGGAAATTGGCTGGCGGATGCGTCTTGGGCCTTCGCCACTGCGCCGCAGCCCAGGCCCGGGTCTGGGCCGCGGGGAGCGCCGCCGCGGGCGGATGTCCGCGCACGGCGGATGTACCACAGGCATGGCGGTGGCGGAACTCCTTTGTCCGCAATATGGCGTTTTGGCGATCCGCATCCACGACGCGGCAATGCCTGGCAAGGGAGCCGGCGGATGGCATCCGGGGGTGGACGCGCGACCTATGCCATCCCCGCCCGCACGGTGATCAGTTCGGCCACGATGCTGACGGCGATCTCCCCCGGTGTCTCGGCTCCGATGGCAAGCCCCACGGGGCAATGCACCCGGGCCAGTTCCGCCTTGGTCCTGCCTGCTGCCCGCAGACGCTCGTAGATGGCGTCGCGCTTGCGCCGGCTGCCGATCATGCCCACGTAACCGGCCACCGTGGCCAGGGCCCTTTCCAGGGCCACAGCGTCGTGGATGTGGCCCCGGGTGGCGATGACCACCATGTCGCGCCGGGTGATGGTCCGCCCGGCGAAACAATCGTCCAGGTCGGCCACGACCGCCTCGAAGACCGTGGGGAAGCGCTCCCGGCAGACGAACTGCGGCCGGTCGTCCATTACGGTGACCGAAAATCCGGCCAGCCCGGCAATCCCGGCCGTGGCCCGGGATACGTGCCCGGCTCCCACGAGAAAAAGCCGCGATCTGCCCCGGCAGGGCTCCAGAAAAAAGCGTCGGCCTCCGGCGTCCACGCACACCGGAGCCCTGAGGCTCTCCCCGGCCCGGCGCAAGGCGCGACCGACCGCAGGGGGCAACATCCCCTCCTCCACGGTGCCGCCGTTCTCGCCTAGAAGGATTTTCCCCCCGCCTTTTTCCGGAGCGTCCAGGGGGGTTGCCAGCAGGCAGCACTCCCCGGTGGCCAGACGACCCCGCAAGGCCGCGAACAACGCGGCCTGGTCCGGATCTATGCGCTCCAGGAAGATCCGCAGCCTGCCTCCGCAGATCATGTCCGCCCCCGCCGCCATTCCCCCGGTCAGGTTGAAGTCCATGAGCCTGGGCAGTCCACTGGTCATGACACCGGCCGCCGCGTCCATGACCCGGGCCTCCACCACGCCGCCACCCACGCTTCCGGCGATGGAAGAGTCGGCGAACACCAGCATGAACGTTCCGGGCGAACGCGGCGCGGAGCCCTCGCTGGCGGCGATGATCGCCCGGACCAAGCATTCCCCGGCCGCCAGCCGGTCGAGAAGCGTTTCCAGAAGATCGTCCATGCACGGCCCCATTTTTTTGATGTCCTACCAGGCTACTTCTTTGACATATTCGAGGTATTGGTTGATGGTGTCGATGGGCCGTCTGCCCATGTTCCGATAACCCTGGTGTGAGCGTTCGGTGTTGTATTCCTTGAGCCAGGTGTCGAGATCTTCCTGGAGCGAGTCTACGGTTTCGTACATGGTTCTTCTGAAGGCGTCCCGGAAGAACTCATCAAGCACCGTGCCGTTGAATCGTTCAACGAACCCGTTCGTTTGCGGGCTTCGAACCTTGGTTCTGCGATGCTCGATCTCGTTGAGTTCCAGGTACATTTCATAGGGATGGGACGGGGTGCCGCAGAATTCCCGGCCATTGTCCGTGAGGATCGCTGATACAGGAATCTTGCGTTCCTCGTAAAAAGGCAATGTGTCGTTGTGCAGCACCGCGACGGCGGCTTCCGGTAGCTTTGTGGTATGCAAAAATCCGAAGGCATAGCTGGAGAAGGTGTCCACAACCACATGCAGATAGACTCTGCCTACCCCCTTGAGGCGGCCGACATAGAATGTGTCCTGGCAGAGGAGTTCGCCTGGGCGTGAACTCTCAACATGGCGCTCCCGAAACGCTGGATTCTGCTTTTCGAGGAAGGCCACTTGCTCGCTGGTGAGTTCGATGGGCTCACCAGCCCGCTTCTCCTCCAGCTTGAGCCAGCGGTCGTATTTGCTGGCCATGCCGTTCTTGATCAAGATGTTCTGGATGGTCGGCGAACTCACCGAAATACCGACGAGTTTCAACTGATTGGAGAGCCGTACGCATCCCCAGGCCGGATGCATTTCCGCCTGTAAGAATAAATTTTTTTGGACTTCCAAGGGAATCCGCTGTAGCGTGAATTTTGGTGGTGAATCCATCTTTTTACCTACCGAATTCCTGACACTGCCGCCCCCCTAGCGCCAGCCGCGTATTGGTGTGCCCGAACAATAGTGCTGTCAATCATAAGCCATTCTGTGTCAGCATCAACTGCTAGAGTGTTAAAAATCATTTGCCAAACACCGTTTTTTGACCATCGAATAAATCGCTTATGAACGGTCGCCCACTTTTCATAGCTTATTGGCAAATCTCGCCACGGAGCGCCAGTCTTTGCAATCCACATAACGGCGTTAATGAAAAGTCGATTGTCTTGCGCTGTCCTTCCTCGATCACCGGATTTTCCAGGAAGAGCGTCTTTTATTTTGGCCCATTGCTCATCATTAATAGAATGCCGAGTCTCCATTGCGTCCCTCCTGCAAGGAGGGATAGCACAAAGCTAAGCTAATGTCGACACGGCCTAGTCATGACCCTATTTTAAATATCTTGAAGGTTGTGTAGCAAATCAAGATCAAGGGAGAGTGCCGTTGCCCGGATCATAGATTACCCGGCTTCTTGGCCACCTGGGCCACCGGATTGCGGTCGGCCTCGCGCAGGATGCCAACCATCTGCTCCTCGGAAAATCTTCCCTTCCTCATGGCTCCCCCTTCTTGCGTGGGGGGGCACTCTCTCAAGTTTCAAATGGAACGAAAAGGGCCGGGCAGGTCATTCTACCCTGCTCTCCTTTTAGCGGGCCAGCTCTCGGATGATGTCCCCCATATGGTCGGCACCGGCCGGAAATCCGAGACCAGCCAGGTGACCCGGAGGGCTCACGAAGAATTGCAGCAGGCTGGAACCGGCCGCCGCATTGACGGGCATGGTCTTTTATGATCGGTTAAGTATTGAGTCCATGGCCCGTGACGTTTCCACCGATGGTGCGAACACTGACGTGCGGAGAGAAACCATGCGCCCGACACACCGCTGGCAGGGTGCCGCAATCACCATCCTCATGGGGTTGGCCGCCTTTGCCGGAGCCGCATGGGCCCAAGGTGAAGGCCCGGTTCCGGCCGGGAAAAAGGTACTGCTGGTCGATTCCTATCATAGCGGATACCCCTGGAGCGATGCCCTGGAGAAGGGCGTGCGCGACGTGCTTGAACCCGCGGGGGTGGCGCTTGAGGTCGTGCGCATGGACACCAAGCGGAAAAGTGCCGTCAGCGATCAAATGTCGGCTGCGGCTGCCGCCCTGGAGGCTATCGAACGTCTCAAGCCAGACGTGGTCATCGCCGCGGACGACAACGCCCAGGAGCACCTCGTGGTACCCTTCCTTCGGGGAGGCGACCTGCCGGTGGTTTTCTGCGGGGTCAACTGGGATGCCACGGAATATAGCTATCCGGCCAAAAACGTCACCGGCATGCTTGAAGTCGAGGGCGTGGAGGAGATGGTCTCCCTGTTCCGGCGCGATGCCAGGGGGACGCGGATCGGATACCTGAGCGGGAACACCGACGTGGACCGCAAGATCACCACGGAATTCAACAAACGCTTCTTCAACGGGTCCATGAAGGTCTATTTCGTCAAGGATTTCGAACAATTCAAGGAGATATTCCGTGCCGCCCAGCACGAGGTGGACATGCTTTTCCTGCGCAATTTCGCCGGGATCGAGGGCTGGGAACCGGAGGCGGCCAAGGCGTTCCTCCTGGCAAACGTCGCGGTGCCCACAGGGTCGCACCTGGATTTCATGGCCGAGTTCGTCGTCTACACCATCGGCAAGGTGCCGGAGGAACAGGGGGAATTTGCAGCCCGGACAGCCCTGCGCATTCTCAATGGCGAGTCCCCGGCGGACATCCCCATGGCCGTTAATGAACGTGTCCGCCTTGTGGTGAACCTCGAAATGGCCGAGGCTGCTGGCGTGGTCGTACCCTTGAGTGTCTTGAAGACCGCCACGGTGTTGGGCAACAAATGAGAAGCGGCTCCAGGCGGCTGGGCGTCCGGGACGTGGCCCGGGACGGGGGCTGTGCGGCCGGACAGGGCGGCCGGGCAAATCGATGAAGATCCAACTCAAGATCAATGTCGTGAGCCTGGGCATCCTGGTGGCTGTTGCCGTGGCCATCAGCCTTGTCGGCGTGCTGACCATCGAACGCCTGAGCGAGGACTTGAACCGGAGGCTCCTTGCCGCGGAACTGGACAAGGTCATTGCCGATGTGGCGGCGGCCCATCTGGTCCTGGTGGAAAGCGGGGTGGACAAGGCGTCGAGCTATGTGCGCAATGCGCAAAAAGAGACCCTGGAGCGGCTGGAGGAAGGGAAATCCAGGCGGTTCGGCCAGTTGACCATTGTCGCCATGCCGGGCCAGGTGCTTCTGCACGACAATCCGGCGGGCAGGGGCGAGGATGTCCTGGGCTGCCTGCCCCGGACGATGGACGGGGGGGACGGCGTGGTGGCATGCACGGATGCCCCGGGAACGTATCTTCATTTCTACCGGGCCTTTCCGGCCTGGGACTGGACGGTCATCCTGTCCGCCTCCACCCAGGAGATGCGGGCCCTGCGCACGGCATTCGTGCGCAATGCCCTGATCATCCTGGCCGTGAGCCTCCTTGCGGGGGGAATCATTCTTGTCGCCTTGACCCGCAGCGTGGTCGGGCCGATCCAGCTTCTGGCCAAAGCGGCCATGGGATTGAGCCGGGGGGCCTTCGACGCGCAACTGCCCCAGGTCAAAACCAACGACGAGGTCGCGGAACTGACGGACGCCTTCAGTATCATGCGCAAAAATCTTGCCGCCGCGCACTTCGACCTGGAGCGCCAGGCCCAGGAGCTTATCGCGGCCAATGCCAGTCTGAGCCAGGAGGTGGCTGACAGAAAAAAGGCCGAAAAACAACTGGAAGAGCTCAATCGCGACCTGGAGGGCCTTGTCGAAAAGCGCACCCAGGCACTGGCTTGCCAGGCCGCGGAGCTCGCCGCGGCAAACCGCAAGCTGCTCGAACTCGACGAGCTCAAGTCCGCATTCCTCACCTCGGTCTCCCACGAACTGCGCACGCCGCTGACCTCGGTGCTGGGCTTTACCAAGCTCATGGACAAGGATCTGGAGAGGCATATCATACCCCTGCTTGGGAAAGACAAGGCACTGCAGGGGAAAGGGAGACGCATTCTTGCCAACCTGGCGATCATCCGGCACGAAGGCGAGCGGCTTACCCGAATGATCAACGACTTTCTGGATCTGGCCAAGATAGAGTCCGGTCGCATGGAATGGAATGACAGAGATGTGGATTCCGGAGAGCTGCTGCGTCATGCCGTCGACACGGCAAGAGGCATGCTTTCGGACAAGCCCGGGGTGCAACTGGCCCTGGATCTGCCGGACCATCTTCCCACGCTTCATGCCGATCCGGATCGCCTGGAACAGGTGCTTCTCAATCTGCTCAACAATGCCGCCAAGTTCACAATCAGGGGGAGCGTCACCCTTTCCGCCGGGACAAACGCATCCGGCGAGGTGGAGATACGCGTCGCGGACACGGGCTCGGGCATACCGCCCCACGCCCTGGACATGATCTTCGACAAGTTCCATCAGGTCACCACTGAGAGCATACAGGCGGACAAGCCCAAGGGGACGGGATTGGGGCTGGCCATCTGCCGGGAGATCGTGTCCCACTACGGGGGCGGGATACGGGTCGAGTCTGAACCCGGCAAGGGCAGCGTGTTCATCGTCACCCTTCCGGCTGCCGCCGGGGGCGAAGCGGCCCTCCCGCCGCACGCCGCTCCGAAGGCCGTTTCCGGCGAAGGGTCATGCGCTCCTGCCGCGGAGCGCCATTCTGCCGAGTGTTCAGAGCATCAGTCTTCCCGGGGCCCAAAGCCCGGGGAAATCCCATGAGGCGGCATACGGGTTTCGCGTGAGGTGCTTCCAGCCTGGGGGACAGGCGGGCACCCCGGCCAGTGTATTTCCCGAAAGAACACATGCCGGGCACATGAGGAGCCCGGCAAGGGAGGGTCTCGGATGCGTTCCATATCATCGTTTTGGCCGGGATTTTCCGGCAGGTTGCACCTGATTCCGGCCGTTTTTGTCCTCGTCGTCGGCCTGATGTCGGGGGTGCAACCTGTCCTGGCGGGCCTGGAGGCGGACAGCACGGAAGTGATTGAGCAGGTGGGCAAGGTCGTGGATGTCGGCACGGAATCGCTGGGAAAGCTCTACGAGACGCAGCCCAAGCTGTTTGAGAACCTCAAGGATACGGTAACCGCCCTGAAGGTGGTTGACCACCTGGCCAACGCCAGGGACAGCGAGGCGCTGGCCGAACTCGTTGCCTGGCAGATCGGCAAGCAGCTCGATGCCGTGCTGGAAAAGCTCTTACCGTCGCCCGCCTTGTCCGTCTTGTCCTGGGCCAAGATATATCATGGCTCCTTGGAGCTTATACGGGACTTCATGGTCATCCCGGCCATGGATGAGCGTTTGTATCAAGCATACAGACGGCAGCGTCAGGGAACCGGCGGGGCCTCACCCGAAGATGCGTTCAGCGAAGTAACCGTGCTGCCAGCCTCGGGCTATTATCTTGTCAAGAGCACCATGCTCGACAAATATTACAAGGCCAAGGGCTACAAGAAAGAGCAGATCGGCGAACGCATGGAGGCTGCTGCGGTCAAGCAGATCGACAATTTTTGGAATGCCAGGTTGGAAACGCGGTACGCCAAGGAGCAACTGCACGCCCAGCGCGAAACCGTGGTCAAGCAACTTTGGGAGGCCAAGAGCGCGCAATTGGCGGCCATCCGCCAGGCCGTCACCCAGGCCGGGGCGGATGGCCCCTTCTTGACCAAAGCCGACCTTGCCAGTTTGCCCGGCTGGCATTTCAGTCAGTATACGTTCTGGCCGCCCTCGGCGGGGCAGCGTTTCGAGCCGTCTGCCCCGGGCGACCAGGGCATCAGAACCCAGAGCTTTTTTCTCCAGGCCGACGGTTTCAGCGAACGCAAGGACAGCCAGGGATATCCGGTGGAACATGACCGCGCGGGCCAGCGCATGCCCACCGGCACAGCCAGGGTGCATGTCGTGTTGCATACATGGCCGCGGGTCTTCACAGGCACCCACCAAGGGACGACGTACAGTCTTGACGTGCTGGAAACCGTCAAACAGCTGGAAGAGATTGTCAAATCTGGAGGACATGCGGCGATGCGGTTCGTAAGCCGGGTGGATATCCCCGGCTTTGCATACGGGGTGCTGTATGAGAGACAGACGCAGGATGTAGAGCAGGTCTATTTTTTTGATGGAGTGAGCCAGGGGAACCGCATCCAGGTAAGTACCGGTTATACCATCTATCAGGGAAAACGGCTGATCAATTTTGACCCGGTCCTCATAGACGGGATATTGCGGATCGTGTCGTCCAAACTCCCGCCAATCAAAGAATAGGGCGCCGCCGGCGTCGCCTGGGGCCTCGGTAACGGGGGCCCGTCCAGGAGGGGAAGATGAAACGCATTCTCTTGGCCTGTGTTTTTCTGCTGCTGGTTCCCTTGGGGGGTGTGTGGGCAAGCGAAACAGGAACAATGCAGCATGCGGCTGCCTATGTTGATTTGTTTGAATTTGAGCCGATGATCAGGTCCGCCCTCAAGGCGGAGTTCGCCAAACAAAAAGTCAACGTGAAACAAGCGGATACGTTGATAGATGAATTTTATCCTAAATTTCGGGTGGCAATGATAGAATCCATGGCAAAGGTGTTTACTTCTGAAGAATTGGCGGCACTGGTAAGCTTTTATTCATCTCCGGTAGGCAAGTCGATTGCCAAAAAACAGATGGAAATGGATAAGCACATTAATGCTGCAATGGAAAATCTGCTTCGGAATATTGAGAAGAAATAGCGATTTCTCTCCGCTTTGGAGGCCGTAGGGGGAAAGGTCACTTGGCTTGTTCCTGCTCGGCGGCCATGACCCCGGCCGCCGCAGCACCGGCCGCCGCCGTCATCGCCTTGGCCTGGGGCGTACCGGGAGATCCCACCAGGGACTGCACCTCCGGTGGAAAGTAGATGGTCACGTTGCGGTGGGCGAATTCGATGTTGTTTTGCCGGAAGGCCTCCTGCACCCTGCGGTAGAGCTCCTTAAAAGAAAAGATGATTCCTGGTGACAGGCCTGACGGCCCCATATTCGACACAATCAGATCAATCCTGGCCTCGCTTTGGAAAGAGGCCCGCTTTATGCTCCAGCAATTCGGATAAGAAGACTCAGACGCTGGTACCCCGGCTGGTACCCCAGACCATGTATCTGGATGTATCTCCAGGTATCTCTGTGCATGTCCAAAAGCTTGAAATCATTGGGCGGCGCAGGGCTGTGGCAATTCTTTCACGCCGGCAACAGGGGTTCAAATCCCCTTGGGGACGCCAAAGAAAATTCAAGGGCTTACAGCGTATCGGCTGTAAGCCCTTTTTCATTCCCTACACCATCCCCCACGTTTTCGACGGAGTTTCGCCAACGTTGCTCATGGCTGGGCGGACTCCGAAGAGAGACACGCGTCCCCTCTCCTCTCCATGGACGGCGCAGGGCGGTCTTGCCCTGATCCGTGCCGGGAAAAGCGTCCCGACGCAGCCGCATTTATCTAGGCGGTACTCGCAGCCTCAGTCACCTGCCCGGTTTGATCGTACATCAGTCCGCACCGCAGATCGAAATGCCTGTTGACGCTCATGGTCGGACAACCGCAGTTCAAGGCCACCTTGGTCACCGTGGACCCCAGGAAGGCCTTTTCCGGATCCGTCTCCTTGGAGTGGTGGGCCATGATGACCAGGTCGGCATTCTTTTTTTGGGCAACATCAAGGATCTCCATGGGGGGGTCGCCGACAGCGCAGTCAAAAGAGCAGTCCTTGATGCCTTCGAGCCTGGTGCCGTATTCGCTGCGCAGCCGGTTACGGGCCTTTTCGATCTGGTCCCGGATGTCCGAGGGGTAGATCTTGTTGGATTCCAAAACGTTGAGAATCGTCAGCCCGGCCTTGTAATGCCGGGCCAGTTGCCCGGCATAGGCCACCGCACATCCCGCCTGCTCGGAAAGGTCCGTGGCGGCCACAATGGTCTTGAAATCCCCGGCGCCCGGCGTCTCCCTGGTCACGATCATCACCGGACAACGGGCTCGCTGGCTGACCCTCTCCAGGGTGCTTCCGGCCATGCCCCACATCTTGGAGCGCTTTTCCGCGTGTTCCTTGGTGTGTGGTCCCATGATGATCAAATCCGCATTCTTCTTCCGGGCCACCCGCAGGATCTCGTTGTGCGAAATTCCCGCCACCACGATGACCTCGCAGTTGGGCATCTTGCACAGACGCTCCTTGTAATATTCCTTCATGTTTTCGCGGATGCGGTCGACGATGCCCGAGGCCTCGAGATGCTCCATGGCCCCCCAGCCCTGTTCCATGCCGCAGACATGGAGCAGATACAGCTTGGAATCAAAACGGCTGGCGAAGGTGAAGGCCTTTTCAGCGGCATTTTCGCAGATAGAGGATGGCGTTACGGCCAGTACGATGTCCTTGAACATGGTTATTCCCTCCTTCTCTCTGGTTGGATCGGCTACGCCGTCGTGGCGGCCGCGGTGGAAAGCTCCCTGGGGTGGACGAGTTTTTCACGAAAGGCCCCGGTAACGGCCAGATTCTTCTCCAGGAGGATCTGCTGTGCAGGCAGGCCCAGGGCCAGGCCGATCAGTTGGGACAGGTACAGGACCGTGATCGCCCCGTCCGCGCCGCCCGTGCGGAGGGCCTGCCCCTGATAGGCGTCAAGATTCATCTGGCACATGGGGCAAACCGTGGCGATGACGTCAGCCCCGCCTGCCTCCTCACCGTCGTGGCCGCCGGGGGGGGCGGAGGCCGCCCGGAGGATTTCACCCACGGAAACCAGGGCCGCCTCCTTGTGCGTGGCCATAAGCGACGCGCCGCAGCATCTGCCCCCCATGTTCCAGGGATGGATCGCGGCCCCCAGGGCTTCGAGGATCGGCTCCATGGAAGAGGGCCGCTCGGGGTCGTCGAAGACCCGGTAGGGCCGCAGGATCTGACAGCCGTAGTAGGGTGCGACCGTGATGCCGTGCAGCGGCTTTTCCACCTTCCTGCGCACGGCCTCCGGGCCGATGTCGTTTATAAGGACGTCCAGAAGGTGGCGCACCCGCCCGGTCTTGCCGGTATAGGCGAGCCCTTCGCCTCCGATCAGGGCGTTGGTTTCGGCCATGACCGACTTGTCGGCCAGGACGCTGCGTTGCAGCTTGAGCAGGTTCAGATAGCAGGCGCTGCAGGGGACCAGCACGTCCAGCCCGGGCATGGCCTTCTCGGCCAGGGCCAGATTTCTGGCCGGCAGGGCCAGGCTCAGATTGTGATCGACCGATTCGGCGGCACTGGCCCCGCAGCAGGTCCAATCCGGAATTTCCTCGATCTCCACCCCAAGGCGCTCCATGACGGCCCGGACGGAGACGTCGAACTCCTGCGCGCTTTCCCGCAGGGAACAGCCGGGGTAGTAGGCATATTTCATGGCCGGTCTCCTTGTATGGCCGCGTGTTGGAACATGCCCTCAAGCCTGCCCTTCTGCGTCCCCGACGGTCCGTGGAGTTTGCCCTTGCCGAGCATGCGCAAGCCCAAGGGGAGGAACGCAAAAGGCAGGGTCGGGCTTTTCATGGTCAGGAAATAGCTGGTCATGAGGGCCGACTCCTGAACCCGTCCATAGGTGCGGACGTTGTCCAGGAAGGTTTTGTAGAATGTGGCGTTGGTCCCTGTCTTTTCTGGGTAGCACCGGGCGGCCAGGCGTCGCAGGGCGGCCATGGCCTCCGTCAGAGGCAGGCCGCGCGGGCAGCGCAGGGTGCAGGTATAGCAGGACGAGCACATCCAGAAAGAACCGGCCGCCAGGGCCTCGTCGGCAAAGCCGAGCAGGAGCAGCCGCCACAACTCCCGTGGCGTGGCCGCCATGGCGAAGGCGTTGGGGCAGGAGGCCGAGCAGGTTCCGCATTGCATGCAGGGCTGTAAGGATTTGCAAATGGCCTCCATCTCCAGTTGGGACGCGTCGTGCGTCGAAAGCGTCTGATCCGTGTTCATGCGTGACTCCGTTGGCCGAAGGGTCCGCCGTAGTGGTCCTTCATCGTTCTATTCCACCGGCTCCGCCCGGGGCGGGGCGACCAGCGAGGCATCGATGACGGCCAGAACCTGACGGTCATTGAATCCCCTGAGGAAGCTGGCGCTGTTGGGACAGACCGCCGCACACGAGCCGCACCCCTGGCACAGAAGCTCGTCCACCACGATCCGGTCCTTTTCCATGTCCAGGGTTCTGGCTCCATACGGGCAGACCGTCAGGCACTTGCCGCACAACGAGCACAGGCTGGCCCTGACCTCGGCCACGACATTGGCCTGGGCCATGCTCTTGTCGCACAGAACCCGCAAGGCGCGTTGGGCCGCCGCCTTGGCCGAGACGATGGTCTCGGGCATGTTGGCAGGCCCCTTGGCCACCCCGCAGACAAACACCCCCTGCTTGAGAAAATCCACCGGCCGCCATTTGGACTCGGCCTCCTGGAAAAACCCGTCCGGCCCCACCGGAACCCCGAAGATTTCCGAGAGTTCATCCACGTCGTTGGGCTCGATGCCGTCGGACAGGGACAGGATGTCGGCATGGATTTTCAGGTCGCGCTGCAGGATCGGATCACGCACCGTGATCACGGGGTTGCACGCATCGTCAAAACCGACCTTGGGCCGGTGGGCCAGGTCGTAGCGGATGAAGATGGCCCCCGCCTTCCTGGCCTTTGTGTAGTACTCTTCCGAGAATCCGTAGCTCATGATGTCCCGGTACATGACATAGATGGGCAGATCCGGATGCTTGCTTTTCAGGTGCAGGATGATCTTGAGCGCCCCGGCGCAACAGACGCGCGAACAGTAGCCGCGTGACTCGTCCCTGGCGCGCCAGCACTGAATCATGGCCACCGAGGACAGGGCGGCCGTATCCAGGGCGCCCGTGGCGATCCGCGTCTCCAGTTCCTGATGGGTGATCACGGTTTTCCGGTCCAGGAAACCATAGTCGTACACCTTGGCCCGCCTGCCGCCCGTGGCCAGGATGGTGACCCCGTGCTCCACCGGAACGCCGCCCTCCTCGGTGGAGACGATGCTCATGAAGCGGCCCGCTTTTCCAGTGGACAGCGCCACCCGGGCATTTGTCAGGATTCGGATATTGGGATGTTTACGCACCTGGTTGATGAGTTCCTCCATGAACCGGACAGGATCCTCACCCCGCAACGTCCAGTGCAGCTTCATGGCCAAGCCGCCCAGTTCGCCGGCTTCCTCCACCAGGGTGACCTTGTGGTCGTGGTCCGCCAGCCCCAGGGCCGCCGTCATGCCTGCCAGGCCGCCGCCGACCACCAGGGCCCCGGGGGAAACAGGACTGCGCCTGGGGAAGGGGGCGGGGTCGGACCCCGCCAGCTTGGCTGCGGACATGCCGATGGCGGCCAGGATGTCGCGTTCGGCCTGTCCCTGATCTGTCTTCTCCCGGGAGAACAGCGGCGTATGGATGTCCACAACGTCCATGAGCGAGGGGCTCAGGCCGATGAGCCCGCCCAATTCCCTGAGCCGCGGCACGTAGGCGTAGGGCATGCAGGCGCCGATGAGAATCCGGTTCGGCGAGTGTTTTTCGGCAAGTTCCCTGATCCGGTTCCAGCCTTCGGTGGTGCAGGCCCGCTCCACCGTTTCCACCGTGCGCACAGAGGGCAGATTGGCCAATCCGGCGCGAAGCCTGTCCATGTCCAGGCTTTCCGGCATGATCGGACAGGACTGGCAAAGGACCGCCAGGGTCTCCGGCGTTTGCCGGGAGACGTCACGGTACTGGGGAACCGGCTCTTCGAGACGTTCCCGGATGGGGGCAAAGAGTTTGATCAGACGGGAGGCGCCGAGGGCGGCCGCCCCGGACTGGAGGACCGATTCGGCGATGTCCTTGGGGCCGTTGGCGGATCCGGCGGCGAAAACCCCCAGACGGCTGGTCCGGCCGGGATTCAGATCCTGGCTCTTACAGAAGCCGAAGGCGTTGGTTTCCACGTCCGTAGCCTTGGCCAGGGCGGCCATGCTCTTTGCGGGGCGGGCTCCGACGCCCAGGACAAGCATGTCGAAGGACTCTTCGATGGTGGCTCCCGCGTCGTCAATATACAGGAGTTTGAGACCGCCTCCTTCCCGTTCCCGATCCGGAACGGCGGAGTGCGGCCGGAAGCGGATGAAACGGACGCCGTGGATATCCTCCGCCTCGCCCCGGTAATGGTCGAAGTCCCGGCCGAAGGTGCGCATGTCCATGTAAAAAATGGTTGTTTCCACATCCTTGCCCAGGGCCCGCTTGGCCAGGACCGCCTCCTTGATGGAGGCCATGCAGCAAAACGAGGAGCAGAAGTCGGCATTTTTTTTGACATCCCTGGAGCCTATGCACTGTATCCAGGCGATTTTTCGCACCGGTCCACCGTCTCCCGGACGGACGAGCAGGCCGCCCGTGGGGCCCGTGCCACTCATGAGCCGCTCGAATTCCACGGAAGTGACCACCCCCGGCAGGATGCCGTAGCCCAGGGAATCGGCCATTTCCGTCGGGTCGTAACACTCGAACCCGGTGGCCAGGATGACTGCCGCCACATCCATCTTTATGCGCTCGTCGGACATGATGCGCATGTAGTGCTTGTCCAGCCAGGGGACGAATCGGGAACGCTTCAGGGGATGGAGCCGATAGTCCCTGGCGCCGAAGGCCAGCAGGGCCTGGGCCTGTTCACCCTTTAAGGGCCCCGCCAGGACGATGATCGCCAAGTCCGGCCGGATCTCCAGCGCCCGGGTGATGAACCGTTCGGGGTCAAGGTTTTTGAGGCTCAAGTCCAGAAGGAGCATCCGTATGGACTCGTCCCCGGCGATCTGGTTCAGGGCCTCGTCTCCGGTCCTGGCCTGGACGAAGGGAAACCTGATGTCCTCGAACCATTTGGAATACTGCGCGGCGGTGTTTTCCTCCGGGTCGGCCACCAGGATCTTGAACTGTTCGCGGGCCTCGAGCTTGAAATCGACGGCCCCCGTGGGGCAGGTCTCGAAGCACCTCCAGCAGCGCAGGCAGGCGTCGAGATCCACCACGTAATGGTTGGGGATGTTGTGGGGGACGGGGAGATAGATGGCCCCCCGTTCGCCAAGGCCGGCGTTGAATTCGTCTTTCACCCTGGCCGGGCAGACCTCGGCGCATTTTCCGCAGCCGATGCACTTGGTCGCATCCACAAAGGGGGCCTTGCGATTCAGCACGGCCTGGAACTTGCCGGGCTCGCCATCCAGGGAAACCAACTCCGTTGAGAGCATGATGTCGATGTTTTTATGGAACAGGCCCTTGCGCATGCAGAACTGGCTGGATGCATCGCGCTCGGTCAGGGGGAGCATCTTGCACATGCCGCAGTGGTCCGACGGGAACTGGTGGTCCAGCCTGGTCAAAAGCCCCCCGATGTGCGGACGGATGTCGATCAGAGCGACCTTGTGCCCGGCCTCGGCCAAATCCAGGGCGGATCGGATGCCGCCGATGCCCGCTCCAACCACCAGGGCGTCATAGGTGCTTTTCATGTGGTTCTCCTTGGAGTGCAGCCCCTCGTCCGCCGTCCGCAAGGGATGGCCAGGACTTGCCAATATGCCGACCGCCCGTTGCGATCATGTCAACCCCCGTGGCCGGGATCAAAGCGTTCACTCCGCATGGCCCGTCACCTCGGCAAACTCATGCTCCTGGAACACGGAAAGGGGCGGCGGCTCTTCCGGGTTGCGCCCGGCCTGGTAATCGAAGGCGTCCTGGACGCCGGCAGCCGTCATCCGGAACAACTCCATGACCGGCACGTCGTTGGGACAGGCGTTTGAGCATTGCCCGCAGCCGATGCAGGCCGTGCTCATGTGCGCCAGCCTGGTCAGATGGAAGAACAGGGTGTCCGAGGGCAGCTTGAGCGCCCCCTTCTTTTTGGCCCAACTCATGAACTGCCAGGGGTCATGATCAAAAACATCCGTGACGAAGACGCACTCCCGGCAGTAGCAGACCGGGCAGGCCACCCGGCAGTTGTAGCAATTGACGCATCCCGAAAGGTATTCGCCGAGTTTTTCCAGGCTGTCCGTAGCGGCCTGGGTCTCCTTGAACATGGCGTCGCGGCAGCGGACGCGTTCCGTGATCGCGGCCGACAGGGCACTGGTCCGGTTGTCCGCCATGCCTGTTTCGACCTCGGGCAGGCCCATGCGGCTGATGACGGCCTGCCCCTTGGGGGTCTGGGAGACCAGGGTGATGCATTTCCCCGGGTCCGCGCCGAACAGGCCGATCATGCAGTCGGCCGCCTGGGCCACGGGATGCTCGCAGGCCCGGCAGGCCCGGGCCAGGGGCATGGCCCCCTCGGCCTCGGGAATCTGGAGTCCGCCGGGGAGAAAGGTTTTCAAAAATTCCTTTGAGACCTGCCGCGCGCCGAAAGCGGTGGAATACACATGGTAATCCCTGTTGGTGAAGGCACCCGGACAGTCGATGCCGATGAGCAGGACGTTGTCCATGCTGCCCTGGTTCAGCTTGGCCAGTTCCACGAAGGCCCGGATCTCACAGGGCCGCATGACGGCTGCGATCATGCCCTGTGATTGGCCGCGGGTGAGCCGGCCCAAGAGCCGTGCGGCATTGAGAGGGAAGGCCGGCGCCAGGGGATCCGCTTCGTTGAGAAGCTCCGGATCCACGATCAGCGCGGGCATTACGGCTCCGCCGCCGGGCGAGTGCCGTTGGACCAGGATCGCCGCGATGGATTGGTCGGCCAGGAGTTTGCGCAACACCTCCCGCACCGCCAAAGCGGGATCGGCGTCGTTGACAATGATTTTCGCCGTGGTAGCCATACCGTCCTCCGGGAATCTCGTGTTCAGATGACCATGGTGGATTTGGCCGCACTTGGACCCAGTTCCTTGATCCGCTTGGTCAATTCATTGATGGTGGCCGCAAACTCGTTGCCATCGCTGGCACCGATCCAGGTCAGCTTCAGACGCTCCTGCTCGATGCCGAAACGCGGCAGGATCTCCTGGAGAAGTTTTACCCTGCGCCTGGCCTTGTAGTTCCCATTGATGTAATGGCAGTCTCCTGGGTGACACCCACTGATCAAGACCGCATCTGCACCAGACAAAAGGGCCTTGATCACATACTTCGGATCCACCATTCCCGTACACATCATGCGTATGAGCCGCACATTTGGGGATTGGATCATGCGGGCCGTCCCGGCAAGGTCTGCTGCCGTGTAGGTACACCAATTGCATACCATGGCCACTATTGTTGGTTCGAAATCGGATTCTGTCCGGTCCATGCCTTCCTCCATGCCACATTTCTTGCGTTACGCTTCCTGTTTCATGTCGATCGACCAGAGGTCGTCGACGACGGCGGCGGGAATCATGCCGTGCAGGGGGTCGAGCAGGCCCTCGATTTCGGCGAAAACGGCCTTTTCCGTGAAATGCCTGATCTGGGCCGCTCCGCTCGGACAGTAGCCGGCACAGGATCCGCACCCCTTGCACATGGCCTCGTTGACCACGGCGATGTGCCGCCTTTCATCGAACTCGATGGCCGAATAGGGACAGAGCCCCACGCAGATCCGGCACCCGACGCAAATGTCGGGGTTGATCCAACTGGTGGTCGGCGAGATGGTCACCTCGCCCCTGGCGGCCATGGCCAACGCCTGACAGGCCGCGCCGGCGGCGTGGGACACGGCGTCGGGGATGTCCTTGGGCCCCTGGCAGGCCCCGGCCAGGAAAATACCGTCCGTAGCCGTGGAAACCGGTCCCAGTTTGGGGTGCTCTTCCAGGAAGAACCTGTCCGTGCCCTGGCTGACGCCAAATATCCTGGCCACCTTGGCCGTGTCTTTTCGCGGCTCCATGGCCGTGCACAAAATGACCATGTCCACCGGGATGCGCAGGGTCTTGCCCAGCAGGGTGTCCTCGCAGACCACCACCAGCTTCCCTTCCTCCTGCGGCATCTTGGCCTGATCCGTGATCTCGGCCGGACGCCCGCGGACGAAGGTCACGCCTTCCTCCTGGACCCGGCGGTAGAATTCCTCATATCCTTTGCCGAAGCAGCGCATGTCGATGTAAAAATTGAAGACCTTGACGTGATGACCGATCTTGTCCTTGATGAGATGGTCGTATTTCAGGGCATACATGCAGCACACCCGGGAACAATAGGGGTGATGGTTGACGTCACGGCTGCCCACACAGTGGACGATGGCCACGGAATCGGGGGCCTTGCCGTTTTTCATGACGATCTTGCCGCCTGTCGGCCCCACGGCATTGTTGATGCGTTCGAATTGCAGGCCGGTGTAGACCTCGGGGAAGCGTCCGAACCCGTAGGGGATCAGGGGGGTGGGGTCGAGGGTATCGAAGCCGGTGGCCAGGATGATGGAACCCACATCCAAGACAAGCTCCGTCTCCTTCTGGGTAAAGTCGATGGCCCCGGAGGGGCAGGTCTTTTCGCAGACCCGGCACTTGCCTTTGAGAAAAAACGTGCAGTTTTCCACATCGATGACGGGCTTGTTGGGCACGCTTTGCGGCGAGTTGCGGTAGATGGCCTTGCGCTTGCCGATACCTTCGTCGAATTCGCTGGGAACCTTTTTGGGGCATTTCTCCATGCACAGGCCACAGCCGGTGCACAGGTTCTCATTCACGTAGCGGGGCTTGCGTTTGACCGTCACCGTGTAGTTGCCCACAAAACCGGTGACCTTCTCCACCTCGGAATAGGTCAGGAGGTTGATGCGCCGTTCCTGGGAGACGGCCACCATCTTCGGAGTGGAGATGCAGGCGGCGCAGTCCAGGGTCGGGAAGGTCTTGTCGAATTGGGCCATGTGTCCGCCGATGGACGGCCCCCGCTCCACGAGATGCACGTTGAACCCGGCCTTGGAGACGTCCAGGGCGGCCTGGATGCCTGCGATCCCGGCCCCGACCACCATGACGTCGGGATGGACCTTTTCCTTGCGGGAATAGAGTTCCTGGTGGTGGTTGACCCGGTTCACCGCCGCAGCCACCAGGTGCTCGGCCTTTCGGGTGGCCTCTTCCCGGTCCTCGACAACCCAGGAGCAGTGCTCCCGGATACAGGTCATCTGGAACAGGAACGGATTGAGTCCAGCCCGCAGGCAGGCGTTCTGGAAGGTTTTCTCATGGAGCCTTGGGGAGCAGGAGGCCACCACCACCCGGTTAAGCCCCAACTTGCGGATGTCCCGGATGATGGTTTCCTGTCCGGGGTCCGAGCACATGAATTTGTAGTCCCGGGCCACGGCGACGTTTTTCAGTCCCGAGGCATATTCGGCGACCTTTTCAACATCCACTTTGCCGGCAATGTTGGTTCCGCAATGGCAGACGTACACTCCGATTTTGTTGGCCATCTCGCGCATCCCCTTTCTAACGGCGGCGGAGGCATCCCCCCGCCCGGCCGGTCGATTCCGTCCGTTCCGTCTCGGGTTTCCGGATTCCCGGGAAAACAACCTGTCGCCTTGGAGCTCTCCAGGCCAGGGGGTCGCCCTTGTACCCGGCCGGTCTCACTCGCCCATCGAACTCGACCCTCGAGAGTCCAAGAAACGTACCCGGATGCGTATGTCGTGTGATATCATTGGGTTAAAGATAGCGGCATGTATTTTTCACAAAAATGGGGCCTGTTTTTCGGGGCCTGATGTCTTGCTCGGAAAGAAAATCTTACAGGACAAGACATGCTCGGAGGCGTGCGTTCCTGCGAGGGTCATCATCCTGTCATTTCGGGACAAAAAGAATGGTCATGCCCGAGCGGGCTCGATTTCGGCTCCTGTCTTGTAAAACAAGACATTTTTTCAGGAATGGAAAACTTTTTGTCCAACCTGCATTGACTCATCACCTGTGCGGCGTAAAATTGGATTATGACTTTTTTCTGAAACAGGCAGGAAGCCTTGGAGGGGGCCAAGCGTGAAGCGATCCGGTATCTTGCGGAGAATATTTCCGTTTGGATTGTCACTTCGGGAGAAAATATTGCGCAGGCGGACCCGCGTCAGAGGAAAGAAACGACGTGAAATCCCTGCCCTCCCCGCGCAGGCCTTCCCATCCATCCAGCCGGTCTTTTCCCCTCCTCTGCCGCAAGACCACAACGACTACGCCGTGCTCATCCGGCCGGATGGAAAGATCCTGTCGAGCGACAAGGCCCTGCCCCGGCGCCTGGGCGTGGAATTCAGGGAGTTTGTCGGGGCGGACATATTTTCGTTTTTCGATCCGGACATTGCCGTTGTGCGCAAAAAAGCCGTGGTCGCAGTCGTCAAGACCGGAGAGCCCCTGCGCTACCGGGATGAATCCAAACCAGGCCGGGTGTATGACACCCGGATCCTCCCCGTGTTCGACAGGGAGGATCGCATCTCGGCCCTGGGCATCTTCGTGGGCGACATCAGCGCCGAGGAGCGGGCTAAACGGGAACGCCGCAAACTGGCGGCGGGCATTGAACAGTCGGTTGATGCGGTCATCATCGCGGACCTGGATTTCAACATCGAATACGTCAACCAGTCCTTTGAGGCCATGACCGGGTATTCCCGGAAGGAGGCTTTCGGGCGCAATCTGGGGAAATTTTACAAGACACCGCAGCAGGAAGAGAACTTCAAGATGTGTGTCGAGTTGCTGACAAAAGGCGAGTCCTGCTCCAACCGTTTTCTTTTGGTGTCCAAAAACGGCGACGTCTGCGTGTGCGATCAGTCCGTCTCGCCTGTGCGGGCCCGCTACGGGATCATCCTCGGGTATGTCTTTGTATGGCGCGACGCCACCCAGGTTTCCAAGTTGGAAAAACAATTGCGCCAGGCCCAGAAAATGGAGGCCATCGGCGCCCTGGCCAGCGGCATCGCCCACGACTTCAACAACATTCTCGGCCCGATCATCCTGCATACCGAACTGTGTCTGAGCAAAACATCAGAAGACGATCCCGTCCGGGCCTCCCTGCCGGAGATTCTCGATGCCGCCAAACGGGCCAGAGCCCTGGTCGAGCAGTTGCTGCATCTGGGCCGCAGCCGCGGAAGGGACACCCCCATCCCTTTCCGCCTGAGCTCCCTGGTCAAGGAGTGTATCAAGCTGCTGGCTCCCGGCTTTTCCCCGGGAATCCGCATCCGGCTGCAGCTTGAGACCCAGTCCGACCTGACCCTGGCCGATCCGGATCAGGTGCATCAGGTGATCCTGAATCTGGCGACCAATGCGGCGGACGCCATGAAGGCGTTCGGCGGCGTTTTGACGTTCACCATTTCCGGCCAGACCGTTGGCGAGAGCGACTGGAGCCGGCACCCCGGGCTTCCGGCCGGAGAGTACATCTGCCTCACCGCCAGCGACACCGGCCACGGTATAAGTCCCATCTGTCTGAAAAAGATTTTCGAGCCATTTTATAGCACGAAAACACGATCCAGGGGCATGGGGCTGGGGCTGAGCGTGGTCCAGAACATTGTGGCCCGGATGCGCGGGAGCATCTCTGTGGAAAGTACGCCGGGCCTGGGGACGTCCTTCCACGTCCTGCTTCCCAAGGCCCATGCGCCAGGGCCCGAAGCCCCCGCGCCGATGCAAAACAGACTGCCGTTTCGGAAAACCCCGCGAATTCTTTTCGTGGACGACGAGGAAGCCCTGGCCGGAAGCCTTGGTGCGGCCCTCAAGGGCCTTGGCTACGCCGTGGAGTGCAGGGTGACGGCCTCGGAGGCCCTGGGGGCCTTTCTGCGCCGTCCGGACGGATACGATCTGGCCATGATCGACTATTTCATGCCCCATATGAACGGGTTGGAGTTGGCCAGGGAGATGTGGCGTGTGCGCCCCGGGCTGTCCGTGGTCCTGTTCTCCGCGTACACCGATAAAATCCCGGCCAGGGAGATCGAGCACAGCGGGATCAAGGCCTTTTTGCCCAAGCCCTTCGACCTGGAATCCCTGGAAAAAACCATCGCCGCCGTCTGCGGCGAGGCCACGTCCACGAAATCGTGAACTGCCGGGACGGACGCGGCATCCATCCGGCCAGGCCGCAATCCCTTGCCGCCGACGCTAGCAAAAACTCAGCAGAACGTGTATGCACCGAGACATATGGCCAACATCCTTCTCGTCGACGACGACGTCAGCTTTTGCCGCGCCCTCGAAGCCGTCATCTCCGAAATGAATCTTCATGTCGAAAGTGCGCACACCTTGGCGGAAGGCCTGAAAAAGGTCCGTCGCGGGGGATGGGACGTGATCATCCTGGATGTGGTCCTGCCCGACGGCAACGGCTTGGACGCCATTCCCGAAATCAGGCAATTCCCCGAACAGCCGGAGATCATCATCCTGACGGGCTCCGGCGATCCGGACGGGGCGGAACTGGCCATAAAAAGCGGAGCCTGGGACTACATCACCAAGCCGCCGACCATGAACAAAATCCGCCTGCCCGTGGTCCGGGCCGTGGAATACCACGCCCAGAAAGCCTCGCAAAAAACGACCGAGGCCCTCAAGCGGGATGCGATCATCGGTTGCAGCAAGGCCCTTGAGGCCTGCCTGGACATGGTCGCCAGGGCGGCGAAAAGCTCCTCCAATGTCCTTGTTACCGGCGAGACCGGCACGGGGAAAGAGCTTATCGCCCGATGCATCCACGAAAACAGCGCCCGCAGGGACGGACCCTTTGTGGTGGTGGATTGCGCGGCCCTGCCCGAACATTTGGTGGAAAGCATGCTTTTCGGCCACGAAAAGGGTGCCTTCACCACGGCGGACAAGAAGCATACGGGGTTGATCAAGCAGGCCCACGGCGGCACCCTGTTCCTCGACGAGGTGGGCGAGATGCCCGTGGGGCTCCAAAAGGCCTTTTTGCGCGTTCTCCAGGAGCGCCGCTTCCGCCCTGTGGGCGGCATGCACGAAGAAGAGAGCGATTTCAGGGTGGTGGCGGCCACCAACCGTGACCTGGAACAGAACGTCGTGGATTGGAGGTTCCGCCAGGACCTGCTTTTCCGGCTGCGGGGCATCGCCATAAACCTTCCCCCGCTGAGGGAACGGACCGGGGATATCGAGGCCCTGAGCCGCCATTTCCTGGTGAAGCAGACCAAAAAAGGCAAGGAAAAGCCCAAGCGGATTTCTTCGGAATTCTGGGGCGCCCTCTTGGAGTATCAATGGCCAGGGAACGTGCGGGAACTCATCAACGCCCTGGACTGCGCCCTGGCGTCGGCGGAAAACGACGCCGTCCTGTATCCCCGCCATCTGCCGATCAACATCCGGGCCACCCTTGCCCGCATGTCCGTCAATGAAGAGCGGTGCGGCACCGATCTCGATCCCATGGAGGATCGCATCGTCTTCAATCCCGAAAATTTTCCGACCCTCAAGGATTTTCGCTCCGAGGCCCTGGGCAGGGTTGAGCACCGGTATCTGGCCGAGCTCGTGCGCGTCTCCGAGGGCCGGATCCAACGCGCCTGCGCCCTTTCCGGCCTGTCCAGGGCCAGATTGTACGCCCTGATGAAACAATACGACATCGAACGCTGATTCAGACCTGCGGATTATCTCGGGACCGCCCACCGGGACGTCTCTCCCAGCAAGACGTGTTCCAGGAGTTGGCACAGGGTTTATTCTCTCTTTTCATCCAGCAACATCCTGTATCCATTGATGTTTCCGGGACATTTTCCGGAAGCACCCCGCTGCAATTCTTGAAGAATGATACAAATCCAGCCGGATAAGACACTTCCCGGAAAACGCATCCCCTATTTTTCAAAATCTTTCCAGACAAGCCCTGTTTACCTCCTGGAATCTCAAGGCATTTCCATAAGGGAACATTTCTTGTTCTATGAGATTCACCACACGAAGGAAACACTGCCTTGCGCCAAAAGGAGGATGGTCATGGAAAAATCATTTACGGATCTCATCGAAGAAGTGCAAAAGCCTGGATTGTGCCACCGGTGCGGTGGTTGCGTGACGTTTTGTTCCGCCATCAACTTCGGGGCGTTGGAACTCGGCAGCGACGGCAGGCCGCGGTACAAGGATCCCGAAAAGTGTATCGAATGCGGCATCTGCTACATGATTTGCCCCGTCAATCATGAACTGGACAACGAAACGCGCAACCTGGTCGGCTGGCATGAACCCATGGGCAACGTGATCGGGACCACGGTGCTTCGGGCCCTGGAACCGGAGGTTCGCGCGGCGGGCACGGACGGCGGCGTGGTCACGGCCACCCTTTTGCGCTTGTTTGACCAGGGGCGCATCGACGGGGCCATCGTCTGCCGGCAGACGTCCCCTTTCGTCCGGCAGCCCGCCCTGGCCAGAACCCGGGAGGATATCTTCGCGGCCGCAGGATCGCACTACGACGAATCCCACGGCATGGAAATTTTCGGCAACGAGTATTCCACCTATTCCCCATCCATCCGGGCCATGGGCCCTTTGAGCCAGGGGGCCTTGAACCGGGTGGCCTTCGTGGGCACGCCCTGTCAGATCAAGACGTTGCGCAAGATGCAGGCCCTGGGCATCGTGCCCTCGGACGCCATCAAGTACGTCCTGGGTCTGTTTTGCACCCAGAATTTCATCTTCGGGGAAAAGGAGCGGGCCAAGCTGGAGGAGCTCGGGAATTTTTCCTGGAGTGACATCGCCAAGGTCAACGTGCGTGAGCGCCTGCAGATTTTTACCAAAAACGGCGAGGTCATAAAGATCGAATTCGACAAGCTCAAGTTCATGATCCGGTCCGCCTGCCGGTTCTGTGACGATTATAGCGCCGAATACGCCGACATCTCCTTCGGAGGGGTCGGCGCCGAACCCGGCTGGACCACGGCCATAAGCCGTACGCCCCTGGGGCGGGCCGTGTTGGCCGACGCCAGGGACTCGGTCCTGGAGCAGTACAACTTGTCGCAAAATCCCAGATATGCCTCTGAAGCGCTGGCCAAGGTGGAAGAACTGTCCAGGAGGAAGAAGGAATCCGCAGCCAGGTGTCTGGATGCCTCCGGCCGGGCGTGACGGCATGTCCGACGCCATGAACCCGCATGATACCGCTTTGTCCGGAGCGTAACGCTCCTTGAGGCCGCCACGAAACGGCAAGGGCTTACGGCAAAAATGCTGTGAGCCCTTTTCCTTCCCAACGCCGTTGCCACACGCACAAACCATCACGCTGGGATGCGCGTCGAAATCGCTGCACCGGGAAAAGGCAACCTTCCAATGTCCTCTTGTATGCCATTCCGAATGCTGCCTGCGGTTGCCCGGCGACCGCTTTCTCCCCGTGCCGCCGCCCCGTCATTCCCGGGAGGCGGACATGGACGACGACGTCCTGACCCTGGATATGCGAGACATGTGCTGAGGGATCGGCATGGAGAGAGGTTGGTCTTCACGTTCCGGGAGAACCAGACGTCGTAGCGATGGTACGGCAGGCTGGTCACTCCGGACAAACATCCCGTCCCTGAAGGCCTGACCGAGGCCGATCTGGGTTGGAGTAGCCCCCGTTTCATCCGAACACCTCAGCCAACCGAGGAGGCAGGACCAGGTGCAGTCCAGGCATGGGGCGAAAGCGTTCGCCTCGACCGAGGTGGTCAACATGGTTCGGCGCCGTTGCCGGCTGTTGGCGGAGAAGCTGCCGATCGTGCAGGACGCCTCCCGGACGGTGATGAGCGTCTCGTACGTGGCCCGCAATCATGGCTTCGCACCGGACCGGTTCGTCCACATGACGGAAAACGCACGAGCGAAGGCGGCATGAGCACCAACCGAACCAGAGCTTCACCTCACCGCAAAACTGTCCTATCACTGGTGTCACCTCAAACTTCTATTTCGTCGGCTATTCGGCAAGAACGGACGGCGGCCTGATGCTAAGGGTCGACGCGGCGGCCTGGGATAGGCCTGAAGCCCATGAACTCGCGAATCTGCTCGGCCTGACGCCCGGACGTCAGGAATACTCCATCCGGCTCATGGTCATGGGGGATCCCCCGCAACAAGAGATCGTCTTTGTGGAAACGCGGTCGCTGCTCGGAATGCTGGCCTTTCTTTCAAACGGTGTGGAGGTTCCCACGTCGGACCTCAGTTCGGGCAAGGTAAAAACGACGACGGCCGCAACCGGAGGTCCGTTCGACTGGGATGCCGTCCTGGGGAGCCTCTTCAAAGTCACAAGCAAACCTCTGCTCCCGGCCGGAAGCGCCGTCTCAATCCGATACAGAAGCAACTGGTTCTCCATCGATGATTCCGATCTTGAGACCAAGGCGACATTCATGCTGGTATCACAACTCTTTTCCTTGCAGGCTGGAAAGTCTGAAACCGTCACTCCCCTGCTTACATTGCCCGTGGGCCGTTAGCCTCGCAACAACGAAGGAATGACACGTGGACTATCTCATCATCTGTCTCGCAAGTCTGGCCGTGTCCGGCCTGACCCTTTTTTCCGGCTTCGGCCTGGGAACAGTGCTGGCGCCGGTCATGGCCATCTTCTTCCCCGTGGAGATGGCCGTGGCCATGACCGCTGTCGTGCATTTCACCAACAATCTTTTCAAACTGGCCATGTTTGGACGCGCCGCCAGTTTCCAGGTCGTCATCCGCTTCGGGATACCGGCTTTTGTGGCCAGCCTTGCGGGTGCATGGATTCTCGTCCGGGTTTCGGACATGCAGCCGTTGTTCCGTTATTTCCTCTTCGGGCTTCAGATGGAGGTTTACCCGGTCAAGCTCCTCGTGGGGCTGCTTATCGCCTTTTTCGCCGTTCTTGAGCTGCGTCCGGAGAAAGCCTCCAGGCAGTACCCGCTCGCGTGGCTCCCGATTGGCGGCGTTATAAGCGGCTTTTTCGGTGGGCTGTCCGGCAACCAGGGGGCCTTCCGCAGTGCCTTTCTGCTGGGAACCGGACTTGGCAAGGAGGCTTTCATAGCTACGGGAGTGGTGCTGGCCTGTCTGGTGGATGCGTCTCGCCTGACGGTTTACGCGGGGATGGCGGGTTCGGAGATCATTTCCGGCAACCTGGGCCTGATCGTCACGGCGACGCTGTCCGCGTTTCTCGGGGCCTTCATTGGGGCAAGGGTTCTGAAAAAGATCACCATCAAGACCGTCCGCGTTCTTGTCGGAATCATGCTCCTGGGATTGGCTGCCGCGCTGTGCCTGGGTGTGATCTGACCTGACGCGGTCTGCGGGCGGCCATGAAATCGTCCCATGGGAAATCCGATCCGGCGAAACGCACTGGCGTACAACGGACTTTTGCCAAGCCCCCATTCCCGGCAGCGCACCCAGGGCCAAGACGACGCCCCCCCCCATGCCCAACGCCGCAACGGATCAGGACTTCTTTCGCCGGGTGGGGATCTTGGACAGGCTCAGGTGGCGGTAGATGCTCGGCACGCTCAGCCCGGACATCAGGCTGGCCGTGGTGACGTCGTGGCTGCACAGGGCCATGAGCTCCTGGAAATATTCCTTGTCCCGCCGGGCCTTGTATTCGTCGTAGGGCACGACGTCCCCGGCCCGCCTGGGAGATACGGGCGAGGCCCCGGCGGGGGCCCCGCCGTCATCCGGCACGGCGCCCAGGGCGGAAAGGCGCAGATGGCCCGGCAGATGTTTGGGATAGACCACGGCGTCGCGCCCGGCGGCGATGACCGCCGCCTCCATGACGTTTCCCAGCTCCCGGACGTTTCCCGGCCACGCATATCCGGCCAGAAGCCGCACGAGGGGCGCGGCCAGGCGTTTGGCGGGCAGCCCGTAGCGGGCGCAGGACAGGGCGGCGAAGTGGGCGGCCAGAAGCGGGATGTCCTCTCCCCGCTCGCGCAGGGGCGGCAGGCCGATCTCCAGGGTGCGCAGCCGAAACAGCAGGTCGCTGCGAAACTCCCCGGCCAGGGCCATGGCCTCCAGGTCGCGGTTGGTGGCCGCCACCAGCCGGAAATCGCTGGACAGCTCCCTGACCCCTCCCACCGGGCGGTAGCGGCGCTCCTGGAGTACCCGCAAAAAGGATTTTTGCTGGACCGGGGGCAATTCCCCCACCTCGTCCAGAAAAAGCGTCCCCCCGTCGGCCTCGCCCACCAGCCCCCTGCGATCCGCATGGGCCCCGGTGAACGCGCCCTTGACATGGCCGTACAGGGCGCTTTCCACCAGGGTCTCCGTGAGGTTGCCGCAGTCCACGACCACGAACGGCCCCGCCCTCCGGCGGCTTTGGTTGTGGATGGCCCGGGCCGCCAGCTCCTTGCCCGCCCCGGTCTCGCCGAGCAGCAGCACTCCGGCCTCGCTGTCGGCGGCCTGGGCAATCCGCTCCCGGACCCGCTGCATGGGCGGCGAGGTTCCGATGATGCCGTCGTTATGGGGCTCGCGGGCCGCGGGGCCGCGCCGGTGGTCCCGGCGGTAGGCCAGGGCGTCGGCTAAGGAGGCCCGGACGCTCTGGGGCGAGGCCGGTTTGCGGATGTAGTCCCAGGCCCCGCTGGCCAGGCTTTGGCGCGCCCCGTAGTTGTTGCCAAGGCCGGTGATGACGATGATCTCGGGATGGCCGGGGGTGGCCGCCAGATCGTCGATGGCCTTTTGGCCGTCGCCGTCGGGGAGGTTCAGGTCCAGGTAGATGACATCGACGCCGGTTCCGGCCATGCCCAGGCCGGCGCGCAGATCCCCGGCCAGGAGGATCTCGTGGCCCATGTCCGCGAAGCAGCGCGAGAGGCTGTTGCGGATGAGTTCGTCGTCGTCGATGATCAGGATGCGGGCCATGTCGTTTCCATTTTATGCGGCCCGGGGCGCAGGGCCGTGGGCCAGGCCCGGGACAGTCCGCCTTCCCCCCGGGGCACAGGCCCGGGGCATCAGGTCCGGGGCATCAGGTCCGGGGCATCAGGCCCGGGGGACGGCCGGGCACAGGCCGCGGATGCGTTCCACCAGGGCCCCGGGGGTCATGGGCTTCATGAGAAATCCGGCCACGCCTGCGGCCTCGGCCTGGGCCTCCAGGTCCGGCTCCACATGCCCGGTGCAGATGACCACCTTGGCTGCGGGATCGTGGTCCAGGATCTTCCCGGCCATGTCCATGCCGCTAATCCCCGGCATGGAGAGGTCGGCGACGATCAGGTCGTAGCGGCCCCGGGCCCGGAAATATTCCTTGAGGCCTTCCTCGCCGCTGTCTGCGGTGAACACGGTGAATCCGGCCTCGCGCAGCACCCGGGACATGGCCGACAGGGCCCCGGTGTCGTCGTCCACCAAAAGAAGGCGTCCGGTGGCCCCCTTCGGCGGGCGCGGCTCGGCCACGATGCGCTCTTCCGCCGGGGCGCACAGGGGGAGATAGACCGTAAACGTGGCGCCCCGGCCGGGCGCGCTGTCCACCGTGACCCCGCCGCCGCAGCTGGTGGCGATGGCGTGGACCACGGCCAGCCCCATTCCGGTCCCGCCGGAACTCATCTTTGTGGTGAAAAAGGGCTCGAAAATGCGTTCGATCTTGTCCGGCTCGATGCCCCGGCCGTTGTCCGTGACCCGCAGAACCGCATAGTCCCCGGGGGCCAGCCCGGGATGGGGGGATTTTTTCCGCGAGGCCACGCTCAGGTTGTCCAGGCTCACGGTGAGCAGTCCGCCGCCGGGCATGGCCTGCACGGCGTTGCGGCACAGGTTCAGCAGCAGTTGCTGCACCTGGGCCGGGTGGGCCAGGACGCAGTCCTTGGCGGCATGGCAGGAGGCCTCCAGGGTGACGTTTTCGGGCAGGGAGGCCCGGAGCAGGTCCAGGCTTTCCCTGGCCAGGGGGGTCAGGCGCAGGGGGGAATGGCTGACGTTTTGCTGGCGGCTGTATTCCAACACCTGCTCCACCAGGTCGGCGGCCCGGTAGGCGGCGCGCAGGGCCTCGGCCAGGGGCTCGGCCACGATGCGGTCGGCGGTCTTGTTCAAGGCATAGTCGATGTTGAAGATGATGGGGACCAGGTTGTTGTTGAGGTCGTGGGCGATGCCCCCGGCCAGAACCCCGATGGCCCGCATCTTGTGGGCCTGGTAGAGCTCGCGCTCCACGCGCTTGAGCTCGGTGATGTCGATGCCCAGTTCCATGACCAGGGGTTCGCCCTGCTCGTCCTCGAAGGGATAGTCGTAGATGTGGAAGGTGCGGCCGTCGCCGTCGGTGAACTGCCAGTTTTCCGGCTCGCCGGTCTCGAAGACCCGGAAGGTGGGGCAGTGGGGACAGGGGGTGTCGCGCCCGCTGAAGACCTCGTAGCAGAAGCGTCCGTCGGTCTCGCCGTAGAAATTGCGCGTTTTGCGGTTGGCGTAGGCCACGGTGTAGTCCCGGCGCTGCATGTAGACGAAAACCGGCAGCTCGTCGATGACATTCAAAAAGAGCCGGCGGCCGCGTTTCTTGAGATGCTCCTCCCGGCGGCGCACCAGCCGCTCGGCCGTCAGCGCCTGCTTGAGGCGTTCGTCCACGGGCTCCTCGCGCACCTCCACCACAGCCTCGCCGCCCGCCCCGCCTGTCCCGGGAAACGGCATGACCTGGCAGACGAACCGCCGGGGCGCGTCGTCCGAGGCATCCTCCCAGGAAAAACGGTGCGGCGCGCCCTGCCGGAACACGGCGGCCAGCCCGCTGGCCACCCCCTCCCGCAGCCCGGGGGCAAGGGGCAACTCGCCAGGCAATAGCCCGGACGCCGCCTCGCCCCTCCCCCCCGCCAACTCCCGGAAGGCGTTGTTGGCGAAGGCCAGGCGGCCGTCGGCGGAAAACACCGCCAGGGCCGTGAGGCTCTGGGCGGCAAAGGTCGTAAAGTGCATGGCCATGCCCGCCTCTCCCGCTCAGGAAGGACGAAATTCCTTTTTTTGTCATTTCGCCCCCGGGGACGCACCCTAGCCCAACACCGCCACGATTGCAAATTTCGTCACAAACAGAAAACCCATTGAAAATACAGCATTACTCAAAATTGAGAAAACACTGTTGTTTCTCAATTGAGAGAAAACAATTCTCACAAACGAGAGAACGTGCCTTCGCCGCCCGCCCGAAGGCCGGTCCCGGCCGAAACATGAAATACATAACATATTGTTATTTAACTACTATTTTGTGGCAAAGCATCTTGGCATGGGGATTGATATGAAACGTCACAATTTTACAATCCTGGGAAATTTGCCCTTCGGTCGGATACGGCCCAGCCGGAAAAGAACACCAAAAGGAAGACCCCCATGACCATGCAGCAGCATCCGTCCATGTCCATAGACAGCATCAAAAAGACGATCCGGGACCACGACATCCATTTCATCCGCTTCGAGCAGTCCGATCTGCACGGCGTATCCAGAAGCAAGACCGTGCCCGTCGGGGCGTTCATGGACTACATCTCGAACGGGCTCAACTTCTATGGCGGCCTCCTTGGCCTGGATATCCAGTCCATGGTCCCCAAAGGAACCGGATACGCCGAGGAAGTGGCCTTTGCCGATCACTGCACGGTGCCCGACCTGTCCACGTTCACCGTCTTGCCATGGGTGCCAAATACCGCCAACATAACCGTCGATCCCTACTGGTACGACGGAAGCCCGGCCATGGCCTCCCCCAGGCTGCTTCTCAAAAAGCTCATCAACACCTTCGACAGCCTCGGCTACATCTGCCGCCTGGGCTACGAATTCGAATTCTACGTCCTGGACAAGGAAACCAAAAAGCCCGTGTACAACGGCCAGCCCATCTTCGTGACGCTTAAAAACAACTTTGACATCGATTTCACCTACGACCTCATGCGCAAGATGGACCAGGCCGGGGTGCGCATCATCACCCAGAACTCCGAGCACGGCCCCGGGCAGCAGGAGATCAACCTCTATTACAAGGACGGCCTGGCCGCTGCGGACACGGCCTTCCTCTACAAGATGGGGACCAAGGAGATCGCCCTCCAGCACGGCTACATCGCCACCTGGCTGACCAAGCCTTTCATCGATTCCAGCGCCTCGGGCTCCCATTTCCACGTCAGCCTCATCGACAAGAAAACCGGCAAAAACGCCTTCGACGATCCCAACGGGGAATACGGCCTCACGGATCTGGCCCGGAAGTTTCTGGCCGGGATGCTCAAGCACGCCCGGGCCAACACCGTGTTCACCGCGCCCACCATCAACTGCTACAAGCGCTACCGGGTCAACTCCTTCGCCCCCCACAGCGCCACCTGGGGCATGGAGAACCGCACCGTGGGCATCCGGGTCAAGGGGTGTCGCGGCCAGAGCACCCATTTTGAAAACCGGCTGGCCTGCGCCGGCACCAACCCCTATCTCCTGGCCCTGACCACCCTGGCAGCCGGGCTGGAGGGCATCCAGTCCTCCCCGGACCTCCCGGCCCCCATCACCGACATCGCCTACGAGCGCAACGACGTACCCCGACTCCCGAGCAGTCTCGAGGAGGCCATCGCGGCCTTCGAGACCGACACGGACCTGCATGCCGTGCTGGACCCCGAATTCATCAAGCTGGTCCTGGCCCTGAAGAAATTCGAGGTGGAGACGGCCAAGGCCCGTTTTCCGGACTACGGTACGCCGGAGTTCAACAACCGCATCGATCCCTGGGAATGGGACTACTACATGGAGCTGATCTAGCGTCGCGCCCCTTAAAAAATACACTGGTATTTTTTAAGAAAAATCAATGGTTTTCGATTGTTATCTACGAAGCGCCATATGCGTGTTTTGTGGACGCGACACTCGCGTCGCGCCCCACGGGAAACCGGGCCTTGATGCGACCGGGTCGCAGAACACCATCACGTGTGCAGGCGCCGTCCGGGACCACCTGGCAGCCCCCCGCCGCACCGGGCGGCAGCCAGCCCCAACCGGGCCTGCACGGCAAAGCAATCGCAAGGAACCGCCATGTCTGGAACCATCCCCCTGATCGAACTCGCCGGAACGCCCTTCGAGATGGGCCTGGCCCACGGCCGGGCCATGAAGGAGGCCATCGCGGACTTCGCGGCCGGCATCGCCGCCGTGCACCAGGCCAACAACCCCTATCTCAGGGCCGAGCACGACACCCTGATGGCCTTTTGCCTGCGCAACCTGGGATTTCTGGAAAAGTTCTCCCCCGGGCTGGTGGAGGAGATGCGCGGCATCGCCCAGGGCGCCGGCCTGACCTTCGAGGAGATCCTGCACCTCAACTGCTTTTTGGAGCTTGAGGACGTGCGCGCCCCGGGCCTGGGGGCCAGGGTGCTGCCCGACGCCCTGTGGGGCTGCACCACCATGAACGTCATGGCCGGGGCCGCCGCCGACGGCCGGGCCTGCCTAGCCCAGACCTACGACATGGAGAAGTATTACGAAAAATACCTGTGCCTGTTGCGCCTGCGCCCCGAAAACGGCCCTGACGCCCTGGTGGTGTCCTTCGCCGGGATCCTGGGCCTTTGCGGCGTCAACGCCGCCGGGGTGGGGCTGGTCATCAACAAGGTGGCGGCCACGGACGCCAGGCCCGGGGTCATCTATCCCTTTGTGGCGCGCAAGGCCCTGGCCGCCGAGCGCATCGGCGACGCCCTGGGCGCGGTGATCTTCTCCCCCCGGGCCACGGGCATCACCTACCAGCTCTCGGGCGCCGGGGCGGCCTTTTGCGCCGAGACCTCGGCCACCACCTACGACCTCCTGCCCATCGACGGGTCGCGGGCCCACACCAACCACTACCTGTCCGGCCGCATGCGGGCCTTCGAGACCCCGGGCTGGCTGAGCCACGGCGGCTCCATGGTGCGCGCCCAGGTGGCCCAGGCCTTCCTGGACTCCCGGCGCGGCCGCCTGGACCCGGAGGCCGTCAAGGAGCTCACCCGAAACCACGTCAACCACCCCCGGTGCATCTGCGCCCACGGCTTTCCCGGGGAGGATGAAAAAACCGCCTTCCATACGGTTTTCGCCGTGGTCATGGACCCGGACGCCGGCTGGATCGAGGTCTGTCCCGGCAATCCCTGCGAGAACGCGTATCGCCGCCACAGCCTGTAACCGCCAGGGACACGGCGCAGGAGACACGTCTTTCAACGAGGCCAACGGCACGGCTGCCCCGCGGGGCACGCCCCACACGGATCCGAATCCAAACCACTTCGCGAGGTGCAGCATGGACGAGACGAAACGCAAGATCGGCAAGGCATGCAGGAAATTCGACGAGGGCCGCATGACACGGCGCAGCTTTCTGACCAAAATGGCGGCCCTGGGGGTCACGGCGGCCGTGGCCAACGCCGTGAGCCTGTCGCCCTTTGGCGCGGCCACGGCCTGGGCCTCCATCTCCGGCCCCGAGGAGCGGGCCTGGGCCCTGGCCAAGGAGGCCGCCGCCAAGGCCACCAAGAAGACCCTGACGCTTTTGATCCCCACCGGGTCCATCGGCAACATGACCCCGTATGTGGACAAGTGGAAAAACGAGCTGGGCATCCAGTTGGAGTTCATCGAGGAACCCGACGAGGTGGTGCACACCAAGGGCATGCAGGAGGCCGTGGCCAAGACCGGCCGTTACGACGTGATGATGCCCACGGCCATGTCCTATCCGGACTGGATCGACTCCGGGGTCATCTACGACCTTACGGACTGGACCGAGAAATTCCAGCCGGATCTGTTCAACAAGCAGTGGGGCGTGGTCTTTCCTGCCAGCCACCATGCCCAGCTCTACAACGGCCGCGTGGCCGGCCTCTTAAACGACGGCGACCAGATCACCCTTTTGTGCCGTTCGGACTACCTGCAAGACCCCGAAAAGATGAAGGCCTTCGAGGACAAGTACGGGTACAAGCTGGACGTGCCCCACACCTGGAAGGAATACTACAACCTGGCCCAGTTCATGCACGATCCGGCCAAGGGATTCTACGGCTCCCTGGAATACCGCTCCCCCTACTACGTCAAATGGATGTTCATGCAGCGCCTGGTGTCCAAGGGCAAGCTGTATTTCGACGCGGACATGAATCCCACCTTCAACTCCGAGGAAGGCGTGGCCGCCCTGGAAGACATGCTGGCCATGAACGCCTACCTGCATCCCGACGCCTTCAGCTTCACCTGGTCCTCCAACTACAACGCCTTCGGGCGCGGCGAAGGGTTCATGAACATCGTGTGGCCGTCGGGATTCAAGTATTCCATGGCCCCCTCCACCGGCCCGGCCACCACGGGCAAGATCGCGGCCACGGTCATGCCCGCCGACACCCTGAAGGACGGCACCAAGCTCTACGCCGGGCTGTTCTGCTGGGGCTACGGCTATGCCGTGTCCAAGTATTCCGCCAACCCCGAACTGGCCTACGCCTATTCCCAGTGGATGACCTCGCCGACCATCTCGGCCGACGCCATCCCCTACCTGGGCGGCTATTCCGACCCCTACCGCGTCAACCACATGCTCGAACCCACCGAGCGCCTGGTGGCCACCTATACCAAGCCGTACCTGAAGACCCTCTACGACAACATGGTCAACACCGTGCCGGACTTCTGCCTGCCCGGCGGCTTCGAGTATCAGGACGCCCTGGACAAGCAGGTGCACGCCTGCATGACCGGCGAGAAAAAGCCGAAAGACGCCCTGGAGGCCGCAGCCCATTCCTTCGACCGCATCACCCGGCGCATCGGCAAGGACAAGGTGCGCAAGTCCTGGCTGACCCTGGCCAAGAACCTGGCCGAGCCCATCAAGAAGGCCAGCGGCGCGGATAAGTGGCCGGATGCGTAGTGTTGCGACCCTTAAAAAGTACGAATGTCTTTTTTAAGAAAGATTTATGATTGAGAATGGTTGTTTGAATAACGCCGTGCGCGGCCTTCGTGGCCGCGACACGAGGCAGGTAGCGGGCAGGAAAAATGCCTCCGGCGGCCCACGGGCTTCGCCCTTTGGAAACCCGGTACGGGACGTTTGTGAAGAAGAAACGGGCCGCTTCCCGCAAAGATGTGGACATTAGCCGTTCCCCGGGTCGCAACCGGCCCGGGGACGCCCAAAAAGGCGTCTGATTTGAACCCACCTGTCGCGACATCCTCCAGCGCCCCGGACCTTTCCCCTGCCGCGCCGCACGGCGGGGGAAAGCCACCCCGGGCCAAGGGCGGCTCCATCGGCCTGGCCCTGACCCTGCCGGGGCAGCTCGTCTCCATCCTGGTCCTGGTCATCCCGCTTTTGGTGGCCCTGTACATGAGCTTCACCGACTGGTCCCCCACCCGGGGCTCCCTGTTCGATGCCGAGTTCGTGGGATTTGAGAACTACAGCGAACTGCTCGTGTGGGACACCCGGTTTTTGTACGCGGTCCTGCGCACCCTGTGCATTTCCGCCGTCTGCCTGGCCCTGGAGTTCGCCTTCGGGCTCTCCCTGGCGGTGCTGTTCATGCGCCGGTTCCGGGGCAAGGCCCTGCTTTTCTCAGCCTTTTTGACGCCCATGATGATCCTGCCCGTGGTGGTCGGCTACATCTTCTGGATGCTTTTCCAGTCCAGCGGTCCGGTGAACCAGATCCTCGAATTCGCCCTTGGGCCCGACATGGCCCTGGAATGGTTCCGCAGCGCCCCCCTGGCCGTCACGGCGGTCATCATCACCGAGGTCTGGCACTGGACCCCGCTGTTTTTCCTGATCCTTTTATCGGGGCTCAATTCCGTGCCGGTAAACCCGGTGCGCGCCGCGGTCATCCTGGGGGCCAATCCCCGCCAGGTCTTCTGGCGGGTGGTCATGCCCACGCTCAAGCCGGTGATCATCGTGGCCTTCGTCATCCGGGCCATGGAGATCATCAAGCTTTTCGACGAGGTGTTCATGCTGACCCGGGGCGGCCCGGGATCGGCCACGGAGACCATCAGCCTGTACATCTACAAGCTGGCCTTCAACGATTTCCAGCTGGCCTACGGCGCGGCGGCGGCCTTCCTGGTGCTCCTGGGGGCCCTGGGGCTCATTCACCTGCTGCTTATGCCGGTGCGCAACCAGCTTTTGGAGGTGAAGCGCTGATGCCCGCCAAAAAACTCTCCCTGTTCCAGGCGGTCCTCCTGGCCATGGCCCTGGCCGTGGTGCTCTTCCCGGTGTTCTGGATTCTCATGACGGCCATCAAGCCCCCCACGGACTGGAACGCCTCCCCCGCCATCTGGGTGCCGTCGGAGCCCACGCTCATCAACTTCAAGACCCTGTTCGACCCCAACGCCCTCATGGAATACGGCGTGGGCGGGGTCAGCCAGTCGGCCACCCGGGCCGTGTTCGGCTCGATTTTGGCCTCGGTCACGGCCACGGCCCTGTCGGTGCTCATCGGGCTGTTCGCGGCCATCGGCATCTCCCGCTACGGCACCGAGAGCAAGTCCACGCCCCTGATCATCCTCTCCGGGCGGATGTTCCCTCCGGCGGCCATCGCCGTGCCCTTCGTGATCATTTTCTCCAACATCGGGCTCACGGACAGCTACGTGGGGCTCATCGCCATCTACGTGGCCGCCACCCTGCCCTTCTCCACCTGGATGCTCAAAAGTTTCGTGGACGACCTGCCCCGGGAGATCGAGGAGGCGGCCATGATCGACGGCAAATCGCGGATGCGGGCCCACCTCACGGTGACCATTCCCCTGATCCGGGGCGGGCTTTTCGCCACCACCATGTTCATCTTCATCCTCAACTGGTCGGAATTCATGTTCGCCCTGGTGCTCTCCTACACCAACGTCAACACCATCCCCGTGCAACTGGCCAAGTACGTCACGGCCACGGCCGGAACCCTGTACGGCGTCCAGGCCGCCCTGGCCGTCCTGGCCATGGTCCCCCTGGTGGTCGTCGGCTACCTCATCCAGGGCCATCTGGCCCGGGGCATGACCTTCGGAGCCATCAAGCAATGAGCATCCCTAAACTCGAACTCGTGTCCCTGGTCAAAGAATACAACGACGGGGCCGTGGTCGCCGTGGACGGCATCGACCTGCGCGTGGCCCCCGGGGAGACCATCGCCCTGCTTGGGCCCTCGGGCTGCGGCAAATCCACCACCCTGAACATGATCGTCGGCCTGGAAGAGCCCACCTCGGGCGACATCCACATCGACGGCCTGTCCATCGTGAACATCCCCCCGGGCAGGCGCAACGTGGGCCTGGTGTTCCAGGACTACGCGGTCTTTCCCTCCATGACCGTGCGCCAGAACTTGGCCTTCGGGCTGGTGGTGCGGAAAAAGGACAAGGACCACATCGCCCGGGCCGTGGACGAGGTCGCCGAGCTTCTGGGCATGGCCGACCGCCTGGACGTCAGGGCCAGGGATCTCGGCGGCTCCGAGATGCAGCGGGTGGCCATCGGCCGCACCCTGGTGACCAAGCCGGCCGTGCTGCTTTTGGACGAGCCCCTGTCCAACCTGGAGGCCGCCGCCAGGCTGGCCATGCGCCGGGAACTGCGGCGGCTGCAAAGCGAGATCGGCCTGACCATCATCTACGTCACCCACGACCAGATCGAGGCCCTGTCCCTGGCCGACCGCATCGCCGTGATGCACGCCGGAAAGATCCTGCAGGTGGAAAAAACCAGCGTCATCTGCGAACGGCCCGACCATGTCTACGTGGCCGGTTTCCTGGGCTCGCCGCCCATGAACCTTTTGGCCGGGGAGATCACGCCCGGCCAGGGCGGGGCGACCTTCAGCCACGGCCCCCTGACCCTGGCCCTGCCCGGGGACTGCGTCCTGCCCAGGGGCTCGTACACCCTGGGACTGCGGCCCGAATCCCTGCGCCTGGCCCCCGAGGCCGGGGCCCCCCTGGCCGGAAAGGTCTCCCTGGTGGAATTCCGGGGCGGCGACGTGGTGGTCACCGTGGATATCGCCTCGGTCAAACTGGATGTCGTTCTCCCCGCCGCCGAGCGCCCCGTGACGGGGCAGGCCGTGGGGGTGGATTTCGACCCCGATTCCCTGGTCTTTTTCGGCGGCGACAGCAGCCGCAGACTGGACCTACGCCCCATGGGGAGGCCCCTGTGATCGACACCGCGCCTGACGGCCAGACGGCCCCGGTCCTGGCCCTTGAAAACCTGACGAAACGCTTCCGGGGCAAGACCGCCCTGGACGGCGTGTCCTTCTCGGTCCCCAGAGCCTCGCTGACGGTCATCCTGGGCCATGCCGGGGCGGGCAAGACCACCACCCTGCGCCTCATCGCCGGGCTGGACCGGCCCGATGCCGGGCGGGTGCTCCTGTCGGGCCGCGACGTGGCCGGCTGGCAGCCCAAGGACCGCGACGTGGCCATGATCTTCGACAACCTGGCCCTGTATCCGGACAAGACCGGCTTCGAAAACATCGCCAGCCCCCTGCTCATCCGCAAGATGCCCCGGGAGGAGATCGCGGAGAAGGTCCAGGCCATGGCCAAGGTGCTCAAGATCGGGCACACCCTTGGACGGCTTCCGGCGACCATGAGCGGCGGCGAGCGGCAGCGCATCGCCCTGGGCCGGGCCCTCATCCGCACGCCGAGCCTGTTTCTGCTGGACGAGCCCCTCTCCAGCCTGGACGCCAAGCTGCGCATCGAGCTGCGGGCCGAGCTGCGCCGCCTGCAAAGCGAACACGGCTATTCCTTCCTCATGGCCACCCCGGACTTCAACGAGGCCCTGGCCATCGCCGACACGGTGGTCATGCTGCGCCAGGGGAAGGTCGTCCAGATCGCCCCGCCCCAAAGACTCTACGACGAGCCCGTGGACCGGGAGACGGCCCAGGCCGTGGGCGCGCCACTGATCAACATCCTCCCGGCCCGCCTCGATCCGGACGGCCAGGCCATCCGGGTCGCCATGTGGCGGCTGCCCGTGCCGGGGCATCTGGGCCCGGTCCTGGCCGCCGCCCCGGACGGTTTCGAGCTGGGCATCCGGCCCGAAAACCTGGTCCTGGCCGACGCCGCCGGGGCGGACCTGGCCGGGCAGGTGACGGATATCGAGCCCCTGGGCCTCAAGTCCGTGCTGACGGTGAAAAAGGGGGAGGCCGAGGTCCGGGTCCTGGTGGAGAGTGCTGCGGCCATGACCGTGGCCGTGGGCCGGGAAGCCGGGCTGTGCGTCACGGACCCCTCGATGCTGCACGCCTTCGATCCGGCCTCCGGCCGGCGCCTGACGGCCTGAGGGCGGGGCGATCCCCTGCCCTGGAACCTGGAAACGCTTGCCGGGCCGAGGCGGCCTTGAGGACGGCATGATCAAGATCTTCGTCACCTACCGGTGCAACTTGGCCTGTCCCTACTGCTTCGCCACGCGGATGCGGCGGGAATATCCCGGGGACATGACCCGGGAGGCCTTTGCAAGGCTTCTCCAGTGGATGCGCGGGGCCGGGCTCCCTGCCGCGGCCTTCATCGGCGGCGAGCCCACCCTGCATCCGGACCTGCCGGAGATGATCGCGGCCACGGCCGAGGCCGGCATCCCGGCCGTGCTGTTCACCAACGGCCTGTTCCCCGTCTCCCTGGCGGAAAGGCTGGCCCCCCTGACCGCGAACTTCGTGGTCAACTACAACGACCCCGCCGGCTATACCCCGGAACAGGCCGCCATGCGCCACGCCGTCCTGATCCGGCTGCGCGAGCTCGGGGCCAGGGTGGCCTTCTCCAAAAACTTCTCCCGGGACGGCCTGGACTACGGCTACCTGCTCGAGGCCCTGGACCGCTACGGCGTGACCACCGTGCGCTACGACATCTCCCGCCCGAGCCACGACGCGGCCAACGACCATTTCACCCTGGACGACACCCGCCGGATCATGTCCCACGCGGCCGCCTTCGTGAAGGCCTGCGAGGCCCGGGGGGTGCGCACGGGCCTGGATTGCAGCGTGCGCCTGTGCGACCTGTACGACGAGGACCGGCGCTATCTGGAGCGGGTTTCCATGAAATTCTCCGGGGTCTGCCACCCCTGCGCCGACGTGCACCCCGACCTGTCCGCCTCCTACTGCCTGCCCATGCGCGGCATCGGCGTGCCCGACGTGACGGCCTTCGCCGACCACGCCGCCCTCATGTGGCACCTGGCCGAGGCGGCGCGGCCCGTGAGACTTGCCAACGTCTCGGCGGCATGTTTCGAATGCAAGGACTTCATGCGCCGCTGCCAGGGCGGCTGCATGGCCCTTATGCGAACCGCCCGCCCCGAGACGGGGCCGGGCGATGCGGACGGCTCCCGGCAAGCCGCCCCGGCGGAGGCCGGAAACACATGAGCTCGAAAAAGACCGTCATCACCACCTGCACCCGGGACTGCCCCAACGCCTGCGGCCTGGTGGCCACCGTTGAAGACGGGCGGCTGACCGGACTGGCCGGGAATCCCGACCACCCCCTGACCCGGGGCGTGGCCTGCGTCAAGGCCGCCCGCTACGTCAAACGGGTCTACAGCCCGGAACGCGTCATCCATCCCATGCTCCGCCGGGGCGGCCGCTGGGTCCGGGCGGGCTGGGACGAGGTGCTGGACCTGGTGGCCGACCGCCTGAAGACGTTCGCTTCCGAATCTGGAACAGAGTCCATTTTATATTACCAGGGGTATGGCGAACGAACGGCGCTTAAGCTTCTCAACAAATATTTCTTCAACCTTTTCGGCGGGGTGACCACCCTACGCGGCTCCCTGTGCGGCGGCACGGGGCAGGCCTCGCAAAACCTGGATCTGGGCCAACGCATCTCCCACGACCCCCTGGACCATTACCACAGCCAGGCCATGATCCTGTGGGCCAGAAACCCCGTGTCCACCAACATCAGCCTCACGGCCATCGCCCGGGACATCCGCGGGCGCGGGGGCTCGGTCCTGCTCATCGACCCCGTGCGCAGCAAGTCGGCCGTCCTGGCCGACCACCATATCGCCCCCCGGCCCGGCGGCGACGTGTTCCTGGCCATGGCCGCGGCCAAGCTGGTGCTGGCCGCCGGGGCCGAGGACCGGGAATTTCTGGCCCGGCACGCCGTGGGCGTGGAGGCCTATCTGGATATCCTGTCGGGCTTTTCCGTGGACGACCTGTGCCGCCGGGCCGGGGTGTCCCGGGGAGAGGCCGAGCTTTTGGCCGAGACCCTCATGGCCAGGAAACCGGCCTCCATCCTGCTCGGCTGGGGCCTGCACCGCCATGAATACGCCCACTACGGCATCCGGGCCATCGACGCCCTGGCGGCCATCTGCGGCAACCTGGGCGTGCCCGGCGGCGGGGTGAGCCAGGGATTCGAGGAATACGGCCCCTACGACCAACGCCTGTGGGGCGACGATCTCAATCCGCCGCGCCGCACCCTGCTTTTGCCGGTCATCGGCCGGGAGATCCTGGCCGCCACAGACCCGCCCATCCGCATGATCTACGTCACGGCGGCCAACCCCCTGTGCATGGCCCCCAACACCGCCGCCGTGGCCGAGGCCTTCGGCAAGGCCGAATTCGTGGTCTATTCCGGCCACACCATGGACGACACCTCGGACTTCGCCCACGTCTTTTTGCCGGCCACCACCTTCCTGGAAGAGACCGACGTCATGGCCAGCTACGGGCACAACTACGTGGGCCCGGTCAATCCGGCCATCGCGCCCGTGGGCCAGTGCAAATCCGAGTTCCGCATGTTTTACGAGCTGGCGGCGCGCTTCCCCTTTGCGGACCGGTTCCGCAAAAGCGAGGAACAGTGGCTGCGCGAGCTGTGCGCCCCGGTGTGGGAGCAGGGCGGCGACCCGGACACCCTCACAAAGGAGGCCTTCCGCCTGGACGCCCCCATGGTGCCCTATGCGGACAAGGTCTTCCCCACGCCGTCGGGGAAATTCCAGTTCCTGACCGCCTTCGACCCCTCCCACATCCCCGGCCCCGACCCGGACTATCCCTACCGGCTCCTGACCATCGCCCCCCACGGCTACATCTGTTCCGAACGGACCATGGCCGACCACGAGCCCCTGCCGGTGGTCCGCCTGGCCGCGTCCGAGGCCGCCAGGCGGGGCCTGGAACACGGCAGGCCGGTGATGGTGAAGAGTCCCCTGGGCCAGGCCATGGCCACCTTGCGCGTGGAGGAGGGGCTGCGGCCGGACGTCCTGGCGGCCGACCGGGGGGGCTGGACCAAGGCCGGGCACGGCCTCAACCGGCTGACCCGGGATCTGGCCAGCCGGGTGGGCAACGGCACGCCGTATTACGAAACAGCCGTCACCGTGTGTCCCGTTCCAAAGGACGGCCCGGCCGGACGGCGCATCCTGGTGGTCCAGCACAGCGACCGGGCCCCGGGCGGGGATTTCGTCAAGGGGCTGGCCCGGCTGGGCGCGCTCCCGACCACGGTCGCCCCGGCCCGGGGGGACACGCTTCCCGCCTCTCCCGAGGGGTTCGACGCCCTGGTGGTCCTGGGCGGGCCGCAACATGCCTACGACGACGCGGCCTCGCCGCATTTTCCGGCCCTGCTCGATCTCATGCGGGCCTTCGACGCGGCCCGCCGGCCCGTGGCCGGCATCTGCCTGGGGGCCCAGCTCCTGGCCCGGGCCCATGGCGGCAGGACATGGCCCATGGGGAGATTGGAATTCGGGTTCACGGCGCTTGCGGCTACGGCCGCAGGAATGGCCGACCCGGTGCTCGGGTCGGCCCTGCCCCTGCCCCGGCTCATGGAGTTTCACGAGGACAGCTTCGATTTGCCCCCGGAGGCCGTGCCCCTGATCACCGGGCAGGACTGCCCCAGCCAGTGCTTCCGGGTGGGGGCCGCCTCTTACGGATTCCAGTTCCACCTGGAGGTCGATTCGGTGATCGTCAGCGACTGGATCAAGCTCTTCCGCAATGGAGACATGGACACCTACGCCCCCTACCGGGAGGTCTACGGCGAGGCGTATTTCGCCGAGCTTGGCGCCGACCTGCCCGTGCTCGTGGCCGAGTCCCAGGAGTTCTGCCGCCGGGTGGTCCGGGCCTGGCTGGCCCTGACGTGAAAACACGGCCCCGGCGAGGGGCCCGCGTCCTATGCCGTCCGTCTCGCCGGGGCCAACGCCGCCCCAACGCCGCCCCAATCCTCCTCCTTGTTCCCGCCGCAAGGCAACACTCCGGCCTTGCCCGGTACGCCGTCAACGCACATGGCGGATATGGCGGACGTAGCGGCTGCGGCGGGCGCGGGACTCCTGAAGACGCTGCCTGCCTGCCGCAGACATTCGCCCTAAAGACGGGTACAACACCCGGCAAAGGCATTTGCTTCCGTGCCGATTCAGGCCACAATGCCGCCCATACCGAGGGGGGGACGCCATGTGCGGCATCTGCGGAGAACTGCGCCTGGACGGACGTGACGTCCGGGAAACCGACATCCTGGCCATGCGCGACGCCCTGCGCCATCGCGGCCCGGACGACGCCGGCATCCTGACCGGCGGCTCCGTGGGCCTGGGGCATCGCCGCCTGTCCATCATCGACCTCTCGCCCCTGGGCCGCCAGCCCATGCTCAGCGCCGACGGCCGGTTCGCCATCGTCTTTAACGGCGAGATCTACAACCACCAGGACATCCGCCGCGACCTGGAATCCCGGGGCGTGATCTTCCGGGGCGGCTCGGACACGGAGGCGGCGGTCAACGCCGCGGCGGTCTTCGGACCCGGTGAGGCCGTGTCCCGGTTCTTAGGCATGTTCGCCCTGGCCCTGTGGGATTTTCGCGAGAAAACCCTCTATCTTTGCCGGGACCGGGTGGGGGTCAAGCCCCTGTACGTCTGCCACACCCCCGGGGCCTGGCTGTTCGCCTCGGAAATGCGCGCCTTCCCGGCCCGGCGGGATTTTGTCCCGGACATCGACCGCGCGGCCCTGTTCCGCCATTTCCGCACCGGCTATTTCGAAGGGCCGGACACGGTCTATCACAACGTCAAAAAGCTCCCCCCCGGCACCCTGGCCACCATCCGGGCCGACGGCTCGTACACGCAGACCCGGTACTTCGACATAAGCGCCACCGTCCGGGGCTCCTACCGGGGCAGCTATGCCCAGGCCGGGGAGGAACTGGCCGAACTGTGCCGGGACGCCTTCGCCCTGCGCCTGGTGTCGGATGTGCCCGTGGGCATGTTCCTCTCGGGCGGCGTGGATTCCTCCCTGGTCTCGGCCGTGCTGCGCAACGACGTGGGCGCGGACGTCACCCACTTCACCATCGGCTTCGCCGAGCGCCATCACGACGAGACGGCCAAGGCCGAGGCCCTGGCCAAAAGCCTGGGGGTGGCCCACAAGGTGCTGCGCGTGACCCCGGACATGGCCCGGCAGGCCGTGCTCGACTTCTGCGAGGTCTACGACGAGCCCTTCGGGGACGCCTCGGGCATCCCCACGGCCATCCTGTCCCGGTTCGCCCGGGAGCACGTCAAGGTGGCCCTGTCGGCCGACGGCGGGGACGAACAGTTCTGCGGCTATACCGGCTACCGGCGCTATCCGGAGTTGTATTACGCCCTGCGGCCCATCCCCATGCTGCTGCGCCGGGCCCTGGCCAGGGGCCTGCGCGCCCTGCCCTGGGAGCGGCTGGCCGACGCCCGCCTGCTGGGGGCCGACCGCGCGGCCCTGTCCCCGGATCGGGCCGCACGGCTTGGGCGTTTCCTCGATCTCCTGGACATCCGCGACCCCCGGGAACTGGCCGGACTCTACGCCGCCCGGGGATTTCCGGAACAGGCCGCCGGCCGGCTGCTTTGCATGGCCCCTCCCCCGGCCGTCCCGTTCCCGCCGCCGGAGGTTCCCGAGCCCACGGACGCCGCCGGGCTGGCCGACTGGCTCATGCGCCGGGACTTCGTCTTCTGGCTGCCCGAAGACATCCTGCTCAAGGTGGACCGGGCCTCCATGGCCGCCTCCCTGGAATGCCGCGACCCGCTTCTGGACCACCGCATCGCCGAGCTGGCCTTCAGCCTGCCCATGGAATTCCTGGTCAAGGACGGGCAGGACAAGCGCCTCCTGCGCGACCTGCTGCGCCGCCGCGTCCCGGGGGAACTGGCCGGCCAGCCCAAGCAGGGCTTCGAGATCCCCCTGGCCGCCTGGCTGCGCGGCCCCCACGCCCCCCTGGTCCGTGACGTCTTAAGCCGGGAAAGCCTGGTGCGGACCGGCATCCTGGACCCGGACGAGGCGGGCCGCATCCGGGACCGCTTTTTCGCCGGGGAGGGCCTGCACACCCAGCAGGTCTGGCTCTTGGTCAATTTCCAGATGTGGGCCGCCCGCTGGCTGGGGAAGCAGGCGGCCCAGACCGGCCCGGAACCGGCGGCCGGGCCGCGCGGCGCGGGAGGACCGGCGTGAGGATCGTGTGCTGCAACAAATATTTTTTCGTCAACGGCGGCACGGAACAGTACCTGTTCCGCATCCTGGAACGCCTGCCGCACCTGGGCTGCCAGGCCGTGCCGTTTTCCGTGGCCTACGCCGGAAGCCGCCCCTCGCCCTATGCCCCGTATTTCCTGCCACCGCCGGGAGACCCCGGCCAGACCCACTTCGACACCCTTGCCAAGGGCCTTGGGGCCGTGGCCAGGCTGCCCCGGCTGATGGGCCGGGCCATATGGTCCTTTGAGGCCAAGCGCTGCCTGTACCGCCTGCTGGACGCCCTGGGCGAGGTGGACATCGGCTACATCCTCAACATCTACAACTACATGTCCCCAAGCGTCATCGCCGCCTTCAAGTCGCGCGGCATCCCCGTGGTCATGCGCCTGGGCGACTACAACCTGCTGTGCCTGAACTACCAGTTGTTATATAAAAACCGCCCCTGCGAGCGCTGCCTTGGCGGGGCCTACCGGCACGGCATGGTCCGGCGCTGCGTCCAGGGCAGCCTGCCCGCCTCCCTGGTGCGCGGGGCGGCCATGTACGTCCACCGCCTGCTCGGCGTCTACGACATGGTGGACGCCTTCGTGGCCCCGTGCGATTTCATGCGCGAAAAGCTGATCCAGGGCGGATTTCCGGACCATAAGATCCACGTCATCCGCCAGGGCGTGGAAACCGGTGCCCCTCCAGTCTCGGAAGAAAAGGGGAACTACATCCTCTTTTTCGGACGCCTAAGCCCGGAGAAGGGCCTGGACACGCTCCTTGCGGCCTACCAGGATCTGGCCCCGGACGTGGATCTGGTCCTGGCCGGACGGGGCGTGGGCGGCTATGAGGACGTCCTGAAACGCCTGGTCCGCCCCGGTTTCGAGGGCCGCATCCGCTTCGCCGGGTTCGTGCAGGGACCGGAACTGTCCGGCCTGATTTCCCGGGCCCTGCTTTGCGTCACCCCCAGCCGCTGGTACGACAACGCCCCCCTGTCCGTCCTGGAAAGCGCCATGCACGGCGTCCCGGTCCTGGCCGCGCGTATCGGCGGCATCCCCGAACTGGTCGAGGACGGCGTCACGGGGCTGCTCTTTCGGCCAGACGACGCGGCTGACCTGGCGGAGAAGCTTGGCCGCATGCTGCCGGATCGCCCGGCCCTTGCGGCCATGGGCCGGGCCGCCCGGGAGCGGGCCCTGCGCCAGGGCTCCCTGGACGATCATCTGGCCCGCCTGCTGGAGCTTTTCCGTTCCCTTCACCCCCGCTGACCCTGCGAAAACCGTCTTTTTCCGGTTCATGGACGGGCGGATGTGTTCCGCTTGCCGCCCCCTCGCCACGCCCCCTGCCCTTCCCGACCTGCTGCCGTCCGGGCGGGAGCATCCCACACGGCCTCTTCTTTGGCACGTTTTTTGACACTACTCGCATGGAGTTCCCGGCCAGCGCCCCGGCCCCGCGGGACACGGCCCGCGCCCAGGAAGTGGCCCAAAACAAAGACTGCAAGGGAAACAAGTGGTTGTAACACCGGGAAGCATCCCTGACCCGGGATGGACGAAAAAGAGAATCCGGCAGGGAATCTCACAGTTTCACCAAGTGAAACTGAATGCCGCTCGCGAAGTTATACAGACATGCCGCAGGGCTTGCGGCCAAGATCCGGACGCCGCACCGTGACCCCACGGAAACGGTTTTGCGCCCCGCCCGGATCGGCCCGCCGGAACAAATGGGAGTTCAACTCGGCCATGCTCACGGAAGCGCCGACCCAGGAGACGACGACATGAACACCGCAAAGGCGCAACCCGCCACCTCTTTCCCTCGGCCCGCCCGCTCCGCGCGAAGGGCAGCGGCCTTTGTGGCCGTGGCCGCCTGCCTTTGCACTCTCTGGGGCTGCACCGGTTCGCGCAAAGACGGGACGGAACCGGTCATCACCGTCACGGACCAGGCCGGGGTGCGGGAGGTTCTGGACCGGCAAAAGCAGCTTGAGCCGACCCCGGCCAGCGTCGCGGACAACCCCGGGTTCAAGGTGCTCGACGGCGAGGCCGTGCCGGACATCCCCACCTATCGCCTGGGGCCCGGGGACGTGCTGGAGGTGGTCTACCACATCCGCCACGACATCACCGTGAAGGACTACCGCCTGGACGTCCAGGACCGCATCAGCATCAGTTTCCCCTTCCACCCCCAATTCAACGTTAGCACCCTGGTCCGGGCCGACGGCAAGGTTTCCCTGCCCCTGGTCGGCGAGGTCAAGGTGGCCGGGATGAGCATGAGCGAAGTCACGGCGGACCTGGACAAACGCTACGCGGCCTTCATGAAAAAACCCTCCCTGACCGTGAGCCTGGAGGAGTTCAACGTGCGCATCGACGAACTCAAAAAGGCCATCACCACCGCCCCGCGCGGCCAGAGCAAGATCGCGCCCATCGCCCCCGACGGCCGGGTGGGGTTCCCCATCATCGGCACCATCGACGCCTCGGGACTGACCGTGGCCCAGTTGGAAAAGGCCCTCAACGAGCGTTACGCCAAATACGTGGACGACCTCCAGGTCACCCTGATCCTTTTGGAGATCCACAACAACAAGCTCTACGTCTACGGCGAGGTGAACACCCCCGGGGTCTACGAACTGCAGGGCCGCCTCAACTTGGCCCAGGCCCTGGGACAGGCCGGAGGCTTCAAGGACACGGCCAACCTGCGTGACGTCCTGGTCTTTCGCAACAACGGCCTGCTCAAGCCCATGGCCTACCGGGTGGATCTGCAACGCCTGCTGGACACGGGAACGATGTACGACGACCTGTACGTGCAGCCCGCGGACATCGTCTACGTGCCCAAGGGGGCGCTGGACGACGTCAACGACGTCATCGCCAAGATCTTCACCAAGGGGCTGTACGCCGTGGTGCCGTTCACCAGCTCCTTTAACGTCAACTATGACATCACCCCGTCGTTTCGCGTCAACACCAACTAGCGTGAAGGGCGACAGCCATGACAGACACATGCGCCAACCGCGAGGCGGGCAACATCCTGCGCGAGATCGTCTTCGTCGTCTTTTATCATAGACGGCTGATCCTTAAGATCGCCGGGGCCACGTTTCTGCTTTTTCTGGCCCTGGCGGTGCTCCTGCCCGCGAAATACCTGTGCCGGGCCACGTTTTCGGTGAGCATGAGCCAGCAGATCGATCCCCTGCAAAAGGACGTGTACACCGACTCCAAGAACCAATACATGCGCGTGCTCTCGGGACAAAAGGAGCTCATCCTCTCCAACCGGGTGCTCATGCGCGCGGCCAGGGCCCTTTTTCCCGGGGAGAGCGAGGCGGCCTACCAGAAGATTGTGGCCAGGCTGGGCAAGGACGTCGAGGTGGCGCCGCCCAAGGGAGAAAGTTTCGAGGCCACCAGCGACTTCATCTTAAGCTACGACGACCGGGATCCCCGCTTGGCCTTCAACATGGTCACCGAGGTTTCCAAGGCCTACCTGGAGACCTTCGAGGAGATCGCCCGGCAACGCACGGAATATTCCTACGACTTCTTCAAGGAACAGGTGAAGGAACTCTACGAGGCCATGCGCAAAAAAGCGGACGCCCTCACGGCCTACGAGGAGGAAAACGCCCTGGCCCTGGTGGACATCCTCAACCTGGAGGGCAACAAGGCCAACGCCGAAACCGGCGCCAAGACCCTGCTCAACGCGGCCCAGGCCAAACGCCAATCCCTGCGCGAGGAATACGTGGCCCTGGAAAAGACCGTCGCCGAGCTCGAGGCCAGCATGTCCGGCGACCAGGGACCGGCCATCCTGCCGGACATGGAAGGCAGCGGCAAGGCCATCACCGCTTACCGCTACAAGGTGGCCCAATTGCGCATGCAGATCCAGGAAATGGACACCCAGTTCACACCCCAATACGAACCCCTGCGCCGCCTGCGCCAGGAGCTCGAGGCCAACGTCGGGCTGTTGCGCGACGAGACCGGGCGCTACCTGGAGGGAAAGCGCATCCAGGCCCAGGGCATCACCAGCATGATCGGGGAGCTGGACACGGCCATCGCCCATTTGGAGGACTCCCTGCGGGTAACGGCCCAACTGCGCTCCACCTACGCCTTCTTGAAAAACGATTACGAGCTGGCGAAAACGGCCTACGCCGAGGCCAGCGCCAAGCTGGAGCAGGCCAGGCAGGCCAACTCCCTGTCCCGGCCCGACGTGATCGTGACCCTGGTGGACCCGGCCGTGGAACCCATGACCCCGTACAAGCCCAACCGGATCGGGTTGGCCGTTCTGGGGCTTTTCCTGGGGATTTTCCTCGGCCTGTCCGCCGCCTTCGCCCTGGATTTCTTCGACCACACCATCAAGACCCCGGAGGATATCGAACGCTGGTGCGACGTGCCGTTTCTGGGCTCCCTTTCCGACTCCTCGGGAGCCTGACCCATGCTGGAGGCCCTGGGCATCGCCGCCCTGGCCCTGGCGGGCCTGACGGGACTTCTGATCCTGCGCCGTTTCCTGGCCATGTCCGCTGTGCCGCCTGGAGGGACGTTTTTCCCGATCCTGTTCAGCCTGTGGATCGTCTCGGTGGTCATGTGGAACACCTATTTCTGGTCCTACAAGATCCCCGGCCTCTTCGACGTCTCTGTCGAACGCATCCTCTTCGTGCTGCTCGGCCTATTGTCCATCATGAAAATCCTTTTCAGGAAAGTGCGCATTCACGGGGATGGGCACATTGAATTCATCATGGCCGTGTTCCTGGCCATATGCATCGTCTCCATGTCCATCAATGGATTCACGGCATTATATGCATATGCCCCGAAGCCGTGGTATGTTTTCTTCACCGGATATTTTTCGCCTTTCCTGGCTTTTTTCTACGTCAAATACTTTTTCCAGGATGCCCGCAGCGTCCGGATATTGCTGGCCACGCTCTTCGCCCTGGGAATTTTTCTCTGTATCATCGCCATCCTGGAACGCTACGGCCTCACGGCATGGATTCACCCCGCCTACATCACGGACAAGACCATCCTGCTGCATCTGGACCGCTCCCGGGGGCCACTTCTCAACGCCGCCTTCAACGGCCTGGCCATGACCATCTGCTTTGTGGCCGGACTGCTGCTGTGGCCCATGGTCAGGCCCGGACGCCGCTTTCTGATCCTGATTCTTCTGCCCCTTTTTCCCATCGGGGTGTTTTTCACCTCCACCCGTTCGGCCTATCTCGTCTTCCTGCTGGCCCTGGGGACGGTGCTTTTTTTCCTGCGCACCCGGTGGCCGAAGTGGAAACTGGTCCCCCTGATCCTGACCCTGGGCCTGCTTGCCGTGGCGGCCAACACCGAGCGAATCTTCTCGCCCAGCCGCGAAAAGGGGGGCATCGCCCAGATGGAAGAGGTGAACATCCGCTTCCAGCTCATCGCCAAGTCCCTGCGCCTGATCCGGGAGCACCCCGTCTTCGGGGTGGGACTGGCCCATTTCTCCGTGTCCGACTCCCCCGAGGCCTTCCAGGACAACCAGCACAACCACCTCATCGGCATGGCCGTGGAACTGGGCATGGTCGGGGCATCCGCCTACCTTTGCCTGCTCGTCCTCATCTTCCGCAGGCTCTACGCCCTGGCCCGGGATCCCCGGGTGGACCGGGACGCCTGGGCTAACACCGCCATGCTTCTCACCCTGGGGATCACGGCGGCCCTGGTGAACAACGTCTTTGTCGAGGCCTCCCTGTGCCCGTTCATCAACGTGGCCACCTTCACCTTCGCCGGGCTGGCCTCCCGTCTCGTGGAGCATCCCGGCACCCTGGACGGGGCCGTCTGATGCGGCCGGGTTTTTCGCCCCGCCGGGGAGCCGCCGCAAGCGGCCCCCCCGTCCCGGCCGCCTGTCTGCATCCCCTCCGCCCCGCCAAGGGGGAACGCCCATGAGCCAGGAGGTCATGGACGGCATCCGCCGCTCCACCCTGCTCATCGTGGGGCTGACGCTTCTGGACAAGATCCTGGCCCTTTGCAAGGAGATGCTCTTCGCCTACCGCTTCGGCATCTCCCGGGAGCTGGACGTTTTCAACGTGGCCTACGCCTTCCCGGCCATCCTGGCCATGCTCCTGGGACAGGCCGTGATCGCGGCCCTGGTCCCCCTGTACGTGTCCTGGCGGGAGAGGGGGCCGGGGGAGCTCTCCCGCAACCTGGCCAACCTGGGCACGGCCGCCATGCTGTTTTTCCTGGCCCTGACCCTGGTCTGCGCCGCGTGGTCCACGCCGATCATGGCCGTGATCGGCTACGGCTTTCCCGAGGGGGAAAAGGCCCTGGGCGACTCCCTGGTGCGTCTTTTGGTCTGGCTCATCTTCCTGGAAGGCGGCGCGGCGGTCATGGCCGGGGTGCTGCAGGCGGAAAAATCCTTCCTGGCCCTGTACGGGGCCCAGCTTTGCATCAACCTGGCCATCATCGGAACCCTGGCGTTATTCGGGGACATGGGGGTCCACGCCCTGGCCGTGGGGTTTCTGGCGGGCACGGCGGCCAAGGCGGCGGTCATGGCCGTGGCCCTGCGCGGGCCGCGCTTCCCCCTGGGGCCGCCGCGCCGGCCGGCCGCGCCCGCCCTGCGCGAGTTCGTCCTTCTGGCCTGGCCCCTGGTGATCGGCGGGCTGGTGGTCAATTCCAACATCCTGGTGGACCAGGTCATGAGCACGGAACTGCCGCCCGGATCGGTGTCCGCCCTGCGCTACGCCTACCGCATCAACGACCTGCCCCTGCAACTGTTCGTGATGGCGGCGGCCCGGGCCATCTTCCCCTACGTCAGCGAGCAGGCCCAGGCCCGGGACACGGACGGCATGCGCCGGGTGTTCTGGCGGGGGGTGCTTTTTTCCTGCATGGTATCGGCCGGGATGACGGCGTTCGTCCTGCTTTTCTCCACGGAGATCGTGACCGTGCTGCTCATGCGCGGGGCCTTCGGCGACCGGGCCGTGGCGTCCACGGCCCTGACCCTGTCCTGGTATGCGGCGGGCATGATCTTCGCCGCCTACGCCGTGCTCAACGGGGTGTTTTTCACCGCCCTGCGCAAAAACGTGACGCTCATGGCCGTCGGCGTGGTCACCATGGTCTGCAACGCCGCCTTCAACCTCTGGTTCATCCGGACCATCGGCGGCCCCGAGGCCGTGGCCATGTCCACCACCGTGACCATGGCCCTGACCTGCGCCATCTTCCTGGCCATCATCCAGCGTGCCCTGGGCGTCTTCCACGACCTGCCGCGCCTTTGGCCCTTTCTCCAGGTGGCCGGGGCCACCCTGGTGGCGGCCGGACTGGCCTACGCCGCCAAGGCGGGCCTGACCGGACTGGGACTTTCCGCCCTGTGGGCCTTTCCGGCGGCGGCCCTGGTCTTCGGGGCGGCCTTTGTAGGGGGACTGTCCCTTTCCCGGGACACGGACATCGGCTGGTGCCTGGGCATGGTCCTGCCCTGGGGCCGGACCAGGGAGTAGCCCCGGCTCCGGCAGGGCCCCGGCATGGTCCCGGCCCGGAAAAACCCCTGTCCCCGTCGCGTCCGATCCGCACGATTCACCACGGCACGGCGGCACTCTCACGCGAGGCGTAAAGCGATGCGAGGCAGACTGTTGGGCATGATCGATCAGGTCAGGCGGTACGAAAGGGGCGAACTCGGCTACGGCTGCCTGTTCGTGAACATCACCAGCCGGTGCAATTCCCGGTGCCGCTACTGCGAGGCCTACACTCTCGACGCGACCCGGGAACTCGATCGGGAGCGGCTTTTCGCCCTGTTTGAGGAGGCCCGGCAGGCGGGCATCCCGCACATCTACCTCTCCGGGGGGGAGCCGTTTTTCCGCCGCGACGTGTGGGAGCTCATCGCGGGCATCCTTAACCAGGGCCTGCGGTTCTCCGTGGTCTCCAACGGGCTTTTGGTGGAGCACTTCCTTCCGGCCCAGTTGGACCTGCTCAAAAAGGCCCAATGGATCGACATTTCCCTGGAATCAAACCGCCCGGAAACTCACGACTTCCTGCGCGGCGGCAAGGGATTTTTGAAACGAACGACGGAAGGCATCCGCATCCTGAAAAAAAACGGCCTTACGGTGAACATCAACACCACCGTCTGCCGCCAGAACTATGCGGAGCTTCCCGGGGTCGTCGCCTTCGCCCGGGAGCACGGCGTGGATTACATCAATTTCCAGCCGCTGCACGTCGTCAGCAACTACCATGATGCACAGGCCGGCGACAAAACCGACATGCTGCCGACCAGGGAGCAGATCGCGCATCTGCCTGACTATTTTCAGGAGCTTGCGGGGTTGGCCCGAAGGGAAGGGGTGCGCACCAACATCCCCCATGTCGCGCCGTGGATGCGCCAGTATTTCGAGCACTGCCAGGACGGGTCGTCCCTGTGGATGCGGCGCTGCCTGAAGGATTTTTCCTGCCTGGAGATCGCCACCAAGCTTTTCGTGGACGCCGACGGGTCGGTCCTGCCCTGCGCCCTGCTGCCCCCGGCCGGAAACGTGCGGGAGGAGCCGCTGGCCGCCCTGATAGACAAGATACGGCCGGTGCGCGAGGCCATCCGGGACGGGAAGTTCCCCCTGGCCTGCAACCGCTGCTCCTGCCAGATGAGCATCAACTACAAGTTCAGCGTGCTGCGCCGCCCGGTGCGAAATTTCGGGCACCTGGGGCGGTATGCGGCGTCCCTGGTCCGGGAGAACCTGTCGCGGCTCATGTAGGCCCTTCTCCGGCCTGTCACTTCCCGGCCAGCCGGATCGCCTTGGAGAGTAAGGCCAGAAACCGGAACGGCTGTTCGGTCAGCATGCGGCGGCACCGCTCCCTTCCCCGCCGCCCCATCTCCCGGGCCGCCCCGGGATCGTCCAGCACGGCCCGCACGGCCCGCAAAAGCCCCTCGCGATCCCCGGGCTCGTAGAAAAGCGCCTCCTCCCCGTGTCCGGCGTATTCCAGCACCGCCACATTGGCCGCCGCCACCACCGGCCGCCCCAGGGCCATGGACTCCAGGAGCCCGTTTTGCCCGGCGGCCAGCCGGCGGTCCCGGGTGGGCACCACCACCACGGCCGCCGCCTGGAGAAGACCCACCATCTCCGCCTCGGGCACCCTGTCCCGCACGGCCCGCACGTTCGGCGGCAGGGGCTCGGGGAAGGCGAAGGACTGGCTCAGGATCACCACCTCCCGGCCGATCTCCCCGGCCACGGCCAGAAGGCTCTCGAAATCCCGGTCGCTGTTGCCGTAGGCAAAGACGTAGCCCGCTCCCGCACCCGCACCCGCGCCCGGGGCGTCCGGCCATTCCAGGTACTGGCTGGGCGGCTCGTCCGGATAAAAGGACACGGCCGCCTGGGGCAGGCCGAACATCCCGGCGTAGATCGCGCATTCCGCCTCGGAGGTGCACCACAGGGCGTCGATGCCGGGCAGGGCCAGGCGCAGCACGGCCAGCCGCAGGCGGTAGGCCGCGTCCGTGCGGGAGAGGTTCAGGTGGAAGTCCCGGATGATATGCACCGGCCGAAGCCTGGCCGGGACAAGCCGCAGGAGGAGCCCCGTGCACACCCCAAGGGGCAGGGCCCAGGACAGGACCGCGTCGCTTCTCCAGGCCCGCGCCGCCTGCTTCACGGCCAGACACGCCGCCGAAGCCCAGGCCGACAGGCGGCCCAGCCGGGCCAAAAACCGCCTGACCCGGTCGCCCAGGCGGACATATTCCACGGCGGCCAGCTCCCGGCCAAGCACATGCAGAAGCCGCCATTGTCCCTTTTCGGCCCAGGACAGGCCCAGGCTCACCCGGCGCTGGGACAGGGGACACAGGTTTCGCCGGGGCGGCCTTCCGGCCAGAAGCTCGCCGAAAAGCCCCTCGAAGCCCCGGGCCATGCCCGATAGCGTATGCCCCCCGGCCACCAGGGCCATGGCCCGGCGGCCCATCTCCCGGCGCGCCGCGCCGTCGCCCAAAAGCTCCAGCACGGCCCCGGCCAGGGCCTCGGGATCGCGGGGCGGCACCACACGGCCCGTCACCCCGTCGCGGACGATCTCGTCCATAAATCCCACCCGGGTGACGACCATGGGCACCCCGGCGGACAGGGCCTCCAGGGCGGCCACGGACAGGGTCTCCTGCCGGGGGTCGGAGGACAAGACGGCCAGATCCAGGGCGGCCAGGATGTCGGCCACGTCGCGCCGGAAGCCCAGAAACCGCACGCGCCCGCCAAGGCCAAGCCGGGCGGCCAGGGCTTCCAGGGCGGGGCGTTGCGGCCCGTCGCCGACGACCAGGAACCAGGCGTCCGGGACGGCGGCGGCCACCCGGACGGCGGCCTGCAAAAAGACCTCGTGGGCCTTGTCCGGGCGCAGGGCGGCGATGATCCCGACGGTTTTCCCGTCCTCGGGGATATCCAGCCACCGCCGGGCCTCCCGGGGCGACAGGTCCGACCGGAAGGCCGCCGTGTCCACGCCGTTGGGGATGGCCAGCACCTTGCGCACCGGCACGCCCTCCACCTCCACGAGGTATCCGGCATGGCCCCTGGAGGCCGCCGCCAGGGCGTCCAGGCCCCAGACCACGCCCCGGCGGGCGAACATGTAGAGTTCGTGATGGCTGTGACGCTTGAAGGTCTCGTTTTGCCAGTTGACGACGGCCCGCACCCCGGCCAGCCGGGCGGCGGGCACGCCGTAAAACAGGCAGTTGCGGTGGTTGATGAGCAAAAGCGCCCCGAGGCGGTCCTGGCGAAAGGCCCGGCTCAGCCGGAAAACCGTGCCCAGGGGGCCGCATCCCAGGCCGGACCTGACCGGGACGCCTAGGGCCGCGATCTCCTCCCCGATGGGACCGGGCTCCCCCAGGCAGTACAGGCGGGGTTCGAAGCGGTCGCGGTCCAGGCGGCGCAATAGCTCCAGCAGGAGCTGCTCGGCCCCGCCCACGACCAGGGTGGAGGCCAGCACGCCAAGTATGGGCCGTTTTTTCATGCCCGGCTACCGTCCTTCCCCCAGGCGCCACAGGCCCAGGCCGTTGAAGCCGACCCACAGGCCGCCCGGGCCGGGGCCCATGGCCGTGATCCCGACCGGGGCCGCATCCGAAACGACCCGGGTAAAGGTCGCGCCGCCGTCCAGGCTGACGTACAGCCCGTCGGCGGCCTTGTTGTCGTAGGCGGACGTGCCTGCGGCCACAAGCCCGGGCCTGTCCGGATCGAAGGCCACGGCCTGGACGGGGATGTGCGGCGGCCGCTTTCCGGGCAGGGTGCGCTCCTGCCAGGTGGCCCCGTAGTCCCGGCTCTCCAGCAGGCGCTTTTCCGGCAGCCCGGCCAAAAGACGCCCCGGCCGGGAGGGATCGGCGGCCAGGCAGAACACGAAAAGCCCCGGGTCCGTGGCCGCCGTCCAGGTGCGGCCGCCGTCCGGGCTGCGCCATATCCCCCCGGACACGGTGGCGGCCACCAGCAGGCCGGGTTTTTCCGGAAAGGCCAGAAGGCTTTGGGGGCCGGAAAAGACCGGCCGGGGCAGGCCGCGCCCGATGTCCGTCACGGCGGACGCCTCGCCCCGGGCCAGGGCCGGGACGTCCACCCGGAACAGGCCGTGGCCGCCCGTGCCCAGCATGACCGCGTCGTCGTCGGCCGGATCGATGACCAAAAGAGTGGGCCGTCCGCTGGCGTGGCTGCCGGGCAGGGGTCTGGCCGGGACCGTGACCGGCAGGGCCTGCCAGGACGCGCCGCCATCCAGGCTGCGGTACAGGTGCAGGGTGACGGTTCCGGCCGCGTGGCCGGGCTTCCAGGGCTCGGCCAGAAGATAGCGTTTGGCCGGGTCATGGGGGCTTACGCGGATGTCCTTGACGTGGCCGTCGGCCACCCCGGCCATGCTCCTGGCCCAGGTCGCCCCGGCGTCGGACGAAGCCATGAGCCCGTTGTCCGCCGTGGCCGCCAGCATGGCCCGGGGCTGGCCCGGCACGGACGCCAGGGCGTTGACCACCGTGTTTTGCAGGCCCTTGTGCAGTTGGGTGAAGCGCGCCCCGCCGTCGCGGCTTCTCCACAGGTTCCACCAGTCGGCCAGAAAGACGGTCCTGCCGTCCGGGGCCAGGGCCAGGGCCTCCACGGATTCCAGCCCCTCGGGGTAGTTGGGCGCGCCGTCCGGGGCCAGGACGAAGTCCGTGACCGGCGAGAAGCTGCGCCCCCCGTCCCCCGAGACGAACAGCAGATAGGGCCAGTATTCCGGATGCGCGGCCACAAATATCCGTCCCGGGACGGCCGGGTCCAGGGCCAGGGCCTTGAACCGGGCCGGGGCCCGGGCCCCGGGGGGCAGGCCGGGCAGGGGCCCGGGCCGCTCCCAGGCGCCTTTTTCGGCGTCAAAGCGCCACAGGCCGCTTTTTTCCTCCACGGCGAACAGGCCTGTTTCGGGCGTGGCGGCCATGTCCGTGAGATTTTTCCCGGCCCCGAGTCCGGCGTTGGCGGCCACAAAGCGCCCGCCACGCAGCACAAAGGCCCCGGCGGACGTGGCCGCATAGAGGTCGCCGCCCCACCGGGCCAGGCTGTTGATCGTGCGGCCCTCAAGCCCGGGCACGGGGGCGATCGCCGGCACGGCCTGCCGCCAGGCCACCCGGAAGACGCCCCCGGTGCGGGTGGCGGCCATGAGGCCGTCGTCCACGGGCACAAGCAGATGGGAGCCGAAAAACCGGCCGCCATGGCCCATATCCCCCACCCGGACGAGGGTCTCCCCCCTGTCGCGGCTGAGATACAGGCCCTCGTCGGTCATGACGGCCAGGGTTCCCGGCCGCCCGGGATCGAAGGCCAGCCCGGCCACGGCCAAGCCCAAAAGGCCCGCCCCGCGCGGCGCAAAGGTGTCCCCGCCGTCGCAGCTGACGAAGAACCCGGCCACATCCGAGCCCGCGGCCACCAGGTCCGGGTCGCCCGGGTCCACGGCCAGGGCGTTGAACCGCCCGCCGCCGCCGTATCCGGACGGAACCAGGACCGGGCCGCCTGCCCCGGCCAGGGAGGCCTGGAGCAGAAAAAGGCACAGTACAAGCGCCAGCCTACTGGCCACGGCCGGGACGCAAGGTCGAGGTAAGCTCACCCGTCAGTTCTCCCGTGAATGCCGCCTGATAGCGGATGTTGGCCTTTTCCACGGCGTCGTATCCGCTCAGCCAGACCGTTCCGGCGACCTTTTGCCCGGTGAAGTCCAGGGTCAGTTCCCCGGCCACGGCCGACACCTTGGTGGGCAGGGTCTCCTTGCGCGCCTGGCGGATGCGCTCGCCCTCGCGCTGGGTGAGCATGCCTTCCCCTTTGAACAGGGCCGGGCCCAGATGAAAAAAGGAGATGTTCGGGGACCGGGAAAAGGTGTTGACGATGCGGCAGGTCACCCGGCCGGCCAGGGAATCCATATGCGAATCCCCGGAATTCCAGACGAAGGTGCTTTCCCCGTTGCTCTCCGGCCAGCCGTTGATGGTCACCACATAATCGTGGATCGACTCCGGCGGGGCCGCGGCCAGGACGAGCATGGCCCGGACGTTATGAAAGGACGTTTTGCCCACCAGCCCCGAGAGGGTCAACAGGTAGTATTTGGAATTCTCGTTCACGTCCTCCAGGACCGTCTGCCCCAGGCAGGCCCCGGCCGGAAGCCACAGCACGAGGGCGGCCAGGGCCGCCGCCGTCAGACGCCCGAGCCGCGCAGCAAGGCCGGAATGGTCCGCAGGCATATGACAACATCCTCCCAAAGGCCGCAGTTTTCAATATAGCGCATGTCCAGGGTCATCCATTCGGAAAACCGCATGGCGTTGCGATGGGGCATGGTCTGCCAGTAGCAGGTCAGGCCGGGTTTGACCGTGAACCGGCGGCGTGTCCAGTCCTCGGTGAGCCGGTCGTAATCGCGAAGGGACATGGGCCTGGGGCCCACCACGCTCATCTCGCCGTGCAGCACGTTGATCAGCTGCGGCATCTCGTCGATGTTGTACTTACGCAACCAGCGGCCCACCCTGGTCACCCGGGGGTCGCCGGCGATCTTGAACACCGGCCCGTCCATCTCGTTGGCCCCCTCCAGGGCGGGCTGGCGCGTCTCGGCATCGACGGACATGGAGCGGAACTTGTAAAGGTTGAAGATGCGCTTGTTGAGGCCGATTCTGGGCTGGACGTAGAAAAGCGGCCCCCCGTCCTCCAGCTTGATGCGGATGGCGGCCAGGAGCATGACCGGAAAAAAGACGGCCAGGAGAACCAGGGCGGCCGCCACGTCGAACACCCGCTTGGCCAGGTCGTAGGAATTTGCCGCCGGACAGGCGGTGATGATGGACCGCCCCTCGGCATCTTCCCCCATCTTGCAGGCGTTGGGCGGAAAAAACGACCCCGGGCATTCGCAGGGGATGCCCTGGTTCGTGCCGTCCTGCATGGCGGCCAGGATGGCGTCGTAGTGGCTGCGGATGGGCAGGCAGATGGCCACGACATCCACGATCTTCTCGCGCAGGATGGACACCAGGTCGCCCAAGCCCCCGATCAGGGGAACCTCCCCTCCGGTATGGTCCGCATCGTCCACAACCCCCACCACGGAGATGCTGAGGAACGGATGGTCCAGACTTTCCCGGTACAGTTCCGCTCCGCGTTCGTTGGCTCCCACGATGAGCAGATGGATCGTGGCCCGCCGCAGAAGCCCCGAGCGTAGCAGCAGGGAAAACAGGAAACGGAAAACGATGCGCAGCAACGGGGCCAGGACCAGGAACAGGGCGATGAACAGCACCGGATTTGATTGGGCCCTGAAAACGATCCAGAACAGCACGGTCAGGGCGGTATCGGACACCAGGGTTTCCCGGCGCGCGGCCCAGAGTTCCTCGAGCGTTCCCGGCCGATGGACGTGCTTCCCCTGCGCGTGATCCCGCCTGAGGCTGAGGCGGGCCGCGATCAGGACCAGAAGTTCCAGGAGATTGACCGCAAGGACCGTTTGGGAAACGAACAGGCCGGACTCTCCGCGCAGCACGGCGTGCGGCGGCAGGCAGAGGGTCAAGGCCAGGACGTAGGCCCCCACGACGCCCAGGATTTCCGTTGCGGTGGCCAGGCGGACCACGAGTTTGCGGCGTTCTTCGAGGATGGAGTGCGGCATGGCTAGAAAAGTCCTCCAAAGAAATCCGGAAGGTTGAACAGCAGCATCAGGTTCAGGACGATCACGATCACGGCGGCCAGGACCACATAGGTTTTCACACGGCGGCTGTTGGCACTCATGGGCCCTCCTTGGGGCGAAACCGGCCCGGGTACGTCCGGTCCAAGGCCTGCTCGTAGAGAGCGGCCACGGCGGCGGCGGCCTTGTCCCAACTGAACTGTTCGGCCACCCGCCGCCTGCCCCGTTCTCCGATGCCGGCCCGAAGGTCCGGCGAGGCTGCGGCCGTTTCCAAAAGGGTGGCCAGGGCCGCGACCTCCCCCACGGGGAAAAACCAGGGATGATCGTCCCCCAGGGCCTCCCGGTGGGGCGCGATGTCGCTGGCCAGGCACGGGATGCCGTAGGACATGGCCTCAAGGAGCGTCAGGGGCAGGCCTTCCAGTTCCGAGGCGGTGACGAAGGCCATGGCCCCGGCGAACAGGGCGGCCAGTTCCGCGTCGAACCGGTAGCCGGTGAACGCCACCTCCGGACGGCCCCCGGCCAGTTGGCGCAGCCTTTGCCCATAGCCCGCCCCCGAGGCGTCGTCCCCGGCCACGGCCAGCGGGATGGGGCTAGCCATGCGCCCCACGGCGGCCACCATGTCCTCCACCCGCTTTTCCGGGGTCAGCCGTCCCACGGACAGGGCGTAGCCGCCGGGGATCAGGCCCATGGCCGCCAGGGGCGCGGTGTCCGCCTTCCCCGGGAGGCTGACGCCGTTGTGGATAACCTCACAGGCGCAGCGGTAGCGCTCCCGGTAGGACCGGGCCAGGTCGCGGGAGACCATGATCCGCACATCGGTCAGCCTAGCCGAAAACCATTCGCCCAGGCGCAGGGCCAGGGCGGCCGCCCGGGACCACTTGCGCCGCTGCCAGTCCAGGCCGCCGCAGGTGAAAAAGACCGTGGCCCGGGGCAAAAGCAGCCGCACCAGGGGCAACAGCAGGCACGGTCCCTGGGAATAGACGTGCACGATGCGCGGCCGGGAGACGAAGGCCATGTGCAGCACGGACAAGAAGGTATGCGCCAGGGCCTCGAAATGGGTGGAACGCGGCGCGGGCAGGGTCTTGACGGCAACCCCCCGGTGGCTTTTCACCTCGCCGCCCACGTACCCCCGGCGGGCGTAGACCAGGATGTCGAAGCCCATGGCCGCCAGCCGGGCATACAGTTCCTCGCACTGGCGCTCCACGCCCCCCCAGGAGGCCGGAATGCCCCGGGTGCCGGTCACGGCGATCAGGCGTCCTTCCCCGGCTGTCCGGCTCATGCCCGTTCTCCTGGCCAGGCCCTGGCCGCCAGCCTGCTCCCGGCCGGGTTTCCCCCCTCCGGGTCGTGGCGTGCCGGCCGGGTCATGCACAACGTCTTTTTCACGGCTTAGGCCCACATGGCCTGGTAGCTCGCGGCCACGACCCGGATGTCGAACAGGCGCCGGGCCTTCTCGCGGGCGGCCTGTCCCAGGGCCCGGGCCATGTCCGGATCGGCGGCCAGGGCGTCTACGGCCCCGGCCATGGCCCGGACGTCGTCCGGCGGCACCAGGAGGGCCTGCCCCGGGTCGAGAAGTTCCCGGTTTCCCGGGATGTCCGTAGCCGCTATGGGTTTGGCCGCCGCCATGGACTCCATGAGCGACAGGGAGGTGCCCTCCCAGACCGAGGCCACGGCCACCATGTCCGCCGCGCCGAGCAGTTCGGGAATATCGTCGCGCGCCCCGAGGAACCGGACCCGATCGGCAATCCCAAGTTCCCGGGCCAGACGGGCCAGTTCGTCCTTCCGGCCGCCCTCCCCGGCAATGCACAGGCGGGCCCGGGGCAGGCGCAAGGAAACCTCGGCCAGGGCCGCAAGCAGGATGTCCTGGCGCTTCTGGTCTTCCAGGCGGCCGATGTTGAGGATCAAAAAATCGTCCGGCCCGGCTCCGCAGTCGCGGCGGGCCGTCTCGGACGAGGCCATGGATGCATACCGGGCCACGTCCACGCCGTTGGCCACCCGGGCCAGCCGGGGCGGGGCCAGCCCCAGATCCCGGGCCAGGACCTGCTCGGTCTGCCGGGACACGGCCACCACCCGGAAAGCCAGGCGGTACAGGACGGCCAGGGAAATCCGGTGCAAGAGGTTTCGCGGGTCGCCCGCCCGGCGCTCATGAAATAAAATGGGGTTGTGGACGGTGACCAGGGTCTTGCGGACCCCGGCCAGCCTTCCGGCCAGGATGCCGACGATCTCGGCATCGCCCAGGTGGCAGTGCACCACGTCCGCCCCCAGACGGCGGCACAGGCGCACCACGTCGCGCACCCCGCCCAGGAAATAGGCCAGAAAGCGGCCCGGGGACAGGATGGACGGCCGTTTCCGGCCCAGGGCCGCCACCTCGGCCCCCACCGCCGCAAAGCGATCCCGCATGGCCAGATCGGGTTGCAGGACGCAGACCACGGTCTTCTGGCCAAAAGGGGCCTGCCGCGCCAAAAGCAGAACCAGTTCCTGGGCACCCCCGACGTTGAGGGCATCGATGACGTGCACAACCACGCGCGCGGCCATGTTGTCCCTGTCCGTGGCGGCTATTTGAGCAGTTTGTACAGCGACTGGGGCACGCTGTACCGCCGGGCGTTGAGGATGACTCCCTGGGGAGAGACCCCGGCGGCCTTGAAGGCTTCAAGCAGGGCGTTAAGAACCTCGCGCCGGGTGACGGCAAACCGGCAGACCAGGAGATTCACGTCCGCGGACTTGGCCATGGTGGCCGTCCATGGGGCCGTCAGCACGGCCTGGGCATCAATGACCACGATGTCGCAACGCTCCCGGGCATAGTCCAGGAGGGTTTTCATGGCGTTGTGTTCCGGCAGGAGCCAGGGCAGGGCATGCTGCCCCCCGGAGAGGTTGAGGCTCATGACGAAAAGTCCGGGAACCTCGGAAGCGGCGACCAGATCGTCCAACCCGCGGCCAGCCGTCAGCCGGTCGATGATCTCCTCGGGAGGCGGACCGGAGGGGGCCTCAGGGGCAGCCATGGGATCGGCCACGTTCACGTAGAGAACCCTGTGCCCGTAGGTCTTGGCCAGATAGAGGCAGAGGCGCTCGGACACGTAGGTCACGCCCTCGCCTTTGGAGGCGGAGGTCAGAAGGACGCTACGTGGGGCTTGGCCCCGGTTGAGAAGGATATTGCTCCAGATGGCGTCGAATTGCTGCTTGAGGCGAGGGAGGATCCGGTCCAGGGACGAAATTTCGCAATAAAGTTCACTCTTTTTTCCAAGTTCCATGGATTCCGGATCCATGGCCCCGTTGCGCGCCAGAAGAAAGAGGCGTTTCGTCTGCCCGTTGCGCCCATTGCGGACAATTCCCAAGAGCCTCTCCGATGGTCCCAGGCCGTTTTCTTTCAACATGTTGTAACCTTTTCAAAAAAGTGAGGCACGACGAACCGTGCAGCTTCGAGAATCAAACGTACTATATCCCAAACTGAGGGGAAATGCACCAAAAAAAAAGAATATCGGACAAAACGTGCATCCATTGTGCAATTGCGGTGGTCGCGAGGAATTGGACAGCCGGTCGAGCTATGGTTCTTACGCGAGGAAGATGGGTTCCGATGTCCACGAGGCGGACGTTTTCTGCTGGACGTAAAGCCACGGCGGCGTTTGAAGCCCTATCCGGCGAGTTGGCCAGCTCATACGACAGGCACCTCGTGTCCCGTCCACGAAAAGCGCATATGGCGTTTCGTAGGTAACAAGCTAAACCATTTATTTTTCTTAAAAAATACTCTCGTCTTTTTTAAGGGATGTGACACTGGCGGTGATCGCGGGCTGGAAGCATCAGGAGAAGGGAGGTATGTTGGCGGCCTTTTCCGGGAAGACGGCGGCCATGAAAAAAGATGGCGCTGCAAAGATCGGGGACTTGCACGCCAGGATCGGACAACTTACGGTGGTGCTGGTCTCCGTCGAGGAGCCGTAGGCCCCACCGGAACATCGTGACCCTCCCTCACGTCAGGGCTTCACCGCCAGCCGGCCGGAATAGTCCATACGGGTCAACAGCAGCCGGAGGTTGTTTTTTTCGATGTATTCATCCACGGCCTGTTTCGAGCCTTTCCAATGCCCGTAGTCGTCGATGATGAGTACGCCTCCCGAGACGAGGCGTGGATAGAGATGCTCAAGTTCGTGCCGCGTGGAGGCATACCAGTCCGTGTCCAGGCGCATAAGCGCGATGCGTTCCGGCGCATGCTGCGGGAGTGTTTCTTCCACCGGCCCCTTGATGAAATGGAGCCTCTCCTCGGGATATCCCGTGGATCGCATGTTCGCTTTCACTTCCTCCAAGCCGATCTCGAACCAGGTGCTGTTCCCGTCCGGAGTCAGGTGCCTGCGGTATTCCTCCGCAGCGGGAGCCCCGTCAAGGGCCACATCTGAATCGGTGGGCTCCGTCATGCCGCAAAACGTATCGAACAGATAAATATCCCGGGTGGTTCCTTCATAGAGGCGCAGGGCCAGGGCCGCCGCCATGGTGGAGCCGCCCTTCCACACGCCGCATTCTACGAAGCTGCCCGGGATGCCGTACCTGGCCAGGTACTCCACAGCCCGGATGAGCCCGACCATGCGTTCCCCGGAGGTCATGGAGTACGGGATGCTCGCCCTGATGATGTCCTTTTCTTTCTCGATGCAGTCCAAGCAGAATTTCATGATGAACCCCTTCACGCGCCTTGCGTTTGCTTGTTGTCCATCCCGCCCTGTTCCTGTCTGCGCGCTCTAAGGATACCGCGCGCCAGTTCCAAGGCATGGGCATCCCGGTACATCCGGTATTCCGTGAAATAGTGCCGCAGGGCCTGACGCGACCCTCCCATGGCCTGTACGGCCTGGCCGCGTTTCTTGTGCAGCCCCGGGGCCAGGGGGTTGCGGGCGGCCAGATTCTCCACCACGGCCAGGGCTCCGGCGGCGTCGCCCGCCAGACGCAGGGCGTCGCACCGGGCCAGCCCCACCCGGTTGTCCGGATGGCGGGCATACAGCTCGGAAAGCCACCCCACGGCCTGCCCCGCCTGGCCGGAGGCCACCAGGAGGCCACCCCGGACCAGGGACAATTCCAGGTCGCCGGGCATCGCGCCAAGCAGTCCGTCCACCTCGGCCAGGGCCGCATCATGGCGTCCCGCATCGCGCAGGGCAAAGGCCCGGGCGATCCCCCGGGACACGGCCTGCTCCCGGCCGCGCCGGGCCTTGACCCGGTCCCCGGCCCCGGGCGGAAAGGCCGTGGGATGCGCCTTTTTCCCCACAACCGGTGCAAAGGTCCGGCCATGATCCACAAGCTCCTGAAAAAGACGGAGATACCGGTCAGCGGCCACGGACAAGGCATACTCCTTGACGGCAGCCTGCCTGCCCGCCGCCCCCATGCGGGAAGCCCCTTCCGGATCGGCCAGAAGGCGCGCGGTCAGATTCGCCAGGGCCGGCACATCCCCCGCCCTAGCCAGAACCCCCTGCCTGCCGGGTTCGATCATCTCCGGCACGCCTCCCACGTCGAAGGCCGCGACCGGCGTGCCGCAACTCATGGCCTCGTGCACGACGTTGGGCAGGTTGTCGTGTCCCGAAAGCGTCACCAGGCAGTCGCCGGCGGCATAGACGCGGGCCAGGGCCTCCTCTTCGTGCCGCTCGGCAATGGCCCCGGCCGGGACGGGGAGCGCCGACAGATCGCGATCCGTGGCCCCGAAAAAGACCACCCGCAACCGCCCGCCCCAGGCCGGGGCCTGGGCCGCCTCCCGGGCCAGGCAGGCCAGGTAGGCGTCCGCCAGGTGCGCCCCCTTGCGGACGTCGTGCAGGGTGGAGGCGGGCATGAGGACGACCCTGTCCCGGGGCGACAGGCCGAGATGGCGCTTGGCCGCCGCCCGGGAAGCGTCCGGCCGGAAAACGCCGGTGTCCAGGCCGCTCGGGACGACTTCGATCCGGGTGCCGCGAAAAAGGGAACTGGCCCGGGCGCGCCCGGCCAGCCACCGGCTGGTGGTGACCACGGTCAGGGGCACGCCCCCCAGGGCGGCCTGCCGGTCCGCCAGGGCGCGAGCCACCGTGGGCCGGGCCTCCGGCGACACCTGGGGGCAGCCGGCGCAGTCGCGGGTGAAACCGTCGCAATCGGCGGCATAGTGGCAGCCGCCGGTGAAGGCGGACTCGTCATGCAGGGTCCAGACCAGGGGCTTGCCCAACCGGCCCAGGGCGGCGATGTCCGCCGGGCCGAGAAACCAGGTGATCCAGTGCAGATTGATGACATCGGCCCCGGCGATGGCAGGCAGGGCCGCGATGTCCACCCCGGGGCCGGGAGGGGTGACCATGCTCACGCACCTGTCCGTGGCCAGTCCCCGCCATCGATCCCGCAAGCCGGTCCAGGTCTCCTCCAGGGCGTCCGCCAGGTCCGGGCCAAATCCGTCCGCGGCGCAGGCAACGCCCGGCCGGGCCCGGCTGCGGCGCAGGCACAAAAGGACCGCCTCGGACCCTGCGCGGCGCAGGGCTTCCCATATCCTGAAGGAGCAGCGGGCCGCTCCGCCCATGCAGTCGTTGGTGCTGACCAGGGTCACCCGCACACGGCATCCTCCCCGCCGGAGAGCGCTTCCAGCCGCGCGACCAGCCCCTGCACGTTGCGGCAGCCGCCAAGGCGCGCGTCCAGGCGGCGCAACCAGGGCAGAAGCCGCGGCGCGGCCTCGGGCCATACCCCGTGCGGCCATTCGGACACCGTACGGCACAGGGCGCGCAGGGTGCAGAAGCGTACCGTCCACATGAGCCAGTCCACGGTCATAAGCCGCACAAAGGGCAGCGCTATCTGGCCTGCGAGGCGGTCGGCCGTATCCGCGTCGCCGCTGACGGCGGCCATGATCGCCGTTCCCAGGGCCCGGTTGGTCCGATCCCTGCGGGCCAGCACGTGGCCCATGGTCCCGGCGTATTCCGGCAGGCACGGCCCCGGCAGAAGCCCCGTATACAGCTGGTCCTGGACCGCGACGCACTGGCCATAGTGAAAGGCCAGCCGGGAATGCACCGTGCTGGACGGATGTTGCACCCACCCCACCCGGCAGCCGGATACCTTCACAAAGCAGCCGCCCGTGCGCAGCATCCGCTGCCACAGGTCGAAATCCTCGGCCGGGCTCATCTCCTGCCGGAAGCCGCCCACCAGGTCGAAGGCGGCCTTGCGCACGATGACGCAGGAGGGATTGAAAAGCGACCCCATGACGGCGGTGAAGTAGGTCCTGTCGAAGGGCTGGCTGTAGTCGAAAAACGGGGTTTCGTGGATCAGGCCGCCGTGCTCATCGACGATGTCGGCAGGACAGTAGACGCCCATGATCTCCGGATCATCCCCGGCCAGAAAAGGCTGCATTCGTAGCGCGACGGCCGTCTCGGGCCAGATGTCGTCGCAATCGAAAAAGGCCAGGAACTCCCCCCGGGCGCAGGCCGCGCCCCGGTTGCGGGCGGCGCCGGCCCCGGCGTTGTCCTGGCGCACGAAGCGCAGGTGCGGCCGGGTGCGGGCAAGTTCGGACAAAACCTGCGGCGTACGGTCCGTGCTGCCGTCGTCCACCACCACGATCTCGCACGGCGCATAGGTCTGGGCATCGAGCATGGGGATGGCCCGAAGCAGGTTGTCCGCGCCGTTGTAGGCCGGGATGACGATGGAAACCAGGGGTTGCATGGACGACTCCGCTCGGTGCCGGCGCGAGGCCGGATGATTTAGAACACAAGCCGCCGGGTGAGGCGCCATCCCCCGTCCCGGCCGGCGTGCTTGAAGACCCCCACCCCCTCGGCGCACCCGGCCAGGGGCAAAAGACCGGCCAGTCCCACAGCCGACAGCACCGGAAAAACCCGCCGCCGGACGACGCTTTCGACCGGACCGCAGACGGCGAATCCGCGACGGCGCAGCACGCCCAGGGCCTGGGCCTCGTACGCCCCGGCCCGGGCCGTCTTCTGGGCGGGGTGCACCCGGTAGGCGGCAAGGGGGGCGGCCACGGCGTAAAGCTCGGCGTGATCGAAAAACCGGCACCACAATTCGAAATCCGCCGCCAGATCAAGGGTATCGTCGAAACGCCCCCCGGCCTTCTCCCAGAGGGAACGCCGCCAGAACGTGCAATCCTGCTGGATGAAGTACCGGGCGTAGTGCCCCATGCCCGGCAGATGCATCCCCCGGCGGAAGGCCCGTGCCCCGTAGCCCCAACGCACGTCCACGCCCACGCAGGCGCCGTCCTGGTCGAAGGTCATGGGATGGACGCTGGTCAGCCACTGCACTTCGGGATGGCGGGAAAAAATCTCGGCGGCCACGGCAAAGGCCCAGGGCATATAGACGTCGTCGGCGTTGAGCCAACACAGGATATCGCCGCCCACACGGCCGAAGCCCTCGGCCACGGCGGCGTACTGCCCGCCGTCCGGGCCGCTTCGCCAGCCGAACGTCCGGCCCGGCAGGCCCGCATAGCGCTCCCCGGCCGCGCGCAGGATGTCCACGGAACCGTCGGTCGATCCGCCGTCCATGACCAGATGGTCCACGGCGAAGTCCCCGGCCTGGGCCATGACGCTTTCCACGGCCCGGTCCAGGAACCGGCCCTGGTCGAGGCTCGGGGTGACCACACCGAAGGCGATCATGACGCCGTCGCGCCGCCGGCCGGGAAAAGGGTCTTAAAATCGGCCTTCTCGAAGACCGCAAGACGCCCCCCCACGGTGGCGTCCACGATGCGGCGGCCGTCCGCCTCGAAAAAGGCCCGGGCCATGCGGTAGACTTCCTCGGACCCGGCCAGGTCCGGAAGCTGCCACGCGGTCCCCGGGCCGAAGTAGTTGGGATGGAAGTGGTTGGGGTCGGCGGCCTCGGAGGTGACCAGGCGGTTGGGATCATGGGGGGCCTGATAGCTGTGGTCAACGCCCACCAGCACCACCTCGGAAAAGCCCATCCACCACGCCACCTGCATGGCGCAAAAGGTCACGGTGTGCAGGAGCAGCCACCCCCGGCACAAATTCGGGGAAAACTCCTTTTTCACGATGTCGCGCACGAAGACCACGTCGTCCGTCTCCGGCATGAGCGGGATGCCCGCATGGCTGAAAAACTTCGGCCCGGGCAGGGACATGATGCCCTCCCGGGACTGGGCCATGACATAGGGATTGACCGTGACGTGGTAGGTCGGGGCGAAACCCATGGCCGCAACGTGCAGGAAGATCTTGTTGAGCCCGAAGGTGGGCACGTGGCGCAGCCGGGCCAGATCGGTGCGCAGGAGGCTTGGGCCGTTGCCGATGATCACGCACCGCTCCCCGGCGTGGCGATCATGAAAACACGCGATGCGCCGCTCGTGCCGGGAGAGCGTCTCCTCCAGGGGATGGCCGCGCAGATCCCACAGATCCTTCATCATGCCCCCGCCTTTTCGATGGTCCCCACCAGCGCGGCATAGTCCGCCCTGGGAAAGATGGTCAGCCTGCCGCCGATGGTGGCGTCCACGATGCGCCTGCCCACGGACTCGAATACCCGTCCGGCCATGGCATAACAGAATTCGGATTTCTCCAGGTCCGGATACTGCCAAGCCACGCCCGGCCCGAAGTAATCCGGATGAAAATGGTTGACGTCGGCGGCGGGGCTGACCTCCAGGGCGTTGGCCGGGCCGCTGTGCACGAAATTATGGTCCACGCCCACCAGGACCGCCTCGGAGCAGCCCAGGTGGAAGGCCAGTTGCATGGCGTTGAAGGTCACGGTCCAGCCCGAGGCCCAGATGTGGCGGGAGATGTCGCGGTAGAAGATAAGCGGATCGCCGTATTCGAGGAAAAAGGCGTTCCAGGTGTTTTTCACGTAGGGCCGCCCCACGGCCCCGTAGAGCCTGATGGAATCCAGCCCGTCGAAGTCCGGGCCGAACTGGCGCAGCACATGGTCGTTGACGGCGCAGTGGAAGGTGGGCTGGAAGCCCATGTTGCCGTAATTGAGAGAGATACGATTCAGGCCGATGGTGTATTCGTTGCGAAGACGCGTCAGGTCGGTCTGGCGCAGGCTGGGGCCGTTGCCGATGATGAAGATGCGCTTCCCGGTCAGGCAGTCCTTGAGATCGGCCAGGCTGGTCATGCCGCCTGTGAGCTGCGGCGGCGCGTCCTGTGGCATGCCCACGGGCAGCCCGGCCAGGGGGCGGACGCCCGGGACGCGCCGGAAGTGCCGGATGGCCAGTTCCCGGGCGCGATCGTCCTTGGCCCCGTGGAAAAGAGGCAGTCTGTCGGCAAAGGTCTCGACCACGTTTTCGGGGGTGCGCCGGGTCTTGAATTCACAACGGATCAGATCCTCGCGGCTTCGGTGCTCGTGCACGGGCCAGTCCATGGGATCGTTCGAGCCGGTACGCTCGCGCCAGTAGAGGGCGAAGAGGAAATAATCGAAGGACACGTCGTAGGAACTGATGACCGGGCCGTAAAAAAAGTTGTTGGCCGAGGTGGAACCGGGGTGGTTCGCATAGGGCCACCAGGGATTGTCGTAACGCTCGGAGAAATAGCGCCGCAGTGGCAGCTCACGAAGTTTTTTTGGATCGTATACCGAACACCCGGCCCAGTGGGTGGGCAGGGACCGTCCGGCGACCATGCCTTCCTTGAGGTGGCCGAAGACCGGCCCGCCGTCACGGGCGAAGCCCTCCGCGATGTCGCCCAGCCAGCCGTGCTTGAGCACCACGCAGTCCGGCTCGATGATCAGGAAGGGTTCGTCCAGGCAGTGGATGTACTTGAAAAGACACAGGTTCCACCACAAGATGGCCTGCTTCTGGGCGTAGTTGCGCCCCCCCCCCCCCTTTTCGGCCAGAAAGTCCAGGTTGGGATCGTTTTCACGCATGGACTGGGGCACTGGATCATCGGGCCAATCCGTGGAAAAGACGGCGGTCCTGTGTTCCATGAAACGGACCACGGTATCGGCTATCTCCAGGGATTCTGGGACATTGCCGTACTGCAGATGGTAGACGGCGGCCGTCCCCTCGTCCACGGACAGAAGCAACTCCAGCAGCAGGCGGGCCGAGTGCTGGTCCTTGCGATGAAAATTCAAGACGACATGCATGATGGATGATCCTTGGCCCTGGATTTTTCCGGCCACCCCCCGGTCCCGCCCTTTCGGCCGGGACGGCGGGCGCCCGTTCGTCCGCCCGTTCGTCCGCCCGTCCGTCCGTCCGTCCGCTTGATATGCAATCCGTCCCATGGCGTCCATGGCCGATCGCCGGCCTTCGGAGGGTCGTGTTTCCGGGCAGCAGTCATTTTTGCAAATTCCATTCCTTTCTTCCCCAGGCCCCGAGCCGTCCGCGCCTCGCCACCGCCAGGGCCGCCTGTCGAGAACATCGTGCCCGCCAACCCTTTGACGCCCCGGGCCGTCCCGGCGGCCAACACGGCGGCGGCCACCCGCCTCCTCCCGGAAGCGGCGGCCCGCCTCCCGGGGCCAGGGGGCCGCCTCCCTGGCCCGAAACCCGCCATCTCCGGAACGGCACGCCTGGAATGACTTTTGAATACAGGACCGGGAGGTCGTATTCCCAGGCCCAGACCGGCTGTCCGGCGTCACCGTTGAACCTGTCCCTCGAATGGCCCGCGCCTGGACATCGGGCCGGGAATGGGCTCTCCTCGGCCCTGGTGATGCGTAGCGCCGCCGCAGGCCGGTACGCGGCCGGCCTGAGAAGCCAAGAACCGCCACGCCGGGAAATGACATTGACTTCATTATTTTATTAAAAATATCGTCGGACAAGACGCACGACATGGGTGTCCCATCCGGACGACGCCAAGGATCCCCCCATGCAGACCATGGATACGGCCACACTTTATGCCCTGGCCAAGGACCGGCCCCTTCAGGGACCGGAAATCCATCCCGTGAACCAGTTTTACGGGCACGCCGCCATCATCAAGCGATTTCTGGGGATTCGGCCGGAATATCCGCTCAAGGTCATGCTCGAACATGCCCCCAGCGTGCGGGAATACCTCTGGAAAGTGGAGGAGCATTCCCGGCTGCCCTTCCTGCTGTGCGCCTCGGAGCGCTATGCGGCATATTTCAACGCCCGCAACGCCGGCGGCAAGACCGCCATCCCCATCGGCCCCTATCCGGCCTATATGGACCCGCCGCCGCCAACATCCCGGCGTAGGGAACGCACGCTGCTCCTTTTTCCCAAGCACTCCACGCACCACATCCATGTCACATGCGACACGGCCCAGTTCCTGAAACACATTGAGGACACCGCCGGACGCTTCGACCGGGTGGTGGCCTGCCTGTACTGGAAGGACATCCTGCTCGGCCGGGACGAGGAATACCGCCGGGCCGGGATGGAGCTCGTCACCGCCGGGCACATGTTCGACGACGGGTTCCTGCCCCGGCTCATGGCCATCATCGACATGGCCGATCTGGTCATATCCAGCCATCCGGGGACGGACGTCAGCTATTCGGTGCTCCGGGGAAAGCCGGTGCTGGTCGTGAAAAACCGCGACCGCCTGGAATACGCCGATCCGGTCCTTGAGGCGGAGCATAAAAAAAGCCTGGCCACGGCCAACGAGATGCAGCGTACCTACCCCCTGGTCTTCACCGAACCCCTCGATGCCCCGACCCCGGCCCAGGTGGAACTGGTGCGCGGCTTTTGCGGCATGGCCAACGTCAAGACCCGCCAGGAACTTTTCGCCATCGTCAGCGAGGCGGAAGAACGTTATTGCCGCAAACACGGCCTGCCCTTCGCGCCGCCGCCCCGTCTGGAGGTAAACGCGCCGCCCCGGGTTCCGGCCGCGGCCGAAGGATGCCGGCATGTCTGCCGCTGAGCCGATCACGACCTCCCGCCTCCGCCTGGTTCCCATGCGGGAATCGTTCGTGAGCCCGCAATGGGTGGCCTGGCTGGGCGACCCGGCAACCGTGGCCTTCAGCCGCCAGCGCCACCAACACCACACCCTGGAAAGCTGCGCGGCCTACGTGCGCTCCTTTGACGGGACGCCCCATTGCCTGTGGGCCATCACCCTGGCCGAAGACGGCCGCCATGTGGGAAACATCGCCGCCCGCATCGACGAACCCGATGCCGTGGCCAACGTGGCCCTTCTGCTCGGCGAGGCCGGCGTTCGCGGCCGGGGCCTTGGTTCGGAGGCCCTTTGGGCCGTGGCCGAATGGCTCATGGACCGGCGCGGCATTCGCAAGGTTGAGGTGGGGACCATGGCCGCCAACCAGGCCATGATCCGCCTGGCCCGGAAGGTGGGCATGGCCGAGGACGGCAGGCGCCGGGGCCAGTTCCTTCTTGGCGGCAGGCCCGTCGACGCGCTCTATTTCGCCCTGTTTCGAGAAGACCGGCAGGTCCGGAACATCCGCACCGCAAAGGACAAGGAACCCTCCATGACGCACCGGGCGGCACCGAAATACGCGGCCCTCATCGAGGCCCGCATGGGCTCCTCACGGCTGCCGGGCAAGGTCATGCTGGACATGGCCGGAGCCCCCATGTTGCAGCGCATGATCGAACGCGTCCGCCTGAGCCGCAGGCTTGACGAGGTGGTGGTGTGCACCACGGTCAACCCCTCGGACGACATCATCCAGGGCCTGTGCGAATCCCTCGGCTGTCCCGTGTTCCGGGGCTCGGAGCAGGACATGCTGGACCGTCTGCTGACGGCCGCCACAAGCCGCCGGGCCGAGGTCATCGTCCAACTCACCGGCGACTGCCCGCTCATCGACCCCGCCCACATCGACAAAACCATCGCGGTCTTCGAGGAGACCGGGGCCGACTACGTGTCCAACAACCTGACGCCCACCTTTCCCATCGGCTTCGACGTCCGGATGTTCCCCACCGCCGTGCTCGAAGAGGCCGGCCGCCTGACGCAGGATCCCATCGACCGGGTGCACGGCAGCTACTACATCTACACCCATCCCGAGCGGTTCCGGCTTGCGGGCTGGGAGGCGGATCGGGACATGGACGCGAACCTGCGCCTGACCGTGGACGAACACCTGGACTACGAGCTCGTGCGCCGGGTCTTTGCAGCCCTTCTGCCCGGGGGCATCGGCTTCACAGCCGCCCAGGCCGTGGACTGGCTGCGCGATCATCCGGAAATCGCCAGCATAAACGCCCGGGTGCGCCAGAAACGCCCGGAGGAGGGCTGATGTCCGCCGCTTCCCAGGCCGACAGGCCGCTTCGGGCCGCCGTCATCGGCCTCGGGCGCATCGGCGCGGGGCTCGACCGGGCCGCCAGCACCAGCCCCCTGACCCATGCCGGGGCCTACGCCGCGCATCCGGAATTCTCCCTGGCCGCAGTCTGCGACGTGGACCCGGACCGGTGCCGGGCCGAGGCCAGACGCTACGGAGCCGCGCCCTACCTGTCCGCAGCCGAGATGATGGACGCCGTCCGTCCGGACGTGGTCAGCGTGTGCACCCCCACCCCGGACCACGCCGCCACGCTTCGGGCAGTGCTCGCCGTGCCCCCGAAATGCGTGGTCATGGAAAAACCCCTGGCTCCGGACCTGGACACGGCCCAGGCCATGGCCGAGGCCTGCGAACTGGCCGGGGTGCCGCTCGTGGTGCACTTCACCCGGCGATTCATCCCGCTTTACGAGGAGGTGCGCCGCCGCATCCTGGCCGGGAGCCGGGTGGTCAGCGCCTCCATCAAATACGCCAAGGGACTGCGCCACAACGGCTCCCACGCCGTGGCCCTGGCCATGGCCATGTTCGGTGGCATCCAGGAGGTCCGCCCCCTGGCGGCGCGCCACGACGCCTTCCCGGACGATCCCACCGTGGCCCTGCATCTGCGCTGCGAGCGCTGCGACGACGTCCACCTCCAGGCCCTGGACGAGCGGCTCTTCACCCATTTTGAATTCGACGTGATCCTCGACGACGGCCGTTACACGTTCTACAAGGACGATACCGCCGCCCTGCGCTACGATGTGGTGTGGAACGAGGTCTACGCCTGTCCCTCCCTGCGTCCCGCCGGGGAGATCCCCACCGGCAAGGAGCGGGCCATGCTCGAACTCGCGGGCCATGCCGCCGCCTGCGCCCGCGGCCTTTCGGCGCCGCGCTGCGACGGCCGGTTCGCCCTGGCGGTGCAGGCCCTCTGCGAGACCGTCATCGAGCGTGTCACAAAGGACGAGCATGCGGGCCCTGGACGTCATTAGCGGGATATCCCGCCCCCACGCGGCCGTGCATGCCTGCTGCGCCGACCCCGGGGCCTGCGCCCTGCTCGGAGAGGTATGCGCCGCCCTGCGCGCGGCGGGCGTCGGCGGCACGCTTTTTACCGAGGGCTGGGCCGCCGGGGCCGGGCTGCCCGGGGCGGTCCCCTTCGATGATGCCGCACTGGCCCGGGCCGCCGCGCCCGGGGATCTGCTTCTGGCCGGAGCCCGGGTCGAGTATCCCCGCACCCGCCACATCCTGGCCCTGGGCCGTTCCCTGGGCCTGACCACGGCCCTGGCCTTCGACCATTGGAAAAACTTCACCGCGCACTTCCTGGGCCGGGAGGGCTGTGTTGTGCCGGACTATCTCCTCATGCCGGACGACACGGCCCGGGCGCTCCTTATGGAGCGCTTCGCCGCCGAGCCGCGGCTGGCCCGTTTCGCCCCGGATCGGGTTCTGGTCCTGGGACACCCCGCCCTGGAACGCTCGGTGGCCGCCATCGCCGCCCGGACGCCCGGGCAGTCCCGGGCCTTGCTTGCCTCCCACGGGCTCGGCCACGGCCCCGTGGCCGGTCTGTTCCTGGACCCGGTGGCCCTGGATGACGGATACGGCTACGACACGGCCTCGGTCCTTGGCTTCGTGGCCGCCTGGATGGCCGGGAACCGGCCGGGCATGGCGGTCCTCGTCAAGCCGCACCCTCGCCAGACGGATTTTCAACCTGAGGATCTGGCTCCGTTTTCCGCGCGCGGCATCCGGGCCGCAGCCGCCACCGGCCCCTTCGAGCCCCTGGCCGCCGCCGTGTCCGAGGTCTGGGGCATGACCTCCCTGGTCCTGGTGGCGGCGCACAAGGCGGGCAGGCCCATCGTCAGCTTCCAGCCCGGCCGCACGGCGCTCGGGCGGGAGCAGTCCAACCCCTACATCGAACCCTGGGTCATCACATGAAAAAGACCGACCTGGCCCTTTTCGGCGGCGCGGCAATCCGCACCCGGCCTTTCCCCCGCTACAACACCATGGGCGAGGAAGAACGCCAGGCCGTGCTGCGGGTCATCGACTCGGGCAACCTGTCGCAATTCATGGGGGCCTGGACCGACGGATTCTACGGCGGTCCCGAGGTGCGCGCCCTTGAAGAGGAATGGGCCGCGGACGTGGGAGCCCGCCGGGCCGTGTCCGTCAACTCGGCCTCCTCGGCCCTGGTCGTGGCCCTTGGCGCGGCCGGGGTGGGGCCGCACGACGAGGTCATCGTCTCCCCCTACAGCATGTGCATCAGCGCCACGGCCCCGCTTTTTTGGGGCGCGGTGCCGGTTTTTTGCGACGTGGAGCCCCTGACCTACTGCATCGACCCGGCCCGGCTGGAGGCACTGGTCACCCCGCGCACCCGGGCCATCGTCAGCGTGGACATCTTCGGCCAACCCGCCGACCACGAAGCCATCATGGACATCGCCGCCCGGCACGGCCTGACGGTCATCGAGGACGCCTCCCAGGCCCCCCTGGCCCATCTCCACGGCCGCCGGGCCGGAACCCTGGGGCACATCGGCGTTTTCTCCCTCAACTGCCACAAGCATATCCACAGCGGCGAAGGCGGCATCGCGGTCACGGATGACCCAACCCTGGCCGAGCGCATGTGCCTGATCCGCAATCATGCCGAAGCCGCCGCAGGCCCGCGCGGCGAGACCGACCTGACCAACCTCGTGGGCCACAACATGCGCATGACCGAACTCGAGGCCGCCGTGGCCCGCTGCCAGTTGCGAAAGCTCCCGGATCTGGTGCGCGCCCGCCGGGACAACTGCGCGGCGACCATCCGGGGTCTCGCTTCCCTGCCGGCGGTCCGATTCGGAGGCCTGCGGGATGGGGCCACCCACGCCTTTTATCTGCTGCCCTTTTTATTCGACGAAAAGGCCGCGGGCGTGCCGCGCGAACGGTTCCTGGAGGCGGTCCGGGCGGAGCTTGCCCCCAGCCAGGGACGCGAGAAGGAGGGGGTGAAGATCTACGGCGGTTACGTGCAGCCCATCTACTGGCTGCCGCTTTTTCAGAAGCGCGTGGCCCTGGGCCGGGAGGGCTTCCCCTTCACCGGATCGGCCGTGCGCTATGACCGCGGGTTGTGCCCGGTGGTGGAACGGCTGCACCTCAGGGAGCTTTTCTGCACGGACCTCATGCATGCGGCCATGACCGGCCCGGATATCGGCGACGTGATCGCCGCCTTCGAAAAGGCCTGGGAGGGCCGGGAGTTCCTTTCCCGGCAGTGACCAGGGAGAGACGACGGGAGCATTTCCCCTCCCGGTTCGCGCCGGGCTACGTCAGGGCAGGGGGGAATTGTCGACATCCACGGCCGGATGCCAGCGGCCGCCGGTCATGCGCCCCTCGGCGTCGAACCGCCTCCCGACCGGATGCCGGGCTGGACGCATTTCACGCAGCATCGCATGGTCCGCTTCCCCTGTGCACCGGAGACAGGAAGGGGGTTTTTTTGGCGGCCTCCCCGCCTTCCAGGATGTTCTCAAACAGTCCGCTCCGTATCAGGCGATAAAACCGCCACCGGGAAACCACGTAAAACGGCGGCAGGAAGAAGGGATAGCACAGCCGCCGCAAGCCCTCCCGGACGGATTCCCGAAAGCCCCGGACAATCCAGGATAGGCCCGGGAGCTCGCCCCGGAGGGGCCGCATCAGGCATCCCGCCAGCGAAAAGGCGGGAACTGCCCCGGCCTCCATGGGCTCGTATCCCAGATCGCGCATCTCCTCGGCAAAAAGCCGTTCGACCAAGCGTATCTCATGTCCGGCCAGCCGTGAACGCCAGCGCTCGGTGACATGCCGGTTGGGACCGGCCGATCGGTCGGCCACGGTCTGCGGATCGTTGGTCAGGGGACCGCTGGTTTTCGACTGGTAGCGGCTGTTGTAGGCCCCGGTGCCCTTCCAGGGACGGCCCATGGAGGTGGGCGTAAAATCCGGCCGGGTCCAGTCCGGAAGCATGTCGATGCCGAGCCAGCCGGACACCAGGCCCATGGTTTCTTCGAAGTGCAGGTTCAGATCCTCGTTGCGAAGCACCCGGAAATCCAGGCCGGCCCGGCCCCGCATCCGGGAGATGCACCGCGCCGACTGGGCCCTGTATGCCAACCAGAAGGACCACACCGTGGTGTCCATATGCAGGTCGTCCCAGGCCAGGCGGGCAAGCTGCGTCGTGAACGACCCCGGGGCCACGGCGTACATGTTCCCCAGAACATTGACGTACTGGTGCCGGCAAGAGGCGAACATGGCCCGCGGGTCGCGGACCAGGCTTATGGGCCGCAATTGCGGAAAATCGGCCAGGGCCGCGTCCAGCACCCGGCCGCTGAATCCCCGCATGACGTGTTCGGTCCGCAGACTTACCGCATCCGCCACCATCAGATACCTGGCCTGGGACACGTCGCGTCCGGCCCCAATGGCCATGGCGTAATAGGCGGCCACGACCAGTTCCCGACGGCTCACCCGGGGACGCGCCGTCACCAGGTCGCGAAACACCCGGCGGGCTGTCTCCCTGTCGACCGGGGTATCCGGATCGCCTCCCATCTTGTACAGCATGGCCCGGACCCTGGCGTCGGCATCCTGAAAGACGAGCCGGAAGTAGCTTTTCTCCAGGATGAAGGCGTAGGCCCGCTCCGCATCCAGCTCCGTGTCCATGCCGAATTCGGTGACGAGATAGGAATAGAGGTAGTGCACCCAGTGACTGCAGAGCACCTGCGGATGCTGGTCGAAGATGGCCGCGAGGAAGCCATTCCCGGCTCGGCCATGGTCGAAGGCCAGGATCAGGTTGACCCTGCGGCAAAGCCCCTGGAAGGCGTCCCGGTGTCCGGCTGCATCAATGTCCATGCCCTGTCTCCTTGGTGTCGTTCCATCCCCGGCCAGGATGTTGGCATTCCCGGCGGCCGGCATGGTTCACGCCCTCACGGCGACGATGTGTCGCGAATCGGCAAGCATGTGGCGGTCGATCACGGCCTGCAGATCCTCCACGGCCCGGCCGAAGGCGTCCAGGAGCCCCCTGGCCGCCGCAGGGCCGCCCCGGGCGTCGGTGACGACCTCGAGAAGCCGCCCAAGGTCCGAGGCGTCCTGGCCGAAGACCCACTCCCCCGCCATGGTGCAGCCGCACCGGGACAAAAAATACGCGATGGAGGCGTCGGTGAAGAGCTGGGTGTGCACCTCGCCGTCCAGGGTGCGCGGATAATGCTCCTCGCAGGCCGCCTCGAGCAGCACCGACAGGCTGTAGACCGGCACCGCAAAGCACAGGATCGTGCCCGCGGGCAGTCCTGACAGGGCGCGGGCCAGATCGTCCAGGTCGCAAAGATGCTCGAACACGAACCAGGCCGCGACCACCCCGGCCCCCGAGGCGGCCACGGCCTCGCCCAGGGGGCCCGTCAGGGTCTTCACGCGCTCTTCTCCCAGAAGCTCCCGGCTGCGCGCCAGCATGGCCCCGTCCACCCCCAGGCCGGTGAACCGGGTGGCCCCGCGGAGTTCCAGGGCCTTGAGAAAAAGCCCTTCGCCGCTGCCGACCTCCAGCCACGGCCGGGCGAGAAGCCGCGACGGCGGGATGCCGAGTTCCGACTCGCAGACGTCGAGCACCCAGTCGAGCTTGGGCAGGTAGATGTCCCGCACCCGGATTGCGAGTTCCTCCGGCTCCAGGCGGGGATAGACATTGGCATAGCGATCCGGATCCTGGGGCAGGCGGGCGGGGTCGCCCACCGAGGCGATGTGCCCGCAGACGCGGCAGGTACAATAGGGCGCGCCCCGGTGCGAAAAATCCGCCCGGCCAGGAGACGCGCTCCCGCACAGGGGGCATGCGGCGCGCGGCGGGGCCGCCGAAAGCATTGCAGAAGCCCGCAGCGACCGGGCGCACAGGTCGGCGTTGCGGCCCAAAAAGTCCCGCTGACGCTGCCGCATGACCTGGGAGGATTTGGAAAAGCGCCGTTTCATCGCCGTGCGCCGTATTTTTCGGCCAGGGAACGGGCGAGCACGAGCCCTTCGAAGCTGTCGATAAAGACCTGCCGCTCTTTCGGACCCGGAAAGCAGATGCTTTTGCTGCCGGTGATGCTGCCCCGCTTGAGATTTTTCACGCGCAGGGCGAACACCTCCCGCGATTCCTTATACACCGTGTTGAAGTCGCTGACCGCGATCTCCGAGGGGTTGAGGCGGATCATGCCGTGCGGCCCGCGCCGGTAGAGGGGCACGTTCACCGGGGTGGCCGAGAAGGCGCTGTCGGCGTCGTGCATAAGCAGGGTGTTGACCGACTCTTCCAGGGTATCCACGGTGGTGAAGGGGGCCTGGGGATAGCACAGGACCATGACCGCCGTCTCCGGAAGCCCGAGGTTTGCGGCCACGGCGTCCAGGGTGTCGGCGATGGGGCGCGAACGCAGGGTGAATTCGCGGCTGCGCTCCACAAAGACGAGGCGCGGGTCGCTGTACCCGTCGAGATGAAGAAGCACGTCGTGGGAATCGGCCGTGACCGCCACCTTGTCGAAGATGGACGAGGACAGGCACTTGGCGATGGCGATGTCCAGAAGCGATCGGCCGCCCAGTTCCTCGCGCCACACCGCCGGGGTGAAGTCGTAGTGCTGGCGGCAGGGGATCACCGCCGCCACGGGGAGCCCGCCACACCCGACCATCTCACGGCAGGCGATGCGCTTGATGTCCTGCCGGGCCATGGTGATCCGGGCCGAGTCCCTGGACAGGTTCGCGCCGTGCTGCCGGTAGTAGAAAAGGGGCAGGTTGACGTTCCTGACCTTGTAGCGGTCCTTGATCCGGCTCCAGACGTAGAAGCCGTCCTGGGCGGTCAGGGTCTCGTCGTAGCCGCCGATCTCGCGCAGGACGGACACGCGCATCATGGTGCAGGCCCCATGCGGGGCCGTGTCCTGAACATGGTCCATCTGGGCCAGGGATTCCTTGCGGATGTTGGAGTAGGCGATGCCTTTTTCGTCGATCAGGTAATAGTCGGGGAAGACCATGGCCACGTCGGGCCGCCGGTCCAGGTAGTTGGACAGGACCAGCAGGGCGTTTTCGTCGAAGAGATCGTCGGCGTCCAGGCGGATCAGGTACCGGCCCCGGGCCGTGCGCAGCACCGCGTTGGCGGCGGGGATGAGCCCCCGGCCCTCGCCCGGCAGAAGCCGCACCCGGGGGGCACCCCGGTAGAACTCCATGATCGCGGCGGTATTGTCCGAGGACCGGTCGTCGACCAGAATGAGCTCCCAGTCGTCGAACCGCTGCCGCAGTACGCTCTCGATGGCCTGCTCCAGGAAGGCCCCGTAATTGTGCGAGACGATGTAGACCGTCACCTTGGGGGTTATTTCAGACATAGCCGCAACTCGTTCCGGAACCGCACCAGCCGCGCAAGCTCGTCCGGGTCCATGCTTCCTTCGTGGTCGGGTCCATACATGGCCTTGTCCAGGGTGAAATGCTTCTCCACGATGCGCGCCCCCAGGGACAGGGCGGCCATGGCCGCCGTGAGCCCCACGCTGTGGTCGCTGAATCCGGCGTAGCGGGAGAAATCGCACCGCCCGAGGCCCAGGCGCCCAAGGGGCGTGGGATATTCGGACACGCAGTACAGGTAGTCCACACGGGCCGCGCCGGGGATGGCCGGAAACTCCGCCTGGTCCCACATGCCAAGGGACACGATGAGCGGTTTGCCCGTGGCCGCCAGACGCTCCAGGAGCGCCCGGTCCCGCACGGATCGCGAGGCCACCTTGTAGCGGGCGACCCCCACGTCCTCCAGCCAGCCCACCCGCTCCACGTCGAAGACCGAGGCCAGAAACTCGATGCCCTCCCGGGCGCAGGCCTCGGCCAGAAGCTCCACGTCGGCCCGGGACAGCTCGGTTTTGCAGTTGTAGTCGTACCAGGGGTTGCCCTGGCGGGGAAAAAGCGCCCTGGCATCGTAGACCTGGAACTTGGCCGCGTCCGCGCCGCTCGCGGCGGCCAGACGGATCAGTTCCCGGGCCAGTTCCATGTCGCCGTTGTGGTTCTGTCCGATCTCGACGATCACTTCCATGTGGCGAACTCCTCAAGCCATGCATTCAGCATGATATAGCAAAAAATGGTGTGGCCGTTGAGACGCGTGGGGCTGTCGAGCAACCCGCCGGCCACGGCCCGGGCGTCCCCGGCCAAAAGCCCCTGCCGGTTTAGGGCCGAATCCGGAGCGAAGGCCGCCTCCGCCATGCCGCGCCAGGCACCGGCAAGCCACGCGTCCATGGGCACGTTGAAGCCGTGTTTGGGGCGGCGCACCACGTCCGCAGGCAACAGGTCGGCAAAGGCCCGGCGCAGCACCCACTTCAGTTCGCCATCCCGCACCATCTGGTCAAGCCGCAGGCCCCCGGCCAGCCCAAGCACAGATGGCGCGGCGAAAGGCACCCTCCCCTCCACGGAGGCGGCCATGGTCATGCGGTCGGCCTTGCGCAGCATCTCGAAGGGAAAATAAAAGTCGCGGTCCTGGCGGATATAATCCTCCGGCCGGGCCGCGCCGCCGGGCATGGGGTCGAAGTAGCGCAGGGACGAGGCCGTCCCCTCAAAAGCCGGACGGGAAAAAAGCCGTTTTTTTTCCGTCTCGGCCGCATAGTAATGCCAGGCCCAGGCCCGAAGCGGCGGCGGATAGCCCGCCAGGGTCCGCACCCGTTCCTCCAGGGGGATGCCCACGTTCTGGAACGAGACGGCCTCCTCCCGAGGGGCGCACGGGACGGCGGTCATGGCCCCGGCCAGGTGGAAATACCAGGAATAGCCGCCGAAGGCCTCGTCCGCGCCGTCGCCGGTCAGAAGCACCTTGATCCCCATGTCCCGGGCCGCCCGGGCCACGGCCAAGACCCCGAGCCCCGACGAGACCCCGAAGGGCTGGTCGCCATAGCGGCAAAAATCCTGCAACATGCCCCGAAAATCATCGGCCGTGACCCGGATGGTGGTGTGCCGCGTGCCGAGGCGCCTGGCCAGGGACTCGGCCTGGGCGGATTCGTCGGCCCGGCCGTGGTAGGGATCGTCGAGATCCTCGAAGCCGATGGTGAAGGTGGACAATTCCGGCAGCTCGCGCACGGCCGTGGCGCAGATGATGGAACTGTCCAGGCCGCCGCTGAGGAAGCTGCCCACCGGCACGTCCGAGAGCAGGCGGGACCGGATGGCCTGGACGACCGTTTCCCGGGTCAGGGCCACGGCCTCGCCGTCCGCCAGGCCGCCGATGGACACCGGCGGGCCGAAGCGGTTGGGGATGGGGCGCACCGTGATCTCACCGGCCTGGCACACCAGCATGGTCCCGCGCTCCACGCAGCGCACCCCGGCCAGGATCGTGGCCGGTTCCGGAATCCACAAAAAGGTGGGAAAGTCCCACACGGCCTGCCGGTCCAGCTCCCGGCCGACCTGGGGATGGCGCACGAGGCTTTTGATTTCCGAGGCGAACACGATGCCGCCGCCGGGAAGCGGGGCGTAGTACAGGGGCTTTTCCCCGGGGATGTCCCGGGCCAGGATCAGGCGGCGGCGGGAGGCGTCCCACAGGGCGCAGGCGTACATGCCGTCCAGGCGCTCGAAAAGGGCCTCGCCCAGGGTGTCGTAGAGGTGGCAGATGACCTCGCCGTCGGAGCCGGTCCGGAAGTTCACGCCCTGCCCGGCCAGTTCCCGGCGCAACTGCGGAGAGTTGTAGATCTCGCCGTTGTAGAAAAGAACCACGTCCCGGGCTTGGTTGTAGAGCGGCTGGGCTCCCCCGGCCACGTCGTTGATGGACAGCCGGCGCATGCCCGCCAGGTATTCGCCGTCGGCATGCACGCCCTCGGCGTCCGGGCCGCGATGCACCATGGCCCCCAGCATGGCCGACAGAATGTCCAGGCTGGCCCCGCGGGCCCGGAACATGCCGCAGATGCCGCACATCAGGCGTCGCCTCCGGGGAACACAGCCCCCAGCCATCCCCGGGCCCGATCCTGGGCCAGGGCCAGATCCCGGGGGGAATCCACCTCGCACCACTCGCCGCGAAACGGCGCGGCGGCCACCGCGCGGCCCTCGTCGATGAGAACCTGCAACAGATCGGTCATGTAGGCCGCCGCCGCCGGTTTGCCGCCCACATCCGTGCCCGCCTCCAGGCCCTCGAGACGCTGCCTGAGGGCTGCGGCCTGACGGCCGCGAAAACGCACAAGCCCGATATACTGGCCCTGGATGTCCTCCAGGCGGGAGGGCTTCCGCCCGATCTCGCGCAGCATCCCGTCCCCGTCCATCGCAAGCGTCTCGGCGTCGGACAGCACGTCCGGGAAACGCCGCTCCCAATACTCCCGCCAGCCCAGGTCCACGGCCACGGCGATCTCGTGCGGGCTGCCGAGAAGGGCCTCGATCACCTGCGGCGGATAGATGATGTCGCCGTAGGAGATCACGCAGTCCTCCCCGATGGCCCGCGCCGCGCATTTGAGGGTCCACACCATGTTGGTTGCGGCATATTCGGGGTTTGTCAGCCGTTGCACGTCGGGGTCCGTCGCAAGCCTGTCGGCCAAGTAGCCGCCCACCACCGTGATCCGGGACGCGCCCGCGCGGCGAAGGACCGCAAGCTGGATGTGCAGCAAGGGCCGGCCCTGGACCTCGACCATGCATTTGGGACGGTCATCGGTCATGGGGCGCAGCCTCGTGCCGCTTCCGGCGGCCAGGATCACGGCCTGCATTTCAGGAACCCTCCCCGGATGCCGCGAAGAACTCCCGGAAAAGCCGCACATCGTGGGCGTCGAAAGGGGCCGTGCGCTCGGGGTGCCACATGATGCCCAGGCAGTTCCCGGTGCGTCCGGCCACGGCCTCGATCGTGCCGTCCCCGGCCTCGGCCAGGGGGATCAGTTCCCGTGGCAGATCGTGCGCCGCCACACCCCAGTCATGATAGGAATTGACCCGGGTGTGGCCGATGCGGGGCGAACGGGATGTGACCGGATGCGCGACGGCCGTATGGCCGCCGACCCGGTGCAGCCTGCCCCCGAAATACAGGCACAGGGCCTGCATCCCCCGGCACACGCCAAGGACCGGCAGGCCGCGCCCCAGGGCCGTGGCGATCAGCCGGGCCTCCAGGGCCTCGCGCCGGGGCGAGGCCGCCTGCGGTTCCAGGCATGAGAACCCGCCGCCGCCGGTCAGGACGACGCCGTCCGCGCCCAGGCGGTCGAGATAGGCGGCCACGTCGGCCGTGCGCGTGGGTATGGGAACCATGTCCAGGCCGCAGGCGGCCATGAACTCCGCCCAGGCCCCGTCCAGGCAGTCCCTCGTCTCGCCGCGCCGCGGGTCGGCGTCCTCGCGCTGGGTCATGACGACCAGGGGGCGTCCGTTCACGGCCGGTCTCCCGCTTTTCTGGCCGTGGCCACGTAGACGTTGCAGAACCGGGACGGAAAAAATCGCATGAGGCCGTCCTGAATGAACCTCCCGGGGGCATTCAGGGCGTATCCCGCGCTGCGATCCCTGTCCTCGTGCATCCTGCCGTCGGCCGCGGCCCGCCACAGGGGAAACTTGTAGAGCAGGGACATGTTTTCCACATATTCCATGCGTTCCACGGCGAACCCGGCCAATTCCAGCACCAGGCGGAACTCCCCTTCGGTCAGGTTGAGCTTGTGGAAGGCGCGCGGCCCGTGGCCTCCGCCCTGACGGCGCCGCACCAGCCAGTCGTTGACGGCGTTGCAGAGATTGTCGGCCCGAAACGAGGCGCACAGCACGGCCCCGGGTTTCATGCACCGGGCCGTCTCGCGCAGGGCGTCCATGACCGCCGGGCCATCAAAATTGTGATACAGCCCAAAGGCCAGCACGCAGTCGAAGGAGGCGTCGGGGAATCCGAGGGCGGTCACGTCCCCCACCGACACCGACAACGTCGGGTCCGCGAGGCGCAGTTTCTCCACGGCTTCGGGAATGTAATCGATGCCGTGGATGTCACAGCCCTTTTGATGAAAGTGGCGAAGGATGCGCCCGGCCCCGCACCCGGCCTCCAGGATGCGCCCCGGCGAGGCGGCCACGGCGGCCGTAGCGTGGCGCAGGGGGTAGACGGACGCGTTGGTCATGGCCGCGTCCGCCGGGATGCGGCTCCAGCGTTTGCCCCAATAGGTTTTGGTGTCCTCGGCGCGGTAGGTCTTACGCATGGGTTTCTCCCAGGCTCTTGCAAATGGCCGCGTGGCGCAAAAGGGGATGCATGACGTAGTAGACGAGGCCCTCTCCGGAGGGAGCCGTTTCAGGCCACACGCCCAGCCGGCGATAGGCCGTCAGGGCCTCGCACAGGACCAGGGCCCGGTAGCAGGGATCCAGGACGTGATCCATCCCGAGAAGGCTCTCCTGCGGCACGAAGCGGCGCCGGGCGACGATCGGCCCGGAGTCGATGTGCGCGGTCATGAATATCGCCGAGGCGCCGCATGTCCCTTCGGCGAGATAGCTGTAATAATTGGTGGTGCTGCCCTTGTAGTCCGGCAGGTATCCGCCGTGGACATGGAGGAAACGCTTGCCGCAGGACAGGACGGGGGGACGCAGGATGACGCCGCCGAAGCCGGAATAGATGTACACCCGGCAGGAGCCCGCGGCCAGGGCGCTGACGGCGGCGGGGCCGTTGATGTCGCCGGTGGGCAGGAACCGGTGCGGGATGCCTGCCGCAGCAAGGCAGGACGCGGCGTCCCGGGACAGATCGGCCTCTCCCCAGGGGGCCGCAAAACGCACGGCCTGGCCGGGCTCCACCTGGCCGGGCCGCCTGGCCGGGTCCGTGAGCACCAGGGCCTCGGCCGGGTTGAGGCCGCTTGCCGCCATGGCCTGGAGGTAGACCCGGGAACGCGAGGTGTCCGCCAGGATCATGCCCACATCCGGCAGGGCATTCATGGGACGATCCCCTGTTGTCCGAGCATCCGGTTGACGGCGGCAAGCTCAAGGACCACGGCGGCGGCGCACAGGGCGGCCGTGTGCGGTTCCGGGTTCTCCCGGCCGCGTACCGAGCCGATCAGGTCGCCGCATTTGAGAAGCGCGTTCAGCCGCCTGAAATCGTCTTTCCCCTGGCAGGAAAGGGCCAGAGCGACGGCGAAAAGGGCGTAGGGGGCAAGGTCCGCATGGGGCGCGGCCAGACCTTCCGGGTGGTTGTAGCGCAACCGCAGGCATTTGGAGATCTCGAAGCGGCGAACGAAAAACTCGATCCACAATTCGGCCTCCGCCGCCCCCGCCGCCGTGGCCTCCAGCATGGCGCGAAGGGTGGGCAGGGTCTCGAAGGGCACGGCCGTGTCCGCCGGCAGAGGCGGCACGGCCTGTGCCGCCATCCCGGGCGCGGCCGCCGCAAGCGGCAGGGCGTCGATTTCCTCCCGGGGGACGGGGCAGACAAGGCCCGGATCGGACAGCCCGGCGACCGCCGTGGCCACGGCCCGGGCCACGGCCCCGGACAGGCCCGCCCCCCGGGGGGCGTAGGCGGCCAGGGTGCGGCGGCGGTCTCCGCCGTAGGCGGCAAAAAAGGCCGGACCTTCGAAGGGGGTGAACATGTAGCCGTGGGGATGCCGCAGGCGGTCCTCGGCGGTATAGGGATAGTCCGCGTTCATGGGGTCATTCCGCCAGATCGGCCAGGGCCGGGGCATGGGCCAGGAGCCCGGCCACATCGCCGGTGTTGTCGATGACCATATCCGGGCGCGTCGGCACGGGAAACGGCAGGCCCACCCCCGGGAAATCCGCGATCTCGCCGCGCATGGCCCGGGCGTACAGCCCCTTGGGGTCGCGGGCCACGAGGCTCGCCAGGGGCGCGTCGAGATAGACCTCGTGGTACCGGCGCAGGTTGGCCCGGTTCCACTCCCGGGACGCCTCGAACATGGACAGCACGGCGCAGACCACGTTTATGCCCTGCTCCTCCAAAAAACGGCCCAGGCGGCACAACCGGTCCGCGTTTTTCCTGCGGTCGGCCATGCTGTGTCCCAGGTCGTTGCCGAAGACCTCGCGTACCGCGTCGCCGTCGAGCAGGACCACGGGCCTTTTCGCCCGGCGCATGAGCCGTACCACCTCGGCGGCCAGCGTCGTCTTGCCTGACCCGGACAGGCCGATGATCCAGATGACCACGCGCGTCCCCTACAGCACCAGGATCTGTTCCGAGGCGCAGTCCAGCTTGACCTCGGCGGCCTGGCAGAATTTGGTGAAAAGCTGTTCGCCGCAGCCGATGGCGGCCGGGAGTTCCAGTTCGGCGCACCGGATGGCCATGTGGGAGTTGGCCCCGCCGTACTTGGTGATCAGTCCGGCAATCCTGTGGCCGAAGATCCAGTCGAAGCCGGGGTCCGCCCCCTCCACCAGGACGATCCGGCCGCGAAGCTCCGGAAGCTTGAGTTCCCGTCCCGTGAGCAGGACCAGCGGGGCCTGGACCGCCCTCGTTGTAATGAAGTTCGGACGCAATTTCAAAAGCGGCACCACATCCACATCCGAGGCATCGGTGATCAGAAACGGCAGGCGCAGGGCCTGGGTTATCCGGAAGGCCTCGGCGTTTCGCGCCGCCAGCTCCCGCAGATGGTCCTCCAGGCCGCCCTCGCAGGGCACCCCGTTGGCGCAGGCCAGGATGTCGCGGATGTCCAGGTGGGCCAGCTCCTCGCGCGAGAGCCCGAGGCCCTCGCCCCAGGCCGCCACAAGTTCGATGGAGTTGCTGAGATGCCGTGAGAACTTGAACTTCGCGTATTCCCGCCCGGTGATGGCCCGGCGCATGAACGAAAAAAGCGCTGCGGCGTCAAGGCCGTAGCCGGATTCGGCCAGGATCGCGCCGATGTCCGCATCCTCGCGCGGGCTTAAGGCAAAATCCGGCCGGGGGCCGCCGTGGGCCGCCGATTTCGGGCCATCCCCCGGCCCCCGGGGCCGCTGGTCGTAGCGCAGGGACAGGATGTCGTAGGAGCTTGGCCGCAGATGGCCATATCTGGCCAGCACAGCCTCCTCGCCCAGGCGGCCTTCCCGCAACAGCTTCAGGTCGTCCAAAAATTCCGAAAGAATGGTGCGCACCGAGGCCCGGAAGGCCTGGGCCCGCTCGGGGGCCAACGCCCCCCGGTTGACCAGCCCGCGCAACATGCTCTCGGCGATGAAGGCGCAACGGGCCACGACGGAAAACGGCCGCGTGCCGTGCTCCCGGCAGTCCTCAAGCAAGGCCCGGATGAAAAGGAGCCGCGACGCGGCCCCGTCGTCCACGTCCGGGAAGCGGTAGTGCAAGGCGTCCAGGCGCTCGACCAGTTCCAGGTTGCGGGAAAGAAGCGGCGAGCCCGATGCGACGATGCCCCGGGTCAGGCGAAGAAGGGCCTCCTCGAAGGCGTCGCGCTGCGCCCGGGTCAATCCCGGCAGGAGCTTCGGGGCCACATGGGTTGCGAAATCCGGGGTGTGCACCGTGACCGCCACCTCGAACTCGACCTTGTCGTGCAACTCGGGATGGGCCGCCAGCCTGTCGAGCCAGGAGGCCACGAGGGCCTCGCCCAGTTCCGGGGAGACGTCGCGCGGCAAAAAGGAGTTGAAACTCTCCCGCACGTCGATGTACTGGCGGCCGCCCAGGCTGACCATGAGCGGACGATGGCTCATGTCCCGGTAGCCCATACGGGCCCGGGCCTCGGCCCAGACCGAATCGGTGATGAGATGTCCGTAAAGCGACACGGCCAGCCGGCGCGGGGCCGCCCCGAGCATCTCCACCGGATTCCAGTCGGGCATGATGCCGAAGATCGAGCGCGGGCCGAGGGCGCCGTAGACCGGGCGCATGCGCCCGGAGACGAAGGCCTTCACCCCGTCGAGGACGCCGTTGATGGTGCGGCTTATGGTGCGGTTCCAGTTCTGGCTGACGGCCATGGGCCGTATCTGCACGATGAAGATGGTCTCGTCCCGGGTGACGATGAATTCGATGTCCAGGCCCGTGCAGCCGGTCAGGGACTCGATTTCGGCCACCGCGTCGAGGAGCTTGCGGAAACGGGTGGAGGTCAGGCTCGAGGCGAAGTCGCGGCGGACCACCAGGGTGCGGTTGATGTCCCCGTTCCCGGCGGTGATGGAGTCAAAGCGGCCGGAGACGTCGTCGTAGTTGATGATGTAGTAGGGTGCGCCGCTGTTGAGATCCTGGGTGAAGACCACGCCGGACATGCTGATGTCGCCGAGCATGGGCTGGATGAGGATCTGGTCGTCGGGGAGCACGTCCCGGATGCGGGCGTAGGAGGCAATGACATGCTTAACGGCCCGGGCCAGGGCCACGTCGTCGGCCAGGGGCACGTCGGGCACGCTGTCGAACATCCCGGCCATGGACGACTGGGCGCTGTCCTCGCCCCGGGCGCTGCTGCGCACGATGACCGCCTGGCACGGCAAGGCCCGGCGGATGTCGGCCATGACCCCGGCCGCGTCCTTTTGCCACTGGCCGACACTGACCACATGGCCTTCGGGAATGACGCTCTTTCCCAGGTGGGGCCGGAGCTGATCGAGGGTGTCGGCCTTGCTGCAAAACGTGAACATGCCTGCCTGCGCGCGTGCGGGTTACGGAGCGGGCGGCCCGCAGCCGTCCGTCATCCGGGTTGCCGGACCCCGTGCCGTCTGCCCCCCGGCGGACGGATCCCCGGGTGTTGGCAATTTGGCGTCCATGACGGCGCATGCGATTTTGATGCCACAATTTAGCGTATCCGTGATTCACGCGCCTGACGGGGCATTCATCTCTGCCTTTCTCATGGCGACGATGTTTTGGAACGCAAAGATTTCGTGTGTCAGAGGCCGGTAGTTTTCAAGCGGGAGAAGCCCCTCCGGAAGCAGGCGATAGAATCTATAACCAGGCAGCAACTCGTAAAAATCCTTCAGAAATACCCGGCTTGTGACATTCATCTCATTGAACTCGAACTGAATGCAGTCGATCACTCCTCGACCCAGAGCCCCCGTTGCCCCTTTCAGAACATGCCATTCATGCCCCTCGACATCGATTTTAAGCAGATCGATTCTCCCGATATCGTGGACCGACAGAAAATCATCAATCGTCGAAAGAGTGATGAACGTCTGAGTTGGTTCATATTTATGCAGAATCTGAAACACTTCAGGGTAGAGTGTGGCATGTACGGAACCGGAAGCATCGGAATAATCGTACATGGCTTGTTGCGAGGCCACATCGGAAAATCCGATATTGAAGGCGAAATAATTCCCTTTTCGGGCAGACGCTTTCAGCTTCGTGAATGAATTTTTATTCGGCTCGAACGCATAGACGACGGCTTTGGGGTTTATTTCCTTGACGAGATCGGAATACGATCCATTGTTTGCGCCAACATCAAAGACAACCGGAGCATCCATTGCGTGCAGATGATGGATGAGAAACTGTTTTTCCCCGGAAACGTCCGTATCCCTCCAGTTGAGAATACCTATCGAATTGACAGCCGTATTGAAAATTTTCAAATTACTCTGATACCGTTTCGGATCAGCGAGTGAAACTCCGTTCTGAGAATAGTGCCTGATGAAGTCCTGGTATGCCTTTGATTTTGAAATGGGAACAAACGACTTCTGAACTTCATCAATATCATCATTAATTGACGTGAGAAAAAACATCCAATAAAGATACAATATATCGTCAGAAACATTTTTGCTGACAAACGATCTCATCCCCTCAAGAATTTCCAGCCTCACACCCTGTTCATCTTCGGGATTGAGACCGCGATAGAGTTCCAACAGGATGCGGCATGGGAGTTTTTGATTGACAACGTCTTTCATTGCCGAGATGAAAAGAGCCTTCTCATCATATGTGATCACTTCGGCATGACCCAGGTCGTGGATTGTTTTCGTGGCAGAATACGGCGTCATGGCCGGTTCGAAGTCAACCGGGAGCTTTCCCGTATGCAGATTCTCCCCAAGTTCATTGTTGATGATCGTGAGATAACGGTGCGTCAGGCAATGTCCGTTATAGATTGAAATCCACGTCTGTTTTCGTCTCGTATCATCGAGAGATTCCTGTAGTTTCGTCTCAAAATCACTGAGATCTCTTTTATAAAAATGCGTCAGGCTGTAGTCAAGATCAATGTTTCCGTGCTCATCAAGCTTATTGGTCAAGAGTACGCCGTTCATGGCAATGACTTCGAAATTTCTGATATTCAAATCATCCATAAGTGACACATTGACATTCACCCGGGAAGTCTTGATTCCCCACTTCAGATTTCCGTACGGGTACTCCTCATTTGTCCCGTAATACCTGGCAAATGTGTATGACAGATTCTGCCGCTTGAGTATGGATGCGATCTTGGCATACACCAGATTTCTATCGCCAATATTGTATTGGACATAAAAAGAGCCTATATCTCTTTCCTTTTCAAACTCTATGGCCGAAATTTCATAGAGGTCGTCGAGAGAACCAGCCGTATAGCAGCAGGGAAGATAGAAAAACTTTTTTTGGTCAAAATGCTTTCCATATTTTGAATGTGCGATGTAACATCTGTCAAAATAGTCCTGGACGGAAACTTCATGCGGGTAACTATGATGTGAATCCTGGGACCAGAAAACCTTCTTGCACTTTAACTTCACATATGTATCGAGAAGATTTTCATTTTTCAAGAGCTCAATAAAGCTGCTCGGGCGGCGTCCGACGAGCCTGAATATGACCAGATCCTGTTTTTCGCAAAGATTCAAAAAATTCTTGAGATTCTTGATACGGTCAAAAATATTGACAGTTCGGATTTGAACATTCGGGGCATCCCTGATGTGCTTGATATCTTCATGGTATATATTTCCACTAATAAGGACATTATACATGATTCAAACCCCGAATTTCGTTCATGGATTGCTTGTGTGTTCCTGCCTGGCGATCATCGCGCCTTGAAGGCGTTGGCATAGACCGAATGATGTTTCCTCGACTTGCCCGGATCCAAAGCGGGATCGTATTTTCGTTCCTTGCACTTCACGAATCCTGCCAGCTCGAGAATCTTCAGCAAGTTCTCGATGTCGAACAAATGTTTGTGATGTCCGCCCATGTAGGCAATATAATTCACATAATCAATGTGAGTGTTATAGTGGTAGGCAGGCTCATATACCGCGATGTCCGGATATGGTTCCCTGTTCAAATAGGCCTCGATAAACATCCTGGCATTCGGCACGGATATCGAAAATTTTCCAGATGGCTTCAGCACCCTCAGGCATTCCTTCAACACGAACAGCATCGGTTCAGGGAAACTGAAATGTTCAAGAACATGCGAACTGTAGATCAACGACACACTATCATCCGGGAATGGAAGCTTTGTGTTTGCGATGTCCATCTTGATATCGCAATCTCCATGCTGGTCAATTGTGGTGAATCCTGGAAGGCGCCTGCCTCCTGCCCCAAGTTCAATGAAAATTTGATTCCGCATTGTATATCCGACAGGGGGAGCCCCTGTAGCAATGGTTTGCGCCTCATGCCGCCAGACGTCCGCCACGACCTCCCGGCCGTAATTTATCCCGGCACACATCGCACAGCGTTGAAATCCGTCCCTGATCATCGTCCCTGCGCCAGCCAAAGACTGTTTCGACGATTGCAGCACAGGAATTGTATAGCGCCTTGCCCAGCTTGGTGGCAAGGTTTCGCTCCATCCTCTGGCGGGGATGCCCATCCAGCACGATCTGCCCCTGCGCCATGCCCCGCGGCAGGCCGACGAAACCGTCGGCGTTGCACTAAGCACGACGAGGAAACGCTCCTGCGTATGCGCTTCCAGGCCATCGAACCCGCCGTCATTGAGCGGCCCATCCCGTCGGCCCCAGGTCGGCCCCAGGCCGGCACCCGGCCTGGGGCCCCGCCGGACACGGCTCCCGGAAACACACCTTATGATCCCTTCCCGCACTTCAAAAAACCAGTTTGAAATACTCACTTTTTCGTACAACAACCGGCGTCTTTTCACGGAACGCACGACGTGGCCGTGAAATCGTACAGGCCACGGGAGATGATCGCCCGGGCGACCGCGAGATCCCCCGGGGTGTCGATGTCGATCTGCTCCACCGGGTCGGTGAGCGCGTGGTGGTAATAGCGGTAGGAATGGTTCCGGCGGTCGATGAAACGGTGGGTCTGCCGCCAGTGGCCGAAGTTGACGCCATAAAAGGTGCCGGCCGGAACATGGTGGACGGTTTCCCGCAAGGTCTGTTCGTCGCCGGTGAGAATCGGCTCCAGACGGCCGTCCCGCTCCTCGGCCAGGTAAGACAGGGGACCGGGGTATACCGGGATCACGGTCTTGACCGTGTGGTGCCCGGGCAGCAACCCGGCCAGGCTTCGGACCATGCCCAGGGTGCGGAAGGGATGGGTGGGAAAAAGGACCACCAGCCCCTCGGCCTCGTACCCGGCGTCCTGTTTCAGGCGCTCTACCGTATATTCCACCCCCAGATGGGGCGAGGCCACGTCCGTGGCGAACTGCACGGGCCGTAAAAACGGCACCTCGGCCCCGCAGGACCGGGCCGCGCCGGCAATTTCGCTGTCGTCCGTCGAAACCACCACCCGTTCGAACACCCCGGCCTCCAGGGCCGAGGCAATGGTGTAGGCGATGAGCGGGCGGCCGCAGACGTCCGCCACATTTTTCCGGGGGATGCCCTTGGAGCCGCCCCGGGCCGGAATGACGCACAAAAGCCGCACCTACGCCTCCATGACCCGGATGACGGATTCGTTGGGATTGGCCAGATGGAAAAGGCCCACGGGATCGCCGCCCTGCTCCACGGCCCCCAGAAGCGAGCAGCCCTCGCTGTGGCGCAAAAAGGTGGACCGGGCCAGACGCTCTCCGGTCAAGGCGTACACGGCCATGGTGTCCTTGCCGTAGAAAAAAAGCCCCCCGGTGGAAAACCCGGCCACCCTGACCGGACGGGACATGACCCCCGGCGGCAGGCGGAACAGGTCGGCGGGATCGGGGACCAGGCGGCGCACAAGCCCGGCATGGCCCAGCACGGCAAAGACCCCGTCCCGGGTCTGGGCCAGGGACAGGTGGTCCGCACAGGCATGCACCGGCGTGGCCGCACGATCCGTCCCGATCTGAAAAACCGTGCTCCTGTCCGACGCCTCGTCGTACACGGCCACGAAGACCCCGAAGGCCCCGCCGCATCCGGTTATCCCGCTGCGGCAGGACGTGAGCCGGCCGGAAAAATCCAGCCGCCCCAGGATCCGGCCGTCAGGGGCCAGCACCGCCACCGTCCGGGCCAGGGGGTCGCAGACCCACAGGTTTCCGGCCTGGTCCGTGAAGAGCTTCTCCACATGCTGGGTTTCCGGATGCAGTTCCCGCAACAGCCGGCCCGACGCGTCGAAACGCCGGACCACACCCTGGCGGTTCCCGGTCCAGAAGCCGTCCCGCAGGGAACAGGTGGCGCTGAGCAGGGCATGCGCCGGGTCCGCAAAGGCCGCCACCCGCCCGAACCGGCGCAGCACGGCGGGCACGGCCAATTCCCTCCCGCCCCAGGCATCGGCCAGGGCCAAAAGCTCCGCATCGCCGGGATGGTCGCCGAGGGCCTCGCGTAGCGCCTGCCCCGCCTCCGGATCGCCCGAGGCGCATTGTTCGGCGAAACGGCGGCAAAGGGCGTCGCGGTGGCTCCGTATGCCGGCCCTGCGATCGATGCGCTCGAAGTTGCGGCGCAGCTCGTTGTACAAGGCGTGATGCAGACTGCGCAGCGGTTCCCGGAACCCCGGGATCGCGGTTCCCACCCGATCCAGGGAGCGGGCGTCGAGAAACTGTCTCCGGACGGCGTCCCGGTCGCGCTCGGCCGCCGCCTCCACGGCCTCAAGCGGGGGGGACGCCGCGTCCGGGGAGACGGTTTGGGGGAAACGGCGCTCCTGGCTCATGCCGCACCGTCCTGCGTATCGCGCGCCAAGGCCACGGCACGAAACAAGGAGGGCAGATCGCGAACCGAAACCGCCTGGGCCGGTTCCAGGCGCAAGGCCCGCAGTTCCCCGGCCTTTCCCCTGGCGTCGATGCCCAGCAGGTCGGCCATGCGCCCGGCGGCAAGCCCCAGGGTGGGCGACAGGTTCTCGGGATAATTCTGTCTGCCGAGAATCGCCGCGCCCGTGGCCCGGTTGCGCTTCATGCCGGTTCCCGGATCCATGTCCCACAGGGGCCGTTGCAGACAAACCGGTTCCACGAAATCCGCCCGGGCGCCCGCAGCCGGGCGCTCCATCCGGCAGACCACGGCGTCGGCCCCGCCGTCCACGGCCAGCACCGGTCCCACGAAAACCCGGCCGCCGACAGTGATCCGTTCCCCGGCCGCAGCCATACGGCCACAGCATTGTCCGGCCACGGCCCCGTCGCGCATCGCCCAGGCCCGCACCCAGGCCGAGGAAACGGCCAGGGACTCGTGCATCCAAAGCTGGGCCTCCCCTGCCCGGATCAGGCACAGGATCGTGGCCGCGTCTGGCTCCCACAGGGCGTCCATGCCGTGAAAAACAAAGCCCTCCGGCAGGTCGATTCGGGGAAACAACCGACGGCAGCCCTCGCCCGGAAGGAGCTCGAAGACCGCCAGGAACCGGTCCCGGGCATGCCGGGAGTGGCCAAGTCCGGACAGCGGGACAAAGACCGGCAATCCGGGATCCAGAGAAAATGTGCCCTGCGGCGCGACCAGGGCCAGCCACGACGTGTCCCCGCAGCCCGACGCGGCAGGCCCGGACAGCGCGCCGGGCAGGGAAAAAGGCCTGGACAGGCCCGCGTGCGGCCCCATGCGTTCGGTGATCGCGGCCGGGACATCGCCGGGAGCGGCGTCCGGGTCGGCAAGGGCCACCTGTTTGGCGCCCAGGATATCCCACGGGCATTCCATGATGGCGGTATTGAGGGCGGCCGGAGCCACGGCAAGACGCGGCGCGGCGTCACGCCCAAGGTCCGCAAGCACGCCGCGTACGGTCCCGGCCGCCAGGAGCGGGCTGCGGAAATCAACCACGGCCCCGAAGCCGGAGCCGGGAACGCCCGCGGCCGCCAGGGCCCGCAGGGCGGCCTCGCCCCCCGGGGGCAGCAGACAGGGGCCGGGAGCCTCCCGCATCGGCACGGTGATCATTGGCGGACCAAGCGTCCGGGCCCAGTCGGGCAGGCCCGTTTCCGGCCCGGTGACGGCCACGGCGTGGTCGCGGGAAAGATCGGCCAGGAGGGCCTTGAGCCGTTCCCGCAGCACCGCAGCCTCCGGGGAGGCCCACAACGGCCGCTCGGCATCGCCGACATGCACGGGCAGGACGATGTGCGCGCCAGTCATGGAGCCACCCCCGGGGGCTGCCCGGATGTCTCGCCAGGACCGGAGAATCCGGCCGTCAGACCGGTCATGCCGCGGCTACCTCGTTTTGCGAAACAGGCTGTTGGGATTCTCCACGACCAGCTCGTAATCGTCCCGATCCCCGATTTCGAGCATGAGCGGATGGAGTCCGAAGGGGGACTGCGGCCCGGAGTCATCGAAGAGCACGTAGCCGCCCGGGGCCAAAAACGCATGGACGTTCTCAAAATCCCGGCGGCACTGCCCGGGATCATGGCTGCCGTCCACATAGGCAAAGGCGAGGGGGCCGCCGAGAACCGCCCGGTTGCCGAACACGTCGTCCATCTCCACACCCGCCCGCCATAGGTCGAAAAACTCGTCGGACAGGGCCATGATCGGGAAGGGAAGCCGGTCGCCGGAAAAAAACGACACGTTGCGCCGGAAGGTGTCGATGACGAAGTCGCGGTATTCGTCGTGGCTGATGCGGCTCATCCCGATCCGGGCTCCCGCCTCGGCCCCCTCGAAAAGCCATTTGTCGGCGCAAAAAAGCGGATTGGCGCGCCCTTTTTTGCGGCAGAAATGAATGATGGCATTGGTGGACAGGCCGCAGAACGCACCAATCTCGAGCATGGGCAGGCCATCCGGCATGTTGGCCACGGCATGGTCGATGCACCACAGGTTGCCTCTCTCCAGCATGCCCGCGTTGGCGAACCGAAGCCATGGCATAAAAGGGTCTTCGATCAGTTTCATGGCCGTCTCTCCCTGGGTTCCCGGCCGTGACGGCATCCCGGCACGCGCCTGTTGCATCAAGCAAGTATCGGACCAACCGGCACGGACGCCCATGCGCCCGTTTTACCGGCATGGCCTCAAAATCGTATCCGGAGACTGCGCAACAGCCGGAAGACCCTCCGGGTGCGTAATAACGGCGCCAGCCAGCGCGGCGACAGGGCGACGCTTCCCTCGATCCAGTCGAAGGATCGGGCATAGTCCCCGGCGGGAAGCGTCCCGCGCCCGGACAGCACGGCCCGGCACAGGTCGCCCGGGCCAAGCGGCCGGACAAGCGCCCGCCTGCGGCTTTCGTTCTGGTCGTCGCCCACCATGACCGTGCGCAGGGCCCAAGCCTCCTGGAGCGTGGGCGCGGACAGAAAGGAGACCGCATTGGCCACCGCTCCGGATTTGCACGACGCCAGGGTCTCAAGGCCCATCCCGGCGGCCAGGGCCTCCCGGGACCATGCGGCGGCAACGTCCAGGATGGCCTGCTGCACCGTGGCGGCCATCCCGATCTGGTCGGCCCGGGCCTGCCGCAACCGGGGAACGACGTCCTCGCCCTCCCGGGCGTATCCGGTCACCTGGCCATGGTCGGCCAGGGAAAAGCACTGCTCCAGAAGGTTGGCGTTGCGGAAGACGGGATTGAGGGTTTCGGCCGGGTCCAGGTGGCGGGGAAGCTCCGTGAGAAAGGCCCGGTAGCGGCCCTCCTGGCCGGCGGCACGGGAGGCGCTGACGCCGAAATAATAGCCGAAAACCTCGCACGGCAGGCCGCTTGCCCGCAACACCCCGCCAAGCGCCACTTGGGTCTTGAGGGTCCAGCCCAGGTCCACCAGGGCCAAGGTGGGAAGATCCCGGACAAGGGGGCGGAAATAGTCCGCCGTCAGACGGCGGGCCTGAGCGGCCCTGGCCTCCACGGCCCGGGCGTTGGCCGGGCGTTCGAGCATGTCCCAGAACGCGGCCTCGGCCCCGGGCGGCAACGGGGCGGCCCAGTAGCCCGACCCCGGGGCCATGTCCGGGCCAAGCTCCGGCAGGTCGCCCGGCTGCATGTCGAGCTTGGCCAAGAGGTCGGCCGGGCGGCGGGAATGGCCCGGCACCAGCAGCCAGCCGAGGCCGTCCCTGGCGCAGCGCGTCACGGAGGGAAAAAACCAGGCCTGCCGTGAGCCGTGGATGTATCGCGGCTCGGGCAGGCCGGGACGGTCCCGGCACAGGATGCGGGCGATGCGGTAAAATATCTGGCCGTCCCTGGACACGAAATGCAGCCGGGGCAGGCCGGCCCGGGCAGCCTCGGCCAGCACCCAGGCCGTGAAGGACAAAAAAAGCGGCGCCGCCACCGAGGCGGCCACCGCCGCCACCCCGCCGGACGCCTCCCGGGGCAGGAAGCACCTGGCGGCCCGGCAACTCCCGGCCAGCAGGCCGGCCCCCGGGTCATGGTCCGGAAGGGGCCTGGCCAGGGCCGACTCCCTGGCCGACAGGACGGCCGGGGCCAGGAGCCTGGCCGCCATGCCCGCCCGGCGGGCCATGACCACGTCGCTTTGCGGGTTGTCCCCCACATGCAACACCTGACGCGCCGCCACCCCCTCCTGTTCGAGGACATGGCGGTAGAGGCCTCCCGACCATTTGCACAGCCCGATCTCACCCGAAACATAGAGGCCGTCCCCGGGCTGGAAGAAGCCGTGTGCGGCGAGCTGATCCCGGATAAATTCCATGGGCAGAAACATGTCCGTGACGAAGACGATGCGCCTCCCGGCCATGCGCAAGGCCCGGATATCGTCACGCAGGGCGGCCACGGGGCGCAGGCAGGAGGCCTCGGCCTCAAGCTCCGCGTCCAGGAAGTCGGCGGGGACGATGCCGAAGGGGTTTCCGGCGGGCAGGCAGGCGTAAATCTCCGGCAGGGTGAGGTCTTCGCGGCCCTGTAGGGCCTTCCTGGCCGCCGTTTCGGCCTCCGTGCGCAGCCGGACCACGTCGTGGACGTCCGTCAGGGGGAAGTCGGCCTTTTGTGCAGCGCGAAGCCGCAAGGCCGCCATGGTGAAGACGTCCGTGGGCCGGGCGCAGGTGCGGGTCAGGCACGTATCGAAGACGTCGAAGGAGTACACCGTGTACATGCGCGGCCCTCTATTCCGTGGAGAGCTTGCACAGGCAGCCTCCGTCGACGGCGAAACCCTGCCCGGTGATGAAGGCGGATTTTTCCGGGTCGGCCAGGAAAACCACGGTCTGGGCGATGTCTTCCGGGCGGCCGATGCGCCCCAGGGGATGGCGTCCGGCAAGGGCGGCGCAGGGATCCCCGGCGGCCTCGCCGTAGAGGTCGCGGGTCAGGCCCCGGCGCAGCATGTCCGTGTCCACGGCCCCGGGCAGGACGGCGTTGGCCCGCACCAGCGGCGCGAATTCCAGGGCCATGGTCCGGGTCAGGGCCAAAAGGCCGCCCTTGCTGGCGGCGTAGGCCCCGATGGCCGGGGAGGTAGCCACGGCGTGTACCGAGGCGATGTTCACCACGGCCCCGCCCGCCCGTTTGAGATGCTCCAGGAGTTCCACGGCCAAAACGAAGGGCGCCACGAGATTTACGTCCAACACGGCGCGAAATTCCGCCACGCCGGTCTCGGCCAGGGGTTTGGTGACCTGGAGGGCGGCGTTGTTGACCAGGCAGGCCAGGCCGTCCTCGCGCTGCCGCACCTGGGCCGCCACGGCGGCGGCCTGATCCTCCCGGGACAGGTCGGCGATGAAAAATCCGGCGAAGCGGTCGGCCTCCTCCGGACGCCCGGGCCGGTCCAGGTCCGCGCCGTACACCCGGAGCCCCTCCCGGGACAGGGCCATGGCGCAGGCCAGGCCGATCCCCCGGGCCGCGCCCGTGACCAGGGCCGCGCCGTTCATCCCCGCCCCTCCAGCACGGCAAGCAGGTTGTCGATGGTGCTGCGATGGATCTTTTCCCAGTACAGGGCGCTGGAATTGGCGTTGTGCGGGGCCATGAGCACGTTTTTCATGGCCAGAAGCGGGCTGTCCCCGGGCAGGGGCTCCTCCTCGAAGACGTCCAGGGCCGCGCCCGCCAGCTTCCCGGACTGGAGCGCCCGGACCAGGGCCGCCTCATCCACCACCGGTCCCCGGCTGGCGTTTATCAGCACCGCCCCGGGCTTCATGAGGGCGAACTGGGCGTCGCTCATGAGATGAAAGCTGGTGGGATTTAAATCCGTGTGCAGGGACACGAAGTCGCTTTTCGCCAAAAGCTCGTCCTTGCCGGTCACCACCAGCCCGGTCCCGGCCACGAAGCCGGCCGGAATCTCCCTGATGTCGTGCCCCAGCACGGTCATGCCCAGGGCGCGCAGGGTGCGCACCGTGGCCTTGCCCGTGTCGCCCACGCCGATGACCCCCAGCACGCATTCGGACAGCACCCGGCCGGGCAGCTTCTTCCAGATTCCGGCGTGCATGAGGTCGTTGCTGTCCACGATGCGCCGGGTGAAGGCCAACAGGAACCCCAGCACGGTCTCGGCCACGGGCACGCTGAAGGCGTCGGGGGTGCGGCGGATGGCCACGCCCCGGTCGGCGCAGGCCGCCGCGTCCAGGGAGTCCACGCCGGTACCCCACTTGGAGAGCACCTTCAGGCGCGGCGCGGCCTCGATGACCCGGCGGGTGAAACGGTCGTCGCCGCACATCACGCCGTCAATGTCCGCCACAAGCGGCAGAAGGTCCGCCTCTTCCAGGCGCTCCTGCACGGCGGGCACCACAAGATCCACGCCCCGGGCCTCGAGTTCGGGCCGGAAGCGTTCGATGACGGGTTGCAGATACGGCGCAGTGACCAGCACTTTCCATTTCATGATGCGTCCTCTTGCAGCTTTTTGGCGCGGAATGCCAGTTCCGCGAGTTGGAAGTCGAATTCTTCGTCGATGTCCAGGGCCTCCTGGCGCGGCACCTCGAAAAGCAGGGGCCGCTCACCGATGCGGTTGCCGCATTTGTGCAGGGAGGCGGCGGAAAAAAGGTACAGGTTGGAGTTTTCCTCAAAGACCGGCGGCAGATCCTGGGTGCGCAGGAGCACCCGGGGGTCGTGGTTCATGGGCCGCCCCGAGGCGTCCCACAGCCGGGTGTGCATGGCCGTCACGGAAAACAGGGAATCGTGGCCGGGCAGGGCGGCGGCAAAGGCGTCCACGGCCCGGGCGATGGTTTCAGGCGCAAGCAGCGGATTGGTGCTGTGGGTCTGGAGGTAATAGGCCGCCGGAAAAAGCTCCACGTCGTGCAGGAGGATGCGGTTCATGGGCACCTCGCCGCCGCACAGCTCGCGCGGGCGCTCGATGCACACCACCTCCGGGAAGTGCCTGGCCGCGTCGTCGCGGATGCGCGGGCTGTCGGTGTCGATGACGATGGTGCGGACGCGGCCGCAGGCCAAAAGGGAGCGCACGATGTGGTGGTACAGGGGAAGCCCGGCGAAATCGCGGTAATTTTTTCCCGGCACCCGCTCGCTTTCGTGGCGCATGGGCACCAGGGCCACGATATCCAGGGCGGCGTGGTCCATCAGCTCACGTCCTGGCCCGCCCCCCGGCAGAAGGAGGCGTTGCAGGGTGAAGTTTCATCGAAGCGTTCCGGATAGGGGACGCGTCCCCCGGGCAGGGGCGGAGCCTGCTTCACGGGACGCGGCGCGGGGGCGGCGGGATAGTAGAACCGTTTCTTGAGCAGGTCCGAGACCGGCTCCGTCTGGCGGCTGCCCCGGTAGGCGCCCCAGAACTGCATGAGCCGGAAGACCAGGATATCCTTGACATGGCGCGGCAACACCCCCTCGCGCCAGGCGTTTCTGCAGTCGCTGGCCACGTTGCCGGCATAGAGACGGCAGAAGTCCCACAGGGTGAGCCGGGCCTCCGGATACATGCGGCGATAGGCGATGGCCTCGCGGCGGTAGCGGTTGCGCACCGTGGCCGGGCGTTCCTCGTGGACATGGATGACCTCGGCGGCGGCGGCATAGACGATGCGGCGGCCGTTTTGGGCCGCCCGCCGGGCGAAATCCAGATCCTCGAGACCCGTCAGGGATTCGTCGAAGCCGAGCGCCTCCCACACGTCGCGGCGGATGGCGCTGTTGGCGTTGTTGCAGAAGGGGTGCTCCTGGTCCGTCTGGTCCTGGCTGGGATACCAGGCCCGGAAAATCTGCCGTTCGCTGTAGCTGCTCAGGTGGTTGCCCCGCTGCTTGCCGTAGGTCACGGCCACATCCGGATCGGCAAACGGCGCCAAGAGGCTGTCCAGCCAGGTCTGGTAGACCGGATAGGCGTGGGCGCTGACGAAAACCAAAAACTCCCCCCGGGCGGCGCCAGCCCCCAGGTTGCAGGAGCGGCCGAAGGAAAAGGCCTCGGGGGATAGCGGCAGAATTTTGACGCCGTGGTCGGCCAGGATGCGCACGGTATCGTCCGTGGAGCCGGAATCCACGGCGATGATTTCGTAGTCCCGCATGGACTGTTGGGAAATGCCGTACAGAAGGCGCGGCAGGTGGGCCGCCTCATTGTAGCATCGGATGATGATGGAGCATCGTACGGACATGGCATCCCTACCGGTTTGAGGTCAAAGCGGCGGGCGAACCCGCCGTGCCGTCCCCTTCAGGATCGATGAGGCCTCACGGCGCCCCTCGTCCCCCTCAGAACTGTATCGGCAGCAATCCCGAAACATTGAGGGAACTCCGGGCCGTCTTTGCCCTTGCGCCCCAAATCCGGCCACCCCTTCCGCACCGGGTCATGCTGTCCGTGTACAGAAAGCGCAGCCAGGGGTCCAGTCCGGGACGGCCGCATGCCCCACGAACATAGCAAGACGCGAGCCAGCCTCCCGGCTCCGGGCACAAAACCCGTTGCATCACCAGGGGGATTTGATACCGTCCGGCCATGCCGCGCGCCAGCCCGGACAGCCGCGGCCGGCGCATGCCCCCATACCCCCGGCCCAAGGAAGGCGAGCCCGTGGAGAAAGTCAGCATCGTCGTTGCCACTTACAACCAGGCCGGTTACCTGCCCGTCTGCCTGGATTCCATCTTCTTCCAGGACCACCCGGACATCGAGATCGTGGTCGTCAACGACGGCTCCACGGACGACACCGCCCAGGTTCTCGAGGCCTACCGGCACGCCGTGGCCACGGAGCAGACCTCCTTCGCCGCGCGCTACGACGAGGCCGGCCGGACCGTTGCACGGCAATGGCATCCCCGCTATCCCCAGACCGGACGCACCCTGCGCGTGCTGCACCAGGAGAACCAGGGCCTGAGCCTGGCCCTCAACGCCGGAACCCGGGCCGCCACCGGCTCGTACGTCACCTTCATCGCCTCGGACGACATGCTCATGCCGTCCATGGTCTCCACCCTGCTGGCGGCCATCCGGGAAAACGGCGCGGACTTCGCCTACGCCGACATGCACATCGTGGACGACGCGGGACGCATCCTGCGCCGGTTCGCCCTGCCGGACTATTCCTTTGAAAAGGCCTTCTGCGACTGGTACCTGTGCGGCATCTGCAAGCTTTATAAAAAATCCCTGCATGACGTCTCCGGATATTTCGACCCCGCCTGCGTCTCCCAGGACCACGACATGTACCTGCGCTTCGCCATGGACGGCGCGAAATTCGTGCACGTGCCCCGCGTCCTGGCCAACGTGCGCATCCACGACAAGGACCGCAAGGTGGACAACCACTCCCCGGAAAAGGAGTCCCGCCAGTTCGCGGATTCCATACGCATGGTGCTCAAGGCCCGGCAATTCGCCCGGGAGCGCGGCGGACCCTAGTGCCGTGTCCGCGCAATACGCGTATGGGGATTTCAAAAAAAACGGCTTGAAACCCTTCTTTTTTCTTAAAAAATACAGGCGTATTTTTTAAGGGACGCGCCGCGTCCCCGCCGCAGCGGGGCGGAAAAGCGTGAATGTTGCGGGGGAAATGCGGGCTCAGATGGCGGTATCGAGGAGCATCCCGGAGGTCTGAAGGAAGGTGGCCGTATAGGCCGCATAGGGATCGGCCGCGGCGGTTCCGCCGTCGGCCTGGGCGTTGTCGGCGTCGCGCAGAATGGAAATCTCCTTGAGCATGTCCAGAAGGCCTTCCATGGGATCCCGGCTGCCGGAGTCGTCGTCCGCATCCACCTTCTCAAGCGTGGCCGCGACCGGGGTACCGAAGGAGGCCACGCCATCCTCCACGGCGACGAAAAGCTCCTCGTGGCCGTTTTCGAAATAGCGGTTCATGGCCTCGTTGAGCGACCCGTTGAAGGTGGCCATGACCTGGTCGCCAGCCGCCGTGCCCAGGTTTCTGTCGATGAACTTCAGGGCGGCCACCAGCCCGTTGCCCAGGTTCTCCTCGGTCAGGGCGCCCTCGCCCACGTTTTGCAGCACCAGCCCCATGGTGGCCGTGGCCGCGTCGGACCCGTACCGCTCGCGGATCAAATCCACGGCGTCGGCCAGGGAGGCGGCCAGGGCCGCGCCCTTGGCGTCCGTCTCCTCCCCGCTGCCGTCCCCGGCCTGGTCCGCGTCCGTTGCGGTCAGGCCCAGATCGGCCCGGCGCCGGATCTCGGCGGCGAAGGTCTCGATCTCCTCCCGGCCGATGGAGGTCTGGGACACGGCAAAGGTCGCGCCGCGCCCCGACGGCATGCCCGAACGCGCGGACGTGCCGCCAGAAAGCGGGTTGGTCCCGAAGGACAGGGAAAGGGAGTCGATATACATGGCCGATTCCTTGGGCAAAAGCCTCGTGGACATTCTTATCGGCCATGGCGGGCAAAGGTTTAGGGGGAAACGCGTGCCGGGCGTTTTCCCGAGGATTGCCGGGCGCGGGCCCCTCTGGTAACCCGGAGGCCGACATGCGCGACTCCCCCGGCGACATCCTCCGCGTCCGCCTGGACGCCCCCGGCGCGTACGCCGAGCGCCACGCCGCGCCTTCCGGATCGGGATTTCCCGGCGGCCGGGGGCGGGCGGTCATGGAGCTTTTGCCCCACGCCACCCTGCCCTTCGACCACCCGGACATGCCCCTGTGCCTTTGCGGCGGCCCCTTGTCCGGAACCACCGTCCCCTTCTGCGGCCGGTCCATCCTGGCCGCCATCTCCCCCCTGACCGGGACCGTTTTCGACGCCCAGGCCGGGGGGCGGCTGGCCTTCGAGCTGGCCAGGTCCGGGCTGGCCGGGGTGGTGATCGCCGGACGGGCGGATGCGCCGTCGGGACTTGAAATCGTGGACGGACGGGCCATATTGCGGCCCTGCCCGGACTGGACCTCCCTTTGGACCACGGATATCGCGGCCCGGCTGCGCTTTCCCGGGGAGGTGCTGCGCGTCGGCCCGGCGGCCTGGAGCGGTGCGGCCCTGGCCGGGGTGGCCGTGGGGCGGCCGGGGCATGTCCTGCGCGGCGGACTGGGGCTGTGCCTGGCCGCCAAGAATCTGGTCTACGTGGCCGTTTCCGGCTCGGGAGCCGTGCCCGTGGCCCATGCCGCCGGACTCGCCCGGGCCCGGGCCGACCTCATGCGCCTGGCCTCCGCCTCCCCGGCCCTGGCCGGGGCCCATGGCATTTCCCGCTACGGCACGGCCGCCCTGATGGACCTGACGGACAGCCTGTGCATGACCCCCACCCATAATTTCCGGGCCACCCGGTTCCCCGGCCAAAAGGCGGTCAACGCCCCGGCCCTGGCCCGGCGCTACGCCCCGCGCCGCACGGGCTGCCGGGCCTGCCACCTGCCCTGCGGCCGGATGGCGGCGGACGGGACGATCCTTCCGGACATGGACGCCCTGTCCCATTTCACGGCCCTGGTGGGCAATCCCGACCTGACAACCGCCGTGGCCGCCAACGCCCGGTGTCTCGAACTGGGGCTGGACCCGGTCTCGGCCGCCTCGGCCCTGGCCTGCCATGCCGAGATCAGCGGCGAGTCCCCGCCCCCCCTGCCCCTGCTGGATCTGCTGGACGACATGGGGCGCGGCCGGGGGCTTGGCCGGGAATTGGCCACAGGGGCGGCGGCCCTGGCCCTTTCGGCGGGACGCCCCGAGGCGGCCATGGCCGTCAAGGGCCTGGAGCTTCCGGCCTACGACCCGCGCGGGGCCTACGGCCTGGCCCTGTCCTACGCCGTCTCCACCCGGGGCGGCTGCCATTTGCGGGCCTTTTGCATCGGCCACGAGGTCTTGCGCAAACCCGTGGCCACCAACCGTTTCGACTTCGCGGGCAAGGCCCGCATCCTCTTTCAGGCCGAAAACGCCCTGGCCGCCCTGGACAGCTTGGTGGCCTGCCCCTTCCTGGCCCTGGCCGCCTCCCTGGAGGAGCTGGCCCCGGCCCTGTGCGCCGTCACCGGCCACCCGGCCGACCCCGGGGAGATGGCCCGGGCCGGGGAGCGCGTGGTCTATGCCGAGCGCATCATCAACGCCCGCAGGGGCTTTGCGGTGGACCAGGACGATCTGCCGGGGCGTTTTTTCTCCGAACCCGGCACGCCGGGGGAGGATTTTTCCGTGCCGCCCATCGACCGCGCCGCCTTCCTGGCCGCCCGGGCGGCCTATTACCGCCTGCGGGGCCTGACCCCGGACGGGCTTCCCCTGGCCGGCACGGCCCGGGAACTGGGGCTGCCATGGAACGGCTGATCGCCGCATATGCGGACAAGCTCGTCCGGGCCGGACTCTGCGCCCCGGGCGAGGCCGCCTTGTGTGCCCGGGACGACGCCTTTTTCACCACCGGGCCAAACGAGGCCACGGCCTTTCTCACCGCCCTGGCCGACGGCCTTGCGGCCGGAACGGCCATCCTGGTCCGGCCGTCCGCGCCCTACCGCGAGGCCGCCGCCTTCCTGGCCCGGGCCGCCCTGGCCCAGGCGGGCCCCGGGCAGGCCGCCGTCTTTCCAAGGGACTGCGAGACCCGCACCTTCTTCCACGACCTGCCGGTCCTTCCCCTGCCGGGCTGGCCGGCGCCGGGGCCCCAGGCCGTGGCCTACGCGACCCGGGCCCTGTCCCGGCGCAAGGGGGTCATGTTCGCCGACGGCACCCTGGCCGCCCATGGGCCCATGATCCTGGAGCAGGCCTTTGTGACCGTCAGCTCCATGGGCTTCGCCTGTTTCGTGAAGTTTTTCTCCGACGCCCTGGCCTGCCGCCGCCGGGGGGGACTGCCGCCGGACATGGCGGCGGCCCTGGCCCGGATCCTGGACGGCCTTTCGGAACTGCCGCCCCTGCCGGACGCGGCCCCGCCCCTGGCGCACGGCCCTCTGGACGATGCGGCCGCGGCCCGGGCGGCCATGGCCGAGGCCGGACGGCTCACGGTGCGAAGCGGATTGGTGGATTCGGCCTTCGGCAACGTGTCCTGCCTGGTGGGGGACGTGCTGCACATCAGCCGCACCGGCGCGGCCCTGGACGAGCTGGAAGGCCAGATCGAGGCCTGTCCCCTGGACGGCTCCTCCTGCGCGGCCCTGACCGCCTCCAGCGAATTCCCGGCCCACGCCCGCATAGTGACCGGCACGGCGGCCCGCGTGGTGCTGCACGGGCACCCCAGGTTCAGCGTGATCCTGTCCATGGACTGCGGGAAGATGGATTGCCCCGGCCGGGACCGCTGCCATGTGGCTTGCCGGGAAGACCGGCGCGTTTTCGGGGCGCCCGTGGTGCCCGGCGAGGTGGGCTGCGGCCCGCGCGGGCTGGCCCACACCCTGCCCCCGGCCCTGTGCGGCCACCGGGCGGCCATGGTCCTTGGGCACGGCGTCTTTACCGTGGACGATACGGATTTCAACCGGGCCTTCGCGGCCATGCTTGATCTGGAACGGGCCTGCCGGGACGAGGTGCTGGACCGGATGGAACGGGGCTGAACGGGGCCGAATGAGTAAAACGGGAGCCCGGGGCGCACGGGACGCCAGGGACGAACGGTACGCATGGGGGGGAGGCATGGCGGCGGACGGCGAGGCCACGACCCTGATTTTCGTCTACGGCACCCTGCGCCGGGGCTTTGGCAACCATCACCTGGTACGCCGCGCCGCGTTCCTGGGGCGGGGGGAAACCGCCGAGCGCCTGGTCATGCATGTGGCCGGGCAGATCCCCTTCGCCCATGCCGCCGAGGCCGCCTATCCCATCGTGGGCGAGATCTATGCCGTGGACGCGGCCACCCTGGCCGCCCTGGACCGCCTGGAGGACCATCCCCACTGGTACGTGCGCACGCCCGTCACGATCCGCATGGAGGACGGCCGCGACCTGGCCGCCCAGATCTATCTCTGCCGCCGCCCGGAAGGACGCCGCGCCCCCGGCGGCGACTATGCCGGGCTGCCGGGGATCCTGTAGCCCGGCCGGGCTCAGTAGGACTTGAAAAGCAGGGCGTAGACCACGTAGATCCAACCCAGGATGCCGTGGATCACGGCCCAGAAGATGGACTTGTTGAGGGTGAACGATACGGCCATGGCCAGGGCCGAGCCGAATCCGATGCCGTATTTGATGATTGTCGGCCGATAGACGTCCATGACGGCTCCTTTGTTGCCTTCCCCATAGCCTCTTTCCCGCCGGGGCGAAAGCCCTGGCGGCGCACCGCAGGCGTCCATGCGCGGGGCCTGCGGTCCGGGCTTCGCGGGCGCCGTTGACCGGTTGTCATTTGATGGGCCATTTGCCACAATGGCATCCATGAAAACACCGCTCGCCACGGCACCAGGGCGCGGCACAACCGCCGGGAACGGATGATGCCCCCTTTCCAACCACCCTCCACGGGGGCCGGATCGGCCGGCGACGCGCACCTTCCGTCAGGTTCTTCCGGGCGGTCCTGCCGTGCCGGCACGGACCCCCTTGGCCTGCCTGCCGGGAATCCCCCCTCCGGGAGTGTGGGGGAACGGCGGGCGTTTCTCCCCGGCGAACCGGATCTGCGGGCCCTGCGCCGCTGTTTTTTCCGGTCGTACCTTGTGGCCGCGGCCTTCAACACCCAGGGATTGCAGAACATCGGCCTGGCCTATGCCATGGAGCCGGGACTTCGGGCCGCGCATCCCGATCCCGAGGCCTTCCGGGCGGCCATGGCCCGCCATCTGACGGTCTACAACAGCCACCCCATGTGGGCCCCGCTTCTGGTGGGCGTTTTTTTGTCCGTGGAGGTCAAGATCGCCAAAGGACTGGTGCCCCCGGCCATGCTCGACGACGTCAAGACCACCACGGCCTACACCCTCTCGGCCGTGGGCGACTCGTTTTTCGGCGGCAGCCTGCTCGGATTGTGGGGGCTGGCTGCAGCCTGCCTGGCGGCCACGGGGCATTCCCTGGGGGTGGCCATCCTGGCCGCGAGCCTCCTTCTGGGGCTCAACGGGTTCAAGGCCGCCACATTTTGGGCGGGATACCGCGAAGGGTTTCAGGTATTGAAACGGCTCAAGCGCTGGGACCTCATCAACTGGGGGCGGCGCATCAAGGTCGTCAACGCCGTCATGCTGACGTTTCTCTGGTTGCTCACCGCCCCCCGGGCCGTTGGCGCCATGGGGGTAAGCGACCTGATCATCGTGTCCGGGCTCGGGGTCTGGGCCGTGACCGAACCCCGCTTTCCCCGGGAAATGGTTTTTGCGGCATTGGTCGCGGCAGGTTTGTGTTTGGCGGCGTTTCGCGTATCATGAAAACCGGTTCCGCCCGTGATGCATGACCGGGCCGAGCATTCCCGGAAAAGGAATTACCCGTTTGGAACGCACAACATTGCCTGACGAATCCGCCCCGCCCGAGGACCAGGCCAGGCCGCCCGAGAGGCAGTCCATGACCGTGAGCGTGCTCAACGAGCAGGGACTGCACGCCCGCCCGGCGGCCATCCTGGCCCGTGAGGCGCAACGCTTCCCGTGCGAGGTGCGCATTGTCCAAAACGGCGACGACGTGGATGCCAAAAGCATCCTGGACATTTTGACCCTGGCGGCGGGATACGGCGCCAATCTGGACATCGTGGCCAACGGCCCCCGGGCCGACGAGGCCGTGGCCCATCTGGTCCGGCTTTTTCAAAAACGATTCCGATAGGAACCCGCGTGGCCTCCGTCATTCTCAAAGGCATCCCGGTCTCGGCCGGCGTCTCCATCGGCAAGGCCTTTTTCCTGAACAGGTCCGGCCAGGGCCCCATTCCCCGGCAGACCCTGGCCCCGGAGGCCGTGGGGCCGGAGCTTGTCCGGCTGGAAGGGGCCTTCGGGCTGTTTCGCGAGGAACTGACCCAGGTGCGCGACCGCATCCCGGCCGAACTGCGCGAACACGCCCACATCATCGACTCGCACCTGATGATCCTGGACGATCCCAAGTTGCAGGGCGTGGCCGGGGGCTACATCCGCGACCTGGGCATCAACGCCGAATGGGCCCTGGACAAGGCCGTGGCCGACCTGCAACGGGCCTTCGAGTCCCTGGACAACCCCTATTTCCGCGACCGCATCCAGGACGTGCGCATGGTCTCCGACCGGGTGCAGGCACGTCTGGCCGGGCAGACCGGAGACATTAAGGCCGTGCAGAACCGGGTGGTGCTCATGGCCGACGACCTGTCCCCGGCGGACACGGCGGCCATCGAGGTGGACAAGATCATGTCCCTGGTCACGGCCCAGGGCGGCAAGACCTCCCATACGGGCATCCTGGCCCGCACCCTGGGCATCCCGGCGGTCATCGGGGTGGACAACCTGGAAGAGCATGTCCGGGACGGGAACCTGGTGGTGGTGGACGGGCTGCGCGGCGCGGTCCTGGTCGATCCCGGCGAGGACGAGCTGGCCAAGTACACCGACCTGAAATACCAGTTCGAAGCCTATCACGCCTCCATCATGCGCGGCTGCCATCTGCCCGGGGAGACCATCGACGGCTACCGGGTCAAGGTGAAGGCCAACATCGAGCTTTTGGAGGAGGTGGCCACGGTCATCGACAACGGCGGCGAGGGCATCGGCCTGTACCGCACGGAATATTCGTACATGAACCGGCGGGTTCTGCCCACGGAGGAGGAACTCACCGAGGAATACCTGGATCTGGCCTCCATCATGGCCCCCAAGCGGGTGACGCTGCGCACCCTGGACGCCGGGGCGGACAAGTTCATCTCCCTTCTGGGCAACCCCGAGGAGCGCAACCCCGCCTTGGGGCTTCGGGCCATCCGGCTGTGCATGCACCACAAGGATCTGTTCATGACCCAGCTGCGGGCCATCCTGCGGGCCTCGGCCGTGGGCAACGTCTCGGTCATGTTCCCCATGATCTCGGGCCTGCGGGAGATTCGCCAGGCCATGAGCATGCTGCGCGCCGCCCAGTCGGAACTCAAGCAGCAAGGCCTGCCCTTCGATGCGGAAATGCCCATCGGCATCATGATGGAGCTGCCCTCGGCGGTGATGATCGCCGAGGTGTTGGCCCGGGAGGTGGATTTTTTCAGCATCGGCACCAACGACCTGATCCAGTATTCCTTAGGGATCGACCGCACCAACCGCTATGTGTCGCACATGTACCAGCCCCTGCATCCGGCCGTAGTGCGCAGCATCAAGCACGTGGTGGACGCGGCGCACCAGGCGGGCATCGAGGTCAGCCTGTGCGGCGAAATGGCCTCGGACCCCTTTTGCGTCCCCATCCTCATGGGCATGCAGATCGACGCCATAAGCTTGAACCCTCAGGCCATCCCCGGCATCAAGCGCATCATCCGCCAGGCCACCATGGACGATTGCAAAAACCTGCTCAAGGAAGTCCTGGAAAGCACCACCGTGGCCCGCACCAACCGCCTGGTGCAGGAAACCATCTTCAAAAAGTTCCCCGACGAACTGATGTTCTATTCCTCCCTCCTGGATCAGGAGGAGGGCCTCGCCCCCTGACTCCAGCCCCCTTCCTTCCGGGGCCCCATGGCGGCCTGTCCTTTCGGATTCGGCCATGCTATACCCGCCCTGACGCCGCCCCCGTGAGTGGTACGGACGGCAAACCCGCATGAGACCATGAGCAAGACATCCCAGGGCGGCGAGAAGATGATCGCCCCCAACAAAAACGCCCACCGGCTCTACGAACTTCTGGAGCGGCTGGAAGCGGGGCTGGCCCTGACGGGTTCCGAGGTGAAATCGCTTCGGGCCGGGAAGGTCAGCTTCAAGGACGGCTACGTCAAATTCACGGACGGCGAGGCCTGGCTGATCGGCGTGCATGTCGCGGAATACGAAAACGCGGGCTACGCCGGACACGAGCCCGAGCGGCCGCGCAAGCTCCTTCTCCACGCCGCCGAGATCAGGCATTTGCGGACCAAGGTGGAGCAGAAGGGCCTGACCGTGGTGCCGGTGCGCCTGTATTTCAAAAACGGCCGGGTGAAGCTGGAGATCGCCCTGGCCCGGGGCAAGAAGGTCCATGACCGCCGCGACGACCTGAAGGCCCGGGACATCGACCGGGAAACGGCCCGGGAGCTGGCCCGGGCATGAGCGCTGCCGCGCCCGCACCCCTTCCCCCTGCCGCCCGCCGCTTCCTGACCGGCCTCTTCCCCGGCGACGCCGCCGTGTTCTCGCCCGAGGAAACCTGCGTCTTCGGGACCGACGCCTCCCGCCGTCACGCCCTGCCGGGCGCCGTGGTCCGGCCCGAGACCGAGGAGCAGGTCCGCGAACTGCTGCGCTTCGCCCATGCCGAGCGCCTGCCCATCCACTGCCGGGGCCGGGGCACCAACACCGTGGGCGACTGCGTGCCAGCCCCCTCGGGCATCGTCATTTCCACGACCCGCTTTGCGGAGATTCTTGAAATCGCCGAGGACGACTTCGTGGCCGTGTGCCGCCCGGGCCTGATCACCGGCGACCTGCAGGCGGCCCTGGCCGAAAAATGTCTGTTCTATCCGCCGGACCCGGCCAGCGTGCGCTTTTCCACCCTGGGCGGCAACGTGGCCACCTGCGCCGGGGGGATGCGGGCCCTCAAATACGGCGTCACCCGGGACTTCGTCCTGGGCATCCGGGCCATCCTGCCCGGCGGCGAGGCCATCGACACCGGCGGCCGCACCCACAAAAACGTGACCGGACTGGACCTGACCCGGCTTCTAACCGGCAGCGAGGGCACCCTGGCCTTTTTCTCCGAGATCACGGTGAAGCTTCTGCCCCTGCCCGAGGCCACGGCCACGGCCCTGTGCGCCCATGCCGACGCGGATGCGGCCCTGGCCGCCGCCGGAGACATCTTTCGGGCCGGGATGCTGCCTGCGGCCATGGAATTCGTGGACCGGACCTGCCTTGCCGCCGTGGCCGCCTGCCAGCCCCTGCCCTGGGGGAAACAGGCCGGGGCGGCGCTCCTGGTGCGCCTGGACGGCTCGGAGGGCGCCCTGGCCGCCGACCTGGCCCGGCTGGAGGGGATTTTTGCCGGGCGCGGCCCGCTTTTCGTCCGGACGGCCAGGGAAAAGGCCGACCAGGAGGCCCTGTGGGAGGTGCGCACCACCCTCAACCAGGCCTCCTTCCGGGTGGCCCCGGACAAGATCAGCGACGACGTCACCGTGCCGCGCGGGGCCATCCGCGCCGCCGTGGCCCGCATCCAGGACGTCGCCGCCCGGGAGCGGCTGCCCATCCTGGTCTTCGGGCATGTGGGCGACGGCAACCTGCACGTCAACATCATGCACCACGCCGCCGACCCGGACGAACGCGGCCGCGCCTTGGCCGCCCGTGAGGCGATTGTTGGCCTGACCTTGGCCCTTGGCGGCACCCTTTCCGGCGAGCACGGCGTGGGCCTGTCCAAGCTGCCCTTCCTGGACCGCCAGATCGGCCCCGGCGAACGCGGGCTCATGCGCCGCATCAAGGCCGTCTTCGACCCCCACGGCATCATGAACCCCGGCAAGGCCTATTAGGATCTCTACCGGCAAGGGTCCACAGCAACGCCCGCGCCAGCCCTACTGACTGTGCGTCTCCAGAGGTTCCATGCCGCCCCATAGCCCTTTGGTCATAAGGCCGACACGCACCGGCTCGAAGGAATCGAAGCGAATGTCCCGGACGTGGGCCATGTCCTTCCAGAGCAGATCATAGCCTTTCAACCATCGGAACATCTTGATTCTTTCCCGCCAAAGGCGCTCTTGCGCCTCGGTGGCCGGCCGCAGTTCACCTGCCACGCCCGTAAGGCGTACCCCGGGAGCCGTCGTGTAGCGGCCCCGGAAAAGCGAGGCCATGGTGTTCCAGAACCCCCCGCGGACGGCCAGGACACACACCCGCGAATCCTGATCGATGTTGCGACGCATGGTTTTCGGGAATTTTTCGAAATAATAGGCTTGCCCCGGGGCGTGGAGGATCAGTGATCCAATGGGCGTGATATGGGGCGAACCGTCCGGGTTCACCGTGGCCATGGCGCAGAAGCCCGTGGTCTTCAGCGTCCTTTCGAAAACATCGCAAATGGCGTCCCAGTGCATCATGATATCCATTCTTTTCTCCTTTGAGCGCATCCGGATGGGATTTTTTTTGGCCGGTACTGAAGTTTCGACAAAGGCTTGACACGACATCTGCCTATTACATGTATTCATACGGGTTGCGAAAACTGACCCGTGCCCCCATGCGTTCAAAGAGTCGCAAGAGCCCATAGCGTGTCCGATGAAGAAAGATGAACTGGGGGTTGAGGTTCATGTGTGTCCTCATCTTCAAAGCCGCGAACATGCGCTGCTTCCCGGCAGGAATGAAATCGGGGTTTTCCCGAAAATCGAAGTATTTTTCGCGGTATAGCTGGGAAATCCACTGGCCTGTGGCCTGCAGTTCCTCGAAGATGCGTTCCTCGACTTCCGCGGAAACAGGGGAGGCCTTGTGCTGAAATGCGGCAAGCAGGGACAGGTAATCGTTTCTGCCGCCATCCAGGGATGTCGCGGCCAGCTTGCCGTAAAGCGAAACGAAGTGCGGATCAAAATGCTTCACGCACCCGAAATCCACCAGCCCGACGGCCAGGTCGGGATGCACGAGGAAGTTGCCGGGATTGGGATCGGCATGGATGCCATGCAGCCGGTAGAGCTCGGACACGAAGAGATCCTGGATGGTTTGGGCGACACGGTCTCGTTGCTCCTGGCCGGGGCCGGTTTCGAGCCAGTCGATCAGGGGCGTGCCGCTCAGGTATTCGGCGGCAAGCACCGTGTCGGAACTCAGATCCTCGCGGCATTCCGGTATCAGGACCGGATCCTGGCGCAACCCCGCCCGGAAATAGGCCATGTTTTCCTGCTCGCGCCGGTAGTCGACCTCTTCCAGCAAACGGGCCTCTATCTCTTCCAGAATCGGGGCCAGGAACCGGTGGTCGGGCAACGGCCATGCTGCTGTCCGCAACAGTCGCATGTCGGTTTCGATGGTCTCCCGGATACCGGGATATTGGAGCTTCACCGCCAATTCCTGGCCGTCCCTGGCCACGGCCCGGTGGACCTGTCCCAGGCTGGCGGCGGCAAAGGCGTGCCCATCGAACTCCCGGAACAGTTCCTCGGGCGGTTTTCCCAGGGCGTTGCCCACAATCTTGCGGGCCAGAGCCCGATTGATGGGAGGCGCCTGATGGCAGGATTTCTGGAGTTCTTCCGTGATTTCCGGCGGCAACATATCCGTCTCCAAGCTCAAGAGTTGCGCCGCCTTCAGGGCCGTTCCCCGCAAGAGGCCCAAACCCTGGAAGAGCAGGGAGGCTGTTTCCCGGTTCAGGGCCTTTTTGGCCTCGGTTCGCTTCCTGCGCGTCTGGAATGGCTTCCGGGAAAGATAGACAAGGGTCTTGCCGCCCAATTTCGTCGCCGTCTTGCCGACGCACAGTCCTCTTTCCCACTTACTCCTGGGAATGCCGTCGCCCATCTTCGCCTCCCGTGGTGGGACGTTTCCTCTGCCGCATCGCATCCATCTGACCCCGCAACACATCCATCCGGTCCTGAAACACATCCAGCCGGGCCATGACATGATGCCGGAAAAGGAAGGAGGCCATGTCCATGGCCTTGTTGAGAAGATCCGCCCGGATGAAGCCAATGGCCAAATCCAGGCTCTTGTCGATGAGGATCGTGGTGTTCTGGAAGTACTCCGAACGGTCCCGTATCCAGTAGTGTACGAGGCCGATGTAATAGTCCCAGAGGCACTGGCAGGTCAGTTCCTGAAACGCCTGCTCCGGTATTTCACCGGCCGCCACAGCCGTCTCGAACATGTCTGCGACGACATGAAAGAAACGTGAGCGCAGGGGCCGCAAATACTGGTAGTCCGAGGCCAGGGAGAAGGTCACCCCCCCGAAGGTGCCTGCGACGAATTCGCGATCCGGCAGGAACTGCTCCAGCAAGGTTTCGAAAAGAGCCTGGAGATGTTCCCGCAATCCGTACGTCTGGAGATCCGGTATGGCCCGCAACCGCTCGACGCCCTCCTCCAGCCGGTCCTCGTAATATGCATAGACGATGGCCTCCTTGGTGGGGAAATAATTGTAGATGGTGGCGTCGCCGAGTCCTGCCGCCCTGGCGATCTCCCGCATGGTCGCCCCCTTGACCCCTTTTTCGGTCATGGCATCGACGGCCGCCCGGATGATCTGGCTCCGGTTTTCCCGTTTCCGGTCTTCGCTGATTTTCATGGACCCCTCCTGAAAAAGAACTACTATCGATATTTATCAAGTATAGCGGGTTTATTCTGTAGCAATTCTTTTTAACAGGCAAGGGTTTTCTTCGACCCCAGTAAAGGAAAGCCCCCGGCGGTTCGAAGACAGGGGCCCCGGTGGCGGCAGGGCGGCATGCGGATTCCAGCGGCCAGGGCCGCAGGGCCGTTGCCGACACGGCAGTCACGCCCCCCAGCCAATCGACCAGGGGGCAATCCATTAGTGGATGTTGTGAAGAGCCGTTTGACCATCCCGCCCCGGAAACGGCCCCGTATGGGCAGGCCGTGCCGTTGCCTGCCATCCGGGGTGCGCCCCTCGCCCTGCCGGCATGGCCGGGCGTCAGGCGGCCTTCGTCGCGGCCGTGGTCACGGCGGGATCGGGCAGGGTCCAGGCCACGGCGGCGCTTACGACCGGCAGGATCATGGTGGTGGCCAGGGCCGTGTGCAGTCCGTGGGTGTCGGCCACCATGCCCAGGATGGGCGCGGCAATTCCGCCGATGGAGATGGCCAACCCAAGGGTCACCCCCGAGGACAGGCCGATGCGCCCCGGCAGGTAGCTCTGGCCCAGAACGATCATGGCGCTGTACGGAACAGACAGCCCGATTCCCATGGGCACCAGCATGGCCAGGGCCGCCCAGGGCGAGGTCATGGCCAGAAAGATCGGAATCATGGGGATGACCGTGAGGTAGCTGTAAAAAATGATGCGCGGCTGGCTGCGGCGGTCGGCCAGCCGGCCTCCGGACAGGGAGCCCACCACCGTGGAGCCCGCGAATACCGTAAGCGCCATGGCCCCGGCCCGTTCCGACTGGCCCAGGACGTTGATCCAATACAGCGGGATAAACGTATTGAATCCGAAAAAGAGCATGGACCGGCCCACCACCGTGCCCGTCAGCCGAAAAAAAGCGCCCCAGGCCGGTTTCCCGGCCGCCTCGGCCCCGGCGGCTCCGTCCTTGGCGGACGAAACGCGCCGGGGCCGGGACAACAGCCAGGCCGCCAGCACGGCCATGAGACATCCCGGAAGGGCCAGGACGGCCGTACCTTCAAGCCCCCACCACCCCGTGGCCTGGGCGGCAAAGATCGGCCCCAGGGTGAACCCCATGGTGCCGCCCACCCCGAAGATGCTCATGGCCGCGGCCTTCTGGCTGCCGGCGTTCTGGTTGATCAGCCGGGCGGCCACGGGATGAAACGCGGCCACGCCCACGCCGCAGACCACGGCCGCCGCAAGCAGCAGCGGATAAACCGGGGCCAGGCCCGTGGCACCCAACCCCAGGCAGGCCATGGCCAGGGCCGCAGGCACAAGCCAGGTCTTGGAGGTCTTGTCCGCAAAGTGCCCGAAGGCCGGCTGCACCACGGTGGAGGCGATGTTGGAGGAAAAGACCACGGCCGCAGCCGCCGCGTAGGACAGGCCGTGGCGGGGAATCAGGAGCGGCAAGAGGGCGGGCAGGGCTCCTTGGTTGATGTCCGTGAACATATGGGCCAGGGTTATCCAGGCCACTTGGCGACGGTTCATGCGATCCTTCCTTTGCCGGGGCACTTTTTCCGGCCTATGTGCCGGCATGCCCCGTAAGAACTTGCTCCTACTCCAACTCGCCGCTAGTGTGTCTCGACAATATGACGAAGAATATCGCAAATCCGACAGAGGCCATGGCCGACACCCTTTCCCGGCCCAGTACCCAGGGCGACGATCCCGACCCCCTGCGGCCGGTGCTGGCCGTGTCCCGGGAGCTGCCGCCCTTTCAACCCAGCCCGCCGCACCGGCATTTCCGGGCCCAGCTCGTACACGCCTCGGCCGGGGTCATGACCATCACCACCCCGGACGGCATCTGGGTCACCCCGCCGCATCTGGCCCTGTGGGTGCCGTCCATGACCGAGCATCATGTGCGGGTCTACGGCAGGCTGTCCCTCAAGACGCTCTATATCCTGCCCCGGGCCGCGCCGCATATGCCGGACGCATGCCGGGTGGTGCCGGTGTCCCCCCTTTTGCGGGAGCTCATCATCCACGCCTGCACCTTTCCCCGGGACTACGAGCCCCACGGCCCCCACGGCCGGGTCATGGCCGTGATCCTGGACCAGATGCGGGAACTGGCCACGGCCCCGCTGTATCTGCCCATGCCCCGCGACCCCCGGCTGGCCGTGGTCTGCCGCCATCTCCTGGACGATCCCGGGGACCGGCGCACCCTGCCGGAACTGGCTGCCCGGGCCGGGGCCGTGGACCGTACGCTTTTACGCCTGTTCCTCAAGGAAACGGGGCTGACTTTCCGTATCTGGCGCAGGCAGGCCAGGCTTCTGGCGGCCCTGCGCAAGCTGGCCGCCGGGGAGCCGGTCATGGCCGTGGCCATGGATCTGGGCTATGAGAGTCAAAGCGCGTTCATCGCCATGTTCAAGCGGGCTCTGGGCGTCACCCCAGGCCGGTATTTCGCGCCGGCCTGATGGGTTCCGTCTGGGGCCTTTCTTCGTCCCTCCCGACACCGGCCCCGGCTACTGCCCCGGGGCACACCTTGACAAGGGGCCGATTGCGGATATTACTTCATGTGCGGGAATAAAAAACCACGCCCCGGGCATTCCAGACCGGAAAGAGAACGCCCATGCCGGATGCCGTGACCCCTGCCGGGCACACCGAGGCCCAGCCCCCTGGGCATTTCGAGGCCCATCCCCCTGGGCATGTTGAGGCCCTTCCTCCTGGGCATGTGGAGCCTGGACCGGCCGGCCATGTCGAGGTGGATCTGGGCGGACATGTGGAAGTGGACCTGGGAGGACATGTGGATGTCGATCTGGGCGGGCATGTCGATGTCGACCTGGGGGGGCATGTGGATGTGGATCTTGGAGGACATGTCGATGTCGATCTCGGGGGCATCGTCAATATTCACCTCTGAAACGGATCGATTTTTCCCGCTGTGATCTTCAAGACCTCACCCGGCGCGACCCGTCCGGGACAATCCGCCTCCCTCCGGGGCATCAAGGACGAAACCGCGGGCGGTGGCCGCCCCTTTGCATACGCATGAAATCAATCCACTGCATCGTTCTTTTGGCGGCGCTCCTCCTGGCCGCCCCCACAGGCCTCGTGTCCTGTTCCAACAAACCCCTGCTGGCCTCCCGCAACGCCGACCCGGCGTACCTCGGGCAAAAGGCCAGGGATCGGTATACCACCTTCCTCCGCCTGGAACAGGAAGAGGCCTCGGCCCTGGAGGCCGGTCGTCCGGCGGATGCCGCCAGCTACCGCGAGGCCAAGGCAAAGGCCTACCAGGAATATATCGAGGCCGACGCCGCTGCGGCCCGGGCCCTTGAGGAGCAGAAGCTGCAAGAGCAGGGAAAAGCCGCGGGGCAGGCCCCGAACTAGTACCGCGTCCCTCAAAAAAACACGCCGCTCTTTGTTTCAACAAAGAGCGGCGAAGCGTTGCATCAAAGTCCATCCCCCCGATTTCAAGAACACGGCTCTGGCATCCGGCCCGCAATGCCGACGGCAGGCCCGGGATGCTATTCCGAAGCGGCGTTGTCCGGTGCGGCGGGTTGCGGCGAGGAAGGCTTCTTTTTTCCGAAAAGAGCCGCCGCCAGGATGCCCACTTCATAGAGCACGATGAGGGGCCCGGCCATAAGGCACTGGCTGATGGGATCGGCGGGGGTCAGGATGGCTCCCAGGATAAACGCCCCCAGGATGGCCCAGCGCCGGCTGCGGCGCAGGCCCGCGGCCGTGATCAGCCCGATGCGGGCCAGGAAATACAGCACGACCGGAAGTTGGAACACTACCCCGAAGGCCACCAGCAGCATGACCGCGAAAGAGAAGTAGCTGCTGATGGTGGGCATGATGGTGATGAGTTCCCCGGCATAGTTCACGAAGAACGAAAACGCGAAGGGAAAAACCACGAAGTAGCCGAAAAGCCCCCCTCCGGTGAAAAAAAAGGCCGTGGCGATGGCCACCGGAACAAGCGCCCGCCGTTCCTCCTTATACAGTCCCGGGGCGATGAATCGCCAAATCTGATAGAAAATGTAGGGGCTGGCCACCAGAAAGCCGCTCAGAAAGGCCATCTTGAGGACGGTGAAGAACTTCTCCGGCAGCGTGGTGGCGATCAGCGTGCTTTGCGGCGGCAGGACGGCGAGAAGAGGCTTCAAGAAAATCCGCAGCAGATCCTCGGCTACGGCGTAGCAGGCGAAAAATCCCACCCCGGCGGCGATGACGCAATGCAGAACCCGGGTGCGCAGCTCGCCCAGGTGGTCGAGCAGGGACATCTCCTGGTCGTCGTGCTCCGGATCGGATGCGGCGTCCCCGGCCGGCGGCGGTTCGGTCGCGGGGGAAGCGGCCGGGTCCGATGGCGCACCCCCGGAGTCCGGCCCTGGAAGCGCGTCGCCGGGCGGGGGACCGGACGCGTCGGGAGTCACGCCGGCATCCTCTCCGTCTGCCGCGGTCCCGGCCTCCCGGACGTTGTCCGGGGTGTCGCCGGAACCCGCGCTCACGCGGCGGGCTCCGTGGCCTCCGGGGCCTGCTCCTTGCGCACGAATCCGGATCCCAGGTCTAGGAGGATGGGGCTGGCAATGAAGATGGAGGAATAGGTGCCCGCCAGGATACCGATCAAAAGGGCCAGGGCGAAGTCGTGGATGACCCCGCCGCCGAAGAGGTACAGGCACAGGGTGACCACCAGGGTGGTGCCCGCCGTGAGGATGGTGCGGGTCAGGGTCTGGTTGATGCTGCGGTTGATGATGTCCGCCAGGGGTTCCTTTTTGTCCGCGCTGCGCATGGTTTCCCGGATGCGGTCGAAGACGATGATGGTGTCGTTCAAGGAGTAGCCCAGGATGGTCAGGAGCGCGGCCACGGTGGTTAGGTCGAATTCCTTGTCCAGGAGGGAGAAGATGCCGATGGTCACGAACACGTCGTGCAGATCGGCCACCACCGCGCCCAGGGCAAATTTCAGGCGCATGTACCAGCACAAAAGAATGGTGATGCACATGGCCGCCAGGATGAGATAGCCCGTGGGCACATGCAGCAGGTTGAGCAGATAGACGCCGCCGGTCAGGCCCGCAGCCATGATGCCCGCCGCCATCCAGCGCTGCTCGAAGCGGCCGGAGATGTAGATGGCGATGAGCAGGACCGCGTAGAAGACGGCCTCAATGGCCTTGGAGCGCAAATCCGCGCCCACCTTGGGGCCGACCATCTCCAGGCGCTGGACCGAAAATCCGGAATCGGGCAGGGCCTTGGCCAGGGCCGTGGTCACGGCCTCGCGGATGCCCTCTTGGGACATGTCCTGTTCCGTGGCCCGCACCAGATATTCGCCGTCCGAGTCCTGCCCGAAACGCTGCACGGCCATGCCCTGCAGGCCCACGGGTTCCAGGCCCTTGCGGATATCGGCCACGTCCACGGGTTTGTCGAACTTGAGCTGGATGGTCAGGCCGCCGGCGAAATCCACGCCGTAACGGGGACCGCCCTTGACCGCCAGGGAAAGAAAACCCGCCAGGATGATCGCGGCGGAGAAGACATAGGCGATCTTGCGATATTTGAGAAAATCGATGTGCGTTCCGGGTTTGATCAACTCAAGTCCCATGCTGTCCCCCATGCGGTCACGGAAAAAGGCCCGTCAGCCGGGCCCGGATCGGCAAAATGGCGCCGCCGTGCGTGGTTTTTCACAACACAAAAGACCTGCGGCGAACTGCCCGCCGCAAACTGAGAAGGCTTCCGTTTTTTCCGGACGCTTGTCAAGGCCGCCGGTTCCCCGGAGGGGATTACAGCCACTTCTTTTTTACAAACACCAAAATCCCGAGAACCGACAAAAAAAATCCCGTCGCCACCACGATGAGAAAGGCGTTTATGGAGTGCTGAAAGGGCAACTCCACGTTCATGCCGTAAATGCTGGCGATGAGGTTGGGGATCATCAAAATGATGGTCACGCTGGTCAAGACCTTCATGACCACGTTGAGGTTGTTGGAGATGATGGAGGCAAAGGCGTCCATCAACCCGCTGAGGATGTTGCTGTAGATCTTGGTCATGTGGATGGCCTGGAGATTCTCGGTGATGGCGTCTTCCAGAAGATCCTTGTCGAGTTCATCCAGCCGCAGGACGTCCGCCCGGGTGATCCTGGACATGATCAGCTCGTTGGCCTTGACCGAAGTCATGAAGTAGACAAGACTTTTCTCAATGTTCACAAGCTTTATGAGGGCCTCGTTTTGCATGGACTTGTGCAGGTCGTCCTCCAGGAGGTTCGACTTCCTGTTGATCTCCTTGAGGTGCCGTAAAAAGGTGATGGACGTATTGAGGAACACCTGGATGATGAACCGGGCCCGGTCGCTGATCAGGAAATTTTTTACCCGGCCCTCCAGGAATTGTTGCATGATCTCGTTTTCCTGGCGGCACACGGTGATGATCAGCCTGTCTTTCTTGATGATGCCCAGGGGGATGGTCCGGAACGGAATGTCGTCGTCCTCGTTCTCGGCGCGCATGGGCGTATGCACCACGACAAGCACGCTGCCGTCATCGACCTCGATGCGGGCTCGCTCGTCCACATCCAGGGCGTCGAGGAGGAAGTCCTGGGGGACGCCGGCCTGTTCGGCCAGGGATTTGATTTCCGCCTCGCCGGGATTGACCACGTTGATCCAACAGTCGTCCTCGATATGGCGTATTTCGCCGAGCTTTCCGCCCGTGTGCTTGTAGATGGATATCACCTGGCGCCTCGTCGTACGTACGGGGTGGTGGTCGAAAACCATGGGACGCATGGCCTGCCGCTGGCGGTTCGGGGAACCGGCCATGCCCGCCGGCGCCCCGGGGGACCATAGTCCCTGCCCGGTTCGGAGGCAAGACACACTGGATTTATGGCGATCCGGCCGCAACCGTATGACGCAAACGTCACGATCCGTCCGGGCCCCGGCCCCACCTCCCCGTTGCCCCCGGCCGGGGCTTCTGCTACGTACCGTGGGTTTCCGGCAACCGTTCCCACCCACGGAGATCACGCATGGCAAAAAAGCCCGCCGCCACCCCGGACATGATGCGAAACGACGCCCTGGCAACCGCCCTGACCACCATCGAACGCAAATACGGCCAGGGCTCGGTCATGCGTCTCGACGACTCGGCCCACGTGAAGATACCGGTCATCCCCACCGGCTCCATCGGCCTGGACATGGCCCTGGGCGTGGGCGGCATCCCCCGGGGACGGATCACCGAAATCTACGGCCCGGAATCCTCGGGCAAGACCACCCTGGCCCTGCACATCATCGCCGAGGCCCAGAAAGCGGGCGGCACGGCGGCCTTCATCGACGCCGAACACGCCCTGGACGTGAACTACGCCAAACGCCTGGGGGTCAGGACCGAGGAACTGCTCATCTCCCAGCCCGACTACGGCGAGCAGGCTCTGGACATCGCCGACCTCCTGGTGCGCTCGGGCGCGGTGGACGTGGTGGTGGTGGACTCAGTGGCCGCACTGATCCCCCAAAACGAACTTGAAGGCGACATGGGCGACACCCAGGTAGGCGGACAGGCCAGGCTCATGTCCCACGCCATGCGCAAGCTCACCGGCACCATCCACAAGTCGCGCACCTCCGTGGTCTTCATCAACCAGATACGGATGAAGATCGGCATGACCGGATACGGCAGCCCCGAGACCACCACCGGCGGCAACGCCCTGAAATTCTACGCCAGCATCCGCCTGGACATCCGGCGCATCCAGACGCTCAAGGACAAGGAAGAAAGCTACGGCAACCGCTGCCGGGTCAAGGTGGTCAAAAACAAGGTGGCCCCGCCGTTCCGCGAGGCCCAGTTCGACATCCTCTACGGCACCGGTATCTCCCGCGAGGGCGAGCTGCTGGACATGGGCGTGGAGGCGGGCATCGTGGACAAGTCCGGGGCCTGGTTCGCCTTCGGCAGCGAGCGGCTGGGGCAGGGACGCGAGAATGTCCGGGCCTTTTTGCAGGAGCATGCCGACATCCGCCAGGCTGTCGAGCGCAAACTTATGGAGCACCTGGGATTGTCCGAACCCTCGGACGATCCGGACGGGCCGGACACGGCCGACGACGGCATGTAACGCACCGTATGCCCCGGCCGCCGGGGATGTTGCGGCGGCTTGCGACCTAACCCAATCACACGCAAGGACTTCGGGGGGACGACGTCCCCCCGCCCTCTGTTGGAGGCAGACGCCCATGATGACGGCCAGTGAGATTCGCGCCCGGTTCCTCGACTACTTCGCCCAAAACGGCCACCAGCCGGTATCGAGTTCCCCCCTGGTGCCCCGCGAGGATCCCTCCCTGCTTTTCACCAACGCGGGCATGGTGCAGTTCAAGAAGGTCTTCCTGGGCCAGGACAAGCGGCCCTACAAGCGGGCCGTGACCGCCCAGAAGTGCCTGCGCGTGGGCGGCAAGCACAACGACCTGGAGAATGTGGGTCGCACCGCCAGGCACCACACCTTTTTCGAGATGCTCGGCAACTTCTCCTTCGGCGACTACTTCAAGGAACAGGCCATCCGCATGGCCTGGGAGTTTTTGACCGTGGAACTGGGCCTGGACAAGTCGCGGCTCTACGCCACGGTGTACCGCGACGACGATGAGGCCTTCGGCCTGTGGCAGAAGGTGGCCGGGCTGCCGGCCGAGCGCATCTACCGCCTGGGGGAAAAGGACAACTTCTGGTCCATGGGCGACACCGGGCCCTGCGGCCCCTGTTCCGAGATCCTTGTGGACCAGGGTGAGCACATGACCTGCGGCCCGGACTGCGGCATCGGCTCCTGCGACTGCGACCGCTACCTCGAGGTCTGGAACCTGGTGTTCATGCAGTACGACCAGATCGACAAGGAGACCCGCGTCAACCTGCCCCGCCCCAGCATCGACACGGGCATGGGCCTGGAGCGCATCGCGGCCATCTGCCAGGGGGTCAATTCCAACTACGACACGGACCTCTTCCAAAAAATCATCGCCCGGGCCGGAGAGCTGGCCGGGGTGGCCTACCGTACGGACGAGGAGACGGACACGGCGCTTCGGGTCATCGCCGACCATTCCCGGGCCGTGGCCTTCCTGGTGGCCGACGGCATCCTGCCCTCCAACGAGGGCCGGGGCTACGTGCTGCGCCGCCTGATCCGCCGGGCCCTGCGGTTCGGGAAACTCGTGGGCCTGTCCAAACCCTTCCTTTTCGAGGTGGTGCTTTCCGTGGTCACCCACATGGGCGAGGCCTATCCGGAACTCACCGCCAACCGGGAGTTCCTGGCCCGGGTGGTGCGCGAGGAGGAGGAACGCTTCGCCGCCACCCTGGACAAGGGACTCGGCATCCTCTCCGAGGAACTCGACGCCCTGGCCGCCACGGGCGACACGGTGCTGTCCGGCGAGGCCGCCTTCCGGCTGTACGACACCTACGGGTTCCCCCTGGACATCATCAACGACGTGGCCGGGAAGCGCGGCATAAGCGTGGACGAGGCCGCCTACAAGACGTGCATGGACGAGCAGAAGGCCCGGGCCAAAAAAGCCTGGAAAGGTTCGGGCGAGACCGACCCGGCCGTGCTCTTCCTGGAGTTGCTCGAGTCGGGGCTCAAGTCCCGCTTCGTGGGCTACGACAGCCTGACCGCCCAGAGTCGGGTGGTGGCGCTGATCTCGGCGGAAGGACAGGCTGTGGAACGGCTGATCGAGGGCCAGGCCGGCTTTGCCGTCTTCGGCACCACGCCCTTTTACGGCGAGTCCGGCGGCCAGTCGGGAGATGTCGGGCAGGTGGAGACCCTGACCGGGCAGGCCGCAGTCACGGCCACCATCAAGGCCGGGGCGGACCTGACCGCCCACCATGTGACCGTGGCCAAGGGCGAACTGCTCCTGGACCAGGAGGCCGATCTCCGCGTGGATGAAGCGACGCGGCTGGCCACGGCCAGGAACCATACCTGCACGCATCTTTTACACGCGGCCCTGAAAAAGGTGCTTGGCGCCCACGTCAACCAGGCCGGTTCCCTGGTCACCCCGGAGCGGTTGCGGTTCGATTTCACCCATGTGGCGGCCCTGTCCGGCGAGGAAGCCTCCAGCATCGAGGACGAGGTCAACGCGGCCATCCTGGCGGCCATCCCGGTCGCCCGGGAGACCATGTCCCTGGACGCCGCCCGCTCACGCGGGGCAACGGCCCTTTTCGGCGAGAAATACGGCGACGAGGTGCGGGTCGTCGAGGTGCCGGGGGTGTCCATGGAGCTGTGCGGCGGCACGCACCTGGACTCCACCGGGCAGGCCGGAAGCTTTTTTATCCTGTCCGAGGCAGGGGTGGCGGCCGGGGTGCGGCGCATCGAGGCCGTGACCGGCCTGGGCGCCCTGGAGCATGTCCGGACCATGCGGGCCGAATACGACCAGGGACTCCGGGCGCTCAAGACCAAGCCCGGGGACATGGCCGGTCGCATCAAGAAACTCTTCGACGACATCAAGCTGCTCACCAAGGAAAAGGAGCAGATGGCCGGAAAGCTGGCCTCGGGCGGCGGCAAAAGCCTCATGGACGAAATCTGCGAGGTGGGCGGGATCAAGGTGCTCGCGGCCCGGCTTCCCGGGGTGAACATCAAGGCCCTGCGCGAGTCCATGGACGACCTGCGTTCCAAGCTCCCCTCCGGCGTGATCTGTCTGGCCTCCCCCCAGGAGGACGGCAAAGTGGCGCTGATTTTGTCCGTGACCAAGGACCTGCACGGCCGGTTCACCGCGCCGGCGCTGATCAAGGCCGTGTCCGCGCCCATCGACGGCAGCGGCGGCGGCCGTCCCGACCTGGCCCAGGCAGGGGGGACCAAGCCCGAGGGCATCGAAGAGGCCTTTGCGGTCTTAAAGGGCCTCCTGGCCTCCTAGGCCCGCCTGCCAACACAGACCCACCCTGCACGGCGCGCCATCCGGTTGGACGGCGCGCCGTTTTTCGTGCCGTTCTCCATTCCATATCCCGGCCCGGGGCATCCCGGGCTTTTTTCCGTCGCGGACAGGCCCGGGCGGGCGCGTGTCCGTTTCCCATGGTCTGGTGGGATTCATGGACGGCGGGAATATCCGTCCCACCACGGAGGACGCCATGATCGTGCGCTGCGAGATGTGTTTTTCGGATATCGGAACCTGCGACCCGGGCACGGTGCGGGCCCTTCTTGCCGGGGGCATGTTCGGTCCACTCGGGCCGGGGTTTACGCCGCCGTTTGCCCCGGACGCCTCCTTCGAGGCCCTGCTGTGCCCCCTCTGCGGCAGGCGGGCCGTGGGACACGACATGGACCGGCCCGAGACCTTCCGGCCGGACCGGTTCCTCACCCCGCAGGGATATTTCGTGGCCGAAGGGGGGAGTGAAAAGTCCATGACCCGCCGTAAGGCCAGGGCGGCCAGTGCGAACCGCAACGTCCACGCCAGGAGCGCGGCCCATGCCTGATCACGCCCTGACCGGCCAGATCCTGCCGCCCGCCTCCGATCCCCGCGCCGTGGGCCGCCGGGTCTTCGACCTCCTGCACCAGGCCGTGCGGGACAAGGCCGACGCCGGGCTGCACGACATGTGGGCCAGGTTCTACCGCCTGGGCCGCAACCGGCCCTGGAAGGGAGCCACCCCGGCCGGAGTGCCCCTGTCCAGCGCCAACCTCCTCCACATGCACCGGCAGCGCACGGTCAATACCCTGACCGACAACAGCCCCACCTTCAACGTTTCCCGGGTGGGCGACGGCGGGGACGCGGACGCCTTTTTGACCATGGAACGCCTGGCCCGGCACTGGTGGACCGAACAGGAGCAGCAGGCCGTGCTGGAAAAGTCGGTCATGCACGGCGAGACTTACGGCGTGGCCGTGGAAAAGGTCGTGTTCGACCCGGACCTGGAATACGGCCTGGGCGAGGTGCGTACCGTGGTGGTCGATCCTTTCCGCTTCGCGGTCCATCCCCGGCGCTGCCTGGACGTGCAGGACGCGGCGGCCGTGTTTCACTTCGAGCCCTTGAGCCTGCGGGAGATCGCCCGGCGCTGGCCGGAGACGGGACACCTGGCCCGAAGTGACGCCGACCTCCTGGGGGAGCTTCTCGACCCCCGGCGGGAGGCGGCCCGGGGCGAGGCGGGACGCCGGGGATTCCTGGCCCGGGCGGGCGAGGTGGCGGGAGCGGTGTTCGGCATGGCCGGGAAAAGCCGCCTGCCCGACGACGAGGCCGTGGTCTGCGAGTGCTGGGTGCGCGATTTCTCCATGGACGGGGACCAGCCGCGCTATCCCGGCGGCATCCGGTGCGTCACCGTGTGTGGCGGCGGCGACCTGGTGCTTTCCGACCGGGGCAACCCCTGCGTCAATCCGCATCTGCCCCCGGAAGAGGCGGCCCGCACCTATCTCTACGACAAATATCCCTTCATCGTGGCCAACTCCGTCACCGATCCGGCCAGCCTGTGGGGCGCCTCCGACTTCGAGCAGTTGGAGAACCTCCAGATGGAGATCAACAAGTGCCTCTCCCAGCTCACCTACCACAAGGACCGCTGCGCCCGGCCCAAGATCATCAATCCCCGCGATTCCGGGGTGGCCAACGCCGCCTTCAATAACCGCCTGGGCATCATCAATCCAGCCTCCCAGGCTGCCGCAGGCGGCATCCGCTACCTGGAATTCGCCAACAACACCAAGGATATCGAGACGGTGCTCCACATCTACAAGGAGCTCTTCCTCCAGGTGGCGGGATCGCATGAATTGGAGCAGGCCGTGGACAGCGCCAAACCGGTCATCGCCCACAAGGCCATCGCGGCGCTTCTGGAGCAGGCCGCCACCATGATGCGCGGCAAGATCCGAAACTATTCGAGGCTGATCCGCGAACGCGGCCGCATGTTTTTAAGCCACGCCCAGAACTGGTACGGCGAGGACCGCTGGATCACCTTCGCCACGGACGCAGGCCCGGCGGCCATGCCCGTGCGCGGCACCCTGCTGCGGGTTCCGGCCCGGCTGTCGGTGGTCTCGGGATCCACCATGCCCGTATCCCGGGTGCAGCAGCGCGAGGAGGCCCTGGCCCTTTTCGAGATGGGGGCCATCGATCGCCGCGACCTCCTGGAAAAGCTGGACTGGTCCGGCCGGGAGGCCCTGCTGGGACGCCTGGAGGGGACGCCGGGAAGCCTTTCTGCGACATCGCGGAACGCGGCCCCCGCCGCCCTGGCCACTCCGGACATCACGAATGCAATAGGCGCAATGAGTCCGGACGGGAAGCGGGACGGATTGCCGGGCCCGGTCCCGGTCCAGGCCGGATAGGCAGGCAACGCCAGGAGACAAGCCCATGCCGATCTATGACTTTTCCTGCCCCACCTGCGGAGGCGTCTTCGAAGACCTGGGCGCCCCGGACGGCCCGGACCCGGCCTGCCCGGAGTGCGGCGGGCAGACCCTGAGGCTTTTATCCGTGGGCCGGGGATACCGGGCCGACGCGGACTGGATCGCCTCCGTGACCCGGGTGGTGGACAAGGACGACCCCGCCCCCCATGTGCGGGCCTTTCTGGCCGACCCGTCCCGGGCCGCCTACCTTGCCTGGATGCGCGGGGAGGGGCTGCGCCCCCTGGAACCGGGCGAGGGAGCCCGCCGGGGGGACGCCGCCCGCCAGGCCTGTGCCACCGCGCGCCGGCAGGCCATGGCCCGGTTTGCCGCCGGACGGCTGTGTGGGGCCTCGTGCCGCGTCCCTTAACAATACGTCCGTATTTTTCAGAAAAAGAATTGGCTCAAGCTGTTTTTTTCGAAGTCCGCATAGGCGCATTTCGAGGGCACGACACGAGCGCCCGGACGCGGCTTCAGGACGGGCGGCATCACAACACTCAGGGGCACCAAAGGAGGCCACATGCAGTTTTTCCGGGCCGTGGACGCCTACCGCTGGTACCGGTCCACACGCTATGCGGCGGACCATCCCGAGGCCATGCCCCGGAGTTTTTATCACGCCGCGCCCATGCAGCGAGCCGTCGAGGCCCTGCACGACATCGGGACCATCCTGGACAGGATGGATGCGGCGCATCGCCGGGCCCTGCGCGACAACACGGCGGGGGTGCCCGAGGCCTGCGCGGCCCTGGAGGACGGACTGCGGCGCGGGGGATATCTCGTGCAGTAGGCAGTCCGGAAACGGCGAAGCGGGGGTACGGCCCGGGATGGTCCGCCATCCCGGGCTTTTTTGTCAACGGCACAACGGACAGGGGAGTCATGGACGCACAACACCATGTGGATGCGGCGGCCGGTTCATCCGGCCCAGGCGGACACAACGGACCCGGCGAACCCAGCGAACCCGGCAGGCCAGACGGCACGCCCGGGGCCGCCTGGGACAGCCTGCTGCGGGGCCTGGAGGAAAAGGTCGCGGGCTTGGTGGAGAAGGGGCTGACCCGCCTGGGCGGCGAACTGGACAAGGCGAGACGCCTGGAGGCCGAGGCCGCCTTTGCCGCCGGGCATCCCGACTTCGCCGAACTCAAACAAAGCGGCCGCCTGGAAGCCCTTCGCCGCGACAACCCGCTTCTGGACGAGGTGGGGGCCTATTTCGCGGCCATGCTCGAACGTGAGCGCGAGGCCGTGGCCGCACGCCTGGAAGAGGCCGCCACGATGGCCGAAAAACGGACCCTGGAGGGTCTGCGCACCCGGCGGCTGGCGGCCACCCTGGGCCAGGGCCAGGGGGCGGCCCCGGACCCGGGGGGCGACCCGGAACTGTCCGAGCCTGGACGGTTCGGGGGCATGAACGCGGTATTGGCCAAACGTCTGGCCGCCCGGCGCGCCGCCGCCGGAAACTGACATCCTGGGAGGACGATACATGGCGCTCAATCTTTCGGAAATCGAGGCCGTCACCAACGACTATTTCGCGGCGGCCGACGGCAAGGCCGTGGACATCTACTTCGGCAGCTCCTTTCTGCTGGATTTTCTCATGAACCGGCGCATGGGGCTTTTCGAACGCCCGGCCGGGGGCGAGAAGATCCGCATTCCCCTCAACTATTCCGACGCCGAGGGCGGCTTCTTCACCCGGGCCGACCCCCTGTCCTCGGACGACCGGGCCAGCGTCAGCGCCGCCTTTTTCGAATGGAAGCACGCCTACGGCAACGCCACGGTCTACCTCACGGACGAAATTGCGTCCGGGGGGGACTATGCCGCCGTACAGTTCGTGACCCAGAAGATCGAGACCGCCCAGAAGACCTGCGCCAACTGGCTGGCCGCCACCCTGTACAGCGCCGGGGGCGACGAGTCCCCCACCCTGACGGGCCTGCGCGCCCTGACCGGCGGCGACCCCGACGTGCCCTACGGCGGCATCGCCGAAAATCAGCTGGTCGCCGCCGACGGCTCCAGGCCGTGGCGGGCCGTGACCCTCGACGAGGCCGCGCCCATGGGCCTCGACGTGCTGCAGAACATGCGCTCGGCGGCCAAAATCAGCGACGGCCGCGACGGCAAACCCAACGTGGCCGTGACCACCGAGGCCCTCTACAACAAGATCTCGCGCATCCTCCAGGTGCAGCAGCGCTTCGTCTCCGACGACGAGGCCGCCCGGGCCGGGTTCACCCACCTGGTTTTCGAGGGCATGATCCTGGCCGCCGACGACTTCTGCCCGGCCGGACACGCCTTTGCCGTCAACACTAACCACCTGGGCTTCGCCATCCACCAGAACGGCTTTTTCGCCCGCAGGCCGTGGACCGAACTCGACGGCCCGGCCGGAAAGACCATGAAGATCCTGTGGCACGGCAACCTGGTGTGCTCCAACCGCAAGGCCCATGCCGCCCACACCAGCCTGTCCTGATGGCGCGCGTCCCCGGAAAGGCCGCCGTCTTTTCGAGGGAAGCTTGAAAAAATGCACGGCCGTGTCCTCATCATCCCGCCCATGGATTGTGAGGCGGCAACGAACACAAAGGAGGTCCGCACCATGGCCCAGCCCATGAAGCTGTGCTTCTCCCAGGACGTCATGGAGACGTCGCCGCGCAAACTGGAAATCCTCGGCGCCCGCCGCGTCCTGGCCGACGGCCGGGGCTTCCGCTACGCCCTGGCCGCCCCGGGGGGCGTCCCGGCCGGGAACCTGTGCATGGCCAAAACCGCCGTGCCCCAGCATGTGGGCCTCGACGCCCCGGCCGCCGCCGTGGGCGAGCGGGTGCTGTGCCTGACCCTGGGCGCGGCCCCGGCCGCCGAGAACGACTACGAGGACGGGTATCTCCAGGTCGCGTCCGCCGCCGGGCAGGGACACCAGTACCGCATTCTGGCCAACTCGGCCTGCGCCGCCTCGGGGCGCATGGTCCTGACCCTGGCCGAGCCCCTGCGCTCGGCCCTGGACGGCACCACCACGGTCAGCCTCACGGCCTCGCCCTGGCGCGGCGTGGCCCCGTCGGACCAGGAGGAAAACCTGCCCGCCGGGGTGGCTCCCTGCGACGTCCCGGGCGGGCACCACTTCTGGTCCCAGACCTCGGGACCGGCCCTGTGCCTGTCCGCCGACGCCTCGGGGCCGGGGACCATGCTGGTGCCCGCCGCCACGGCCGGGGCCCTGGCCGGGGCCGGTTCCCCGGCGACCCAGGACAAGCCGGTCGTGGCCGTGGCCTGGGCCACGGCGGGCGTGGCCGGACAGTATGCGCCCTGCTGCCTGACCCTGAATTAGGACCGCGCAGCGTCGTTGACATCGGCCTTCCCCCGCGGTCGCGCACCCTTCGTCCGGCAACCGCGGGGACACCCGCAACATGGAGACGCGTCTATGCCAAGCCAGGCCGCCCTCACTCTGCCCAGACCCGGCGCATCCGCCCGGCGCGGCCCGCATCTGGACACGGCCGCCGCCCTGATCATGGAGATCGCCCGGGAGGTGCGCGACCCGTCGGTCGCCGAGGACCGCATCCTGCGCCTGCTCAACCGGGCCCTCCTGGATGCGGCCGGGCGGGTCCGCCTGCCGGGGCTTTTCACCGAAAACACCGTGGTCCTCGACCCGGGGGCGCAGGTCGTGGACCTGCCCGCCGACTATCACCACGGCCTGACGGAGGTCGTGTGCCTGAGCGCCCGGCGGCGGCTTTTCCTGGCCTCGGGCCTGGAGGAACTGGCCAGCCGGGGCGGGCCGGGTGTCCGGGTGGGGGGGAAGCCCCTGGCCGCGGCCGCCATCGGCGCCAAGCTCTTCGTGCGGCCCGTCTGCGACGCGCCGGCCGTGCTCCTGGTACGCTATTTCCGCCTGCCCGCCCCCATGGAGGCGGACACGGATCGTCCGGACGGACTGCCCGCGCACCTGGCCCCGGAACTCCTGGTGACCCGGGTGTGCCGGGATCTCTACGAAGGCTTTGAGGAAGGGGTCGCAGGCGCAAAAACCCAGACCGGGCGCTTCGAGGCCCGCTTCGAGGCGGCCATGGCCCGGCTGGCCGAGTTCGCCGGGACACGCCAGGACATGGACGCCCCGGTGCCCGACGTGCTGGGATTCGGCCACCCGGGGGTCTTCCTGTGAGCGGGGCGGTGAACGTGACCAGGTTCGCCGTGTGCCGGGGACTGGATACGACCCTCCCGGCCCCTCGCCTGGTCCGCGACCCGAAGACCGGAAGCTACCACGTTCCCCGGGCCATCAACGTGGATGTTTTGCCGGGGGGTGGCGTCCGGCGGCGGGCGGGCTTTCGCCGCGTGGCCGACGGGGCCTTCCATTCCCTGTGGTGCGACGGCCGGGATGCGGCCTATGCCGGGGTGGACGACCGGCTGGTCAGGATCGTTCCTGAGGCCGGCGAGACGGCAGGGGTCGGCGTCGAGACCCTGGCCTCGGGGCTGACGCCCGGGGCGGCCCTGTCCTTTGTGGCCGCAGCCGGGCGGATCTACTACGCCAACGGCCATGAAAACGGGATGATCGCGGGCGGCGTCGCCAAACCCTGGGACGGCGGGGCGGCCGCCGCCGGACGGCCGGGTGAATATGTCGCCCCACCGGCCGGGCATCTTCTGGAATGCCATGCCGGACGCATCTTCATCGCCGCCGGCGACATGATCTGTTTCACCCTGGGGGCCGGGGCCTTTCATCTGATGGACCCGGCGGGCGGCTTTCTGCCCGGGCGCGGCGGCCGGGTACGGATGCTTGCGGCCGTGGACGACGGCCTGTTCGTGGGCACGGACCTGGAGGTCTTCTTCGCGGCCGGACATGACCCGGCCCAATTCGCCTATCGCAGGGCCGTGGATGCCCCGCCCATCCCCGGAACCTGCCTGCCCGGACAGGGGATCGACATGGCACGGGTGGCCGGGCGGGACATAACCGGAATGGCCGTCGTCTGGGCCGATGCCCGGGGCCTGTGCCTGGGCCGGTCAGGAGGGCTCGTGGAACGGCTGGCGCATCTGCCCCTTTACGGGGCCGGACGCGGGACGGCCATCCGGGCCGAAGCGGCCTGGCTGTTCCTTTTTCACCCCTAACCCAGCGACGAACACGCGGCCCAAGGAAAACCACCGGCGGCCCGGCCAGGGAACGGTTCCCGGGCCGGGCCGCCTCATTTGAAAAGGAGATATCCATGGCTCTTCGACTGTCCACCGGACTGCGCAACAAGCTTTTGAGCACCGGCAGCTTCAAGGAAACCCTGGCCGACGGCGTCATCCGCATCTTCCCCGGGGTGCAGCCCACCTCGGCCGACGACGCCGAAGGAGCCACCCACCTGACCCAGATCACCCTGGGATCGGAAGGCTTCACCCCCGGACAGACGGCGGGCGGCCTGGAATTCGGCGCCGCCGCCGGCGGCATCCTGTCCAAAAACACCGGCGAAGTCTGGTCCGGGGTGGCCACGGCCAGCGGCACGGCCGGTTGGTTCCGGTTTTACGCCAACGACCTCACAACCGGGGCCTCTTCGGACACGGCCCGCTTCGACGGCTCCATCTCCACCAGCGGGGCCCAGCTCAACATGTCCAGCACGGCCATCACCGCCGGGGCCACCACCACCATCGACAGCTTCACCATCACCTTCCCGGCCTCGTAACGGTTCGGCGGGCGTCCGGGACGCAAAGCCCCGGACGCCCGCCGGACCATGACCACGGCAAAGGCCCCATGCCGCGTGAACGCATGGATCCGCGCACCCGCAACCCCATGGATCGGAGATCACATGCCCGAGGCCTATCCCCTGTCCCTGCCCTGCCGCTTCGAAGGCTTCCCCGGCCGCATCCGGGTCGTTTGCGGTCCGGCCTTCGACGACCTGCGCGGCTGCCCGTACAGCTTCGGCAGCCGGGTGATCTGCCGCAGAACCCCCCTGTGCGGTCTGGCTCAGGGTGACTATGTACCGGGGTCGGCCCTGCCGCGCCAGGACATGATCTTCTCCGACACCGGGGCCGATGACGATTTCAGCTTGAAAATTTCCTTCACCGGCTACGGCACCTTCCACCTCGCCGCGCCGACGGATGCCAGGTACAGCCTAGCCGTGGTCAAGGGATTGCGGGTCGAGGCCTTCGGGCTCGACCGCTCCTTTGAAATCACCGACCTGTGGGAGACGGGCATCGTGGCCGAAACCGACCTGAGCCTGCCCCCGCCTATGCCGGGCATGGTCTGGGTGGACGACGAGGCCAGGGAAAGCACCTACGCCGTGACCTGGTACGGCGGTCAGGGTACGGCCGGAATCGCCTCCCTGGCGGGTGTCCTGCAACTCGGCGGCGCAGCCTTCCTTCGCCTGGGGAGGGCGTCATGAGCCGGGTCGCCTACCACCTGACGGACGGGGCCGTTTCCCGCGCCCTGCCCGATCCCCTGGAACGGGCTCTGTACCAGGACCACCTGATCGTCCACCGCTTCGGCGATGCCTGGGGGTACATGCCCCGTCAGGACGACGGGCTGCTTCAGGTCGAGGGCACGCTCATCATGTCCTCCTGCAGCACCTACTGGCCCCTGGTCAACGATTTCCGCATCGCGCGCACGGACGGGGTAAACGGCAGCTGGGTGCCCGAACCCCGGGGAACGGTGCCGCAGTATGTGGGCGTGCGCTTCGCCGCCCCCCTGCGGGTCACGGGATTCCAGTTCTCCAGCGGCGTGCGCGAAACTTCGGTCTGCCCCAACGCCACGGGACCGTGTGCCTATCCCAGCACCTTCGTCCTGGAGGCCTCAAACGACGAGTCCCTGTGGACGCCGCTCCTCTCCGTGACCGACTACCGGGCCATGCGCGTGGCCACGGCCTCGCCCTTTCCCGGAGAACAGATTGGAGACTACGAGGCGGACCGCATCTTCCTGTCGGATCTCATGGATGTGCCAAACGACGCCTTCTTCCTGGCCTATCGCATGCGCATCCTGGCGGCGGTCACGGATCTCTTTGGGAACTACAACGTCTCGGAGCTGATTTTCCATGGACAGCACTCCTGACCTCCAGGCCGACATGCTGCGTGAGACGGCTTCGGCCGTGCGGCAGGCCGCGGCAGACGGAGAAAGGGGGTATCATCCCTTTTCCCGCACCCGTTTCCGGGTTGTTCCGGCCAACGGCACGCCGCCTGCGAAACCCGCCGGGCACAACCGGGAAGGTGGGCGATGAGCCAGCTTTTCGACTACATCTTCGATATCGAGGCCGTCCCGGACGACGACCGTACCGCGGACGGCCTGTGCGCCGTGCTTCTCAACGTCCGGGGTACGGGAACCTGCGGCGTGACCACGCCCGGGAACACCCCTTGCGACGGCCCGGTGCCCGGCGACGAAGACCAAAGCGGCTACGTCCCCCTGGGGGACGGCTGCACCGGCATCGTCTTTCCCGGCCTCGAGGCGGCCGGGCAGGCCACGGTGGGCACGGCGGGCGACGTCTCCCTGCCCCTGCCCCGGTGCCATGCCCTTGGCCCCTGGTGGTTTCCGGGGGCCGGAGAGACCATGCTGCCGTCCCTGGGGATTTCCGGGGTGGCCCGCACCCTGGTGCTCTCGGCCAGCGCCCTGCCGCCGCTTTTCGCCCTGGCCCGGGCCGCCGGACTGGCCGGTGCGACCCTGCCCCGGCCCGAAGGCCTGGGCCTGGCCGGGGTGGCCGGGAATGCCGTGCTGCCGCCGGACTGGGCGGCCCTGGCCGCCTCGGGGCTGGCCACCTCCGGCGAGGCCCTGGTCCGGGCGCCGCTCCCCCATGTGGAGGCCTACTGCTGCGGCCTGGACAATCCCGTGGTGCGACGCACGCCCCAGGCCGATGTGGTGCGGCTTTTAAACGCGAACAGCGCCGTCCTGGCCGCCCTGGCGGCCGCCCTGACCCGGGGGCTCGACGACCCCGACGACAAGGCCGCCGCCCTGCTCTACGTCGTCTCCAACCTCCTGACCTACGTCAGCGACTCCCAATCCCTGGATTTCGACGACAACTGGAGTTGCGGCGTGGCCACTTGGTTTCGCGGGCATGGGGACTGCGAGGACGGAGCCATCCTCCTGCACGGCCTGCTTCTGGCCTGCCAAACGGCATCCTCCCGGGTGGTCACCATCTACGGCCGGGTGGGCTCGGACAACATGGGGCACGCCTGGCTCTGCTACAAGCGGGCCGCCGACGAACGATGGACCGTGCTGGACTGGACCGCCGGGGCCCGGTCGCCCCTTGCGGGGCCGGACGATTTCCCCACCCTGGAACAAAGCACGGACTACCACAGCGTGGAATACGCCCTGACCGGGGAGCGGTTTCATGCGGCCCGGATGTCAGTGGCGGACTTCTTTCCGTCCGTCCGGGCCGGTGTGGCATGGCCCCCGGCCGTTTGCGCCGCAGAGACCGGCCTGACCGCCAGGGGGGCCCTGCGGATCGGACCGGCCATGAGCCTTCCTGAGCTTCCAGGCCCCCTGTCCTGCAGGGCCGTGGGCGGCGGCGGCGGCTCCGGGACGCTGCCCGGCCTTGCCGCTGTCGCCCGGGCCGGATGGCGCGCAGGATCGGCGGCGTTTCCAGCCCTAAGCGGAATAGGTTTGGCCGGAGCGCAGGCGCTGGCCGCCCTGGCCGGTGTGGCCGTGACGGCGGCCTGCTGGGCCCTGGCCTCGGGGAGGTGCCCCCTGGCGGCCCTGCGCGGACGCGGCGAGGCCGCATGCGCAGCCCTGTGCGCCGGGCGCTGCCGCCTGTTGCGGCTCAACCTGTGGGGAAAGGGCGTCGGCGGGGAGATCGGCGGCGGGGACATTGCCCTGCCCGTGGCCTCGGCCCGCGCCGCCGGGGCGTCCGGAACCCTGGGAGACTGCCTGCTGGCGATGCCCGGCACAAGGGTCGCGGCTTTTGCCTGGTTCGAGGCCCGGGGCGGCTGCGCGGCGGCCTGCGGGCCGTTGGCGGCGAAGGGCCGTGGCGTGGCGGCTGCCGGCGGCCTTGGCGGTGTCGTTTTGGCATTTCGCGACAAGGGGGTGCGGTGATGGCCGGGATGGGCGTCCGCGTGGGGGAGGATATGGCCGTGACCCAGTATGCAGGCTGGGATTTTCATGCCCTGTGCCGGGTGGACGGGGTGGTCCTGGCGGCGGACGGCCGGGGTCTGTGCCGCCTGGGCGGCGAGACGGACGACGGCCGGGCCATCGCGGCCTTCCTCGACCTGCCGTCCGTGGCCCTGGACGAAACGGCCGCCACCCGGGTGCGTGACATCCGGCTTCGCGGAACCCTCGGTAATGGCATGTGCGTCCGCCTGGAGGCGGACGGCGGCCCGTCCAGGCGGATTCCCCTGAAGGCGAAGCCTCAGGGTGGCGAAGGGCGCTTTCCCGTGGGCCGCGACGGGGAAGGCCGGGTATGGACGCTTGGCCTGGAAAACCGGGACGGCTGCGGCTTTACGCTGGAAGAACTGGGCCTTTGCCATGTCGCCCTGGACCGGAGGTAGGCCGTGTTCGATCTGCCCCTTCCCCCGGTGGTGCGCGAATACGGCGACCTCGCAGCGGCCGGGCCATGCGCCCAGACGCCTAGCGGGAACTGGCCACTCTGCGCCGGCTCAACGTCAACGGCCTGGCCGAGGTATCGCGCACGGTACGTTTCGACGACGGCCGGGTCATCCTCTGCCGCCGCTCGGGCGGCCGGGAACTGCTGCATCTCTTCGCCCCTGCGGCCCGCGAACGGCGCATGGCGGCAGTTTCCTGCGAAACGCGGCCACGCCCTGCCCCGGACGGCCATTTTTACGTCATTCCCGGTTGCCTGGCCCGCTACGACGGCCTGCCGGGGCTGCAAAACGCCATCCCGGACGGCCCCCTGGCCGGATGGAGCCTGGGGACGGGAAACCACGCCGGCATCCTGCCCTTTGCCCGGACGGCCCTGCCCGCTCCGGGCGTCGCCCCCGGGGCCGGGTGGGAACGGACCTTCAATGCCTTCTCCCTGCCCGGCGGCGAGGGTTCGGGGCTGCTCTACGGCGCGGGGCACATCCCCGCGTCCGGGGCGTTTTCGGTGAGCTGCCTGTTCCGGCTCACCAGCCGCCTGGACTACGACTACACCTTCGACGACCGGGGGGTCTTGTCCCCCATCCGGCCCTATGTCCTGCAAAGCCAGGACGGGGAGACCTTCACCTGGACCTGTCCTGGCAGCCTGTCGCCGGTGGTGGGCTTTTGCCAACCGGACTTTCACCCCGGCTGGTCCGAGGAGATCACCTATCCGTGGGCTCCCTGGAACGAGGATTTCGCCCGGCATACGGAAACCCTGATCGGCATCAGGCGGGTTACGCAAAGCTGCCCAGATGCCCCTTTGCTGGCCCCGGATGGCGCCCCGGAGGACACTGCGGGCAGCCCCTACCGGGATGCCCGGGGGGCGGCGTATCCGCATCCCCATGGGTTTGTGGCGGGCATGCGCGCCGCCGGGCTTTTCGTGGCCGACGGCGACCGCCTGCTGGCCGGGCGCATCACGGATTTTTCCACCCAGTACGGGTTTGCCCCCATCCTCACGCCATCCATCAGCCTGGGGGTATGGCACCATGCCGTTCTCAGCTTCGCCGCAAACGGGGCCACCGTCCTGCACTTGGCGGCCCAGGACCAGAGCCCGGACCAGTGGGCCGCCTACGAAACCGTCCAGCCGTCCCGCGCCATGGACATGGGGCAGGGATACGCCGCTTCCGGCGTCAACAGCGGCTCTTTCGTCAGCGATCGCACCGGGGAACGCATCAGCGGCTTTCGCATGAACGGGGCCATGGATATGGCCCTGCCCCGTTTTTTCCACCATGCCCTGGACGCCGACCAGGCCCGGCTCCTGCATTTCGAGGCGTTTTTCGGCGAATTCGTGGCCGACGCGTTCGAGGCGGGCCCCCTTGCGGCCCTGGGACTGACACCCATCGTCATCGGGAGGGAGGCATCATGATCACCTTCAACGGCGCCGCGAACCTCGTGGACAACAAGTTCCAGACCGCCCAGAACTACGCCAGCGACGCCTGGCGCACGGCCGAGGAATTCCTGGGGCAGTTGGGGCGGCTGGGATCTTTGGATTATGCCCACGCCCGCATCGCGTCGCAGCCTAAGGCCCCGGACTTCCCCGACATTCCCTCGCCGCCGGACTTCCCGGCCGTCGCGGCGCGACAGGTCCAGGAGCCCCAGGCCCCGGAGATGGCGGACATCGTCTTCGAGGCGATTCCCATTCCGGAATTCACCGTGGTCCCCCCGGACATCTTCCTGCCCGAGCCTCCGGAACCCGACTGGCCCGAGGCCCCGGACGGCCCGCCCGCCCCGGGCGAAATCGTCCTGCCGCCCGACCCGGAATTCATCCTGCCGGACCCGCCGGCCTTCGATCCGGTGGACATTCCGGCCATGCCCGGCCCCATCACCCCGAACTTCGAGGGCGACCGGCCACCCGCACCCCAGATGACGGCCCCGGGCAATCTGTTCGTACACAGCGAGGCCGCCTACGCCTCCCCCCTGCGCCAGGCCGTGACAAAAAAAATCCTGGCCGACCTGGAAGGCGGCGGCACCGGCCTGGGGCCGGATGTGGAGGAGGCCCTGTGGGAACGCGGCCGGTCGCGCCTGACGCAGGAGCTTCAGGCCCGCGTGCGGGAAATCGAGGACCGCTTTGCCGCGGCCGGATGCGTGTCCCCCGGCGGCCCCATGCTGGCCCTGATCCGCCAGGTCCAGGCCGACCATGCCGAAAAGCTGGCCGACCTCGATCGGGACATCGCTGTCAGGCAGGCCGAAATGGCCCGTGACCACGGCCGGTTCGCCGTGGATACGGCCGTGGCCCTGGAGGCCCAGAACATCGAGCTGTTCAACGCCGTGGCCGCTCGGGCCTTCGAGAGGGCCTCGGCCGTGGCCAGGTTCGGCTACGAGGCCCTGAACGCCGAGATCAATGTCCATAACGCCCAACTGGCCCGCTACCAGGCCGACGCGGCGGTCTTCGAGTCGCGCATCCGGGCCAGCCTGGCGGAACTGGAGCAGTACAAGACCCGCATGGAAGGGGCCAGGATCGCGGCCGACATCCAAAACCTGGCGGCCCAGGTCTATAAGATCCAGGTGGAGGGGGTCACGGCCCTGGTGGAGACCTACAAGGCCCGCATACAGGGGGCGGCGGCCAAGGCCGAAGTGGAGCGGCAGCGGCTCATGGCCCACGAGTCGGCCGTTGCGGCCTACGTGGCCGGGATCAACGCCCAGACCGCCCGCCTAAACGCCCATGCCGCACGGATCGCCGGGGAAAAGGCCAAGGCCGAGATCTACGGGGAGCAGGTGGCGGCCTGGGCCGCCAGAGTGGCGGCCCTCAAGGACCAGGGTCAGGCCGGTCTGACGGCGGCCGTGGAAAACGCCAGGGCCCGCATGGAGAAATACAAGGCCGACGTGTCCGGCTATGAAGCCCGGGTCCGGGCCGCCGCCGCCGAGGCCGACGTCCTGTTGCGCGGCGGCGAGGGGACCATGCGGGCCTACGAGGCCCTGGTACGGGCCAAGGGCGTGGAGACGGACGCCACGGCCAGACAGTTCGCCTCCCAAGTGGACCTGTACATGAAGACCGCCGAGGTCTCCCTCAAGGAGGCGGACATGCTGTTGCAGTCCGCCCTGGGGGAGATGCGCCTGGAGGTGGAGAAGATCCGTTCCGGGGCCCAGGTCTCGGCCCAGATGGCGGCCAGCGCGCTAAGTTCGGTCAACGCCTCGGCCCAGATCGGGTACAGCGAGTCCAAGGGCGAGCGGCAGAACACCTCGGTCAGCGAATCCACCCAGCGGTCCACGTCCGAAACCTCCAGCCGTTCCACGGGCTACCGCGAAAGCATCAGCCACAACTACAACTACCGGAACTAGGGTCGCCAAACTCGATAACCACATGCATTGTAAAGAAAAAAATAATTTATTCTGGTTGTTGTTTTGAAGTCCGCAGTTGTGGATTGCGGGGACACGACACCCAAGGCCTGACCGGGACAGGCCCGGCATGGACCCCCGGAACGAACACGCCCGGACGGGCCTCGCCCCCTTGGGCGGCAAACCATAGCAACACGCAGGAGGAACGAATGGCCGACCTTGTCTACAACGCCTTCAAACGGCACCTGGGCAGCGGGCTGGTGGACATGGAGGCGGATCCCTTCCGCATCGTGCTCCTTGGCGAGGGCTACGTTCCCGACGCGCATCACGTGGTCCTGGCCGACGTGATCGGCCACGAGGTGCCCGATGGCAATGGCTACAGCGCCGGAGGCCGGGAACTGGCCAATACCGTCTGGGTCCAGGACGGGGAGCGCGTACGCTTCGACGCCGACGACGTTCAGTGGACCGACGCCACCTTCAGCGCCCGGCATGCGGCCATCCACGTGGCCAAGCCCCTGGCCGGCGCGGTCAATCCTCTGGTATGCCTGCTGGATTTCGCGGCGCTCAAAACGGTCAGCGCCGGGACGTTCACGGTCCGGTTCAACGCCGACGGCATCCTGTCCTTGAGCTGAGGCCCATATGCAGGCATGGGGACATACGCCGTCGGCCTGGCTGGACCGGCCTGGAGCCTGGCAGCCCTCGGGATTCGACGAACGCGTCCAGGCGGTGTGCCTGACCCTCGGCGCGGAGGTGAAGACGGCCTCCGTAGCGGAAGGTCTCGGCGTTTCGGCCGGACCGGCATCCGTGCGCCTTGCCGCCCACGCCGTCGCGGCCTCGACCGGGCCTCTGGTCACGGCCGGGGTTGCGGCGCTTTTGCTGCGGCCCGGCCCGGCGGACGTGGCCATGGACGCCTCGGTCCAGACCGCCGGGGAGGCGCGCATGATCCTGATGGCCCATTGCGCCGTAAACCGCTATGATGGCTGGCGCGCTTGGAATGCGGGGTGTTCCGTTCCGGTCGTGTCCGTTTCCCGGACTTCGCTTCCGGCGGCCCGCATCCCCGCCCGGTCGTCCCTGGGACAACCGGACGAAACATCATGAACATCCTTCGGGAGCCTGATATGACGGAAAAACTCTATGTGGGAGACGTAGGCACGGAGGTGGTCCTGGAATGCGGCAGGGATCTGTCCCTGGCCGAGAATCCGGCCATCCTCGTGCGTCGCCCCGACGGCACCGCCAGGACATGGCCGGCCGAGACGGAAGGGACGCGGCTGCGCTACGTGACCAGACAGGGGGATCTGACCATGCCGGGGATGCACTGCCTGCAGGCCGCCTATTCCCAGGGCGGCTTCTCCGGACGCGGATCCACGGCCGAACTCATGGTCCACAGGGCCTTCGCCTAAGGAGAGATGACATGGCCATCACGGCGACATACCTTTCCAACTGGTCATTCACCGTCCCGGGCGATCTGGGGGCGGAGTTCGCCCCGGGGGTCCGGGTTCTGGCCGACTGCGGCGCGGACGGCCTGCGCCTGGGCACGGTGACCGGGGCTACGGCCGCAAACGGCGCAACCACCGTAACCCTGGCCCTGGACGCCGGGGAGCTCACGGCCAACCTGGCCGGGATCTGGCACGGCAACGACGTGCCGGACAGCCTGATCCGGGCCACCGCGGACTATCCCGGCGCGGTGGAACTGGCCACGGCAGCCGAGGCCCTGGCCGGGACGGACGCGGCCCGGGTGCCGTCCGTGGCCGCCCTGCGGCAGGCCTACCTGTCCTGGCAGCGCGACGATGCCGGGCGCTTCCCGGGCCTGATCCCGCCCGCGTTCAACCTTTTTGCGCCAAACCTGGCCTTGCCGGGCACGGTGGCCTTTTCCCGGGCGTCCAGCGCGTGGCGGCTGGGCGCGGCGGGCCTTGTCGTCCCGGCCGCTATCAACGTGCCGCGCTTCGACTACGACGCGGACGGCAATCTCCTCGGCCTGCGCCTCGAAAACGCCGCGACCCGCATCAACACCATCGCCGCCGCGCCTGTGAGCCCGGAAAGCGTCGCGGTCACGGCCCAGGCCTACACCGTATCGTTTTTCGGGGCCGGTTCCGTGGTGCTGTCCGGGGCGCACGCTGCGACGGTGGGCGGCGCGGGGCCGCTCCCGGCCCGAATGAGGTACACGTTCACGCCCGCAGCCGGGACGTTGACCCTGACGCCATCCGGGGACGTGCGGCATCTACAGGTGGAAGCGGGGCCATTCGCCACGACGCCGATCCTGGGTGAGGGGTCGCAGGTGACCCGGGCGGCGGACGTCACCACGGTGGCGCTCTCCGGCATTGATTTCAACACCTCCGAAGGATCGATTTATATCGACTTCATAACGCCGCCCGGACTTGTAGGCACGACTGAATATCCCGTCCGGCTTGATGATGGAACAAATTCGGATCATATACGATTAATGCGTGATTCGAATGGATTTCTTCATATTCGTACTGTAAAAGGTGGAGCCACCCAGGACAATCTAGGACTTGGCGCCGCCGCCGACAATACTGCGATGAAAATCGCATTTTCGTGGGATGCAAGCGATATACGGGCAGCAGTAAACGGAATATTTTTAAGCAAACAAATAACCGGATCAAAACCAACAGTGACGACATTGCGAATTGGATTAAATAGCTGTGATACGACTCGCCATCTCGCGTATTTCCCGCGCGCTCTCACGGCGGCGAAACTGCAGGCCATGACCCTGTAAGGAGCGATCATGATCGATCTGTATCTGCATGCCCCGACGCGCGAGGCCCTGCTGGCGGACCTGAAACCGCTGGGGATCGCCATGGATATGCACGACGGGGTGGCTCCGCCCCGTCATGCATTATTATACATAGGAAATCTTCCTGGCTTGGAAGGTGTATACGCCTGTTTACGTTGTTTTGACGACACCCTGGCCAGTGAGATCCGCCAAGCGAAATGCAAGGCTGTTTCCGTCATCGACCGTCCCGAAGGCGCACCCGTTTTCGCCGGAACCACAGAGACGGACCTGGAGGCAGTCAAGACCGCGGCCTGCGCGGCCATCGACGCCGAGGCCGAACGGCGGCGGATGCTGGCGTTGACGCCGGGTGCGGGCCAGGCCCTGGAATACCAATATACCGCCGAGGAGGCGGCCCGGGCCGTGGCCGCGCCCGAACCCCTGGCGCAGTCGGCCTATCCTTTTTTGGCGGCCGAGCAGACGGCGCTTCGGGCCACCATCGGCGAGGTGCCCCTGCGTGACGTGGCTGTGGCCGTCCTGGCCGACCGGGCGGCATGGATGGCCTACGGCGCGGCCATCAAGGCCGTGCGTCGCCAGGCCAAGCTTCTGGTGCGCGCGGCGACCGACCCGGCGGCGGTGGCTGGGGTCGTGGCCGGGATTGCCTGGCCCGAAAAGCTCTGATGCGAAAGGGCGCCTCCCTTCAGGCGGCGACGGCCCAGACATGACCATGTCCGACGCGACAGACAAAGAATCCCCACATATTCAGCTCCCTGGCGACTGTATCCTGTGCGGCCGCTGCGCGGCGGTCTGTCCCCTGTTCGCCGCCACCGGGAGGGAGGAGCTCACTCCCCGGGCCAAGTTTCTGCTCTGTGCGCAACTGGCCCGCGACGATCCGGCCCTTTCCCGCAAGGCCGCCTCGGATCTGGCCGGGCTCTGCCTGTCCTGCGGCCGCTGCCGGGCGGCCTGCCCCCTTGGCCTGTGCACCCCGGACGCCGTGGCCGCCCTACGCGCCGCCCATCCCGGCTGGCCGGCATTTTTCTGGAAGCAGTGGATCACCCGGGCCGGACTCATGTGGCCCATGGCCATGGCCGTGCGCCGCCTGGCCTCGGGCCTCGGCCCGGTGGCCCGCCTGACCGCGCCCCTGTCGGGCCTTGACCCGGCCCGGGCCATGACGCCCTGGCTTGCGCCCTCGCGTTTCGACACCTCCCTCGCCGGACGCCGGGTGGCCGTCTTTCCCGGCTGCGTGGCCGCCTTTGCCCGCACCGGCTGGCTTTCCGCCGCCCGCCGTCTCCTGCAGGGAACCCACGCCCTCCTCGCGGACACCCCGGGGTTCGCCTGCTGCGGCGCGCCTCTTGGGCATGCCGGGCTCCCGGCCGCCCGGGACGCCGCCCGCCGCGCCAACATCCAGGCCTGGCGGATGGCCGGGCGCCCCACCCTGGCCGTCTTTTGCGCCTCCTGCCACCACGGCCTCACGGCCTACCCCGACGTTCTCTTCGCCCCAGGCGAGGCCGAATCCTGGCGCCGCTGCCTCACCCCCCTGTCCCTGCTCCTCGGAGAGACGGCGTTCACCGCAACCGCCGACGCCCCGCAGGACGTCCTGTACCATCAACCCTGCCATGCCCCGCCGGGCGATCCCGACGCCGCCCTGCTCTCCCGGGCCACAGGCCGGACGTTTCCAGGCGGCCCCTCGGCCTGCTGCGGATTCGGGGGGCTCATGCAGATCACCGCCCCGGACCTTTCGGCCACCACCGCCGCCGCCTGCTGGCAGGCCCATGCCCCGCCGCCGCGAGCCCATGTCCTGACCTCCTGCGCCGGATGCGCCACGCAGCTGGCCGCCACCGCGCCCGCCTCCGTCACCACGGGCCATTGGCTGGAGGCGATTCTCCTGAAAGAAAAGAATGTTCCGGGCCAGACGCCGACGGATGCGCCGCCAGGATGACGCGGGACGGGACGGGGCGGATTGGTCCGGCAGGCCGCTCCCGAGCCTTTGTTGCGGCGCATTGCCCGGAAATCGATGTCGGTGTATGTGGCTCACTGTATCGAAGAAGCAGGGGGCCTGGGCGGCCAGCAGCTGGATGCTGCCGAACCGGGCACGGCGGCCGGAAGCCCGCCCGTCCCATCCACAGCATGATTCCCCCTTCCGACGGAATGCGGGAATCCTCAAACCGGGGGCACACATGCGGCAACATCGGCATTTTTTCACACTGGCCGTGCTTCTCGTCCTTGTTGCCTGTCCGGCCGGGGCGTTTTCCGCGGAAATTTCCTCCTATGCCCAGGCCAGGGACCGCCTGGAGGCCCAGGTCATCGGCGACCGCTCCGATGTCGTGGAAGTCATGGGAAATCCCGCCGGGATGACCGGCCCCGTGGAGGTGACGGCCGGGACACAGCGCCTGCGCCTGGGGAACGGCCCGGGATGGCTCTTCGCCGTCCGCCTGAATGCCGGGAAAAACCCCCTCTACCTCATCGCCTTCGTGGGCCGGGACGCCTCGGTGGACACCCATGAAGCCAAGGCCGCGCCCCCGGGCCTGACCGCCGCGCCGCGCCGCATCGCCAGGCAGGCCGCCGCCGTGACCAGCCGGGAGGCGGCCTACGCCGTCCTCCTGGCCGACCTGCTGGGGCACAGCGCGGCCGGGCGGCGCATCCACGCCGCCACGGCCAAGGTCGACGGAAGTTCCGTCGCCGTGCCGACCTGGAGGGGAACCATCACCCTCTCCGGCGGCCCGGGCTGGCTTTTTTTCGTGGACGACGTGCCGAAAGCCAACTGGGGCCACGCCTGCCGCTATGTGCTGGTTTCCGAGGACGGCGGGCTTCACGTGCAAAAGGCCCAGACCCCGCCGAATGACATGGGGGCCTTCACGGAACTCACCTCCTGGCCAGAGGCTGCGGCCAGATTTTCCATGCCTGAGGCGAAGACCTCCGCTGCCGCAGCCGCCCCGGTCCTGCGCCAATCCACTCCGGCCGCCAACCGCTATGCGGTCATCATCTCCGGCGGCTGGAACCAGTGGTCCAACTATCCCCGCTACTGGAACGATTGCGCCTTTTTCTTCAACACCCTCAAGCAATACGGCTTCCTTGACGACAACATCACCGTGCTTTTCGCCGACGGCACGGACCCCGCCGTGGACCGCCCCGACGGCAGAAGCTCCCCCCTGGACTTCGACGGCGACGGCGTCCCGGACATCAGATACAGCGCCACCAAGGCCAACATCACCCTGGTCTTCAACCAGCTCGCCGCCACACTCGGACCAAACGACATCCTTTACATCTTCACCACCGACCACGGCGGCGCCCAGGATGGAAACGCCGCCCCCTACAGCACGCCAGACGTGGTGCTCTACCTGTGGGGCGAGATGATCACCGGCGACGAACTGGCCGCAGAGGTGAACAAGGTCACGGCCAAGGCCGTGGCCGGCATCTTCGAGCAATGCTTTTCCGGCGGCATGGTGGAGAAGCTGGCGGGAACGAACCGGGTGGTCATGTCCGCCTCCCGGTGGTGGGAGCTGTCCTACGCCATGGGTCCGGACTACACCTATGACGAATTCTCCTATTACGTCACCGCGGCCCTGGCCGATCCCGCCACGGCAGACACCAACGCCGACGGCACCGTGACCATGGAGGAGGCCTACCTCTACGCCCTGGCCCGGGATTCCCACCAATCCGAGTCCCTGGACTCCTTCCTGGACAACATCGGGGAACACCCGTCCTATCGCAGCGATCCCTGGGATCTGGGACGCACCCTGTCCCTGGGCGGCAGCGATCCCGCCGCCCCGGCGCCCCGGCTGGCCGGTTACGTCCAGACCCAGACCGACGAGGCCTTCCCTACCCCCTCCGGGTCCGCGATCTGGTCCGGCGACGACGCCACCTGGAACTACACCCTGCCCTTTCCCTTTCTTTTGGCCGGACAAAGCCACCCCACGGTCACGGTGTCCTCCAACGGCATCCTGTATTTCGCCGATCCCTCCATCAGCGGCAAGAACAGCATAAACGGCCTGGCCGCCGCCCGGGCCATCGCCCCCCAGTGGGACGACCTCATCACCTCCGTCTCCGTCACCGCCACCTCCCAGCATGTGACCTTCGTCTGGCAGGGCGTGACCTATGTGGATCAGCGCCCGGTGAACATGGCCACCCGCCTGTTCCCCGACGGCAGCTTCACCCTGTATTACGGCAGCGGCAACGATCTGTCCTCCCGGCTCCCCCTGCGGGACAAGACCATCGGCATGTCCACGGGTACGGTCCTGCACCCCGCCCTGGGAAACGGGGTCGCCTCCCTGGACGCGGCCAGAGCCCTTGCCTTTCGGTGGGTGGGGACGCCCCAGGCGGTTCCCGCCGTGAATCTGCTGCTGTCCGAATGACGGCCACCGGCACCGGGACCAGCCCCGGACGCTTCCCGGCCATCTCCCGGGACTGCCGCCCTGGCGGCCGGTTGGACGAAAGACGCCGCGTGGCCCATCCATGGAGCCGTTCATGACCGACATCCTGGTGGCCGACGACTCGGCCCTCATCCGCGCCTGGCTGGAAAAAGTCCTGCCGGCCATGGGCCACCACGTGGCGGCCACGGTCCGAAACGGCACCGAGGCCGTGCGGTTGGCCCAGACCTTGCGGCCCGATCTGGTGCTCATGGACGTGCGCATGCCCGGTGAGATGGACGGACTGGCCGCCGGGGAACATATCCGCTCCACCCAGGACATCCCTGTCGTGTACATGACCGCCCACACCGAGGACGACATCCTCAGGCGCATCATGGACGCCTCCCCCCGGGGATTTGTGACCAAACCCATCCAGGCCGCCCAACTGCGCCTGACCCTGGAAATCGCCCTGCGGGCCCGGGCGGAACACGCCCTGGCCTCGGCCAACGCCCGCTTCCGCATCCTGGCGGAAAACGCCAGAGACATGATTTTCCGCTACCGGTTCGCGGGCGACACCTACGAATACGTCAACAACGCCATCACCGACATCACCGGCTACACCCCGGCCGACCTGTACGCCGACCCCCGCCTTCTTTTCCGGATCATCCACCCCGAAAGCCGGGCCTATCTCGAAAGGCAATGGGAATCGTCGCAGCAGGGCGACATCCCCCCCGCCTACGAATACCGGATCGTGCACGCCGACGGCCATCCACGCTGGCTTTTCCAGCGCAACATGCCCGTGCGCGACGAGTCCGGAAAGGTCGTGGCCCTGGACGGCATGGTCACGGACGTCACCGAACGCAAAAGCGTGGAACAACGGCTGCGCCGCGACCTGGAACATGCGGACGAGGCCTCGCGGGCCAAGACCCGGCTCCTGGCCCGGGTGGGGCATGAACTGCGCACCCCCCTAAACAACATCATCGGCATGTGTGAGGTGCTTGCCGAGGCCCCGTTGCCTCCGGAACAACGGAAATGCGTGGAGTCCATCGCCGGTTCGGGCGACGCCCTGTCCCGCCTGATCAGCGAGATCCTGGACATTTCCCGGGCGGATGCCGGCGACATGACCCTGGCCCGCACGGCGTTCGATCCGGGAGCCCTGCTCGGCGAGGTGGCCGACGACATCCTGTCCCGGGCACGGGAGAAAGGACTTCGGCTGATTATCAGGACCGCCCCCGGACTGCCGAAGGAAGCCTACGGCGACGCTGCGGCCATGGGACGGGTCTTGCGCAAACTGGCGGACAACGCCGTGCACTTCACCCGGAAGGGGGAGGTGGAACTGATGGCCGCCCTGCGCGATGAAAAATCGGCCCCGCCCTGCCTGCTGTTCCGGGTGCGGGACACCGGAGAGGGTATCGCCCCCCGGGATCAGTGCAGGATTTTCGAACCGTTCGCCACCTCGCGGCAGGCCGGAGGCGCCACGCCGGGGGCCGGACTGGGTCTGGCCGTGGCGGCCCGCCTGGCCGATCTCATGGGCGGGTCCATCGATGTCGAAAGCCGCCCGGGCCTTGGCAGCCTGTTCACCTTCCGGGTACCCGTGGACCTTGCGGAACCGGAACCTTCCGAGGAACCATCCGAGGGAATGTCCATGGGTTCGCCCGCCTCCGGAGTGACGGCGCCGCGCGACTATCCCGGGGACCAGCCGGTGCGCCGGGTGCTTGTGGCCGAGGACAATCCGGCCAACCGCAACATCATCGCCCTGTACCTGGAGGGCTCCCCCTATCTGGCGGACATGGCCGCCGACGGGGCCGAGGCCCTGGCCCTTTTCCGGCCCGGCGTGCATGCCCTGGCGATCATGGATATCGACATGCCGGTCATGGACGGTTTCGCGGCCACCCGGAATCTGCGGCTGGCCGAGGCCCAGGCCAAGGTCGCCCCCATTCCGGTCATCGCCCTGACCGCCCACGAGCTCCCGGACATCCGGCGGCTTATGGCCGAGGCCGGGTGCACCGATTTTCTGGTCAAGCCCGTGCGCAAATCCCACCTGTTCGCGGCCATGGCCCAGGCGCTCAGGGAAAAACCGCCCTTCCTGGACATTCCCGCCGGAGGAGGGCCGCCGCCCGAGGTGCTGCGCCTCCTGCCCGCCTTTTTCAAAATCCAATCCCGCAACCTGGAAAAAATGCGCCTGGCCCTGGCCGCAAACGACGCCAACACCCTGCGCATCATGGGCCATGGCCTGCGCGGGGCGGCCCTGACCTATGGCATGGACGGCATGGCCGCCATCGGCGTGGATATCGAAAAGGCCGCCATGGCACAGGAGGTCTCGCGCATCGGCGCACTCCTGGACCGCCTGGAGGAGGGTATCCGCATCCAGGCCGCCCGGCATGGCGGCAGCCCCGCGCCCTGACGGGCGACCGGGCCGGATTCACTGTTCGCGCCCGGGGCGAAGGGCCGGGGAGGACTCGCGGTTGCCATGTCCCGCCGGAAAGCGTAACGTTCCCTTGAGGAAGCTTTCCGTATGAAATTCCTTTTTGTCGACGACGACGACAGCATCCTGCTTTTTCTGGGCGAATGCCTTTCGCCCTATGCCTTGTGCGTGTCCGCGCGAAACGGCGCCGAGGCCGTCTCGGCCTTCGACCTGGCCATGGCCGGCGGCGATCCGTTCACCGTGGTGTTCATGGACATCCTCATGCCGGACATGGACGGCAACCGGGTGGTGCGACAGCTGCGGCAGATGGAGGAACAGCGCGGGGTGCCCGAATCCGGGCGCTTCAAGCTGGTGATGATCTCCGTATGCACGGACACCAAAAACGTCAACGAATCCTTTTTCGACGGCATGGCCGACGCCTATATTCCCAAACCCCTTCATCCCGAGACCCTGCTGCGGGAACTGCGCAAGCTGGGCATGATCCCCGCCGCCACCTGATCGCCGGAACCCGCCTTCCCCGATCTGCACGGATCCTGATCCGCCTTGATCTGCACATATCCGCCCGGATCGCCCTTATCGCCCATCTCGCACGGAAGCGCCCCGATCCCGCATCCCGCGCCGCCCGCCTCGGCCGGAGGCCGGGCTACAGCCTGTCCAGGGGCATCCCGGCAAAGGCGTCGTCGAAGTCGTCGTCCATCTGGGCCAGAAACTGGGCCGGGTGGTATTGGGCGCTGCAGAACTTGCAGCGCAGATAGGCGCGCCGTCAGTCGCGCTCGGCCTGGAGCTCCCCGCCGCAGCGGGGGCAGGCCACCTTGAGGGCCACGGCCTTGGAAAAGCTTGCCGATCCGTGCAACATGCCGCCCCCTCCAGGTTCAGACGATGTTGGCGCCGCTTAAGACCATGACCAGGGTCCGAAAGACCTCCACGTCGAAGGCCCCGGGCATCTCGTCGCGCATGACCCGCAGGGCCTCGAAGGGCGAAAACGCCTCGGCGTAGGGCCGCTTGGTGGTCATGGCGTCGTAGACGTCGGCGGCGGACAGAACCCGCACATGCAGGGGAATGTCCCCCCCCATGATGCCGCCGGGATAGCCCGAGCCGTTGATGCGTTCATGATGCAGGAGGATGCAGGCCGTGACCTCGGAGGGAAGCGGCATCTCCATGCACAAGGCCACGCCCTTGACCGGATGGGTCTCCACCACCCGGCGCTCCTCCTGGGTCAGGGGGCCGGGCTTGTGCAGGATGGCCTTGTCCACGGCCATTTTCCCCAGGTCGTGGAGCATGGCCCCCACCCCCGTGGCCACCACCAGTTCCTCCTCGGCGCGCATGGCCTGCAGCATGGCCGTGGCATAGACGAAGACCTGCACGCTGTGAGAATAGACGGAGTAGTCGTGGGAGGCCAGGGCGGCGATCTGCTTGAGGGTCTCGTCCCTGGACAAAAACTGCACGGCCTGGCCCACGAAGTGCACGATGCGGGAATATTCCCGTTTGGTCATGCCCGTGGGCAGCTTGTTGTCGAAGACGTCCTGGACGATGCCCGTAGCCGCCGAATGCAGCACCCGGGACCGCTCCCGCACCGGCACGTTCTCGTCGGCCAGGATCCGGGGCAGGTGGCGCTCCACATAGTCCTGGTAGTTCTGCCGTTCCCGGGCCAGGATGTAGACCTCGGATACGCCGTTGTCGTGAAGCTTCATGCGATGGCGGGGGGTGAAACGCTCCCCCTGACCGGCGTACAGCACAAACTTTCCGGCCTGCTTGATGTACACCTTGAACGTTCCCAGGGTCTCCGGGAAGATGAGTAGCGGGTGGACGGCGAAAAAGCGGTCTTTCGCCTCCCTCCCGGCCACAGGCCCCATTTCCTTGTCCACGGCCCCCTCCAGCCCCAGGCCGCGATGCCGTCCCCTCATACGGCGCGCGCATCCCCGGATGCCGCATCCGGCGTTTGCCTCCCCCGGCCCGGGCCCAGGGGCGTGAGTTCCACCAGGCCTCCCGGGCCGCGTCCGGCCCGCAGCACGAAGTCGAAAACGTCCAGGTCCAGGCACAGATCGAAGTCGGTTTCGGGCACGATGGCCGACTCCCCGAAAAAGATCTCGGCGCTCGGGGTGTTGCGCACGAAGCTGCGGATGGCGTCCATGACGTTTGGCACGCCCTCCAGTTCGTTTTTGAGATACATGGCGCACAGCTTGTCTTCCGGGGCCGGCGTCTCCCCGGCCCGGCCCATGGCCGCCAGGGTGACCACCTCGGGCATCCGGGCCACCAGATAGGCCCCGGTGGCGGAAAGATTGACGAAGGACATGAAAAGCACGTCATCCGCCGACTCCATGGCCGCCAGGATGCCCCGGGTTCCGGCGCTGGTGGCCTGGATCACGGTTTTTCCGGACAGGTCAACGTCTTTGATTTCCGTAGGCGAATTGCCGAAATCGAAGCCCTCGGGTTTCAGGCAGCCGCGTTCGCCCATGAGGACGAATTCGGGATAGGCGGCCTTGAGCGACAAGGCCTCTTCCAGGCTGCCTGCGGGGATGATGCGCGAGGCGCCCGCGGCCACGGCGTAGCAGGCCGTGGAGGCGGCCCGGAACACGTCGACGACCACCGCCGTGCCCTTGGCTCTGGCCGCGCCCGACAGCAGGTTGGCGATGAGGATATGCATGCAATACTCCCTTGGGGCCGGACGGGGAGGCGCGCCTGCCGCATCCCGGCAGGTTCAGGCATACCAGCGCCGGACGGATTTGAAAAGCGTCTGTCCCGGGGCAATTTCGTCCGGCACGGAGGTCCGTGCCTCCGTTTTGGCAGTTTCCGGGCGCGGGCGCATGCCGGCCCGGAGGCACTCCGGAGCCCGTCCGTCCGATGCTCGTCCGGCTGGAGTCCGTCCGTCCTTGCCAATGCCGGGAAAGACCGTCATGGTGCATGGTAACGGGATCCATGTCCCGCCCGGTGGCCATGCCACCCTTCCCTGCGTCCTCGCGCCGGGAGAGGGATGCGGTACGGACGGCGCCGGGGACACCGCAACCGGAAAGGAGACGGACATGAAAGGGTTCATCGCATGCGCATCGGTGCTGTGCCTGCTGTTATTGGCCGCCCCGGGCCTGGCGGCCGGGGATGTGCCGGACCTGACGGGCGTTTGGACCACGGCATCCGAGGGCGGGGTGCTCGTCAGGGGGGAAACCGTGGGCAAGGCCACCCACTGGGAGAAAAAACAGACCTCCCTGCACGGGGAGCTGACCATCAAGGAACAGAACGGGCGGGTGCTCTCCGGCGAATTCACCTCGCCGCGGCACACGGAGCCGTTTCTCGCGGTCATCGGCCATGACGGCAGGCATGTCTATTTCGCCGATACGGACGGGTATTACGACGCCACCCTGGTGGACCCGGACACCATCGAGATGGTTTACCGGCATGTGACCGCTACGGACACCGTGGCCGCCGTGGGCATCTGGAAAAGAAAGAAATAATCGCGTCTTCGAAAAAGGCGGCGGGCCGGATCATCGGGACGGATCATCGGGACGGATCGGCGGGCCGGGGCCCACCGGGGGCATTGACGCCCCCCGCTCCCCGGTGGCAACGTGGCGGAAACGTTCGTCAACCATCGCACAAAGGGGGCATGCCGTGGCCGCTTCCCGCTTTGACACCGACAACGCCTTTTTTACCGCCAGCCTTGAGGACGACGTCCTGGTGGTGCGCGACAAGGACGCCATCATCCGTCACACCACGGACCTGTCCGTCACCGACGCCTTTTTCGACTACATGGAGGCCGTGGCCCACGAACCGGGCATCCGGGCCGTGGTGTTTTTCGGATCGCCGAACAAGCCCGGCGGCATGGAGACCATCCAGTTCTACCGCCAGGCCATGGCGGCCCGGCGCGAACACTACTTCCTGGAACGCCTCTTCAACCTGGTCAACACCTACACCGTGGCCCTCACCGGATTCGAGAAAATCACCATCCGGGCCGAATGCGGCCGCATTTCCTCCTTCCACCTGAACATGGGCCTGGCCTGCGACTACCGCATCGTGTCCGATGATGCGGTGTTCGAAAACGCGGCCACCGAGCTGGGCCTGGTGACCAAGGGCGGCGGGGCCTATTTTCTGTCCCGGCTCGTGGGCTACCGGGCGGCCTCCCAGGTGCTGTTGTGGAACCGGTTTTCCGCCGAGGAGGCCCTGAACCTGGGCATCGTGGACCGGGTGGTTCCCCGGGACAAGATCGAGGAAGAGACCATGCGCTTTGCCCGCGCCCAGCTCACCCGGCCCGTCTCGGCCCTCATCGGGGTACGCAAGCTGCTCAAGGCCGACGTGGCGGCCCTGAAAGAGAGCCTGGCCATCGAGGACCATCTCATCCATAACCGGATCAACCATCCCGAGTTCACCGCCCAGCTCAACGAATACCTGAAGGCCCGCAACGAGGACTGACGCCCTCGGGGCCTCGCCAGTCTGCGAAAAAATGAGCAGGCCGCGGCAAAGACCGCGCCGTAAGCGAGTGATTTTCGTGTCTTTCCGCCCGGCGGCCAATCCGCCGCTGGCGGTGCAAGGCCCCGATTTCTTGAAATCGGGGCCTTGTCATCAATCTGTGGAGGCGGCCATCCGGCCGCCTCCTTTTTTTCGCCCCCGCACCAGACCGGACCGGGTTGACAAGCCCCACATCCTTGAGTACCTAGCCGCTCCCTGACGCGGACAAAAAAACAACCCGCACTGCCGCGTCACGCCGATAGAACACCCAGAGGACTCAACCACACCGCCGTAAAGCCCATTGTCTTCCACCCCATTTTCTCGTTCTGCGCTCATGTGTTTCCACCATTCCTTCCGCATGCGGAAGGTTCCTATGCGCGAATCATAGAGAAGGAGTATTGTAAAATGAAGGTATTTGCATTTCTTGTTGCTTCAATTTTATGCAATTTCACGTCCATTGCCTCGGCGGATATCCACAATCTTAAAGACACCTACCACATCGGCCAGTCCGTCCGGGCCACGGTCACCGCCTACACCGACTCCCCCCGGGAAAACATGGGGCCCGGAAAACCCGTGGGGACGGCCATCGGCACCAAAATCAGGCCGGGCATCGTGGCCGTCTCCAGGGATCTGCTCAAGGCGGGATGGACATACGGAAAAAAGGTCTACATCGAGGATCTCGGCGTATTCATCATCGAAGACACCATGTCGCCGCGTTTCAGCAAACGCATCGACATCGCCGTACAGGACATGCACCATGCCAAAAGGATCGGAAAACGTCCCGGAAAGACCGTGGTCCTGCTGCATCCGAAGGATGCTGCACCGTCAGGACGCATGTATAGCGGCAGCCCCGGCGGCAGCGACGACGAAAGCTGACCCTGGCGGCCCCAGGACGCATTCGCGCCTCTGCGCCCCGCAGCCGGACAGACGTTTTCCGCAGCGGGTTCAGGCGGTCCCGGATCGCACCACCACCACCAGGGTCACGTCGTCCTCAAAGGGCAGGCCATCCTTGAAGGCCGCCAGATCGGCCAGGACGGCATCGCGGATGGCGGCCGCCGGCTTGGCGGCATGCCGCCCGGCCACGGCAAGGAAGCGGTCCTTGCCGTACATGGCCCCCGAGGCGTCCCGGGCCTCCCAGATGCCGTCGGTGCCCATGAGCAGAACCTGGCCCGGGGCGAGGATGGCCTCCTGCTCCTGGTAGAGCATGTCCGGGACGATGCCCAGAGGCAGCCCGGACCCCATAAGTTCCACGTGCGGCCGGCCTTCCGGCCCAAGGAGGTAGGCCGGATCGTGCCCGGCCCGCACCCAACGGACCCGGCCCGTTTCGGGATGGATTTCGACCCACAAAAGGGTCATGAAGCGGCCCGAATCGCCCACGTCCTCGGCCAAGAGCCGGTTGGCCACCGAGAGCCGCCGCCAGGGCGGCGGGGCCTCGTCCCCGCCGGCGACCTCCTGACCTGCGGCCAAAAGCAGGGCCCGGCCCGTGGCCATGAGCAGGGCCGAGGGCACCCCGTGCCCGGTCACGTCGCCGATCACCACGGCCAGTTCCATCATCTCCCCGCGCCGAATGGGGAAATAGTCGAAATAATCGCCGCCGGTCTCGTCGCACGGCAGGTTGACGCCCGCCACGTCCAGCCCGGGCAGGCGGGGCGGGGCCTTGGGCAGGAGATTCCCCTGCACCTCCCTGGCCAATTCCAGGGACTCGCGCAGCCGCAGATGATCGGCCAGCTTGGGCATGGTCTCGTTGAAGGCCAGGGCCACAGCGGCCCGCTCGTCGCGGGTCTTGAAATCCAGGCGCACGGAAAAATCCCCGGCAGCCACCCGCGTCCAGGCCCGCATCACCTGGTTGAGGGGACTGGTCACGGTCTTGGAGCCCCACAATGCCCCCAGGGCCGCAGCCAGAAGCACCGCCACGGAGGCCGTACCCGCCGTGGCCAGAGCCAGGGCCGAGGCCTCCTCCACCTCCTGCCGGGCCTCTTCGGCATAGGGAGCCAGGACCGCCGAGGGCAAAATCAGCACATACTGCATCCCGGCCATGGGCGTGGCATAAGCCCAGAAGCATTCCCGCCCCTGAAAGGTCATCACCGTCGACCCGGCCGCCTGGGCGGCCACGAGCTCCATGAACGCCTCATAACGCGGGCCGTCCTCGGACAGAAGCCATGGACCGGCCGCGAGCCGGTCCCCGGACGCCGCAATGGCCAGGGAGAGACGTTCGTCGTCCTCGGGTCCGGCCCAGACCCGCAGGGCCTTTTTCCCCGTGCCCGAATCGGGAATCAGCGACACCAGGTACGAACGCAGGGCATCCGACCACTGGCTGGAAATCTCTCTTTCGTGAAGCGCCCGGGGGAGGAGCACCTCCGCGAAAGCCGCCCCGGCAAAGGCTCCGTCCGGCCCGGCGACAGGCCTGGAGACGGTGAACACCATCCGGCCCGTGACCGGGTCCGGGGCGGGCCCCTTCCAGACGCCGAGGGAGTTCCCCTCGGCGAAGGCCTTTTCGACCTCCCGGTACCAGACCGACGTCCTGGGGTCGAAGCCCTCCGGAAAGCGGCCGTGCCCGGGATAGACCGCGCAGGGCCCGGTCTTCAGGGCCACGCCGACGAACGAGAGGACATCCGCGAGCTGCCCGAAAATCTCCCGGAAAGCCGGGACCACGTCGCCCAGGACGGCGCGGCCCTGCCGCACTGCGGCGTCCGGCGTCCCCCCGGGCGCGGTCCATGCCGCCATGGTCAGGCTGACGGCCAGCGGGGCTCGCCCGTCCGGAGCCGGACGGTCGTATCCCGGCCGCAGGGCCAGATCGGCCGGCCCCGTCCCGGGATTCCCGAAATCGGAAGCCGCCGCCAGGGAGCTTCCGGCCGGGCTTCCTCCCCCGGCAGCCAGGGCCTTTTCCGCCTCCCGGGCCACGAGGCCCACGGCGAATTCCAGGGCGGTCTTGCTGCGGGCCAGCACCACGGCATAGTCCGTGGCCGTCTGGGTGAGTTCCCGGGCCACGAGGCCCGAGATGCCGACGCTGATCCCCTCGCCGATGGTCGTCCCGAGATGGCGGGTCTCCTGGCGGTGCACGGAGGAAACCACAGCCATGGGGATCAGGCTGAAGGCCAAAAGGAACAGGAACAGTTTCCAGCGCAGGCTCATGGCGGCTCCCTGGTGGTTCAACAGGGCAACGGACCATCCCCGCCGCCGAATGGACGGAAGGATGGCGGCAAAGGCGTCGCCTTGACTTGCATGGCATATTCGGGGAAAAAATCAAAGCGCCAACGACACGCCGCAGGCGTCCACCCGGCCGGCTACCCGGCCGACGGTGCGTAATCCGCGGCCCGGGAGCACTCCATGCGCGTAAGCGACATCATGACCGTCCGCCCCCTGTCCCTCGGGGAAAACGACAGCCTGGACACCGCCGGCCGCCTCATGCAGGACATGTTCATCCGGCACATCCCCATTGTGGACGCCGACGGCCGCCTGACGGGCCTGCTCAGCCAGCGCGACCTCCTGGCCGCGGCCCACCGCAAGGACGGCAGCGCCCCGATCAAGGAAATCATGCGCACGGACGTGACCACCGTCGCCCCCCAGGAATCCCTGCGCCACGCTGCGGAAATCATGATCTACAACAAATTCGGGTGCCTGCCCGTGGTCGTGGACGGCATGCCGGAGGGCATCATCACCGAGGCCGATTTTCTCAAGCTGGCCATTTTTCCCCTGGCGGCCGAGCCGGGGCGCAAGGGCAAGGCATGAGCATGAAGACCGCACTCCGCTTTTTTTCGGCCATGGCCGCCGCGGTCCTGTCGGTCTACGCCGCCACCGGCCCGGTTTTCGCCGACGACTTGAAGCTCTACAAGGATCTGCACAACGACTATATCCAGGTCACCGGCGTCAAGGAGACGACCAAAACCGAGGAAAAATACGTCGATGTGGGCGGGCGCCTGGAGCTGCGGCAGGTGCCGCGCAAGGAACTGACCATCTCCGCCCGGATCGTGCGCAAGCCCCCTTCCACCATGGACAACATGTTCGGCGACACCCAGGCCGAACCGTTTTTCAAGGTCTGCGCGACCTTTTACGACGCCGACGACACCGCCAGCGACGAGGAATGCCAGGCCATCCGCTTCCGTCGTCCCGTGGAGGGCGACATCGGCACCCTGAGCATTCTCTATCCCCCCGAGGCCACACGCTTCGCGTTGCGCCTGATCAAGCGCGTGGACTCCACCTCCACGCCATTCAAACTGTGGGTGCCGACGACCAACTAGACTGTGTCGCTCTTCTCAAGTATGAGACGCTGATGCGGGCACGATCTCCCGCCATGAGACCGTCACTTTGCTGTGGAGGATTGACATGCCGGGCGTACTGACGTGCATCGCCCAGGTGCGGTTGCGTACCTGGGCTTTTCTCTTGCTTTTTTTTGTCCTGTTGTGCAGCGCGATTCCGTCATTGGCGGAGACGTATTCCCATACCTACACCATCTCCAGCCCCCAATTGCGCGCCCTGCCCGACGGCACGGCCGTGCTGGAGATCGACGGCGCAGCGCAATACAGCGGCGTGGTGGGCGCGCCCATCGTGCCCATGCTGACCTCGCGTCTGTACGTTCCGGCCGGAGAGGCCGTGGATCGGGTGGAGGTGGCCTTCGGCCCCTGGCAAGCCCTGCCCGGAAGCTACGTCCTGGCCCACGGGGTGTCCCCCCGGCCCACGAGCGACACCTCCCCGGTGACGCCGGAGGCGGCGGACCAGGCCGTCTACGGCAGCGACGCGCCCTATCCGCCCCAGGCCTGGCGGCGGTTGTCGGACCAGGTCATGCTCGGCTACCGCCTGGTGCTCACGGACTTTTTCCCGGTGCGCTACGCCCCGGCCTCGGGCCGGGTGGAGTTCGCCGAGACCGTGACGGTCACGGTGCATGCCTCCCCGGCGAAAAACGCCGTGGCAACGGGACTGCCCCCCCGGGCGAACGCCCAGGACCGGGAGGAGGTTCTCGGCTTCATCGACAACGGCGAGACCTTCCTGGGAGATACGGCCAAGACCGCGACCAGGACCGCAGCCCTGGACCGGCAATACCTGCTGGTCACCACCGAGGCCCTGCTATCGGCGTTCAGCCCGCTTCTGACCCACCGGGCCTCGAGCGCGGGCGGCGGGTTCAGCACCGCCAGCGTCACCGTGGAATCCATCGCCGCCTCCCAGACCGGACGCGATCTGGCGGAAAAGATCCGCAACTACATCAAAGACAGCTACGCCAACCACGGCACCCGGTTCGTGGTCCTGGGCGGCGACGCCGACGGCCCCCAGGCCGACCAGGCCGTGCCCACCCGGGGCTGCGCCGTCACAGGGGGCGACACGCCCGATAGCTACATTCCGGCGGATTCCTATTACGCCTGCCTGGACGGCTCCTGGGACGGCAACGGCAATGGCGTGTTCGGCGAATCCACGGACGGCGTGGACGGCGGGGACATCGACTGGCTGGCCGAGGTGGCCGTGGGGCGCATCCCGGCCGACACGGAGGCGCAGGTCCAGACCGCGATCAGCAAAATTATCGCCTTCGAAACCACGGCCAACCCCTTCAAGGCGCTTCTGGCCGGCGAAAGGATGGACGACTTCCCCACCTGGGGCGGCGACCGCATGGACTACGTGTATGCGGCCATGAACGGCATGCCCCGGGACACCCTGTACGACAGGGATCTGGATCCGGACGCCTGGACCTCCTCCACCCTGCAGTCCATGCTGTCCGGAAACGCCTACAACATGGTCTTCCACCTCGGCCACGCCAACGTCACCTACAGCATGCGGCTTACGAACTTCAACCTGGACGCCCTCACCAATTCGAAATATTTCCTTGTCTACACCCAGGGCTGCTATTCCAGCTCCTTCGACGGCAGGACGGACTCGGGAAGCTACCTGTCCACGGACAGCATGGGCGAGGCGTTCCTGGTCAGAAACTCCCACGGCGCCTTCGCCACCCTCGGCAATTCCCGCTACGGCTGGTACAATCCCGGATCCTACGTGGAGGGCTGTTCGAACCGCGTGCACCGCAAGTTCGTGGAGGCCGTGTTCCAGTCGGGCACCCGCCGCCTGGGGCTGGCCAACAACGCCTCCAAGGCGGCTCTCGATTACACCGAATCGGTCTATCGGTGGATCAGTTTCACCGTGAACCTCATGGGCGACCCGGCCACCCCCCTGAACCTGGATTGCTCGGACACGGCCATCACCGTGTCCGTGGTCACGCCCACGGCGCCCTTCCGGGCCAGGCAGGCCACGCCCACCCTGATCCAGGCCCGGGTGGGCACGGGGTGCGGCGACGCCCTGCCCGGGGCCACGGTTCGGGCATCCTTCACCACCGGGGACGCGCCGGTCACGCTCTACGACGACGGGGCGCACCAGGACGGCGTGGCCGGGGACGGCCTGTACGGCGGAACCTGGACCCCGGTCAGCCAGACCGAAAGCGCCAGCCTGACCGTGACCGCCGCGAAGGCGGGGTATCTCACGGCCACCCAGGGGGTTGCCGGGACGGTGATCGGCCCAAGCCCGTATGTGATGTCCTCCGGAACCTATTCCTGGGTGGGCGACGCCTCGGCCACCACCCTTTTCACCAACGCCCAGGGCTATTCCAGCCAGGTCGACCTGGGCTTCGCCTTCCCCTTCTTCGGCCAGCAATACACCTCCATGCACGTCTATTCCAGCGGAGCCATCAGCTTCACCACCGGCGGCGGCAACGGCTACAACACCGTCATCCCCAGCGCCACGCCGCCCAACGCCCTGGTGGCCGTGTACTGGGACGATCTGGCCGAGGAGACGGCCCTGGGCAGCCGGGTGTCCTGGCAGCGCCTCGGAACCTCGCCCGACTCCCGGGTGGTGGTGACCTGGCGCAACGTGCGGCATGCCTACGAGTCCGTGACCACGGCCCCGGCCACCTTCCAGGTGATCCTGTCCGAACGCACCGGGGAGATCACCATGCAGTACGCCAACGTGACCTTCGGCAGCAGCTCCTTTTCCAACGGGGCCAGCGCCACGGTGGGCATCGAGAATGCCGATGGCTCGGACGGGGTGCAGTTCAGCGCGCTGACGCCCAGCCTGCATGCCAAACAGGCCATCGTGTTCTCCCCGAAAACGGGCGGGGCGCTTGCGCCGATCATGATGCAGCTTCTGTTGCAATGAACAACAGGGAACCTTCTCCTCTGGGCCGACCCAAAAAACGCCCCGGAGGCCATATGGCCGCCGGGGCGTTTTCTTGATGCGTGGCCGCGCCTCCTGCGCTTTTCGGTTGCAAGGGGAGGCCATCCGGAGTCATTTGGGTGGTGTGAAAGAAGATTTGCGCCAGCTTGACGGTCTCCATTCTGTAACATTCCTTTCTGCTGTTTTCTGAGTATCCCGTCTTGACGGTTGAATGTATGGCATGTTAAAAATATATAGATTGGTGTTTATTTTTTAAGTTGTTTTGTGCGGAGCAGGATATCCTGTGGCGCCAATCAAGATGGCGGCGCTACGGATTGAATTCTCATGATCGCATTGCGTATCGATCATGCGGCTGACAGGCAATTCGCTTGAATGCTGTTCCTTTTGTGGTTCGGAGGATGCATGTCACACAAACTGCATAGAATATGCCGTCTTGTGCCCTGTGTTGCCGTTGTGCATGTTTTTCTTATGGCTGCATTTTTTCTCGCCCTGCCGGTCTTCGCCGCCTCCTATTCCCGCACCTACCCCATCGATAAACCGGAAGTACGCACCCTGCCCGACGGAACGGCCGTTGTGGAGATTGACGGAGCGATGCAAGACACCAGTGTTGTGGGCGCGCCCATCGTGCCCATGCTGACATCGCGTCTGTACGTTCCGGCCGGAGAGGCCGTGGACCGGGTCGAGGTATCCTTCGGCCCCCTGCGTACCCTGCCCGGTACATATGTGCTGGCCCATGGGACGACGCCGCGCCCCACCAGCGACCCCTCCCCGCCGCCTCCGGAGATGGCCGATTCGGCCATCTACTCCAGCGACACGCCATATCCCCGCACAACCTGGCGGCAAGGGTCGGAACAGACCCTGCATGGCTACCGCATCGTGCTCACGGACCTCTATCCGGTGCGCTATCTCCCTGCCTCGGGCATCGTACAGTATGCCGAGTCGGTCACGGTCACGATCTACGCCTCGCCGTCCAAAACCCTGGACCATGGCCGGCTGGCCCCGCGCACCGGAAGCCAGGACAAGCGATCCGTCATGGACCTCATCGACAACGGCGAGACCCTGGAGGCCGAGGGCGAAAAGACCTCGGCCGCGCCGACCGCCACGGACCGGCAATACCTGCTCATCACCACCGCCGCCCTGCAATCGGCCTTCACGCCGCTTCTAGCCCACCGGGCCTCGAGCGCGGGCGGCGGCTTCACCACCCACAGCACCACCGTGGAGACCATCGCCGCCTCCCAGACCGGACGCGATCTGGCGGAAAAGATCCGCAACTACATCAAGGCCAACTACGCCAGCCACGGCACCCGGTTCGTGGTCCTGGGCGGCGACGCCGACGGCCCCCAGGCCGGGCAGGCCGTGCCCACCCGGGGCTGCCCTGGTGCCAGCGGTACGTATTCCGACTCCTACATCCCCACGGACTACTACTACGCCTGCCTGGACGGCACCTGGGACGGCAACGGCAATGGCGTGTTCGGCGAGTCCACGGACGGCGCGGGCGGCGGGGACATCGACTGGCTGGCCGAGGTGGCCGTGGGGCGCATCCCGGCCGACACGACGGACGAAGCCCAAAACGCCATCGCCAAAATCATCGCTTATGAAACAGGCAACAACCCCTTCCGTGCCCTTTTGGTGGGGGAATATCTCGATAATACGCCGACCTGGGGTGGCGACAAAATGGACTATGTGTACGAGGCCATGACCGCCATGCCCCGGGACACCCTGTACGACCGGGATATGACCCCGAATGTCTGGACCGCCTCCACCCTGCAAACCATGCTGTCCGGCAACGCCTACAACATGATCTTCCACCTCGGCCACTCCGGGCCTCATAACAGTATGCGGCTTGTTAACAGCAGTCTGGATTCCATCACCAACCAACAGTATTTTCTTGTGTATACGCAAGGCTGCCATTCTGGCGCCTTCGACACCGGGAGTGGTAGCGAAGACAGCATCGGGGAAGACTTCCTCGTCAGGAACATGTCTAATGCATTCGCTTTTATCGGCAACTCGCGTTACGGATGGTACAACTACGGTGCAGTCGTCAATAACACTGGAAACCTTGTGCACCGCAAATTTACCGAGGCCATCTTCCAGTCCGGCATTCGCCGGTTGGGGCTTGCCAACAACCGATCAAAGATGACCCTGGATTACGCTTTGGGATATTTCCGCTGGCTCGCCATGGCGATCAATCTCATGGGCGACCCGGCAACGCCGCTGGATCTCACGACCCCCGCGACCGACATCCTTGTCGGTATCCCATCCCTGTCAGACGGATTCTCCGTGGAACACACGCAAGAGGTTCCCCTCGCCGCCTGGGTGACGACCGGCCATGGCGTCCCCCTGGTCGGCGCAGGGGTGACGGCCACGTTTTCCACTGGTGAAGCGGCGGTCGTCCTGTACGACGACGGCAGGCATAACGACGGCGCGGCTGGCGACGGGCTGTATGGCGGCGTTTGGACCCCTCGCACGGTAGCCAGCACCGTCACAGTGACCGTGACGGCGACGAAATCAGGATTTACAACTGGCAGAAGCAGCGTGCATGGCAGCGTCGCCCAGTTGAATGAATATTTCGTATCGGCCCTCTCCGGAAGTGGCGTTGGGGTGCCCGACACGACGCTGACGACGGATGCGGACGATGCGTATTTTTCAGTCCCGATCGGGTTTCCCTTCACCTTCTATGGCGAAAAGTTCACCATGGCATACATCTCCACCAATGGGACAATAAGTTTTACGGACCCGGGGTCATTCCCCTCCAACGCGAAGATTCCCAATCCAGCCGCACCGAACTATCTTATCGCCCCCTTCTGGGACGATCTCAAGGTTGACCCGGCGGTCGGTGGACGTATCAGCTATGCCACGATGGGGAGAGAGGGGGAGCGGACGTTTTATGTCACATGGGACAACATGCTTCATAAGGACGAAACGGACACAAACAATAAAATCTACTTTCAGGTGCAGCTCGATGAAATGAGCGGCGAGATCCGCATGGGCTATTATCTTTCGGACGGACAACTTTCACAAGGCGTTTCCGCCACCATCGGCATAGAAAAAAAGGACATTGGTCTTCAGTATTCCTACAACAAAGCTCCCTTCACAAGTCGTCAGGCTGGTTTGGCGTTCAGGCCCAGACCCAAAAAAGTCGTGCCCATGGCTTCGACCGAACTGCTGCTCTTGCAGTGATCGGGATTCCGGAACACCGAAAAAAACGCCCCGGCGACCATATGGCCGCCGGGGCGTTCGAATTGATTTTCGCGTCGCGGGCGGAAGGGTTTACGCCTCCATGAGTCCCTGGATGCGCGTGGTCAGCTCCCGCAACCGGTCCAGCTTCTCGTGGGCGGCCCGGGACTTCTCCCGCTCCTTCTCCACCACCTCGGCCGGGGCCCGGGAGGTGAAGCTCTCATTGTGCAGCTTTTTCTCCACCATATCCAGTTCCTTGGCCACCTTGGCCTCTTCCTTGGCCAGCCTGGCCAACTCCGAGGCGAAGTCCACGGCCCCGGCCAGGGGCACGAACAGGGCGCACCCTCCGGCCGCCGCCGTGGCCGAGGCCTTGGGCGCGGCCACGTCCGGCCCGGCCTCGAAGCCGTCCAGGCGGGCCAGGAACCGGATCAATTCGTCGCAGGCGGAGAGGTTTGCCGTCTCGGCCCCGGAGGTGGTCCGGACCAGGGCGGTCAGCTTCAGGGCCGGGGAGATGCCGAGTTCGGCCCGGATGTTGCGCACCCCCACCACCACCTGGCGCAAGAGCTCCATGGTGGCGGCGGCCGAGTCCGTGCGCAGGTGCGGCCGGGCGGCCGGGAAGGGCATCCGGGCCAGATCGGGCTCCGAGACCCCCGGCAGCCGGCTCCAGATCTCCTGGGTCACGAAGGGCATGATGGGATGCATGAGCGTCAAAAGCTCGGAAAGAACCGTCCACAACGCACGCTTGGCGGCGGCCATGCGGGCCTCGTCCCCGGAGGCCATGTCCACCTTGACCATCTCCAGGTACCAGTCGCAGAACTCGTGCCACAAAAAGCCGTACAGCTCCTGGGTGGCCTCGTTGAACCGGTATCCGGACAGGGCCCCGGCCACGGTCTCCTTCACCGTCTCCAGGCGGTCCAGGATCCAGGCGTGGGCCGGTCCGGCCTTGGCCGCCACGGCCAGGTCCACCTCCGGTATGTCCTCGCCCAGGTTCATGAGGGAGAAGCGGGCCGCGTTCCACAGTTTGTTCACGAAGTTGCGGTAGCCCTGGATGCGTTCCTCGGACAGCTTGATGTCCCGGCCCATGGCCGCAAACGAGGTCAGGGTGAAACGCAGGGCGTCGGTGCCGTAGCGGTCCACCATGACCAGGGGATCGATGACGTTGCCCGTGGACTTGCTCATCTTCTTGCCCTCGGCGTCGCGCACCAGGGCGTGGATGTAAACCTCCCGGAAGGGCACGTCGTCCCGGAAGTGCAGGCCCATCATCATCATCCGGGCCACCCAGAAAAACAGGATGTCGAAACCCGTGACCAAAACCGAGGTGGGGTAGAAGGCGCGCAACTCGGCGGTGTCATCGGGCCAGCCCAGGGTGGAAAAGGGCCACAGCGCCGAGGAGAACCAGGTGTCCAGCACGTCCTCGTCCCGGATAAGGCGCGACCCGGCGCATTTGGGACAGGACGCGGGGTCCGTGCGGGCAACGATGAGCTCCCCGCAGTCCTCGCAGGTCCAGGCCGGGATGCGGTGCCCCCACCAGATCTGGCGGGAGATGCACCAGTCGCGGATGTTGTCCAGCCAGTCGTAATAGGTCTTGGTCCACTGTTCGGGATAGATGTTCGTGCGGCCGTCTTCCACGGCCTTGCGGGCCACGGCGGCCAGGGGCCCCGTGCGCACGAACCACTGCTTGGAGACGAAGGGCTCGATGACCGTCTTGCAGCGGTAGCATTCGCCCACGTTGTGCTCGTAGTCCTTGACCGCCTCGAGCAGTCCCAGGGCTTCGAGATCCTCAAGCACCGCCTTGCGGCAGGCCACGCGGTCCAGGCCGCGATATTTCTCCGGGGCCTCGTCGTTGATGGTTCCGGACCCGTCCATGACCGAGATGCAGGCCAGGCCGTGCTTTCGGCCCAGTTCGAAATCGCTCATGTCGTGGGCCGGGGTGACCTTGAGGCAGCCCGTGCCGAATTCCCGCTCCACATAGGCGTCAGCGATGACCGGGATGGCCCGGCCGACCAGGGGCAGGACCACGGTGGCGCCGATGAGGTCCGCATAGCGCTCGTCCTCGGGATGCACGGCCACGGCCGTGTCCCCGAGCATGGTCTCGGGCCGGGTGGTGGCCACGGTGACGAAGCGGTCCGTGCCCTGCACGGGATAGCGGATGTGGTAGATTTTGGAGGCGTGGGGCGCGAATTCCACTTCCAGGTCGGCCAGGGCCGTCCGGCAGCGCGGGCACCAGTTGATGATGTAGTCGCCCCGGTAGATCAGGCCTTCCTCGTAAAGCCACACGAACACCTCGCGCACGGCCCGGGACAGGCCCTCGTCCATGGTGAAGCGCTCCCGGGTCCAGTCCACCGAGGCCCCCAGGCGCTTGATCTGGTTGACGATGCGGCCGCCGTACTGGGCCCGCCATTCCCAGACGCGCTCGATGAATTTTTCCCGGCCCAGATCCTCGCGGGTGACGCCCTCGGCGGCCAGGGCCCGCTCCACCACGTTCTGGGTGGCGATGCCCGCGTGGTCCGTCCCGGGCACCCACAAGACCTTGCGCCCCAGCTGGCGATGGAAACGGCACAGGATGTCCTGCAGGGTGATGTCCAGGGCGTGGCCCATGTGCAGGGCGCCGGTGACGTTGGGCGGCGGGATGACGATGCAGTAGGGATCCCCGGGACCGTCGGGGTCCGGGGTGAAGGTCTTGTGCTCCCGCCAATAGCCGATCCATCTGGATTCGACCTCGGCCGGTTCATACCCGCTCGGCAGCGCCTCGGTGGCCATGCTGTGCTCCTTGGGATTGCGGCAATACGCATCACGCCGAAACGCCGCCCTTACGGCAGGGGCGTTTCGGCGCGAAGAAAAGGGAACAGGGGGCCGGGCGTCAGGACGCGGCGGCCAGACGGCGGGAACGTTTTTTCAGCTTGTTGATCTTGCGCCGCAAAAGCCCCCGCTCCTTGCGCGGCATGTCCGCCCCGGCCTCGGACTTCTTGGCCCGAAGGGCCTTGGCCTGGCGTTTCATGGTCAGAATCTGTCCCTTGTAGGGGGAGATCGCGGGGCCATCCTCGCCGCCGATGCCCAGAACCTTCTTGATCTCGGCCAACAGTTCGTCCTTGCCCATGCCCGAGGCGCCGACGACCTGCGGCAGCTGCTGCATGGCCACTTCGCGCAGCTCCTTGGCGGTCATCTTCTCCAGGGGCTTTTTCAGCTCCAGTTGCATCCCTTCGCTCATGTCCTTTTCGCCTCCAGGTCCGTATTCGTCGCCTTCTTGCGGCGGCCCCCGCGCCGGGCGGGCGCCTGAAAAAAGCGCACGTATTTTTCGTAACATCGTCCGACTGGGGTGGCCGGGTCCAGCGTACCGAGCAATCCGCCCAGATTCGCCGGCCGGACGGCCCGCGGCGCATGAAAAACCGGACGCACCGCCTGCGGCGCGTCCAGGGAAACTCGCTCTCCTATCAGGTCGAACTGGACTTTGTCAAAAGCGTTCTGGCCAAGCCAGGCATGCACCCGGGCCAGAAGTTCCGGGACGGCGAAGGTCATCTCCTGCATGACCACCGGATCGTCCACCCCAAGCCGCAAGGTACCCTCGCGGTGCCCCAGGGGCCGGACGTGCCCGGCCAGCTCCTCGCCCACCACCTCGGGCCAGGCCCGGTACAGGTCCACCACCCGGCAGGCCCGCCTGGCCTCGGGGCGTCCCAGAAAGACCGCCAGGAGTTCGGCCGCCGTCTTCATGAAGCCCTCGTGCGGACAGGGGCGGGCAGCCCCGGTTCACGGACGCCTTCCGGCCGCGCCTTTTGCCAGGAGTGGAAACGGGAGGCTCCCCCGGGTCCGGCGGTCTCCCACAGGCAGCCGGGCCGGGAAGCCGCGTCGCAGCCTTTTGGAAGGTCAGGAAATGTCGTCCACCACCCGGCCGGTGTCGGCCTCGATGGTGGCCTTGGCCGCCACCGTGCGCGGCACCACGTCCGGGGCGAGGGCCTGGCTTTTCTCAACGGTTTCGACAAAGGTGCGCAGGGACTGGGAGGCGATGCTGTGACTCACCTCGCTTTGCGCCGCCAAATCCTTGAGGAACTCCAACTGCCCTTCCACGAGCTTCACGGACATACGCGACTCCTTTGTGGAGGCGGCAGACTATCAATTGGGGCCGGGCGTTGTAAAGGGACGCCCAGTCAGGATGCCGGGCCGCCGGGCCATCGCCGTCCGCCCGGAACCGCCCGATATCCGCCCGATATCCGGATGGCATCAGGCCGCAACGCATCGGGACGGCCCGCCGCCGGCCTCCGCAGCGGGCCTCTCCCCGGCCGGGTCCCGCGTCAGGGCTCGTAGTTGATGCGGCAATACTTGATGCACTGGTTCTGGGCCATGTTCAGCATGGACGCGCACCGGTTCATGACGCTGGCCTGGGCCAGGCTTGCGGCATACTCCCGGCAGATATCGAGACAGTGCCCCAGGGAGCCGGGTTCCCTCTCCAAAAGGTCGGCCAGGGGATAGCAGATGTCCATGCTGGAGCAGGTGCTGGTCTTCTCGCCGCCGCTGGCCAGGCACAGCCCGCGGAAGCTCGACAGGGACATGGTCTGCTTGCCCGCGCAACCGCTGTGCGCCGTCAGGGCCAGGAGAAGACAGGTCACCGCGAGAATGCGCATACGGACTCCGTGGGGCGCGGCGCACAACCGCGACCCGGGCTCAGAATTTCGGAAAATCGATGACGATGGGCTTGCCCGAACGCCTGGCTGCCCCGCCGTCCATCCCCACCCGGGGCATGATCTCGGCCAGAAGCCCGGCCGCCTCGGGATGGCCGGGTTCAAGGGACAGAAGCGACTGTACGGCGTCGTGGGCCTTGTCCCACTTGCGCCCGGCCACGAACAGCCGGGCCATGGCCAATAAGGCCGTGGGCGTGCCGCCGATGTGCTTGACGGCCGCCTTGAGATACGTCTCGGCCTTGCCCGGCTCTCCGGCCTCCCGGCAGGCGTCGGCCGCCGCGATGTAGGCCTGGCCGTCCCGGCGGTCGGCCTCCAGGGCCTTGTCGAAAAACGGCAGGGCGTCCATGGGGAATCCGGCCTTGGCCAAAAGCCCCCCCGCGTCGCGCCACACCCCGGGCCGCTCGGGATGGCGTTCGCACAGGGCGTTGAGCAACCGCCGGGCAGCCGGATATTCTCCGGCGGACACGGCCTGGACGGCTTGGCGCATCAGGCTCTCGGCCTCGTCCTGGGCCGCCTGCCGGGCCGCCTGGGCGGCGGTCTCCCGGGCGGCCTCGGCCTTGCCGGCCACGGAGTCGAAAAATACCGCCAGTTTCCCTTCCAGCCCCTTTTTGTAAGCCACCCGGCCCGCAGCATCCAGGGCGGCCACCTCCGGCACCCCGGCCATGGCCTCCACCAGTTCCCGCAGACGATATTCCAGCTCGATGCGCTCCCGGCCCATCACCGTCCTGTCCCCGGCCGCGCCGCGCAACGCCCCGGCCGCCGACCGCAAGGCCCGGGCGCTTTCCCCCCGCCGGGCCAGGGCCAAGGCCCTGGCGGCATCCTCTCTGATGGATTTGGCCCCTTTTGCGGCCATAGGCTGTCTCCCTCAAGCGCCACGGGGGATATGGAAGCGCCGTCTCCGGGGCGGGCAATCCCGGCCCCCTCCCCGGCGTGGCCCGCATTGCCGTCCACCGGGCCTGCATGTACGCTAAACGCACCGCCCTTCCTTTGCAAGACCGGGATGTTGCGCCCCCGATCCCCCGGGGCATGCCGCCGCTCCATGCTCCGCCCTTGAAACCACGCCTCAAAACACGTAGCGTGCCCTGGCACGGCACTTCGCCGCAAAAGGCCACGACCACCATGCCGGACACCCTGCTTTCCGTTTTCGACGTGCGCACCGCCTTCCACACCGCCGAGGGAACGGCCGTGGCCGTGGACGGCGTGAGCCTGTCCCTGGCCCGGGGCGAGACCCTGGCCGTGGTCGGCGAATCCGGGTGCGGCAAGACGGTGCTCGGGCTGTCCATCCTGGGGCTGGTGCAGCCGCCGGGACGCGTGGACGCCGGGCGGGTGCTCTTCGACGGCACGGACCTGCGCACCCTCTCCCCGGACGCCATGCGCCGGGTGCGCGGCAACCGCATCTCCATGATCTTCCAGGAGCCCATGACCTCGCTCAATCCCGTCCTGCGGGTGGGCGAGCAGATCGCCGAGGCCATCCGCCTGCATCGGGGCAAGTCCCGGCGCGAGGCCCTGGCCGAGGCCGGACGCATGCTGTCCCTGGTGGGCATCTCCGATCCCGAACGCCGCCTGGCCAGCTTTCCCCATGAGCTTTCCGGAGGCATGCGCCAGCGGGTGATGATCGCCATGGCCCTGTGCCTGTCCCCGGACCTGCTCATCGCCGACGAACCCACCACAGCCCTGGACGTCACCATCCAGAAGCAGATCCTGGCCCTCATGCTGGACCTGACCGCCGCCAAGGGCACGGCCATCCTGCTCATCACCCACAACCTAGGGGTGGTGGCCGAGACCTGCGACAACGCGGCCATCATGTATTCCGGACAGGTGGCCGAATACGGCGACGTGCCGTCGCTTTTCGCCAGCCCCCTGCATCCTTACACGGCCGGGCTGATCCGCTCCCTGCCCCGCCCGGGCGACAAAACCCGCCTGGCGGCCATTCCGGGCACGGTACCCAGCCTGACGCGGCTGCCCCGGGGCTGCCGCTTCCACCCCCGCTGCCCCCGGGCCTTCGCCCGCTGCCACAGCGAGGCCCCGCCGACATTTCGTATGGATGCCGGACGGCTGGTCCGTTGCTGGCTCCATACCGAGGCGGCCCTGGAGACCCTGCCGTGAGCGGGCTTCTTGAGGTGCGAAACCTCAGCCGCCGCTATGCCGTCCGGGGGGGCGTGCTGGGGACGGCCAGGCGCACGGTGACCGCCGTGGACGGAGTGGACCTGTCCGTGGCCCGGGGGGAGACCGTGGGGTTGGTGGGCGAATCGGGCTGCGGCAAATCCACCCTGGCCCGGTGCGTGGCCGGGCTGGAGCGACCCAGCGCCGGACGGGTGCTCTACGACGGCCGGGAGATGGACGATCCCCAGGTACGCGACAACCTGCCGCGCCTGATCCAGATGGTTTTCCAGGATCCCTTTTCCTCCCTCAACCCGCGCCGCAGCGTGGGCTTCAGCGTGGCCGAGGGGTTGTGGGCCATGGGCATGGGCGACCGGGCCGCCCGCCGGGAACGGGTCATGGAGCTCCTTGATCAGGTGGGGCTTTTGCCCGAATACGCCGACCGCTATCCGCACCAATTTTCCGGGGGCCAGCGGCAGCGGGTGGCCATCGCCCGGGCCCTGGCCACCAACCCGTCCCTGGTCATCTGCGACGAGCCGGTCTCGGCCCTGGACGTGTCCGTGCAGGCCCAGGTCATCAACCTTCTCGGCGACCTCAAGGCCCGGCTGGGACTGGCCTACCTGTTCATCTCCCATGACCTGGCCGTGGTCGGCCACATCAGCGACCGCACGGCGGTCATGTACCTGGGCCGGATCATGGAACTGGCCGCCACGGACACCATCATGGGCAGCCCGGCCCATCCCTACACCCAGGCCCTCCTGGCCGCCGCGCCCCTGCCGGACCCGGCCAGACGCCGGTCCGCCCGCACCCCCCTGGCCGGCGATGCGCCGAGCCTTTTTTCCCCGCCCCCGGGATGCGTCTTCCACCCCCGCTGTCCCGAGGCCATGCCGGAATGCGCCGTTTCGTCCCCGCAACTTCTGGAAACATCACCCGGACACTTCGTCCGTTGCCTCAAGGAGACCCCATGAACTGCCCCACCACGACGTCCCAGGCCCCCTCCAACGACCTCAACGCCGCCGTACGCGACATTTTCAAGGTGCTGGCCGCCGAGAACTGGGCCCGTTTTTATTTCGCCGTGGACCGAGACGGCCAGGTGTTCGTCGACATCCCGGCCGAACGCATCCTGGCTGCGGAAAAAACCCAGCCGCTTCTGGCCGAGTTCCTCAATGAAATCAACGCCAAGCCCACGGACTACGAGACCTCCCAGCGGGTGGTGGGGGAGTTCGTGTTCCGCAACCTTGAGGTCACCCGCTATGCCTCGGGGATCCTGGCCCAGGCCTTCGACAGCGAGGCCTTCAAGCTGGAAAACCGGCTGTTCGCCATGTGGCTGACCAGCCATGAGGCCATCATGGACGAACGGGTGCGGGAGTTGGAGGAATGGTTCGAATACTACGAGGGCTGGCGGGGCAGCGAGCAGGTGCGCCAATTCGCCGCGGGACTGGCCGGGAGCGGCAACGTGGAGAACCCCGGGGAGGGCGGCGTCCACTAGTGTCACGTCCCTTAAAAAATACGAGCGTATTTTTTAAGAAAAATCAATGGTTTTAGCTTGTTGCCTGCGAAACGCCAGATGCGCTTTTCGTGGACGCGACACGAGGCGGCCTGCGGCCTGACGCCGTCAGGGCCGGGACCAGCCCCGATCGCTCATGCACCGGTCGAAAACATTCGTCCGGGTGCTTTCTATTTTATAATTGCTGTAATAGTTGGACATCTGTCCTACGGCCGTGGGATCGAAGGACACCCGGTCCTGGATGTTGACCCGCTGCTCCAACAGATTCTCCATGTCCCGGCAATACGCGGTGTCGCTGGCCAGGCGGGCCTTGGCCAGGGACGGGTCGGTGATCTGGGAATGGACCCAGCGGTGGCCGCAGCCGCCCAGGATGCACACGGTGGCAAGGAGGAGGCACAAACGGTTCAAGGGGTTCTCCATCGGTTTTATGCATGCTTCAAGGCATTCCGGCAATTTTCCGCAAAGCGCCCTCTCTGTCAACATCATTGCCGCTCATACCCTTTCTGCCCACTTGCGGCACCCTTTCCAGGCCGGGCCGCGTCTGACGCGTTTCGCGCCTGGAACCTTTCCCCGTTCCCTTGCACCGGATGCGAAGCACTGATTGTCCCCTGCGGGTCCGTGCCGTCGCACCGAGCCGGGCTTCATACCGGGACCGACTTTCCGTACGCCGCCACGCACACAGCATAATCCATGCTTTTCATCCCCCCGCAATTTCGGAAACCATCACAGTCCGATGCCGGGGATAAAAACGTACAGCTTCATGCAAACACCCTCGTATCCTTGAGAATGTATAACCTCGGCTTCTTGCGTGAAATGCAAATATTTTCCTTGACAACATATTCGAAAATGTTCTTTACAATAAAACAGAGTCTTTGAGAAAAAACGCTATCCGGCGACGGGAGGTCACCATGGATGATTATCTGAAACAAGCCCTGGACATCGTCAAAGCCCAGGCCAGCGTACGCACCATGACCGAGGAGGAACTCACCTCCATGGTCACGAAGCTGGCCGAAGGCATCAAGAACATCAGCGAAGGCACGGCCCCGGAGGCGGAAGCCGAAGAAAAGGCCCCGATCATGGACCCCAAGAAGGCCATTCGGGAAAAGAGCATCGTGTGTCTGGAATCCGGAAAGTCCTTCAAGATTCTGACCAAGCGGCACCTGGCCAAATACGGCCTGACTCCCGCCGAATACAGGGAAAAGTGGGGCTACGCCAAGAATCTTCCCCTGGTATGCAAGGAGTTGCAACGTGAGCGCCGCAAGAAGATGAAAGAGATGAAGCTGTGGGAGAAGAGGACGAAAAAGAAGTAAGTCGGCCGGGACATCCCTCCGGCCCGGCGCGCGCGTCCCGGACCATGGCGACGGGAAAAGGGCGCGCCGGACGGCCGTATTGAAACTCCGCGACGGTCTTTCCCTAACGCGGCATGATCCTGCAACCACGGCCCTGGCGGGAAGAGGAACGCCTTCCCTGCCGGGACCGTGGTTTTGCCAGGGGTGAGCCCCGGCCGCGAGGAGCACCGTCGTGCGTTCACCCGCCTGGGCCGCACGGGCCTCGGGCGTCGCCCCCCCCCTCTCCCCTCCCCCGTCCCCTCTTTCCGGGGAGGCATCTTTTCCACGGCAGTCTGATTATTTTCACAACTAACCGGATTTTCACGATTTCACCCCAAAAAAACCGGTCTTTGCCCCTTGACTGGGGCGATTCATCGATTATCTATTTGGCGCTCTTGCACGCCAAGTGCCAGATTTTTTCGATGAAAATAAACGATACCGGGCTGTTAGGGCAATAGCGCCAGACACTTGCCAGGGAAAACGGGACCGTGGCCCCAGGCCCGCTTTGGGGTTTGCGCGGACAACCGGCCAGGCAAGCCAGCTTCTCGCGGAGAAAAGACATGCCGATCTATGAATACCGCTGCCGGGACTGCGACAAGGTTTTCGAAAAGATCCAAAGCGGCTTCGACGAACGCACGGAGGCCTGTCCGGCCTGCGGCGGGGAGTCGAAGCGGATCATCTCCAACACCTCCTTCGTGCTCAAGGGCTCGGGATGGTATGTGACCGACTATTGCAATCGCCACGGCGGGGCCGAGTCCGGCGGCAATGGCGGCAACGGCTCCACGGGCGGCAACGGCGGCAAGGGCGGCGACAGCGCCGCCGCATCCGATGCCCCGGCCCCTTCTTCCAATGCCTCAAGCGCCTCGGACGGCAAGGCCCCGGCCGCCCCGGCCTGCTCCACGTCCTGCGGCGGCGCGACGGCGGCCAAGTAGCACCGCCCCTTCGCGTTGCCGCCGACGCGAAACAGCGCCCAAAGCCTCACAATTCGAGCACGGCCGCCACGGCCCGCATGTCCAGGCGCTCTTCCACCACGTCGGCCAGCCGGGAAAGGGCCGGTTCCAGGTCGTAGGACGTGGGAACCGTCCGGGGATCCAGGCCCTTGCGGCGACGCAGGCCGTCCAGCCAGGCGCGGCGAAAGGCGTCGGCGTCGAACAGCCCGTGCAGGTACGACCCCCACACCAGCCCGTCCTGGCGGACATGCCCCAGGGCCTGGCCGTCCTCGCGGCGTACGGCCTCGGCAAGCCCCGAGGCGGCCGGACGGGTGACGCCGTGGTGGATCTCATAGCCCGCAAGGGCGCAGCCCGTGAGCAGATGCCTGGCTGTGACGAAGCGCAGGGTCTTCTCCGGGGCCAGTTCGGTGACCAGGGGCAAGAGCCCCAGCCCCGCCTCCCGCTCCCGACCCGATTCCAGGCCGGATGGGTCGCGCACCTCGTGGCCGAGCATCTGCAACCCGGCGCAGATTCCCACCACCTCGCACCGCCCCGAGGCCGCCAAGGCCAGTATCTCCCGGTCCAGGCCCGTGTCCCGCAGCCAGGCCAAATCGGCCAGGGTGTTTTTGCTGCCGGGCAGGATGAGGGCATCCGGGCCTGGACCGTCAGCCATGTCCCGGGGGCGGCGCACCAGGCGCACGGCCGTGTCCGGCTCTACCAGCAGGGCGTCGCAGTCGGTGAAGTTGGAGATATGCGGCAGATCGATCACGGCCACGTCCAGATCGGCGTCCCGGCGCACGGGCAAAAGCCCCCCGGCCTTGAGCGACACCGAATCCTCCTCGGGAAGCCCCAGGTTCGCCATGTGGGGCACCACACCCCACACCCGCTTTCCCGTCAGCCGGAAAAGGTGCTCCGGCCCGTCGCCCAGAAGGCGCGGATCGCCCCGGAACCGGTTGAGCACGAACCCGCACACCCGCTCCCGGGCGGCCTCGGGCAGAAGCTCCATGGTCCCGGCCAGGGCCGCGAGCGACCCGCCCCGGTCGATGTCGGCCACCAGGATCACCGCCGCTCCGGCATGGGCAGCCATGGCCATGTTCACGATGTCGTGGCGCATGAGGTTGATCTCGGCCGGGCTGCCCGCGCCCTCCAGGACCATGACCTCGTGGCGCGCCGCCAGGCCGTCGTAGGCCGCCGTGACCGTGGAGAAGAGCTCCCGCTTGCGGGCGAAATAGGTGCGGGCGTCCATGTTGCCCACCGGCCGGCCCATGACGATGATCTGGGAGCCGGTCTCCGAGGTGGGCTTGAGCAGCACCGGGTTCATGGCCGCCTCGGGGGCCAAGCCGCAGGCCCGGGCCTGGAGGATCTGGGCCCGGCCCATCTCCAGCCCGTCCGGGGTGACCCCGGAATTGAGCGACATGTTCTGGGCCTTGAACGGGGCCACGGACAGGCCCCGGCGATGCAGGATGCGGCACAGGGCCGCAGCCAAAACGGACTTGCCCACGTTTGAGGCCGTGCCCTGGAGCATGATGGCCGGGGTCCGGCGCGGCCGGGCTGCCCCGGGCGCCCGATGCGCCCGATGCGACAGATGCGGCCGGAGCCGGTCCGGGTCGAGCAGTCGCCCCATGGCCGCCAGCAGCCGGGCGTTGTCTTCATCGCCACGCACGGCCACCCGGAAATAGCGGCCGGACAGGCCCTCGAAATCGGCGCAGGCCCGGATGGCCAGCCCGTGCCCGGCCAGAAGCCCGTCGCGCAGGGCCACGGCCGCGTCCGGGTCACCCTCCAGACGGCACAAGAGGAAGTTGGCCCGGGACGGGAAAACCCGCACCCCGGGCAGCTCCGCCAGCCCCCCGGCCAGGGCCTCCCGCAGCCGGGCCGTCTCCTTCCGGGTGTGGTCCAGAAAGGCCGCATCCTCGAGAAAAGCCTGACCCACTGCCTGGGCCACGGCGTTGACCGGCCAGGGGGCCAGTTCCTCCCGCACCCGGCCAAGCAGGGCCGCCTCGGCGGCGCAAAGGCCCAGACGCAGGCCCGGCACGGCAAAGGACTTGGTCAGGGACAACAGCACAACCACATTGACCGGCCGCTCCCGGGTCAGGCTCACGAAGTCCGGCACGAAATCGGCAAAAGCCTCGTCCACCACGAACAGGCAGTCCGGGCGTGCAGCCGCCAGCTCCCGCAGGGGCGCGTCCGGAAAGTCCTGTCCGGTGGGGTTCTGAGGCCGCCCCAGGAAGACCAGGGCCGGGGACTCGGGCAGGGCGGCCGCCAGGGCTGCGAAATCCAGGGCGAACTCCCGCTCGGGGCGTGTGAGAAAGGCCGTCACGGCCAGCCCGGCCCGCTCGCAGGCCCGGCGGTAGTCCACATAGCAGGGGGCGGCGATGACCGCCTGGGACCAGGCCGGTCCATCCGCATGGCCTGATCTGCACCGCCCCCGGGCGGCCCGGGCCAGGGCGAAGAGCAGGTCGCTGGTGCCGTTTCCGGCTACAAGCGTCTCCCGGGCCACGCCGTAGCGGCGGCTGGCGGCGGCGACGAGCTCGGCGCTGTCCGGGTCGGGATAGCGGGTCAGTTCGGACACGGCCCGGCTGACGATTGTCCGCAGGGCCTGGGGCGGCCCAAGGGGATTCATGCTGGCCGAAAAGTCCAGGATGCCGGCCGGATCGCGGCCGCAGGAGGCGGCCAGGGCCAGGACGTGGCCGCCGTGGGTGAAGGGGGCGTCGTGGGGCATGGGGTCTTTCCGGCTGTGCCTTCCCGGCTATCTGGCCACCAGGAGCCAGAACGCGGCGAAAAGGCTTATGATGATGGCCATGATGGAGACCATGAACAGCATGTCCGGCAGGGCCGAGAACTGCTGCTCGCCCCGGTTGATGAGGCGGCGCACATAGGCGAAACGCCACCCGGCCATGACGATGACCGCCACGCCCACGGCGAAGGTTGTCAGGCTGATGGCCTCGGTGTGCAGGTGCTTGCGGGTCAGGCCCTCGAACATGGGCAGGGACTGCATCTGGCGGATGAAGAAATCGAAACGCTCGATGACGAACCCGAAGGCGAAAAGGGCCAGCCCCGTGCGGCACCAGGCCAGAAAGGTGCGCTCGTTGGCCAGGTGGTTGCGCTGCCAGGCCAAAAGCACCTGGGGGTTGGTCAGATCGAAGGCCGTGGTGGGGACGGAGCATTCTTTCATGGCGGTCTCCCTGTTCGTGGTCACTGCGAGGCCATAGCCAAAAGGGCAGACCGTGGCAAACCCGCTCCCGGGCCGCGCTGCGCACGGCATTCGCCACCCCTCCCGGATGCCCCGGCCTCACGGACCTCCCGAACTTCCCGAACTTCAAAGACGCGCCGCAAGAGTGGCGGGAGGTTCAGGCCCCGGGGCCGCGTCTGCGAAGCTCAAAGGCCCAGCAGGCGGCTGTGACGCCCACGAAGGCCCCGGCCAGGACGTCGGAGGGATAGTGCCTGAGGGCCAAGACGCGGCTGACCCCCACCACGGCCGCCAGCAGGAAAAGCGGCGCGGCCAGGCGGCGGAAGCGCAGGGCCAGGGCGGCGCACAGGGCGAAGATGCGTGTGGTGTGGCCCGACGGAAAGGAGGTGAACCCGCTTGCGGCCGTGAACCAGGTGAAGCCGTAACGGCCCTCGTTAAAGAGCAGGACAGGACGGCAGCGCCCGAACAGGAATTTCAGGCACTCCGTCAGGGCGTCGGCGGCGCACACCGCCAGGCAGATGCGCAGCAGGTCGCGGGCCCAGTCCTTCGGGGAGGGCCCAAGAAGGTTCACGGCGCTTGCCGCGAGGCCCACGGCCACAAGTGAAAAGATGAGGGTCTCACCGGCCGCGAGGCTTGCCAGCCTGGCCAGATCGAACACCGCCGTGGCCTTGAGGCCGTGGGCGAACCAGGCCGCCGGGCGGTCGAAAAAGAGGAAAGACAGGGCGACGAGCCCGGCCACGGCCAGGGCTGCCGTGACGGTTTGGTCCAGAAGCCTGCTCTTCATGATGCCTCCACGGGACGCGACCCTATCCGACCTGCCGGGCAGGGGCAAGGCGTGGCCCGTATACCATCCACCGGACGGCGGCCCCAAGACCACGCATCGCGACTGCCCGGTTCGCAGCCCGGATGAGCGTCGTGCGCCATGGCTCTGCATACCTGCCATGCCGATTCCGAAAAAAAGATATTGCCTCCCATTTCCTTTTCACCGTATGCACGTACTGCATGGATTCTGGATGTCCCCGGCATCGTTGTCCACATTTTGCACAGATTGCGGGCGGCGTTGCATGACGCGGCCGCGACGCCCGAAACAGTGAGACCATTTTCGCATTTTGACACGGGGGCCCGCCGGGGATACAAGACCCGGACCAACAGCTTCACCACTGCGCATGGGGACTCGCCGCCATGATAAAAACCCGCCGTCCGGCCCTCGTGGCCCTTTTGACCGCCTTCTGCCTGTTTTTCACCGCAGCCATGACCGCTGTGGCCGCCGAGCGTCCCGAAAAGGACCGCCAGGCCAAGGCCGCCCGCCAGGCCAAGGCCAAGACCGCCAAGGCCCCGGTCAAGGCCGAAAAAAAATCCGCCGCCCGCAAACCCAAGGCCGCGCCCGTGGCCGAGGCCCCGCCCGAGGACGGCCGCCTGGACGTGAAATCCGCCCTGCTCATGGACCTGAGCACCGGCGAAATCCTCTACGAGCAGGACGCCGACCGCCAGATCGCCCCGGCCTCCCTGACCAAGATCCTGACCCTGTACCTCGTTTTCGAGGCCATCCAGCGCGGCGACCTGCGGCCCTGGGACATGATCCCGGTCACCGAGCACGCCCCGGCCGCCGGGGGCTCCAACATGGCCCTGCATCCCGGCGAGGAGGTCAAGCTCACGGAGCTCATCAAGGGCATCGCCATCGCCTCGGCCAACGACGCCTGCGTGGCCGTGGCCGAGCGCCTGGAGCCGTCCATCCACGACTTCGTTTCCCGCATGAACCAGACCGCCGCCAGCCTGGGCATGTCCTCCACGGTCTTCAAAAATCCCAACGGCATGCCCGCCGAGGGCCAGCTGACCACGGCCCGGGACATGCTTCGGCTCTCCAGGATCTATCTGGAGCGCTTCCCCGGGGCCCTGACCATCCATTCCATGAAATATTTCAGCCACAACGAGGTCATGCGCCGCAACGCCAACACCCTGCTCGGCAAATACGACGGCGTGGACGGCCTCAAGACCGGCTTCGTCAACGCCTCGGGCTTCAACATCGTGGTCACGGCCAAGCGCGGCGACACGCGGCTTCTGGCCGTGGTCCTGGGGGCGCGCAGCCCCAAGGTGCGCGAGATCCAGACGGCCCGGCTCATCGACGAGGGTTTCAAACTGGCCGAAAAGCAGCACGGCCAGCCCGCCAAGGTTGTTGCCGCCGCCGCCCGATGACCGCCGTCCCGGGCCTTGTCGTGGCGGCCACGGCCAGCGGCCGGGGCAAGACCTCCCTGGCCGTGGGGCTTATGACCGCGCTCACCCGGCGCGGTTTCCGGGTGGCCGCCTTCAAGGCCGGACCCGACTTCCTCGACCCTCGCCATCATCAGGCGGCCACGGGCCGCGCCTCACACAACCTGGACTCCTGGATGCTCCCGGAAGCCGCCGTGCGGGCCCTCTTCGCCCGGCACGCGGCCACGGCCGATGTGGCCGTGGTGGAGGGGGTCATGGGCCTTTTCGACGGGTTTTCCGGTAGCGATGACGCCGGAAGCACGGCCCGGCTGTCCAAAATCCTGGGACTGCCCATCCTCCTGGTGGCCGACGCCAGGGCCATGGGCCGCTCGGCCGCCGCCCTGGTCAAGGGTTTTGCGGAATTCGACCCGGGTCTGGACTTTCTGGGGGTGGTCTTTAACCAGGTGGGCGGCGAGGGGCACCGGGAGATCCTGGCCCAAGCCATGCGAAGCGTCCCGGACATGCCGGTTTTGGGCTATCTGCCCCGCGACCCGGCCCTGGCCCTGCCCTCGCGGCACCTGGGGCTGTGCCCCCCGGAGGAGGACGCCGGTCACGCGGCCGTGTACGCCGCCCTGGCCGACGCCGTGGAAACGCGCCTGGACGTGGCCCGGCTGCTGGACAACCTGCCCCTGTGCGAACTGCCCGATCCCGCTCCCGCGCCGGACGGGCCGCCGCTGGTCCGGCTGGGCGTGGCCCGGGACGCGGCGTTTGGCTTTTATTACGAAGAAAACCTGCGCCTGCTGCAAGACGCCGGGGCCGGGATCGTCCCCTTCTCGCCCCTGTCCGACGCGGCCCTGCCGCCCGGCCTCGACGGCCTGTACCTGGGCGGCGGCTATCCCGAGCTCTTCGCCGCGACGCTGTCCGGCAACGCCGCCATGCGCCGGGCCGTGCTCGAATTTTGCGCCTCAGGGCGGCCGGTCTACGCCGAATGCGGCGGCTTCATGTACCTCATGGAGTCCCTGACCGACGCCGCAGGCCAGACCTTCCCCATGGCCGGGGTCTTTCCCCTGGCCGCCGTCATGGGGCCGCGCTTCGCCGCCCTGGGCTACCGGGAGGCCGTCACCCTGGCCCCGAGCCTTCTGGGCCCGGCAGGCACCACGGCCCGGGGGCATGAATTCCATTATTCTCGGCTGGCCGCCCCGCCCGGCGTCCCTCCCGGTGACGGCCCCGGCGGTAGCCCCGCACTCCGGACCATCTACGCCCTGTCCGGCCGTTCCGGTCGCCTGGACGCCCCCGAGGGCCATGCCCTGGGCAATGTCCTGGGCAGCTACGTGCACCTGCACTTCGGCAGCAACCCGGACCTGGCCCCGGCCTTTACGGCGGCCATGGCCGCCGCCCATGCCTGAGCGCCCCACCCTGCGCAGCGGCTTCACCACCGGCTCCGCGGCCTCGGCCTCGGCCAAGGCCGCCGCCCTGGCGCTTCTGGGCCTGCTTCCGGCCCAGCGCCCCTGCCCCGTGGACATCCCCCTGCCGGACGGCTCCCGCCTGACCGTGCCCGTGGCCGAGGTGGCGGACTTGCCACCATCGCCCGACACGCCAATGACGTTGGCACCGGAGACGGGACTCGCGGCCCCGGGGACCGGGACGGTCCCGCCCGCAGGACGCCTGGTCCGGGCCGTGACCGTGAAAGACGCCGGCGACGACCCCGACGTGACCCATCAGGCCCGCATCGGCTGCACCGTGGGATTCGACGCCGCCCTCCCCCCGGGGGAGGTGCACATCGAGGGCGGCCCGGGGGTGGGCGTGGTCACCCTGCCGGGGCTGCCCGTGGCCGTGGGGCGGCCGGCCATCAATCCCGGCCCCCTGGCCCAGATACGGGCCGCCCTGGCCGAGGCCGTGGGCATGGCCGGGCAAATGCCCGGCCACGGGCTGACGGCCATCATCGACGTGGAAGACGGCGAGGCCCTGGCGGTGCGGACCATGAACCCGCGCCTGGGGATCGTGGGCGGCGTCTCCATCCTGGGCACCTCGGGCATCGTCAGGCCGTTGAGCCACGAGGCCTGGAAGGGGGCTGTCAGCGAGGCCCTGGACGTGGCTCGGGCCATGGGCATCGCCCATGTGGGCCTGTCCACGGGCAGGCGCAGCGAAAAGGCCCTGCGGCGGGAGCTGCCGCAGTTGCCGGAACAGGCCTTCGTGCAGATCGCGGATTTTTTCGCCTTTTCCCTGGAAGCGGCGGCCGGAAGAGGATTTTCCGCCGTCACCCTGTGCGCCTATCCCGGCAAGCTGGTGAAGATGGCCATGGGGCTTGGCAACACCCACGCCCACCTCACGGCCACAGATTTTGCGGCCCTGGCCGGATGGTGCCGCCAGGCCGGGATTGCCGGGACGGCGTGCGCGGCCGTGGCTGCGGCCAACACCGTGCGCCACGCCTTCGCGCTGGTCCGGGACGACCCGGCCTTTCCCGGCCTGCCCCGGCTGCTGGTGCGCACGGCCCTGGCCCGGGCCCGGGACTTTGCCGGACCCGGACCGAGGCTGGAATTTCTGGCCCTGGATTTCGACGACAGCCCGCTGTGAGCCCTGCACGCCGCCTCTGCGGGCTTGGGAGACCCGCCCGTTTCCCCCGGGCCTACGGGCCGCCCAGGAGCAGATGCCGCACGGGCACGCCGGCCCCCTGCGGCATGGCCGCATGGCCCATGCCCGTACTGGCCGGGTTGTGCGGCCGTCCGTCGGCGTCAAGCTGTGGATCGGACAACAGCGACCCGGCCTCGCCGCCGATATGCGTCCGCCATTGGGCGAAATTCCCCTGGAAATCCGTGCGGCCGTCCGCAAAGACGGCGGCATGGCCGGCCTGCCAATAGCAGGTATGGTGGGTGTCCAGGGGGCCGTCCAGGCCGCTGAGGCCCCCGAGTTCCGTGGTCTGGCGAATGGACACCAGGGGTTGGTTGAGCATCGCGGATTGGCTGACGATGTTGCGGTACGAGGCCGGATTGCGGTTGGGGGGCCGGCCTGCGTACGGCTCCCAGTCCTGGAAGGTGATCCCGAAATAGATGGGGCTGTGGTAGCTTTTCGCCGTATCGACGATGGTGTTGTTATGCGCCGTGGCGTCGCGCGAGGCGTAGAACCCGATGCCTGAGCCTCCCGTGTTGCGGACCAGGTTGTACCGGGCCACGCCCCGGATGTTTTCGTAATAGCCGGGGTTTGCCGTGAGGTCGAAGTATTCCGGGCTGGTGTCGAACCCGAGCAGGATGCCCGCGCCACCGGCGTTTTCGACCAGATTGTATTCCACCACCCCGTCCGTGGCCCCGCCCTTGTGGTAGACCCCGTTGGAGCAGATGTCGTGGATGTGGTTGTAGGCCACGCGGTTGCGGTCGCCGTTGACGTTGTCGATGCCCTCGGCGTTGCAGTTTTCCGGGGTCAGTCCCACGCCGGAGTCGAAAATTTCGCAGTGTTCGATGGTGATGTCGTCGCAGTTTGGCTTGATCTTGACCACGTCGCGCTGGGAGCTGTGCAGTTTGGCGTCGGCGATGCGGATGCGCGAGGCCCCGGCCCGGTCGTTCGGGTCGCCCCAGTCCCATTTCGTCTCCGTGGACACGGCGTAGAAACCGCCCGCCACTTCGATGCATTCGAGGCTGCCGCCGTCGGAGCCGACGTAGAAATAGATCCCCGAACCTTCGCCGGTCTCCGAGCGCCGGTCCACCACGGCCCACTCCCCTGGATAGGAGCGGATGGCCACGTCTGCCACCCGGATGCGTATCTCCCGGGGTTCGGCATACGTCCCCTGCCGGACCACGATGGTGTCGCCGGGCTGGGCGGTTTCCGCCGCCCGGTACAGGGTGCGGTAGGGCGTGGCGGCGGAGCCGTTCCCGGTGACGTCGCTTCCGGACAGGGAGACGTGTCGTAGGTTGCCGGACAGGACGGCGGCGTTGCAGCGCTGCGTCCGGACCCCGATTTCGGAAAGGAAGGAGGCGGCGGCGCTTCCGGGGACCGCAACCAGGACGATGACCAGGGTCAGGGCCAAAATCGGCGGGGGGATGGTTTTCATCATGCTCCCCCGTAGCATCTTTCCAAACGATTGCAACCGGGACGCCGGGAGAGCGGGACGGGATCAGGTCAGCGACGCCGTCTCGAAGGTCATATCCGACAGGTCGGCCACAAGGAGCTTCCCGGCCAGCCGGGGCGGCCGCCCGGCCAGGATGCGCAGGGCCTCGGCGGCCTGAAGGCCCGCCGCCACCGTGACCCCGGCCGCCTGGCAGCCCAGGGCGTTTTCGGCCGGGTCGGCCGAGCCCCCCAAAATATCCCACAAGGCCGGGCCGCCGGGCAAAACCGTGGCCACGTACCCCGTGTCCCCGGCCACGGCCGCCGTCACCAGGGGAATGCCCATGTCCGCTGCCGCCCGGGCCAGGACCGGCCGATCCGTCAGCCCCCCCAGGGCGTCCACGGCCACCCGGGCCCCGGCCAGGCACTGCGCCATGCCCGCCGCGTCCAGAAAGGCCGCCCGGGCCGTGACCGTCACCGTGGGATTGATCGCCGCCGCCCGGGCCAGCGCCGCCTCGGCCTTGGGCCGCTCCAGGCGGCCGTCCTCGGCCAGGAGCTGGCGGTTCAGGTTCGACTCCTCGAAGGCGTCGCCGTCGGCCGCAACGATGGTCCCCACCCCGGTGCGCACCAGGATTTCAAGCACCGTGCCGCCGAGTCCGCCAAGCCCCACCAGGGCCGCCGTGGCCCGTAAAAGCCTGGCCTGCTCGGCGGCGGAATAGGCCGTGAAATTGCGCAGGTAGCGACCGGGCAGGATGTCCGCATCCAGGGCCAGCGCGTCCACCTCCCGGACGGGCAGGGCATGCTCCCGGGCCAGGGCGGCGGCCTGGAGACCGGGCAGCACCCGCACGGGCGTGCCGTCGGGCAGGGTGGCCTTGACGGCCCGGGCGGCGATGGCGTGGGAAAGGTCCATGTCAGCCGCCGCTTAGGGTGGGCAGGAAGGTCACGGCGTCGCCGTCGGCCAGGGGCGTCTCCAGGCTGGCGGACGCGCCGTTTCGCAGGATGGTGGTGATTTTTGCCGCGGGGAGGCCCAGGGCGGCCGCAAGATCGGCCACGCGCGCCGTCGCGGGAAGCCGCACGGCGGAGCCAGACCCGGGCTGGAAGGCGGCCAGGGTGGCCAGGCATTTGACCGTGACCGTCACGGCGCCCGAGCCGCCGGCCCCTTTGCCCACAGGCCGGTCTGGCCGGTCAGCACAGTCAGGGAGGACGGCCGCGCCGGTCACGGGTCTACTCCTCCGGCAGATCGACCCACTGCTGCAAGGCGGCGATGATCTTTCTGGCCTGGTCGCGGCTGGAGATGGCGAATTTGGACTGGGAACGGTATTCGTCGTTCTGTTTCCTGTAGCGGCGGATGATGTAGCGATCCGGGCCGTAGCCGCCGAGTTTGTTGTCCCATTGGGTGAAGCGGAAGATGATGGTGGTCCAGGCCCCCTTGGAGAGCACGACCTTGTCCAGCTCCTTGACCTTCAGAAGGCCGTCTTCCTCGTAATTGATGGTGATGTCGTCGATGGTGGCGGCCATGGATCTCCCTCAGCAGGCGGCGGATTCGTTTTGCGAGGCGCGTTCCCGGTGCTTCTCGGCCAGACGGACCTCGCGCCGGGCCTTGGCCTCGCGGTTGCGGCGGCAGTCCTCCGCCGTCTCCAGGATCAGTTCCGGGACGGGCGTGGGATGCCGGTCCTTGTCCAGGGCCACGTAGGTCAGGTAGGCCGAGCCCGTGTGGCGGACCTCGCCGGTGATCAGATCCTCGGCCTCCACCCGGACCCCGATCTCCATGGAGGTGCGCCCGGCGTGGTTGACGCTGGCCTTGAATATCACCACCTCGCCGATGAACGCGGGCTTTAAGAAGTCCATGCGGTCGAAGGAGGCCGTGACCACGGCCGAACGGCAATGGCGCATGGCCGCGATGCTTCCGGCGGTGTCGATGCACTTGAGGATGACCCCGCCGTGGACGTTGCCCGCCGGGTTGGCGTCCTGGGGCAGCATGCGTTGCAGCACCGTGGCCCGGCTTTCGGACACGGGCTTGCCGGGGCTAGTCATTGACGGAGTATCCCTTGTGGCGCATGCACTCGTCGATGATCTGCTGCTGCCGCTCCCTGGCCAGGCCGGGGTCGGTTATGGTCCCGGTGGAGACGTAGGACTGGTTCTGGCAGTCGAGGAAATCGCGTTCGGTGGCCACGCGGGTGTCGTAGTCCGGAGCGGGCCCGGCGGCACAGCCGATGGCGAAAAGGACCGTGGCCGAGGCCGCTAGGGGAAAAAGCCGACGCATGGAAGTGCTCCCGATGGCTGTGGTGTCCGTTGGCGCGCCGGCTCGACAGGATTGCCCCGGCACGTTCCCGTTTCATACCGTCGGCGGCACGGCCGGTCAACTGGGGAAACGACGGAGGGAGGCGATCCGCGACCGATCCGCCCCGCCTCATTCCAGGCCGAATTTTTTCATTTTGCGCCACAGGGAGGCCCGGTCGATCCCGAGCACCGTGGCGGTCTTGGTACGGCTGCCGCCGCAATGTCCGAGCACCCAGGCCACATGCCGCCTCTCGTTCTCCTCCAGGGTCACGGGTTCATTGGCGCACGGCCGGGCCACGCGCACGGGCTCGCCGCGTAAATCCGGGGGCAGGTGGCGGACATCGATACCCTCCCCCTCGGCCATGACTGCGGCCCGCTCGATGATGTTCTCCAGTTCGCGCACGTTGCCGGGAAAGGGATAGGCGGCGAGGATATCCATCACCTCCGGAGACATGGTCAGGCTGTCCCGGCCGAGCTTTTTGGCCATCTTGGCCAAAAAAAACCGGGACAGCAGGGCCACGTCCCCCTCGCGTTCGGACAGGGGCGGCAGGGTCAGGACGATGACGTTTAAGCGATAATAGAGATCCTGGCGAAAATGACCGGCCTCCACCTCGCGCCGCAAATCCTTGTTGGTGGCGGCCACGATGCGCACATCCACGGGAATGTCCTTTGCCCCGCCCACCCGCCGGATGACCCGCTCCTGCAGGGCCCGCAACAGCTTGACCTGCATGGCCGGGGAGGTCTCGCCCAGTTCGTCGAGAAAAAGCGTCCCCCCCGGGGCCGACTCGAAAAGTCCCTTTTTCAGGCGTACGGCCCCGGTAAAGGCCCCCGGCTCGTGCCCGAACAGCTCGTTTTCCAAAAGCTCCTCGTTGAAGGCCCCGCAGTTGACGGCCAGGAAGCGTTCTTCCCGCCGGGCGCTCAACAGGTGGAGGGTCCGGGCCACCAATTCCTTGCCCGTGCCCGTCTCCCCCAAAAGCAACACCGTGGAGTCCGTGGGAGCCACCTGGGCCACGGTGCGTTTCAAGCGCTCGATGGCCGGACAGTGCCCGATGATGGTCAACGGATCGGGCTTGTCCCGCAGCCGCTCCCGCAGGAGCTTGACCTCCTGCCTCAGCTGCCGTTTTTCCAGAGCCTTTTGCGCCAGAAGCCGAGCCTCCTCGATGCCGTAGGGTTTGGCCAGGTAGTCGTAGGCCCCCCGGCGCATGGCCGTGACCGCCGTCTCCACCGTGGGATAGCCCGTGACCACCACCACCTCCGTATCCGGCCACAGGGTCTTGGCCCTCTCCAGGACCGCAAGGCCGTCCACGCCCTCCATGATCAGATCGGTGATCACCAGATCGAACTCGTCTTTCTCAAGCTCGGCCACGGCCTCCCGGCCGCCGCTGGCCACGGTCACCCGGGCTCCGCGGCGGGAAAACACATGGGCCAGATTGGTCCGGGCGATGGGCTCGTCATCGACCACAAGGATCTTCGGCGGGAGATCGTTCACGCCGGCGCCTCCTGTTGCGGTTCGGTTCTGGCCTGAGGACAGGCCTCCCGGCCCAGGGGCAGGCGGATGACGAAGGCCGCCCCCCGGCCCGGTTCGCTCTCGGCGATGATGGTTCCGCCGTGTTTCTTGATGATTCCGAAGACCACGGAAAGCCCGAGCCCCGTGCCCTTGCCCACGTCTTTCAGGGTGAAGAAGGGATCAAATATCCGTCCCTGGTGTTCGGGGTCGATGCCGGGACCGGTGTCCTCCACGCGGATCACGGCCTGCCCGGCCGGTTCGTCGCGTTCTGCTGTCACGGTGATGGTTCCGGGATGATCCCCAATGGCCTGGGCGGCGTTCAAAAACAGGTTCAAAAAGACTTCCTGCATGCGCTGGGAATCCAGGGGCACGCACATTTCCTCCGGCACCCGGCGGGCGATGTCCACGTCGGCCGGAAGCTGGGCCGAGACCAACCCTACGCAGCGCTCCACCAGGTCACCCAGTCGCGTGGGCTTCATGGTGAATTCGTTTTCCCGGGAGAATTCCAAAAGACCTTTGACGATGTCCCGGGAGCGCAACACCTCATGATGGATGTTGTCGAGCATTTGGGCCACGAAGGCGTCGTTTTTGCCGATGTCCTCCTCCAAAAGGATCTGACAGGAGGTGGAGATGTTGTTGAGGGGGTTATTGAGCTGATGGGCGATGCCGGAGGTCAGAACCCCCAGGGAAGCCAGTTTTTTTTCCTGCAAAAGCTGGTTTTGACGTTTGTCGAGTTCCTTGATCATGCGGTTCAGGGCCTTGACCACGTCCCGGGTTTCATCACGCCCAGGCGGCAGGTCGATGGCCTGAAAATGCCCCGTGGCCACCTGGCGGGTGGTGTCTTCGATCAGATGCAGGGCGATGATGATGCGACGGCCCACGACCCAGGAAAATCCGATGCCCAAAAAAATCAGGGTCAGGGTGGAAAACAGGAGTTGACGCTTGAGGTTGTCCACGATGTGCAGGATGCCGTCGCGTTGCACCTGTTTGATGCGCCGGGAGGTGGCCACCAGTTCCCGGCCCTGTTCGCGAAGCGCGGCCTGGGCCTTTTCCACGGCCGTGGGCGGCGTGGAGCCGGCCGTCTCGGCCAACTGTGCGGCGGCGTCACGGTAGGCGATCAACTGGTCGCGCAGTCCGATGAAATCGGCCTCGCCCTTGGCCGGGGCCTGCCCCGTGGCATCCGGGGAGATGATGCCCCGGATGATGTCCAGGCTCTTGCCCACGAAACGTAGGCTTTCCCGATAATCCTCGTCCATGGCGTAGAGCAGGTAGTTTTTCTCGTAGCGGCGCACCTCAAGGATGTCGTTGCTCAGGTCGTCCACCACCTCGGCCAGGCGCAGGGCCTCGCCGATGCGCAACAGGTGGTCGTAGGAGATGCTGCCCAGGAGGCCCATCCCCGCAAAGGCCACCACGATGCTCATGACGATCTTTTGGCGGATGTTCATGCTCCTGCCTCCGAACGGGCCCCACCGGCGGCGTCAAAGGCTGCGGCCAGGGCCTGGCGCACCTCGGACACCAGGACGATGCGCGGCAGGGCGGCCATGCTCCGGCCGGCCTCCTCCACCTCGGCGGCGTTTTCCGCGGGCAACACCACGCTGGTGATCCCGGCCCGCACGGCGGCCAACAGTTTCTCGCGCACCCCGGCCACCCGCAGCACCCGGCCGGAAAGGGATATCTCGCCGGAAAAGGCCATGTTCTGCGGCGCGGGCCGGCCGGAAAGCAGGGAAAACAGGGCCACGGCCATGGTCAGGCCGGCCGAGGGACCGTCTTTGGACACGCCCCCGGCCGGGATGTGGATGTGGATGTCGTGTTCGGCAAAAAAACCAGGGTCGATGCCGAAGTCCACGGCGTTGCTGCGCAGATGGCTCAGGGCGATCTGCCCGGACTCCTTGAGCACCTCGCCAAGCGACCCCGTGAGCAACAGCCGGCTGGCCCCGCGCATGCGCGAGACCTCCACGGACACGATCTCCCCGCCCGTCTCGGACCACACCAACCCCACGGCCTCGCCGATCTGGGGGCCGTGCCCGGCGGCCTCGTGCCTGAACCGGGGCGGGCCGAGCAGGGCGGCGGCCATCTCCGGCGCGACCTCGCCCGTGAATCCGGCCCTGCCCTCGCTCAGGCACACCCGGGCGATTTTGCGGCACACCCGGGCGATCTCCCGCTCAAGCCCGCGTACCCCGGCCTCATTGGTGTAGCCGCGTATGATGCCTTCGAGAGCCTCCCGGGTGAATTCGGGATACGGATGGGTCAGGCCGTGCTCGCGAAGCTGGCGCGGCACCAGGAACCGGGAGGCGATCTCGATTTTCTCCTCCTCGGAATAGCCGCTAAACGGCACCACCTCCATGCGGTCCAGGACCGGCCCGGCCAAGCGCTCGGTGGAATTGGCCGTGGCGATGAAAAACACACCGGACAGGTCGAAGGGCACTTCCATGTACCGGTCCACGAAACGGCAGTTCTGCTCCGGATCCAGGATCTCGAGCAAGGCCTGGGCCGGATCGCCTTTGACGTCTCGGCCGATCTTGTCCACCTCGTCGAGCATAAAGACCGGATTGCGCACCGAAAGCCCGCGCAGGGCGGAAATCACACGGCCGGGCAAAGCCCCCACATAGGTCCGGCGATGGCCGCGAAGCTCCGCATCGTCGCGCAGGTCCGCCAGGGACATGCGGGTGAACGTCCGGCCCATGGCCTGGGCGATGGCCATGCCCACCGAGGTCTTGCCCACTCCGGGCGGCCCCACGAAGCACAAAATGGGGGCGCGCGACACGGCCTCGGCCGGGCGCTTCTCCAGAATGCCGCGTACCGAAGTCCGAAATTCGTCCAGGTCAATGGGCTTGGTCAGGTAGTGCACCGCCCCGGTTTTGATGGCCCGCACCGCGGTATCCACGGTGGCGAACCCGGTGACGATCATGATTTTCGTGGCCGGGGAGACCTCCTTGGCCTTGTCGAGCAACTGCAGGCCGTCCATGCGATCCATCTTGAGATCGGTGACGATAAGGTCGAACTCGAAACGGCGCACCCGCTCCAGGGCGGCTTGGCCGTTCTCGGCCGTCTCCACCCTGTAGCCTTCCCGAAGCAGCACATGGCGCAGATTCTCCCGGGCGATGGGTTCGTCGTCCACCACCAGGATCCAGGCCTCGCGATTCTGGCGCATGGTCCGGGAGGCCAGGTGCTCCAGGATGCGGTCCTTGATCTGCCCAAGCCTGGCATGGCTGGCGTCCAGCACGGCCTCGGCCCGCTCCAGGTCCAGATTGTCCGGGGTGACCGCATTCCACGGCAACGACAACAGCAATTCCACATAATTTATGGAAATGGCGTATTCCGCAACCGAAGGGTCGGTGTTGGCAAGCTTCGCCAGCTCCGCATCCACGGCCTCCCGGGCGGCCTGTGGCAGTTCGGCCGCCCGGGCCCGTTCGGCAAGCCCTTGCGGTCCTGGCGCGGCGGCCTGCTGCGCCTCGTCGTTTTTCCGGAAGAAGATCATGTCCGGGCTCCCTCTCCGGCCTGACCGGAGATGCGTTGCGCAAACGAACGTCCGTTGCAAATATGAACGTCTTCCAGCATTTCTTTTCTTTCCATAAATTCAGCAAGATACATTGCAATCTACCCTCGCATGCTCGTTTTTGCAACATCCCCGGGACGCCAAAGGGCTCCGGGCTTCGCTCTTTTATACCACAAAAACAAGGTGTTACGCTGACAATCGGATTTGGCACGCCGCTTGTTAAGGCTGGGTGATTGCAACTTTCAAACCGGAGGAATGGCATGGGCAGCCTGCGTCATGCGGTGGAATCGACCTTTGCGGTGGTGGCTTACGCCGAACGGAATATGGACAGCGAGGCAAAGCGGATGATGGATGAGGACGGCGACGCCCCCCGGCCTCGAAAACGGGCCGAATGCCGGATGGCGGGGCAGACCCGCCGCAAGGGATTGCGGGCGGATTAGCTCATGAGCGGTGAACGTCCCAAACATTCCCCAACCCCGCCGTCCCGTCGCCTGGGACTCGGTGCCCGCCCCCCGAGGGGAGTCCGGGTGGACCGGGTTCCCCTGCGGGTGCGCCTGGACGACTACGCCGAGGCGCTGACCCTGGCCGAATCCGGGGAACTGCTCCTGGCCGGAAAAATCATCGCCCGGCGCGGCCAGGGCCGGAAACGGATCATCGTCCTCGGCCGGGGCCGTTCTTTTTCCGCACGACTTTCCGAATACGCCCTGCATCTGGCCGCCAGACTGGGGTATGGCCTGGTGTTTCTCAGCGTCGGGTCTCCCGCCGACGCTGATGACCATACTCCGGCCATGCGTCGTGTCATGCGCGAATCCTTTGCCTTCGCCGCCTCGGAGGCCGCCAGGCCTTTTTTGCTCAAAGCCCTGGAACTGGGCGTCGAGGCCGGACACATGGTCCACTTCGGAGACTCCGGGGAGGCTGTCCGTGCGGTCAGCGACGGCCTGCACCGGGTGAAACTCATCTTGAGCGACCCGGGAAACGGCGCGGACGCGGGGTGCGTGGCCCCGGCCGCCGTGTTCACCGTGTCCTGAGGCCGGGCGCACGGCATCCGCCCGTTTTGACGAATCCGCCCCGGCACGGGGTGAAAACTCCATGGAGGATCGAATCATGGCACAGACCAAACCTGCGGCGAAGCCCATAAAAAAGACAATTTTCTACGGCCTGGCGACCCTCGGCCTATATGCCGGGGTCTTCAGCCACGCTGACGTCCTGGCGGCCCGGTTTTCCCAGGGGGCCCTCTGGGCCGCCGGCCCCATCGTCACGGTGTTCGCCTTTTCCTGGGCGCACGGCTCGTTCGCCTCGAACCTGTGGGCCTGTCTGGGGATCACGGCCGGCAAGCGGGCCGCCAGGCGTCCCGACGTGCAGCCTGCCGCCCGCCCCCGCGTCCGGGCCACCCTCAACGCCTGATGCCGCGCCGCGAGATCGCGTGGGGAGGGGCGTTGCGGAAATCACGTCAGCCACGGTGTTTTCCCTAAAAATAGCCCCCAGTTTTTCAATGCGGCAACACCCAACCGACGCCAGGAGGATCAAGGATCATGGATACGCTTTTGCTCGATGCGACAAAATTCATCACGCTCACCCCTGAGAACATCACGTTTTTGTTCATCGTGGGATTCATCGGCGGTCTTGTCAGCGGATTTATCGGCTCCGGCGGGGCCTTCGTGCTCACCCCGGGCATGATGAGCCTGGGGGTTCCGGGCACGGTGGCCGTGGCCAGCAACATGTGCCACAAGTTTCCCAAGGCCCTGGTCGGGGCCATCAAGCGCTTCAAATACGGCCAGGTGGACGTCAAGCTCGGGCTCATCATGGCCGCCTCGGCCGGAGTAGGCGTGCAGGTGGGCATCATGCTGCAAAACGCCATCCTGTCCCGCTGGGGACAGGCCGGAAGCGACCTGTACGTGAGCCTGTCCTTTGTGGCCGTCCTGGTGATCGTTGGCGGCTACGTGCTGCGCGACGCCGTCACCAGCTCCCGGCAGGGCGGCGGCGAACAGGTGGCTCCCCTGGCCAAACGCCTCCAGGCCATCGAGCTGTGGCCCATGATGACGTTCAAGACGGCCGGAATGCGCATCTCGTTCTGGTTCACGGTGCCGGTGGGGTTCGCCACGGGCATGCTGGCCGCCACCATCGCCGTGGGCGGCTTCATCGGCGTGCCGGGCATGATCTACGTACTGGGCGCGTCGAGCCTGGTGGGTTCGGCCACGGAGCTGGTCATCGCCTTCGTCATGGGCCTTTTCGGATCCATCAACTGGGCCATGCAGGGCATGGTGGACATCCGTCTGGTGCTCATCATCCTGGGCGGCTCGCTCCTGGGCGTGCAGCTCGGGGCCATCGGCACCACCTATGTTCGCGAACACATGATCAAGGTGGTCATGGCCACGATCATGCTGGTGGTGGCTGTCAGCCGGGGCATCGCCGTTCCCAAGTACCTGGCCAAACTCGGGATCATGGATGTAAGCGAACAGACGTTGTGGATCTTGGACAAGGCCAGCTTCGTGATCATGTGCGCGGCGCTTTTGATCGGTGCGGTGATCATTTTGGGCAGTATGTGGAAGGCCAAACGCGCCGAACGCGGCGAGGCCATGGGAAATGCATAAGTGACCATGGGACGGGCTGCGGCCTGTTCCTCCGAAAATCGCCCGAGGGTTGATCGTCGCCTCCACGATCACGCCACGCCCCGGCCAGGAACCCGCCTTCCGGCCGGGGCGCGGTGTTTCCCTCCCCCCGGCTCGGGTCGTGGCCTCGAAATGCGTATTTGCGGATTTCGAACATAACTCTCTAAAAAATTATACTTTTCTTAAAGATACTGGCATGTTTTTCAAGAGACGCGGCACGAACGCCCGGCCGGGCGCCACACGGGAAAAAAAAGAGCCGCGTCCCTTGATATTTCTTCCCGCTTATGCCCTACTGTATGGGCGTCAAAGGCCTCTCCCTCCTCAATCCTCCTGCGTGCGTACCGGAGGCGATCATGAGCAGGGCCGAACGGATCGTGACCTCCCTCCTTTCCAAGGCCGGGATCACCGTCAACGGGCCGCATTCCTGCGACATCCGCGTCCACAACCCAAAACTGTACTCCCGCATCCTGCGCGACAGGAGCCTGGGCCTGGGCGAGGCCTACATGGAAGGCTGGTGGGACTGCGCCTGCCTGGACGGGCTGTTTCGCCGCCTGTGCGCCGCCGAACTGGACGCCTGGGCCCAAAAAAGCCTGCCGCTGGCCTTCGACCTGTTCCTGGAGCGGCTTTTCAACCGCCAGTCGCGGGACAAATCCAAGGATGTGGCCCGGCGGCACTACGACCTGGGCAACGACATGTTTTTGTCCTGGCTCGACCCCGACAACCAGTACAGCTGCGCCTATTTCACCGGGACCGACGACCTGGAGACGGCCCAGAGGCAGAAACTCGACCTCATCCGCCGCAAGCTCGGCATCCGGCCCGGAGAGACCGTCCTGGACATCGGATGCGGCTGGGGCGGCCTGGCCGCATACCTGGCCGAACACTGCGGCTGCACGGTCACCGGCGTGAACATCTCCCATGAGCAGGCGGCCCACGCCGCACGGTGCGCCAGGCAGCGGGGCCTTGCGGTGGAGATCGTCGAACGCGACTACCGCGACCTCACGGGCCAATTCGACAAGGTCGTCTCCGTGGGCATGTTCGAACATGTGGGCCAGAAAAACCACCGGACCTTCATGCGGGCCGTCAGCAGCCGCCTGCGGGACGGCGGGACGTTCCTTTTGCATACCATCGCCTCCAACGTCTCGGCCGTCGGCTGCGATCCCTTCATCCGCAAATACATCTTTCCCGGCGGCTCCCTGCCCTCCCTGGCCCAGATCGCCCGGGCCGCCGAGGGGTTTTTCGTCGTCGAGGACGCCCACAACCTGGCCCCCCACTACGACAAGACGCTCATGGCCTGGAACGAGCGTTTCCAGGCCGCCTGGCCGGGGCTGCGGCAACGGTTCCCGGAGGGTTTCCGGCGCATGTGGGAATATTATCTGTTGTCCTGCGCCGGAGCCTTCCGGGCCCGGGCCCTGCAACTGTGGCAACTGGTCATGACCAAGCCCGGCACGCCGCAGCCGCCGTGCCGGGTGGCATAAGGCGCAGGCCCCGCCGCCGGCAGCCTCTGCGCCGGTGGCCGGGCATGCACAAGGCCGGAAAACGCCTGAAGACGCCATGTGGCGAGGCTTGCCACGAACCGGATTTCCGCTGACATCTCCCGCACAGGCTTTTTTCTTTCCGAAAAGCGTACTATGCTTCCCGCCGGATGCACGGCCATCCCTTGCTTGTCAAAGCCATACCGGCTCCCCGCCACCCCGGCCAGGGCCAGAACGCAACGCAACCCTGACCATATGGAGTTGCCCTTGTTGCCCGTAACGAGTGAAATCCACCTGTATTGCGATGTCATAAGCCTGGACCCCCTGATCATCGTGGGATTCGGCTCACCAAGCCCCAACCAGCCTGCGTTGACGTTGAGCCATGCGTTACGGCATAAAAAAGTATATTACATACTGTGGTCATGGTGGACACTGCAGGACAATGCCGAACTCTTCAGGACGGTGAACAGCTATTATCATCTACAGGAATACTATCCGCAACACGACATACACATCATGACCAACGACCACGTCGACACGCTTCTTCTTGAAAAATGCAAAATAAACTCATCGTTTTGCCATCAAAACGCCTTCCTCGACCAACGCATATTCACCATCAAAAATGAACCAATGAAGGAATATGACGCCATATACAACGCAAGACTTGACAGGTTCAAGCGACACACACTTGCTTCGAAACTGAACAATGTCGGCCTGATATACTATTCCCCGGCAAAGGAAAAACAGGAAGGCCTCGCTTATAAAGAGGAGCTCAAGAGACATCTTCCAAATGCTGTTTTTCTGAATGAACATCCCGAGACAGGCGTTGACAGATTTTTATCCTCACAGGACATATGCCTGCTCTACAACAAATCAAAAGTTGGATTGTGCCTTTCCGCACTTGAAGGAGGGATGTACGCTGCGACAGAATACTTGTTGTGTGGCCTCCCTGTCGTCAGCACGCACAATGTCGGGGGGAGGGATTACTTCCTGCATCAAGACTTCTCACGCCTCGTCGCCCCGGAGCCCTCGGCCGTTGCCGATGCAACGTACAGCCTGATTTCAGAAAACATCCCCCCCAAAGAGATCAGACACTGCACCTTGCTGAAAATGCTCAAGCAGAGACAGGTTTTCATGGATCACGTCCAAACCATTTTCGACAAGGAAAACGCCGGAAGAAACTTCGCCGACGAATGGGACGTGGCTTTCAAGAACAAGCTCTTGGTATGGGGCATCCCGAACTGGCAGGTGCTTGAATACATCCGGGCCAATGAAGGACACAAGGGGCCGCTCAAAACGCCGCTTACCCGGCGCTACGGCGTGACGGTCCCGGACGATTTCAAATGGGACTGAGAGGCGGATGTATCGGCGAGGTTCCCTGGGCCGCCCGCCGCCCATAAGCGTCGGTCCGGCGCGCCTACTTCACGGCGGCGATCTTGGCCAGGGCCGCGAAGCACTCCTCCAGGGGGGCGGGCTCGCCCACGTCCTGGCGCAGGTAGATGCCGATGGGGCCGATCATGGCCAGGGCCCGGTCGATGTCCGGGTTGGAGCCCTTGGCGTAGGCCCCGATGTTCACCATGTCCTCCACCCGGCGGTAGGTGGCCAAAAGCCGGATCAGCACCTTGCCCGCCTCGCGCTGCTCGGGCGTGGTCACGTCCGTGCGCAGGCGGCTGATGCTTTTTAGGACGTCGATGGCCGGGAAATGGCCCTGGTCGGCCAGATCCCGGGTGAGCACGATGTGGCCGTCGAGGATGGACCGGGTGGCGTCGGCGATGGGTTCGGTGAAGTCGTCGCCGTCCACCAGCACGGTGTAGATGCCGGTGATGGAGCCGGACTTGTTTTTTCCGGCCCGCTCCAGAAGCTTGGGCAGGTGGGCGAAGACCGAGGGCGTATAGCCCCTGGTGGTGGGCGGCTCCCCGGCCGCCAGCCCCACCTCGCGCCCGGCCATGGCGAAGCGGGTCACGGAGTCCATCATCAGGATCACGTCGGCGCCCTCGTCCCGGAAATACTCGGCCATGGCCGTGGCCGCGTAGGCCGCGCGCATGCGGATAAGCGGGCTTTGGTCCGAGGTGGCGACGACCAGCACCGACCGGGCCAGCCCCTCGGGCCCCAGATCCTTTTCGATGAATTCCAAGACCTCCCGGCCGCGTTCGCCCACAAGCCCGATGACGTTGACGTCGGCCTTGGTGCCCCGGGCGATCATGCCCATGAGCGTCGATTTCCCGACGCCCGACCCGGCCATGATGCCCACCCGCTGCCCCTTGCCGAGCGTCAAAAGGCCGTTGATGGCCCGCACCCCGACATCCAGGGGCTCGGCGATGCGCGGCCGTTCCAGGGGACTGGGGGGCTCGGCGAAAATGGGACGGAATTTCCGGGGAAAAATGGGGCCGATCTCGTCGATGGGATTGCCGAAGGCGTCCACGGTGCGGCCCAGGAAACGGTGCCCCACGGGCATAAGCGGCGGGGTGGAGGTGTTTTTGATGAGCGTGCCGGGACTGATGCCGCGCATGTCGCCGTAGGGCATGAAAAGGCAGGCGCCGTCGCGAAATCCCACCACCTCGGCCGGAATCTCCGTGCCCCGGGCGTCGTCGGGCATGAGCCGGCACACGGAGCCAACCGGGGCCTTGATGCCCCGGCCCTCGGCGATAAGCCCCACCACCTTGCTCACCTTGCCGAAGGTCTGGGCGGGTTGCAGATCGGACAGGATGCTGACCAGGGCCCTGGCGTCAAGCTCCATGGACGTCGTCCTTGGCCTCGCCATCGGCTTCGGGACGCGCGGAAAGCTGGTCGAAGATGCGCGCCACCTCGGCAAAGCGGTTGTCGACAGTGTTGTCCACCATGCCGTCGCGGCTCTCCAGGCGCACCCCCCCGGGCAAAAGGGCGGCGTCGCCCCGCACATGCCAGCGCTCGAGCCCCTGGCGGGCATGGGCGGCCCGCTGTAAAAGCTCCTCGATCATGGGCGCGTCGTCGGGATGCACGATGACGGAGAGCCCGGTGCGGCTGTCGATGAGGTCCAGGGCCTCCTCCAGGAGCGAGGCCAGGATCTCCCGGCGGGCGTCGGTGAGGAGGATGCCGAAGGATTTTTCCAGGGCCAGGCGCAACAGCGCGACGAAATCCTGACGATAGCCGTGCCACAGGGTCTTGCGATCCCCCTGGATGGCGGCCAGGGTCTCGCCGAAGGCCTGGCTCATCTCGCTTAGATGGGTCTCGAACTGGGACTGGGCCTCGGCGGCGCCCTGGGCCAGTCCCTCCTCCCTGGCCGCGGCGCGTATCCGCTCGGCCTCGGCCATGGCCTGGGCGAGAACCTCCTTGGCCATGTCCTGGGCCTTGGCCTTGGTGCGCTCCCAGAATTCGGCCTCCATGCGCTCGAAGGGGAACGGCGTCCGCCGGGCCTCGATCTCGGCCACGGTGGTCTCCTGGGGACCGGCGGCGCCGATGCCCATGACCACCCGGCCCGTGGCCGACGGGATGCCCCGGGAGGCGTTAGACGAAGACATCCCCGCCTCCGCGCCCGATGGCGATCTTGCCTTCGGCCTCCAGGCGGCGCACGGTCTTGACCACGTTCTGCTGGGAGCTTTCCACGTCGGACAGCTTGACCGGCCCCATGATTTCCAGATCTTCCTGGATCATGGTGGCGGCCCGCTCGGAGAGGTTCTTGAAGAACTTTTCCTTGAGCTCGTCGCTGGCGCCCTTTAGGGCCTGGGTCAGCTCCTCGTTGGACACCTCCTTCAAGAGCTCGCGGATGGCCCGGTCGTCCAGGGCCTTGATGTCCTCGAACACGAACATGAGGTTGCGGATGTCTTCGGCCATCTGGGCGGACTCCTCCTCGATCTCCGAGAGGACTTCCTCCTCGGTGGCCCGGTCCACGGCGTTTAATATCTCGGCCACGGCCGTGACTCCGCCCACCTTCTTGCCTTCCTTGCCGCCCATGGCGATGAGCTGGTTTTGCAGAACCTTGTCCACCTCCATGAGCATTTCCTCGGCCACGGCCTCCAGGCGCGACAGGCGCATGAGCACTTCGGCCCGCACGCCCGAGGGCAGGTTCTGGAGGAGTTCGGCGGCCTGATCCGGGTGCAGGTGGCCGAGGATGAGGGCCAGGGTCTGGGGATGTTCGTTGCGAAGTATCTGGGCCAGGATGCGCGGGCTGACGTTGCCGAGCTCCTGGAAGGGCGTGGGCCCGGTGTCGATCTCAAGGGAATCGAGGATGTACTTGGCCGTGTCCGCATCCAGGGTCTTACCCAGAAGCTGCCGGACCTGATCCGGCCCGCCAACCACCATCTCCTTGCCGAACTGCATGTTCTCGTTGAATTCGTGGACGATCTCCTCGACCTGCTCCTTGGGCACGGTGTCCATTTCGAGCATGGCCTTGGAGATGCGCGCGATGTCCCGGCGATCCAGGCGCTTGAACACCTCGCCGGTGAACTTGTCGCCAAGGGCCAGGCACAGCACGGCGGTTTTCTGGGGACCGGAAAAAGAGGCCATGACGCCCTACGCCTCCTGCTTGAGCCAGCTTTTGAGCACGGTGATGGACTGCTCCACGTTTTCCTCGAAAAGTTGCAGGGCCAGGGCCTTGGCCAGCTCGAACCGCTTGGACTCCTCCAAGGCGGGGCTGTATTCCTCTTCTTCGGGTTCTCCCAGGGCCATGCGGGCCTCTCCTTCAGGCAGACGATCCAGGGTTTCGATGCCTTCCTCCGACACCCGGGGCCGGATCAGGGCCATGACCACGGGCCGTACCACCAGGATCAGGAACAGGAAGATCAGAAGACCGTTCAGGAAAGGCTTGCCCAGCCGCTGGGCGTATTCCAGCATGGTCTCCATCAGGCTCGGTTCGCCGGAGAGGTCCGGGGAGCCGAACTCGAAGCTCGACACCTCCACCTCGTCGCCGCGCCCGGGGTTCACGCCCGCCGCCCTGGACACCAGGGCCCGGATGCGCTCCAGCTCCTCGGCCTTGCGCGGGGTGAAGACCGGCACGTCCGACCCTTCGGGCGTGGCGTACGTCCCGTCCACGATAACCGCGATGGTTTGGCGATTCAAGCCTCCCATGGAGGTGACGATGTTTTGTTCTTCCTTGTTGATCTCGTAGTTGGTGGTGCGATTTTCCCGGTTGGACTTCTGGGTGGACTCGGTGCCGGAAAAGCCGTCGCCGCGAAAGTTGGTGTTGGGCACGGCCGCGCCGCCCTGAGGGGTGGTGATGGCCGCATCCTCGACCATGGCCGAACCAGAGGTGGATTCCTCGCTGCGCTGCTCGCTACGCACCACGGTGGCGTCGGGATCGTAGGTCTCCTTGCGGATGGTGCGCTGGTTGAAGTCCAGCTCGGCGTTGACCTTGACCATGGCCCGGCCGGGGCCCACGATGGGCGTGAGCAGTTGCTCGATGCGGTTTTCCAGGTTGGCTTCGTAGGTGTTCTTGTATTCCAGCTGGGAGGTGGTCATGCCTTCCAGGGTGCTGTCCCCGGAGGGCTGGTACAGCACCAGGCCGTTGGTGTCGGTGATGGTCACCCGGTCGGGGGTCAGCCCCTCCACGGACATGGCCACCAGATTGACGATGCCCAGAAGCTGCTTGTTGTCCAGGCGCTGCCCCGTCTTCAGGGTCAGGACCACCGAGGCCGAGGCGGGCTTCTGGTCTTCGATGAAAAGGCTCTTGTGGGGCAGGACCAGATGGATGCGTACCTTTTCCACCTGGGGGAACTCGCCGATGGTCCGGGACAGTTCGCCCTGCATGGCCCGCTGGTAGTTGATGCGCTGCACGAAATCCGTCTGGCCGACCTTGAGTTCGTCGAACAGCTCGAAGCCTACGCCCGTTCCGTGCATGACCCCTTCCCCGGCGATGCGCAGGCGCTGCTCGTAGACCATGTCCTCGGGCACCAGGAGGGTCGTGCCATTATCCTGGATTTTATAGGGAATCTTGGAAGCCGCAAGCTGCTCCGTCACCCGGGCGGCGTCTTCCGGGGACAGCCGGGAATACAGCACCCGGTATTCCACCTGGTTGAGAAAATAGAGCATGAGCAGGAAGGCCAGGATCACCGAGGCCGCCAACCCGCCGACCATGATGCGTTGGGCCAGGGTGCGGTCGGACCAGAAGCTGGCGATCTTTTCCCAATATTTGGCGATGGCTGGGGGCATGCGTCTTCTCCGGAAGCGGTCGGGTTACAGGAAATGTCGGCCTAAAACGACATCTTCACCAGTTCTTTGTACGTCTCCATGACCTTGCTGCGCACGGCGGTGGTCATGCCCATGGCCACACTGGCCTTTTGCAGATGGATCATCAGTTCATGGACGTTTTGGGTCTCGCCCGAGGCGAAGGACTGGATCATGTCCGCCTTTTTCGTCTCCATGGCGTTGACGTTCTCAATGGAGCTTTGCAGGGTGTCCATGAAGGACCGGCCGGGCTTTTCGGGCTTGGACAGGCTTTCGGCGACCTTGGAGTCGATGCGGCCGGCCGAGGCCAGGGCGTTTTTGTAGGCGGAAATCGCCACAGGGGAGATGGCCATGGGATTTCTCCTTTATCTTCCGATTTCCAAGGCCTTGGTGAACATGGACTTGGTGGTGCTGATGGAGGCCGCATTGGCCTCGTAGGACCGCATGGTGGTGATCATGTTGGCCATCTCCTCCACCACGTTGATGTCGGGATAGGCCACATAGCCGTTTTCGTCGGCGTCGGGATGCCCGGGCTCGAAGACCAGGCGGGGGGGGCGGTTGTCGTTGACCACGCCCGTGACCTTGACCCCGGAGAGATCCCGGTCCAGGGCGCTCTGCATGGCCTTGGAAAAAGGGGTGTCCACGGGGGTGGATTCGAAGACCACGCTTTTGCGCTGATACGGCCCCTCGCCGTTGACCGTCTTGGTGGAACGGATATTGGCCAGGTTCATGGAAATGACGTTCAGGTTGGTGCGCTGGGCGCTCAATGCCGACGAGCCGATGTCCAGTGCGGTCATGAAGTCCATGTTACTTGCCTCCCTCGGAGATGATTTTCTGCATGCCCTCGAAGCTGCGCCGGGCAATGTCCGACAGGGCGTTGTACATGAGCGTATTTTTGGCCATCACGGCCATTTCCTTGTCCATGTCCACGGCGTCGAGCCCGGCCACGACCTTGGGCTTCCATTTTTTCGACAGCTCGCCCTCGAAGTTTGACGCATCGAACGCCGCCGGAATGTGGCCGCTCGCCGTGCGGGTCATCCTTCCCTTGCCGTCGCGGTCCAGGGCCTTTTGCAACTCGCCTTCGAAGTCCAGCTTTCTGGCCTTGTAGGCCGGGATATCCATGTTCGCCAGGTTGGACATGACGACATTTTGACGTTCCAGGTGCAGGTCGAGCACCTTCCCCACCAGGCCCACGTTGTCCGGAAACAAGGATTTCATCGGTATTTCCCCCCTCTCGGGCTTCACGCCGCCCCGGTTACCCGGCATGGCGTCCGGCGTGATTCGCAGGGCACAAAGCAATTCCCGTTCCACGCACATAACATCATGAAAAAACATATTATTTTTTTGTCACGCCGCACCCCGGCCTCCCGCCCGGCCTGCACGGCGAAAGAGGAAGATTCTTCTCGTGGCACAGGCGTTGCATGGCTCGGCTTGCCCGGAAAAAACGGGTCCCGGAACGCGCTTTCCGGGCGGACAAGGGAAGGGGAACGGGGAGACGTTCCTTCGGCCGTCCCGGCCAGGGACGGCGAAAAGAGGTGCGGACCAGACAATGCACGGACGCAGGCCGCAGACCTCGAATGCCACGGAGGGGACACGCAATGAGCGGTCAACTGGATTACGAAATCAACAAGGAACTCGGCGAGTGCTACCTGTTCATGGGCGACCTGGACAAGGCCGAGGAATATTACCACAAAGCCATGGGCGACGACGGCGTCTACGCCGAACCGCACCTGGGCCTGGCCACCATCGCCGTGCAGCGCGGCGAACTGGATCTGGCCATGGGGCATTACCGGAAGGCGGCCGACCTGGAGCCCGGCGACCGGTCTTATGCGGGCATGGCGCTCATCGAAATGGAACGCGGCGAGACCGAGGCCGCCTTCACCCATTTCGGCATGGCCCTGGCCGTCAATCCGGAAAATTTGGTGGCCCTTTTCGGGATGGTGCGCCTGGCCTACGCCAACGGCCGCGTGCAGGACGCCCTGCCCCACCTCAAGGACTACCTGACCGTGGATCCCCTGAAAAACGAAGTGCGCTTCACCCTGGCCGGATGCCTCATGACCCTGGGCAGGCATGAAGAGGCCCGGGAGCAGCTGCAGACCATCCTGGAGCAGGAGCCGGGCAACCAGCCGGCCATGGAGCTTTCGGAGCAGCTCCGCCAGGTCGCAGCCTAGCGCCCGCCGTCACGCCACGGTTCCCAAAGGACGGCGGCCTGCGGAAAACGGCGCCCGAGGCGGATCGCCCCGCCAAAAAGACGCTTCCGTTCCGCCACCGTGCCGGTACGAACCGCGCGACCGCGACATCTCTCCCCTCCCCGTTCGGGTTCCGACCCCCGAGGCAGCGCGTCCGGGGGCCGGAAGCCGATATTTGGCACACGGGGCGACTTGCCAAGCCGGGCCGAATTTGGCAGTGCCTTTCCAAAAGACACAAGAGGAACGGCATGGACCTTCTGCCCATACGGCGCGCCCTTTTGAGCGTCACGGACAAGACCGGACTGGTGGCTTTCGCGGAGTTCCTGCAGCGCGGCGGCGTGGAGCTGGTCTCCACCGGCGGCACCCGCAAGGCCCTACAGGACGCCGGGCTGGCCGTCACCTCCGTCAGCCGGGTGACGGGATTCCCCGAAATCCTCGACGGCCGGGTCAAGACCCTGCACCCCCACATCCACGCCGGGATACTGGCCGACAAGGACAATCCCGAGCACCGGCGCACCCTGGCCAAGCACCAGCTGGCAGCCTTCGACCTGGTGTGCGTCAATCTCTACAATTTCGCCCAGGCCCTTACGGCCGGGCTGTCGCTTTCCGGCATGGTGGAGCGCATCGACATCGGCGGCCCGACGCTCCTTCGGGCCTCGGCCAAGAATTTCCAGAGCGTCCTGGTGGTTCCCGGCCCGGAACACTATGCCCGGGTGGAACGGGAGCTGACGGGCAAGGATTTCCATGCCGGCCTGCCGTTGCGCAAAGACATGGCCGCCGCCACGTTCAAGCTGACCTCGGAATACGACGCCATGATCGCCTCCTACATGGCCCGCTGACCGCGCCGCAAACCATAACCGGGACACCGCCATCGCCTCCAAGGTCCAGGGAAACACCACGGGCTTGAAGCCCAGCCAGTTGCGCGCCGTGGAACGCCTCCTGACCCGCCGCTATCCGGGCCAGGGCGGCTACACCCTCGAACAGGCCCGGGAGCTGGCGGCCCTAAGCGCCGGGATCGGCCGCCAGATCGGGCTGCTCATCGACCGCAAGGGCCGGCCGAGCATGGTCATCGTGGGCGAGCAAAAGGGCATCTACATCCCCGAGCTGGCCCGCTCCCGCATGGGCGCCGGACGCCTGCGGGGCCTGCGCCTGCTGCACACCCACCTCTCCGAGGAGCCCCTGTCGGAAGAAGACCTGACGGACATGCTCTTTTTGCGCCTGGACAGCGTGGCCGCCCTGACCGTGGACCGGATGGCCGCGCCGCGCACCCTTTTCGCCGCCCATCTCCTGCCGCCTGCGGCCTCCAGGGAACCCTACCGCCTCCTGCCCCCGGCCGACTGGGACAAGGTGGACACGGACTTCACGGCCCAGGCCGCGGCCCTCGAGGACGAGCTGGCCCGGGAGGGGGAAAGCCTGGCCGCCCCGGGAAAGGCCGGCCGGGAGCAGGCGGTCTTGGTGTGCGTCTCGGACGCGCCCCGGGAGGACATGGAGGCCTCCCTGGACGAACTGGCCGCCCTGGCCGACACGGCCGGACTTGCCGTGGCGGACCGGGTGGTGCAGCGGGTGGCCCGGGTCAATCCCAAGTTCATCCTGGGCAAGGGCAAGCTGGCCGAGATCGAGATCCTGGCCCTGCGCAGCGGGGCCGGGACGCTTTTATTCGACAACGAGCTGGCCCCGGGCCAGATCCGCAACCTGGCCGAGGTCACCCAGTTGAAGGTGCTGGACCGCACCCAGCTCATCCTGGACATCTTCGCCCAAAACGCCCGCACCCGCTCCGGCAAGCTCCAGGTGGAGATGGCCCAGCTCAAATATCTCCAGCCCCGGCTGGTCAAGCAGGACCGGGCCATGTCCCGGCTCATGGGCGGCATCGGCGGCCGGGGCCCGGGCGAGACCAAGCTCGAGATCGACCGCCGGCGCATAAGGGAGCGCATCGCACGCATCAAAAACGAGCTCTCCGGCCTGCGCACGCGCCGGGCCGCGGCCCGGGCCGGGCGATCCGGGGCCGGGCTGCCGGTGGTCTCGCTCGTGGGCTACACCAACGCCGGGAAATCCACCCTGCTCAACACCCTCACCGGCTCCGACGTCCTGGCCGAAAACCGCCTGTTCGCCACCCTGGACCCCACCACCCGGCGGCTGCGGTTCCCCAGCGAGCGCGAGGTCATCCTGACCGACACCGTGGGGTTTATCCGCGAACTGCCCAAGGAACTCATGGAGGCCTTCCGGGCCACCCTCGAAGAGCTGGAGTCGGCGGACCTGCTGGTGCAGGTGGCCGACGCCTCCCACCGCGAGGTGCTGCACCAGATACGGGCCGTGGAGGACATCCTGCACGACCTGGGGCTCGACACCATCCCCCGCATCCTGGTCATGAACAAGTGGGACCGGATGGAGGAAGCGGCCGGGCGCGAACTGCTGTCGCGCTTCCCCGGGGCCATCCCGGTGTCGGCCCTGTCCCGGGAGGGGCTCAACCCCCTGGTGACGGAGATCCTGCGGCGCGCGCCCTTCGGGGGCGGCGTAGTGGCCCGGGACGTGGAAGGCGGCGGCATCTGGTGCGATCCTCCCGACGCCATGCAGTGACGCCGGGGCGTCCGGGTCCGGCCGGCCTTGACCGCCGCCGCCGTTCCCGGCACAACGCGTCGTGGCGACTGTGCCCGGCCCAGGCCCGTCCCCGCAGCGGACGGCGTCGGGAGCGGCCTTGACGTATGCCGGGAATCCCTCTATTTTTTTCATCATGCGGCAGACTCCGACCGCCGCGCACCATGCGATGAAGACACATCCCAACCCCGAAGACGGGACCACCGCCGGTGTTTCACCCGATGACCAGCCCTATGCGGCCGCGCTGGTGGCCAGGCAGCCCGTTTTCGACAAATCCAAAAAGGTCCGCGGCTACGAGCTGCTGTTCCGGGACAGTCCCGAAGCGGTGTGCGCCAGCATTGCCGACCAGTGCATGGCCACCATGACGGTCATTGCCGACGCCTATGTCTGCCTGGGCCCGGACATGGCGGCGGAACCCAAGATCATGGTCAATTTCAGCCGGGCGGGCATCCTGGCCCAGCTCCCCTATGCCCTGCCGCCGGGACGCACGGTGGTGGAGTTCGGGGAATGCTTCCTGCCCGACGCCGAGCTTCTGGCCGCCATCAAAAAGCTCAAGTCCGACGGCTATCTGATGTGCCTGGACGGCTTCCGGGAGACGGGAGGCTGCGAGCCGCTCCTGGCCCTGGCCGACATCATCAAGGTCGACGTGCTGGACCAGTCCCCGGGCGAGGTGGCGGACATCCTCGACCTGGTGGGGAAAAACGGCCCCATCCTACTGGCCAAACGGGTGGAGACGGCCGGGCTGTTCGACATGGCCCGAGCCATGGGATTTTCCTGGTTCCAGGGCTTTTTCTTCCAGCGCCCCGAACTGGTGCCCGGACGCAAGCTGCCCTCCAACCAACAGTCACGGCTCAGGCTGTTCCGGCTCATCGAGCGCGAGGACATGGATGTCGGCAATCTGGCCGAGATCATCCAGTCCGACGTGTCCATCAGCTACCGCCTCCTGGCCCTGCTCAATTCGGCGGCCTTCGGGCTGTCCCAGAAGGTGGACTCCATCGAACGGGCCATCGTCGTGCTCGGCTGGAAGCCCCTGCGCAACTGGTTGCGGGTGGTCATCTTCACCGATCTGGCCCCCCGTGGGAAATCCCGGGAGCTCTCCTTCGCCTCGGTGTTGCGCGGGCGGTTCATGGAGCTTTCGGCCGAGAGGCATTTCTCCGGCGTCTCGCCCTCCGGACTGTTTCTGCTGGGGCTTTTCTCCCTGCTCGACGCCATGCTCGACCTGCCCATGTCCGAGATCGTGACCTCCCTGCCCCTCGACGAGGAGCTCAAGGAGGCCTTGTGCGGCGAACGCAACGCCTATACCGACTGGCTGGAACTGGCCGCCTGCTTCGAAACGGCGGACTGGAAACGCCTGGACGCCTTCGTGGAGGCCCTCGGCCTGGACCCGGCCCTGGTGGCCAGATGCTACCACGAGGCCTTGGGCTGGACCAATTCCTTTTTCATGAACACCGTCTGAGCCTTGCGGAGGACCATGACCACCCCCCCGGACCTCGCGAACATCTCCGTCCTGTACGTCGAGGACGACCCCGTTTCCGTCGCCCTGGTCCGGACCGCCATCGCCGGCCGGGTGGGAGCCCTGCATGTGGCGGAAAACGGGCGCGACGGGCTCATGGCCTTCGTGCGTTTCGCCCCCGATGTGGTGATCACCGACGTGCGCATGCCCAAGATGGACGGCATCGCCATGGCCGCGGCCATGCGCGAGATGCGCCTGGATGTCCCCATCATCGTCACCACCTCCCTGGACGACCCCGAGCTGTTGCGCAAGGCCATCCGCATCGGCATCGGCAGCTACCTGCTCAAACCCATCAATCCGAAGGAACTGCTGGACGTGCTGGGCCGGTTTTCCGAAGCGGCCCGCCACCGCCTGGAGTTCGACAAGCAAAAACGCCTCAACGAACTGCTCTTGGACAGCCTGCCCAATCCGGCCATGCTCGTGGATCGCAGGCAAGGCCGAATCCTGTCGGCCAACGGGTTCGCCGGACGTCTGGGCCTGGCCCCTGGCGCGGCCATGGCCGACACGTCCTTCGCGCAGGTTTTTTCCCGCGCCGTACACGGCTCCCAGTTGGACGACTTCCATTCCGGGGCCCATGTGGATTTTCCCGGCGTTGCCGCCTTTGACCGCCTGTGGGACGTCAACATCGACCCCGTCACCGACTCCCTGGTGCTGTTTTTCGCCGTGGACATCACCGAACGGCAACGCATCAAAGAGGAACTGCAGCGGGAAAAAGCCTTCATCGCAGCCATCCTGGAAAATTCCCACGACGGCATCGCCGTGGCCGACGCGGGCGGCCAGGTCAAGTTCGTCAGCCCCGGCATGCACCGCCTCTTCGGCTTCGCCTTGCCGGAGATGACCCCGCTGCCCGGCTGGGCCGCAACGGTCATCTCCGACGAGGCCGAGCGCGCCCTCTTCCTCGGCATGTGGCAGGGAAAACCGGGACGCGAGGACGGCGACCACATCTTTTCCATCCTGCACAAGACCGGCGAACGCCGTTTCTGCCGCATCCAGACCTCGCGCATGCCCGGCGGCGACATCGTCATAAACGGCCAGGACGTCACCGGCATCAAGCTGGCCGAGGAACGCATCCGACACATGGCCCTGCACGACGCCCTGACCGGGCTGCCCAACCGGCAACTTCTCCAGGACCGTCTCCAGACCGCCCTGTCCTCGGGGAAACGCCGCGGCACGACCACGGCGGTCCTGTACATCGACCTGGACCGTTTCAAGGACATCAACGACGCCCACGGCCACGACGCCGGGGACGAGGCCCTGCGGCACGCGGCCGGGCAGCTTACCCGGTGCCTGCGCGAGGCCGACACCGTGGCCCGCATGGGCGGGGACGAATTCGTGGTCGTTTTGCCCGATCTGGGCCGGAAGGAGGCGGCGGCCGAGGTGGCCGGGCGCATCCTCGAAACCCTTTCCTGCCCGCTGACCATCGAAGGCCGCCGCCATGTGATGGGGGCCAGCATCGGCATCGGCCTGCACCCCCAGGACGGCCTGTTCCCGGACGAAATCCTGCGCAAGGCCGACCGGGCCATGTTCGAAACAAAAAAACGCGGCGGCATGGGCTTCAAATTCTTCACGGAGCAAGCCTGACCGGAGCCCGCCCGGCCCGGCCGAACCGCTCCCGGCGGCGGGAGAAACGCCCAAAAATAACGCATCGGCCCGCAACGCCTGGCGTTGCGGGCCGGCTTCCTTCCGGCATGCCGGAAGCGGGTTCAGGCGCTACTTCCCGCCGTGGCGGGGGGTGCCGGACAGGCCGAAATCGTTCGGCGGCACCACGTCGTTGATGTTCAAGGCCCGGGACTTTTCAAGGCTCTTCCTGGCGTTCGCCTCATCGCCCAGCCGCATGTAGGCGATGCCCCGGTTGTAATAGGCATGGCTCAGATAATCCACGCACAGGTTCCCCTTGGCGATGGCCTCGCTCAAAAGGGCCACGGCCTCCTGGTTCTTTCCGGCATAGAGGGCGTCGGAACCCTTGGCGTACAATCCCATGCCCACCGCGTCGGAGCACTTCCACCATTTCCCCTTGCCCCCAGCCTTGCCCCCGCCGGTCGTGCCCATGACCACGTACTCGGCGGCGTCCACCTTGCCGTCCTTGTTCAGGTCGATGATGGCGAAGACCTCGACGGTCAGTTTGGGATTGAAAATCACCATTTCTTCAAAAACGATGCCTCCATCCTTGTTCTGGTCCACATTTCCAAACGGGGGTTTCTGCCATGCATGCCCCGAGGCCGCCACGGCCAACACAAAGACAACGGCAAGACCTGCAATCGCCTTTTTCATGTCCTCCTCCTTCGTTTCGGGGATGTACCGATTTCAAACCCTCTCCCCCAGATGAATACGGCCCACATCCTGTATTACAAAAAAACCTCTCCATGCCAACGCCCCGGAAGCCGGAACACCCGCGAAAGGTGCAAAAATCCGGAAACAAAAAAAAGCGGGCCGTTTCCGGCCCGCCGCGTGGCAAAAACGATGCAGGGCAGTTCAAGCCCGCCGCACGCTGATGTTCAATTGGGGCGGGGGGCATTCCCCGGCGCCAGGCGGGCCAGGGTATCCGGCTTGACAATACGGTCGTTCTGCTCGGTCACGTAATATTCGATGAGCGACTGCCACAGGCGATATCCGCCCGGCTTGAGATGCACCCCGTCCGAGGTCAGCTCCTTGTTGAGGGAGCCTCCGGACAAAAAATGCGAATGCAGGTCGACATAGATGCAGCTCTGGTAACGCCCGCACAAGGCCTCCAGGCCCTTGTTGAACTCCATGATCTTGTCGTTGCTCAAATCCTTGCGATTCACCACGGGCAGAACGCTTTGCACGAAAATCATGGTCTGCGGGGAATCGGCGCTTATCCGCTCCACGATTTTTCCGTAACGATCCAAAATGACGGACAAATCGCTGTGAATCTCGTTGATGCCCTCCAGAATGAAAATCTTGTCGGGATGCAAACCGAGGACGGACTGCAAGGAAGAGAGAATCTTCGACGTGTTGTTGCTGACGGCGCCTTTGTTGATGACGTCTTTGAAACAGCCCATGTACTTCCATCCGGCCGTCTGGCTGCTGCCGAGGAACACAACCGTGGCATTTGCCCGGCTTGCGCACAATGCAAAAAAAACGAGCGCCACGGCAAATACGCGGACGCATCTTTCCCTGGACATATCTTTTCGTTCCTCCCCCGGATATTTCGCATGGAACCGACCCCCGTCAGCCCCCGGCGAAACTGAAAATGCGTGTAGCACGGCCCCACGGCATTGGAAAGGGGGTTGCAGGAAGATATTTTCATCAATCATTCAAGAATGATAGATGCGAAATTCGACCCGGCCTCCGGCCGCATTTCCCGGGATCGGCCACGGATCTGAATCGGGCCTCGTGCGGGATGTTTGACGGCCCCGCCGATCACGGATAGGGGGAAGATATCGGGAATGCAGGCAAAACCCCGCAGGCACGCCCCTGGGCCGGGCCTGGGGCCAGGAACGCACCACCGCCCAGACCGGAGGCCCGGCGTGTCCCAGAGAGGCAAGACCCCTCGATCCCCGAAAACCGTGTCCCGCATCTTGGAACTGTTCGGTTCCCTGCGGGAACTCACCAGCCTCGACGCCATCCTCGAGCGCATCCTGTCCGAGGCCAGGGCGCTTTGCCAAGCCGAGGCCGGAACGGTTTTTTTGCGGGAGGGGGACCGGCTGGGATTCAGCTACGTGCAAAACGATCGCCTGTCCGGGGCCGACGACGTGACCGAGCGCGTGTACCAGACCGCCTCCCTGCCCATCGACGAATCCTCCATCGCCGGATACGCGGCCCTCATGGGCCAAACCGTGGTCATCGAGGACGCCTGGGCCATTCCCGACGACGCGCCCTATCACTTCAACATCGATTTCGACAAACGCTCCGGCTTCCGCACCCGCTCCATCCTGTCCCTGCCCGTGGTCAACTCCCGGGGGACGGTGGTGGCCGTAATGCAGCTCATCAACGCCGCCGGGCCGCGCGGCAAGCCCGGGCCGTTTTCCCCGGAGGCGGCCGACTACGCGGCCCTGCTGGCGCATCATGCCGCTGCGGCCATCGAGGCCGGGCTCATGACCCGGGAGATGGTGCTGCGCATGGTGCGCATGGCCGAATTGCGCGACCCCTCGGAAACCGGGCCCCACGCCCAGCGGGTGGGGGCCTATGCGGCGGAGATCTATCAGGCCCTGGCCCGGGCCCGGGGGGTGGGACCGGGAGTCTTGAAACGGACCAAGGACCGCCTGTCCGTGGCGGCCATGCTGCACGACGTGGGTAAGGTGGGCATTCCCGACGGCATCCTGATGAAGCCCGGCCCCCTGACCCCCGAGGAGCGGGTCATCATGTGCGGCCACACCTGGCACGGGGCGGCCCTTTTCCGCGATCCGGCCTCGGAGTTGGACGCCATGGCTGCGGACATCGCCGCCCATCATCACCAGCGTTTCGACGGCACGGGATATCCGGCCTGTGCCGGCGTCCCGCCCGCTGCGGGACGCCGGGGCCTGCCGAACCTGTCCGTCCAGCCGGGCCAGCCGGGCTCCGAGAATACGGAGGGCCTGCGGCCCCTGGCCGGGCGGGCCATCCCCCTGGCGGCGCGCATCGTGGGCCTGGCCGACGTCTACGACGCCCTGGTCTCCCGGCGGGTCTACAAGCCGGCCTGGCCCGACGACCAGGCCAGGGCCCACATCGCCAGGGAATCCGGCGGCCACTTCGATCCCGAGGTGGTGCGGGCCTTTTTCTCCCTGGGCGGGGTGGTCAGGGCCATCCGGGAGCGCTTTCCCGACCCCTAGGCCGCCCTACTTCTTCACGGCCGCAAGGCCGGCATAATAGGCGGCCAGATCCGGCAGATCGGCCTCCGCCACCTTCTGCATGATGGTGATCATGGCCTTGTTCGTCCCCTGTCCGGCCTTGTAGGCCTGCATTTTGGCCATCAGGTCCGCCGTGGACATGCCGTTCAAATCCCCCCGGGACTTGTGGCACGAACACCCCTTGGCCAGGGCCTCGCCCTTGGCCGCATCCCCGGCCAGGGCCGCCCCGGCCAGAGACAGACCCAACGCCGCAGCCACGATGCATGCCCCCGCTTTGACCGTCATATGCCCCTCCTGTGTTTTCCGGGCCGCAGGCGGCATATGCCCCGCCCGGCCCGCGTCGTTTCGGCACTTTGCTCCATGCCGGCATACACCCGCCGCCACCGGGCTGCAAACCGGAAACCTGCCTGCGGACGCCAAAACGACTTTCCTGTTTGCATTTGCCCATGATCCGGCTAGAATCCGTCCATGACGGCCACGAGCGGCCGGCACAGCCATGCCCATTTCCCAAAAGGACCAGCCCCTTATGAAAAAGGCCTTGCTCTTCGCCGCCCTGGCGATCGCCTGCCTGCCCGCCCAAGCCCCGGCCCTGGACTACGAGCCGCGCCTCGTGGCCATCATGAATACCATCGTCAAGTATTACGACAACGAGGCCCGCAAGCTCGAAGACGAAATCATCCGGCTTCTTCCGATCCACGACCGGGACAAGAAAAGCGCCGAGAATGAAAAGCTGACCTTTCTGTTCCACACCCACCAGAAGGTCACCGTCTGCCTGACGAACATCCTCGACGTCCTGTACGTCTACATCAAGCTCAGCAATTATACCGACAACGACCTCAACGATTATATCATCAAAAGGATTCGCAACAACGTCGTTTTTCTCAACAACATGCTCTACTTCCTCTCCCTCAAGAACCAGGAAATCGAACTCAAGGCCACCCTTGAGGTGCAGAAGCTCTACGAGAACTATCTGCTCCAGCTGACCACCGTCCTCTACGACATCAACCGAGAACTGGCCGCCATCCCCCGGGAGTAGCTCCCTCGGCTGGCCGTGGGATCCGGCGTCATGGCACACGGCGAACGGTACGGGCTTTCCATTCGAACCCAGCTTTTGAGCGTGACCGCCCTGGTCTGCGCCGGGTTCGTGGCCATGGCCGTGCTGACGTTCTATTCTTTTGGGCATATCCAGGATCTCACCCGGACGGCCATCCACCGGGACATGGCGGAGATGACCCGGAACGCCCGCATCGGGCGGCTTTTCTCCGAGAGCTACGCCTCCGTGGGGCTGCTTTTCAGCGCCTTCTCCCCGGACGAGGCCTCCCTGCGCAAGGAGGGAGACCGCATCGTCGCCTCCTGCCTGTCGCTTTTGGAGGAAGACCCCGCCCCGGAAATCAAGACCGCCATTGCCGGATTCGCCCGCTCCCTGGAGGTGATCATCGAGGATCTCGTCCAGGCCTCGGGGGCGCTCGGCATGGCCGCCCAGGCCAGATCCGGGACGCATCTGGCCCTGGACCGCCTCACCGGGGCGATACAGGACGTCCTGCACACGGACGGCCGGTTCCGGGAAAACGGCGCGGGGACGCACCTGGACACGGCGGGTCTGGGCATGGAGGTGGACGCACCGGGCGCACAGGACGCACAGAACGCACCGGGCGCCGTGCTGGCCGGCGTGCGCGAGAAGCTGGTCCTGGCCGACACCCTGCTCAGCCGCGTCGATCTCGAAAACGCCAGGGATCCGTCCCGGGCCCTGGCCCTGCTGGAAGAGATCCAGGACGCCCTCCCCCAGTTTGCGGCGCTGGGGGAAACCGTCGCCGTCCGGGCCCGGGAGGCGGCGGACGCCCTGGCGGGCTACAAAAACGCCGCCCGCATCCTGTCCTCCTCCCTCTCGGATCTGGCGGTGGGCATGGACGGCCTCAAGCATTCCAAGGACGGGGCCATGGCCGTCATGGAAGGCCTGGACGCGCGCAACACCGAAACCACCCTGGCCGTGCAAAACGAGATCGCGGGCATCATCGACTCCACCCGGCGCATGGTGTTTTTCTCCACGGCCGGCATGGTGGCCGTCTTGCTCGCGACCATGGGATTTTTCATCAAACGCATCGTCAACCAGCCCCTGCGGGACATTTTGCGCGGCATCGAGTCCCTGCGCGCCGGCAACCTCGAAACGCCGGTGCGCCTGAACCGTTCCGACGAGTGGGGGCGCATCGAGGAGGCCTTAAACACCCTGGCCCGAGATCTTTCCAGTTCCTATTCGGCCATCCGGGAATCGGAAAAAAACTACCGCGACATCTTTGAGAAGGCCTCGGAGGGCATCTTCCAGACCACGCCCCTGGGGCGTTTCTACAGCGCCAACCCGGCCATGGCCCGCATCCTCAACTACGACTCCCCCCAGGAGCTTCTGGCCCAGGCCAAGGACATCGGCAAGGAGCTGTTCACCAGCACCGGGGACTGGGAGGCCCTGGTCCAGGGCCTTTTGGCCGCAGGCGAGGTCCGCGGCTTCGAAACCCGCCTGCAGCGCAAGGACGCCGTGGTCATCTGGGTCTCCATCAACGCCCACACCATCCTCGACGCCGCCGGGGACATCCTCTATTTCGAGGGAACGGTGACCGACATCACCGCCCGCAAGCGCGCCGAACGGCGGCTGGACGTGCTCATCCGGCACTTAAAGACCGCCGTGGTGGACCGCACCCGCAAGCTGTCCGTCAAGGCCGCCGAACTCGAGGCGGCCAACCGCAGCCTCACCGAACTCGACCACATGAAATCGGCCTTCCTGTCCTCGGTCTCCCACGAACTGCGCACCCCCCTGACCTCCATCCTGGGGTTTTCCAAGCTCATCCTCAAGGACTTCGAGCGGGCCTTTTTGCCCACCGCCCAGACCGATCCGGACACGGCAAACCGGGCCGGGCGCATCGTCCACAATCTGGAAATCATCGCCAACGAGGGCGAACGCCTGACCCGGCTCATCAACGACGTGCTCGACCTAAGCCGCATCGAGTCCGGCCGCATGATCTGGAACGACCAGGCCGTGGATCCGTCCGAGATCCTGGCCCGATCCGTGGACGCCGTGCGCGGCCAGTTCGACGGCAATCCCCTGGTGCGCCTGACCGTGGCCCTGCCAGACGATCTCCCGGCCATCCGCGTGGACCCCGACCGGCTCATCCAGGTGGCCATCAACCTCCTGCACAACGCGGCCAAGTTCACGCCCTCGGGCGAGGTGCGCCTCACGGCCAGGCACCTGGCCGGGGAAAACGTCCTGCGGGTGCGGGTGGAGGATACGGGGGTGGGTGTCGCCCCGGAAAACCTGGAGCGCATTTTCGACAAGTTCCAGCAGGTCAAATCCGGCCCGACCCTGGAGGACAAGCCCCGGGGGACGGGACTTGGCCTGTCCATCTGCCGCCAGATCGTCAACCACTACGGCGGCCGCATCTGGGCCGAATCCACGCCGGGTCAGGGAACCCGGGTCACTTTCGACCTTCCCCTGGCCCCGCCGCACTCCCCAAAGCCCGCCGCCGGGTGACGCTCGGCGGGCAGCCGGATCACTGACCGGTCGAGGCGTCTTTCACGACGGCCTCCCCCCGGCCCGTGGCCGCGTCCAAACCCGAAACGGCGCCCAAGGCGACGCCCGGGGCGCGGCCGGCACGGCCGTGCCGCCCTGGCCTTTTGCCGGGGACGAAGGTGGTGTGCAGAAAACGGCGGTCGAAAAGATACAGGGGGTCGGAGGCCACGGCGTCCGGCACCAGATGCCGCCGCCGGTAGCCCAGTTCCCGGAAAAAACGGATGGCCCGGCCCCGGTGGCCGGTTTCCCCGGCGGCCAAAAGGGCCGCGTCCCGGCGGCATCGCGAGCCGGACATGACGCGCAGGGTGCGGCGGCAAAACCCCCGGCGCAGGAGGATGGCCTTGACCCGGCGGTATTCGCGGTAGCGGCTGGCCGCGTCGGCCTGGCACAGGCCCGCCGCCGTCAGCCAGCCCGTGGCCATGGCGGAAAGCAGAAAGCCCCCGGCGGCAAGCCCCCGCTCGAAGGCCTCGTATCCGGCCCCGCCGAAAAATCCCGCCGCGCACAGGGCCAGGACCGTCGACAGGTGGGGGAAGGGCGCGGCCCGCAGATAGCGCGACGCCCGCCGGGCCCAGGGCGGCCCCCCGGAATCGGCCGGAACCGGCGACATGCGCCCCCTCTGTCTGCGATCCGTGACCATGGCCGTCATATTCCCCGTCTATTCCGCCAACATCCGCAGTTTCCCGGCCAGATCGGCCAATTCGCCCACGGCGTCGGCCGACTCCACCATGCCCTCGGCGGTCTCGGCCGAGATGCGGCTGACCTCGTCCATGGCCGCGCTGACGTGCTCGCTGGCCGCCGACTGTTCCTCGGCCGAGGCCGCGATGGAACGCACCTGGTCGGCCGTGGCCGTGACCAGTTCCACGATGTCCGTCAGATAGCCGCCGGACTGCTGGGCCATGCGCGTGCTTTCGCTGATCTCCCGGGCCGCGCCCTGGGTGGCCTCCATGTTCTCGGCGGCGCCGCGCTGGATGTCGGCCACAGCCGTTTCCACTTCCTTGGTGGCGGTCATGGTCTTTTCGGCCAGCTTGCGCACCTCGTCGGCCACCACGGCGAAGCCGCGCCCGGCCTCCCCGGCCCGGGCGGCCTCGATGGCGGCATTGAGGGCCAAAAGATTGGTCTGGTCGGCGATGTCGCTTATGACCCCGATGATGCGACCGATGCCCTGGGCCTTCTCTCCCAGCCCCTCCATCTTGTCCCGCAGGGACAAGACCTGCTGCTCCACGGCGGCGATGGAGGCCACGGCCTTTTGCACCACCCGGGCCCCCTCCTCGGCCTTGGTCCGGGCGCTGGTGGCGTTTTGGGCGGCCTCGGCGGCGTTCTTGGCCACCTCCAGGACGGCGGCGTTCATCTGGCCCATGGCCGTGGCCGTCTCGCCCACCCGGCGGCTTTGCCGCTCGGAGCCCTGGCGCACCTCGTCCACCTGGCCGGAGATGCCCTCCAGGGCAGCGGCGATGCGCCGTCCTGCGGCGTTGATCTCCTCGTTGACCTGCCGGGTGCGTTCCAGGTTTTCGGCCATGGCCCGCTCGGCCCGCACCATGGCGGTCACGTCCCGGGCCACCTCCACGTAGCCCACGGTCTCGCCAGAGGTGTCGCGCATGATGCCGCTGACGGGTTTGACGAAGCGCGACGCCCCGCCCAGGGTGATCTCGACGACCCCGGATTCGGTCCCATGGGCGTTCTCATCCGCGCTGCACCTCGCCGCGTCGCACAGGGCCGCCGGGAAGGCGTCCCGGCAGGCCATGCCCGCCAGTTCCGCCTGGGGCTTCCCGGCCAGGGCGGCGGCCCGGGCATTGGCCGCGATGATCCTCATGTCGCCGTCCACGGCGAAAATCGGGTCGCTTACGGCGTTTAGCATGTTCACGTAGTTGGCGTTGACCCGGGCGGCCTCGCCGTTGGCGTCGAGGATGGCGTTGAAGGCCGCGGACAGGCGGCCCACCTCGTCGCGGCCCTCGGTAAGGCGCAGGGAATGGTCCCCGCCGGCGATGCGCCGGGCGGCCTCCTCGGCCCGGCGCAGGGGCCGGGTCACGTAGCCGCTGGCCACAAGGGCCAAAACGATGCCCACGGCCACGGCCACGCCCGCGCTCAAGAAGGCGGCCTGGGTCAGGCGCGGGCCCATGCCCTGGTCCAGGTCGGCCACGTCCACGCCCACGGCCACATGCCAGTCCCAGGGCTCGAAGTACCGCACCAGGGCCTTTTTGGGCACTCCGCCGGACACGTACTCCACCAGGCCGTCTTTCTGGTCCAGGAGCCTTTGCCCGAAGGGATGCTCCGTGAGGTTTGCGCCTTGCAGGCCGGGATCGTTTCCTTGCAGGATGTCGCCCGCGGAATTGTAGACGAAGGCGAAGCCCTTGCCCGCCACCCGGGTGGCCTCCAGGGCGTCGCGCAGTTGCGGGCTCATGATGGGGCGGCCCACATAGACCACGGCCAGCACCTTGCCGTCGGCGTCCATGATGGGCTTGTACGACGTGACGTACCAGTCGCCCACCACCAGGGCCCGGCCCCGGTAGGTCTCGCCGCGCAGGCAGGCCTGATAGACCGGGCTCGATGCGTCGAGGTAGGTGCCCACGGCCCGTTCCCCGTCGGGACGGCGCACGTTGGTGGAGACGCGCACCATCTTGCCGGGGAGCACCTGGAAGATGGTGGCCGTGCCGCCGACCATCTTCTGCATCCGGTCCACGATCTCGAAATTCCCGGTGATGTCCTGATAGCCCGCGGTGAGCTTGGGCACATGGGTCTTTTCCCTGGATCCGGTGGCCTGGTTGACGATCTCCATGGACACGGGGCGGGTGCGGTCCTCCTCCACCTGGCCGAAGCGGGCCATTTCCATGAAAAGCAGTTCCAGGTCGGCATTGACCTTTTCCTGGGTGATGGCGTTTTGCATCCTGACGGCGGACATGACGTCGGCGCTGACCGTGGACAGGAACGTCTCGCCCATCTCCGTCAGGGCCGGGATGACGCGCCACTGGTTGATGCCGCCCATGATGGCCGTGGACGCGAGGGCCAGGACGATGCCGCCGAGGATGATTTTTGCGGTGAGCGTCAGGGGACGAACCATGCGAGCCTCCGGTAAAAAGTCGTGCCGGACGAAAGACGCCCGCAGCGTCAAGCAGACCGTGCAGGGGAACCTATCCTACGAGGAAGGGAAGCCTGTCAAATCATGACGGATGAATGCACACATTCGTCAAACGGCGGGGGCGGATCCCGCCGGCGGCTACCGGCACTGCAACCGGGGGGAAACCTCGGCGGCGGGGAATTCCTTGACCATGGCCTCCACGCCCTCCCGGGCGACGAAGGCCCGCCGGGCCTCCACGGCCCGGCCATGCTCCGGGAAGCGGCCCACGATCACCCGGTAGCGGCGCTTGCTCCCGGCCCCCTCCTCCAGGACGCACCCCGGGTAGCCCTTGGCCCGGTAGCGCGCGGCCTGGGAAAAGGCGTTGTCCTTGACCGTGAACAGTCCGGTCTGCAGCAGATAGAGGGTACCCTTGGCGCTGACCGCCTCCTTGGCGGGGGCACTGGCCGGGGCCTTCCCGGCCTGTTCCGGGGAAGGCGTCTTTTTGCCCTTGTCCTTGTCCGGGACCGGGGCCGGGGTCTTGTCGGGTGCCCTGTCGGGAGCCTTGCCCGGGGTATTCTCGGAGGCCTTCTCGGCAGCCTTCTCGGGGGCGCGGGACGGCTCGGCCTGCGCCGCAGTATCCTTGGCCCCAGGCGTGGCTCCGGGCGTGTCTGGGACCAGGGCCGGAGCCGGAGCCTGCGGAGGCGTCGCGACGGCATCGGGCGTTTTCGCCGGGGCAGCGGCATCGGGCTGCCCGGACGTAGCGGGCTGGTCGGGCGTGAAGGGCGTGACGGGCTGTTCCGGTACGGCGGGTGTCGCCGGGACGGACACCGCAGGGGGGGCGGACGCCACGGGCAGAGGCTCCGGGGCCGGGACCGGGGTTGGGACCGGGGTTGGGGCCGGGGTTGAGGTTGAAGCCGGAGCTGGGAGGTCCGACCGCGCCACGGCATGTCCGGCCGAAGTCCGTTGTGGCCCGCCGACTTCAAAGGTCTGTTCGGCCAGAATGCGGCCGCCCTCGGCCAGGGTCAGCCGCCAGGGGCCCGCAACGGCCTCCCAGTCGTAGACGTAGGACGCCACGGCCTGGGCGCTTTTTCCGGCCACGGCCGGAACGAACCACTTCTGGGCGACGGAATCGTTCCCCGGCGGGAGGAGCTCGGCCTCGACCACCACCGGTGCCCCGGCCGGTTGGCCCTGGACCTCGAAAACCACGCCGAAGGCCGTGCCGGCTTCAGGGGCGACGGAATCGCCCTCGCGCAGCAAACGATAGCGGACTCCCGAAGCGGCAGCCTCCTGGGGGGGGACGGCGGCGAACACGCCCGCCTGGCGCACGACGATGCCGGTCACGCCCGGAGCGGCCGGAGCGGCCGGGGCCTCGGCGCAATGCCCCCGGGCGGGGACCGCCAGCAGGCAGGCCAGGCAGGTCAGGACCGCCGCCACGGCCAGGCCGACGCGGCCGGAGTGCGGCGACCGCGGCATGCGCCGGAAGGCCCACATCATGGACAGGGAAAAAAGGCGCGGCATCACGTCCGTCACGCCGCAGCGAGCTTCTTTTGGGCCAGGGCCGACAACTTTTTGGCCACAGTCAGGGAGGGGCTCAGGGCCAGGGCCTTGTCCGCCGCATCCCTGACGTCGGGCCATTTTTCCAGCCTGGCCAGGACCATGGCCAGATTGGCCAAAAGCAGCGGCTGGTCCCCGGTCTTTTTCTGCACATCCCGCAAAAGCTTCTCCCCGGCCTCGAAATCCCCCAGGCCGCCCAGGGCGGTCAGGAGAAAGTCGTAGGCCCGGGTGTTGTCGGGATATTCCTCGATGGCCCGTTTGACATATTCCAGGGAGGCCTTGTGATGCCCGGCTTCCAGGAGCTTGGCGGTGATCAGGGGAAAAAGCCCCTTTTCGTCCACGAACTCCTCCACGGCGGCCCGGAAGTTGCGCTGGGCCTCCAGGAGGTTGTTTTCGGCCAGAAACTTCTGCCCCTTGATGACGAACTGGTCGATGCGCAGCTTTCGGGCGCGCATGGCCTCCAGGGTCTCCCGCTGGATTTCGGCTTCGACCTTCTTGTACAGCGCGGCCACGTAGCCCGCCAGCTTCTGCTCCTGGCCCTTGACGTAGGGCAGGCCCTTGGGCGCGATGGCGGCCACGTGGGGCAGACGGAAGAGACTGGCGAAGACCTCGCGGAAAAGCCCCTCGATGGTGGTCCGCTCCGGGCCGAAGGGCTTGACCGCGACAAAGGCCTTGAGCGCCTGCAACAGGCAGAGCAAAACCCGCAGTTCGTCGTTTTTGGCATAGGCCGCCTTGGCCCGGCCCAGGTCTTCCCGAATGGTCTTCCCCGTAGGTTTCATAGGCGTTTCCTTTGATCCGGCCGGCGCGCCCCGGCCTGGGGCCTGGGGCGGTCCTCCGGACTGGGGCCGTCAATGGGCCAGGGCCCAGGTTTCTCCCACGCCGGTCTCCACGGTCAGCGGCACGGCCAGGCGCACCACCCCGGACATGAGCCCGGCCAGACGCTCCCCGGCCCGTTCGGCGACCCCGGCCGGGGCCTCCATGACCAGTTCGTCATGGACCTGGAGGATCAGCCGGGCCTTCAGGGAGGCCAGCTCCCTGTCGCCGTCGGCGGCCAGCATGGCCATTTTGATGATGTCCGCCGCGCTGCCCTGGACCACGGTGTTGATAGCCTGACGCCGGGCCTGGGACTGGAGCTGGGGATTTTTGGATTCGATGTCCGGCAAAAGCCTGCGCCGCCCGGCCATGGTCACCACGAAGCCCTTGGACCGGGCCTCGTCGACGATGGATTCGTAGAACCCGGCCAGGGCGCCGAGCTTTTCGAAATAGCGGGCGATGAACTCCTTGGCCCGGTCCAGGGAGATATGCAGCTCCCGGGACAGCTTCTGGGGGCCCATGCCGTAGAGCAGGCCGAAATTGATGGTCTTGGCCCCCCGGCGCTCGTCCGGGGTCACGTCGGCGGGCTCCTTGTCGAAGAGAAGCGCCGCGGTGCGGGCGTGGATGTCCTGGTTTTCCTCGAAGGCCGCGACCAGGGCGGGGTCTTTGGACAGGTGGGCCAGCACCCGCAGTTCGATCTGGGAATAGTCCGAGGCCACCAGAAGATTCCCCGGGCCGGCCCGGAAGCAGGCCCGCATGCGCCGGCCCATGTCGCCCCGGATGGGGATGTTTTGCAGGTTGGGGTTGGAGCTGGACAGCCTGCCCGTGGCCGTGGCCGTCTGGTTGAAGGTGGTGCGCAGGCGGCCGTCCGGGGACACCATCCGGGGCAGGGGCTCCAGGTAGGTGGAGCGCAGTTTTTCCAGCTTGCGGTATTCGAGGATCTTGTCCACCAGGGGATGGCTCCCGGCCAGCCGGTCCAGCACCTCCGACGAGGTGGACACGGCCCCTCCCGGCGTCTTGCCCTGGCGTTTGAGTTTCAGGTCGCCGAAGAGCACCTCGGCCAACTGCTGGCTGGAGCGCAGATTGAAGACCCGCCCGGCCAGGGCGTGGATCTCGGCGGTCAGGCGGGAAAGCCCCGCGCTGACTTCGTCCAGGAAGGCCGCGAAGGCCTGCTGGTCGATGCCGATACCTGCCCGCTGCATGCGCAAAAGGACCAGGGACAGGGGTTTTTCCAGGTTCTCAACCAGGGGGGCGAGCCCGGCGGCCGACAGGCGCGGGGCCAGGGCGGCGGCCAGGGCCGCGGCCAGCCGTCCGTCCTCTCCCGGGGCTAAGGCTGCGGCATCGAACCCGGGATCGGCGAAAAGGCTGTCCCGGAGGCGTTCCCAGGTATAGTTGCGGGCCTCGGGCTGCAACAGGTAGGCCCCAAGGCCCAGGTCGAACCAGATCCGCAGGGGCACGGTTTCGAAGACCGGATGGGCCTCGGCCAATTCCTTGAGGGAGGGCACGGCCACCCTCCCGGCCATGACCAGCCGTCCGGCCAGGGCCGCGGCCTCCGGGGAGCCGGGCTTGGCCCGCACCCGGTATTCGGCGTCCGGATAGCCCACGGCGAAGCCCCCGGGCACGGGAACCAGCCCCACGTCGCGTCCCGCCGGATCGGGCAGGTCGCGGGGGGATATCTCGGGAAAGGCGACGGCGGCGTGCTCCGGCTCCGGGGCGGACGTGGGGACGCCGAGCAGGGAGAGCTGGCAGGGGCCCGCGTTGCCGCCCTTTCCCGGCCGTTCCATGGCGGCCCCCTCCGGGGCATCCTGGAGACGGGCCAGGGCCGCGTCCACCTCCCGGGCCAGGGACTTGAATTCGAATTCCTCCAGAAAACGCACCACCTGGACCCGATCCGCCGGACGCACGGCGTAGGCGTCCAGGTCCGCCCCGGGCAGAAGATCCGTGCGCAGCCTGGTCAGTTCGCGAAACAGGAAGGCCTCGTCGAGGCGGCCGTCGAGCTTTTTTTTGGCCGCCGGGGGCACGTCGTCCAGCCGGTCGCGCACCTCCTCCAGGGTGGGATGGCCGCGCAGGATGGCCAGGGCCGTCTTGGGGCCGACGCCCGGGACGCCCGGGATGTTGTCGCTGGCGTCCCCGGTCAGGGCCTGGAGGTCGGGCCAGGAGGCCGGGGCGATGCCGTATTCCGCCTGGAAATCGGCCACGGTGACCACCTTTTCGGTCTTGCCCCCCGGATCCCACAGGCTCACGCCCGTATCCAGGCACTGGCGCAGATCCTTGTCCGAGGCCAGGATGACCACGGGCAGGATGGCTTTGAAACGGGCGGCCAGGGAGGCGATGTAGTCGTCGGCCTCGAACCCGTCGCCCACCAGCAGGGGCAGGCCCAGAAGCTCCACCCCGCGCAGGAGCGGCTCGATCTGGGCGGCCAGGGGCTCGGGCATGGCCACCCGGTTGGCCTTGTAGGGAGGATACAGCTCGTGGCGGAAGTTCTTGCCCTTGCCGTCGAGCAGAAACAGGGCGTGGGCCGGTTTTTTGTCGCGCAAAAACTTCAGCAGGATGCGCATGACGATAAAGAGCGCATTGGTGGGAAAGCCGTCGGATCGGGCCAGATCGCCATAGGCGTAATAGCCCCGGAACAGGTAGGAACTGCCGTCAATGAGGTACAGGGTGTCGCTGGCCGGGGCGTCCCGAAGGGGCATGTGGCGTTCTCCTTGCGGCGCGGCCGGCTCCGTCCGAACGCCGGGCGCTCGCGATGGTATTACGACAGGGTGGCAAGGCTGGCAACCGTGCCCGGGGGCTGGCTTATCCGGGCCACGGGGTTCGGCCCGGAGCCCCATGTTTCAAACGCAGGCGAAAACTCCCGCACACGGCCCCTTTGCGCAAGTTTTTCAGGTGGTCTTGATTTTTACTTTTCGAAACACTACGGTGACGGACCTTATATACGCTCATACCCGGCGCACATCCGCGCCGGACGCCGAACATCCCCCACGGAGAAGGATTTTGCCATGAGTTCCTCGACCCGCACAACGGCTGTCGCCGTATTGGCCTTGGGCCTGTTCCTGCTTGCCGTTGCCTTTCCCGGGATGGCCCAGGACGACGCCTCGGGCCGCATCGCAGACCGGTATTCGCAAAAAACCGGCGAGACGGCACCGGCCGGGGTCTCCCCCAAGGCCCTGGAACAAAAGATCGAGAGCGTGCCCGCCCCGGCCTTCGTCAAGCAGGGCGAGGAGTACGCCACGGAGCTGGCCAGGGAGTTCCCCGTCCCGGCCGCCCCGGAAGGCCCCTTCGACCTGGAGAAGAGCGTGCTCCGGGGACTGGCCGCCAACCCCCAGATGCAGTCCGCCCGGGCCCAGATCCTCGGCGCGGAAGAAGGCCGCCGCCAGGCCCTGGCCAACTTCGGTCCCGTGGGTACCGTGTCCTACGGTTACCAGCGCTCCGACGGCCAGATATGGTCCCCCACCTCCCAGACCAACATCGGCAACAGCATCGCCAACAAGGTGGCCGGGACGAGCCTCGGTACCAGCGTCCCCATGAACCAGAATCCCGGCTACTGGCAGAACCTGTACACGCTGCAATTCAACGTCACCCAGCCGCTTTTCACGGGCTTCAAGCTCCTGAGCAACTACCAGCGGGCCGCCCTGGCCAAGGATCAGGCCGAATCCCAGCTCAACAACACCGAGCTGACCCTGATCAAGTCCGTGCAACGGGCCTTTTTGGCCTTGCTCAAGGCCCGCTCGGACGTCAAGAGCAACCAGGATTCCGTGGCCCGGCTGCAATCCCAGTACAAGGTCACCCAGGCCTTCTACGACGTGGGCCTCAAGCCCCGCCTGGACGTGCTCCAGGCCGAGGCCGAGCTGGCCACGGCCGAGCAGAACCTGCTCAAGGCCCAGAACTCCGTCCTGACCCAGACCGCCCAGCTCAACTCCCTGCTCAACCTGCCCCTGTCCCAGGACACCCCCTATGTGGGCGAGCTGGCCTACGAGCCCTTCACCATGACCATCGAGAAGTGCCTGGACACGGCCTACACCACGCGCCCCGATCTCTACATCGCAGTCAAAAGCGTGCAGATCGCCGAAAAGGACGCCAAGGTGGCGGCCAGCCCCCTGTATCCCCAGCTCCAGGCCCAGTTCGGCTACACCCGCAAAGGCGACACCCCGGGCATGGAGAACAAGCGCAAGACCAGCAGCGTGGTTCCCGAGGCCACCACGGTGGGCGTTTCCGCCAACTGGCAGGTGTGGGACTGGGGTTCCACCTTTTTCGGCTACCGCCAGGCCCGGGACACGGTCAAAAAGCTCCAGGCCGACCTGGCCAGGATGCGGCTCGACGTGGGCTACGAGGTCAAGACCTACCACCTGAACATCCAGGACGCGGCCAAGCGCATCTCCGTGGCCCGCACCGGGCTCGAGGCGGCCCAGGAAGGCTACCGCATGGCCGTGGCCCGCTATCAGGCCCAGGTGGGCACCAACACCGACGTGCTGGACGCCCAGTCCCGGGTCAGTTCGGCGGAGTTCAACCTGACCCAGGCCCTGTCCGACTACCAGAGCGCCCTGGCCGACATCTACGTGGCCATGGGCATCAAGAACACGGCCCTCGTCCCCAACTAGCCCCGCGACATCCCCGGCCGGCCACGGCCCGGCCCCCTGGATATCCGCCTTCGGACCACGACAGAGCCCCGGTTTTTCACAACCGGGGCTCTGCGTCATGCGGGGAGCCAAACCGCCGGGAAAAACGGCGGAGGAATCTCTCTCCGGCCTTGCGGACACGGCCCCGGCCTGCCTGTGATGTCCGTCCCCTCCCGCCACAAACGGGCCTTCTCGGGCCGCCCCCCTTTCTTGCCCCCTTTCTTGCCTGACGCCGGGGGCTCCGGCCGTCTTGACTGCCGGGAGGCCATTCTTATGTTTTTCGCAAAAAACCACACCATGGAGGCGCTTATGGACTTTGCCAAGCTCAATCCCTGGAATTGGTTCACAAAAGAGGACGAACAGGCCGCCGCCCCACCCGCCGTCCCGGGCGGCTCTCCGGCAAAACCCTCCTTTTTCGAAACCCCCTTCCCCTCCCTGCATCCGGACATGGAACGGTTTTTCGAAAATGCCTTCCGGAATACCGGATTCCCACGTGGCGCCTGGCCGGGACTCTTTTCCGGATCGGAGCCCGGCGGCGTCGCCAAGCCCAAGGTGGACATCACCGGCTCGGAAAAGGAATACACGGTGAGCGCCGAGCTGCCCGGCATCGACGAGAAAGACATCCACATCGAGCTCAAGGGGGATAGCCTGATCATCCGGGCCGAGAAACGGCAGGAGGAGAAATCCGAAGACAAGGGATATTACCGGGTGGAGCGCCGCTTCGGCTCCTTTGAGCGGGTACTGTCCGTGCCCCAGGACGCGGATACGGACAACATCAAGGCCACGTGCAAAAACGGGGTGGTGACCATCACCATGCCGCGCACGGCCGCCCGGGAGCCGTCGGCCAAACGCATCGCCATCGAATAGCTGCGGCCGCCGCCCGGTCCCTCACGCAGGGAAGCCCTTTGCGCATTCGCCGAAAAGGGCTTTCCCCTTCGGCTGGGCTCACATTCAGTCCTTAAACATCACCTGAAGACGCCGCCTTGGACGGTGCGCCAGGGCCGGGAGCCATCCCGGCCCTTTTCGCCGTGCGCCTCAGCGATCCTTTTTCTTGCCGCCGCGTTTGCTGGTCAGGGCCAGCCGGGTGGCCGCCGCGAAAAACCCGGCGATAAGGCCCAGGGTGAACCCGCGGCGCATGTCCATGAAAAAGATGCCGCCTAACACCCCCACCGATCCGCCCACCAGGATGCCCCGTACCAGGGCCTCCATGATGGTGCTTTGTTCCTTGTCCATGCCGTCCTGCTCCTGCGCGGCCGGGGGCGGCCCGCCCCCGTCGCGGCTTGCCGCCCTATCCCGTGAAGGCCCGGGCGGCGTCGAGGGTCTTTTCCAGGTCCGCGTCCGTGTGGGCGAACGAGGTGAAGGCGCATTCGAAGCCCGACGGCGCGAGGTTTACGCCGCGCGCCCGCATGTGGGCGTAGAAGCGGGCATAGCGGGCGCCGTCCGAGGTCTTGGCCGTGGCGAAGTCCGACACCGGCGATTCGGTGAAAAACAGGGTGAAGATGGAGGCGATGCGGTTGCGCACGACGGGCAGCCCCTTGTCCGCCAGGATACCCGCCAGGGCCGTGGCGAAGGCCTCGGTGCGCGCGGCCAGCCCGGCATAGTCGGACCGGGCCAGGGCGGCCAGGGTGGCCAGGCCGGCGGCCATGGCCACGGGGTTTCCGGACAGGGTTCCGGCCTGATAAACGTCGCCCTCGGGGCTTATGCGCTCCATGAACCGGCGTTTGCCGCCGTAGGCCCCCACGGGGAAACCGCCGCCGATGATCTTGCCCAGGCAGGTCAGGTCCGGGTCGATGCCGAACACGGACTGCGCCCCGCCGTAGGCCAGCCGGAACCCGGTGATGACCTCGTCGAAGATCAAGAGCGCCCCATGCCTCGCCGTCAGGTCGCGCAGGCCCTGTAGGAACCCGGGCTTGGGCAGGACCAGCCCCATGTTCCCGGCCACCGGCTCCACGATGACCGCCGCGATGTCGTCGTGGGCGGCAAACAGCGCGGCCACGCCGTCCAGGTCGTTGTAGGGCACGGTCAGGGTGTGGCGCACGGTGCCCTCGGGCACGCCCGGGGTGCCGGGGATGCCGAAGGTGGCCACGCCCGACCCGGCGGCGGCCAGGAAGGCGTCGCCGTGGCCGTGGTAACAGCCCTCGAACTTGATGACCGCGTTTTTGCCGGTCACCCCCCGGGCCAGGCGCAGGGCGCTCATGGTGGCCTCGGTGCCGGAGTTGACCATGCGCACCATCTCGATGCCCGGGACGGCATCGACCACGGCCTGGGCCATGGCCACCTCGCCCGGGCAGGGCGCGCCGTAGCTGGCCCCGTCCAGCATGGCCGCCCGGGCGGCCTCGGTGACCTCGGGATGGGCGTGGCCCAGGAGCATGGGCCCCCAGGACATGACGAAGTCCACGAGTTCGTCGCCGTCCACGGTGAAAAGCTTCGACCCGGCGGCCCGGGCGATGAACAGGGGGTCGCAGCCGACGCTTTTACAGGCCCGCACGGGGCTGTTGACCCCGCCGGGAATGAGCGTCCTGGCCGTGGCGAAGAGTTGGGCGGAAGTGGTCATGAGGCGTCTCCGAAAAAGGGTGACAGGTTGGGCCGGGGCGGGCCGGTGCGGGCTCAGGCGGCTTTCTGGGCAAAGGCCAGGATGTAGCCGTTGATGTCTTTGATGTAGAATTCACGCATGCCGTAGAAGGTGACATGGGGCCTTTTGAGGAACGCCGTATCCTCGTCCAGGGCGGCGCAACGGGCGTCCAGGTCGTCGCATTCGATGTAGAGGGTGAAGGCGCCGCCGGGTTTGGCGTTTTCCAGGGAGGGCAGTTCGGCGGCCAGGCTTTTTTTGGACTGGAACATGATCTGCACCGCGCCCGAGGCGACCATGGCGTAGCACAGGGTCTCGGCGGCGGGCCAGGCGAAGACGGGCTGCCGGCCCTGGTCGGTGACGCCCATGGCAAAGTCGAAGCCGAGCACGCCCAGGTAGTAGTCCACGGTGCGGTTCACGTCGTCCACCATGAGGTTTGGGGCAAGGGATGTCAGGGGCATATGTCTGTCCTTCAAAAGATTTAAAAATATTCCATAGACGTCTTCTTCAGCTCTTTGCGGCTCAGAAGCATGGCGTAGTCGTCGACACCCGACTCCCGGACCAGATCCTCCACGATGCGGCGGCATTCCTCCGGGCTTGAGGCATGCACCATGGTATAGAGGTTGTACGGCCAGTCCAGGCAGTTGATGCGATGGTAGCAATGGCTGATCTCCCGGCGCGAGGCCATGTACGCCCCCACCCGGGCCATATCCTCCTCATCCACATACCAGGCCACCATGGCGTTGGCCCCATATCCGGCCTTCTGATGCCTCAGCGTGGCCCCGAAACGCCGGATGGCCCCGCTCTCCTTCAGGCGCGTCAAAAGCTCCAGCACCTCGGCATCGGCCACCCCGGCGGCCGCAGCCATGTCCGCATAGGGCGTGGCCGAGTCCGGCAGGTCGGCCTGGGCCATGCGCAGGATGCGCCGCTCGGCCTCGGTGAAAACGGGTATGTTCTCTTTGCGCATGCGTGGGTCGGCCCTCCCTGTGGCCCGGCATCAAAGGCTTTGTCCTTATCGCCTTCATGTGCTAGACGCAACCTGACCAGCCTCGACCCTCGCACCTCGCGAAGACGCCGGGCGGGGACAGGTCCGGGACGGCCCAGGCGCGGCGCACCCGGCAGCATCGGAGGAACTTCATGAAGATCGCGGTCATCGGCGCAGGCAGCTGGGGCACCACCCTGGCCGACATGCTGGCCAAAAAGGGCCTTGAAACGCGGATATGGGTGCGCGAACAGAAGGTCATGCACGAAATCCGCACCCGGCACGAAAACACCTGGTATCTGCCCGGCCGCCCCCTGGCGGAAAGCCTCGACGTCAGCACCGATCCGGCCCATGTGGCCGATGGCGTGCGCCATTTCCTGTTCGCCGTGCCCTGCCAGTTCATCCGCCACGCCTATGCCCGGTTTCTCAAATACATGCCCAAAAATCCGGTGATCATCTGCGCCAGCAAGGGCATCGAACTCGATACTCTCATGCCCATGTCCGACGTCTGCGAGGATGTCCTGGGGGCGCTCAAGCCCCGCTTCGCCATGCTGTCCGGGCCGTCCTTCGCCTTCGAGGTCATCTCCGGCATCCCCACCGCCGTGGCCCTGGGCTGTACCCACAAAAAGACCGGCAAAGAGGTCCAGGAGGCCCTGTCCTCCCCGGCCTTCCGGGTCTACACCAACCCCGACGTGCGCGGCGTGGAACTGGGCGGGGCCATCAAGAACATCATCGCCATCGCCGCAGGCGTGGCCGACGGCCTGGGCTTCGGCAGCAACGCCCGTTCCGCCCTCATCACCCGGGGGCTGCGCGAGATGAGCCGCCTGGGCAAGGCCATGGGCGGCGATACCGAGACCTTCATGGGCCTGTCGGGCCTGGGCGACCTGGTCCTGACCTGCACTGGGGATCTCAGTCGCAACCGGCAGGTGGGCCTGCGCCTGGCCAAGGGCCAAAAGCTCCTGGACATCCTCGGGGACATGAAAATGGTGGCCGAGGGCGTCAAGACCACCGAGGCCGTCCACGCCCTGGGCCAAAAACTCGGCGTGGAGCTGCCCATCACCGAACAGGTCTACGCTGTCCTGTACCAGAACCAGGAACCCGCCACGGCCGTGCATTCCCTCATGACCCGCACCCTCAAGGACGAATAACCGGGGCTGCCGCCCCGGACCCCGCCCGGGGGGAATCATTCCCCCCGGACCCCCGTCACCGGGCCGTGGCCCCAGCCGCAAGGCGGCCGGGGCCACGGCCCGAAAACGCTGGTTTCGGGTGTGGCAGAATTTCCCGGCGAATGGAAAAGCTGTCGGGCTGGTACACAGAATGCTTGACTAAGTCACCTTTCGGTGACAAATATTCCCGCATGGACAGCGCGAAACGCATCAGCCCGGCCGAGCGCCCCAGGGATCGCGAGGCCACCATGCGCCTTCTGGTGGACGCGGTGGGCCGGGTGCTGGCCCGGCAGGGTTTCCAGGCGGTCAAGGTCAATGTCGTGGCCCGGGAGGCGGGCGTCGACAAGGTGCTGATCTACCGCTACTTCGGCGGCCTGCCAGGCCTCGTGGCGGCCTTTGCCCAGAGCGGCGATTTTTGGCCCGACGTGGAGGAACTGGCAGGAGGAGACGTGCAGGCCTTCTCGGCCCTGCCGTTTGCCGACCGCCTGGCGGCCGGACTGCGCAACTACCTGCGCAGCATTCTGCGCCGCCCCCTGACCCAGGAGATCCTGGCCTGGCGCTTCATGGAACAAAACGAACTGACCGATGCCCTGGATACCGCCAGGGGCCTGTCCGGACACGGCATGATGCGGCTTCTGGAGGCCGGGGACGTGCCGCCGTCCCTGGACATGCCTGCCCTGTACGCCGTCCTGGGCGCGGCCATCAACCATCTGGCCGTGCGGGCCAGGACGGAGCGGCAGTTCACCGGCCTCCCCCTCGACGACCCAGCCACCTGGGAACGTCTGGAGGACATGCTGGCCAAAATCGCCCGCAACCTGGCCGCCTCGGCGTAATTTTTTTTCAACAAAAAGTCACCGCCTGGTGACTTTAAACCACGACACAACGTCCATCCTGCCGGGAAACCGGACCGGAAGCGGATGGGACGCAACAGAAGGAGCAAGGATATGTCGCACGGAAAGCATTTGCGCGAGGAACCGGCGTTTATGGGAGTTCCGCAGAACACATGGTCATGGATCGTCGGCCTGGGACTTCTGGCCGTCGCCCTGCTCCTGGTGGCCGTGGGAGATTCCCTGGCCGCCCAGGGGCCTGTGGGTCAGGAGGAGGAGGCTCTGTCGGCCATGCGTCAGCGAGGCCCAGCAGGCGGGAAAGACGCCGCATCCCGGTCCGGCCTGACCCTGGAGGCCGCCGGAAGCGCCACGGCCCCGGCCGACGTCTCGGGCGCGGGCATGGCCGTGTGGCGCGACGAGGTCAAGGCCGCGTACGATACGGAACATTTCGGTTTCGACGCCGGGTATGCCGGCAGCCATTACCGGTTTTCCAAGACCGCGAGCCTGCCCTTCGCCGGACGCAAGCCCTTTGAGCATCTGCACCGGCTGGAGGCCGGGGTCACCGTCAGGGGCGGATTGTGGGGCTCCGTCACCGGGTTTGCGGGGCTTCGGGGGAGCCTGGGCTTCGAACGCGACCTCGGCCGGGGATACGAGGGCACGGTGCTGGCAGGCCTCAGCTTCCCCCTCGGGGGCAGTTGGACCATGACCCTGGGCGGCGGCGCGACCATGAACACGGTGGAGATCCAGCCTGCGGCCATGCTCGGATTCCGCTACGATGCCGGCGGGGAGTTTGCCGCCGACCTTGGGTTTCCGCGAACCGAGATCACCTGGCGCGGCGGCGAGTGCTGGTCGGTGCGTCTGACCGGAGGCCTGGACTCGGGATTTTACGGCCTGGCGCGGGACAATCCCGTGGCCCCGGACGGCTACGTGTCCATGCTGTCGCCCCAGGGCGGCCTCTGGCTCGATCTGCGGCCCCTGGACGGTCTGGACGTCAGCCTGGGCGCCCTGTATGCCCTGCCCGGAACGATGTCCGTCTACAGAGAGGGCGGTTCGCGCATCAAACAACTCGACGTGGGCGGCGCGCCGGGCTGCGGCCTGCGCCTGCGCTACGAGTTCTAGTCCGCCCCCTGCGCGCCTTACGCCGTCGTTCCCATCCACTGGGTCCACAGGCGCCGCGAGCGGGGGCCGTCGAATTCGCAAAAATACACGCCCTGCCAGGTGCCGAGCTGGATCTTGCCGCCGCTGACGATCAGCGACACGGACGGCCCCACCAGCGTGGTCTTGATGTGCGCGTCACTGTTGCCTTCGGCATGGCGGTAGGGGCCGCTGTGCGGCACCAGGGAGGAAAGGGCCTCCAGCATGTCCGCAACGACATCCGGGTCGGCGTTTTCGTTGATGGTCAGGCAGGCGGTGGTGTGGGGGCAATGCACCAGCAGGACGCCGTCGGCATATCCTTGGGAGGCCGCCAGTTCCTGGAGCTGCCGGGTGATGGGAATCATCTCCTGGCGCTTGCCGGTGCGAAGGATGAGGGTTTCCATGGCACGGTCCCGCGTTGTCGGCGTGTTTGCGGACTATTGTCCGTTGGGCATGCCCGGGCTGGGCACATCCATGGGCAGTTGCAGCCGGGTGAGCTGTTCGGAGAGGGTGGCGGCCTTCTTGGCCGAGACCCCGGTCAATATCTCCCCGGCCTGGCGTCCCTTCATCCCGGCCAAAATCTTGACGGCGATGCGCTCGTCCAGGGTCTCCAGCACCTCGGCGGCCTGCTTGGGCTTCATGTTGGTATAGACATCGATGAGGTGCTTGAGCTTCTCGTCCTTGGTCTGCTGGGCTTGATCGAGCATGGTCTTGAGGCTGGCCTCCAGGGTCGCCAGTTCCTTGACCCGCTGGTCGAGCTTGGCCTCCATGTCGGCGATGGCCTGCTCGCGCCGGTCCAGCTCATCTTTGCGCTTGCCGAGCTCCTGCCAGTCCAGCACCCCAGGAGGTCCAGACGGAACGGACGGGACGGGGGCCTCGGCCGGGGCCGCCTGGGGCGCCTCCGGGACCGCCTGGGCCATGGCCTGGGGAACGGCCACCACGGCGGCCACGACCATATGCCCATCGCGGCCGGGGACATCCGGCACCAGGGTGTCGAGGCCCATGAAAAGGAGCACCCCGAGCTTGACGGCGGCCAGCACGGTCAGGGCCGCGAGCACCTTGGAGAGCCGGGGCAGGCCCTTGGCCCGTTTCCCCTGCCGGCCGCCAAGGCGTCCGTCCGGATCCTGGGTCCGCCTAGGCTCCATGCCCCGCGCCATGCCCCGCGCCATGCCCCGCGCCATGCCCCGCGCCATGTCTGACGACAGCCATTTCGTCATTTTGCTTCTGCTCCTTGAGGCTTTCTTCCCGGGCATACCGCGCCGCCTGGTTGGACTTGAGCTTGTCCAAAAGCTTGCGCTCCGTGGACCGCGCAACCACCGTGCTCCTGCGCCTGGTCACCTCCAAGGCGGCCTGCCGCAGATCCTCCTCGGCCAGGAGGATGTCCATCTCCAGACGTTCCTTGTACACCCGCCACAGCCATAAATCCGCCGGGGTGACGTCGGTTTTCCCTTCCAGGGCGGCGGTGTGGACGGCGATCACCTCGCGCAGGTCGCGCACGGCCTTTTCCCTGACCAGTTGAACCTGCAGGGCCTTGGCCAACTCCAGCTTGGCCTGCTCTTCGAGCTGGACCCGGTAGTCCAGAACCTTTTCGAGGCTGAAGCGAAACATGTCCGTCCCGTGGGTTTTTCGGCCTGAGTGTATGATGCCGAGACTCGCGAAGCAAGAATTGGTCCAGCTTCCATGCCACGATGCCGGGCCGGGACGCCGGGGACGGCTCGAAAAAAACGCCAAGGGGGCCGCCCGGAAGGCAGCCCCCTTTGGAAAAATACGGCGGGACGGGACGCGACGGACGCTAGTCCACGGTTTCCGGCGACTTGTCCGTATAATACGGCGGCGGCGGGCTCAAAAGGCCCTGGCCCTTCTTGTCGTAGTAGGGATAGCGGGCCAGCCCCCATTTCTGGAGCCGGAACTCCATGGAGGTCTTGAGCACGCCCAGGCCGTAGGTCACGCTGCGCCGGAAATTGATGGAGGAGGCCTCCTCGAAATACTTGGTGGGACACGACACCTCGCCGATGCGGAACCCGAAGTAGACGGTCTGGGCCAGCATCTGGTTGTCGAAGACGAAGTCGTCGGAATTCTCCCACAGGGGCAGGGTCTCCAGCACCTCCCGGGAGAAGGCCCGGTATCCGGTGTGGTATTCCGAAAGCTTGGCGTTGATCAGGATGTTCTGGGCCAGGGTCAGGAAGCGGTTGGCCACGTATTTATAGAGGGGCATGCCGCCCTGGAGGGCCGTGCCGCCCAGGATGCGCGAGGCGATGCAGGCGTCGTATTCCCCGCTGGCCACCAGGTTGGCCATGGCCGGGATGATTTTCGGGGTGTACTGGTAGTCGGGGTGGACCATGATGACCACGTCGGCCCCGAGCTTCAGGGCCTCGCTGTAGCAGGTCTTCTGATTGCGGCCGTAGCCCCAGTTCTTCTCGTGGCAGAAACACCGCAGGCCCAGGGCCCGGGCCTCTTCGACAGTGTTGTCGCGGCTGCAGTCGTCCACCAACAGGATCTCGTCCACGATGTCCCGGGGGACTTCGGCGCAGGTGCGTTCCAGGGTGGCGGCCGCGTTGTAGGCGGGCATGACCACCACCACTTTCTTACCGTTGAGCATGGAATTTTCTCCGGGGAGGTCGTATTCTCGGCAACGGGATGGGCCGGGCGATGCCGGGTCCGGCTGTGCCGCGACGCCAGCGCCACTGGCGAAATGGGGAACTAATCCCAAAAAACCCGCCCCTGTCAACCCCCCGTTCCGTCACCCCGCCCCGCCTTCCCCGGGCTGGGACGGGCTGTGCCGCTTTCCACGGCCCTTGGTTGTCTTTGCCGCGAAATCGTATTATGCGGCGCTTCGCGCACCCGGCGCGCCAGGATTTTCATGAAGACACCCCGACACGCCATTCCCGTTTCCGACACCCCAAGCATCCTGTGGGAACTCTTGCGCCCGCTCCCCCTGTGCATCCTGGCCGTGGCGGCCTTCCTCATCTTCTTCAATCTCGGGCAGCGCCCCCTGTGGCAGGACGAGGCCGAGACCTCGCGCCTAGCCCAGACCGCGCTCACGGACGGCCTTCCCCGGGCCTTTGACGGCACGAACCTGATCTCCCAGGAGGAGGCCCGCGAATACAACCCGGACGACGGCCATGTCTGGCGCTGGTCGCCGTGGATCCAGATCTACATGTCTGCGGCGGGCATCGCCCTTTTCGGCGAGAACGCGGCCGGGGACCGGTTTTTCTTCGCCCTGGCCGGGCTTTTGTGCGTGGCCGCGACCTACCTGCTCATCCTGCGTTTTTTCCGCGATCCGGCCTGGGCCGCCCTGTCCGCCGGGCTTTTGACCCTGACTGTGCCGTTTCTGCTTTTCTGCCGCCAGGGCCGCTATTACAGCATGGGCACGCTTTTGACGCTGACGGCCATTTACGCCTTTTTCAGGGACTGGCGTCACAAAAACGGCCCGCTTGTGGCCCTGGCCCTGTCCATGGGGCTCCTTTTTCATGCCAACTATCTGCTTTTTCTAAGCTTCGTCCCAAGTGCTTTGGCCTGTACCGTGCTGCTGTACCATGAGCGCCTGGACATCAAACGGCTGCTCCTGCTCATGGCCGCGACCATGGCCTTGGTCGTCCCGGGGCTTTTCATGTACCGCCTGGGCTCGCAAAGCGGCATGTTCGACATCCTGCTCGTGCCCGAAAACCTCATGATCTACTTCGCCGACCTGATCATGTTCATGATCCCGCTTCCGGTGCTGGCGGTCCTGGCCTGGCGCTGGCGGCGGTTTTTCCTCTTCCTGTCGCGCCCGGCGGACCCGGCCGAACGCTTCGTCCTGTTCTGCGCCCTGTTCACGGTCTTGAGCCTGTTGCTTCTGGCCCTGGTGCCCCAGCGGTTCCACCGCTACATCGTGCATCTCTATCCCCTGTGCGCCATCCTCCTGGCCTGGGCCGGGATGCGGCTGTGGCGCTGGTCCAAGCCGTCGGGCCTGGTCTTCCTGCTCCTGGTCGGCCTGACCAACTGGCTGCACCTCTACCCCTTAGAGCGCACCAAGCTCATCAACCGTCCCTGGCAAAACGATTTCCGGATGCTGACGTCCCCCAATTTTCCCCTCAAACTCCACCTCACGGAGCTTTTTTCCGGCTATCCCGACGTCAACGCCAACATCCTGGCCTTTTTCCAGGAACACGCCCGGCCGGGCCAGACCATCCTGGCCGAATACGGCGACCTGCCGCTGCAGTTCTACACCGGGCTGCGGGTGCTGGGGGGCCTGCAGGGCCCGCCCGCGCCGGACGAAAAGCCCGACTGGGTGCTGGTGCGCCGCTCCGTGCGGGTCAACCGGGACCGCCTGCTCTTCCCGGCCCGGGCCTTCGTGCACACCCTCGATCTCGAGCGTGATTACGACCGCCTGGAACTGCCCTGGCCCGACGAGGACTTCGGCAACCGGGCCGATCCCTATTACCACGCCTTCATTCCCGTGGAGCCGCCCCAGTTGCCCTTGACCGTCTATCGCAAAAAGGCCGGGGGGTGACCGCCATGACCGGTTTCACCTTCGAGCGCGCCCTGAAGATCCTGGTCTTCGCGGCCCTGGTCCTGACCGCCTGGAAGGGTCTCGGCCGCACCCCGGAATTCGCCAGCCACGTCGCGCCCCAGCGTTTTTTCACCGGTCTGGTCAACGACGCCGAAAACTCCCTGATCATGAAGGAGCGCCACCTGGATTTCAACGACGCCTCGGCCAAGGCCGTGCGGGTCCGGCTGGAGGAGTTCCTCAGCCAGGGCCGCACCCCGGACCCGTCCATGATCAACGAGGAGTCCCTGCGCCGGGCCGTGAACCGGCGGCTGGCCGTGCGCGAACGCGATGCCGACTACGTGGTCATGGCCCGGGAGAAGCTCGAGCGGGTCCGGGCCATGGAGCGCGAAGGCTGGCGCATGGACCTGGGCGTCGTCCGCACCCCGGCCGAACCGGCAGCCCCCCGGACGACGGGCAAGGACGGCGGATCGTGAGGCCGGGACGGGTGATCCGCATGACGGCGGCCGGGCTGGCCTGTCTGGCGGCGGTCGCGGCCGGGCTTCTGATCTGGTTCGGGGCCTGGTATTTCCCGGCCTGGCGGCTGGAGGGCTTTTCCAGGGACCAGTACCGCGAGGCGGCGGTTTTTGCGGCCAAGGGTCTGGCCCATGCCGAGGGCCTGGTCTTCGAGGATTTCGATTTCCTGAAATACCGCCAGGTGGAACGCGGCAGCGAGGCCTACGTCTGGGGTTCGGCCCGGTGCCGGGCCGCCGACGGCGGCACGGAGTTCGCCTGGATCTATCTGGAGTGGAGCAGGAAGCGCGGCCAGTGGTTGCGCAATTATTCCCTGGTCCTGGCCACCCCGGACGACGAATATTTCTACACCAAGGGGCACCCGGACCAGTGGGGCCGGGCCAGGATGGCCATCGAGAAACTCCTTCACCAGCTTGCCCGCAACGTCCGCGAGGTTCTCCACCCCGTTTCCGGATAAGGCCGGAAGGGCCGCCGGGCTTGCCTTGACGTTTTCTTTGACGTAAGAAAATTTTTTTGACCATGATCGCGCACCGCAAGAGGCGCGACACGCCTTTGCATCGAGACCCGCCCCAGGCGCGGAGATCCGTCCCTCCCCGCGAAAGCCCGGACGGACACGGCGGATCATCCAAAACCATATCGCCGGGGTGTACCGGAACGCCATGAGACTAAGCAAACGTTGCGAGCATTTCAACGCGCTGCATGCCGAGATCGCCAGCCAGGGCATCAATCCCTATTTCCGTCCCACGGCCAAGACCTGGGGATCGGAAGTGGAAGTGGCCGGGAAGAGGCTGGTGATGATCGGTTCCAACGATTATCTGGGCTTAAGCCACGACCCCCGGGTCATGGACGCCTCGGCCAAGGCCGTCTACGCCTGGGGCACCGGCCCCGGCGGCTCCCGGTTTTTAAGCGGCAACATGGTGCTGCACCAGCTTCTGGAAGAGCGTCTGGCCGCCTTCGTGGGCAAAAAGGGCGCGGTGGTGCACGTGACGGGTTTCAGCACCAACCTGGGGGCCCTGGGCTGCCTCATCACCCCGGCGGACACGGTGCTGTGCGACCGGGAAAGCCACGCCAGCATCTTCGAGGGCATAAAGTCCACCCGGGCCCGCATCTCCACCTTCGCCCACAACGATGTCCAAAGCGCGGCCAAAAAAATCGCCGAGGCCAAGCGCGCCCGTCCCGACGGGGACATCTTCCTGATCACCGAGGGCGTGTTCAGCATGTCCGGCGACGTGGCCGTGTTCGGCGAACTGGCCAAGCTCAAGGACGAATTCCCGGACATCATCATCTATCTGGACGACGCCCACGGCCTTGGCGTCCTGGGGCACGGCGGCCGGGGCACGGCCCTGCATTTCGACGTGGCCGCGCAAACGGATTTCATCATGGGCACCTTCAGCAAGGCCATGGCCTCCATCGGCGGGTTCATCGCCACGGATGACGAGGGCGTCCTGCGCTACCTGCGCTACCAGTCGCGCACCCAGATCTTTTCGGCGGCCCTGCCCGCAGCCAACACCACGGCGGTCCTGACCTGCCTGGACATCCTGGAGAAGGAGCCCGAACGGGTGGCCCGCCTGCACCAGGTCACGAAGCGCATGCGCGAAGGCTACCAGGCCATCGGGTTGCGCATCGGCCAGTCGGCCTCGCCGATCATCCCCATCATCATCGGTTCCGACGAAAAGGCCTTCCAGTTCTCCCAGGCCTTGTTCGAAAACGGCGTGTTCGCCCTTCCGGCCATCTATCCGGCGGTTCCCCGGGGGCAGGCACTGATTCGCACGGCCTACATGAGCACCCACGAAGATCGGCAGATGGATTTCGTGCTCGAGGTGCTCGACCGCCTGGCCAGGCAGTTCCGCATCCGGGCCCAGGACGTGGAGGAGGACGAGGAGAACGGGACCGCCTCCGGCATGACGCCCGAGGTCGTGGCCGAAGGCGCCGCCCGGGGCAGGCTCTCGTACCTGTGATCCCGGTCCCGGACACGGCGGGTTCGCCCCTTTTCGGTGCCCCCGCAGGCTTTTGAGCAGTCCATGGCGAACAAACACTCGCGTCTGGCCGCCTATCTGGCCCACCGTTCCCGGCGAGGCACCACGTGGCTGCGCATGCGCGACATCATGCGGGTCAGCATCCGCGAGGTGTTGCGCAAACGGCGCCGGTACATCGGCGTCATTGCGGCCATCGCCCTGGGCACGGCGGGGTTCATCACCATCGTGACCATGGGGCGCGACCTCAAGACCAACTTCAACAACGACCTGGACATGCTCGGCGGGGCCACCATCATCAACCCCTACTTCGAGCAGGACGGCGCGGAGCGCCTGGAGTGGTTCCGGGACCGCACCCTGACCTCCCTGGCCCGGATCCCGGGCGTGATGGAGGTCAGCAGCGTGCTCACCAAGCCCCGGGCCATCACCACCTTCCAGGACCGCATCTTCGGGTTCAATCTGGTGGGCGTGGACGCCGCCTACTGGCGGGTGTTCTCCTTCAACGCCGCGGCCGGGCGGCTTTTCGACGACACGGATGTGGCCGAGGGGGCGCGGGTATGCGTGGTGGGCACGCTCCTGGCCCGGACCATCTTCGGCGGCGACCAGGAGGCCCTGGGCCAGATCCTGTCCATCGACGACAACCTGTACCAGGTGGTGGGCGTGCTCGGCGGCGTGCGGGCCGGGGACCGGGGCCAGTTCATCTTCCTGCCCTACACCACGGCCCGGGCCCGGGTGGTGGACATCTCCCAGCCCTACAGCGTGTATATCCGGTGCGCCACGTGGGATGATGTGGCCCCGGTGGCCGCAGCCGTGAAAAACGTGGTGGAGGCCAACCAGATCGCCAAGGGACTGCGGGTCAACGTGGCCTGGGAACCGCTCAAACAGGTGCAGCGCATCTTCTGGTGGGTTTCGCTTTTCATCTATTCGTCCATCGTGGCCACGCTCATTTTAGGCGGGCTCGGCATCTGGAACATCATGATGGCCGCCGTGGTCAGCCGGACCCGGGAGATCGGGCTCAAAAAGGCCATGGGCGCCCTGGACAACGACATCTTTTTCCAGTTCCTTTTCGAATCCCTTTGCGTTACCATGACCGCGTCGCTTCTCGGGATCGGCCTGGGGCGGGTGGGCGTGGAATACATGAGCCACATGCTCGGGTCGCGTCCTCCGGAAGGCCTGTTCCTGGTGTGCCTATTGTCCGGACTGCTTTTCGCCGTGGTCATCGGTGTGGGCGCGGGGATGTATCCCTCCATCCGGGCCAGCCGGATGCAGGTCGTGGAAGCCATGCGGTATGAATAGCGCCACCAGAAACGGCGGCCAGGGCGATCTGGTCATTGAAATTTCGGATCTCACCAAGAATTACCAAAACGGGGACGAGACGATCCGGGTCTTGAAAAGCGTCAATCTGCATGTGCGACGCGGCGAGATGGTGGCGGTCATGGGCCCCTCGGGATCGGGGAAATCCACGCTGCTGTTTGTCCTGGGCCTTTTTTTGCCGCCTTCGTCAGGCTCCTATCTGGTCTCGGGCCGGGACGTGCTGTCCCTGACCCGGGACGAGCAGGCCATCTTTCGCCGCGAGATGATGGGGTTCGTGTTTCAAAGCTGTGATTTGCTTGAAAATTCCACGGTGTACGAGAACCTGGAACTGCCGCTGGTCTATGCCGGGGTGAAGCGCAGGGAGCGCCCGGACCGGATTCGCGACGCCCTGTCCAGGGTCAACCTCGAACATCGCATCCACCAGCCCTCCAACCGGCTGTCCGGCGGCGAGAGGCAACGCGTGTCCATAGCCCGGGCCCTGGTCAACGAACCCGAGTTCATCCTGGCCGACGAGCCGACCGGCCAGCTTGACCGCGAAAACAGCCTGCGTGTATTGGATTATTTCAACAAGATCACGGAAGGCTCGAACATGGCCATGGTTGTGGTCACACACGACACCACCACCGCCGAACACTGCAACAGAACCTGCGTGCTGACGGATGGCGTGTTGAACGGTTAACTCCAGGGGGAAAGGGGATGGGAGGCTTTTTCGTTTCGCTTTGCGCGGACATGGGGATGTCCGGCAGGCCGGCCCGCCTTTTCGGCCAAGCGTTGGCGCGCTTGAAGCGAAAAGGGGTTTTTCGTTTGGGCGCGGCCTGTTTTTTCCTGGCGCTTTTGACCGCCCTGGCGGCCTTCCAGCCGGCATCGGTCCAGGCCGCCGACCCCGGGCGATACACCAAGGACAAGACCAAGCCGGCCGCCCCGGACCAGCCGGCCGCTGCGGCCAAGGACGCCGCCGCCCCGAAAACCAACGTCACCGAAGCCGCAACCCCCTTACGTTCGCCGGCCAATTTCGACGAGTGCATCCGGGTGGCCCTGGCCCAGTCCCCGCTTCTGGTGAAAAGTTCCATCGACATCGAAACCAAGCGCCTGGACCTGGGCGACGCCTATTCGAATTTCATCCCCACGCTGAGCATCAACACCACCTATTATTTCAACCGGCCCTCGACCTCCGGGCGCAAGGAGCCGTATACCTTAAGCTTCTCCACCGGTATCTGGAACCCGGTCATGACCATTTTCGAGGTCCAGGCCCGCAAGGACATGATCAACATCGCGGTGTTGAGCCATCTGCAGGTCATTTCCGAGGGGCTCAAGCGCGTCGGGTACAATTTCCTCCAGCTCGGCATGATGGAAGAGCAGACGGCCATCGTCAAAGAGAAGTCGGACATGGCCGCCCAACTTCTGGAATACGCCCAGACCCGCTCCTCCCTCGGGCAGGGCACCGACCTGGACGTGCGCATCGCCGAATCCAAGATCACCCTGGTCAAGGCCGAGGCGGACAAGCTGCGCAACACCAAACTCATGCTCATGGACGACCTGAAGTTCATCCTGGGCGTGCCCTTCATCCAGAAAGTCGACCTTGAGCTGGGAGACGCCCGGGCCCAGGCGTTGGCCGATTTCGACCCCTATACGGTGACCGGCGAGGTGTTGCGGGAAAACTCCTATGAACTGAAGATCCAGGAATACAACAAGGCCCTGCAGCGCAAGAACATCACCGTCTCCTACATCAAGTTCATCCCCACCTTCAACTTCGGCTTCCAATCCGTGGATGCCTTGAGCGACAACGCCAGCCAGTCGGGCCTGCCCCTGTATCCCTACGTGACCGCCACCCTGCCTCTGGACTGGTGGACCAAAAGCCGCGACGTCAACCGCCAGTACAAAAAACTCGGCCAGATCGAGTCCGAGGCCCGGGCCAAGGAATTCAAACTGGTCAGCGAGTTCCAGCGGACCATGGCCAGCTTGGCCACGGCCGACGCCGACGTGCGCTACGCCGTGGCCCGGCGCGACCTGGCCCAACTCAAGCTGCAACAGACCCAGTTCCGCTACGAAACCGGCCAGACCGAGTTCGACTCCATCGTCGCGGCCATGGACGAATACCTGTCCGCCAAGCAGGAGGTTCTTATGAAGGAACTCTCCAAGAGCCAGGCCCTGTTCGAACTGCGTTTCCTGTCCGGGCATCTCCAGAGGGCGTACATCAACACCACCGTCCAGGAGAACATGTAGATGCGCCGCGCCGTGCCCCTTCTCGTCCTTGCCGCCGCCCTTTTGGCCGGCGCGGCATCCGCTTTCGCCGCCCAGGCCCAGCCCGCCGCGGATCCCCAGCCCACGGGCGTTCTGCGCCCGGCCGAGGTCCAGTTCACCGGCAAGCTGTACACCCCGGTCAAGTTCAGCGTTCCCCTGCCCTTCCCGGCCTTCATCCAACAGATAGGCGTCCAGATCGGCCAACAGGTCAAGGTCGGCCAGGAGTTGGCCCGCTACGAGTTGCGCCAGGAAGTCTACATGGATGAAAAAAACAAGCTCAGCACCACAACCATCAAAGAGCTTGAATACCGCCTGGCCCAGGTCGATGTGGAACTGGACAAGCTCACGGCCAAGCATCGCGAACTCGAGGTCATGACCAAACGCAACATGGCCTCCCAGCAGAGCATCTCCCAGAACGAGAAAGAGATCGAGGCCGCACGCAAGGAAAAGACCTCCATCCAGGAGCAGCTCAATCTTGCCCGCGACGTCTATTCCGACCGGCTCATCCTGGCCAAGGAGCGTTTCGGCCGCGACGCCGGGGCCGGAAACGTGCCCAAGGTCGGGTTCCTGCGCTCCCCCCTGGACGGGTATGTCCTGTGGATCAATGCCGAGGCCCGCAGCGGCGCGCACCTGGAGCGGGAAACCCCGATTTTCCAGGTCGGCGTCCTCGACCCCATGATCATCCGGGCCCAGGTGCACGAGATCGAGGTCAGCAAGATCGCCGAGGGCAACGCGGCCACGGTGGTTTTCGACGCCATTCCCGGCCGGGAATTCGCCGCCACGGTCAGCCGCATCCCCTGGACCCCGCTGCCGGCCAACCTGCAGCAACCCTCCTACTACGAGATCGAGCTGACCATCCCCAATCCCGACCACACCCTGCGCGAGGGCCTCAAGGGCCAGGTCACGGTGATCCCCAGCAAATAACAACCCCGCCGCGTACGCCGGAGACCGCATGTCCCACACCGCCTGCCGCATTTCGCCTGTCTTGACGGAGGCGGACCTCGATGCGTTTATCCGTTATCCCTGGACCATCTACGCCCACGACCCCCTGTGGGTTCCGCCCGTCATCGAACACCAGAAGACCCAGTTGGACCGCACCCGGGGGCCGTTTTTCGAGGTCGGCCGGGCCGAATACTATCTGGCCAGGCGCGGCGACGCCGTGGTCGGCCGCATCAGCGCCCACACCAACAGCGCCTACGAGGCCCTGCACGATCCCAGCACGGGGTTTTTCGGCTTTTTTGAATGCGAAAACGATCAGCGGACGGCCGACGCCCTGTTCCGGGCCGCGAGCGCCTGGCTGCGGGCCCAGGGCAAGACCCGGCTGCACGGCCCCTTAAGCTTCGCCATCTATGACGAGGTGGGGCTTCTGGTCGACGGTTTCGACGAGATGCCGTCCATGATGCATACCCACAATCCCCGCTACTACGAGGATCTCATCCTGGGATTCGGCTTCACGAAAACCTTCGACTGGTATGCCTACAAGATCGACGAAAGCCTCTTCGACCTGTCGGCCATGAAACAGCGCCGCGACGCCATCCTGGCCAAGGCCGGGTGCCGCATCAGCCATCCCCCACGGCATGAATTCGTGCGCCGGGCGGCGGAGGTGCGCGAGCTTTTCAACGACATCTGGGGCAAGAACTGGGGCCATGTGCCTTTCACCGAGCGCCAGTTCGCCGACATCTTCGTGCAGCTCGAACCCATCATGCGCCGCGACCTCTTGAACGTGATCCTGGAAAACGACGAGATCGTGGCCTTCAGTGTGGTGGCCCCGGACATCAACCGCTCCCTGCACCACTTCGACGGCCGCCTGGGGGTGATCAACATGCTCAAACTCTTCTTCGACTGCCGGGTGCTGCCCCTGGAATACTGCCGGGCCATCATCATGGGGGTCAAGAAAACCCACCAGTGGCGCCGCCTGCACCATGCCATCATCCTCCAGATCATCATCAACTTTCTAGAAAACCATCCCCAGATGCGCTACTGCGACTGTTCCCTGATCCCCGAATCCCTGGTGCAGTGGAACAAGACCCTCCTGGCCTATGGCGGCAAACGCTACAAGACCTTCCGGCTCTATGACCGGGACATCTGACCGTTTCCCGGGGCTTGGGGATGCGCTCCTGGTCCTTGTGCTCTCCGCCCTGGTCTTTGCCGTGGCCCATCGCCACGGCCTGGCCTCCCCCTTCGTCATCAACGACGACGTCCGGCAGCAGATCTACTGGATGCAGCGTTTCCAGGACGCGGCCCTGTATCCGGCCAGCCTGCTCAACGACTACGCCGCCGCCTACGTGCCGGCCGGGGTCAAGGCCCTCTATGCTGCGGCCTCGCCCTGGATGGACGCCCTGTCCTTTTCCAAGCTCCTGACCGGCATCCTTTATTGCGCCACGGCCCTGGCCTTTTTCGGCATCGGCCGGACCATCGATGGCCGGGCCCTGGGATATTTTTGCGCGGCCTCGGTCTGGCTGCTGCCTTATTTTCTGAAGAGCATCTCCGGGGGACTCTCCCGATCCTTCGCCGCCCCTCTTCTGGCCCTTTTTCTCCTGGCCTGGCTGCGCAGGAGCCGCGCGGGCATGGCCCTTAGCCTCATCGTCCAGGCCGCCGCCATTCCCTACATGTGCGTGCTGTCCGCCGGGGCCTGCCTGACGGCCTCTGCCGCCTCGCGCCTGCGTCCCGCCATCCGCCCCCCCTTCCCGGCCCGGCTGCCTGATTTTTTGGTCATCGCCGCCTGCGCCGGGGCCGTCTACGCCATGAACCGGGGCCTGGACGCCGCAGGCTTCGGCCCCCTGGCCTCGGTGGCCGACATGACGGGCAATCCGGCCTTTTCCGCCGCCGGACGCCTGGACCTGTACCCCCTGCCAAACCCCTTTTTCGACCTGATCTATACGCCCTTCGAGGGCATCGGCCTGTTCCTGGACATCGGCCTCGTTCCGGGCATCCTCAGTCTGGCGGCCATCGCCGCCGTGGTGTTTTTGGGTGCCAGGCGGGCGGACTACGCCCCCCTGGAGCGCTGCCGCTGGCCCGTGACCTGCATGATCCTGGCCTCCCTGGCGCTGTACTTGGCGGCGCGCCTTTTGGCCCTGCGCCTTTTCGTGCCGGATCGCTACGTGAGCTATTCCCTGAACATGTCCTACGCCCTGGCCCTGGCCTTTTTTTTCCGGGCCGCCCTGGCCCCCCTCCTGTCCAGGCGCGGGGCGGCGGCGGGTCTCGTGGCCCTGGCCGTGGCCCTTGGGGGCTTGCGCCTGACGGACGCCGGGCTGTACGACTACGGCGATCAGGCCGCCGTGTATGCCGCCGTGCGTCAGACCCCGCCAGACGCCCTTTTCGCCGGGCATCCGGAGCGCATGGACAACGTGCTGACGTTCGGACGGCGCAACGTCCAGGCCTCCTTCGAACTGGCCCACCCCTGGATGACCGGCTACTGGCGGCAGTTCGAGCCTCGCCTGACCGACCTGTTCACGGCCTATTACGCCTCGGACGCGCAGACGGTGCGGGATTTTGCGGCACAATACGGCGTGGACTATCTTGTGGTGGACGAGGCCGACTTCCGGCCGGAATTTCTGGCCGGCCGGCCTTTTTTCGCCCCCTTCGACCAGGCCGTCCAGGCCCTGGCCCGGCAGGCGGAGGCCTCGGGGCGGGGATTCATCCTGCGCGACCGCGAGGTCTTCCCCGGCATCCAGATCAACGAAAGCGTGCGCCTCATTCCCCTTGGCCCCGTGCCCGCCGCCGGGTTCTGACGCGGCCCGCGACCATTCCCGGGAAACGGGCGTCCCTCAGAAAACATGACCGAGCGGCCAGGGATTGCGCTTCAAACCGCAACCCCCGCCACCCCGCCGCACGGCCCGGGCGCTCCCTGACCCGGGTCCTTGAAATCCGCATGTGCGGAATCAATAACTACCTGTTTTAAAAGTTTCTTTATCCTGGACGTACCGGCCTATTCTTCACGGGACGCGACGCTAGCGGTTGAAGGCGGGCATGGCTTTTGCCGCCCCCCCGAACTCCTGGATCACGTCGTCGAGCTTCCGTCCGCCGGGAAGGATGGCATCGGGCTTTTTGGCCTTGAGGGCCTGGAGGGCCTTGACGGCCTCCTCGGGCTTGCCCAGGTCGTTGAGCAGCACGATGGCCTTGTTGAACACGGCGATGACATGGACCGGATTGACGGCCAGGGCGGCGTCGAAGCTCTCCACGGCGCGAAGCGGCAGGTTCAGGTGGCGGTACATGACCCCCATGTCCGTGAGCACGTCGGGATTGCCGGGCTTGAGTTCCAGGGATTTTTCATAGGCGGACACGGCCTTGGCGGGCTGGTCGGCGTCGAAATACAGGTTTCCCAGGTTGGTCCAGGCCTCGGGGTTCTGGGAATCTGTCTTGGTTTTGGCCTCGGCGGCGGCGATGCGCGGGGCCAGATCGGGTTCCTGGTTCGAGGCGGCCTGGAGGGGCGCGGACGACCCCGGGGCGGCGGCCTGGCGGGAGCCCTGGTACAGGGTGCCCAGGTAGAATCCCACGGCCATGGCGGCCAGAAGGAAGATGCCTGCGACCACGGGGTCCAGGCGGGGGGCGGACGATTTCTTTTTACGGGCCATGTCTCCTCCGGGAGTCGGTGTTGCGGCGAAGTATAGCCGCAGGCCCCGGGAAAGGCCACGGGGGCGAGAGGACAAAAAAAGGGCCGACGGCGGAAGAGCTTCCGCCGTCGGCTTTCAAGATGAGGAGGGGTTGGTTCACGCTTGAGGAGGTGAAAGGGTCTGTATGTGATCCGACCCGGGGTCTGTCCCCGGGAGGGGTTGCCCGCCCGGGCCGGGGGAGGGAGTCGAAACCCGGCTCAGGGTCATGCGTTGCGGCTACATGCCGCCGCAGCCGGGACCGCGTCCCATGCCGCGACCCATGCCGCCGGGGCCGCCGGGACCGCCAGGGCCGCCGCAGCCGCCCATGGCCAGGGGCCCGAATTCCTTGACCAGCTTGGCCCGGAAGGTGGCCCCTTCCTCGGCCAGCTGCCCCTTGATGGTTCCAATTTCCTTGGCCAGTCCGGCAATCTTGGACTGGTCAGCCTTGGGGTCGATGGTCACCGCGTTGAGTTCGGCCTTTTTGACCTGAAGCGCGGCCCGCACGGGGGCGATCTTGGCCACATGCTCCTGGACGAGCTTCTGGTAGGCCGCCTGCTGTTCCGGGGAAAGCTGGGTCATGACCCCGGGGCAGCCGCCAGGTCCGCCGTACCCGCCGGGCCCGCCGCCGTGGCCCCTGGCCATGGCCGGAAGGGATGCAGCCAACACGAGCAGGGCAGTCAAAAGGCCCATCTTGAAAATGCGTGCGTTCATGGAACGGTCCTCCTTGGGATTGGGCGACCCGGACTGGGGCGAAGAAGCATCTCGCCGTGGCCTGCGGCGTCACCATGCCTCCCCTTGAAGCATGGACCGTGCCAGACATAATATCCATGGTATTTTCGGTGGTTAGCTACCAACGTCCGTCCCCCGGCACCCTCCCGGACTGCACAAAACCATGCCGCTCCCCAGGGTCGCAGGATAAAAAATATACACCGAAGCAGGGCACAACCTACCGTTTTTCCAGAACATTCACGCCGCATCCTCATTTTTTCCACGCCAATAAGGGCCTTTTCCGGAAGATGTATACTAATCATCCACCCTCGGGGAGGACGTCCCCGCCGCATGACCGGTCCGGCCGGTCCCGGGATGCGCAAACCGTCCCGCCGCCCCCGGCCCGGGAATCCGCCGAGGCAGGATGCGGGAGCGTTGGACCGTACATGGCCTCTTCCCAGGGATCGCCCCCGGCGGCATCCGCCTCTTCCCGGGGCACCCCCGAAAGCGGATGGCCGGGCATGGTCCGCCCGGCGCTTTCCCGGCCAAGCCGCCAGCCCGCGAACAAAAAAACCAGGGCCGTGGCCCAAAAGAGTCCCAGAAGAATCACCACGTCCGGCAAATCGACAGACAGTTGGGCCAATGGGGTCATGGTTCCTCCGTGTCGCCGGGGAGGTGTCCCTCCCGGTCCTCGCCGGCCGGGGCCAGGAGGGTTTCGATGATGCGCCCGGATTCGGTGGCGGGCGATGCCGCCTCCAGGGCCAGGGGCCGGGCCATGCACACGTGGCAGGCCTCGTCGTAGACGTGGTCCTCGCCGGTGGTGTCGATGTCCTCCACATTCCGGCGGTCGGCGGCCAGAAGCGGGATGGTGCGGATGAACTGCCGGCAGGTGTCGTAGACCTGGAGCATGGGCGGCATGTCGCCACGCGGCCGCAGGCGCTCGTGGAACTGGCGGATCTTGAGCAGGCGCGAGGGATCGCCCGGGGCCAGGAACACCCCGTGCCGGGCGAACTCCTCGGCCGTGCTCGGACCCTGCCCGCCGCCCCGGTAGTCGGGTTTCTTGGCGAAGCAGTCCGGCCCGGCCAGCCGGATGACCGGTCGGGCGGCCAGGCCCAGGCGGTGCTCCCGGTCGCGGATGCCCTGGGCGATGAGGGGATCGGTCATGCGCAGGCCCTGGCCCGGGGTTTTGTTCCAGCCGTACCACTCGGCGAAGCGATAGAGCCTGCCGTCGGCGTCCACCCACCACCAGCCCACGGAAAAGGGCGCGCCGTAGCCCCAGTCGAAGCTCATGTACAGCGGGGCCTGCTCGGGAACCGGGCGCGGCGCGACCACATGCAGGGAGCGGGAAAAGGCGAAGGCCTGGCCGAAGAAAACGTCCCAGCGGCCGTCCTTGTAGGCGCTGCGCAAGGGCTCGGGCAGGGCGTCCAGGCGGTGGACATAGCCGGGATCGCACCGGGCCAGGATGGCGTTGTCCGCGAGCCTGGCCGGGATGTGGCAGCGCACCATGCCGCCCTGTGCTTCCGGAGCCCGCCTGGGGACATAGGGCGGGGCGAAGTCCACGAAACGCGCCTTGACGAAGCCGTGTCCCACGCCGCCGGGGTTGGAGGCGCAGACCACCCCGGGAATGCGGCAGCGGTACTGCCTGGGCACAGACAGGGAGCAGCGCACCCGGCCGCGCAGGTAGTCGTATTGGAATTCCGTCAGGGCCGTGAGTTCGTCCACCAAAAGCAGGTGGATCTCCGTGCCCTGGTAGCGGTAGACGTCCCGATCCGACTGGCAGGAACAGAAAAAAAGGCGCGATCCGTTGCGAAATTCCCAGGCCCGCCGGGCGGAGGCATACCGCCCGAGCGTGCCCGGGAACTGCGCCATGGAGGGAAGGATATGGTTTTTTTCCAGCTCCGGCGTGGTGCGCCGAAACAGGTAGGCCTGAAGCCCAGCGATGCGCAGGCACCATACAAGCCCCTCGAAACGCAGGGCATGGCTCTTGCCCGGGCCCGCCGCGCCGCCGAAAAGGATCTCGTTGGCCCGCACCCGGTGCAGCAGGGCCTGCTTGGGCTGGGGCCGGTAGTCCACCTCGGCCTCGGCGGCCGCGTCCGTCTCCGGGTGGCGGCGGGACTCGCCAAGGAAACGGCGGGTCACTCCGCGTCCTCCCGGCCGGAAACCTCGCCGGGAGAGGCGGCACACGGGTCGCAGGCCACGTCCGCCCCGTCTTGGGGGTGCGGCCCGTCCCAATCCGGTTCGGGGATGCGGGTAAGCACCCGGAACACCGCCCCTTCCGCCTGGCGCACGGTTTTCTCGAAAAGCCCCAGATGGCGGCACAAGACCTCGAGGGCCCGGGTCTTGCCGTGCAGTTTCACCCGCAGCTTGCGGCCGTCCTTGCCGGGCGTCTCCACGATCTCGGCGATGCAGGCCGACTGCTCCGGCCCCATGCCCTGGGAGTCCCGGATGCGCACCCCCTCCCCATCCCAGTCGGCAAACTCCCGGATGTCCGAAAAGGCCAGCCTGGCCAGCTCCATGACCACCCGGTCCTGCCGTATCCTGGTGCGCTCGGTGCGCTCGGCCATGGCCGCCGCGATGCGGGCCTTGACGTTGGGCCGGGTTTTCAGGCGGGCCCCGGTGGAGGGGGCGTTAGCCGGGCTGTACCCGGCCCGCTCGGCGGCCCGGGTGGCGTTGAGGTCCACGAGGTATTCCTGGACGAAGCGTTCCTGACGGCCGGTCAGGGGCTTGACGCCATCCGGCCCTTCCGGATGCACTCCCATGGCCGCCTAATGCACCCGGGTCGAAGGTCCGACCCACTGCAAAAGCCCCAGGATGTCGGCCAGGGACAACTCCGGATTGAGCCTTGCGATCTCCTCGACGCTCACGGCGGACAGCACGTTCATTTCCCCCCCATGCTTTTGAGCCATAAAAAGATTCCCGCCCCAAGGACCGTGAGCACGCCGCAGACCACGGCGCTGACGGCGGTCATCTTCACGTGGCGCACCCCGGCCCGCATCTCGGCCACAAACCGGTGGTTCTCCCTGATGGACTCCATGCCCGCCTCATGGACCATGGCCGCCAGGGAGGCGACCTCCCGGCAGGCCTCCTGGTCCAGCCCGCAGGCGCACTTCCCGCCGAGTTCCTCGCGCACGGCCTGCCGGACGAGCCCGTACAGCCGCGCATCCCCCTCGGCCACCTCCCCGCCGGTACGCGGCTCCATCATTTGCCCGGGCCGTCCGCCCCGGAGGCGCCTGAACCGGTCTCGGCAAATTTCTGGCAGACCTTGGCGGCCAGGGCCCCGGCCAGGGCCAGGGCGGCGTCCAGGTCGAGGGGTTGCCAGGAACCGCTGCGCACCGTGGCGTAGGTCCAGTTGAAGAGGACCACGGCTACGATGGCCGCCGTGAGCACCCTGGTGCTCGAAAGATTGCCCGCGTCATCGGTAAAAAGCTTCGTCATGCGCGTTCCTCCCAGGCTGCTGGTTGTGTGCCGGGACATGGCCCGGCCCTGCCCGTCCTGACCGTCCAGGCCGCCCTGCCCCCCCTGGCCGGACCCGGCGTGATCGCCCTGCCGGGGCGGCATCCCGGCTATTGCGGGACAAGGGGCACGGTGTGGGCATCGAGACAATAGGGACAGGCGGTGTTCGGCCCGGAGGCCACGGGGCTTATGACCGAGCCGTGAAAGACCGTGCCGCAGGCCGGACAGCGTCGCGGCAACCGGTGCGGCATGAGGCAAAGGGTCGAATCCGAAATGATTTCCATGCCCGCGACCGGCCCCATGTGCCACCCGCCGCCCAATTCCATGGTTTGCATCGCTGCCGTCATGAGTGCCCCCATCCTTGAGGCCCACAAGACCATGGGGATCGGACAGGCGCCAGCCGCTGGCTGTCATCCCCGGCGCCCCCCCCGGAAGGCTTTACATGCGCCGCGAAATCATGGACAAACCCTCATCGAAACCTGAAAGGAGCCCCCATGCCCCTTGCCGCCCTCTGCACCGCCCTCATGGTGATCCTCCTGACGTCCTGCACCCCCGGACGATCCGCGCGGCCCATGACCCTGGAGCATTTCGAGAACTTCTGCCAGGTCTTCCCCACCCCCAACTCCTGCGACTCCACAACCATCTGCGGCGATTTCGCCAACGTTCTGTCGAGCCCCGCCCCAGGCCTCGACGACTGCCTGGCCCGTTGCCGCCGCACCAAGAACCATCTGCAACCGAGCAACATCATCAACAACTGCGGCGCGACCCTGTCCCGGGCCTCGGACCTGTGCGCCCAGTTCTGCCGCCAGAACTACGGGCAATAGCCCCAGGCCGTTTCGAAATCCGCTCCGCGTCGGCGGGGCCCGTTCGGCCGGACATGCCGGCATCCCCTCCGCCCCAAGGCTCCCCATGGCCGGCGTGGGACCATGCCCCGGGCCGTGGACGAGGTCCGGTTCGTCTTGCCTGACCGCCCGATGTGGGGTATGAAAAGGCATTGGCTGGACCCGACTCCGGCTTCCGGAAGGGTGCCCCTCCCGTCCAGCCGGGCGAATTCACCGAACCATCACGCTCCCGTCACACGCCTCCGTCACAGTGCCGCAGGGTCGCAACCGGACAGTTGCATCATTGCCGCACGATGCCGACGAAACGCGCACAGGGGGACATATGGCCGACATCACGCGAAAACCCATATTCGAGATCCAGCTTCCCGAGACCGTCAGCCCCGTGCTCCGGGGTCTTTTCGGACTGGCCCAGGCCCGGCTTTGCCGGATGCTGGGCCTGGCGCGCATCGACGAGCTCTACGCCGGCATCCCCCAGGACGCCGTGGGCCGGGACTTCGTGGACGCCGCCCTGCGCGCCTTTCATTTCTCCTACCGGGTCAGCGACGAGGACATGGCCCGGATTCCCGAGAGCGGCCCGGTGGTGGTGGTGGCCAACCATCCCTTCGGCGGCCTGGAGGGCCTGATCCTGGCCGGACTTCTGGCCTCGCGCCGGCCCGACGTAAAAATCATGGCCAACTTCCTGCTGCGCCGGATTCCCGAGCTGGCCGAATTTTTCATCTTCGTGGACCCCTTCGGCAGCACGGTTGCGGCCAAGCAGAACATCCGCCCCCTCAAGGAGAGCCTGGCCCATCTGCGCCAGGGCGGCATCCTGGGGGTCTTTCCGGCGGGCGAGGTATCGCACCTGCAATTCAAAAACCGCCGCCCGACCATCTCCGATCCGGCCTGGAGCGCCTCCGTGGCCCGCATCGTGCGCAAGACCGGGGCCACGGTGGTGCCCATGTTTTTCGACGGCAACAACAGCCGCCTGTTCCAGCTCCTGGGTCTGGTGCATCCCCGCCTGCGCACGGCCCTGCTGCCCCGGGAGTTCCTCAACAAGTGCGACCGGCCCGTCGAAGTGCGCATCGGCGCCCCGATCCCCTTTTCCCGGCTGGAACAGATGGTCGAGGGCGAGGACAACGCCGACGAGCTCATCATCCGCTGCCTGCGCCTGCGTTCCTATCTCCTGGCCGCCCGGGGGGCCAAATCGCGGCCCCGCCCCAAGATTTTCCTGCCCAAGGGGGGAAACCGGCAGGAGGCGTTGATCCCGGCGGCCGATCCGCAGCTTCTGGCCGACGAGGTCGCGGCCCTGCCCCCGGAATGCCGCATGTTCAAAAGCGGCGAATTCTCGGTCCTGTGCGCCGAGGCCAGGCAGCTTCCCCTGATCCTGCGCGAGATCGGGCGGCTGCGCGAGCTGACCTTCCGCCGCGTGGGCGAGGGCTCGGGCAAGGCCTGCGACCTGGACGGCTTCGACGCCTACTACCTGCACCTGTTCATCTGGAACGAAACGAATCGCGAGGTGGTGGGGGCCTACCGCATCGGACGCACGGACGACATCCTGGCCCGCCTGGGACAGCGCGGCCTGTACACGGACACGCTCTTCGTGCTCAAGGAACGCTTCCTGCGCCACATCAGCCCCGCCCTGGAGATGGGCCGATCCTTCGTCCGTCCGGAATACCAGAAGAGCTATTCGTCGCTTTTGCTGTTGTGGAAGGGCTTGGCCCGGTTCGTGGTACAAAATCCCAAATACAAAATCCTCTTCGGACCCGTCAGCATCACCAACGAATACAAGACCGCCTCCCGCCAGCTCATCGCCCGCTATTTCCAGGAACAAAACGCCCTGCCCGAACTGGCCCGGCTGGTCCGGCCGCGCACCCCGCTCAAGGAGCAGCACTGGCTGAAAAACGCGGCCCGCACCCTGGTCACGGACCTGGACGACCTGGTGGAGCTTCTGGCCGACATCGAGGCCGACCAGAAGGGCATTCCGGTGCTCCTGCGCCAGTACCTCAAGCTCGGGGGCAAGCTCTTGGCCTTCAACGTGGACCATGAATTCGCCGACGCCCTGGACGGGCTCATCGTGGTGGATCTCATGCGCACGGATCGCAAGCAGCTGGAACGCTACATGGGCAAGGAAGGCCTGGCGGGATTTCTGGCCTACCACGGGCTCGGACCGGCGGCTGCCGGGAATCCGGCCGACGGGCCCGAGGGCTCGGGCGGCACGGGCGGCTCGAGCGGCGGACTGCCGCGTTGCGCATAGGCGTATTTCAGCGACGCAGCCCTAGGCGATCCACTTGCGGCGCACGTTCCACAGGCTGGCCGTGAACAGCCCGGCGCAAAAAAGCCCCAGGACCGCCATGTCCAGCCAAAGGGGCAACAGGTTCCCCCCGGCCGCGCCCGGAACCGCCCCGCGCAGGGCGTCCACGCCGTAGGTCAGGGGCAGCATGTAGGACAACGGCTGCAACACCACGGGCAGCTTGGCCACCGGAAAAAACAGCCCGCACAGAAACAGCATGGGGAACCGGAAGAAGTTGGAGAAGGTCTGGGCCTCGAAGACCTCGCTCACGGCCACGGCAATAAAAAGCCCGAGAAAGGCCGAGGCCACGGCCACCAGAAAGACCGTCCCGAGAAACGTTCCCCAGGCCACCCCGGACAGATCCACCAGAAACGCGGCCATGGCCATGGGCACCAGGGCGTTGACCACCCCGAAAAAAATCGCCCCCCCGGTCTTGGCGAACATCAGCACTTCCAGGGGAATCGGGGCCAGGAGCAGCCGGTCGAAGGACCGGTTCTTTTTTTCGAAGGTCACGGTCACGGCCAGCATGGAGGTGGTGCCGAACAGCACGGAGATGGCCGCCACCCCCGGCAGCAGGTCCATCACGCTCTCCAGCCCGGCCCCGGACCGGATGAAGAACATGCCCGTCCAGGCCAGGGGAAAGAGCAGTCCCCAACTGATATTGGGCGGCTTGAGGTAATAGGTCCGCATGTCCTTGGCCACGATGCCCCAGAAGATGGTCAACCGCTTCATGCCGCCTTGCCCCCCTTCTCCTTTTCCCGGCTGAGCGCCTCGGCCCCGATGCCCGTGAGCCTGACGAACACGTCCTCCAGGGACGGCCGCAGACGCCTGGCCTCCAGCACCTCGGCCCCGGCATCCTCCAGAAAACGCACCACCGCCCCCACCCGCACCGGAAAGCCGCACTCCACCCGGATGGCGTCGGTTCCGGCCAGGGTGAAGGCGCAGTCGGGATAGGCCGCGGCCAGGGCCGCCATATGCCCGGCCACCGCCCCGGAGCACACCACCCGCACGGCATGACGGCCGCTTAAGGGGGCCACAAGCCGCTCCACCGTGTCCACGGTGACGATCCGGCCCCCCACCAGGAAGGCCACCCGGCCGCACAACCGCTCGGCCTCCTCGATGTAGTGGGTGGTGAGAAGGATGGTGGTGCCTGCGGCATGCAGCTCGGCCAGAAGGGCCCGGATGTGCCGGGCGCTCTCGACATCGATGCCCGTGGTGGGCTCGTCCAGGAACAGGATGCCCGGGGAATGCATGATCCCGGCGGCGATGGTCAGGCGGCGCTTCATGCCTTTGGAATATCCGCCGAACTTGCGTTGCCCGGCCTGGGCCAGCCCGAACAGCCCAAGGAGCTCCCCCGCCCGTTTTTGCCGGGCCGCCTTGGCCATGCCGTAGAGCGCGCCGCAGAAGCACAGGTTGTCGTAGCCGGAAAGCTCGGGATAGAGGTTGCTGTCGTCGGGGACCACGCCGATCAGGTGCTGGGCGGCCTTGGGGTTTTTCGAGCAATCCACGCCGCCGATTCGGATGCTTCCGGCACCGGGCCGGGCCAGGCCGATGAGCATGTTGATGGTGGTGGACTTGCCCGCGCCGTTGGGCCCCAGAAGCCCGAAAAGCTCCCCCTGGTCCACGCAAAACGACACCCCGGCCACGGCGGCAACCTCGCCGAAGCGTTTTTCCAGGTTCTCCGCCTTGATGGCATGGCTCATGACGGCACCCTTCCCGTCCGGCGTCTCCGGCACACTATTAAGTATTCGCGCATACACTTTCTCCCTATCTCAAAAAAAATCCCCTTCAGGGGGCATCGCCGCCTTCGGCCGGTTCCGGCCCAGCCTGCCCGGCACCGAAAAACGCCGCCGTTTCGCGGCCCCAGGCGGCCAGGGTGGCGGGGTCGGCCCGGTAGTGGACGAAATAGCCCTGCTTGTCGGCCACCACGGCCCCGGCGTCGCGCAGCACCCGCAAGTGCTGGGACACGGCGGCCGGGGTGATGCAGAGGGCCCGGGCCAATGCGCCGACGCACATCTGGCGATGGCTGAGCATTTCCAGCATGCGGACCCGGGTGTCCACGGCGAGCACCTTGCAGATGCGGGCCAGGCGCCGGGCCGCCTCCCCGCCCGACGTCCCGGGCACGATTTGCTTAAGCATATACGCAGATACTTTATCCATTCTTTCCCCGCCGTCAACCTCCTCCCTGCGTCCCTGTCTTTCCGGCCTTTTTCCCGGTGCCTGCACCGGGGAAAACGGCCGGAGACGGGGGGGCCGGGGGGACAATCGTCCCCCCGGGCGGGGCCTGGGGCGGCAGCCCCAGGTCTTGTTCCACCGGGCGGGGCCCGGGGCGGCAAACCCGGTGAAAGCCGCGGCAAAGGATGATAGGAGACAGCCATGCACACCGCTCTTTCGCCGCTAAGCATCGTGGCCAACATGGCCCGGGCCCTGCGTCCCCCTTCCGGGGACATGCCGCCCCACGCCGCCTTGGACGAGCTGCTACACCGCATGCTTGAGGCCTTTGCGGCCGCGTCCCGGGCCGCCCGGGCCGTGGTCATCCTCCTGGAACCCGGCGACGCGGTTCCCCGCCTGCGGGCCGCCGTGCCCGATGCCGGGTTGTGGCCCGCCAGCGGCGAGGCCCTGCGCGAACATCTGCACCCCGCCCCGGCGCTGCCGGTTCCAGCGGCAGGCGAAGCTGTGCCGCCCGGCGCCAGATCGGTCGCCGTCGTCCGCTGCTATCAGGAAGGCGGCACCGGTACGGACCTGGCCGTGGCCACGTTCGGCGTGCCGCATCCCGAGGGCGGCGAGGTGCGCGGGGCCTTTGGGGCCGAGATACCGCCAGGCGGCCCGGGCGCGTCGGCCATGACCGCAGCGGCGGAGCTTGTGGCCGGGGCTGTGGAGTCAGGGCTCCTTTTCGCTGCCGAGCGGGCCGCCCATGCCGCCGAGACCGTGGCCCTGCGCAGCCGGGTACTGGCCGGATTCACCGAGACCTTCGGCCCCGGAGGCTGTCCGGGCCTTGGGCCGGTGCGCCCGGAGGTGGAACAGGCGGCCCGGGAGCAGGGGCCGGTCCTTCTTTGTGGCGAACCGGGAACAGGCAAGGCCCGGCTGGCCCGGCTCGTCCATGAGCTGTCGTTACGGGCCGCCCGCCCCTTTGCCGTCGCCCGGGCGGACGACATGGAAGCGATCTTCGGCCGGGACGGCAACGGCACCCCCCGGCCCGGAGCGGTGGAGGACGCGGCCGGGGGCACGCTGTATCTGGCCGATGCGGCCGCCTTGACCCGCGTTCCCGAGGCCGCCGCCCGTCTGGTCCGGCTCGTGCGCCACAGCTGGTTCACGCGGTGCGGTTCGGACGCGCCCCGCCGGGCCAATGTCCGTGTGGTCCTGGGATGGGGGGGATCGGAGGGACCGGGGGGACCGGGGGGATTGGGCCTGGCCCCCGGGGAACGGGGGCGGCCCAGCCCGGACCTTGACGCCTTGCTGCATCCGTCCGGGACCGGCGACGGCGGCACCCGGACGATCCGCCTGCCTGCCTTGCGGGAGCGGCCGAACGACGTGCCCATCCTCCTGCAGCGGGCCGTGGATCGCCTGGCCGGGCGGGCCGGGGAGCGGCTGTCGTTTACGCCCCGGGCCGTGAAGGCCCTGCGCGCCTACCCCTGGCCGGGCAACGACGAGGAGGTGCCGGTCCTTACGGCCGAGGCCCTGTTGTCGCGCACGGGCAGGCGCCTGGACGTGGGTGATCTCCCGGCGCGGATCTTTTCCCTGGCCTGCGGGGACGAATCCGGCCCGGATGGCGCGGGAAGAAAGGCCTCAACGTCGGACACCTTGTGGGAGATGGAGCGGGACAGGGTGCTGGCAGCCCTGGAGCGTCACGGCTGGGTGCGCGCCCTGGCGGCCCAGGAACTCGGCCTGACGCCGCGCCAGCTCGGCTGGCGCATCAAGCGGCACGGACTGCGCCCCCAGGACGGGGGATAAGTCCCCGGGGACGGCCGGCGTCGCGACCGTCCCCGGGAGCAAGGCGTGCAGCGCCTATTTTTTGCCTTTCTTGCCGGGGGCGGGCTCGTCGTCCTTCTTGGCGGCCTCGGGAGCGACCAGGCACGGCGACGCCACCGGTGAAGCCTCGGACGAGGCGGCGGCAGTCTCGGCCGGGGTCTCGGCTTCGGGCTCGGGCTCGGGCTCGGGCAGTGGCTCGGGTTCGATGGAGGTGATCTTCACGGCCCCGGCCTCCTGGACCGGCGCCTCATCCAGCCAGGACAGCTCGATGACCAGCTTCTGGCGGTTTTTCTTGCGCTCGGCCTCGATCTCGAAGCTCACGGTCTCCCCGGGTTTGAGGGTGCAAAATTCCGACCCTTTCTGCAGGCAGACGGTTTTTTCCCCGAAACTCTTGACCAGGTCGCCCAAAAGCGCCGTGGCGCCGGCGAAATCCATCGTTCCCTTGAGGCTGATGCCGTGCTTTCCCATGTCCGTTCTCCCCTTGCATTTCGTTGTTGGTTATTGTTTTTCGGGCTTCCCGGGTTCGCCGAGAATGGGGTTGTCCTTGACCTTGGCCGCAACTTGGCCGGGGGTTGGGACGGCTGGCTGGGAAGGCGTTTTTTCCGCCAGGGCCTTTTCCTCCGGCAGGGCCGGGGGGGCATCCGGGCGGGGGACGATGTCGGCGGGTTGGTGTCTTCTTCTGCCCTTGGCCTCATGCCGCATTTCTTCCAGCTTTTTTTCGGCCTTTTTGAGAAACTTCTCCAGGCCCTTGTTCACAGCCGTGTCGACATCAAGTTTTTTTCCATAGCTTCGTGCCTCATCCCGAATAGCCTCAATGCGCTCGGCAATCTCTGAATCCACATTGAAAATCATGCGCTTCACTTCTTTATCCTGCTTGAATATCGACATAATTCCTCCGGTCGTTCGTACACATTCCGTACACTTTTTATGGCGATCCCCATACGGAGTCAAGAACATTTTCTGTTCCCGTCGTCACACATCGGCGGCCGTCTCCCCAACCACGCAGACCGGGCATCGGGAATCGGCCCGGGCCGCTCTGGGGAAGGATTCCTTCTTGCCGGAAACGCCCCATGCCATGCAGCTTTCACCCCAGGCGAATATCCGGCAACAGCAGGGCCGCTCCCCGGCAGGAACGCCAAACGGTGCGGCATGCCTTTCTGAAAGATGCGAGAGGATATGGCAGAAGGAAACGATGCCCCACCAAGGGCCGGAATCCGGACACACGGGCAGGCCCCGGCCGCCGTCGCCGGACGGTCGTTCCCGGACTGTCTCACCGGCTGCCCGGTGGGGAAGCGGGGAAGGCCGAACCCCAGACCGGCGATGGCGATCTGTCCAGGGCGTCACCTACGCCGGAGCGCAGCATCCCCGGGCGACGGGGAGGGATGGTTCCTTCCCGCCCCGCTCCGCCCAGGACCACTCCCGCCAATGGCGCGCCCTCGAAATGCGCATACCCGGAGTTCGACAATAACTGCGTAAAATGGCTACTTATTCTTCAAAAATACCGGCGTATTATTGACGAGACGCGACACTAGCCCAGGTTGGCGGCGGCCACGTCCCAGTTCACCAGGTTGTCCAGCACGGCCTTGACGTAGTCGGCCCGCCGGTTCTGGTAGTCCAGGTAGTAGGCGTGTTCCCAGACGTCCACGGTCAGGAGGGGCTTTTGCCCGTTTTGCAGCGGGTTGGCGGCATTGGGGGTCTTGACGGTCTTGAGCCTGTCCCCGTCCAGGACCAGCCAGCCCCAGCCGCTGGCGAACTGGCTCACGGACGTGGCGGCCAGTTCCTTTTTCATGGCCTCGAAATCGCCGAACGACGCGGTGATCAGTTCCGCCAGCCTGCCCGTGGGGGCCTTGGGTCCGCCCGGGGTCAGGCCCTTCCAGTAGAAGGTGTGGTTGAAGGCCTGGGCTGCGTTGTTGAAAAGGGCCACGGCCGCCGGATCCTTTCCGGCTTCCAAAAACACCGTCTCCAGGCTTGTGGGGGCCGGGTTCACGGCTTTCAGCAGATCGTTGGCATTGTCGTAGTAGGCCTTGGTATGCTTGCCGTAGTGGAAGCTTATGGTCCTGGCCGAGATGTGCGGCTCCAGGGCGTCCTCGGCATAGGGCAGGGGCGGCATGGCAAAGATCGGGCCCTCTGCGGCATGGGCCTCGGCGCCGGACAAAAGGGACTGGCCGGGCAGGCCGGTCAGCGTGGACAGCGACGACAGCATAAGGCCCGCACCGGCGGCAAACCCCAGGAATTCACGGCGGGAAAGGAGGGAGGGACAGGCTGTGGATTTCATGGTCTCGCTCCTTGAAACGCCCCACAGGGCCGAAAAGGTTTTCGATGCACCCATCCTCGCCCATCCGGCCGAAAAAGAAAACCCCGTCGCCTGCCTTTTCCCCCAGGATCACCCGGTCATTATGGCCAGTTCTCCTGGCCGGTCCCTCCGCTGCCGCCGATCAGGCCGGGGCGCGCCCCTTCTCCCGGACGGCGGCCCCGGGCGCGCCAAAGAGAAACGCCCCCACCAGGGCCGTGAACGGAGCCACGGTGACCAGGCCGAAGCTGCCCACCAGGGTGTTCAAGACCTCGGCGGCCACGTAGATGAGGTTGAACAGGTTGGAAAGGGGCACCCCCTGGGCCATGAACATCATGAGCAGGGCGATGTAGCCCCCGGAATAGGCGAAGAGAAGCGTGGTGGTCATGGTGCCCACCACGGCCCGGCCCACCCGAAGCCCCGCGCCCAAAAGCTGCCGCCGCCCGGCCCCGGGCAGGCTTCGGGCCACCTCCTCGATGCTGGCGGCCACATCCATGGCCAGATCCATCATGGCCCCGCAGCAGCCGATGAACACGGCGGCCACGAAAATGCGTTTCATGTCCAGATGTCCGTAGCCCGTGTACAGCAGGCTCTCGGCAAAGGGCTTGATGGCCCCGTGCAGCCGGAAGAGGTCGGTGAATACTAGGGCCAGGAGGCAGGCCGTGGCCACGCCCAGCATGGATCCCAAAAAGGCCGTGGCCCCCTTGCGGGTCATGCCGCCCACCAGAAAGATGACGCAGCCCGTCAGCAGGGTGACCACGCAAAGGGACACCAGGACCGGGTCGTAGCCATTGAGAAACGACGGGATGAGGATCTTCCAGATGACAAGCCCGGCAAAGGCGAAGGACAGCAGGGCCTTGGCCCCGGTCCAGCCCCCGAAGGCCAGGAGCAGCGCCGCAAAAAGCCCGAAGAGCACCATCTCCAGGCCCAGGCGGTAATGGTCCATGGGGTTGACGTGGGTGATCGCGCCCTGGCCGTCCCGGGTGAGCACCACCAGGGCCGTGTCGCCGGGGACGAAGAGCTTGTCCATCTCCATCTTGCCCAGAAGCTGGTTCAGGCCCCGCACGGTCTCCCCGGCGTGGGGGCCGTCCAGAAGCTCCAGTTCCACGGCCTGGATGCCCGTGCGCACCAGCCCGAACTGCAGCACGTCGGCGTCGTTGACGGCCACCACCCGGCCCTTGCACTGCACGGCGTCCGCGTCGATGCGCGACTCGTAGCCCGTGGGCACAAGGGCCAGTCCCACCACCAGGGCCAGAAAAAAAAGGGACAGCAGGACATCGCGCCGCATCCTGGACTCCGCGGGGATCATTCGGGCTCCCTCTCGCCAGTCCGTCCTGGCGACACGCTCAGACCGTTACGGGACGTTCAAGGGCATCGGCCCCTTGGCCGCCGGAGGCCCTCCCCCCGGCCAGGCCGCCGCTTACGACAGCAACGGGGCGGCGCGGCGAAACCGCCGCGCCGCCCCGGGATGGATCATGCCGCCCTGCGGCCTCGTGTCGCGTCCACGAAGAGCGCATAGGCGTTTGCAACAAACAAAAACCATAGATTTCCCTTAAAAAATACTATCGTATTTTTTAAGGGACGTGACACTAGTTCGAAGCCACCTGGGCGGCGGGCAGGCCCATGGCCGCCTTGAGTTTTTTTGCGATGTCGGTGTTGTCGTAGAGGCCGCTGAAGGCCTCGGCCCCGGCTCCCCCGGCGGACACGGCCACCGGCACGCCGGTGTGGGAATAGGAGGTCCAGCCCAGGCCCGCCTTCTGGTTGAGCAGGTGGGTCAGGGTCACGGACAGGGGGTTGTAGCCGCCGTAGAGCAGGTAGCCCTGGGGATCCTTGCCGTCCACGCCATACCCTTTGGCCTCGGCCGGGGCGGCCATGAACAGGTCGAAGGCCTCCTTGACCTTGGCGATCTCGAAGTCCTTGAGCACGGCCTTGTCCTTGGCGTCTCCGGCGAATCTGAGGCCGAAGGTTTCCTCGATGACCGGCGCCACCGCGTCGAAGGAGCAGTTGCCGCCGCAGGTCTTCTTGAAGTCGGCCATCTTGTCCGTGAAGGCCTGGAAGGACATCTTCTGCCCGGTGAGCACATCATAGAAGCTGTCGTACTTGGTTCCGGCAAAGCCGATGGTCAGGCCGCCGCATTCATGGTCGCCCGCCACCAGGATGAGCGTCTCGTCCGGGTGCTTTTTGGCAAACTCCTGGGCCGCGACCACGGCCGCGTCCACGTCGAGCACGTCGCCGATGGCCCCGGCGGCGTCGTTGGCGTGGCAGGCCCAGTCCACCTTGCCTCCCTCGGCCATGATGAAAAAGCCCTCGGGGCCGTCCAGCACCTCGGCGGCCTTGCTCACCAGCTCGGCCAGGCTCAAGTCCTTTCGGGTGCGGTCGATGTGGTAGGGCATGGCCTGGCTGTCCTGGAGCCATTCATTGATGACGATGACCTTGCCGTCGTTTTTGGAGATCTTCTCGAAGCCCTCCCGGCCGGTGACGACCTTGTATCCGGCGGCCTTGGCGGCCTCGACGGCGTCGCCCTGGGGGGCCTTGGACTTTTTCCCGGCCGGATCCTTGAAACCGCCGCCGCCGAAGAAGTCGTAGCCGCTTTTCACCAGCTCATGGGAAATCTCATGATAGTTTTCGCGGGTTTCCTGATGGGCGTAAAACCCGGCCGGGGTGGCGTGGTCGATGGACACGGTGGAGATGATGCCCACCTTTTTGCCCTTTTCCTTGGCCAGCTCGGCCACGTTTTTCACGGGCGTGTTGTCCGGGGTGACGCCGAGCATGCCGGAGTTGGTCTTGACCCCGCAGGCCATGGCCGTGGCCGTGTCCGCCGAATCCGGGATGATGGAGTTGGCGGCGTGGGTGGTCATCATGCCGTGGGCCGGAAGCTGGCTCATGGCCAGCTTCACCGTACCGTGGGGCTTGCCCTCCCTGGCGGCCAAAAACATCTCCGTGGAGGTGCGCTGGGGCTGGGCCATGCCGTCGCCGATGATGAAAAAGACGTACTTGGCCTGTTTTTCGGCCGCAAGCACGGCCTGTCCGCAACACAGAAACGCGGCCACGGCCAAAAAGGCCAGGGCCGGACGGAAAGAGAATCTGCGCAACACCATAGCCGGTTCCTCCATGTTTTGCTGGGTGGGCGGCGCGACGCGCCGGAGCGGTTCGAGCAATCGGCCAAGGCTTTGCAGAGAACCGTGACGGCCGCGTGACGTCGGCCGCTCATTCCCATGGCATGGCATGCAGGCCTGAAAAAATGAAACGGGGCCGCCGGCCAGGACACTCCGGCCGGGCGGCCCCGTTGCGGGCATTGAAATCCAAAGCGCCACGCCGGGTCAGGCGATGGTCACGTCCCGGCAGAGATAGACGTCCTGGATGGCGTGCAGGAGCTTTATGCCCTCGGCCATGGGCCGCTGGAAGGCCTTGCGGCCGGAGATGAGCCCCATGCCCCCGGCCCGCTTGTTGATGACCGCCGTGCGCACGGCCTCGGGGAAGTCCGCCGCCCCGGCCGCGCCGCCGGAATTGATGAGTCCGGCCCGGCCCATGTAGCAGTTGGCCACCTGGTAGCGGGTGAGGTCGATGGGGTGGTCCGTGCACAGTTCGGTATAGACCCGCTTGTCGGTCTTGCCGAAGCCCACGGCGGTATAGCCGCCGTTGACGGTGGGCTGCTTCTGCTTGACGATGTCGGCCTCGATGGTGGCCGCCAGGTGGTTGGCCTGTCCGGTGAGGTCGGCGGCCGTGTGGTAGTCCACGCCGTCTTTCACGAAGGCCGGATTCCTGGTGTAGGCCCACAGCACGCAGGCCATGCCCAGCTCATGGGCCCGGCGGAAGGCCTTGCTGATCTCAAGGATCTGGCGGCGGGACTCGGGCGAGCCGAAATAAATGGTGGCCCCAACGGCCGTGGCCCCCATGTCGTAGGCCTGTTCCACCGAGGCGAACAGGGTCTCGTCGTAGATGGCGGGCAGGCTCAACAGCTCGTTGTGGTTGATCTTGAGCATGAAGGGGATCTTGTGGGCGTACTTGCGGGCCACGCAGCCCAGGACGCCCAGGGTGGAGGCCACGGCGTTGCAACCGGCCTCCAGGGCCAGTTTCACGATGTTTTCCGGGTCGAAATAGATGGGGTTGGGGGCGAAGGAGGCCCCGGCCGAATGCTCGATGCCCTGGTCTACGGGCAGGATGGACAGGTAGCCGGTCCCGGCCAGGCGGCCGGTCCCAAACAGGGCGGACAGGCTCTTGAGCACAGGGACGCTGCGATCCGTGGGGGTGAAGATGCGGTCCACGAAGTCTGGGCCGGGCAGATGCAGGGTCTCTTTGGGAATGGTGCGGCACACGTGCCCGAGCAGGGACTCGGCGTCGTCGCCGAGGTGCGTGACGATGGTCTCCAGCATGGGATCCTCCACGATATCGGTTTTTCAAACCATGCCGGACGGTAAACGAGTCGGGGGCGCGTTGCAAGCGGCGACTCCAAGGTTTCACCGAAACGTCGCGGCAGGGGAGCCGGATCGGCATCCCCGGTTCCATCCGCCCCTCCATCCGCCCCTCCTCCCACATTGACGGCGAGCCCCCCGGGGGGCTACCACCGCCCCCATGTTCGACGCACCCCTCGATGGCCTGGGCTTTTTCGCCCTGACGGCCACGGCCATCTTCCTGGAAGCCGCGCCGTTTCTGCTCCTGGGCTCCTTTCTGGCCGCGCTCATCGAATGTTTCGTGCCCCCTGAACGCATGCAGCGCCTTTTTCCCAAGCGCGCCGTTCCCGGAGTCCTGGCCGGGCTTTTCGCCGGGCTTTTTTTGCCCGTGTGCGAATGCGGCATCGTGCCCATCGTGCGGCGCATGCTGACAAAGGGCGTGCCCCCGGCCTCGGCCATGACCTACATGCTGGCCGCGCCCATCGTGAACCCCGTGGTCATGGCCTCCACCTACACGGCCTTCCAAGGCGACTGGTTCATGGTGGCGGCCCGCACGGCCATGGGCGCCGTCACCGCCCTGGGGGTGGGACTGGCCCTGTCCCGGCTCAGCGCCCGGGACATCCTGCTCCACCCGGCCGGGCACGGCTCGGCCTGCGCCTGCGGCTGCGGCCACGACCATGGCGGCCCGAACCCCGGGGACACCCCGGACTCCGGGGTCGCGCCGGACTCCGGGGCAAGTGCCCCGGCATGTCCGCCGGCCGGGACACGGGCCCGGATCGCGGCCGTTTGCTCCCACACCGTGGGCGAATTCCTGGACATGGGCGGCATGCTCATCCTGGGCAGCCTGTTCGCCGCCGCCTTCAAGACCCTGACCCCCTCCACGGTGCTCACCCTTTTCGAGACCGACCCGCTTTTGTCCATCATGGCCATGATGCTCCTGGCCATCCTGTTGTCCCTGTGCTCCGAGGCCGACGCCTTCGTGGCCGCCTCGTTCACCACCTTTCCGGCCAGCGCCAAGCTGGCCTTCCTGGCGCTGGGCCCCATGCTGGACATCAAGCTGGCCATCATGTTCCAGGCCGTGTTCACGCGCCGGGTGGTGACGGCCCTTCTGGTCGTGCCGCCGGTCATGGTCTTTGTCCTGTCCTATGCCCTTGCGCTCTTCGGGCCGTAACAAGGACGATCTCCAACCATGCACAACATACAAAAAAACCTCCTGGGCCGCCTGGACGCCCTGCTGCTCCTCGGGCTGGCCCTGTTCATGGCCTCCCTGCTGTCCGGGGACCTCTACTGGCACTACCTGCATCCCCGCTTCCGGCCCCTCACCGCCGCCACCTCCCTGGTCATGGCCGGGCTCGGGCTTTTCGCCCTGATCCGCCCGCCCCGCGCCTCGGGAGGCCGCACCCTGGCCTTCGCCCTCATGCTCGGGCTGGCCCTGGCCAGCCTGCCCGCCGCCGACCCCTTCGGCTCCCGGGGGGACGCCTCCCGGACGGCCGACGAGGCCGAACCCGTTCCCGAGGACGAGGCCGGATACCTGCGCATCAACACCGGCGAACTCTACGACCTGGCCGAAAACAACGAACTGTCCCGGCATCCCGGCCCCGGGTTCGCCGTGCGCGGGTTCGTGCGCCGCGACCCGGAACTCGACAAGAGGGGGCTTTTCGGGCTGTACCGGGTGGCTCTTTTCTGCTGCTTCGCCGACGCCACGGCCGTGGGCCTCGCCGTGCGCCCCCCGGACGGCATCCTGCCCGAAGACGGCGCCTGGGTGCGTGTAGCCGGACGCCTCGACCCCCTGCCCGGCGACGCGCCCCTGCCCGACATCCAGGTGCCGGGCGTCTTCTACGCCTCCACCCTGCCCGGCTTCGTCTTTGACGCGGACAAGGCCGTGCCCGTACCCGCGCCGCGCGAACCCTTCATGTTCGAATGGCGCGTCTCCCCGCCATACGCCTACTAGGGCCGGGCCCTCGAAATACGAAAAGACCCGCCTGGAATGACTGGTGTTTCCTGAAGAGCTTACCGGGGTGTTTGTCACGGGACGCGACACCCTTGACGCGTGGCCGGAGGTGGGCAATAGCATGGCAAGGCGCTTCGGTTTGTCCCCAGCGCCCCAAGGAGTCCCGTCCATGGACGTCCACGTCCGACGCCTGGAAAACCTCGTGGCCCTTCTCAAGGAGAAGGGCTGCCGCGTCACGCCCCAGCGCCTGGCCATCCTGCGCGTCCTCACCCAGAGCCGGGGGCACCCCTCGGCCGAGCAGGTCCATGCCCGCCTGGCCCGGCAATACCCCACCATGAGCCTGGCCACGGTCTACAAGACCATCGCCCTGCTCAAGCAGTCCGGGGAGGTTCTTGAGCTGCAGTTCAGCGACCTGGGCAACCGCTATGACGGCCGCCGCCCCACGCCCCATCCCCATGTCATCTGCACCCGGTGCGGGACCATCGTGGACGCCGACGATCCGCTTTTGGGCGACGCGGCCGAACGCGTGGCTCGGGAAACGGGGTACGCCATCCAGGCCCATCGCCTGGATTTCTTCGGCCTGTGCCCGGCCTGCCTGAAAAAAGAAGCCGCCCGGCCCGCCTGACGCGGCCTCGGGGGACTTGTTCCTAGCGCAGGTCGAAGGCCACTTTCATGCTTTGATGCCCGCGCTTGTCGAAGGCGGCTGTGAAGGCTTTGGCGTAGTCGTCCAGGCGGAAGAGGTGGGTCAAAAGGCCCTGGACGGGATAGTTCCCCGAAGACAAAAGCTCCAGGGCCACCTGGTAGGTGCGCGCCCGGCTGCCTGTGCGCGGGTCCGTGGCGTGGCCGTAGCTGGCCGAGCCCACGGCCGTGAGCTGCCGGAACCACAGGCTGGACACGTCGGCCCCGGAAAGGCGGGCCGTGGTCCCCACCATGACGTAGGTTCCCCCGGCCCGCAGGGCCAAAAGCCCCTCCTGGAAGGCCCGGGAGCCCCCGGCGCAGTCGAGAAACAGATCCGCCCCGCCCTCCAGGTTGCCGCCGCCAAGGGTGGTGGGCACGAACACGCCCCCCACGGCCTCGCCCAGGGCCTGACGCGAGGGCGAGCGCAGCACCGCGTCGGCCCCCCCGGCCTTGGCCGCCTCGGCCTGGAAGCCGTGCCGGGCCACGGCCACGATGCGGGCTTTGGAACCCAGGGCGCGCAAGGACCGCACGGCGTGCTGCCCAAGGATGCCCATGCCGTTTATGACCACCGTGTCCGCATCGCCGGGGAAATGGACCAGCACCGGGTGCAGGACCGAGGCCAGGGAATCGAGGAGCACGGCGGTTTCGTCCGGCACATGGTCCGGGACGGGAAAAAGCCGCGAGGGATGGGCCGCCGTGCGTTCGGCCATGCCCCCCGGGGCCTTGGCGTTGAATCCCAAAAACGAACCGGGCGGCAGGTCGCCGCGTAAAAAATTCTCGCACAGGTTGTAGTCCCCGGCGGCGCAGAACCGGCAGGGGGCAAGGCCCCGCGTCTCACAGGGCAAAATGGGCTCCACGGCCACCCGCTGTCCCGGAAAAAATCCCGATCCGGCCGGGGCCTCCTCCACCACGGCCAGGATCTCGTGCCCCAGGACCGAGGGCATGGAGGCGTAGGGTTCCAGCAGCACGGATTCATGACCCTTTAAAAGCCCCAGGTCCGAGCCGCAGATGCCGCACAGAAGCGTGCGCAGGCGCACCCACCCGGCGGGTGGGCCGTAGGGAGTCTCGGCCAGCCGCAGGGGCGAGACCCGGGGGAAGAAGCGGCGGCGGTCAAAACGGGCCGCCAGGGCGCTGGCTAGGTACCTGGGAATGTTTTTTTCGTAGACCAGGGCTTTCATGCCGGGGATTTTCCTTGGCGCGCGGCCGGGTTCCGCCCTTGAAGTCCTTGAAGGGAGCCCGGAGGGTGGTGTAGAGGATGTTCACGGCGACTCGCGCCGCGCCGGGCGCCTTCATCCCGGAGCCTTGGATATACGCCAAGGCGGCCCGGGCAACAAGCGCCCGCATGCGCCATCCCAGCGAAGGAGAATCCCATGCTGATCAAGGACTGGATGACCAAGGAGCCCGTGGTGGCCAAGGCGGGCACGTCCATCATGAAAGCCGCCAAGCTCATGAAGGAGAACAAGATCCGCCGGCTGCCCGTGGTGGACGACGACGGCAGGCTGGTGGGCATGCTCTCCGACCGGGATATCAAGGAGGCCTCACCCTCCAAGGCCACCACCCTGGACATGCACGAGTTGTACTACCTGCTGTCGGAAATCAAGGCCGGGGACATCATGACCAAAAAGCCCCTGGCCATCACCCCGGACGAACCCGTGGAACGGGCCGCCGTGATCATGATGCGCAACCGCATCGGCGGCCTGCCCGTGGTGGACGAAGGCGGCAAGGTGGTGGGCATCATCACCGACAGCGACGTGTTCAAGGTGCTCATCAGCATCACGGGCGTTTTGACCGGCGGCGTGCAGCTGGCCTTCAACCTGCCCAACGCCGAGGGCGGCCTCAAGACCGTGCTCGACGACCTGAAGGCCCAGGGCTGCCGCATCATGTCCATCCTGACCTCCTATCCCCCGGCGGAGCAGGACAACCGGCATGTCTACATCCGCATCCAGGATATGGCGGACGCCCCCCTGCACACGCTGGTGGACATGCTCAAGGCCAAGTACGAGCTTCTGTATTGGGCCAGGGACAACGCCTGATTCTTCGGGCTCGCCCCGCCGCCGCGCCCAGGGTGTGCGGCGGCGGAACGAGCCGCATGACAGGGAACAGCCGGCGCGGCGCACCCCGGGAAGGAAACCATGAAGGTCATCGACTATCGCGAGGTCGTCCCCACGGCCTTCCCGGCCCCGGCCGCGGGGACCACGGGGCGGGTGGTGCTCGGCAAGGCCGACGGCGCCGCCAATTTCTGCATGCGGGTCATCGAATTCGCCCCGGACGGCGAGACGTCCCTGCACAGCCACCCCTGGGAGCATGAACAGTTCGTGCATGAGGGCACGGGACGGGTCTTCATTGAGGACCGCTGGTTCGACGTGGGTCCGGGCAGCGTCCTTTTCATCCCCTCCGGCGTCACCCACCAGATCAAAAACACCGGGAAGGGCTCCCTGGTCTTTGTGTGCCTCGTGCCCCCGTTTGCCCCGGAACTGCTCTAACCCCTGTCCCCGGCCCGGCCCTTGACGCGGCCCATATCGTGCCTAATTTCCACAAGACGCACGCCCCGGGCTCCGGGCTTGCTCTAGTGATGAAGGAGAAGGACATGTACGAAAAACGTCTCTGCCCCCATTGCGGGCAACCCCTGGAAACCTGGCTCGGCCCGCCCGAGTCCGGCTGGGGAGAACTCCTGGTGTGCAACAACAACGGCTGCTGCTATTATACCGGCTCCCAGACCGATATCCGGTACAAGGACGAGGACAACCACCTGGGTTGCCGCTACGCCGAAAACCCCGACAACGACTACAAACCGTTCGCGCTTCTGGCCTGGATGCCCAACATCTGATTTCCCATGGCCTTGCCTGCGGGCCGGTTCCTCCGGGGACCGGCCTTTTCATTTCCAGCCCCTGGCCTTGCCTGCAAACCCAAACCATTCCGGCGAGATGTGCCACCATCCGCATGTCCCGGCCACACGCCGCGCGGCAAACCCGGTTTGCCTTCCCGGGCCGATCCTGCTATGCAATATCAGGCGTTCGGATCCGGACGCCTGCCGTGACGGGGAGGGGAGGCCCCGGTACGGCGATTCTCCTTCGTTAACCACGCTCTCGCCCCACAAAAGCCATGAACCACATCGACGCCACGCGTCAGGGACAGTGCGTTTACGTCCGCCTCACCGGGGAGTTCGCCCGGGACGCCGCAGACGACATGGACGCCGTGCTGGCCGCCGTGCCCGGCGCCCCGACGCTCGTTTTGGACTTGTCCGCGGCCGACCATCTGGGCGGTGTGGGCATCACCTATCTCATCAAGTTGCAAACCCGGCTTTCCACTCGCGGGGGGGAGCTTTTTCTGTGCAACCTGTCCGCGAACGTGTCCACGGAACTGGCCATGCGCGAACTGTCCGGCTTTTTTCGAGTGGTGGAAGGATGGGACGCCGACATGGGTGAAGAGATTCTTCCGCTCCTCGCCGCCAGATGAAGGCTGGCGGGAGGCTGCGGCCGCCCGCTCCGAAGGCGGGCGTCAGCGTTTCACGGCGGGCGAGGACATGACCACGTCCCCGTCAAAGTAGCGGAAAAGCACATCCCTGGCCCCGTCCGGGGCGTCCATGACCGCCTCGCCGATGCTGATTTCCACATTGGCGCCGATCACGCCCGGCACGATGACCCGGCAGACCAAAAAATCCTCGCCTCCATGACGATTGAGCCAGAGCTTATGCCGCAGGTCATGATACGCCGCGAGTTTTTTCTCCAGACCGGCCAGTTCCTCGGCCGCCTCTTTCCCTGTTCGGCCTTCGGGACCGCCCTCGCGCCGCAAGGCCATGGCCCGCTCGGTCACGCGATGGATCTTTTGGCGCAAGGTACGATCCCTGGAAATCAACTCCGGATCGTACCCCAAAAGCAGCTTGGTCTGGGTGCGCAGGCCGCCGCCCAGGGCCTCGCCCACATACACAGCCCCCCGGCAGGCAGCTGTGCCCCCCACCAGCCGGTCCTTCACCGCCAGCCGTTCGCCGACATAAAAATGGCACAACATGCTCGAGCCATCCACCAACAGGTTTTTGCCCGCATGAAGCTCGGCGTTTTCGCAAAACCTGGCGCGCAGATTGGAGCCCGCCCGGATGACGGCATTGTCCGAGCCCTTGATTCCCGACTCGGCCACGATGGACTCGGTGGCCCGTATCCTGGCCCCCTCCACCAGGCCCCGGACGACCACGTTGCGGCCCACCACCTCGAAACCGGCCCGTACCGCCCCTTCGATGGTCACATCGCCGACAAAAACGATGTTGCCGGTGTGAAAATCCACGTCGCCCGGCACCACCAGATTGCGGCGCACGGTGATCCGTCCGTTCTCGAAGGCCACATACCCGTTGACCGTGCTCACCAGCCGGTCGGGATTTCCGGGATCCGGGGTGCAGCCCAGCCCGTACGGAAACACCTTTTCGGAATAAAACGCCCGGGGGTCGGCATCGGCCGGGGCCTGCTCCGCAGGAAGCCACTGGGCCACGGCCTCACCGGCCATGACGTTTTGCACATAGCCCAGGTCGTACAGATCAACGGAGCCGTCCTGGCGCATCCTGGGGGTGAGTTTGCGACGATCGAGCCCGGGATCGAAGAAGAATTTCAGGTAATGCCGCATAATGGAGGATACGCCTTCATCCGCTCCGACTGTTTCGGCAGCGGGCTGCATTTTTCCGCAGCCCCGGCCCGTTTGCCCTCGATCATTCCTGGTTGTTTTCTTCATATCCGGCTCAGGGAAAATGCACAAGCCGCAAGCGGGTTTCCATCCCAAGAAAGGCCTGCGCCGTTTCCGCGTCGCCGGGATGGCGCCCCTGACGCAGGGACGCTTCCGTCACGGCGAGTGCGCTGTCTTTTTTTTCGCATCCGTCTTTTTCGCGGGAGTTCCCCTCCCGGGCCCCGTCCGCCGGGGAGGCGAAAGATCAAGGCAGCCAAAGGGGTTGCCCGCAGTGAACGGGAGCGTTTGACTTTGCGCATGAAATAGAGTGAACTTCACAGTCGTTGCCATGTTTCCCACAGCATGAACGCCCTGGACCGCTCATGCAACAAACCCGATGACTTGGTGGAGACCGCCATGAAAAATACCGTGGCCATATTGGCTTTACTATTCACCATGAGTTTTTCCCAGAACATCTTTGCTCAACAACAAGGAACGCCGAACATCAAGGAATGTACGAATTATTTCATGCATTATTTCAACGAAGCCGTCGTGCAGGGATTCCAGATACAGGAACTTCTCAAATCAAAAACCATCGACGGGAAAGACGTCATTTTTTATATCGACCTTTCCAACCGGCTGGAAAAAACCCTTGGACTTGTTCTCAACCTGAAAGATATCTATTATTTATACGGAAAGACAACTTACTGCTTCACGAAGGATGAAAAAAAATACCTTATTGATCGCATTACAAACATCAGCGATCTCCTCAACAAGATCACAACAAACGACTTTGAGATCAATCTGTCTGGCGATGAGAAGGACATACGCGCTCGTGAAAGTGACAACATCATGAGATTCCGTGAACGCGTCGAGCGTCTCCGGGCCTTCATCGAGACCTCCCTGCCCATTTTCAAATAGCGGTTTGCGATCCTTTCAGCGCAAACACCGTCTCGGTTTGTAAGAAGGAAGCGACCTCTTTCAATGGACCGGGGCTGTTTTCCGAGCGCCGCAGATTTCGATCTCACTGCGCGAACCTCGTTCACCCGGCGGCGAGGGCCCGAGCCCTGGCCCGGAGGCGCCCATGTCCCCTTGTGACCCGCCAGGCACGTCCCATCAGGAGCAAACCGGCGCCCTGTCCCTGCCCGCCGGTCAGATCGTGGCCCACATCGCCCGGCGGGCCGTGACCATGATCCCCGAGGCCGGCCCCCTGGACGACGCCGCCGTGATCGCCAGGGGGAACGTGATCCTCGAGGTGGGGCCGCGCCGTGCCGTTCTCAAGGGGTTTTCCGGGACGATCCTTGACCACGGCCCGGCCACCCTTATGCCCGGCCTGATCAATGCCCACTGCCATATCGGACTGGCCCATCTGCGCGGGGCCATTCCCCCCGGGTTGGGATTCACTGGCTGGGTGCGCTGCCTGCTGTCCCTGCCCATGGCCAGATTCGACGAGGCGGCGGTCGGAGCGGCAGCCAGGGAGATGGTCGGGAGCGGCATCGTCTGCGTGGCCGACATCGCCGCCCGGCATCCCGGACTGGCGGCCCGGGCGCTGGCCCGGGAGGGCCTCGGCGGCACGGTCTTTTTCGAGGCCTTCGGCTATACGCCGCCCCCAGGGCCCGAACCGGACTGGCCCGCCGATCTCGCGGGCTGGGACGTCCCCCTGGATCATGCCCCCGGCTCCGGCTCACCCGGCTCAGCCGGTTCACCCGGTTCAACCGCTTCACCCGGCTTGCCGGACCTGCCGGAAAGCCCGGACAGGCCAGACATCTCCCTGGCCGGGCACGCCCTCTATTCCACCCATCCCGAGCGGCTGCGGGCGGCCAAGGCCTGGACGGCACGCCACGGCAAGCCCTTTTCCCTGCACCTGGCTGAGCATGAGGGCGAGGTGGCGCTTCTGGCCGATGGAACCGGGGAGTTCGCCGAACTGTTGCGACAGCGGGTGCTTCCCGCCGGCTACCGCCCGCCGGGCCGATCCCCCGTTGCCCAGGCCGAGGCCCTGAGTCTTCTGGATGCCCGCACCCTGGCTGTCCATGTCGTGCATGTGGACGACGCCGACATCCGCATTCTCATCGAGCGCGGCTGCGGGGTGTGCTTGTGCCCACGCAGCAATGCCTTTATCGGCGTGGGCCGCGCGCCCTGGGAAAAACTGGCGTCGGCAGGGGCCAGGCTGTGCCTGGGCACGGACAGCCCGGCCTCGAACACCGACCTTGACCTATGGAATGAAGTCCGCTATCTGCTCAAACATGGGAAAGGGTTTTCCCTGACCGCCGCCCTGGCGGCCCTGACCACGACCCCGGCCCGGGTGCTCGGCCGGGAGAAGACCATGGGAATGCTTGCGCCGGGCATGCGTTCCGGGGTGACCCTCCTTCCCGGCGACCTCGTCGGCGCGTAAAAAAAATTTCCGCGTGAAAAATTTCACTTTCTCCCCAAAAACAGGCTTTCAGGGGGTTGGTATTCTTTACGCCCTCATGTATAGGTTCCGTGCGTGAAGATTTTGCGCGCCCGCGCGCGGCGGTTACGTGCCCGCCCGCGCGACGAACGAACGAAAAAAAATCCATTGTAAGGAGGCATTACATGTCCAAGCTGGTTCCGCCGCATGGAGGCAAAGGTCTCGTTATCAAGCTGCTCGAAGGCGCCGCCAAGGAAGCCGAACTGAAAAAGGCCGCCGGCCTGAAGAAGATCGAGATCACCGCCCAGGAAAAGGGCGACCTGATCATGATCGGCATCGGTGGATTCTCGCCCCTGGGCGGCTTCATGACCAAGGCCGACTGGAAGAGTGTGTGCGAGAAAATGACCCTGGCCGACGGCACCTTCTGGCCGGTTCCGGTCGTTCTGGCCGTGACCGCCGAAGACGCCGCGGGGATCAAGGAAGGCCAGGAGATCACCCTGGAGCGCAAGGGCGAGATCTACGCCACCATGAAGGTCACCGAAAAGTTCGAGCTGTCCGCCGCTGAGAAAAAGACGGAGTGCGAGCTGGTCTACAAGGGCGCCGGCGACGACTCCGCCGACGACAAGTTCTGGAAGATCGCCGAGGCCGAGCATCCCGGCGTGAAGATGGTCATGGAGCGCAAGGCCGTGTGCCTGGCCGGCCCGGTCAACGTGCTGTCCGAGGGCGAGTACCCGACCAAGTACAAGGGCGTGTACCTGCGTCCGGCCGAGACCCGCAAGATCTTCGACGAGAAGGGCTGGAAGAACGTGGCCGCCCTGCAGCTGCGCAACCCCATGCACCGCTCCCACGAGTTTTTGTGCAAGATCGCCGTGGAAGTCTGCGACGGCGTCATCATCCACTCCCTGATCGGCAACCTGAAGCCGGGCGACATTCCGGCCGAAGTGCGCGTGGAGTGCATCGACACCCTGGTGAAGGGCTACTTCGTCGAGAAGCACGTGGTCCAGGGCGGCTACCCCCTCGACATGCGCTACGCCGGTCCCCGCGAGGGCCTGCTGCACGCCACCTTCCGCCAGAACTACGGCGTCAACAAGATGATCATCGGCCGTGACCATGCCGGCGTGGGCGACTTCTACGGCATGTTCGAGGCTCAGGAAATCTTCGACCGCATCCCGTACAAAGACGACGAGAAGGCCGATCCGGGCAAAAAGCTCCTGTGCGAGCCGCTCAAGATCGACTGGACCTTCTACTGCTTCAAGTGCGACGGCATGGCCTCCCTGCGCACCTGCCCGCACACCAAGGAAGACCGCGTCATCCTGTCCGGCACCAAGCTGCGCAAGATGCTGTCCGAGGGCGGCGAGATTCCGGATCACTTCGGCCGCGACGAGGTTCTGACCATCCTGCGCAAGTACTACGAAGGCCTGACCGAGAAGGTCGAGATCAAGATGCAGGGCGCTGCCAGCGGCGACGCCTTGAAGTAACCCCGCCAGCACCGGCGGCCTTCGGGCCGCGCTGCGGATCTGGTTTCGAAGGGGGGGCCTTGTGCCCCCCCTTTTTTTTCTGACGCCGCCTGTTTCCCACGCCCGAAAACACTGTCAGGACGTCATGTTTCGGCCCGTCGCCATTGACAATTTGGGAAAACGAGGTCATGGTCACAAATCCACGACGACGCCGCGAACCCTGAATCTGCGGGCTTTTCCGTACTCGTCGTGAATGGCGGCATTTTCCAACTCGCGTTTTTTCGACACGCAGACGCACCCCATGACTGTCCCCGTGCCCCGGCATCGTGGCGAACCGGGTGCGGGCAGGCAAACGGCGGACATCCAGGGACGGTTCAGGCATGGCATTGATCGAATTCCACGACGTCCAGAAGTGGTATGGCGACTTCCACGTGCTCAAAGGCATCACCGAGTCCGTGGAACAAGGCGAGGTTCTGGTCATCTGTGGCCCCTCCGGGTCGGGGAAATCCACCCTGATCCGGTGTGTGAACCGGCTCGAGGAATACCAGAAGGGACACATCTTAATCGATGGCAAGGACATCCACGGCGACGACATCGACGTCAACGAACTGCGTTCCCACATCGGCATCGTGTTTCAGCAGTTCAACCTCTACCCCCATCTTTCGGTCTTAAAAAACATCACCCTGGCCCCCCTCAAGGTCAAAAAGATCCCCAAGGCCGAGGCCGAGGAAACGGCCATGGCCCTTTTGGAGCGGGTGGGCATCCACGAGCAGGCCCACAAGTTTCCCGCCGAACTCTCCGGCGGCCAGCAGCAGCGCGTGGCCATCGCCCGGGCCCTGGCCATGAAGCCCCGCATCATGCTGTTCGACGAACCCACCTCGGCGCTCGATCCGGAAATGATCAACGAGGTTTTAAACGTCATGAAGGATCTGGCCCAGGAGGGCATGACCATGCTGTGCGTCACCCACGAGATGGGTTTCGCCCGGGAGGTGGCCGACCGGGTGGTGTTCATGGATTTCGGGGAGATCCTGGAGCAGGCGCCGCCTCAGGAATTTTTCAGCAATCCCAAGCATGATCGCACCAAACTTTTCCTGAAGGAAATTTTGTAGCGAACCGGCTCGAAAGCTTTCACCTCAACCCAAGGAGGCATCCCATGCGCAGACTGGCCCTGTTTCTTGTCATCGCCGCCCTCGTGGCCCTGGCCGCCACCCCGGCCCTGGCTGGCAAGCTTGACGACATCAAGGCCCGCGGCACGCTCATCGCCGGGGTCAAGGACTCCCAGCCCCCCTTCGGCTTCGTGGATGAAAAGACCAAGCAGATCGTGGGTTTCGAAATCGACATCTGCAAGGCCCTGGCCGACAAGCTGGGCGTGAAGCTGGAAACCAAGCCCGTGACCTCCTCCACCCGCATCCCCATGCTCACCCAGGGGGCCATCGACCTGGTGGCCGCCACCATGACCCACAAAAAAGACCGTGAGGACCAGATCGACTTCTCCATCACCTACTTCATGACCGGACAGAAGCTGCTCGTGAAAAAAGACGGCGGCATCAAGAGCGTCAAGGATCTGGCCGGAAAAAAGGTCGGTTCGGTCAAGGGCTCCACCTCCGAACAGAACGTAAAAAAGGCCCAGCCCGAATGCACCGTCATCTCCTTTGAGACCTACCCCGAGGCCTTCCTGGCCCTCAAGCAGGGCAAGGTCGAGGCCGTGACCACCGATGAAAGCATCCTGGTGGGCCTGCAGAACAGCGACGACAAGCCCGGCGACTTCGCCATCGTGGGCGAGTACATCTCCCCCGAGCCCTACGGCCTGGGCCTTGTGGAAAACGATTCCGACTTCCGCGACTTCGTCAACATCGCCCTCATGGACATGTGGGCCTCGGGCGAGTTCCAGAAGATCTACGACAAGTGGTTCGGCAAGGACACCAAGTTCTACATTCCCCTGGAATGGGAAATGGAGCTTTGGCCCTAGCATTCCCGCGTCCTGTCCGCCGGGGAAACCCGGCGGACAGGATACCGTGGATGCCGCGCCGCTTGACGCCGTGGCCCGGGAGACCCGGGATACGCCTTGAAGCCGCGCAAATCTCGACGCCGTACGGCGTCGCCACCCCAACCGGACCCAAGCCCCGTGCCGGACGTCTTGTGGAGATGCGTGATTGAGCTACACCGTTGACTTTGGACTGGTCCTTAACGAACCCTACCGCGAATGGATCGTGCAGGGCCTTGGCGTCACCCTGCAGATATCCGCCGTGTCCATCGTCTTTTCCCTGCTGCTTGGCACCATCATCGCCGTGTTCCGCCTGTCCCGGGTCAAGCCTCTGGTCTGGTTCAGCCTGGCGTTTACGGAGTTTTTCCGAAACACCCCCCTGCTGGTGCAGATATTTTTCTGGTATTTCGGCTCCCACGCCGTGCTGCCCGATGTCGTCAACAAGTGGCTGTACAAGCAGGATTTCGAATTCGCGGCCGGGGTCATCGCCTTGACCGTCTACACGGCGGCGTTTATCGCCGAGGAGATTCGTTCCGGCGTTTTCGCCATCCCCAAGACCCAGCTTGAGGCCTCGCGGGCCTGCGGCCTGTCCTTTCTCCAGGCCATGGGCTACGTCATCCTGCCCCAGGCCTTCCGTATCGTCATTCCGCCATTGATCTCCCAGTTCCTGAATCTCATCAAGAACTCGTCCCTGGTCATGACCATCGGGGTCATGGACCTGACCTACATGGCCCGGCAGATAGAGGCCCACACCTTCCACGGTTTCGAGGCCTTCACCGTGGCCACGGCCATCTACCTGACCATCTCGCTCATCGTTTCCTACGCCATCAATCTCTACAACAAACGGGTCCTTCGGGTCGCCTCGCATTAGCGGAGCCAAAGCGGTGCATTGGGACGTCATCACCAACAACTTCAGCTACTTCCTGATAGGTGCCTATCCGCAAGGCCCCCTCGGCGGCTTGGCCATGAGCATCCTTCTGGCCCTGGGCGGCATCTTCGGGGCCTTCTGGCTGGGACTTCTGATCGGTCTTTTGCGTATCTCCAAAAACCGCCTCGCCCGCATCTTCGCCCTGGTCTACACCGAGATCATCCGGGGCACGCCGCTGCTCATGGTCATCTTCTGGTTCTATTTCCTGGCCCCCATCGCCTTTGGACACGCCCTACCCGAGGCGGAAAGCGCCCTTATCGCGCTCATCGTCTTCACCAGCGCCTACATCGCCGAGATCGTCCGGGCCGGAATCGAATCCCTGCCCAAGGGTCAGACCGAGGCCGCCCGGGGCACGGGCCTCACCCGCCTCCAGGCCATGCGCCACGTCATCCTACCCCAGGCGCTTTTCAACATGATTCCGTCGTTCGTGAACCAGTTCGTGTCCCTGACCAAGGACACCTCCCTGGCCTTCATCATCGGGGTCAACGAACTCACCAAGGCCGCCACCCAGGTCAATAACCGCACCCTGAACGCGCCCACGGAAATATTTATCACCATCGCCGTGCTCTACTTCATCATCTGCTACGTCCTGACCGCCCTTTCTCGCCGCCTGGAAAAACGCATCAACCGCTACCAGGCCCGCGACCGCTGATCGCCTACGGAGGTTGGGCCGGGGGAATGCCTCCGGCGGCCAAAGGGGACGCGTCCCCTTTGGAAACCCCGTTCGAAATGCCTGGCCCCCTCACGCCCAACCCACGTCCCTGAACCAGTCCACATCTCTCCAAGCAACGGGTCGCCTCCCCCTGAAAATATCCTCATATTTTCAATCATTACCCCTCTCTTTGCCTTTCAACGGCCTCTGCACACAGATGCCCCCACAGGCCGGGCGACGGGTCGCCACCCACAGAAAATATCTCCATATTTTCAATAAGCTCCCACTCTCTGTCTTATAACGCCCCCGCGCACAAACGCCCCCCCAGGCCGGACGACGGGTTGCACCCCCGAATATACCTTCGTATTTTCATCATATCTCACCTCTTTTTCTTTCTACGCCCTCCTCGCGCACAAACGAATTCCTAGGCCGGGCTCGGGGTCGCGTCAAACGGACGGCAGCGACGTGGAGCGCAGCGCAATTCGTCGCAGCCGGACGTTTGCCGCGACCCCGAGCCCGGCAGACAGCCTCCACCTCCGACCCCGAGCCCGGCAGACAGCCTCCACCTCCGAGCCCAGCCGGACAGACAGACGACTCCCGCCGCCGCCATCCGGCCGCCCAGCGGCAATCAATCCTTACGGCGTGATGGTCGAAAAAAAAGGAAAGGCGTCGGCATGGGCCGCTAAAAACGGCGCAATACCCTGACGTTGGGATGGATCGTGGGTCTCGAAGGTGAACGAAGGGGCAAGCCCCCGGGAGGACAGGGCGGCAAAGACCGCCGCCCAGGGAATGGTCCCCGTGCCCGGGGCCAGATGCTGGTCGAACGTGCCGTCGTTGTCGTGCAGATGCAGATGCGTCAGAACCGGCGTCAGGGTCTCGACCCACGCGTCGAGATTCCCCAGGGCATGCCCGCCTGCGAAGCTGTACCAATGCCCCACGTCGAAGCAGATGCCGATGCGCCCGGCCCTCTCGGGCAGACGTTCCCGCAGGGCCAGGGCCAACCCCGCCACGGTGGCCGGATCGGTCTCGTGCACGTTTTCCAGGTGCAGGGGCGGATGGTCCGGCCAGGACTCGAGCACGGTGGCCCACGTTTCCACGGCCCGTTCCCGCCAGTCCGGATAGGAACGGATGTAGAGAATGCGGTCATAGGCCACATGCCCCACCAGATGCGACGGCCCATATCCCCGGGCCACGTCCATGGCCCGCATCAGGCGCTTCTGCGTGGCCTCGCGGATGAGGGCGTCGGCCGCCCCGGGCTGCAGATCGAAAAAGGGCAGATGCAGCGAGGGCCGGACCCCGGCCTCGGCCAGGATGGCCTGGACGCGGTGGTGCCACGCGGCATCGGCGGCGTCCATGAGTACCGGATCGAGCCCGAGCTCCGGGTGCAGGCCCTGGGCCAGGAACGTGTCGAGCCGTGCGGGATCGACGAATACGGCGCGCAGGGACAGGCTGACGTGAAACGGGCGGACGGCGTTCATGGGGCGCGCCTCGGGAAAAGGCCGGATGAAAGGATTCGGCGACGGCTCAAGGCCGTTCGACGGGATTGACGGAGTTGTAGATGATTTTTCCGGCCGGGTCGGCGATGGTGATGCGCAGGCCGTAGATGTCCGCCGGATTGACGCCCTGGGGCAGCGCGAGGTGGACGGCCACCTGCTTGAACCGTTGGATCTGAAAGGTCAGTTCGTCCTTTTCGGACTTGAGGGGGTGCAGCACGCCGTCGTTGGTCAATATCAGCAACTCCGCCTTGCCCGCCAGAGCCGTCTGCGGCGACAGGTTGCTCAGGTCGAAGCTCACGGCCAGCTTGCCGTTTTCCACCTTGGATTTGAAGTTGTCCACACCGGCCTGATTGAGGTCCACCTTGTCCAGGAGCTTGCGCAAATCGATCTTTGCGCCGACGGGTTCAGCCTTCTCCGGAGTCGCTGCCGACGCCGGGGTTTCCACCGCCGGTTTCCACCAGGCCGCCGCGTCGGGATTGTACGATCCGAGCAGGGTTTGCAGTTCCGTGAGGTCTTTGGCGCGCAAAACGCCCTCGATCTCGTCCAGGCGCCGGAGACGCTCCCCCGCATCCGCGGCCAGACGCCTGGCCTCCTGGGCGGTATGCTCGGACTCGGTCACGATGCCGCGATAATACATGGCCCCGGCGGCGAAAAAGACGGCCGCCAGGATCAAAAAGACCACGGCCCACAGGCCGGTTTGGATCCAGAAGGGGCTGAGACGCATGCGCCGCACGCCGGCGTCGTCGCGCATGATGAGGATGCTGATTTTACCGCCGGACGCCATATGGTCACCTGCTCCTTGGAAAACGGGCCGTGTGCCTGGAATTCAGCCGCTGAAGACGCCGCATGCGCCGCCACGTTTCGCCTGGGCTGGCGAATCCAGGGCTAGAGGGCGCTCCACTGTTCGTCGACAATGATGATCCGGGGACCGGCCTTGACCAGCACCATCCGCTTCATGCCCTTGTCGGCAAACCCATCCTTGCTTTCATACCGTTGGACGAACTCCACCCGCCAGCCGTTTTTGCGCTCGGTGACGCGCATGTCATCCAGACGCACCATCTTGGGCGGACGCTCGGCCCACAAGGCAACCTTATGCTCGCGAATGTCGGCCAGCCCTCTCCGGCCGCCCTGGACGGCGCGGTCGCCGTAAAAGGCCATGTAGGCATCCACGTCGCCCCGTTCCCAGGCCTCGCGCCAGCTTTCCAGCAGCGCCTCGACCTGCCCCCTGCCGGTGGGTCCGGCGGCGTCCGTGGCAATCGTTTCCGAATGTTTCTCCGCTGCCTTCTCCGGGATCGCGGCCACCACGATCTCCTGCGCCGGCGGCTCCACCGTGGGGATGACGGCCGGCAGCGGCCCCCTGGCGGGCATGGACGAAAGAGGCGGCGCCCCGGCGGCACCGAAAAGCGTCCCCGGCCGGGGACCGGCTGCGGCGGCCAGCAGGGGGTTGTCGGTCAAAACGGGCGCGGCCGGGGCCTGGCCCTCGGCGGCGGCCAGCCGCCCGGCCTGGCTGGGGCTGGCGGGCAGGGCCGGGGCCACGGCGGGCGCCGGCTCGGCCTGCACCGTCACATGGGCGGCCGTCGTGGACGAGGCGTAGGCGGCCTGCGGCGCGTCCGTAGCCGAACGCAGATCCTCCTCGCTGGTCTTGTCCAGGACCGGGGTCTCCCGCTCGCGCTCGCCGGTTTCCACGGCGGCCAGGACGACCTGCCCCGGCTTCACGTACTTCCCGGCCAGGGTGGGTTGCATCTGCTCGAACTCCATGCCCACCACGACCCATTTGTCCTTGTCGTTTTTCTGCCAGTACAGGCGCTTGACGCCCTGGGAGATCAGCGACGGCGAACGGTAGAACTGGATGAAATAGGTGACCCAGTAGTCCGGACCGGCCACGGCCCGCACATCCTCCACCGCCACCAGAATCCAGGGCAATTTTCTAAAAAGCCCCTCTTTCTGGTTACGGAAGGCCGAGAAGGGCTGCCCCTGGGACAGGGCGAACTTCTGGGGATCATGGAATTCGAAAAAGGCCTCGGACTTGGATTCCCAGGCCTTGGCCCAGGCATGAGTGGCGGCCACCACCTCGTCCGCCTCGCGGGCCAGGGTTTCCGGGGTCTTGTCGAGCTGCAGGCGGTTGCCGATGACCACAGGCATCCGCAGTTCGAGCTGGTTGTCCAGGCCCCGGATGTCCGGCGTATTGAGGGCCACGCATCCCCTGGTCTCGTAGGGGGTGATGGTGTTGCCCCGGCCGTGGATCCAGATGCCGTGGCCCGTCTTGCCCTTGATGATGTCCACGGGATTGGGAAAATTGAGCGGAAAGGCCAGGTCGCCGTACTGCTCCCAGTCGAGCCCCCCGTCCAGGCGCGAGGTGATGAAATACACCCCCTCGGGGGTGCGCAGGTCGCCTTCCTTGAGCTTGTCGCCGAGGAGCGATCCGGTGGTGCAGGGCAGCTTCTCCACCACGCGCAGGGGGCTTTTGCGCTCGAACAGGAAAAACATCTGGGAATTCTTGTCGATGGCTACGAACCGCTGGGGGCCCTTGTCGGAATCGGTCAAAGGCGCCTGCCAGCCCTCGCCCCATCCCGTCGATGGAACAAGGCTCAGTGCGAGAACTATGGCCACGAGCGCTTTACGCATCATCCGGCCTCGCGCGACGCGCTTCCGGCCGCCAGAAGGTCGCGCCGGGTGAAGATGGCCCGCAACCCGAATCCCAGGGCGGCCAGGGTTTCCGTGCCGCCTTCCTCGCGGTCCAGCACGCAATACACGCCGGCCACGACAAGGCCTGCGTCCGTCACCCGGTCGATGACCTTGACCAGCGTGCCGCCGGTGGTCACCACGTCTTCCAAGAGCACCACCCGGTCGCCGGGCGCGAAATTGGCCATGCCCTCGAGGTACTGGTTCGTGCCGTGCCCCTTGGGATTCTTGCGCACGATAAATCCCGGCAACGGCCGCCCGCGTACCTGGGACACCACCGACACCGCCGTCACCAGGGGATCGGCCCCAAGCGTCATGCCGCCGACGCCGGCAATGTCCGCAGGCAGCATGTCCAGAAACAGATTTCCCAGCAGATACGCGCCTTCGGGATGCAGCGCCGTCTGTTTGCAATCGAAATAGTAATCGCTTTTCTTGCCCGAGGTGAGAACCACCTCGCCCTCGATGTAGGATTTCTCCAAGAGCAACTGCGCCAGTCTACCCTTCATGGTCATGCCCGGATGTCCCTCGTGAAGCGGCCCGCAAAGCATATCCCTGCCCCATTCTCCGCTTCATCATTATAAAAGTCCCTTGCGTTTGAAAAGGTCTTTCCTCAACAATTCCCGGCCGGGCGCTCCATTTTCCCGGGACGGCGCACCCTTTCATCGGGGCTGCCGCCCCGCACCCCGTCCGGCAACCGGGGCTGCCGCCCCGCGCCCCGCCCGGGGGGACCATGTCCCCCCGGACCCCCCGTTCCCGGGAGGCACTGGCGGTCCTCCCGGAACGGCCGGTCAGGCGAACACCCGGGAAAAGACCGTGTCCTCATGGCGCAGGTAGTAGGCCGGATTGAACAGGTCGGAAAGGGCGTTGTGGTCGAGGAGGGCTGTGATGGCCGCGTCCTCCCTGATGGCGTCCGGAAAAAAGATCCGGTCGTTCCAGCACCGCATGGCGATGCCCTGCACGAGTTCGTAGGCCTTCTGGCGGTCCATGCCCCGCTCGATAAGAGCCAAAAGGACGCGCTGGGAATAGAACAGGCCGAAGGAGGCGTCCATGTTGCGGCGCATGTTCCCGGCGTTGACCACCAGCCGCGAAAGGATGCCCGTGAGCCGGGCCAGCATGTAGTCGGCAAGGATGGTGGAGTCGGGCATGATGACCCGCTCCACCGAGGAATGGGAGATGTCGCGCTCGTGCCACAGGGCCATGTTCTCCATGGCCGCCAGGGCGTTGGACCGCACCAGCCGGGACAGGCCGGTCAGGTTCTCGGCGGAGATGGGGTTTTTCTTGTGCGGCATGGCCGAGGAACCTTTCTGGCCCTTGCCGAAGCCCTCCTCCACCTCCAGCACCTCGGTACGCTGCAGATGCCGCAACTCCACGCACAGCCGCTCCACGCCCCCGGCCAGAAGCGCCAGGGCGGTGAAAAACGCGGCATGACGGTCACGCTGCACGATCTGGGTGGATATGGGGTCCACGGCAAGTCCCAGGCGCTCACAGGCCAGCCGCTCCACCTCGGGGTCCAGGTGGGCATAGCCGCCCACGGCCCCGGAAATCTTGCCGACCCGGACACCTTCCACGGCAGCCGCGACGCGCTCCCGGTGCCGGGCGAACTCGGCGTAAAACCCGGCCAGCTTGTATCCGAAGCTGGTGGGTTCGGCGTGGATGCCGTGGGTGCGGCCGATCATGAGCAGGCCCTTGTAGCGGTGGGCCATGTCCCGCAGGACGCCCAGCAGGCCGTCGATGCCGCGCAGGATCATGGCCCCGGCCCGGGTCAGGAGCACCCCGCCCGCCGTGTCCACGATGTCCGAGGAGGTGCAGCCCAGGTGGATGAACCGGGCCGGGGGCCCAACCTTCTCCTCCACGGCGGTCAGGAAGGCGATGACGTCGTGGCGGGTGATCTCCTCGATTTCCAGGATGCGCGCCACGTCGAAGTCGGCCGTGCGCCGGATGTGCTCCATGTCCGCCGGGGGAATGACCCCGAGTTCGCACCAGGCCTCGCACACGGCCAGTTCCACCTCGAGCCAGACGCGAAAACGATTCTCCAGGGTCCACAAGGCGCCCATTTCCGGGCGGGTATAGCGTTCGATCATGGTGCGGCATCCCCCTTGGGATCGTCTGTTCCGGTCCGGGCGAGACGCCGCGTCAGGATTTCTTGGCGGTCTTTCCCGGAGCGGAGGGCGTTTTGGGGCCGGGCGGCGCAGACGGATTTTTCGCCAGGCTCGGAACCTCGACGGGCTTGCATTTGGGCTTCTTGTTTTTCCCGCTGTACTTGTCGACCACGGCGGGCTTGCGGTCCGCGTAGTCCGTGGCGTACCAGCCGGAACCCTTGAGGATGAAGGCCGTGCCGGACACGACGCGAGACGCTAAAGCGCCGCACTGCGGGCACGGCAGGGTCTTTTCCTCGAACCCCCGCTGCCACTCCTCGAACTGGTGGTCGCACTGGGGACAGCGGTATTCGTAGATGGGCATGGAACGGCTCCACAAGGCCCGGGGTGATCCGGCCGGGCGGACGGTCTGGAAGGCAGGCGGTTTCGTGTCGCGAACCCGGGCGTCGCCGTGGGGTCCGACGTCCCGGCCGCCTCGCCTGCCGGCACCCGGACGCCCGGAAGGACGCCAGGCGTAGGGCGTCGTCACCATGGCCGGCTGGCGTTTTGGAACGGGCAGGCACGCGACGCTTCCCACGCCGCGCGCCCCGGATTGTATGCGCGTGCCGCCCCGCACGGGGCGGACACCAGGGAACGGCTAGGACTTCTTGGCGGCCTTGGCCTCGCGGATGCGCTCCTTGAGCCGCTCCTGGCGGCGACGGCGGCGGCGGTCGAGTTCCTTTTTCCGTTCATGCCTTTTGTGACGGGCCATATGTCGTCCTCCTTGGGATGTCGCTTCCGAAACGAACCACCCCGCGTATTGTAAATTTCTCGTCTTGTAAAGCGCCGTCCCGCCAGGGCCGCCGCCTATTCGGACACGATGCGCTCCTGGGCCTCGGTCAGGGTGAACTCGCCCTTCTCGATCCATTCCTTGAGCTTCTGGGCCACTTCCAGGGACATGGACAGGCTGGTCAGGGGCACCGAATTCGTCTCCGTGCCGTTTATCACCACCCGGCCGGACAGCAGCTCCTCGTAGCTCACATGCCCCAGGACGCGCGGAATGCCCTGGGGATAGTCGTGGCCGTAGTCCTTGACCGGCATCAGGATGTCCGCGTCGGACACGCCGGTGAAAAAGGCCATGTCCTCGTTGAGGATGGGGATGGGGATGCCCACGCCCACCGCCAGGGAGCAGCCGTAGCCCAGGATGCTCACCCCGCGCACGTACCGGGGGTTCATGCCCTTGAGGTCGCCCCTGACCATGAGCGTGCCTGCGGCGGAAAGGGGGATGCCGCGCTCCGTGCGCTTGGGTTTGGGATCGTGCTGGGTTCCGGCCCCGAGCACGTAGCCCGTGCCGCCTCCCAGGAAGATCTTCGTCCCCAGGCCGATGGTCCGGAAAAAGGGGTCGTTGAAAAGGGGGCTCAGGGCTCCGGCGGTGGCGAAGTTGGCGTTTTTGGCCCCGGGCTTGAGCGGCCCCATGTAGGTATAGACGATGCGGCTGGTGAGGTTCACGGCCACGTTGTAATTCTGGTAGCAGTTGCGGGGATTGAGCAGCATGGCGGTTTTCAGGCCGGCCAGGGTGATGTCCTTTTCCAGGGCCGCGCGCGGATAGCAGTCCGTGACGTAGGACTCGCACCACAGCTTGACGGCCTTGCCGCGCAACAGATCCTCGATGACGTGGCCGCCGCCGTATTTGAACGTGCCAGGATGGACCTTGTTCAGGGGATCGTCGCGCCGGGGCTCGGTGCAGCCCAGGTAGGCGTCCACGGCGGCCAGCCCGGCATGGCACTGGACGTTGTTCAGACGGACCTTGGAGGCCCGCATCACCGGCGGTTCCTGGCCGAAATTGAAAAGCATGCCCGACGAGCACATGGGGGAGAACGTGCCCGTGGTGACCACGTCCACCTCCCGGGCGGCCTTGACCTTGCCCATGCTGCGCACGATGTCGGTCATCTCCCGGGCCGTGACCACCACGGCCTGGCCGGACCTGATGCGTGCGTTGATTTCGGAAATGGTCTTCGTGACTTCGTGGGACATGGTCGTGCTCGCTTCGTTCATGGCCTGGGAGCTGCCTGGGGCAGCGCCCGCAAGGGCGCGTATGGTGGCCGATTTCACACCCGATGGCAATTTTTTTCTCCCGGCCCGGGCCCGGGCCGCCCATCCCCTTGACCTGGCCCGGGGACCGCCCGTACACCGCCTTCCAAGGAGAGCCCCATGGACACCCTCAAAACCCTCGTGGACGTGCTGTTCAAGATCGCCCTGGTCCTGGCCGCGGTCGCGTTCCTGCGCATCTACGAACAGACCAAAGACATCGGCCGCTATGCCTACATCTCCACCGGAGAGCTGGAATACGTGGTGGACACCACCACCGGCGTCATCTACCAGGGCGGCTTCTCCATGAACCACCTGACGGGCGAGGAACGCACCCAGGCCAAGCCCGGGAAATGATCCGCGACCGGCCCAATTCCGGCCCATTCCCGGCCAACCCCCGGCCAACCCCCGGCCCAAATCCGGTTCCGTCCCGGTTCAGTCCCGGTTCCGCGTCAGGTAGCCGTAGAGGATGAGCCCCAGCCCGGCCAGGGCCAGCAGGATGTAATCGCGCTGGTAGACCAAAAGGGCCAGGAACATCACGAAAAGCGCCGCCAGCCGCCCCGGCGGCATGGGGCGGCGCGGCCTGCGGCCCCGAAAGAGCCCTCCCAGCCGTTCCCCAAAGCTCATTTCCGCCTCCGCCTGCCGCCCGGCGCCGGGGCCGCCCCCCCCTCCCCGGCCGTGTCAGGCGCCGCCTCCGTCCGGGCCTTGGCCTGGCCGGGACCGGCCGCCGCCAGGGGATGGGCCGCGTCGTAGGTCTGCATGATCCGGGTCAGGTCCAGGTGGGTGTAACGCTGGGTGGTGGCCAGCCGCGAATGCCCGAGCAGCTCCTGCACACTGCGCAGGTCCGCCCCGGCCTGGAGCATGTGGGTGGCGAAGCTGTGGCGCAGCATGTGCGGATGCACCCGCTGGGGCAGTCCGGCCGAGGCGGCCATGTCGGCAAGGATGCGGGCCGCCTGCCGCCGGTCCAGGCGCGACCCGCGCGACCCCAGAAAAAAGGCCTTCTCGCCCGGTTTCGGGGAAAAAGCCCCCCGCACCTGAAGATAGTCCAACATGCGCCGCGTGGCCGCCCCGCCCACCGGGGCCAGGCGCTCCTTGCCGCCCTTGCCCGCCACCCGGGCCACCCCCCGCGACAGGTCCACGTCCAGGAGGTCGAGGGATACGGCCTCGCTGACCCGCAGCCCTGCGCCGTAGAGCAGTTCGGCCAGGGCCATGTCCCGCACGGCCCGAGGGTCCACGGCGTCCCCGGCCTCCACCAGGGCCTTGGCCTGGTCGGCATTGAGCGCCCCGGGATGGCGCTTCTCGCTTTTGGGATTCTTCACCCCGGCCAGGGGGTCGGCGGCCACCAGCCGCCGGCGCAGGAAATGCCGGAACAGGCCGCGCAGGCTGGACAGCTTGCGCCCCATGGAGGTCTTGGACAGGCGCATCCGGTGCAGTTCGGCCAGAAAACCGCGCACATGATCCCGGGTCACCCCGGCCGGATCGGCCAGGGTCAGGCCCCGGCGGCCGAGATAGTCCTCGAACTGGGCGGCATCCCCGGCGTAGGCCGCCACCGTGGCCGGGGAATAGCCCTTCTGCCCGGCCAGGTAGTCCACGAAGCCCTGTACCGTGTCCGGCAGGCGGGGGGGGCCGTCTCCGGCGTCAGCCGGGGAGGTCCGAGGGGGGTGGCGGGGCGTCCCCGCGCCGTTGGTCCAGGACATAGCAGCTTGTGGGGTTTTCCTTGGCCTTTTTTTTGAGCGACATGGCGATCTGGGAGGCCTCGCCGTAGTGTTTGAGGCTTCCGTCCCGGTTGAACACCACGGCCAGGGAGATGGCCATGAGCGGAAAGGTGCGCAGGCGGCCCTCGCGATCCGTGGACTGGATGTTGCCGCGCTCCCGGTCCTCGGGATCGTAGAAGCTGGGCACGATGTTGTCGAAGGTGGCCACCAGGCGCTGACAGGCGGTCTCCACCACCTCCGGGGGCACGATGAACACGAAGTCGTCGCCGCCCACATGGCCCACGAAGGACCGGATGCCGGGGAGGCTGCGGATGGTGTTGACGATGACCCGGGCGGTCATCATGAGCACCTCGTCGCCCCGGGAAAAGCCGTATTTGTCGTTGAAGGACTTGAAGTGGTCCAGGTCGGCGTAGGCCAGGGCGAAGTCCTCGCGGCGGTCGATGAGCTCCTGGATGCGGTGGATGATGGAGGTGTTGCCCGGAAGCCGCGTCAGGGGGTTGGCGTCGAAGGAGCGCGAGGCCCGGGCCAGGGTCAGGAGCACCCGGGCCCGTATCTCGGCCGGGCGAAGGGGCCGGGCCAGGAAATCGTCGATCTCGGCGGCCAGCCAGTCCCGTCCGGACTCCAGCTCCTCCTGGGAGATGACGTAGATGACCGGGAGCTGGCGGTAGACGTTTTCACTTTTGACCAGGGAGACCACGTCCAGCCCGGGCATGTCGGCAAGCTCCCCGTCCACGATGAGCAGGTCCGGCGGGTCATTGAAAAGGGTCTCGATGGCCCGGCGGCCCCGGGTGAAGTGGCTGACCTGCATGACGGATTCCGGCCACATTCCCTGCATGAGCGCGGCGAACTCCGCGTCCGGGGTCAGGAGCGTGACGAGTTGGGGGCGGGTGAATCCGTATCCGGCGGCGCGGGTATCCGTCTCCCGGCTCATTGTGCCCTCACGAGAAGGACAGGTCGGCGATTTCCAGGAACTGCTCGCTTAAATGATCCAGGATGCGTTCCACGTCGACGGGTTTGAGCTTCAGGCGCTTGAGGGCCTCGGGCCGCAGGTAGGTCACGTTGTCGTCGCCGCCGAAGCCGTATTCGAAGACCCGGGCCATAAAGTCGCCGATATGCACGGCGCAGGCCATGTCCGGATAGAGCTGGGCCAGATGCGGCTTGTGGTGGTGGGACAGGCCCTCCTTGATGTTGGGGGGCAGCTTCCAGTGGTCGGCCAGCCAGGCGTTGATGCGGTCGTGGCCGAAGCCCATGACCTCCTTCTCGGCCTCGATGTACAGGAGATCCTTGGTTTTCACGGCCTGCTCGATCTCGCCCTTGAGTTCGGGAAGCTGCACCGTGGCCACCACCTTGCCCAGGTCGTGCAGAAGCCCGGCCACGGAATATTCCTCGGGGTCGCGCAGCCCGGCCGCCCGGGCCACGGTGGAGCTGGCCAGGGCCACACCCAGGCTGTGCTCCCACAGGCCCACCATGTTCTCGCTCATGATCTCAAAAACCGAGGTGGAGACAATGATGCCCCGCAGCACGTTGAACCCCAGAAGCACCAGGGCGTGCTGGATGGAGCTGATGCGGCCGGGGAACCCGTAGATGGGCGAGTTGACCATTTTGAGGACCTTGGCCGAAAGCACCTGGTCCATGGCGATGAGCTTGGCCACCTCGTCGGTGGAGGAGTCGGAGCGCTCCACGAGCCTGGCCACCTCGTCCAGAACCTTGGGCAGGGTGGGCAGATCCTTGACCGCCAGGATGAGCCCCTTGCGTTCGGTGCGCAGATCCTCGGCCATGGCCTAGCCCTCCCGGGGCGGCTCGGCCGCCGCCCTGGCCGCCGCCATCCCGGCCGCCTTGAGCTTGAAATAGTCGTAGAGGAGCTTTTTGATCTGCTCCATCCATTTGTCCCCGGCATGCTTGCGGAACAGGTGGTCCAGGCGTTCGGCCCGCTTCTCGTAGGAGATGTCCCCGGCCGAACCCTCCAGGTCCACGGGATTGCCCTCCACCACCACGGCGTCCACGCCCATGGTGTCGAAGCGGTCGAGCAGGGACTGGGACAGTTCCGTGCCCTGGGCGGCCACGGCGATGCCGTCGGCCCGGGCCACGGCCTTGGCCAGGACCATGCCCGGCCGGGCGAGGCTTAAGGGGAGTTTTTGCATGGCGGGGGGGTCTCCATCTGCTCCAGGCCGTAGTACATTCCCGGCCATTTTCGCACAAGCCCCTTGAGTTCGAGCCCGACCAGGGTCCGGCTGACCATGTGGCTGGCCAGGCCCAGTTCCTGGCCCACGGCGTCCATGTGCAGCCGGACGCCATCCTTGAAAAGGCCAAGGACGCTTTGCTCCAGGTCCGTGAGGGCGGCGGCCGGTGTGGCCGGTAGGGCCGGGGGGGCCGGGGCCACGGCGTCGGCGGCCGGGGGCGGCACCCGCTCGGGGGGCAGGCTCGGCGGCAGGGAGACGGCGGGCCGCTCGCGCAGGCGGTCCCGCGCGGCCGGGGCGGCGGTACCGGCAGCTTCGGGGGCGGCGGCACCGGCTGCTTCGGGGGCGGAATTGGGCGCGGCCTGGGGCGCGACCTGGGACGCGGCCTGGGACGCATCCTGCCGGGCGGGGCGGCGCACATAGTCCGCCAGCCGGGGGGCCAGGGCCTCCAGGATGTCCTGGCCGCTTTGCACCAAAAGCGCCCCTTCCTTGATGAGCTTGTGGCAGCCTTCGAAGGTGGGCAGATGCACCGGGCCGGGCAGGGCGAAGACCTCCCGCCCCTGCTCCAGGGCCAGCCGGGCCGTGATCAGGCTGCCGCTTTTGCCTGCGGCCTCGATGACCGCCACCCCCAGGGACAGGCCGCTGATGATCCGGTTGCGCACCGGGAAATGCCCCGGGAAGGGATGGGTGCCGGGGGGGAATTCCGAAACGATGAGCCCGGCGGCGGCCAGGGCCTTCCACACGTCCATGTTGGAGTCGGGGTAGACCAGATCGATGCCCGTGCCCAGAACGGCGATGGAGCCGCCCACCTCGGACAGCCCGGCCAGATGGGCCTGCCGGTCGATGCCGTGGGCCAGCCCCGAGACCACGGCCACCCCGGCCCGGGCCAGATCGCGCCCCAGCCGCATGGCCGCGTCGAAGCCGTAGCGGGAACACTGCCTGGCCCCCACCAGGGCCACGGCCGGAGAGCGCAGGAGGGAGACGTCGCCCACCACATAGAGCAGAAGCGGCGGGTCCGGGATATGGCGCAGGGAATCGGGGAAGTCCGGATCGAAAAAGGTGACGGCCCGCAGGCCTTTTTCCCGGGCCGTGGCGTATTCCGCCCGGGCCGCCTCGCGGTAGCGGCCCCGGGCGTAGGATTCGGCGGCCCGGCCGTCCACGAGGCGCCTGTCCCGCCACTCGGCCTGACGGCGGCAGGCCTCCCGGGCGCTGGGGAAGGCCGCAAACAGGCGTTTCCAGGTCTTGGGACCGATGCCCGGACAGTGGCGCAGGGCCAGGCAGGCCTTGAATTCGAGATCCGCGTCGGCGGGAGAGGGGACGGCTGATGACTCGGGCGGCGGATTCTGTCCGGGCGGTTGCGGATGGCCCATAAACGACGCGGCCTTGTGGCTCACCGGGGGAGCTGTTCGAGTTTGCGTTTGGCGTTGCCCGTGAGTTCCGAGGCCGGATAGTCCCTGACCAGGGCCTCGTAGGCCGCCCGGGCGGCGGCCGTGTTCCCGAGCTTCTCCTGGACCATGCCCAGCTTGTACAGGGAGTCCGCCGCCTTGTGATGCCCGGCGTAGCGGGTGCTGACGTCGGTGAAACTCTGGGCGGCCTGGGTCATGTCGCCCTGGATGTAGTCGCTCTCCCCGATCCAGTAGCGCACGTTGGGCTCCAGGGAACTGCGGGGATGCCGGGACAGAAATTCGCTGAAGGCGGCCTTGGCCTCGCGGGGCTTGCCGTTTAGGGCCAGCTTGAGGGCCCGGTTGTAGTCGGCCTCCTCGCCCGGGGACGGCTTGCCCGGCGCGGCCGGGGCAGCGGCCGGAGCCGGGGCATAGGGCGTGGGGCCGGGGGCTGGCTCCACGGCCTGCACGGCCGTGGCCACCGGCGTCACCGGCGATACCGGGGCGGGGGCCGGGGCCGGGCCGGCGGAACGGGCGGCGGCGGGGGAGGCGGCCGGAGGCAGCACGGCCGGATAGGGCGAATGGGAGGTTGCGGACGCCGGGGTGGCCCCAGGCAACGCCGCAGGCTGCGCCGGGACGGCCGCGTCGCCGGGCCCGGGAAGCTCCCAGGTCTTGGCCGGATTTCCGCCCGGGGCCGTGGCGGACACCGGGGCCGGGATCGAGGCCGCCGCCAGTTCGGCGGCCGGGCTCGGTGGCGCGGAGTCCGGGGCCGGGGACGTGAGGGGCGGCGCGGATGCCGGAGGCGGCGTGGGCTCGGACAAGGCGGCGGCCTGGACGGCCTGGGCCGTCTGGCCGGGCGGGGTTGCCGGGAAGGGACGCCCGACATCGGACGCCGGAGCGGCCCGGCCTTTGTCGTTTTGGGCATAGGGAGAGGCGGTCTTGCCCGGGGGGGCATAGGGGGTGGGGCTTTTTTCGCCCGGCCCGGCCGGAGGCGGCGGCGCGGCGGCCTGACCAGATGCCGGGCCAGATATCGGGCCTGCTGCCGGGGCGGCGGCCATGGGCTGTCCGGCCCAGGGCGGCGGGGCATCCTGGACGGACGCGGGGCCGGGCTCGCCGGTCCGGGAGCGCACGAGCTGGGTCAACTCGTCGAGCTTGGCCCGCACCTCGCCCCAGGTCTTGTCGCCCTCGGCCTGCCGGGACTCCAGGGCCTGGACCTCGCCTTGGATCTTGACCAGGGCCGCCTCGATGTTTTGCAGGCGAAAGTCCGTGCTGGACTGGGCGATGGGGCCCGTGGTCCGGCACCCCGCGAAGGACAGGGCCAAAAGCGCCAGAAAGCACCCCCTGGCCCATGCCGCCGGAAGCGGCCGGGACAAGAGCCGGGACAACATGCCGGATGGTGATCTTTTCGCCCTTTTTCCCATATCTTATTGCACGGATAAGCGACATGGGGGAAATTGGCAAGCCGCATCCCCCGGCACGGCGCGATTTCCCTGGCCGGGGGATTTTCCCGCCATCGCCCGGGCGTCTTGCATCACCGCCCGATTTAGGGCAAGAAAACCGGCGCAAGGCCGGTAGTTGCGGCGCCGCCGCACCTCGCAACGACCCAAGGAGAGCGCATCGCATGCCCCTGCCTGTCGGAGACGTCGCCTTTTACGTCACGGTGATCCTTCTCGCCCCGCACCTGGCCCTGGCCCTGGCCGCGGCCGGGATGCCCCTGGTCAGCGCCGCGGGGGGCTTTTTCAAAACCAAGCGACTCAAGATCTTCCTGGACAAGTTCGGCCAGCAGACCACCACCTTCGCCCTGCTCGGCGGGGGATACGTCTTTTTGCTCACCCTCCTGGCCGCCGTGGCCCTGCCCTTTGCCGCCCCGGAGAGTGCCGCGTTTTTCTTCGCCTGGCCCCTGCCCGCCTTGCCCCTGGCGGCCCCGCTTCTTTTCGGCGCGATCCTTTTTCTGGTCTACCGGGGCCTGTGGCAGGGCATGAAAAACAGCAAGTCCGCCCACTCCCTCATCGGCATCGCCTCGGGACTGGCCTTTTTCGCCGCCCTCTACGCCCTGGTCGCGGCCGTCCGGCTCTTTTCCCTGCACGCCCCCCTGCCCCTGTCGGGCTGGGATTTTTTCGTGCCGCCCCAAAACGCCTTTTTCTGGCCCATCCTGCTGGAGACCCTGACCCTGTCCCTGTGCCTGGCCGGAGGCTGCGGCGGGCTGTATCTGGTGGCCCGGCGCACCAAGGACGACTTCGGCCGGGACTACTACGGTTTCACCCTCAGGCTGGCCGCCCGCTGGGCCTTTTTCGCCGGGCTTTTGCACCTGGCCACCCTGGGCCATGTCTATAACGGCCTGTGGCCCTTCGCGGCGGTCCACGCCGCCACGGACACGCTTTTTTGGAGCATGACCGCCTCCCTGGCGCTGTGGGCCCTGGCCCTGGCCCTGTGGGGGGTCACCTCGTTTAGTTCCTACGCCCTGCGCCTGAAATGGGCCCTGGTCGCGGCCGTGGTCCTGGCCGTGGCCGCCCTGGCCTGCCAGAGCGCCTTTTTCTGGCCCCTGTTTCTCGGCTAGAGTCCGTCCCCTTCACTCTCCCGGCCACGCCCCCCACGGGCTGGCGGCGGCCGGGACGCCGCAGCCCGGCCGCCGTGTCCTTGCAACCGGAAGTCCTTATTTCCTGGCCGGCGCCGCGTCCGCGCGCACCAGTCCCAGCACGCATTCGATGTGCGGGCCGTGGGGGAACATGTCCACCGGGGTGACGGCATCCACCCGGTAGTCCCCCACCAGGGCGGCCGCGTCCCGGGCCAGGGTGGAGGGATTGCAGGAGACGTAGACCACCCGGCCCGGCCGCAACAGCCGCAGGGCAGCCAGCACCTCGGGGTGGGTTCCGGCCCGGGGCGGGTCCAGAAACACCACGTCGGGCTTTTTGACTCGCAGGGACTCCAGGCTCTGGCGCACGTCGCCCTTGACGAATTCACAGTTGACCAACCCGTTCTCCCCGGCCGAGGCCTTGGCGTCGCGGATGCTCATGGCCGAGGAATCCACGCCCACCACCTGCCTGGCCCGGGCCGCCGCGTACAGGGCGATGCCCCCCGAGCCGCAGTACAGATCCCACACGGTCTGCGTCCCCGTGAGTCCGGCGGCGGCCATGGCCGTGTCGTACAACTTTTCCGCGCCCAGGGAGTTGGTCTGGAAAAAGGAGTCCGGCGAGATGCGAAACACGGTCTTTCCCAGCCGCTCCTCGATGAACCCCTGTCCCGTGGCCGTCTCGATGCGCTCCCCCACGGCCACGGCGGCCTTGGCCTGCCGGGTGGAATGCACGAAGGTGGTCAGGTCCGGGAAGGCCGCCGCCAGGTGCTCGGACAGGCCCTTGGCGGCCTTGGCCGCGTCGCCCCGGGGGGCGGTGATGAGCTGGACCATGGTCTGGCCCGTGGCCTGGGCCTCGCGGATGATCAGATGCCGCCACAGGCCCTTGCCGGTCTTGTGGTCGTAGGCGGGCTGGCCGAAGGCCCGGCAGAAATCCCGGGCGGCGTTGAGCATGGCCGCGCCTTTTTCGGAAAAAAGGCCGCACTCGGTCACGTCGCACACCCGCCCCGGGGCGTTTCGCTCGTACAGTCCCAGGTGCAGGTTCCCGGCAAAGGCGAATTCCATCTTGTTGCGGTAGCGGCGGGCCGCGGGCGAGGGCACGGCCTGGGCCACGGCCGCCTCGGCGATCCCGGCCAGATGGCGCAGGCTCTCCACCACCTGCTCGCGTTTCCAGAAAAGCTGCTCGGCATAGTCCAGATCCTGCCAGGAACAGCCGCCGCATTGGCCGAAATGCTTACAAAACGGCGCGACCTGCTGCGGGGAGGGGGTCAGCACCTCCACGAGCCGGGCCTCGGCAAACCCCTTTTTGACCTTGACCACCTCGGCCCGCACGGTCTGGCCGGGCAGCGCCCGGTCGCAAAAGACCACGAATCCGTCCACCCGGGCCAGCCCCATGCCGCCGAAGGCCAGCTTGGTCACCTCGATATCGATGATGTTTCCTTTTTCCATGTGCATGCGTGTCGTCTCCTCACGCGGGGGGTATCCGGGCCGGACGGCCTTGGCAAGGGAAAGCGCGGGCCCGGGCCCGGGGCGGCGCTGGCCGGGTCCCTGGATTCCGGCCGGAGCTTGTTGCGTCATCAGGGAATTCCGGATACTTGGGAAGTATCCGGACCAAGACCGGTAGGGGGACCATGACCCGAAAATTCCTGGCCGCCGCCGTGGGGCTTTTCGTCATCCTGGCCTCGGTGGTGGCCTTCATGGGCTGGCGGGCCAAAAACGAGATCGAACAGGTCGCCACGGACCAGTTCAACGGGCAGCAGTTGCTTTTGGCCCAAAAGATCGCCGACGACATCGACGAGCATTTCGCCTTCCTCAGGACCAGCCTGCAAAGCCTGGCCAAGGCCTGGAACAGGCTCCCCACGGACACGTCCAATCCCGCCGCCGGCATCCAGCCCTATTACCAGATGCTGCGGCACTGGAAGGTGCTGGCCATGGGGTTTTCCCCGGACCCGGCCGCCCCGCCGCAATGGTTCGACGACGCCGGCCGCCTTGGCGGCGACATCGGCATGGACGTCGCGGCGGCCCTGGCCTTTGCCCGCGACCCGGCCCGGGCCGGATCGGTGTTCGTGGGCCGGGTGACCGTCCCCCAGGCGGGGCCCTTCGCCGGGAAGCGGGTGATGGCCATGGCCGTGGGGGTGCCCGGGAAGGATGGTCCGGGCGGGATGGCCGGAGCCATCCTCCTGATCCTGGACGCCATGGCCATCGCCCGGGAATATGCCCACGGGGTGCGCTCCGGAGAGACGGGCTACGCCTGGGTGGTGGACGACCAGGGCTATTTCCTGGAGCATTACGAGGATCGGTTCCTGGGACAGCATTCCATCGAGACCAGACGCCAGCGCAATCCCAACCTGGACTGGTCGCGCATCGAAAGCCTGCTGCGCGACCGCATCCTCACGGGCCAGACGGGCACGGACTGGTACGTATCCGGCTGGCACCGGGGGGTCATCTCGGAGATGAAGAAGCTGGCGGCCTTCTGTCCGGCCCTGCCCTCGGGCAAGGACGATCCGGGCAACGTCTGGGGGGTGTGCCTGGCCGCGCCGGTGACCGAGGTGCAGGGGCTCATCGGGCGTTTGGTGGTGCGGGAATGGCTGATGGTGGGGCTTTTCGAGTCCGTGGTGTTTTTCGGGTTCGTGGTGGCCATGTATTTCTCCCTGCGCTTTTCCCGGATGCTCGGCACGGAGGTGGAGCGCAAGAAGGAGGAACTGGTCAAGGCCCAGGAAAAGCTCATCCGCTCGGAACGCTTCGCGGCCATCGGCCAGGCCGCGGCCCACATCTCCCACGAGATCAAAAACCCGCTCATGCTCATGGCCGGATTCGCCAGACAGGTCCGCAAACGCCTGCCCGAGGACGACACGGACGTCGAAAAACTGAAGATCATCGAGCAGGAGGCCGCCCGCCTGGAAAACCTGCTGGGCGAGGTGCGCGACTTCAGCCGCCCCACGCCGCCGCGCATTGCCTTCGGGGACATCAACGCCACGGTTGAAGAGACGGCCAGGATGATGGCCGAGGGCCTCAAGGCCCGCCACATCACCGTGGCCGTGGAGACGGGGCGGGGCATCCCGGCCGTGCCCCACGATCCCAACCGGGTGCGGCAGGTGCTCATCAACCTCATGAAAAACGCGGCCGAGGCCATGTCCGACGGCGGCGAGATACGGGTTGCCACGGATTTCGAGGACGGTTTCGCCGTGCTCCGCGTGTCCGACACCGGCGGCGGCATCCCCCCCGACGTGGCCGGGCACATCTTCGAGCCCTTCTGTACCACCAAGGAGAGCGGCACCGGCCTTGGCCTGGCCGTGTGCCAGCGCATCGTCGAGGACCACAAGGGCGAGATCGCCTATGCCTCCTCGCCCGGCAAGGGAACCACGTTCACGGTGAAGCTGCCCGTGTGACCCGGCTTCCGGCCGGGTCGAGGGCGGACGCGGCCGTTGGCGCTTTTGGGACATGCCCCGGACGGCGCCGGAAAAGACCATGCCCCAAGGCCCGACCATGATCGCCTGGAAAAACGAACCCGGCCGCACGGCCCGCTGCCCGGCCTGCGGCGCGCGGGACGGCCAGACCCATTCCCTCGACGTGACCAGCCCGCTGTCGGGCGGCACCCTTTCCCTGTATGCCTGCTCCGGGTGCGGCAGCCGTTTCTACGACCCCTTCGTCCCCTTCGAGAGCGACAGGCTCTATACCGACCGGCACATCCAGTATTACGTCGAGGCCGGGGCGGGCATCGGGAGCATCCTGCAACCCCTGATCGCCCTGCGCCTGGCCCCGGGCGCCCGGAGGTTTCTGGACGTGGGCTGCGGCTTCGGCTTCGCCCTGGATTTCGCCTCCCATGTCCTTTGCTGGTCGGCCGTGGGCGTCGAACCCTCCCGCATGGGCCGGGCCGGGAAGGCCGCCCTGGGGGTTGCCATCTCCAACGACTACCTGGAGAACATCCCGGCTTTGCAGGCTGCCCGCTTTGACGTGATCTCCACTTCCGAGGTGTTGGAGCATGTTGGAGATCCGGCCGCCTTCGTGGACATGCTGGTCTCCCGAATGACCCCGGGCGGGGTGTTGATCCTGGGCACGCCCAACGCCGAACTGGTCGCCCCGGAGACGAACGCCGCCACCCTGATGGGGATCCTGTCCCCGCATTTCCATACGGTCCTTTTTTCGGAGCGCGCCCTGCGCCGGCTTCTCGACCGGTTCGGCTTCGCGCATGTGCATGTGGCCAAGACCGGGCACCAGCTCATGGCCCACGCCTCCCACCGGCCGTTTCGGCTGGAGCCCCTGCCCCGGCGTGACCCGCTGGTCATCCTGAAATACCTGATGGACGCCGCTGGGCGGCTGGCCGGACGGCCTGCCGTGATGATCGGCTTTTTATACCGGGCCCTGACCGGCGCGTCGCACCTGGGGCTTTACCCCATGGGCGCGCGCATCGCCCCGAGCCTGCGCCGGGCCGTGGCCGCCGCCTACGGCCTGGACCTGGACGACCACGCGACCGTGGCGGCACGGCTCGATGCGGTGACGGATTTCGAGGATCTGGGGGGGAGGCTGCCCTACTGCCTGTTCGGCATCTATTACGGCTTGGGGCTTGCGGCCCTGCATGTCGAGAACGATCCGGCCCGGGCCATCGGCTGTTTCGACCTGGGCTTTGCGGCCTGCCGGCGGTTCCTGGACATCTCCCTGGAGAATTTCGCCGAGGCGGCCCACCTCCTGTGGGTCATGCGCCTCAAGGGCGGCCTGGCCCGGATCGCAGCCGGGGACGCGGCCGGGGCGCGGCAGGCCTTCGGGGAGATTGTCGCGGCCGCACACGACCCGTCGCCCTACCGGGGAATCCGGCCGCCGCCCCATGTCCTGGAGCAGGCCCGAGACATGGCGTAAGCCGCACCCGTCATCATGCGCCGCCGTGCGCCGTCGTGCGGCTTCGGGGGTTGGGGGGGGTGATCAGCCCTCTCCGCCGCCGCGCAGGGCCTCGATGGGGTCCAGGGAGGCGGCCTTGCGGGCGGGCCGTATCCCGAAGACCAGGGCGATGCAAAGCGCCGCCGCCAGGGACAGGATGGGGATCTTCGGCGTCAAGACGAGCTTGAGCAGCCCCAGGCCGGAGAGAATCTCCCCAAGCCCGATGCCGATGCCGATGCCCAAAACCGCCCCGGCCACCGTCAGCACGCAGGCCTCGCACAAAAACTGCACCGTCACCGCCCACCCCGGCGCGCCGAGCGCCTTGCGCAGCCCGATCTCCTCCCGGCGCTCGCTGACGCTCAGGTACATGAGATTGGCCAGCACGAACCCGCCCACCAGGATGGCCACCCCGGCCGTGACCCCCAAAAAGACCGTCATGCCGCCGGTCACCGCCGACAAAAACTTCAGGATGTCCGCCGCCGACAAGAGCGAAAAGTCGTCGGGCTGGCCCGGGGCGATGCCGTGCTGGTGGCGCAAGAGGGATCGCAGGTTCGCCAGGTGGGCGTCCATGAGCGAGGGGTCGTGGAACTTGACCCGCAGCCCCCGGAAATATTTGCGGTCCATGTTGAAGCGCTGGGTCAGGGTGGTGATGGGCATGATGATCCGGTCGTCCACGGAGGTCTCCCCGCCGCCGCTCGTGAATCCCCGGTAGGCCAGCCGCCCCACCACCTGCACCGGCAGATCCTGGACCAGGATGGTCTTGCCCAGGGGGGAGGCGTCGCCGAAAAGGGCCTTGGCCGGGGCGTCGCCGATGAGGCAGACCTTGGCCGAACGCTCGATGTCCTCGAGCGTCAGGTCGCGGCCCTCGTCCAGGGGCCAGTCCCAGGTGCCGGCATAGTCTTCCGTGGCCCCCACGACCACCGGCACCACCACGTTTTTGGCCTCGTACCTGAGCACCACCGAGGCCTTGGAACGCATGGGCACCACGGCCATGACCCCGGGCAGGGAACGGCTGATGGCCCGGGCGTCGTCCCAGGTCAGGGTCAGGACGCGCTGCCCCACGGGGCGGTTCTCAATGTCCCCGCCAAGGACCATCACGGCATTGGGGCCGAACCAGGCCACGATCTCCATGGCCTTCTCCCGCGCCCCGTCCACCGAGGCCACGATGACCGTGAGCGCCGCGATGCCCAAGGCCACGGCGCTGGACACGAAGACGCCGCGCAGCTTCTGGGCCAGGATGGCCGTCACGGCCATGCCCAGGGACCGCCAGGTCAGGCGGGCCGCATGGGCGGCGTCAGACCACCCGGCCGTCATGGACCAGTATCCTGCGCCGGGCGTAGGCCGCCGTGGCGTCGTCGTGGGTGACCACCACAACGGTCTTTCCGGCCCGGGTGTTGATGTCCGCCAGAAGGGCCATGATCTCCTCGCCGGTCTTGGAATCGAGCTGGCCCGTGGGCTCGTCGGCCAGGATCAGGTCGGGGTTGTTGATAAGCGCCCGGGCCAGGGCCACCCGCTGCTGCTGGCCGCCCGAGAGCTGGGAGGGCTTGTGCCCGGCCCGGTCGGCCAGCCCCACCTGTTCGAGCAGGGCCAGGCCGCGCTCCCGCAGGAGGTGTTTGGGGGTGTCGGCGTACATGCCGGGCAAAAGCACGTTGTCCAGGGCCGAGGCGTAGGGGATGAGGTAGAAGCTCTGGAACACGAAGCCGATGGTGGCGTTTCGCCGGGCGGACAGGGCGTCGTCGTCGAGGCTGGCCACGTTTTCGCCGCACAGGAAATAGTCCCCCGATGTGGGCCGGTCCAAAAGCCCCAGGATGTGCAAGAGCGTGGACTTGCCCGAGCCCGACGGCCCCTGGATGGCCGTGAACTCGCCTCCGGCGATGGACAGGGTCACGTCGCGAAGGACGTGGGAGCGCACATCGCCCAAGAGATAGCTCTTGGAGATGTCCTCCAGGCGCACCACGGGAATCTCGGGCGAGGCGGCGGGAGCTGCGGGCGTCTTCATTGCCGCGTCCTCCGCCTACCGGCCCGATCCGGAGCCGCCGGGACGGCCCCCGGCCCCCCCTGAACCGCCGCCACCGCCGCCCTGGCCGGACCCGGCGGCCTGGCCGGACCCGGCGGCCGGACGCGGGGTTCCCGGCAGCACGATCTGCACCGCCACCGTGTCCCCGGCGGCCAGCCCCGAGACCACCTCGGTCTCATTGAGGCCGGCCAGCCCCAGTTCGGGATGCGTCTCGCGCACCCGGCCCTTGCCCTCCACCACGAAGACCACCTGGGTGTTGCCCACCCACTTCAGCGCCGCGTTGGGAATGACCAGCACGCCCTCTTTCTCCTGGACCACGATCTGACAGTGGGTGGTCATCTCCGGGCGAAGCTTGCGGGACTGGTCCGGGTCCAGGCGCACCAGGGCCTGATAGTACACGATGTTGTCGCGAATCTCCGGGGAGGGATAGATCTGGTCCACGGACCCCGAGAAAAGCTCCCCGGGCATGGAGTCCACGCGAAACTCCACGCGCATGCCCGGCGACACCTGCCCCACGTCGGTCTCGTCCACGTAGATCCACATCTCAAGCCGCGTGGGATCGAGCACGGTGATCAGGTTGGCCACCTGCAACCCGGCCACCACGGTCTCGCCCTGCTGGATGGTGACGTTCGAGACCACGCCGTCGATGGGGCTTATGATGCGCGAATAGGTGAGCTTGGTCTCGGCCGTGCCCAGGGCGGCCTGGGCCTCTTCCTTGGAACGCTCGGCCTTGATGCGCTCCTTTTCGAACTCCGTCTGCATGCGGGCCAGGGTGACCTCGCGGGCGGCCAGTTCGTTTTTGGCCACCAGGGCGTCGCGCCGGGCCTGGTCCAGCACGTCCCGGGACACCAGTTCCTGGGCGAAAAGCTGCTGCTGGCGCGTGAGGTTGGTGGCGGCGTAGTCGTGCTTGGCCCGGGACAGGGCCAGTTCGGCCTCGGCCTCGGCGACGCGCTTGGGGTAGACCGCCAGCACCTGCCGCAGTTCGGCCTCGGTCCGGGCCAGGCGGGCCTGGGCCTCCTCCAGGCGGGAGCGGTCCTCCCGGGAGTCCACCAGGGCGATGACCTGCCCCCTGGCCACCTCATCCCCCACCTTGACCCGCATCTCCTCGATGGTTCCCGTGGCCCGGGCCCCGATCTTGACGATGGCCCCCACCTGGGCCTTGATGATCCCGGTGGCCTCCAGAACCTTGCGCACCTTGCCGGTGCGGACCTCGGCCTCGGCCAGAACCGTGGGGGCCTTGTCCTGGCCGCCGAAATATTTCCAGGCCGCGACAGCGGCCGTCAGACACAGGACGAGGATGATCCAGAATTTTTTGCTGCGCATGGGATGTGTCCGTCGATGAGGGGGGCGCGGGGGATGGGGCCTGCCGCGCCGTTTGGGCTGAAAAGGTCACGCCGGTGCCGGTATGTTTTCAAGATGCGATGATTCGCCCGGGTTGTAAAGAGAGGGCTCATCCCGCCGCCTCGCGTATCCACGCCGCCAGGGGCTCCTCCACCAGCCGGCGGATCTCGGCCAGCCGGGCCGGGGTATCGGCCTCGAAGCGCAGAACCAGGGCGGGCTGGGTGTTGGAGGCCCGAAGAAGCGCCCATCCGTCGGGAAAGACCAGCCGCACCCCGTCGGTCAGGACCAGCTCGTGGCCCTCCCGGAAATGGGCCACGGCCCGGTCCACCACGGCGAACTTGACCGCGTCCGGGCAGTCCACGCGAAGCTCCGGGGTGCTCACCGTCTCCGGCCAGCCGCCCAGCATGGCCGACACCGGGACCGGCGACCGGCTGACGATCCCGGCCAGACGCAAAGCCGCATACGTAGCGTCATCGAATCCGTAATACCGATCCGCGAAAAACAGGTGCCCGCTCATCTCCCCGGCCAAAAGCGCCCCCGTGCGCCGCATGGCGTCCTTCATGAGCGAATGCCCGGCCGCGCCCATCACGGGCACGCCGCCGTGGGCCGCGATGTCCTTGTAAAGCAGGTGGCTGCACTTGACCTCGCCGATGACCGTGGCCCCGGGATGCCCGGCCAGCACCTCCCGGGCGAAAAGGGCCAGAAGCCGGTCCCCGAACAAAAGGTTCCCCTTCTCGTCCACCACCCCCAGCCGGTCGCCGTCGCCGTCCAGGCCCACGCCGAGGTCCGCGCCCGTCCGGCGCACCGTGGCCGCCAGCTGGCCCACGTTTTTTTCCACCACCGGGTCGGGGTGATGGTTGGGAAACCTCCCGTTGGGTTCGCAGAAAAGCGGCGTGACCTGGGCCCCGGCCCGGCGCAGGGCCTCGGCCGCAAGCAGGCCGGCCGCGCCGTTGCCGCCGTCCACCACCACGGACACGGGCCGGTCAAGGCGGATATCCCGGGTGACGCGCTCCAGGTAGGAGGGCCTGATGTCATGCTCCGAAAGCAGCCCCCGGCCGTTCTCGAAATCCCCGGCGGCCATGATGCGGTGGATGGCGGCGATCTCATCCGTGTGAATGGTCCCCTCCCCGGCCCAGATCTTGAACCCGTTGAACTGCGGCGGATTGTGGCTGGCCGTGACCATGACCCCGGCGTGTTTTCCAAGCTGTTTTATTGCATAATACAAAACAGGCGTCGGAACCATATGTAAAACGATGACATCAACACCAGTGGAAAGTAATCCGGCGGCCAGGCGGGCCTCGTATTCCGGGGAGCTTTCCCGGCAGTCGCGGCCGACCACGGCGCTTGCCAAGCCCTTGCGGCGAAAAAAGGTGCCCACGGCCCGCCCCAGGCAGGCCACCCATTCGGGATCGAAGTCCTCGCCCACCACGCCGCGAATGTCGTAGGCCCGAAAAACACCCGGCCGGATATCCCTCACCCCCGCCTCCAGGTTGCCCTTTTCGTCAACAGGTTGAAAAAAAAGCCGATCGAACTTTTCTTGACCTCTTCACCATTCTTCCCTATCCAAGGTATCATGAACTGGGACTGGGAAAAGCTCCAAGAGCAAAAACGTCGGCAAGGGCCCACTCCGCCGGATTTCGGACGCCTCGGAGACGAGTTCAAACGGCTTGCGGATTTGAAAAGCCGCCTCCCCGGCGGGCCGAAGATCGTCGTCCTGGCCGTGGCCATCCTGTGGCTGGCCAGCGGCATCTACATCGTGGAGCCCGACGAGACGGGCGTGGTCCAACGCTTCGGGGCCTACGTCTACAGCACGGGTCCAGGGCCGCATTATCATTTACCCTACCCCATCGAGACCGTCCAGACGCCCAAGGTGTCCCAGGTGCGGCGCATCGAGGTCGGCTTCCGGACCGTGGGCTCCCGCGAGGGCCAGGGGCAGCAGTTCCGCGACGTCCCCGAGGAATCCCTCATGCTCACCGGGGACGAGAACATCGTGGACGTGCAGTTCATCGTCCAGTACCAGATAAACAACCCCATCGACTATCTGTTCCGCCTGGACCGTCCCGACGAGACCCTGAAAAACGCGGCCGAGGCCGCCATGCGCGAGGTCATCGGCAACGACAAGATCGACTCCGCCCTGACCGACGGCAAGGTGGAAATCCAGAACAACACCATGGCCCTGCTGCAACGCATGATGGACAAATACGAAAGCGGCATCGACGTGGTGGCCGTGCAGCTCCAGGACGTGCATCCCCCGCGCGATGTGGTCGACGCTTTCAAGGACGTGGCCAGCGCCCGGGAAGACCGGGTGCGCCTGGTCAACGAGGCCGAGGCCTACCGCAACGACATCCTGCCCAAGGCCCGTGGCCAGGCCGCGGCCATGGAAAACCAGGCCCTGGCCTACAAGGACCAGGCCGTTCGCAAGGCCAAGGGCGAGGCCTCGCGCTTTTCCGCCCTGGCCGCCGAATACGCCAAGGCCCCGGACGTCACCCGGGAACGCCTGTACCTGGAAAACATGGAAACGATCCTGAAAAATCCGGCCCTGGACAAGATCATCCTCTCCGACGAGGCCCTCAAGCAGGCCGTGCCGTACCTGCCCCTGGAGGCCGGGACGCGCCGCGTGCCGCGCTCCGAGGCCGAGACCGGCAAGGCCCTGCGCCAGGATGGAGGAAACTGAGATGGCCAAGACCTCCATCGTGCTGATCGTGCTGGCCGTGGCCGCGGTTGTGGGCATAAGCCAAAGCGTGTTCGTGGTGGACGAAACCGAGCGGGCCATCGTCCTGCAGCTGGGCAAGCCCGTGGGCGACACCAAGGGACCGGGGCTGCATTTCAAGCTGCCCTTCGTGCAAAACGCCCTGTTCTTCGACTCCCGCATCCTGGACTACGGCACCAAGGCCGCCGAGATCCTGACCAGGGACAAAAAGACCATGGTCGTGGACAACTATTCCCGGTGGCGCATCACCGATCCGCTCCAGTTCTACCGCACCCTGCGCACCCAGCAGCGGGCCCAGGCGCGCCTTGAGGACATCATTTACGCCGAGTTGCGCGTGGTGCTCGGACGATTCACGCTGCACGAGGTGGTGTCGGAAAGACGGCCGGAGATCATGACCCTGGTCACGGCCAAGACCAACGAACTGCTCTCCCCCTACGGCCTGGAGGTGGTGGACGTGCGCATCAAACGCACGGACCTGCCGCCTCAAAACGAGCAGGCAATTTTCAACCGCATGCGCTCGGAGCGCATCCGCGAGGCCAAGCTGTACCGCTCCGAAGGCCAGGAGGAGATGGACAAGATCAAGTCCGCCGCCGACCGGGAGCGCACGGTGATCGTGGCCGAGGCCCAGCGCAAGGCCGACGTCCTGCGCGGCGAGGGCGACGCCGAGGCCGCCGGAATCTTTGCCGAGGCCCTCAAAAGCGCCCCGGCCTTTTATTCCTTCGTGCGCAGCCTGGAGGCCTACCGGGCCGCGACCTCGGAAAACACCCGGATGATTTTGACCCCGTCCGGAGAATTCCTGAAATATATGAGATGATGGCCATGCCCGGCCATGCCCGCGGCCCAGTCCGGTATGTTTCCAGGCCGGGCCGGGCTGCCGGCCGGAGCCGTGGACACACACGGCGCCGGCCGGCCATGAAATCATGAAGAAAAATTCACCTTGCCGGGCTTGCCAAAGGCCTCGAATCCGTTTACGCCCGGCGTGAGAGTGCGGTGAGAAAGATTCTCACAACATGCGCCGTTTCCGGCATATCGGCCTCCCGCGGCCGGACGTCTCACAGCTAAGGAGAGGACAGGATGAATTATACCCTGAAGTTCTTCCTTTTCGCGGGACTCTTCGCCGCCTTGTGCGTCAAGGGCGGCGAGTGGAGCGCAGGAGGGGAGACGACGATCCGGGAGTTGCTCGGTCGGGATTCGGCCCATGCCTCCCAGGCCGTCGAGCCCAAGCCCCTTAAGCCCCGGGAAGAGGAATTCCGGGGGATCAGCCCCGTGCCCGACCTGGCGGCCCGGCTCCCCCTGCCCAAGCGGGCGGAGAGGTCCGGGTCGGAATCCCGTTCCGTCACGGCACGCTTCTAGACGAGCCGACAGACATCTTTCTTCGGCACGGCCCGGCAGGGCCGAGGGACGTTTGTCCCCTTCGACGCGGCATCACGGCCGCTTTTTTTGCGCCCGCGCCCCTGCGGCCTCGGACAGGCGGATCGCCAGATAGGGCAGGATGTCCGGGTCCGGCCCGTCGATGTCGAAACAGCGGGCGTCCTCGTTAAAAAGCCCCCGGGGCACGGACTGGCCGCGTTCTTCCGGGTCGGCCACCTCGTCGTCGTAGAAACACACGGACAAAAACCGTCCCTCCGGATCTTCCACCACGTCGGCCAGGGCGAAAAGGGGCCGTAGGCCGGTGCTCCCGGGCCCGGGCCCGGACGCACCGGCCCGCAGGCTGGCGGTGACACCCTGGCGCACAACCAGTTCCAGAGTTGCGCCGCATCCGGCCATGGCCTCGGCAATGGCCGCGAAAAGGGGTTTGACCCGGCGGGGATCATGGGTCCAGGCCTCCAGGTAGGCGCGGATGTCCGGGGTCATGGCGTCCCTCCGAAGGCCGCGGCCTGGCCCGGCAGCAGGGCCTCCCGGGCCACCAGGACGCGGATGGCCGCCGTGTCCTTCATGTGCCCGGCCTGGAAGGCGGCCTTGTGGCCCGCGCCGCAAAACAGATCCACATGGTGCCCCTTCATGCAGCCCGTGTCCTGGGCCAGGAGCAGCCCGGTGAACCGCTCGGGGGCCGAGCCCTCGGGAAAGCCGGGCAACATGGCGTCCACGGCCAGAAGCGCGCCGTAGGGCAGAAAGGACGGGTCCGTGGCCGCGCTGACGTACGGCGTCAGCACCACGCCCATGCCGCCGACGGGGCCTTTTTCGGCCAGCTTGAAGAAGATGTAGCTGGGGTTTTTGGACAACACCTCCTGGACCTTGTCCGGATGCTCCTCGAAAAAGCGGCGGATGCGCTGCATGCTCTTTTCCTCCTCGGTGATGTCTCCGCGCTCCACCAGCACCCGGCCCACAGCCACGTACTTGTGGCCGTTGGAACCGCCGTAGACCACGTTTTTCGTGGACCCGTCGGGCAGAAGCAGCCGCCCCGAGCCCTGCACCTGGAGGAAAAAGATGTCGATGAGGCTCTTGGCCCAGGCGATTTCGTATCCCTTGCCCTTGAGCGCCCCGCCGAAATCGATGGCCGCCCGGGAGGGTTTGCGGCCCTTTCCGGGGCTGCGGTAGAGGGGGTGCGGGTAGCCGGGATGCGGGGTCAGCGAGGCCTCCAGCCAGGGCTCGTAATAGCCGGTCAGAAGCGCGGTCTCGTCGGCCGTGATCCAGGCGAAGTGCTCGCCCAGCCGGGACGGATCGCGGTCCAGCTCGGGCAGGAGCGAATCCAGCCTCTCCAGGGTGGTCTTGAGCTGGCCGTAGGTCAGGACCACGTCGCCCACGAGCATGGCCGTGCCGGACTCGGGTTTTCCGGCCAGATGGGTCAGGCTGGCCCGGATGGCCGGGCGCATGGATTCGTAGGAGGCGATGGACTGGGTGGCCGGAGACAGGCGGACATGCCAGGGCCTCTGGTCGTCGGACGAAACGGCCCCGGGCCCCAAAGCTCCCACGGGAGCGGCCACGGGTGAGGCAGGCACGTCAGCAGGCTGGACGGGCGGGGTGGGGGCGCAGGCGGCCAAGGCCGCCAGCAGGCACAGCCCGGCGAGATGTCTCATGGGGGAATCCTTTTTTCGGGCAGACTATCCACGGGGGGCGGGAAAGGCAAACGGGACGGGTCACAGCCGGGCGGCCAGGAGGGCCTCCATGTCGTCCGCCGACGCGGGACGGGCAAAGAGATAGCCCTGGCAGTATTCGCACCCCAGGCTAAGCAGGGTGTCGCGCTGGCTGGGATGCTCCACGCCCTCGGCCACCACGCGCATCCCCAGGTTGTGGGCCAAGTCCACGATGGTCTTGACGATCTCCATGTGGCGCGGGCCGTGGTCCATCCTGCGCACGAACCCCAGGTCGATCTTCAGGATGTCCACGGGCAGGCGGCTTAAGTGGCTCATGCTGGAATAGCCCGACCCGAAATCGTCCAGGGACAGGCCCACGCCATGATCCGTCAGCTCCTTGAGAAAGGCCCCGCCCGCCCCGCCGACCTGCATGACGGCGGTTTCGGTGACCTCCAGGCGCAGCCGGTCCGGCGGCAGGGCGTGGGACTCCAGGGCGTGCCGCACCGCCGAGGCCAGATCCGACCGCAACAGGTCCATGGCCGAGATGTTCACGGCCACATACAGGTCCGCCGCCCCAGGCAGCCGGGACCGCCATCCGGCCAAGGCACGGCAGGCCAGGGTCAGGGCCAGGCTGGTCAGCTCCCGGATCTTGCCCGTTTCCTCGGCAATGGGAATGAATTCCTCCGGGGAGATCAGGCCCCGCTCGGGATGCCGCCAGCGCATGAGGGCCTCCAGGCCCCGAATGCGATCCTTCCCGCCGTCCGCCCCCAGTTCCACAATGGGCTGGAAGACCAGGAAGAACTCGCCGCTGGCCAGCCCATGGTCCATGTCCCGCTCCAGGGTCATGCGGGTCACGGCATGCCGGAACAGGCGGTCGGTGAAGACCTTGAAACGGTTGCGGCCCTTGGCCTTGGCCCAGTGCATGGCTAGGTCGGCGTTGCGGATGACCTCCTGGGCGTCGGCCCGGAGCCCGGCCCACAGCTCGACCCCGATGCTGGCCGTGACCTGGATGGCCCGCTCCTCCCACACGATGGGTTCGCAAATGGCCGCCCGGATGCGTTTGATGGCCTGCACCGGAAACCGTCCCGAATCCAGCTCCTCCAGGACCACCAGGAATTCGTCGCCGCCCAGGCGGGCCACGGTGTCGATCTCGCGCACGCAGTTCTTGATCCGGTTGCCGATCTGGATGATCACCTGGTCGCCGAACAGATGCCCCAGGCTGTCGTTGATGACCTTGAAACGGTCCAGGTCAATGAAAAGCACGGCGAATTTGGAGTCCTGGCGGCGCTTGGCCCGGGCCACGGCCCGCTCGATGCGCTCCAGGCACAGGGTCCGGTTGGCCAGGCCCGTCAGGGCGTCGTGCAGGGCCATGTGCCGCAGGCGGCCCTCCATCTCCTTGCGGGCCGTGATGTCCGAATGGGTGCCCACCACGCGCCGGGCCCGGCCCTGCCCGTCGCGCTCCACCACCTTGCCTTTGGACAGGATCCAGCGCCAGTTCCCGAAGCCGTCGCGCATGCGGAATTCGAACTCGTAATGTTCCTTGTGCGGCCCCAGATGCTCCGTATCCAGACACCTGACCATCTCCGCGTCGCCTGGGTGGATCAGTTCCCTCCAGCCGTCCACGGTGGGGGCGAAGGCCTCGGGTTCGAAACCCAGCATGCGGTAATATCCGGGGCTGAAATAGACCGCTCCGGAAACCACGTTCCAGTCCCACAACCCCTCGTTGGCGGCCTCCAGGGCCAGCTTGAGCCGGCCCTCCGAGACCGTGAGGGCCCGCTCGGCCTCACGCAGGGAATGCACCGTATGGCCCAATTCCTCCACATGGGCCCTGGCCTCTTCGTACAGGGTGGCGTTTTGCAGGCCGGTGAACAGGATGCCCGCCAGGGACTCCAGAAACGGTCCATGTACCTGAAAATCGCGCGGGGTCATGGCCCCCAGGGCGATGACCCCGCGCACCTCGCCGAAAAGATGCAGGGGCAAGACGGCGGCCGAACGGATGCCCATGGCCAGGCATTCCTTGCGGGTACACAGGGGGTCCGTGGCGATGTCCCGGGAATACAGGGGGGTTCCGCTGCTGGCGACCCGCCCGCACAGGCATTCGGCGCTCACATGGTTCGCGAAGGCCGCCATGGAAAACGCCGTATCCTGGGAATCGTGGGCGCGCAGTTCCAGGCGATCCCCTTTTTTGACGAAAAACAGGATCAGATCCGGGCCGATGGCCCGGCGTATGGAGGTGATGATGTTGTCGATGGCCGCATTCACGGAGAAGGCGGCCGCCGAGTGGTAGCTGATCTCGTTGATCAGCGTCAGTTCGGCCAGGCGCCGGTTGAGCTCTTCCCGCATGCGGCTGCGCTGGGTGACGTCGCGGGCCATGAGGATGCCATAGGGCTGGCCCTTGACCGTCTGCCGGGACAGGGAGATCTCGAAGACGCCGCCATCGGCCGTTATCATCTCGGCCAGATGCAGGGACTCGCCCCCCGGGGCCGCCGCAAGGTCCACGGCACTCCCGAGCGTGGGAAAAAAATCCAGGGCGCTTTTGCCCACCACCTCGTCCCGGGATTTCCCGAGCAGGTCCAGGGCGGCGGCGTTGGCCCCCAGGATGGCCAGCTTCTCCCAGGCCATGAGCAGGATGGCGTCCGGGGCCTGATCCAGCAGCACGCTGGTCAGTTCCAATTCGCCCAGCCGCTTTTTCAGTTCGGGGTAGAAACTCTTGCGAGAGGACCGTTCACCGAGTCCGATCAGTTCGTCACGCAGGGTCAGGGATGGGCTGCTCTCAGAGCGCTTGTTCATAGATGGCTGCAATGTCCGAAACGCCAAGGGACCGTGGGTTTGTGGCCAGGCAGGGGTCGGCCGCCGCCGCCCGGGCCAGTTCGGGAATCTGCTCCCGGGTGACACCGAGTTCGCCAAGCGAGACCATCGCCCCCAGCCGGGTCTTGAAGCCGCGCAAGGCCGAAATCACCAGCTCCCGGGCCGCGTCATCCGGGGCGTCCCCGGGGATGACCGCCCCCATGGCCCGCCCAAGGGCCATGTACCGCCGGGGGGCTGAGGCGAAATTCGCCGCCGCCACGTGGTCGAGGAGGATGGCGTTGCACAGGCCGTGTGGCAGGTCCAAAAGACCGCCCAGGGCATGGGCCATGGCATGGACCGCGCCCAGGATGGCGTTGGAAAAGGCCAGCCCGGCATACATGCTGCCGAGCATCATGTGTTCGCGGGCCGCGAGGTCGCCGGGATGGTCCCGGACGCGCTCCAGGTTCGCCGCCACCAAGCGTATGGCCTCCAGGGCCAGGTGGTCGGCCAGGGGCTGGCGGGCGGTGGAGACGTAGGCCTCCATGGCGTGGGTCAGGGCGTCGAGCCCGGTGTTGACGGTCAGCTCGGGGTCCATGGTCACGGTGGCCGCCGGGTCCACAAGGGCCACGTCCGGAACCACGGCCTTGGACACGATGGCGATCTTGACCCTGCGGGACGTGTCCAAAATGATGGCGAACTGGGAGACGTCGGCCGAACTCCCGGCCGTGGTGGGTACGCACAAAAGGGGCGGGCTCGGGGCATCCACCCGGTCCACGCCCTCGAACTCCAGTACATGGCGGCCGGATTCGGCCACAAGGCCGATGCCCTTGGCGCAATCCATGGGGCTGCCGCCGCCCACGGCCACAATGCCGTCGCAGCCGTGCTCCAGGTACCGCTTTGCTCCCCGCATGACCTCCTGGTCCCGGGGATTGGGGGTCACCTGATCGAACACCACGGCCTCCACCCCGGCCTGGGCAAGACTGTCCATCACCCTGCCGGCCCACCCGGCGGCCGCCACCCCGGGGTCGGTGACCACAAGGGCCCGCTCCATGCCCAGGTTGGCGGCGAAGCGCCCGGCCCGGGCCAGACAGCCCGGCCCGAACACGATCTCCGGCGCCACGAATTTCCATTCCCTCGGCGGCTCATTTCCCGGCATGGACGATCTCCCCTCAAAGATGCCCGGCACCTCTGGCGCATTCCCAAATCCGCATTATTATGCATAGCCTCATGCACCAGGAACATCAATACCGCGTCACTTTTCCGAAGATGCGGCCATGGATTCCTTGACCGCACCAGTCGCCTTCCGTAAGGGCTTTGGCCGGAACCACAGCATGCGTACATCCACACCACCTGCGGCCGGCCCCCGCGCCGCTGGCTTCGCCTCCATCTGGCGCCTGGCCTGGCCCCAGATCCTGACCATGTTCCTGTATTTCCTCATCGGGCTGGCCGACGTGTATGTCGCGGGACGCCTGGGACGCGAGGTGCAGGCCTCCATGGGGATGCTCACCCAGGCCATGTTTTTTTTCATGGTCCTGGCCACGGCCGTGGCCAACGGCACCGTGGCCGCCGTGAGCCAGTCCCTGGGGGCCGGGCGCGGGGCCCGGGCACGGCGCTACGTGGCCCTGTCCCTGATCCTCGGCGGCGCCGTGTCCTTCGGCATTCTGGGACTGGGGCTGGCCGGGCGCGACACCTTCGTCTCCCTTCTGCGCGTGCCCGCCGCCATGCACGAACCCTTCGGCTACATCCTGGACGTCTTTTTGCTGCTGTTGCCCGTCCACTACCTCTTCATCATCAGTAACGCCGTGTTCCGGGCCAAAAAACAGGTCATGGCCCCCCTGGTGGGCTGGGGGCTGGCGGCGGTGGTCAACGTCATCGGGGATTTCGGCCTGGGGCTCGGGCTGTGGGGCCTTCCGGCCCTGGGGTACAAGGGCCTGGCCATCAGCACCTTCGTCTCCCTGTGCGCCGGATTGGCTTTCAATCTGCTGTTGCTGCGCCGGGAGGGCTTTTTGTCCCTGGCGGCCGTCCCTCCCTGGCGGTGGATGCGCCGGGGCTTCCCCTATCTGTTCAAGGTGGCCTGGCCGTCGGGGCTCATGCAGGTCGTGTGGCACTCGGGATACCTGGTTCTCTACGCCATCACCGCCTCCCTGCCCGCAGGCAGCGTGGAGGCCCTGGCCGGAATGGCCGTGGGGGTGCGCATCGAATCGATCCTTTTTCTGCCGCCCATGGCCTTCAACTTCACGGCCGGGATCCTGGTGGGCCACGCCCTGGGGGCGGACAGGCCGGACGAGGCCAAACGCACGGGCTACCGGGTGGCCATCCTGGGCACGCTTTTGGCCGTGGCCCTCGGGGCGGCCCTGTGGCCCTTCCTGGATCAGGCCTCCGGGCTTTTGACCCAGGAAGAGGATGTCCGGCTGCAGGCCGTTTCCTATCTGCGCTACAACATCCTGGCCATTCCCTTCACGGTTGCCGGCCTCATCCTTATCGGCGCACTGGCCGGGGCCGGGGCCACCCTGTACAATATGGCCGTCACCGGCCCGTCCATCTGGCTGGTGCGCCTGCCCCTGGCCCTTGTCCTGGGGCACATGGTCCTGGGCCGGGCGGAAGGGGTGTGGATGGCCATGCTGGCCTCCCAGGCGGTACAGGCCACGGCCATGGTGTATGTCTATCAATGCAAGGATTGGCGGCGCTTCGCCATGCCCCGGACCCGTCCCGGGGCCGCCTTGGGGGCGAGGCCGGCGCTGCCGTGAACCGCGGGCGCCAGGCTTTCCGGTGCGACGCGAAAGGATGATCCGACATGCTGACCTACGAACCCGTCTGCCTGACGGGGCGCGAGGAATACCTGAAACGGTGGGCCCTTTGCCCCATGAAAACCTCGGACTACAGCTTCGGCAACATCTGGGGCTGGGCCGAGGAATACGGCCTGGAATGGGGTTTCAGCGCCACCCACGTGTGGATTCGCCAGACCCGGCCCGGGATCGTGCACTGGGGTCCGGTCGGGCCGTGGAACACCCCGGACTGGGCGAACTGCCCGGTCCTGGCCGGGGGCATGGAACTGACCAGGGTGCCCGAGGGGCTGGCCGAGCTCTGGAAGACGGCCATGCCCGGCCGGGTGCGCCTGACCGAGGCCCGGGACCACTGGGACTACGTCTATTCCGTGCCGGAACTGGTGGAGCTTCGCGGCAACCGGTTCCACAAGAAAAAAAATCTCCTCAACCAGTTCGCGCGCGCCTACCGGCACGACTTCTCCGACCTGACCCCGGACTGCGTGGAGGCCACCCTGGACATGCAGCGGCAGTGGTGCACCTGGCGCGACTGCGAGGACTCGGGCACGCTCCTGGCCGAAAACCGGGCCATCACCCGGGTGCTTCAGAACTGGGACCGCCTGGGCGGCGGCCTCTTCGGCGGCGTGCTGCGGGTGGAGGGCGAGGTCGTGGCCTACACCGTGGCCGAACCCCTGTCCGAGGACATGCTGGTCATCCATTTCGAGAAGGGGCGTCCGGAATACAAGGGCGTCTATCAGGCCGTGAACCAGATGTTTTTGGCCACCCACGGGCAGGGATTCACGTTCGTCAACCGGGAACAGGATCTGGGCGACGAAGGCTTGCGCAAGGCCAAAATGTCTTACAATCCCGTCACGTTTCTCAAAAAATTCGCCGTGACCGTCAGCCCGGCCTGATCCTCGCCGGGCCTAGCTCTCCATCTCCCACACCACCACCCCCGGGGGCAGCCACATCCAGAACACGCTGCCTCCGCCGGGGCGATCCGCGACCCATACCCGGCCGCCGTAGCGGATGGCCACGCTTTTGCAAATGGACAGGCCGAGCCCGGTGCCCCGGGGCTTGTCACGCGGGTCGCCGCTGCGGTCTTTCTGGTGAAACTTTTCGAAAATCCGCTCCCTGTCCGCCTCGGGCACGCCTGGCCCCTGGTCCGAGACGAAAAACCCCACCCCCCCGTCCGGCATAAGCCGCGCCCCGAGCACGATCTCGCCGGCCCGGCAAAACTTGACGGCGTTGTGCAACAGGTTGCCCAAAACCTGGAGCATGCGCTCCCGGTCGGCCAGGACGCACGGGACGTCCCCGGGCACGTCCAGGCGCACCGACAGGCCCGGATGTTCCAGAAGCACCGGCGCGATGTCGCGTGCCGCCTCGGACGCCAGTTCCTGCGGGGACAGGGGCGCGTCGTGCCAGGCCATGCGTCCGTCCTCGATGCGGGTCAGGTCCAGCACGTCATCCACAAGCCGGGTCAGGCGCGCGGCCTCGATCCGGATGATCTCCAGGTTTTCCAAGGCCCGCCCGGCCTTTTTCCGAACGTCGGCGTCTGTCGCGGCCAAGGGCGTAAAGATCTTGTGAAAATCGCGGGCGACCAGCCGGGCGAAGCCCATGATGGAGGTCAGGGGGGTGCGCAGTTCGTGGGAGACCGAGGACAAAAAGGCAGACTTCATGCGGTCCAGTTCGCACAACCGCTCGTTGGCCGCCGCCAGCTCCCCGGCCTTGGCCGCCAAGTCCCGGGTACGCTCCACAACCCGGGCCTCCAGCTCCCGGGAATAGTCGCGCATGAGCCGTTCCCGCTCCCGGTGAAAGTCGATGCGGGCCACCAATTCCTCGGGGCTCAGGCGTAATTCGGCCAGCAGGCGGCCATAGGCCCCGGACAGCTCGTCGCGTTCCTCCGGGGTAAATATCCGGCTGGCGGGAAGGGCCTGTCCGGCCGTCGCCGCCCCCACGGCCCCGGCCAACTCGGCCTCCACGGCCTGGTGCAGATCGGCCAGCTCCAACACGGTCATGCGCTCCCGCCCGGACAGTCCCAGGGCCTGCGCCCGGCGGTCCACCATGGCCAGGGCCTCGGCCACGGGAAAATACACGCCCACAAGACCGGCCAGGAGATCGCGCTTGCGCCCGAGGTCGATGTTTCGTTCCAGATGGCTGACCAAGGACGCGCCCCGGTCCTTGCCTGGGGCGCAAAACAGGTCGGCCGCGCGCCGGTCCTGGCTGTTTTGACGGAAATAGAGACTCCCGGCCACGAAGAACCCGATATTGACGGCCAGGGACCAGAACACGGCATGGGACACCCCGTCCATGCCCGTCAGCCCGAAAAGGGCCTCGGGACGCAAGGACGGCACCCCGAAGAGGCCGTGATCCAGGATGTCTCCGGGCAGCCGGCCGGAGCGGGCCAGGGCGGGCACGATCATGGTGTAAAGCCAGGTCAAAAGACCGCCGCCAAGCCCCAGAAACGCCCCCGCCCGCCCGGCGTTGCGCCAAAAAAACCCCACAAGCAGGGCCGGCGCGAACTGGAGCACGGCGGCAAAGGAGACGATGCCCAGGTCCGCCAGCATGAAGGCCTCGCCCACCCGGCTTTCGTACCAGCCGGCCAGGGCGATGATGCATGCGGCGGCGGCGCGCCGGGCCCCCAGGAGCCTGCGGCGCAGGAAGCGCAGGAGGGGGATCATGTCCGACAGGGGAAGCAGCAGATGGTTGACGGTCATGGTGGCCAGGGTCACCGAGCTGACCATGATCATCCCGGCTGCGGCGGAGAAGCCGCCCAAAAACACCAGGAGGGTCAGCCACGGCCTGTCGTGGAGCATGGGCAGGCGCAGCACGTAGGTGTCGGCCGTCTCCACCGGCAGCCCGGACAGCAATCCCTGGACGGCGATGGGCAGGACAAAGAGCGTGATGCAAAACAGATACAGGGGAAAGGCCCAGGTCGCCGTGCGCACATGGCCCACGTCGGAATTTTCCACCACGGCGGCGTGGAACTGACGGGGCAGGAACATGGCGGCCGAGGCCGACAGGATCAGAAGGCTCGTCCAGCGCACGTATCCCCCGGCCCCTTCGGGGAACGCCGGGGGCAGAACCCCGGCGGAACCGGCCTTGGCAAAGAGGTCGGCAAAGCCGCCGTTTAAGCCGAAGACCACAAAAAGACCCACCCCGGTCAGAGCCGCCAGCTTCACCGCCGATTCGGCGGCCACCACGGCCATGAGTCCGGGATGCCGTTCCGTGGGATCCAGGCGGCGCAATCCGAACAGGATGGTAAAAAGGATCATGCTTACCACCACGCCCGGCCCCACAATGCCGCTCTGTGCGACGGTCCATCTCGTCCCGGCCACGACGGTGAAGGAGGAGACCACGGATCGCAGTTGCAGGGCCAGGTACGGGGCCACGCCGCAAAGCGCCAACAGGGCGGCCAGGGCGGCCACGGCCGGGGATTTGCCGTACCTGGCGCTGATGAAGTCGGCGATGCTGGTGCTGTGCAGCTGATTTTTCAGGCGGATCATGCGCGGCAGAAGCATGGGCCAGAAAAAGGCGGCCAGGGTCGGCCCCAGGTAGGTGGTGTAGAACATGATGCCGGATGAGGCGGCCATGCCTACGCTGCCGTAATAGGTCCAGGAGGTGCAATAGACGCCGAGGGTCAGGGAATAGACCAGGGGATGGCGGGAAAGGGCCTGGGCCAGGGGCGACTTTTTTTCCACCCACAGGGCCAGGATGAACAGCATCAGGAGATAGCCGCCAAGGGCCATTGCCGCAGGCATCGCGTCGAGCATGCCGGTCAGCCCCCGTTGTCTCCGGCCGCCTTGCGTGCGCAAGCCGTCGAATCCCCGGCAGGTGAAGCCGTTTCCGTGTCCCCGGCGCCGCAGGGCGCGCCCCCCCGGGACACCGCGAACAGGGCGGCCAGGGCCGCGAACCACCACCCCGTCAGACGCCAGTAGGCCCCGGTCAGGCTGGCGTCGGCCAGCAGGGACAAGAAGGGCCAGTTCAGTGCCGTCCAGCCCATGGCGAAGAGCAGGACGGCCAACGCGCGGCGGGAAGAGGTGGTTTCCATAGCGTCTCCGGGTGGGGCTCCTTTGGCCCCGGCCGCCGGAAAAGACGAGGAGGCGGGTAACATGAGCTTATACCTTTTTCCGCGAAGGACGCAACGGGGAGGCCCCTTCCCGGGGTTGCTTTTTATCTGCAACGGGCTATAAGCACTGCGGCGTAAAAGGAAAAACATCGTGCACTCCAACGGCAAAAATATCAGCCCGGCTGCATCCATGCCCCATACCATACGGATACTTGTCGTGGACGATTCCAAGGTCATGCGCGGAATCATTCGCAAGATGCTTGCCGCTTTTCCCGGCGTGGGCGTCCTAGAGGCCCGCGACGGGAAAGATGCCTGGGATCAGCTGCAGACCGAAAAAGTGGACATCATCGTCTCGGACTGGAACATGCCCCGCTTAAAGGGCATCGACCTGCTGCGACACGTCCGGGCGCACGAGGCCACGTCCCACCTGCCCTTCATCATGGTCACGGCCGAGGCCAGGGAGATCAACCACTCCGAGGCGGACGCGGCCAAGGTGTCCTCCTATCTGACCAAGCCGTTCACCCCGGACACCTTCCGGGCCGTCCTGGCCCCCTATCTGCCTGCGGCCTGCCTTCCCGCTTCCCCGTGACCCTGGGGAACCCTCGGCGCTTTCCTGGACGGCTGGCATTTCTCTACGGCGAGTGTCACGTCCCTTAAACAATACGCTGGTATTTTTTAAGAAAAAACCATGTTTTTCGTTTGTTTCTCTACGAAACGCCATATGCGCTTTTCGTGGACGCGACACTCGGCGGCCTCTGCCGCATGAGGCGCGGGCCGGGGCGCATGCCGGGCCTGGAACCTCACGCCCTTCCCCGCAGCCGCAGCAGCACCGCATCCCCGGGACCAAGACCCGTTTTCCGGGCGGCGCTGTCCCGGTCCATGGCCAGTTCGAAAGAGCCCTGGCTCCCGGCCAAAAGGCCCAGCCCGTCCCTGGGCAGATCGGCATAGGCCGAGACGCGGGCCACGGGCCGCACCACCGGCCGTTCCAGCTCCACATGGGCGGCATCCCGAAACGCCCCGGCATGGTCCTCGATCCGCAGGTTCAGGATGAGATTCCCGAACCGGTCCACATGCAGCACCCGGGCATGCAGCCGCTCCCCCTCATAGACGGGATCCAGGCCGAGCAGGGTGCACAGCGTTGCCGGGTCGATGCGGCGGCCCAGCGTGTCAGGCGCCGCCCCGCCAGCCAGGGCGGCGGCCAGGGGGGCGAACACGTCGCGGCCGTGAAAGGTGGCGCAGGCCGTCTCCGGGACCGGAAAGTCCCATGCCGCGTCAACCGCACCCCGGCTGCACACCAGGGTCACCAGGCCGTTGTCCGGGGCCAGGACCAGACGTTCCCCGATCCTCAGGCCGACGATGCGCCTGGACGTCCCGACGCCGGGATCGACCACGGCTGCGGTAACGGAGCCGCGCGGCAGCCAGGGCAGGCTGGCGTCCAGGAAGAAGGCCCCGGCCAGGATGTCATGGGGAGGCACGCCGTGGGTGATATCCACGAGGACACCCCCCGGCAGGCGTGTGGCCAAAACCGCCTTCATCTGGCCCACGTACGGATCGTCCAGGCCGAAGTCCGTGAGCAGGGCGACCACGCCGGGCCGAGAAGCGGATCCTTGCTGGCGATGCGGCATGCGGCCTCCTGGCCGCCCGGGAGAGACAGGCGGATACGTCTCACCTACCCCAAACCCGGCAGGTTGGGTAGGAGCCGGAGGGGCGGCAGGAGGCGGGATTATTCCGAGGCGGCCCGGGTCTTGGGGCGCTGGTCCAGGGTGATGGAGAAGGAAACGGCGTACAGATGGTGAAAAAAGTCCACATATTCCACGTGGACGTCGCTGGGCAGGGTGATGCGGGCCGGGGCGAAGTTGATGATGCCCTTGATTCCGGCCTCGACCAGGAAATTGGCGGCGCGCTGGGCCCGGTCCGGGGGGGTGGTGATGAGCCCGATCTCGATGTCCAGATCCCGGGCCGTCTCCTTGAGACGCCGGGTACAGACCACCTCCAGGCCGATGACCTCCTCGCCGATCTTGAAGGGGTCGCAGTCGAAGGCGGCCACGATGTCGAAGCCCCGGTACTTGAATTCCCGGTGGCGCAAAAGGGCCTTGCCCAGATTGCCCACGCCCACCAGGGCGCATTTCCACATGCGGTCGACGCCCAGGGAACGCTTGATGGCGGTGATAAGATCCTGGACGTGGTAGCCCACGCCGCGTACTCCGAATTCGCCGAAATAGGCGAGATCCTTTCGAATTTGCGACGGGTTGACGTTGCATGTCCTGGCCAGCAGTTCCGAGGACACGACCTGGGTTCCTTCGCGCTTGAAGGATTCCAGCACCTGGACATACATGGCCAGCCGCTTGATGGTTGCTCTTGGGATGTGGTCGCTTTTCACGGTACAGTGCCAATGGGAATGGGGTAACTATGTGAAACTTTTAACAAGAGGCGTCTTGAAAAAAGGAGGCCGGAGTCCCGGCCTCCCTTTTTCGTCACGGTGTGCCCGCAATTAACCCATGTAGGGGTTGGCGAACAGCAGGATCAGGTTGATGACCAAGCCGTAAATGGCCAGGGACTCGAGGAAGGCCAGACCGAGAATCAGGGTGACGGTGATCTTGCCGCTGGCCTCGGGGTTGCGGGCGGTGCCTTCGCAGGCGGCCTTGATGCCCAGGCCCATGCCGATGCCGCAGCCGGCGGCGGCGACGCCCTGAGCCAGAGCGGTGGCCCAGGAGATGGTGGCGACGACGGCGGGATCGCCAGCGGCGAAGGCGACGCCGGCCAGAGCGAGCAGGGCCACGGTGTTCAGGGCGGTCATCAGAATCTTGCGCATTGGTGCATCCTCCATAACGGAATGCGGTTAGTAGTGTTGTTGGTCCTAAGGACCATTTCCCCCGATTTTAATGGGCGTGTTCCAGCGATCCCTTGAGGTAGATCATGGACAGCATGAAGAACACGAACGCCTGGATGGTCTTGGCCAGAATGAACATGAAGTACATGGGGAAGGTGGAAACCACCGGGGCCAAGGCGAAAAGCAGCACCAGGACGATTTCACCGCCGCGCACGTTGCCGAAAAGACGCAGGGTGAGCGAAAGCGGCCGGGCCAGGTGGGAGATCAGTTCCACCGGAAGCATGAGCGGAATGAGCCACCAGAACGGTCCAAGGAAGTGTTTGATGTAGCCGGGGCCCCACAGCTTGAGTCCCCAGAAGTTGTAGTAGATGAACACGGTCAAGGCCATGGCCGCGTTGGTGTTGATGTTGGCCGTGGGCGCGTCGAAGCCGGGCACGAAGCCGATGAGGTTGCCGATGAGGATGAAGACGAACAGGCCGCACAAGAACGGGAAGACCTTGCGCCCTTTTTCGCCGATGTTGGCGACCACGAAATTTTCCAGGCCGCCTACCAGGAATTCGAAAAAGTTCTGCATCCCTCCGGGGACCATGGCCAGCTTGCGGGTCGCCATGGTGCCGAGCACGATCATGATGCCCATGACCACCCAGGCGTTCACCACGGTGTCCGGGACGTTCAGGCCGACCGAGTGAAAGCCTTCAACGACGAGCAGAAGGGGATGCGGAAGTCCACCACCAGCCATAGCTTATGCCTCCTTTCCATTTGGCGCTTCCCGCGTTCCGGAGGCCGCGATCCTGACGGCGCCCCAGCACAGAAAATTGACGACGATGATTGAAACCCCGGTCAAAAGCGCGACGGGTCGCGCCCCTGCCCACACGATAAGCGCGTAAAGGACCGCGCCGGTCAGTCCCAGCCGCAGATAAAACCGGGTCAAGGTGGCCAGGACGGCCTCGGTCCGGTTGGGCTGGGAGGTGATGCGCACGCCGAATCCGGCCAGAAACCAGAAATTCAGCGTCGCCAGAACCGCCCCAGCGCCGTACGACCACGCCCACGCCGAAAACCCCAGAACCGCCAGGCAGAACACCGTGGACAATCCGGCCAGAAGGATCTGGTTGCGCACCAGCATCCTGATGTCCGGATTGACGAACCCCCTGCGGTGAAGCAGCCGGTCGAAGGAGGTCGCAAGCGTGCTAGCCCTGGTCGTCATGGTTCGTCGTCGTGTTCTCTTCCTGGAATTTCTTGGCTTCCAGGTAGACGTTCCGAAAACCTGCGGCAATGCCGAACAACAAAAACAACAGAAGCATCCACGGCTTGGTGCCAAGCCAGACATCCAGCCAGTATCCGATAAAAAGCCCCACGAGGATGCCGGAAACCAGATGCAGCCCGATGACCGAGGCGTTGCCTACGGCATCCCACGTCTTCTTATCTTTAAATATCGGTGACTTGAAAAACTTGTCCAGCACCACGCCCTCCCCCGCCCCGAGCCTCTTGCCGCCACACGCGACGGAGATCGTGCAAGACTTCACAAGTCGCGAAGCCCTAACACGGCCATTTCGGGAAAGTCAACGGTGTTTGCCGTTTTATCACGCAATTTCCCGTCTGGGAAGCCTTTGGCCGCCCCGGCCCGACATTTCTCTTCCGAGTCTACAGGGGGAACGTCAGGGCGACGCGCGTCCCCTGGGGGGCGGGTTCCAGGCGCAGGTTTCCGCCGAGCTGCTCGGCCAGCCCCCGCGGCCCCGCCGGGGGAATCGGACCGGGCGCACATGACAACCCCGGTCCTTTGGGATAGGTTCTGTACTTACGCATGACTTTTCCCGCCGCATCCGGCCCGGACCGACAAGGAGGTTCCCATGAAAACCATCTTCGCATCCCTCGCCCTGGCGTTTCTTGTGGCGGCCGCCGCCCCCCAGGCCCTGGCCCAGACCAAATACTACTGCGTCAAGCCCGACGGCGCCCCGGTATGCGCCATCATGGTCCCGCCCGGCGCCCGGCACGACCCGAGCGTCCTGTGCAACCTGTCGTGCTCCCAGTGCAACCTGACCTGCGCCGCCCTGCTGCGCCTGGGTGACGGGACATCCGGCATGGAAAACCAGGTTCCCGTGGTCCAGGTGCGGCCCGAGGCCCTCTCCGGCCACGACATGCAAAGCAACATCGAAACCCCGGCATACTGCGACGCCCAGTACCGGAACTGCCTGGACAACTGCCGCCGCGACCCGCATTCGGCCTCAAGCCCCGCCTATCTGCGCGAATGCGAGGCCTATTGCCAAAGCGTGCGCTCGGGCTGCGGCACGGGCAACACCGGCCGGTAACGGATTGCCGGCGACGCTGCGCGCTCCGGAAACGGGACGCGCAGCGTCCGCACCCGCCCGCAAAAAACGCATCCCATGCACCTGACCGGCTCCGTCATCCGGCCCCCCAGCGAGGCCGACAGCATCCTCATCCAGGCCACCCTGGGGTGCTCCCACAACCGGTGCGCCTTTTGCGGGGCCTACAAGGACAAACCCTTCCGGGTCGTCCCCGAGGCCGGCGTGGACGCGGCCCTGGATTTCGCCGCGACGTACTGCCGCCGCCAGCGCCGGGTTTTCCTGTGCGACGGCGACGCCATGGTCCTGTCCGTCAACCGCCTGACGCGCCTTCTGGCCCGCATCCGGGAAAAGCTGCCCTTCGTGAACCGGGTCTCGGCCTACGCCAACGCCAAAAGCCTGCGCACCAAGTCCGTGGACGATCTGGCGGCGCTTCGCGGCCTGGGCCTGCATACCCTGTATATGGGCCTGGAGTCCGGCGACCAGGACACCCTTGCGGCCATGGGCAAAGCCGACACCGTGGCCGGCATCGTGGCCGCCGGGCAGAAGGTCCGCCAGGCCGGGCTGCGCCTGTCGGTCACGGTGCTTCTGGGCCTGGCCGGGACCGGCCGGTCCGGACTCCACGCCGAGCGCACCGGCGCGGCCTTATCCGAGATGGACCCGGACCAGGCCGCCGCCCTGACGCTCATGCTGGTGCCGGGCACCCGGCTTCACGCCGACTGGCGGGCCGGACGCTTCGAATTGCCCGACGCCCGGGGCATGCTCGGCGAGCTGGCCGCGCTTTTGGCCCACACCCACTTGAGCCGGGGCCTTTTTTTGGCCAACCACGCCTCCAATTTCCTGCCGCTCAAACTGCGCCTGCCCCGGGACAAGGACATGGCCCTGGGGCTTATCGGCCGCGCCCTGGCCGGGGACATCCCGCTGCGGCCGGACCACGTCCGGGCCCTGTAGGCCGGCGGCCAGGGAGGGGGAACCCTTTTTTAAAAGGGTTCCCCCTCCCTGGACCCTCCCCCTCCGAAAACTTTTGGCGGCTTCGCCATGCGTCGCGTCACATCCTTGGACGTCCTGGCCACCTCCTCTCAGCCCGGCCGCAGACCTGTCTCAGGGGGCTTCCCTTTCCCCCCGTGGCCGGGGTAGGGTCGGGCCATGTGGGACACGGACGCGGCACGGCGCTACGACGCCTGGTTCACCACCCCCCGGGGGGCCTTCGCCTTGCGCCGGGAGGTCCGCCTGCTCGAACACATGGCCTCGGGCTGGCCGCGCCGTGGGCAGCGCCTCCTGGAGATCGGCTGCGGCACGGGCATCTTTCTGGAGGTGTTGCATCACGCCGGATTCGACGTGGCCGGGCTGGACAAGTCCCCGGCCATGCTGGAGGCCGCCCGGGCCCGCATGGGCTCCCTGGCCGGCCTGCACCTGGGCGACGCCGAGCACCTGCCCTTCGACGACAACGAGTTCGATTTCGCCGTCCTTTTGACGGTGCTGGAATTCTGCCCGGACCCGGGACTGGCCCTGCGCGAGGCCGCCCGGGTGGCCCGCAAGGGGCTTATTATCGGCTTTTTGAACCGCCTGTCCCTGCACTGGCTGTTCACAATGGCCCTGCCCGGCGGCCGGGGCGGCTCGATCCTGAGCCAGGCCCGGTGGTTTCTGCCCTGGGAGATGCGGCGCCTGGCCATGGAGAACCTGGGACGGCGGCCCTACGTCTGCCGCAGCGTGCTCCCCGGCCCCATGCCCACCTGGCGCGACACGGCCTTCTGGCGGCATCTGAACGCGCCCATCCTGCCCCTGCCCGTGGGGGCCTTCTGCGCCGCCCGGGTGGACCTCCTGGGCGACCCCGCCGCAACCCCCCTGCACGCCCTCAAGGCCAAGGCGGGCATCGGCTGAGCCCGGCCTTGCGCCGCCCGACCGCTCCGGCCCCTCCTTTTGACAATCATCCCGGTTGCGACTAACATTTTTCTTCTTTTTTGACGGCGCGTGCGCCACAGCCCCCCAAGCGATTGGAACCCATGGACAAAATTCAAAAAATCAAGGGCTTTGCGGACCTTTTCGCGCCGGAAAGCGACGTCTTCTCCCACATCGAGCGCACCGCCTCCCGGGTATTCTCCCTCTACGGCTACCGCGAGGCCCGCATTCCGCTTTTGGAGCGCACCGAGCTTTTCGCCCGGTCCATCGGCGCGGAGACCGATGTGGTGCAAAAGGAGATGTACACCTTCCCGGATCGCAAGGGCCGCTCCCTGACGCTTCGGCCCGAGGCCACGGCCGGGCTCCTGCGGGCCTATGTGGAGCAGAAGCGTTGTGCCGTCGAGGGCGTGGCCAAGCTCTTCGCCCACGGCCCCATGTTCCGCTACGAGCGCCCCCAGAAGGGACGCATGCGCCAGTTCCACCAGGTGGACGTGGAGGCCCTGGGCTCGCCGGAACCGGGACTGGACGCGGAAATGCTCCTTATGCTCGACCACTTTCTGGCCGAGCTGGGCATCACCGGCACCACGACCCAGCTCAACTCCCTGGGCTGCCGCCAGTGCCGCCCCGTCTACCTCGACACCCTGCGGGATTTTCTGCGCGGCATGCACAAGGAAAAGCTGTGCGAGGACTGCCTGCGCCGCAAGCTCACAAACCCCCTGCGCGTCCTCGACTGCAAAGTGCCCGGCTGCCGGGAGCTGACCCTGGACGCCCCCATCATCACGGACTACCTGTGCCCCGACTGCCAGGACCACTTCGAGGCCGTCAAGGCCCTGCTCGACGCGGCCGGCATGCCCTATGAACCGGCCCCCCGGCTGGTGCGCGGCCTGGACTATTACGTGCGCACCACCTTCGAGATCGTTTCCGGCGACATCGGGGCCCAGTCCTCCATTGCCGGGGGCGGCCGCTACGACGGGCTGGTGGGCGAGTTGGGCGGCCCGGACACGCCGGGCATCGGGTTCGCCTGCGGCATGGAGCGCCTGGCCCTTCTGGTCTCCGGCGCGCCCGTGGCCAAACCCGACTTCGACGTGGCCGTGCTCGACCCCGCCGCCATCGAACCCGCCCTGCTTTTGGCCCAGTCCCTGCGCCGCCTGGGATATCGCGGCGAGACGCCGTATGCCCCCGGCAGCGCCAAAAGCGGCCTGCGCCGGGCCGGACGCCTGGGCGTGCGCCTGTGCCTGATCCTGGGCGAGAGCGAGCTTGGGCAGGGCGTGGTCCAGGTCAAGGACCTGGCCGACGGCAGCCAGTCCGCCGTGCCCATGGACGCCCTGGCCGATTTCTTCACCGCCCGGATCGGCCGCCCGTAACCGCCGCCCGGCCGAAAACCCGCAACGAACACCCACAAACCACAACCAAACCCGCGACCCCGCGACAGACCATACGGAGCCTGCACACCATGAGCGACGCCCTTCCCCGCGAAACCGCCCTGCTCGACGACCTGGGCGACTGGCGGCGCACCCATTCCTGCGGCCAGTTGAACAAGGCCGACATCGGCCGCACCGTGACGCTGATGGGCTGGGCCCAGTACCGCCGCGACCACGGCGGGCTGATATTTATCGATCTGCGCGACCGGGCGGGCCTGACCCAGGTGGTGTTCTCCCCCGAAGAGGCCCCGCAGGCCCACGACAAGGCCCACGACCTGCGCGTGGAATACGTGCTGGCCGTCACCGGCCTGGTGCGCGCCCGGCCCGAGGGCATGGTCAACCCGAACATGGCCACGGGCGAGATCGAGGTGGTGGTTTCCGAGTTCAAGCTGTTAAACACCGCGGCCACCCCGGCCTTCCCCATCGAGGACCGCACCGACGCCGCCGAATCCCTGCGCCTCAAGCACCGCTACCTGGACCTGCGGCGTCCCAAGCTGGCCGCCAACTTCCTGGCCCGGCACAAGGCCGCCATGAGCGTGCGCCGCTACCTGGACGGCCTGGGATTTCTCGAGGTGGAGACGCCCATCCTGACCAAGAGCACCCCCGAGGGGGCGCGCGACTTTCTGGTGCCCAGCCGGGTCAACCAGGGCGCGTTCTACGCCCTGCCCCAGTCGCCGCAGCTTTTCAAACAGATGCTCATGATGTCCGGCATGGACCGCTACTACCAGATCGTGCGCTGCTTCCGGGACGAAGATCTGCGCGCCGACCGCCAGCCGGAATTCACCCAGATCGACATCGAGATGTCGTTCGTGGACGAGGCCCAGGTCATGGAGATGGCCGAGGGCATGGTCATGGGCATCTTCCGCGACGCCGCCGGGGTCGAGCTGCCCTCGCCCTTCCCACGCATGACCTACGCCGCGGCCATCGCCGACTACGGCCTGGACAAGCCGGACATCCGTTTCGACCTGAAGCTCAAAGACGTGACCCATGTGGTGCGCGACTCGGGGTTCCGGGTCTTCGCCAAGGCCGAGCTGGTCAAGGGACTGCGCGTGCCCGGCGGCGGGGAGTTGTCGCGCAAGGAGATCGACGACCTCACGGAATACGTCAAAATCTACGGGGCCCAGGGGCTGGCCTGGATCAAGATCAAGCCCGGCGAGTGGCAGTCGCCCTTCGCCAAGTTCCTCTCCGAGGCCGAACGCGACGGACTGGCCCGGGAACTGTCCCTCGAAGAGGGCGACATCGTGTTCTTCCAGGCCGGCCCGGCGGACATGGTCAACACCGCCCTGGGCTATCTGCGCCTGAAGCTCGGCGAGCGTTTCGGCCTCATCCCCGAGGACACCTACGCCCCGGTGTGGATCACCGATTTTCCGCTCTTCGAATATGATCCCGAGGCCAAACGCCACGTGGCCCGGCACCACCCCTTCACCTCGGCCGCGCCCGGGCACCTGGACATTGTCTCCAGCACCCCGGACAAGGCCCTGGCCCGGGCCTACGACATGGTCCTCAACGGCTACGAGATCGGCGGCGGCTCCATCCGCATCCATACCCCCGAGGCCCAGCGCCGCATGTTCGCGGCCCTTGGCCTTGACGAGGCCGAGACCGCCGAAAAGTTCGGCTTTTTCCTGCGCGCCCTGGAACACGGCACCCCGCCCCACGGCGGCATTGCCTTCGGCCTGGACCGCATTATCATGCTTTTGTGCGGGGCCAAGTCCATCCGGGACGTCATCGCCTTTCCCAAGACCCAGAAGGCGGCCTGCCTGTTGACCGACGCCCCCAATACCGTGGCCCCCAACCAGTTGCGTGAACTGGGCATCAAGACCCGCAAGAAGGAAGAATAAGAGAAACGGGGGGCGCTGCCCCCCGCCCCCCGGCAGGGGGCTCAGCCCCCTGCACCCCGTCTCGCGTGGCGTTGCCCCGGCCGCGACGCGGCCGGGGCAACGCCACGGGGACAGGGGGTCCGGGGGGAATGATTCCCCCCGGGCGGGGTACGGGGCGGCAGCCCCGAAGAAGGAGCAGAATGACCAGGGAGATCGTGAAATATCCTCATCCGGCGCTGGCCGGGAAGGCGGCGCGCATCGAGGCCATCACGCCGGAGATCCAGGTCTTGGCGAACGACATGGCCGAGACCATGTACGCCAACCAGGGCATCGGCCTGGCCGCCAACCAGGTGGCCGAGCCCGTGCGGCTGATCACCGTGGACATCTCGGGCCCGGACAAGCGCGAGGAGCTTTTCGCGCTCATCAATCCCGAGATCGTTGCCTCCGAGGGCGAGACGGAGACGGAAGAGGGCTGCCTGAGCGTCAAGGACTACCGGGCCAACGTGGTGCGGGCCGAGAGGGTTAGGGTCAAGGGGCTGGACCTGTCTGGCAACGAGGTCTGCATTGAGGCCGACGGGCTTTTGGCGGTGTGCCTGCAGCACGAGATCGACCACCTGGAGGGCACGCTTTTCATTGACCGCATCAGCCGCCTGAAAAGGGCCTTGTACGATAAAAGGGTGAAAAAATGGGCCAAAAAGACGGATCCGGACTGAGAGCGGTCTTCATGGGCACCCCGGACTTTGCGGCCACGGTGCTGCGCGGGGTGCTGGACGCCGGGGCGTGCCGGGTGGTCGCGGTCTACGCCCAGCCCGACCGGCCCTGCGGCCGGGGACAGGCCTGCCGCCCCGGGCCGGTGAAGACCCTGGCCCTGGAACGGGGCCTGCCGGTCCTGCAGCCGGAACATTTCAAGGCCAAAGAGACCGTGGCCGAGCTGGCGGCCTTTACGCCGGACCTGCTGCTGGTGGCGGCCTATGGGATGCTTTTGCCCCAGGCGGTGCTGGACGTGCCGAAGATCATGCCCATAAACGTCCACGCCTCGCTTTTGCCCGGCTACCGCGGCGCGGCCCCGGTGCAGCGGGCCATCCTCAATGGCGACAGCGTGACCGGCGCCACCATCATGCGCATGGTCAAGGCCCTGGACGCCGGGCCCATCCTGGCCCAGCGGGCCCTGACCATCGGCTTCGACGACGACGCCGGGACGATCCTGTCCCAGATGGCGGCCCTGGGCGGGACGCTTCTGGCCGAGACCCTGGCCCGCCTGGCCGCCGGGCCCATCCTGGAAATTCCCCAGGACGAGGCCCGGGCCAGCTATGCGGCCAAGATCGGCAAGGCCGAGGCCGAGATCCGTTTCGACCGGCCGGTCATGGACGTGCACAACCGCATCCGGGCCTTTTCCCCCAAGCCCGGGGCCTTTTTCCATGTCCGGCTGCGCCCGGACACGCCGCCCCTGCGGGTCATCGCCGCCCCGGGACGGCCGGAATCCGCCCCCGGCGCGACGCCCCCGGACGGGGCCGGGCCGGGCACGGTGCTGGGGATTTCGGGCGGGAATCTGCGTGTGGCCTGCGCCGACGGGGTCTATCTGATCCCCCGCCTGCGCCCGGCCGGAAAAAAAGAGATGACGGCCGAGGCCTTCGCCTGCGGCTATCTGGGCAAATGCCCCGAGGGGCAGTCCCCGGTCTGCGGGCCGGGCGATCTGGACACAACGGCCGCGCCGTGACAACAGGCTGAAGGATGGACCGCGAAGAACCCTCGAGAAAGCGCCTGTTCATCGGGCTTTTGACCGGCACCAGCCTCACGGTGTGCGCCGGGCTGGCCCTGCTGTGGGTCATTCCCTACGTGGGCCTGCACAACATCCACCCGGCCGCCCCATGGGCCATGGGCATCGCGCTCGGGGCGGCGATCCTTTTGGTGCTGTGGGCCTGCCTAGGGCTCGTGGCCAGCGTGGCGCTCGGGCGTTCGATCCTTTTTTCCGGACGCCTGCGCGGGGTCACGGCCAAGGTCTTTTTGCCGCTGATGACCCTTTTCGGCTGGATGCTCGGGATTTCCAAAGAAAAGGTGCGCGGCTCGTTCATCAAGGTCAATAACGAACTCGTCTCGGCCGACGCCGGAAAATACGAGCCGGGGCAGATCCTGGTGCTTCTGCCCCACTGCCTGCAAAACAGCCGCTGCGACCTGCGCCTGACCTACGACATCCAGAACTGCAAGCGTTGCGGCAAATGCCCCGTGGCCGGGCTGTTGGATCTGGCCGACCACTACGGCGCGCATCTGGCCATCGCCACGGGCGGCACCATCGCCCGGCGCATCGTGGTCCAGAAGCGGCCCCGCCTGATCCTGGCCGTGGCCTGCGAACGCGACCTGTCCAGCGGCATCCAGGACACCTATCCCATCCCGGTCTACGGGGTCTTGAACGAACGGCCCCACGGCCCCTGCCTGGACACCACCGTCAGCCTGGCCGCCCTGGAGCAGGCCTTGCGCTATTTCCTGAAGACGCCTCCCGACGGGCCGCCGGTGGCCGAGCTTTTGCCCACCCTGGGCCGGGGCGGGGGGCGCGGCGGCAGGCGGCCGGGGCGCGCAACCGCCAAGATGGCCGAGACGGGCGAGACGGCCGAGACCACCGCGACCGCCGCAACCGCCGCATCGGGCCAGTCCGAATCCCCCGCTCCGGACGCTCAGGGCGCTCAGGGCGCACCGGGCAGCCCGGATCCGTCATGAGCCCACGGGCCAAGGGGAACACCCATCGCCCGGCCGCACCGGGAAAGGCCTCGCCACAGGCTACCCCCCGCGCCAAAAGCCACGCCACGCCCCCGGCCCGGGCCGCCGCCCTCGAGGCCCTGGCCAAGGCCCTGCCCCCGGCCGGGAAACGCCTCGCCCGGGCCATGGACCTGCAGGCCGCCCTGGACACGGTGCTCACCAGCCGGGACATGGACCCCAGGGACACGGCCCTGGCCGTGGAGCTGGCCTACGGGCACGCCCGGCTGCGCGGCCGCACGGAGTTTTTGCTGGCCCGGCATCTGAAAAACCCGGCCGGGCTGCCGCCGCCGGTACTTGCCGCCATGTCCCTGGCCGCCCACGAGATCCTGCACCTGGACCGCATCCCCCCCTATGCCTCGGTGGACTGGGCCGTGGACCGGATCAAGGCCCTGGCCGGGTCGCGGCTGGCCGGGGTGGCCAACGCCGTCCTGCGCCGCATGGCCGACGAGGCCGGGCAGATCGCGGACAGGGACTGCTGCCGCACCCCCGGGGCGGACGCGACCACGGTGCTCTCCCGGTATTATTCCTGCCCGGCCTGGATCGTGGCCATGTGGCGCGCGGCCTACGGGGACGAGGCCACGGAGGGTTTTCTGGCCGCCCAGATCGCGGCCCCGCCCCTGGGGCTTCGGGTCAACGCCCGCAAACCCGGGGCCCGCGCCCTCTTCGAGACCCTGGCCTCCCTGCCCGGCAGCCTTCTGGCGGAATTTCCCACCCTGGCCTTGGCCCCGGGCACGGACGTCTCAACGGGCGGCCTGGACCTGGACGCCCTCCTGACCGCCGGGCGCGTCTCCCGGCAGTCGGCGGCAGCCCAGCGGGCCCTGGCCGGGCTGCATCCCGGGCAGTGGCCCGGCCCGGTCTTCGACGCCTGCGCCGGGCGCGGCGGCAAGACCGCGCATCTTGTGGAGGCCACGGACCATGCCGTTTGGGCCGCCGACGTGCACCGGGGCAGGCTGCGGGCCCTTCGCAGAGAAGTTGTCCGCCTGGAGCTGCCGGACATCCCGGTCTTTGCCGCCTCGGCCCTGTGTCCGCCCCTGGCCCGGGAGCCCGGCACCATCCTCCTGGACGCGCCGTGTTCCGGCCTGGGGGTGTTGTCGCGCCGGCCCGACGCCAAATGGAAACGCACCCCGAACGACGTGGCCGACCTGGCCCGCATCCAGCACGGCCTGCTTGCCCGGACCCTTTGCACCGTGGCCCCGGGGGGGCTGGTCGTCTACGTGACCTGCACCCTGGCCCCGGAAGAAAATCGCGGGCTGGTGGAGCGGTTCCTGGCCGAGACCCCCGGGGCGCGGCTCGAGGCGCTGCTGGAACCCGGCCCCGCCTCGCCCCTTGGGGAATTTTTTTTCGCCGCCCGCCTGCGCAGGCAGGCCTGAGTCCGCCGTCCCGTGGCCGAAAAGTGCCCCTGCCCGATTGACGGCGGGCGGGGCATATGAAAAAAACAGTCGGCTATGGCGACTCAACCGTTCCCTTTTTCGCGCCACGACCGCAAGGAGCCCGCATGAGCTGGCCCCACAAGGATCTGCTCGACGTTTCCCAGCTTTCCCGCGACGATGTGGCCGTGGTCATGAAGACCGCCGCCTCGTTCCGGGAGATCAATGCCCGCCCAGTCAAGAAGGTGCCCACCCTCAAGGGCAGAAGCGTGGTGCTTTTTTTCGCCGAACCCAGCACCCGCACCAAGACCTCCTTCGACATGGCCGGCAAGCGCCTGTCCGCCGACACCTTCGCCCTGACCAAGTCCGGCAGCTCCCTGGTCAAGGGGGAAAGCCTCAAAGACACGGTGCTGACCCTTCTGGCCATGAACCCCGACGCCATCGTCATCCGCCACGGGGAGTCCGGCGCGGCCGCCTTCGTGGCCAGCCGGGTGTCTTGCGCGGTCATCAACGCCGGGGACGGCCGCCACGCCCACCCCACCCAGGCCCTGCTCGACGCCTTCACCCTGCTGGAAAAGTGGGGAACCCTCGCGGGCAAGACCGTGTGCATCCTGGGCGACATCGCCCACAGCAGGGTGGCTCGTTCCAACGTGATCCTCCTGTCCATGCTCGGGGCCGACGTGCGGCTGTGCGGCCCGCGCACCCTGCTGCCGCCCTCGGTGGACGGCTGGGGTGTGGAGGTCCATTCCGACCTGAAACAGGCCGTGGCCGGGACCCATGCGGTCATGTGCCTGCGGTTGCAGCTCGAGCGCCAGCAGGCCGGGCTTTTGCCGGACCTGCGCGAATACGCCGGGCGCTACTGCCTGTCCTCGGCCACCCTGGCCGGGGCCGACCCGGACGTCAAGGTGCTGCACCCCGGCCCCATCAACCGGGGCATCGAGATTTCCTCGGAGCTGGCCGACGCGGGGCAAAGCCTCATCCTCGACCAGGTGGCCTCGGGCGTGGCCGTGCGCATGGCCCTTTTGCACCTTTTCATCACCCGCAAGGACCGGGGTGACAAGGAGTAGCCCGTGCCGCTGCCCGATCTCGCCGTCACCAGCCTGACCCTGCCCGATACGCCCCACCCCGTGGACCTGCTGTGCCGTCAGGGGCGTATCCTCGAGGCCGTCCCCCACGACCCCAAGGCCGCCTATGCCGACGCCCGGGTCATCGACGGCCGGGGCCTGACGCTTCTGCCCGGCCTGACCGACGCCCACGCCCATCTGCGCGAGCCCGGCCAGGAATGGAAGGAGGACATCGCCTCGGGCCTGGCGGCGGCGGCCGCCGGGGGCTTCGCCAACGTCATGTGCATGGCCAACACCACCCCGGTCAACGACACGGCCTCCATCACCGAACACATGACCAAGCGGGCCGCCGAGACCTGGCCGGGCGGGCCGCGCCTTTTTCCCATCGGGGCCCTGACCAGGGGGCTTTTGGGCAAGGAACTGGCCCCCATGGCCGAGCTGGCCCAGGCCGGATGCGTGGCCTTCTCCAACGACGGCCGCCCCGTGGCCGACGCCGAGCTGTTCCGCCACGCCATGGAATACGCCTCGGACCTGGGGCTTCGGGTCATCGACCACTGCGAGGAGCCGACCATGGCCCCGGGCGCGGGCATGAACGAGGGCCGGGTGTCCTCGCGCCTGGGCCTGCCCGGCCAGCCCGACGTGGCCGAGGCCATCCAGGTGGCCCGGGACGTGCTCCTGGCCGATTATTTGCGCATCCCCATCCACCTGGCCCACGTGAGCTGCCGCCGATCGGTGGAGATCATCGAGCGGGCCAAGGCCAAGGGCGTGCCGGTCACGGCCGAGACCTGCCCCCATTACCTGCATTTCACCGAGGCCGAGGTGGAGGGCTACAACACCATGGCCAAGGTCAACCCGCCGCTGCGCACCCGGGACGACGTGCTGGCCCTTCTCCAGGCCCTGCGGGAAGGGGTCATCGACATCCTGGCCACGGACCACGCCCCCCACGCCGCCCACGAGAAGGAGACCCCCTTCGGCGAGGCCCCCTGCGGCATCACGGGCCTTGAGACGGCCCTGTCCCTGTCGTTCGTGCTCACGGACAAGGGCATGCTCGACGCCTCGGACATCGTGCGGCTTTTTTCCACGGCCCCGGCCCGGATCTTCGGCCTGCCGCACAACACGTTTGCGCCCGGCGACCCGGCCGACTTCGTCCTGTTCGATCCCCGCCAGGCCTGGACGGTCACGCCCGACTCGCTTTTCTCCAAAGGAAAAAACACCCCCTGCCTGGGCCGCACCCTGACCGGACGGGTCATGGCCCACTTCATCGGGGGACAACCGGTCTTCACGCGCGGGGAGTTCGCCCCGGCCGCCACGGCGGCCGCATCGCGCCGCATTCACGGGAGGAATTCATGAATCCGTCTTTCAAGGAAGCCGCCACCCTCTGCAAAACCATCATGCGCAACGGCTACGACGCCTACGTGGTCAACGCCCGGTTGCAGGACAAGGCCCAGGACCAGGGCGGCGTGGAAATCGACATCTGCACGGACATGTCCCTGGCCGATCTGCAAAAGATCTTCCCCACGGCCGAAGGTACCGAGGTCGATACGGCCTTTGCCATGTACAAGGCCGAGGCCGGACGCATCTTTTTCTATCCTGCGGACGCCGAGGACGGCTCCCACCCCGAAGACTGCGTGGCCATGGTCACCCCGAGACTGTTGAAAAAACTCCAGGACACGGGGGAGATCCCCCTGCATCTGGCCTGTCCGTACCTGCCGCGCCCCAAGGAACTGCACGACGGGTTCGCCGATCTGGAGTCCGGCGAGATACGCCTCGTCGGCATCCCCGACCAGACCCTGCGCCAGAACTACCTGCGCGCCGTGCGGGCCCTGCGGTTTTCCGCCAACTACAACCTGCCCATCGAGCACAACACCTGGATGGCCATCCTGCGCGCCGCGCGCCGGGTGCTGGACTACGCCTCCATAAACGACATCGTCGACGAATGGCGCAAGGTCGAGGCCGAAAACATGGCCGCCTTCGTCCGGCTGCTCTACGAATCCATGATCCTGCACGGGCTTGTTCCGGAACTGGCGGCCATGGCCCGCATCCGGCAGCAGAAAAACGAGGCCGAGGAGGAGACCGTCTTCGACCACACCCTGGAGGTCATGGCCCGCTACCCCCAGGAACTGCCCTACGACTGGTACGGCACCCTGGCCTGCCTGTTCCACGACGTGGGCAAGCTACACACGGCGGAGTTCTTCGACGGCCGCTGGACCTTCTACCAGCACCACCGGGTGGGCGCCAAGGTCACGCGAAAGATCCTCTCCCGGCTGCATTTTCCGCCCGAAGAGGTCGATCTGGTGTGCTTTCTGGTGCGCCACCACATGCGCTTCCATTTCATGCTCACCGACCGGGGCATCCGCCGCTTCAAGGCCCTGGACGAATATCCGCGCCTGATCGAGATGGTGCGCGCCGACATCAAGGCTAGGGGCGGCAGCTACAAGGAATTCAACCACAACATGAAGATGCTCGACCGCTCCGACACCCCGGAGGACATGCTCGAGCCGCTTTTAAACGGCGGCCGCATCATGCAGCTCACGGGATTGAAGCCCGGCCCCGCCGTGGGGCTTTTGCGCGACGCCCTGCTTAAGGCCCAGATCTCCGGCGACGTGACCAACGTGGACGAGGCCGTGGCCTTCGTCACCCGGCACCGGGCAGCGGACAGCCTGTAGCCCGGTCACGCCGGAAACAAGACGCCTGTGGCGGCCCCGGTCGCGGCCTCGGTCGTGGCCGTTGCCGGAGGTGTCAACCGGGCGCAGCCCCCTGTGATTCACGTACCGATCCGATGCGGGGACGCGACGCGGTTTTTTTCAAACCGCCGCCGCGACCCGGCCGGACGGCCTCCCGCCTGCTCCATTTTCTAAGAAAATGAGACGCCCTGGCTGCCGGGGCATGCCCCCCAGACCGGCAAGCGGCTCCCTGGCGCACGAAACCCGGCGCGGCGTCCCGGAAGTCGCGACGGTGTCGTCAGGGGAGCCGGCGCAAGTCTCGCGCTTCGCATCCCGTACGTGTCAGGGTGACGTCATGACGGCCGGAAGGCCGCATAAACACTGGGCTTCAATCCCGATGAAGCCTCTGCGTTAGCGAATGTAGTTGGGCAGGTTGAGGAACAGGTCGCGGGTGTAGGTGACCATCTTGTCCATGAGCCAGGGGAAGGCCAGCAACAGGGCCAGGAACATGGACAGGATCTTGGGCACGAAGGTCAGAGTCATTTCCTGGATCTGGGTGGCGGATTGCAGGATGCTGACGAAAACGCCCACCACGAGGCTCACGGCCAGCATGGGCAGGGCCATGAACAGGGCCAGCTCGATGGCCTGGCGGGCGATGCCGATGACGGTTTCCGGGCTCATGATGTCATTCCTCGCATGTCGCCGTCAGAGGGCGAAGCTGTTGACCAGGGAGCCGGTCAGAAGCGTCCAGCCGTCCACCAGGATGAAGAGAAGCAGTTTGAACGGCATGGAGACCATGGCCGGGGGCAGCATCATCATGCCCATGGCCAAAAGGATGCTCGACACCACCATGTCCAGGACCAGAAACGGGATGTAGATCAGAAAGCCGATGGTGAAGCCGGTCTTGAGCTCGCTGATCATGAAGGCCGCGGCCAGCATGATGGTCGGCACCTGTTCGCGGTTCTCGGGCCGCTCCATCTTGGTGATGGTATAGAAGATGGAGAGATCCTTCTCCCGGGTATGGGTGAAGAGAAAGGCGCGCAGGGGCACCTCGGCCTTTTGCGCCGCGTCCTTGAGGGTGATCTCCTCGCGCATGTAGGGCTGCAGGGCCTCGTCGTTGATCTGCTTGCCCACGGGATACATGATGACCACGGTCATGAAGATGGCCAGGCTGGCCAGAATCTGGGTGGGGGGCATCTGAGCCGTGCCCATGGCCTGGCGCAGGAAGGAAAAGGCGATGATGATGCGGGTGAACGAGGTGACCGTGAGCACGATGGACGGGGCCAGGGAGAGCACCGTCAAAAGCAGGAGGATCTCGAGCAGGGTGGAGACCCGGCCCGGTTCGGACTGGCCGGCGGACAGGTTGAGCGTCAGCGACGGCATGTCCTGGGCCAGGGCCGTGGCCGGAAGGAGCAGGAGCAGGCTAAGAAGGACCGTCCGGAGGATCGGCCTTTTCGAGGGCTGCGGCAAAGTCGGTTTCCCGGTCATGGTCGTCGTCGATCTCGGTCAGCAGGTTGATGGACTGCTCGGTCACCCCGAGCACCATGACCTTATTCAAGAACCGGACCAACACCACGCTTTTCCGGGGTCCAAGCGGCAACTGCCCCTCGAAGACCAGCCCGCTGTGCCTCCTGGCCATGGGCAGCCCCAGGCGCGGCCCGAAGCGCCGCAGGAGATAAAAGGCCACAAAGATGACGCCAAGGAGCAAAAGGAGCGCCACGGCCATCTGGGCGGCCACTGAAGACAGCCCGTAGGCGGACTGGGAAGCGGCGTCAGGCAAGCTGTTTGACCCTCTCGATGGGGCTTATGATGTCGGTTAGGCGCACGCCGAATTTTTCGTTGATGACCACGGCCTCGCCCCGGGCCACGAGCTTGCCGTTGACGTAGATTTCCAGGGGTTCGCCGGCCAGCTTGTTGAGTTCGATGACCGAGCCCTGCCCAAGCTGCAACAGCTCGTTGATGAGCAGTTTGGTGCGCCCCAGTTCGGCGGACACGTCCAGGGGGATGTCCAGGATGAAATCCAGGTCGCGCCGGGGGCCGCCCTCGGCCCGGGGAGCCTTGGCGTCCTGCGTCAAATCCTTGAACTGGGCCGTATGGCTTTGACGCGAGAGCTGTTCCTGCTCCCGCTCCTTTTTCAGGTTCTGCTCCTCCTCGTCGGCCAGGGCGGCTGCCCATTCATCGGCCAATGCCGCGTCCGACGCCGCAGACGCCCCCGCGCCAGCCGCAGAGGCCGGAGCCTCATCGTCCTCGTTCTCCTGCTCGGCCAGGGCGGCGGCCCATTCGGCGGCCAGCTGGTCTTGATCCTGATCGTCTGAGCCCATGCGTCGTCGCCTCTCGTCTCGGTTTGCAGGTTCCCGGCGCGGTCACGCCGCCCCATTGCCTATTGGATCACGAAGTCCGTGAAATACACGCGCAACACCACCGGCTTGCCAAGCACCTGGTTGATGCGGTCGGCCACATCCTTGCGCAGGGTGATCTTGCCCTCCGCCCCGGCCAGATCCTCCGCCGACTTGGAGGAGAGCAGCATGAGCAGGGCGTCGCGGATCTTGGACATGGACCCCTGGACGGGCTCGGGCGCGCCCTTGACTTCCAGATCCATGGAAATCTTGAGATACCGCCGTCCCGAGGGATCGGCCAGATTGACCACGAAGGTGGGGATGGTGACCATGGATTGAGCCGGAGCGGCCTTGCCGCCGCCATGGCCGTCGGAGCCGCCATGGCCGGATGCGGCCTCGCCGTGGGCCTCCTCCTTGGCCGGGGCCGCCGTGGTCTCGGCGGCCGGTTCGGCAGCGGGTTTGGCCTCGCCCTCGGCCACAGCCGCGGCAGGGGTCTCGGCCGGCGGGGCCACGAAAAATTTCAGGTAGGCGAAATAGCCTCCCCCGGCCAGAAGCAGCAGCAGCACGGCCAGGATGATCCATTTGAGCAAACCGGATTTTTTCTTTTCGCCTTCGATTTCTTCAGCCATCGTCCTTTTCTCCCGGGTCGTCCCGCGTCGGGCGGATGCAAGGCCTCCCGCGCCGTCAAGCGCGGCGCGGGCCAAAAAGATCCGTCCCGACCCTGACGTGGGTGGCCCCTTCCTCTATGGCGGGCTCCAGATCGCCGCTCATGCCCATGGACAAGACCGGCAACCCCCGTCCAAGCCGCGCCGCCAGCGCATCGCGCAGGACGCGCAGGGCCGCGAAGGCCGGACGCGCCGCCTGGGGGTCGTCCAAGGCCCGGGGCAGGACCATGAGCCCCCGCAGGTTCAAATTGGCCATGCCGCAGACGGCCTCGGCCAGTTCCGGCGCCAGGGACTCGGACACGCCCGCCTTCTGCGGCTCGTCGTCCACGTTGACCTGGATGAGCACCGGCTGGATGATTCCGGCGGCCAGGGCTCTCTTTTGCAAAGTTTGGGCCAATTCCACGGAATCCACGGTATGGATCAAGGCGAACCGGCCCACGGCGAATTTGGCCTTGTTTTTCTGCAACCGCCCGATGAAGTGCCACTGGATGTCCGTATGGGCCAGGGCCTCCATCTTGGGCAGGGCCTCCTGCACGTAGCTCTCGCCGAAGATCCGCTGACCGCAGGCCAATAAGGCCGCCACGGCCTCGGGCGGATGGAATTTGGACACGGCCACCAGGGTCACCCCGGCGGGATCGCGCCCCACCTTTGCGCAGGCCCGGGCGATGCGCTCGCGGACCAGCGCCAAACGCCCCTGTGCGCCCGGCTCGTCGTTCATGACAAAAGGCTAGCACATCCGGGGGCAAAACAAAACGTCCCGGAAAAAACCCGGCCCCTATTCCCCAAGGCCCAGTTCGCGCACGAAGCCCTTGTCCCCGGGCCAGTCCGGCTTGACCTTGACCCACAGCTCCAGATGCACCCGGCCGCCCAGAAGCTCCTCGATCTCGGCCCGGGCCTCGGAGCCCACTTTCTTGAGCATCTCGCCGCCCTTGCCGATGACGATGCCCTTGTGCGTGGACCGGGGCACGTAGATCACGGCGGAGATGCGGGGCATGCCGGGGCTGGTCTGCTCGTCCCAGGACTCGATCTCCACGGCCACGCCGTAGGGCAGCTCCTGCCCCAGGGCCAGAAAGAGCTTCTCGCGCACGGCCTCGGCGGCCAGAAACCGCACGGGCGCGGTGGTGATCTCGTCCTCGCCGTACTGGGGCGGCCCCTCGGACAGGCGCCCGGTCACGGCGGCCACCACCTCGTCCACGCCCTGCCCGGACAGGGCGCTTATGGGAAAGACCTCGGCCTGGGGAAAATGCCGGGCCATCTCCTTGAGAAGCGGCAGCAGGCGTTCCTTGGGCCGCACGGCGTCCACCTTGTTTAAGGCCACGATCACGGGCACGGGGTTCCCGGCCAGGGCCTTGGCCAGGGGCCTGGCCTCGGCCTCGAGCAGGTTGGGCTTTTGGGCCAGGGCCCGGGCGTCGAAAAAAAGCAGGGCCACGTCGGCCATGGGCAGGGCGTTCCAGGCCGACCGCAACAGCAGCGGACTTATGCCCCGGCTCTGGCGATGCAGGCCCGGGGTGTCCAGAAAGACGACCTGGGCCTCCTGGGTGGTCAGGATGCCGGTGATGCGGTTGCGGGTGGTCTGGGGCTTGGGCGAGACGATGGAGATTTTCTGGCCGATCACCCGGTTGACGAAGGTGGATTTTCCGGCGTTGGTGGGGCCGATGACGGCCACGTGGCCGAAGCGGTGGGACATGGGATTCTCCGGGGAAATGGGCTTGGGGCGGATTGTCCGCCCTGAAACCGGTTGTTCTCGAAAAACGCCGCGCGGGCAAGGGGAATCCCGGCCGGAGGGCGAAAAAAGGCCCGGGAAGGGTGCTCCCTCCCGGGCCTGGTTCCTTGTTAAGGCGGGATCAGATGACCTTGTTGAGGGAATATTCGATGATGCCTTCGGCCCCGAGTTCCCGCAGCTTGGGGATCAGGTCGCGCACCAGGCTCTCGGAGACCACGATCTCCACGGACAGCCAGTCCTTGTTATACAGGTTGGCCACGGTGGGCGCCGTGAGGCTGGGCAACAGGTTCATGATGGCGGGCATTTTTTCCTCGGGCACGTTCATCTTGAGGCCCACCAGGCTTTCGGCCCGCAGCGCCCCCTGCAAGAGCATGTTCAGGTTCTCGATCTTCTTGCGCTTGAAGGGGTCTTCCCAGGCCTCCTTGTTGGCGATGAGCCGGGTGTTGGTCTGGAGCAGTTCGGCGATGATGCGCAGGCCGTGGGCCTTGATGGTGGTCCCGGTCTCGGTGACCTCCACGATGGCGTCGGCCAGGCCCTCGACCACCTTGGCCTCGGTGGCGCCCCAGGAAAATTCCACGGACACGGGCACCTCGGCGGACTCGAAATAGGACTTGGTGAAGTTCACCAGCTCCGTGGCGATTTTTTTCCCGGCCAGATCCTGGGGGCGGCGGTAGGGCGAGTCGGCGGCCACGGCCAGCACCCAGCGGGCCGGACGGTTGCTGACCTTGGAATAGACCAGGTCGGACACCACCACCACGTCGGAATTGTTCTCCAGAATCCAGTCCTTGCCGGTCAGCCCGGCGTCCAGGGTGCCGGTCTCCACGTAGCGCGACATCTCCTGGGCCCGGCACATGCTGCACTGGATGTCCGGGTCGTTGATCTCGGGAAAATAGTTGCGGTGGTGCATCCGGATCTTCCATCCGGACTTTTCGAACAGGGAGATGGTGGCGTCCTGAAGGGAGCCCTTGGGGATGCCGAGCTTGAGCTTTTTGACCTGGGTCATGTTATTTGTAGACCTCCTTGGGATCGAAGATGAGCGGCGAGCAGACGCGGTCGCCGTCCGGGGCGATTTCCGTGAAAAAACAGCTCTTGTAGCCGGTATGGCAGGCCGCGCCGCCGAGCTGCTCCACCAGGACCAGGACCGTGTCCCTGTCGCAGTCCAGGCGCACGCTTGTGACCTTCTGGACGTGGCCCGAGGTGCCGCCCTTGCGCCACAAGGCGTTGCGGCTTCTGCTGTAGTAGTGGACCTCGCCCGTGGCCAGGGTTTTTTCCCAGGCCTCCTCGTTCATGTAGGCGAGCATGAGCACCTCGCCCGTGGTGGCCTCCTGGGCGATGCAGGGGACAAGTCCGCCGCACTTGGCGAAATCGGGTCGGGACATGACGAAATTCCTCTTTTTGCGCAAAAATGGGGAAGGCCTTTGTAGTGAAAAGCGCGGCCGGACACAAGGGGCGCAGGTGACGGATGCGCGGCCGTTGGGTCACAATGCCGGGGCGGTGTTATGGAACGGTGAGATCGCAGTCCGCAAGAAAGGACAGGCGCTCAAAATCCCTTGCGTTGAAGCTGAGGATTTTTTGCGCCCGCCCGGCCTTAGCCGCCCGGACATGCAGGGCGTCATACACCAGGCCGCCCGACAAGCCGCGCTTAGCCAGGGCCTGAATGATCGTCGTATGGTCGGCTTCGGAAAGGGGAACGACCGTGGCGTGGCGCACCACGGATTCCTGGATCAGGCGCGCGGCGTCAGGCGGGGCAATGCGGGGATTCGAGGGATAGCGGGTCAGCACGGCATAGAGTTCGATCAAGGAATGCGCCGCCGTCAACATGGCGATATCCCCGGCAGCGGCCCGTCTGAGCCAGGGGAAAGCCCTCTCGTGCATGGGGTGGGACCGGACCAGCGCCGCCACGAGCACGGAGGTGTCGAAAAGAACCTTCATCCGAGGTCAGCCATGATATCCCGCGTTCTTTCGGCGCGCAGACGGGCCAGGAGGTTTCCCGGGTCTTCCGTGGTTTCTCCCGTGAAGACCAAAAGCCCCTCTTTTTCCTCAAGAGCCCCGGGTTCCGCCGACGGCCGGACAACAAGGCCGTCACCCCCCTCTTCCAGGGTCACGGACGCCCCCGGGCGCAGGCCGAGACGCTCCCGCAGCGGCTTGGGGATGGACAACCTGCCGTACTTGTCCAGGTGTGTCTGGGTGCGCGATTCCATGTCCCTTCCATATGCATTGTGCGGGGCAGAGGCAAGCGCCCGGTGCGAATGGTGCGAATGGTGCGCCCGGTGCGAAAGGCGTGGCCGATGCGCGATGTCCCGCCACAGATCAGGAAGCCCCGCCCGCGCCTTCCCGCCTCTCCCCCTCGTTGCGCAACTGGCCGCAGGCCGCGGCGATGTCCGCGCCCTTGGATTTGCGCAGGGTGGCCGTGAGGCCCTTTTGGCGCAGCACGTCCTGGAAGGCCTCCACCCTGGCCGGGTCCGGCGCGCCATACGGGATGCCCGGCACGGGGTTGAAGGCGATGAGGTTCACCTTGGCCTTGACCCGGGACAAAAGCCGCACCAGCTCCCGGGCCTGGGCCGGGGAGTCGTTGACCCCGTCCAGGAGCAGGTATTCGAAGGTCAGCCGTTCCCGGGGCTTGAGCGGATAGTCCTTGAGGACCGCCATGAGCTCGGCCAGGGGCGTGGTCCTGGCCACGGGCATGATCTCGGCCCGAAGCTCCTGGTTGGGGGCGTGCAGGGACACGGCCAGGGATCCCAGGCCCGTGGCCCCGAAAGCCAGCAGGTTCCTGACGATCCCGGCCGTGGACAGGGTGATGCGGCGGCTGGAGAAATCCAGCCCCTGGGGGTGGTGCAGGGCTTCGAGGGCTTGCAGGAGATTGTCGTAGTTCAAAAGCGGTTCGCCCATGCCCATGAACACCAGGTTGCGCAGGGCCAGGGCGGACTGCCGGTCCCAAAGCCACTGCCGGGCCACCAGAATCTGCCCCAGTATCTCGCCCGGGGTCAGGTTGCGGCGAAAGCCCATCCTGCCCGTGGCGCAGAAGGTGCAGCCCAGGGCGCACCCGGCCTGGGTGGACAGGCACTGGGTATAGTGGTCCTTTTCCGGGATGAGCACGGTCTCCACGGCCTCGCCGTCGGTCAGCCGCAACAGGAACTTGGCCGTGCCGTCGGCCGAGACCTGCTCCCGGACCACCTCGGGCCAACGGACCTCGGCCCGCTCGGCCAGGGTGGCCCGCAGGGACTTGGCCACGTCGGAAAAGGCCGCGATGTCGCGGCTGCCCTTCTGCCACAGCCATTGCCATATCTGGCGGGCCCGGTACGGGGCCTCGCCAAGCCCGGTCAAAAAGGCCTCCAGCTCGTGGAAGGACAGGTCGATCAAATTCACAGGTGTTGTCATGTCTTGCCCTTCTCGGGGCTGCCGCCCCGAACCCCGCCCGGGGGAAATCATTTCCCCCGGACCCCCTGATTCCGGGGGCCATCCTCCCGGCGCTTGGCGCCGGGAGGATGGCCCCCGGAAATCCAGGAGACTCGGAGAGAATGATCTCTCCCGCACGCGGCCGCGAAGCGCGTCGACGTTTTTTGAAGGGGGGTCCGGGGGGAACCTTTTTTGAAAAAAAGGTTCCCCCCGGGAATTCTCCTATTCTTCCCCGCCCTCGGGATAGACCATGCCGCTCATGGCCGCGAGCAGTTGCTCAAGGCCCAGGCGCTCCTTGGCCGAGACGAGGAACGTCCCCGGCGGCACGGCGGCCCGCAGGGCGGCCAGAGCATCGGCGTCCAGGAGATCGATCTTGTTCAGGACACGGATCTGGGGCCGCTCGGCCAGCTTCGGATCGAACCGGGCCAGTTCCTCGTCCACCACGGCGAACCCGGCCATGGGGTCGTCCAGGTTCACGTCCTCCACGCTCATGAGATGCACCAGGGCCTTGGTGCGCTCCACGTGTTTGAGGAAGCGGTGCCCCAGGCCCTGGCCGAGGTGCGCGCCCTCGATGAGCCCCGGGATGTCGGCCATGACGATGCGCCGCCCCTCGGCGTCCTCTATGACCCCCAGGTTGGGGGCCAGGGTGGTGAAAGGATAGGGCGCGATCTTGGGCTTGGCGTGGGACACGGCGGCGATCAGCGTGGATTTCCCGGCGTTGGGCAGGCCGATGATGCCGATGTCGGCCAGCACCTTGAGCTCCAGGCGCAGCTTTTTTTCCTCGCCGGGCTCGCCGGGTTGGGCGAACCGGGGGGCGCGCATGGTGGCCGAGGTGAAATGCATGTTGCCCTTGCCGCCCCGGCCGCCTTTGCAGGCGATAAAGACCTGGCCGTCCTGGACCAGGTCCGCGGCCAGGGTTTCCGTCCCGTCCTCGGCGATGGCAAAGATCTGGGTGCCCGTGGGCACCTCCACCACCAGATCCGGCGCGGCCGCGCCGAAGCGTTGCCGCCCCATGCCGCCCTGGCCGTTTTTGGCCTCGTAGATGCGTTTGAGGCGCAGATCGTAGAGGGTCAGAAGGTTGTCCGAGGCCTGAAAGGCCATGTCCCCGCCCTTGCCGCCGTCGCCGCCGTCGGGGCCGCCCAGGGGCACGAATTTTTCCCGCCGGAAGGAGACGCATCCGGCCCCGCCCTTGCCCGATCTGACGGTGATCACCGCCTCGTCAACGAATCGCATGGAGATGTCCTGGAGGCCTGTTCCCGTTGCCGGGGAACAAGGCCCTGTGCTTGTTGAGATTCATGAACCAGGGCCTGGGATGAAGCAGGCTGCAAAGGCCGGATGCGGCGCCTTCCCATCCGGCATCTGGCCGCCGTCTGGCCGGAAAGGCGCTAGGGCTTCAATTCTCCCAGGTTTTTCTCATTGCCCACCACCACCAGAAAGTCGCCCTGGCGCAGGGGCTCGTCGGCCTTGGGAATATAGCTGTAGGCGCTTTCCCCGGCCAGGCGGTAGGCGATGACCTGGACCCCGTAGGTGCCGGTCAGGGCCAGTTGCCGCAGGGTCTTTCCGGCCCAGGCCTCCACGGTCAGTTCCTTGATGGCCACCTGCTGGTCCATGGGTAAAAATTCGATCAGCCCCGGGTTGGCCAGCCGGTGGGCCAATTGCTTGGCGGCGTAGCGTTCCGGGATGAACACCTCGTCCACGCCGATGCGGCGCAAGACCTTCTCGTGGTCCGTGGATACGGCCTTGACCCAGATCTTCGGCACCCCGAGCTCCTTTATATACAAGGAAATGAGGATGCTGGCCTCCATGGAATGTCCCACGCTGACCACCACATGGGACATGTCCGCGATCCGGATCTGCTCCAGGGCCTTTTTGTCCGTGGCCTCCAGCTGATAGACCTGGGTGAGGACATTCTGGGCGTCTCGCACCTTTTCCGGGTCGGCGTCCAGGCCGAGCACCTGATGTCCCATGTCCACAAGGTTTTTCCCCAGGTAATAGCCGAATTTTCCCAGCCCGATAATGCCGATCTGCATGACGGCCATGGCGTTTGTCCTCGTCTTTTTTCCTCGAAACATGAACCGGGCGGCCAGTCCGCTCCGTGAGCGCCGCCTGATCGGCTATCCGATGAGCATGCCCTGCTCCGGCCATTGGTAGCGCGGCCGTTCCTGGAAGCTTTGCAGCACGGATAAAAACACGATGGGCCCAAGCCGCCCCACGAACATGAGCACGATGACCACGACCTTTCCGGCGGGCGTGAGGTTCGGGGTCAGGCCTGTGGAAAGCCCCACGGTGCCGAACGCCGAAACCACCTCGAAAAGAATATCCATGAACCGCCCCGGGGCCAGGTGGTGGGCCACGGTGGCCCCCTCGGTGAAACACAGCACGAGCAGGGACACAAGGACAAGCCCAAAGGCGAATATGGTCAGGGTCAGGGCCCGGTTCAGGGTGGCCTCGTCCACGGCCATGCGGCCGACGACCGCCTGCCTGCCGCCGCGCATCTGGGCCCGGCCGAAGGCGGCCAGCACCCGGAAGGTGGTGGTCTTGATGCCTCCGGCGCAGGAGCCCGGTGAGCCGCCGATGAACATCAAAAGGATCATGACGACCAGGGAGGCCTCTCCCATATGCCCGATGTCCAGGGTGTTGAAACCTGCCGTGCGGCAGGTGACGGACTGGAACACGGCGGCCAGCAGGGCCTCCCCCTTGCCCGCTCCGGCCGAACCGGTGCGCATTTCGCCGAGAAACAACAGGGCCGCCCCGGCCACGATCAAAAAGGCGCTGGTGAAAAGGACCGTGCGGGAATACCAGCTGAGCCCGCGCCGGGGAACCAGACGCTCCTTAGGCCGCAGGCGTTCCCGCCCCAGGCGGTACACCTCCACGAGGACCGTAAATCCGAGGCCCCCCAGGATGATCAGGGCCATGACGACCAGATTGACGCCCACGTTCCCCCGATAGCCCATGAGGCTGTCCGGGAAAAGGCCGAATCCGGCGTTGCAGAAGGCCGAGACGGAGTGGAACACTGCGGAGAAGGGAGAAAAACCCTGCGGATCGAGAAGATACAGGGCAAGGGCCCCGAGGCCCTCGATGACCACCACGCAGGCCACCACGCGCAAAAGGAAATGGCCCAGGTGAAAGGACGGATCCTGCATCAGGCTCTGGCCCACGGCGATGTGGTCGGTGAGGGACACCCGCCGCCGCCACAGATAAAAAAACAGGCTGGCGTAGGTCATGATGCCCAGTCCCCCGAGTTGGATGAGGACCAGGATGGCGGCCTGGCCGAAGGTGGAGAAGGCGGACCCGGTGTCCACCACGGCCAGCCCGGTGACGCAGGTGGCCGAGGTGGCGGTGAACAGGGCATCGAGAAAGGATATTTCGGCCCCGGCATGGCTGATGGGACTGCCAAGCAGCGCCGCGCCAAGGAAGATGGCGGCGGCGAAGACGTAGATGGGCAGTGCCAGGGGGGAAAACAATTTTTTGATGGACATGGGATGCACCCGCTCCGGACCTGGAGAGCAGTACGCCAACTTGGGCCGGAAACATAGCCCTCGAAAGGCGGTCTCAAAAAAAGGTGGGGGGCCGTGAAGGCCCCCGCGCAGGAGTTGAAGGAGAGGTCAGAACAATAGGGAGGTATTGTCTGCTCTTATCTCTCATAATCCAAAAAGCGTACCAGCCTGCCCGCCACCGCCATGAAAAATAAAATTCAATAAATTAATATAGATGCAAACTCATGCCGTTTTTCATTCCCAAAGACGGCCCTCCCGGCTCCACACTATTCCGGTTTTTCAACACATCTTCCGAAAAAAAAGGAGGGTCAACGGGTCGCCAGGCCATATTTCCGCAACAGATCGTACAGCCGCGAGGGCGAGAGGCCCGACAGGGCCGAGGCTTTGGCCACACTCCCCCCCGAGACGGACACCAGCTCGCGCAGATACTGATGTTCCGCCTCATCCAGGGCCATGCGGCGGTATTTTTTCCAAGGCCCGATGGGGGTGCGCAATCCGCTGCCGCCCGTTCCCCGGGCAATCCCCCCGAAGCCTGCTTCCTCCCGGTCGCCAAGGTTCCCCACGTCCCCTGCCTCGTCCGGGGCCGTCAAGGCGCCCTCCTGGAATGGCCCTTCCGCCTCCGGCCCAAGGGGTTTCCCGGCTCCCGTCCGCCCCCCGGCTCCGGCCCGAATGGCCCGGATGCGGATATCGTCGGGCAGGTGCATGGGGTAGAGCACGGGCTGGTCCCTGTGCTGCAACAGCACCCGCTCCAGGGTGTTGAACAGCTCCCGCACGTTTCCCGGCCAGGGGTGGGCGGCCAGGGCCGCGAAAAACTCTTCGGAAAACCCCTTGGTGTGGATGCGGTAGCGTTCGCACAGCCGGTTCATGTGGTGGATGGCCAGGGGCTTGATGTCCTCGGGACGGGTGCGCAGCGGCGGCAGGGAGATGACCATGGTCTTCAGGCGATACAGCAGATCCTCGCGAAATCCCCCCCGCTCGGCCATGATCCCCAGATCCCGGTTGGTGGCCGCCACCAGCCGGAAGTCGCTCTGGGATTCGTGCTTGGCCCCCACGGCCCGGAACCGGCCGTCCTGGAGCACCCGCAAAAACACCTTCTGGATGGCCGGAGACAGTTCCCCGATCTCGTCCAGGAACAGGGTGCCCCCGTCGGCCAAGCGGAACAGGCCGTCCCGGTCCCGGTCCGCGCCGGTAAAAGCGCCCTTGACGTGGCCGAACAGCACGCTCTCCACCAGGGTTTCGGGAAGCGCGGCGCAATCCACCACCACGAAGTTGCTGTTGGCGCGCAGGGAATTGGCGTGGATGGCCCGGGCGAAAAGCTCCTTGCCCGTTCCCGTCTCCCCCGTGACCAGCACCCCGGCATCGGATTCCGCAGCCTGGGCCACCAGTTCCAGGCACTCCTCGATGGCCCGGCTGCCGCCCACGATGCCTTCCCGCCGGAGCACGGCCCGGGGCCGCTTGGCGGCCTTCTGGGCCCGGTATTCCAGGGCCCGGGCCAGGGGTAGGGCCAGGGAGGCCGGGGTCACGGGCTTTTGCAGGTAATCCCAGGCCCCGCTTTTGATGGCCAGTTCCGCGCCCCGGGGATCCTCCTCGCCGGTGACGATGATGACCTCGGGCGCGTCCACGCCCTGCTTGAGGTCGGGCATGAGCGACAGCCCATGACCGTCGGGCAGGCGCAGGTCCAAAAAAACCACGTCCGGGCGTTCGGCCCACAGGCGCGTCCGCCCCTCCTTGAGGTTTTCCGCGCAGGATACGTCGTGGCCCATGCGGGCCAGCACGCGGCTTACGGTTTCGCGAAACACCGCGTCATCGTCGAGGAGCAGAAGCCTGGCCATGTTACCCCGTTTGCGTCCGGTCCCGCCAGGGGTCGCGCCGCCGACCAACGCGGCGGCGCGACCCGCCATGCCCTTAATCGTTTTTGTGGCGTGCGCCGTGGGCCGCCGACATGACCGTCTTCACATAGCGCCTGAGAAACGGCGAATCGATCTTCTTGAGTTTCGGGATCCAGGCCGCCCGGCGCCGGGCCAGTTCCTCCTCGGGCACCTTGAGGGACAGCATGCGGCCGGGAATGTCGATCTCGATGAGATCCCCCTCCTCCACCAGGGCGATGGGCCCGCCCTCGGCCGCCTCGGGGGAGATATGGCCGATGGCCGCGCCGCGCGTGCCGCCGCTGAACCGGCCGTCGGTCAGAAGGGCCACCTCGCCGCCCAGGCCCATGCCCATGATGGCCGAGGTGGGCGAAAGCATCTCGCGCATGCCCGGGCCCCCTTTCGGGCCTTCGTAGCGGATGACCACCACGTCCCCGGGATTGATCCCGCCGGCCAGGATCACCGGGATGGCCGCCTCCTCGCTGTCGAAGACCCGGGCCGGGCCCGTGCGGCGCATCATGGACGGGTCCACGGCCGACTGTTTGACCACCCCGCCGTCCGGGGCCAGATTGCCGCGCAGGATGGCGATGCCGCCCTCGCGGCTGTAGGGGGCGTCCACCCGGATGACGTCCGGATCCTTCACGCAGGCCTTCACGTCGGCCAGGTTTTCGCCCACGGTCTTGCCGGTCACGGTCAGGGCGTCCTCGTTGATGAGCCCCATTTTGGCCAGCGCGCCCATGACCGCCGGTATCCCCCCGGCCTGATCCAGGTCGGACAGGTAGTGGTGTCCGGCCGGAGACAGCTTGCACAGGTTGGGGGTCTTGCGGCTGACCGCGTCGAAGGCCGTCAGGTCCACGTCGAGGCCGGCCTCGGCGAAAATGGCCGGAAGATGCAGCACGGTATTGGTGGAGCAGCCCAGGGCCATGTCCATGGCCATGGCGTTGTGCACGCTTTTCTCGGTGACGATCATGCGCGGGGTGATTTTTTTGGCCAGAAGATCCATGACCTGCATCCCCGCCTTCTTGGCCAGCCGCACCCGGGCGGCCGAGATGGCCGGAATGGTGCCGTTGCCGGGCAGGGCCAGGCCGATGCTCTCGGACAGACAGTTCATGGAATTGGCCGTGAACATGCCCGCGCAGGAGCCGCATCCCGGGCAGGCCGATTCTTCCAGCTCGCCCAGTTCCGCCGCATCCATCTGTCCCCGGCTGACCTTGCCCACGGCCTCGAACACGGTGATCAGGTCGCAGCTTTTCCCCCGCACCCTGCCCGGCAGCATGGGACCGCCGCTGACCATGATGGCCGGGATGTCCAGGCGCAGCATGGCCATGAGCATGGCCGGGACGATCTTGTCGCAATTGGGGATCATGACCAGGGCGTCGAAGGGATGGGCCGAGGCCATGATCTCGATGGAATCGGCGATGATCTCCCGGCTGGGCAGGGAAAAACGCATGCCCGCATGGTTCATGGCCAGCCCGTCGCAGATGCCGATGGCCGGAAAGGCCATGGGCGTGCCGCCGGACATGCGGATGCCGGCCTTGACCGCGTCGGCCAGGGTGTTCAGGTGGATGTGGCCGGGAATGATCTCGTTGGCCGCGTTGACCACACCGACAAGCGGACGGTCCATCTCCTCGCGGGTCAGCCCCAGGGCATGCAACAGCGAGCGGTGTGGGGCCTTTTCCAGCCCCTGGGTCATGAGTTTACCACGCATGTCGGATCGTCCTCCTTTCACGGGACGGAGTTACGGCGCAAACGCGTCTTGGGAGGGGAAAGAATTCCACAGAAGGGACGATTTAGGCAAGGCCTGTAGCGGCCTGTATCCATGACGGGCGCGGCTTTTAACCCGCGGCTTTCCGGTGCCAAAAATGCGCAACGCGCCGCAATGCGCCCCCGGCGGGCACGACTTCAGGTGCGACCACGGCAGCCACAACTTCCGCAGCGGCCGCAACGTCCTGGGCATCAGCGGCCGCAGGCCGTTTCGCGCGGCAGGGGCCCTCCCGCCCCGGCCACGGCCCGTGGCCGCATCCGTAACACCATCACGCGAATCATGCCGCGTTCACGGGGAAAAATCCAGCTTCAAAGCCCGGCCGCTTGCCCGGTTCCCGCCCGCCAGCCGGTCCACGGGAACGGGCAGAGGCCCCCGCCGCAACCCGGCGACCGCCTATTTCCGGCCGGCTTTTCCGGCTGGGACGAACCGCACCAGCCCCTCGCCCTCGGACAAATCCAGGCGATGCGTGGAGCAGGAGATGCACGGATCGTAAGCCCTCACCAGCATGCTCAGCTTGAGCTCCACGGCGGCCTTGTCCTCCCGGGCGATCAGCGGGGTCAGGGCCTCCAGATCCTTCTGGATGTTGGCGTGGTTCTGATTGGTGGGAATCACGCAGTCGGCGTGGGTCACCCGGCCGTTTTCGTCATATTCGTAGGCATGGAACAGGATGCCGCGCGGCACCTCCACCGCCCCCACGCCGCGTCCCGGCGCCGGGCGCACGGTCTGGGGCTTCTCTGGCCGCAACCCGCGCTCCAGAAGCCTGTCCGTAAGCATGATGGCATCTTCGATGGAGTGCACAACCTCCACGATTTGCGCCAGCGATATGTAATACGGATTGAAACACGGCGCGCTCAGGCCGAGCTTTTCCGCCGCCGCCCGGCCCGGGGCGTTGAGCTGGGCGCTATTGATGTTGAACCGGGCCAGGGCCCCGACCATGTACGGGCCGTCCGCCCCCCTGGCCCATTTGGCTGTGGATAGCGGCACGCAGTATTCCCGGGCCACATCCTGGTAGAGGGCGGCCGGCCGCCGGGGTGCGGCCGTGGAGGCCACCTCGCCCCAGTACAGGCCGTATTCCGAGGGCGAGGACAGGCCCACATATTCCGTCTGGCGGGTGAAATCCGGGAAATTCCCCTTGATGGCCGCAAAAAGATCCACCACGGCCTGCATCTCCGGCACGGCCCCGGCCAGGATTCCACGCAGGGCCAGGAGATCCTCTGGCGTAGGCAGCTTGGCCATGCCGCCGACCATGAGCCGCTGGGGATGGGTGGTCCGGCCGGAAACCAGGCGGCAGAACTCGTTGGACATGGCCCGGGCCTTGACCACATGCAGCAATTCCTCGCGGTGGGTGGCGGCCAGGGGGATCACCGAATCCACGCCCAGGAGGTCCGGAAGCACCAGGTAGCCCACGTGCAGCAGGTGGCTCTGGATGTTCTCGCCGTGCAGGGCCAGCTTGCGCAGGATGAGCGTCTGCTCCGAGACCATGATCCCCAGGGCCTCTTCCGTGGCCTGGAGCGAGGCCAGCTGATGCCCGATGGAACAGATGCCGCAGATGCGCGAGGCGATATGATGCACGTCGTGATAGGTGCGCCCCAGCATCATGGCCTCGAAAAAGCGCGGCGCTTCGGGCACCTCCCAGCGGCAGGCGGTCACGGCCCCGGATTCGTCCACCTCGGCGATGATGTTGCCGTGGCCTTCCACCCGGGTCAGGTAGTGTACATTGATTTTTTTGGCCGTCTTCACTGCTTTTTCCTTGCCTGGCTTGGCCATGGTCGTTCCTCGCGGTCACACGTCGGTTTGCTGAATCGGACTGTTCCGTAGCCGGCGAAGGCTACAGCCCGGCCCGGGTATCGCCCAGGAAAAAGCGCATGAGATCCTGCACCTGACGCCGGTCGAAACCGGCCCGGTCCATAACCTGCCGGGCCGCGTCCAGGTTGGCCGTGGGAAACAGCCCCCGGCAGCCCCAGCAGTGGGCCCCCTCGGTGACGCAGCAGGCCCCGCACCCGGCCCGGGTGATGATGCCCAGGCACATCCTGCCCAGGTCGAAACGGCAGACGTTCCCGGCCATCTTGCACTCCACGCAGACCGGGTAATCCGGCAGCCAGGGCGTACGCCCAAGGAGCAGCTCCTTGACCACCCGGGCGAACTCCAGGCGGTCGATGGGACAGCCCGGTATCTCGGCATCCACGGGGACCACGGCCGACAGGGGCCGGGCCGCGTAGGTCCGGTACCAACCGGCCTGGGGCCCGTAGACCACCTCGCGGTAGAAGGCCTCGCCCATGAAATTTTTCAGGCAGTTGATGCCGCCGATAGTCGCACAGGCCCCCAGGGCCACCAGCACCTTGGCCTTTGAGCGGATGTCCTTGATGCGTTCCTCGTCCTCGGGCCGGGTGATGGACCCTTCCACGAAGGCGATGTCATAGTCGTCCCCGTGTCCGGTCTTGATCTCCCGGAAGCTGACCACCTCCACATGGGCCAGGATGTCCAGCAGTTTTTCCTCCAGGTTGGCGATCTGGAGCTGGTCGCCCTCGCATCCCGCGAAATCGAAAAAGGCGACGCGCGGCTTGGCGGACAACAGGCATGTCTCGTTGGACGAGATGGTGACGGGTGCGGTTTCCATGGCTGGCCTTCTTTTGCGGCTCGGCGGTCGGAGTGCTGATCCTCTTGGCGGACGGGCCGCCGTGCATCCGGGACGTCAGATGGCTTCTTCCAGGCTTTCGATGTCCGTATAGCGGAACACCGGCCCGTCCAGGCAGGCATTGAGATTATTGATCTGACAGTGCCCGCATTTTCCCAGGCCGCATTTCATGCGCCGCTCCAGGGACACCCAGATGCGATCCGAGGCAATGCCCATTTCCCGGCACTGGCGCAAAACGAATTTGTACATGACCGGCGGCCCGATCATGGCCACGTGGGTGTTGTGCGGCTCCACCCCGGCCTTGGGCAGAAGCGTGGTGATGACCCCCACATTGCCCTTCCAGTCCGCATCCGGCACGTCCACGGTCTCCAGCACCTCCACGTCCCCGCCCTTGGCCAGGGCCTCGATCTGGTCGATGAAGATGCGGTCCTTGGGGGTCCGGGTGCCGATGAGCACGCTGATGTGCCCGAACTCCTGGCGATGCCTGAGCTGGTAATGCAACAGGCTGCGGATGGGGATGTATCCCAGTCCGCCGGCCACCAGCAGCGTGTCCTTGCCCACGAACTCGTGCACCGGGAAGCTGGTGCCAAACGGCCCCCGGATGCCCACCTTGGTGCCCACGGGCAACTCGGACAGGGCCTTGGTCACGGTGCCGATCTTGCGCACGGCGATTTCAAAGACGTTGGATTCCTTGATCGGCGCGGAACTGATGGAAAACGGGGCCTCGCCCACGCCGTAGATGGACACCATGATGAACTGCCCGGGCTTGTGGGCCAGGTTTTTCCCGTTGTCCTGGACGAATTCGTACAGGGTCACCAGGTCGGACAGGGGGGACTTGGACACCAGGGTGGCCGGACGCGGCACGTAGGGGGAAAACGTCCTAGATTTCATGGCGGCTTTCCTCCCACAGGGCGTTAAATATCTCGCACGGATCGGCGATCTTGCTGGTGCAGGCCCGCACGCATCGGCCGCAGCCCACGCAGCCCAGCTCCCCGATGCGGTCGAAGATGTATTTTCCCTTGCGCATGTACCGGTGCCGATAGCGTTCCGAGGCCTGGGGCCGGAAATTGTGATTGCCCGCCACCAGGGCGAAACCGTTTAGCATGCAGCCGTCCCATTCCCGAAAACGGCGGCCGGTCTTGAGCTTCTCGTCCACCTCTTCGCGGATGTCGAAACAGTAGCAGGTGGGGCAGACGATGTTGCAGGAACCGCATCCCAGACACTTTTCCGCCTTGCGGTGCCACAGGGAGGAGGACCAGGACCGGCCCAGGACATGGGGCGTGTCGCGCCAGTCGTAGGAGAGCTTGCGCCTAAGGCCGAGCGTCCTGGCCCGCACCTGGGCCTTGCGCGCGGCCTCGCGGCTCCCGGCCGTGGCCGGGGACAGGGGACCGGCGGCCATGAGCAGTTCCTCCCCCTTGCCCGAACCGATTTCCACGTGGAACGTGCCCGGCCCGATCTTGGTCCAGTACAGATCGAATCCCTGGTCCACCTTGTCCGCGCCCACCGAGGCCCAGAATGCGGTGTCGGAGACGGCCATGGGGGTCATGGCGAAGATCACGGCGGCATCGCGGCGGGAGAAATAGTTCTGGTCCACACTGCCGCTTTCCATGAGCTGGTCCAGCTGGGTCACGGCCTTGACGTCGTAGGGGTGCACCCCGAAGAGCAGAATTTCCGGCGCGGCGAACACGGGCCTGGCCGTGTAGGTCTCCAGGTCGAAGACGATCATGTCCTCGCGCGGCGGCATAAAAAATCGCTTGAGGGGATTGTAGGCCACGTCGTATTCGAAAGCGATTTCCGTGCCGGGCCTCCAAGGCGCAAAATCATAATAACCGTTGTCCAGGGACACGGGAACGTGCACCTGACACTGGGCGCTCCAGGCCGAAAGCAGCCCCGGGAGCTGCTCCATCTGAACGGTATAGGCCGTCATGGTACCTCCGCTTTTCCGGCGGGAAACGCGTTTTTCCGCCACATGTGCCGTTTTGCGGCGTATGCACGATTGCCGGACGACACGAATCCAGGATGGAGAACATACGACTGTTCCCGAAAGGTTTCAAGCATAAGGCGCTGAATTCGCCGCGAATTATCTATTGAATCGTCACCGGAAACGGATATGGAAGTTTTTTTTGTGTGCGCATTCTGCTTGGATTATTTTACTTCTGGCGATACGGACGCGCCATGAAGGGTCACGCGCGAGATGATCTTTTCATAATACGCAGCATCTTTTTCCAAATACACCGGCCGGTTCCGGCGCTGATTGACCCGCATGACCACGCATTGCAGTTTGCGCATGCGCTCGTAGCGCTCTTTTTCATCCGGGGCCTCGGCCAGCAGGTCGGCGGCCGAGAGGATCTCGCGTTCCTCCAGTATCTCCGGCGGCAGATAGCCCGCGTTTTTCATGATTTTGTACGCCATGCGCAAATCCTCTGGGACCATGGAATCGTCCTCGAAGATCAGCTTTTTCCCCGCCCCCTCGAGATTATCGAAGTCTCCCTGCTGCATGGCCTCCACGATGCGCCGCTCGGAGATGGCGGCAAACGCCGCGAGAATCGAGCTCATTTTCCCTGCTCCGCCTCCCCCGCCACCGCTGCCGCAAGCGGTTTCCCGGTTCCCTTCGCCAGCCAGTCCGCCGCCGCGGCGGCGATGTCCGAGACCGCCTGGGAGGCGGCGTCGGCGATGGCCTCCGGGGTTTCCGAGGCCACGGGGATTTCGGCCCTGAATTCGCGCGACGCCACCAGCCGCCGGGCGTCCTTGGTCCATATCTCCAGGCGCACGCCGGCCACGAAACGCCGACCGTTTTTGCGCTGGACGTTGAAGGCCGTCACGCTGCCCGCCAGCACGGCCTGGTGCTCGACGCGCGGCCGGTATTTCAACACCCCGGCCACATCCGGCAGACAATTGACCGCCCGGATGATCCCCGCCCCCACCACGTCCTGCGGCGCTCCTTCCCAGTACCACCTCGTGCTCGGGACAAGCACGTTGCCGTCAGCCACCAGGACGGCCGGGCGATCCAGATTGTCCAGGGCCGTCAGCTCCATGACGGCCACCACAACGGGCTTTGCCGCCGCCGCGTTCGCCCTGCCCTCGGCGCACCCCGTGGCCACCGTCTCCACGCGCAGATAACGTTCCACCGGCGGCACGGAACCCAGGCACCCCGTCAACAGGAAAAGCCCGGCCAGGCAGGCCGAAATGACCGTCGTTCTCACGGCTGTCCCTCCTTCGGAGCCCTGATAACCTGCCATGGACGCTCCTTGACCCGGGCCGTGAGATCCTTCAAGTCACGACTGGTCCGGTTGAGATTTTCCAATATGCTCTCCACCTGGCGCTGGTCGTAGTCCAGGCTGACCCGCAGTTCCTCGGCGACCTTCCCGGCGGTCTGGGTGTGTTTGCGAATCTCTTCCAGAGTGATGGTCAATTCCTTCTCCACAGTCCCCACAGCCGTTTCCGCCCGCTCGAGGGCTTTGCCCAGGGCCGACGCAGCGGTCTCGCCCTTGTCCACAAGCCGTGCCCAATCCGCCCGGAACGCCTCCACCGCCGACTTGGTCTCGGTCAGAAGCTGGGGCCCCTCTTCCAGCATGCGGCCGACCAGGTCCACATTGCGCGGCGAGAGCAGACGCTCGATGTTGTCGGCGATTTCGTCGATCTTCGGCTTGACGCTTTGCAGCATGTCCCCGGCCACGGCCGCCAATTCCTGCATGTCCATGGTCCGCGCCGCCGGTATCTCTCTGCCCGGCTCGATGCGCGGCCCGGGCTCGCCCTGCAGGTCCAGGAACACGTAATAATCGCCGACCAGCCCCTTCTGGGCGATCCGGGCCTGGGTACCCCGGTACAGGGGAAAGTCGGCCTTGACCCCGAGGGTCACCCGGATCAGGCGTGGATCGTCCGGGTCGAGCTCGATCTTCTGGATGCGCCCGATGTCCATGCCGCCGTATTTGACCGGCCGCCCCGAGACCAGATCCTTCACCGTGACGAACCGGACATGATACGTCACCAGATTTTCCCAAAACCAGTGCCCCCCCAGAATCACCATGAACACGGACAGGATGCCCAGGCCAAGCGCCAAGGTCAGCGAGGCCTTGACGTATTCTTTCTTTTTTCCGCGTTCATCGAGCATGGCCGAACCCCTCAGCGGTTTTCATGGATGTGGACCTTCCCCGGCGGCATGTTGCCCGCCTCCCGGAGCCCCGGCCCGGTCAGCCGCAATGACCCGGCTTTCCCGGGTCGGCATGCGTCCGAGGAATCTGACGATGAAGGGATCCTGACTTTTTTTCAATTCTTCAAGACTTCCTTGAAAAAGCATCCGGCCCTTGTCCAAAACCACCACGAAATCCGCGATGGTGAAAAGGCTCTCCAGGTCGTGGGTGACCACCACGATGGTCATGGGAAAGGTCGCCTTGAGCTCCAGGATGAGTTGATCCAGATCGGCCGAGGTGATGGGGTCAAGCCCCGACGTGGGCTCGTCGCACAAAAGGATGGCCGGATCCAGGGCCATGGCCCGGGCCAGCCCCGCCCTCTTGCGCATCCCTCCGGACAACTGACGCGGAAAGTACTGCACGAACGGCTCCAGCCCCACCAGTTTGAGCTTCATGCGCACCACTTCCTCGATCATTCCCTCATCCAGGCTGGTGTGCTCGCGAAGCGGCAGAGCGACATTCTGGCCCAGGGGCATGGATCCCAAAAGCGCCCCGTCCTGGAACAGCACGCCCAACCGGCGGCGCATGGCCATGGCTTCATGGGGACTCATGCCATACAGGTCCGAATCCCCCAGCCGGATACGTCCCGATTTCAGGCCGACCAGTCCCAGAATGTTTCGCAGCAGCGTGGACTTGCCGCACCCGGACCCCCCCAGGATGACGCTGATCTTTCCGCCCGGCAGCACGGTGGTGATATTTTCCAGAACGACCCTGTCGCCATATCCGACACTGACGTTTTCAAGGACGATCTCTGGTGCGTTAAGCCTGCCCTGTCTCTGCATCAGCCTGCCACGATCCTTTCAACACGTATGCCCGCTACATTTTACTCAAGCCAGGAACTTTCAACATTCCATTTTACGTTCCAATACGTATCTCAAAAATATTTTCCCTTTTATCGTAATATATAATTGAGTGCCGTGAAAAACAGATCCAGCAGGATCATGATGAATATTGACTGCACCACGGCCATGGTTGTCCGCCGTCCCACATCCGCCGCCCCCTCACGGGCCATCAATCCCTGGGAACAACTGATGAGCGTGATGGCCATGCCGAAGGCGGCGCTTTTGACCAGGCCCGACATGACATCGCTGACCTGCAAAAAGGTGGCGGTTTGCTCGAAATAGACCTTGCCGCTTAAGCCCAGGGCCGTAGACGCGAAGATGCCGCCGGCCATGATGCCCACAAAATCGGCCCACAAGGTCAAAAGCGGGGCCATGACCAGCATGGCCGCAAACTTCGGCCAGATCAAAAAGCGGATCGGATCAATGCCCATGACACTTAAGGCATCGATCTCCTCGGATATCTTCATGGTGGCGATTTCGGCCGTGAACGCCGCCCCGGCGCGGCCCGCCAGGATCAGGGCGGTCAAGAGCGGTCCCAGTTCCGTGACCAGGGAAAAGCCTACCAGATTGGCCACATAGCTCAGGGCGCCGACCTTTTCCAACTGCATGGCCGCCTGCAGAGCCAAAATGATGCCGGTACACCCGGATATGATGCTGACGATGGGGAGCGAATCCGCACCGACCCAGGACAGGTGATCCCAGGTGCGCTCCCGCTGATAGGGTTTGGAACGGTATCGACGCGTAACCGACAGCCACAGGCATCTGACGAGGCCGTTGACCACATCGAAAAAGACGCCCAAGACCTCGCGCACTCACGCCCCCTATCCGGCGGCCTGTGAGCGGGCCACCGCCTGCCGGTCGTTTCCCTACAACCCGAAAAGCTCCCCGATCTGCGTCAGTTCAAAGAGCTTGCGGACCTGATGCGATATGGCTGTGATCGTGATTTTACGCCCCTGGGCCTTAAGCAGCTTGCGGCCTTCGATCAAGGCCGCCAGCCCAGAACTGTCGACGTAGGACAAGCCTCCAAGATCGAGAAAGACGTCGCCCCTGGTTTGTTCGATGAAGGCCACGAAGCGATCCCGGACCTGCGGGCTTACCGTAAAATCCACCTCGCCGGCCAGGGTGGCCGTATTCGTGCGCGCCTCGGACGCCCACGTCCAGGTGTCCCCGCTTCCGTGATTATACTTCTTGTCAGCCATCATTTCCGCCTTTGTTCACTCGGACATGATCGAAAAGGGCATGAGACCCCACGCGAGGATGAAACGGGACGTCATGCCCCCTCGGCCCGGAGCCAATCCGCAACGGCCGGTTCGGGTTGGCGAATGATCCCGGCCTGAACGTCCGCCTGGCTCACCGTGGCACTCCCGACCTGACCAACAACTATCCCTGCGCAATAATTAGCTAAAACGCATGACTCCAATAAATCCAGCCCCGTACAAAGCCCCGCCGCCAGGGCAGCGATCACGGTATCGCCGGCGCCAGTCACATCAAAGACCTTGCGGGCCATGGTCGGAATGTGGCGTACGTTTCCAGGACTGGAAAACAAGGCCATCCCCTCCGCCCCCAGCGTGACCACCAGCGATTTGCACCGGGTCTTTTTGAAAAGCGTCAATCCGGCCCGAATGATATCCGTGCGTCCAGATATCCGCAAACCAGCCATTTCGGCGGCTTCCTTGACATTCGGGGTCAGGAGGTCCACCCCCTGGTACATGTCCCTGTTGGGGACTTTCGGATCGACCAGGATCAACGGCCGTGGCGACAAGACGGCCGAAGCCTCAAGCAGTGCTTGCAGAACCGGCCTGGACACCAACCCCTTGGCGTAATCCGAGACGATCACGCAGTCATGACCGGGTAAAAGCCTGACCAGGGCCTGGATGACCGCGCCGCGCACACGGCTGGAGAGCGGTGCGTCGCTTTCCCTGTCCACGCGGACAACCTGCTGGTTCTGGGCAATGATGCGTGTCTTGATGGTGGTCGGGCGTTGTCCATCCGGCACGAGCACCGACTCGATCCCCTCCTTCTCCACCAACCGCACCACGGCTTTGCCCGGATCATCCTCGCCGCACACGGAAAGCAGCGTCGGGCTTGCCCCAAGCGCCGAGAGATTCTTGACCACATTCCCCGCCCCGCCCAAGGTATGCGCCTCGTTGCGCACATGCACGACAGGGACCGGCCCCTCGGGGGAAATACGCTCCACATCCCCCATGAGATAATGGTCCAACATGAGATCCCCCAGCACAAGCACCCGTTTTCCGGTCATTTCCGGAACGGCGCGGGCGATTTTTTCCATTCGGGGGATCGGTTTCATATGGATTACACGTCCGTGACGCCAAAGCGGGCGATGATGTCTTTGCGCACGTCTTCCGAGGTGAAATGAAAGGTGATCCGGCCCCGGTTCGGCGTCCCCGCAATCTGAACCTTGACCCCGTAGAGGGCTTCCAGCTCCTGCTGCAGATCATGCAGCAGCTGATCCAACGGCGCCGCGGCGCGACGCTCCTTTGCCCCCTTCTCAGGGGCTACCTTCCCGGCGTCGCGTTCCTGATCCGTACGCTGCACATCGGGCAATCGCACCAGATCCGGGAGCGCCCCATGCACCTTGGCATAAGCAGCTAGATCCTCGGCCTGGCGTACGGACATGCCGTGCTCGATGAGCTGTACCCACAGCGCATTACGCAGGGATTCATCGGCCAAGGAAAGGAGCGCCCGGGCATGCCCGGCCGATATCCGCCCCGCAGTCAGGTCCGCCCGGATGGGCTCGGAAAGCTGCATCAGGCGAAGCGTATTGGCTACAGCCGATCTGCTTTTCCCCACCCGCTCGGCCAATTCCTCCTGGGTGACTCCGAATCTGCTCATGAGCAAGGCAAATCCGGCCGCCTCTTCCATGGGGTTGAGATCTTCCCGTTGCAGGTTCTCGATGAGCGCCAGGGCCAGGCTTTGCTCGTCATCAATCTCACGGACCAGGGCCGGGATCACGTCGAGGCCTGCGGCCGTGCATGCCCGCCAACGCCGTTCCCCAGCCACGATTTCATACTCGTGCGTCGTGTCCTTGATGGGCCTGACCATCACCGGCTGCAGCACCCCCTGTTCCTTGATGGACCGGGTCAGATCCGCCATGGCCTCTTCGGAAAATTCCCGGCGCGGCTGTTCTGGATTCGGCCGAATCCTGTCCACAGGAATTTCCATGACCTCGCCCGCCGTCCTGGATGTTTCCATCCCACCCAGGAGAGCCTCAAGCCCCCGCCCCAATCCACGTGAGGATTGCGCCATAGCGACTCCTTTTCGCCCGCCCATCCTCGCTACGGAAGACACTGGGGACGACTCGTCTCAAAAAGCTTGACAGTGCACCCTGAAACCTTACCCTCAGACGCGCACCAAAAACAACCACAAACCACGCCCCCACGAAGGAGGCAGACATGTTCACGTCGCAAGGGCAGTACCTTTCGCTGCACGATTCGGACGGCAAGATCCTTGGTGTTTTTATCGATTCGGAACTCTGGAACCGGTGTAAACAGGATATCCTGCCGATCCTCAAAAAGGTTGCCGCCCCCGAACCAGTCATTCCGCAACCGGAACCCATGCGCGATTGGGAATCCCTGCTCGAATATTGGGATTTTACCTATCCTCCCAGCTACGAATTGTCCTGCGAACAATGCGGCGCATCTACATCCGACTGGCGTGCGGACGAACCTCGGAAATTTTGGCTGACCGCCGCCAACCTGGGCGGGCTGACCGCGTTTCAATGCCTGAACTGTCAGGCCAGAATCATCAAGCGTCACTTCAAGAAACACGCAAGCATCGAATGCCGCCCCTTTATCGAGAAAGAGTGACGGCACCCCCAGCGCCCCCGCTATCGCCTTTTCCCTTTCCCCGCCTCACCGTGCCGGGTCGGATCGCGTCGCACCACCTCCTGCGCCAAGGACAAGTACGCCTCCGATCCCCGGGACTTGATATCATGCGCAAGGACAGGCTTTCCGAAACTCGGCGCCTCGGAAAGCCTGACATTCCTCGGCACCAACGTATCAAAGACAAGCTTCGGAAAGCATTTCCAAATCTCCCTCTTCACATGGCGATTCAGTTTATTGCGCCCATCGTACATCGTGAGCAGCACGCCAAGGAGGGACAAATTTTTATTGAATCGCTTATGCACCAGATCATAGGTGCGCAAGAGCTGCGCAACCCCCTCCAAAGCGTAATACTCGCATTGCAGGGGCACGAGCAATTCCGTCGCCGCGCAAAGCGCGTTCAAGGTCACCAGGCCAAGCGATGGAGGACAATCCAAAAGAATGAACTCATATTCATCAACAACCTCTTGAACCACCGCCTGAAGAAAATATTCCCTCCTGGCCTTCCCCACCAATTCAATCTCTGCGGCAACCAGATCCGTGCTCGAAGGAATCACGGACAAATAGGGGAAATCCGTATCGACGATAGCTTGGCGCGCATGCTCAGGCTCATACAAAACCGTGTACAGATTTTCTTTGGCCTTTTCTGAATAAATACCCAAACCACTCGACGCATTGGCCTGTGGGTCGCAATCAACAAGGAGGGTCTTTTTTTCCATGACCGCCAGTGACGCGGCCAAATTGACAGAAGTGGTTGTTTTCCCCACCCCGCCCTTCTGGTTGGCAACCACCAAAACTCTCGCCATATACCGCTCCTAACGCTCTCACTCCTCCCCCACACAGAAATCCATCGCCCGATCAGACACCATCGGCATGAGAGCCCCGCTGTTTAATGACCACTCCCCGGAACACACCAAATGTTTCACGTGAAACGCAACCGCTAATCACGAAACATCCTATGACAATACGCTTGGGCATCCTGCAAGGATTCCGCAATCATGACGCTATTTTCAACGTCATTTTTCTTAACTGCATTTAAGAGTTGATTGGATAAATGAGAAAAATCTTCTGCCTCGCCGATCCAGGCGTCGTCTGCGATTTGATGCATTCTTTGACAAAGTCGAACGAATTTGCCTACGACTGTCAAGTCTGGCAAAAGCCCCTCGTCGGTGAGCGCCGTTATTTGCTCAAAAACCGCTGCCATTTCATGCTTTATCGTCGAGAAATCCATGGATCGTCCCCATCTCCTGTGGAGCAATGCTAAAAAGTTGGTGAGGTAAAATCTTTATGGACTTTCAGTGTGCGATGTCAACTTAAACATGAAAATAGCTGCGGTACCATTCAATAAATTTTGCAATGCCAACCTCAATGCTGGTTGATGGCTTAAAACCGACATCTGCGATCAGATCATCAACATCAGCATAGGTCATGGGAACATCGCCTGGCTGTAAAGGAAGATAGTGTTTGTCGGCTTTTTTCCCAAGTTGCTCTTCAATGACTTCGATAAATCGTGCAAGCTCTACTGTATTATTATTACCGATATTATATATTTTGTATGGAGCCACACTTGAAGAAGGATCTGGAGCATTGGAATCCCATGCAGGATTGGCTGTTGGCGTTCTCCCAGTAATGCGTGTTACACCTTCAATGATATCATCAATATATGTAAAATCTCTTTTCATTTTTCCGTGATTAAATACGTTGATGGGTTTCCCTTCCAAAATCGCCTTGGTAAAAAGAAAAAGCGCCATATCAGGCCTGCCCCATGGACCGTATACAGTAAAAAAGCGCAAACCTGTGCACGGGAGACCATACAGATAGCTATAGGTATGCGCCATTAACTCGTTTGATTTTTTTGTTGCAGCATACAAACTAATAGGATGATCGACATTGTTGTGTACGGAAAAAGGCATATTGGTGTTAAGTCCATAAACAGAACTGGAGGATGCGAAAACCAAATGGCGAACTCCACCATGGCGACAACCTTCCAATATGTGAGAAAAGCCCACGAGATTTGTATCTACATAAGCGCTTGGATTTTCGATGCTGTATCGAACGCCAGCTTGAGCCGCGAGATTGACGACATGGCTAAAATCGTGATCTTGAAAAAGTTTAAAAACGGATTTTTTATCTGCTAAATCAATTTTTGAAAATTGAAAATGTTCATATTCCTGAAGTTGAGCGAGACGATCGTTTTTTATCTGAACTGAATAATATGAGTTGAGATTGTCGAGACCAACTACGGTATGACCCATTTTCAAAAACCGGCGACAAAGATGGTAGCCAATGAATCCAGCAGCTCCAGTAACAAGGATGTTCATGTTTTTTCCCGTGTTAAAAGTTAAAAGTGAAAAAAAATCATTCACATGTATTAATGAAAAAAAATTTTATGGATCATGGCGAGAACAGCGGGGAGTCTCTCAGAATTTTGAACAGGTTTTGGTAGATGTCCTGCCTGCTATGGGTAAACCGAAATTCACATTCCTTCCAATGCAATAAACGCTGTCTTTTTCAGGACACGGAATCGAACCAGGCGGGTTTTCGCATAGCCCAAAAAGTTCTCTCTTCCAGTGTTATGACACCTTTTAATGTCGAATGCATTGCCTTCGTGTCTAATCCTGTAGCCCTTCATGTCTGCACCGGGATCGTATTCACCTTGACCTGCCGGGTTTCTTCGGATCACTCAATTCTTGAGGGTAGCCTCCCGGTTGACCTTGGCCTGGGCGATGCGGGTGTACGCTGCTGGCGTCATGTTGCCCAGGCTTGAGTGGGGCCGCACCGAGTTATAATGCTGCCGTCACTGCTCAATAACCACTTTCGCCTCTTGACGATTCCGAAACCACTCCGGACAGGCACTCGTCACGGAACTTGCCGTTGAAGCTTTCCGCCGTGCCATTTTGCCACGGCTTGCCCGGGTCAATCAAGGCGATATCAAGCGACTCATCCACGGCCCAACGCAACAGCGCCTTGGATACGAACTCGGGGCCGTTGTCGGACCGCAGATGCCGCAGGGCTCCACGCTCGCTGACCAGACGCGCCAGCACTTCAATCACCCGGCCTGTGCGGATGCTCCCGGCGACATCGATGGCTAAGCTTTCACGGGTATACTCATCGACAACGGTCAAGCATTTCAGTTGCTGGCCGTTGGCGCATGCGTCAAACACGAAGTCGTAGGCCCAAACCTCGTTGGCGCCGATCGGTGTTTGAGGCCGGGGGCGAGGCTGCGCCGACCGTTTCCTGGGACGTTTTCTCGGCACTTGCAGGCCGTCTTTGGACCATAGCCGCCAAGCCTTGTCGGGGCTCATCACATGCCCCAGCCGTTTCATAAACACATGGATCCGACGGTAGCCGTACCGAGGGTACTAGGCGGCCAAGCCCAGCTTGTCGGCGATCAACGGTTCGTCACGGCTGTCCATCCGTGAATGGTAGCGCAATGATGATCGAGCGGTGGAGAGCAGCGCACACGCCCTGCGTTGCGACAACCCTTGCTGTTGCGCGAACGCAGTCTGTTGGCGTCGGACGGGTGCGCTCACCATTTTTTTTGCGGAAATCTCTTTCATCACCTCGATCTCAAGGTCACGCTCGGCCAACAGCTTTTTCAGCCGGGTGTTCTCCTGCTCCAATTGCCGCAGCCGCTTCACGTCGTCGGCGGTCATGCCGCTAAAGCGTTGCCGCCAGGTGTAAATCGTCTGCTCGCTGAGCCCATGCTTCTTGGCCACCTGGGCCACCGGATCGCGGTCGGCCTCGCGCAGGATGCCAACCATCTGCTCCTCGGAAAATCTTCCCTTCCTCATGGCTCCCCCTCCTTACGTGGGGGGCACTCTCTCAAGTTTCAAATGGAACGAAAAGGGCCGTGCAGGTCATACCTGTCAGATGATCATCATCTCAACATACACTAAATATACTATAAAACATAAAGAATTTCTCAAATTAAATTTAGGCATTTATTATATTTGCATGAAATTATAAATAATTTACATAATTTTATATAATATTTCATTGAGTTCGGAAGGTGGGATATTGAGAAGCTTTTCTATGGAGGGCAAAAAAATAAATAAATCATAAGCTGCGGCGTTATCAACCATTGGTGTTTTAAAAAAAGATGCAAATGTGTCTTTATACTCATCGCCAAAACAAATAATTCTTGCAGGTTTAAAAAAATTTAAAGTATGTATGAACGTATCAATATGAAGATGATTAATATTGTTTTTAAAAGTTGTAAAAGGCCAAAATGAAATAGAACCTTTTGGTAAACCCAGTTTTATTATAAAATTACGGAGAAAATGTTTTCGGTGAAGATCTGGAGAACTTTCAAAATCTTGCGCAAGATGAAAATATGTAATAATTATACGTGAGTTAAGTGATGCTTTCAAATAAAATTCATTCCATGGATACGGCAAGTCCTCTGAAGTTGTTCCTTGCTTTGATATAGAAGTCACGGAAGTACTATATAAGTATTGAATGCCACTATACAGCCACGTGTGAAACGAGACTGAAATATTTAAAGATGAAGAATCCAATCGTAAATCCTCCATGCAACTTCAGTCTTAGGTAGTATTGGCCATGATTCAAATCTCTTATTTTTGTCAACCAAAGAAACATGATTTGTGTATGAAGAAAAACCAGAGTCTTTCGTACCAATATAATTTGCAACAATTAAATCACAATTTTTTCTAATAAGTTTATCCAAAGCATTTTTGTGCAAATCACTAGTTTCAGCACAAAAACCGACAACAATTTGATTATTCGTCTTATGAGAACCAATGGAGGCCAATATATCAGGGTTAGATACAAAACAAATAGCTGGTGTAGCCTTACCAGTAACATCTCTTTTGTATTTTGTATTGCTATTGGAAAAAGGGATTGGTGAAAAATCAGAAACTGCAGCTGCCATAATTATAATATCGAAGTTTTTATACAAATCATGCATTGCTTTATGCATTTGTTGTGCAGAAACAACTGGGATTGTCGTAATATCATCAGGCAACCAAAAATTAACAGGTCCATGTACAACATGTACTGACGCTCCTCTTAACCAAGCAGCAATAGATAAACATGCGCCCATTAAACCTGTTGATGGATTAGAAAAAAAACGAGCAACATCATAATATTCATGTGTTGGGCCAAAAGAAATAAGAACTTTTTTATTTGCTAAATCTTGTTGTGTAAGTGATTTTAAAATCGATAAAAAAACATCATTCTCATGCGCGAGCTTTCCATAACCAAATTCACCACAAGCTAGCGTACCTTTCCTCGGCATTAAAATATGAATATTACGTGATTGAAGGATGCAAATATTATCTTGCAGTGGCTTAGAATGCCACATTTGTGAATTCATAGCAGGAGCGATAACTTGATTTTTTGAAAATGCTAACACTTGAGCAGACAACATATCATCTGCCATTCCATGAGCCATTTTTGCAATGAAATTAGCTGTTGCAGGTACTATAATTTGTGCGTGGCATGTATTCTCCGGAGTCAAATGAGAAAAAGGAGCATCATCATCAGAAAACAAATCAGAAAATAAAGGATCAACTCCTATTGATTGCAACGAAAGAGGTGTGATAAAATTTTTTGCCGCTTTCGTTAATGTACAAGAAATACTAATACCACATTTTAGTAAATTGCGAATGATTGGAAAAATTTTAAATGAAGCAACACTGCCTGTGATACCCAAATGAATTCTTTTGGATTCGTAATTTGAAAATGAAATATGTGTATTCATATTATCTATTGCAGAAGCAAAACTGGTTTGAAAATAACAACCTATATATGTACAGTGATAGTATTCACCTGACACCGCCGTCCCCGGCGGGGTAGCGATTAGGCTGCTTCCATATCCTCGTCCGCTTCGGATTCCTTAAAAGGGAATAGGCCTTCAAGGAAAACAGTGTACGGTGTCCGACCATTCATGTTTCGGCCTTGGTGCGGGCCCTCGTGAATGTAATGACGGAAACAGCCGTCAAATTCCGTTTGCATATCTTCCACAGACTCATACCACTTCTGCCTGCCTTGGATTTAAAATGCTTGTCGAAGAGTGCGCAGTGATGTCTTTTGCAATATACGTTGCTTTGTAAACAGTGTACCGTTGTGGTCAGATGATCGATGCCGACGAGTTGTTGAAACTGTTTAGGAATGTCAGTCTGAACAGCTGCAAAACTCACGCTCTTTCTTCGAAATAATCGTCTCGATCCTGGCTGAATGCTCCCCGAAAAAAAACACGTCCACGTTGAAAACATGCACCACCGTCACAGGCTGCTTGCTGATGTACCGCTGCCCAAAGGCATTGCAGCTGTGGCAGTCGACGACCGACTGCACGTAAATCCGCCCGGCACCCTTGAGGCTGTCGACCATGAACATGTCCAAGACAACCAGGGAGCCGGCTTGTTCAGCCTTGATGTGGCGGTCCTAAATTCCGGCTGTAGCGCTCCAGAAGCGGCATTTGAGCTTCGGAAAGTTCTAGTATTTGTCCAATACCGTTGTTCGAACCGTAATAGCCCCTCGTGGCGGGTGAGCAGAATGTGGCGGCTCCACACGCCATGAACTCCGCCTGAACTGATCTGGATTCCGGAATAAACCAGGTTTTGGGCGGCACCATGCAGGCTGTGGGTCGGGTGGCTCAGGGAATAGGACAAGATGCTGGTCTCCTCCAGCTCGCCGACGCGTTTGCGATGCGGGGTTTTCGACCTCAGGAGCCGATTCAAAAGCCTCTCGGATCCGAAACGTTGGTCGTTTCGGTGTATCTCGAAAAACAGCTGTTGAGAATATAACATGATTTCGGAGGGTTTGCTCACATTTCCCATTACGGTGGCCACGTCGACCAGACTGAGCCTTTTTCGTGCAACCTTCTCACCTGTGGTCATGGCGTCTTCCGTGTATTTGGGTTTGTGGAAGCTTCGCAACTCCAAGAAATCCAACCCTGTGCCGGTATAGTCACGACTTTTTCATGGTTTTCTGTCTAGTGCTCATCATCACCGTACAGTTTATGAAACAGTAATTATATTGATCTATCTGAAATTAAGCAGATTTATGTCGTGTTCAAAGTTAATTTATTAAAAGTCTGCTCTTTATAACTTGATTCTCAGGGAAATAAATAAGCAAATTTTGATAGAGTTGTTTTGCTTTGAAATTATCATTTTGTAACTCATAAATTTCAGCAAGCAACAAATTGCTTTCGAAATATATATCGCTATTTGCGTTAATTTTTGTAATTAAATTTTCCAAGATTTCAGATGCTTGGGAAACTTGCTGTAATTTTAAGAATAATTGTGCTTCCTGAAGCTGACATTTTAAATAAACATGATTTTCATCATGTGTTGTTCTACATTCTCTCATTACTTTAAAAGATAACTCGTGTTTGTTTATTAAGTTATAGAGTCTTGATAGTTGTAATCTTGCATAATTAATTCTATAAGTTTCAATTTGAGAAATTCGAATATATTTTTCCCATGTTTCGATGGCTTGTTCAGTTAGATACAAGTCAGAATAAAGTTTAGCTGTAAGCTCTAAAATATTAATAACGGAATCTTTATCATTCGAAAACTCTAATTGCATTGCATCAAGAATTGGCAATGCTTCAAGCTTATTATTTCGTAAATTAACAGTTATATCATAAATCCGTTCCCAAGCTTCGTAGCGAAATTTTCCAGTTGGATAAAATTGCAAATATTGTTTATAAAGATTTTCAGCTGAAACATTTTCACCAATTAAAAAAGCAGTTCTAGCATGATGCAACAAATCATTCTCAGTAATTCCATTGCCATTACAACTGAACAATAACAACAAAAAAATTAACCTAAAAATAAACATGTTTTATGAATCCAAGTCCTCAACATTTTCAACTACATCGAAACCGATAACAGAGATATTGTCGTCCATTCTAACAAGCATAACTCCTTGTGTTGCACGGCCGACAGTATTAATATCTTTTATTCCGAGTCTAATTATTTTGTTTGCAGAAGTTAATAACAATAAATCATCATCTTCCTTGACCATCGCGGCACCAATTACTGGACCCGTTTTTGGAGTTACCTTCATGTTTATTACACCAAGACCGCCGCGATTTCGAAGAGGATAATGTTCAAGAGAAGTCCTCTTTCCATAACCGTTTGCAGAAATTGCAAGCATTTCGGTACGGTCACTACCAGAAAAAATGACGCAAGCCGTAACTTCGTCTCCTCCACGAAGAGCAATACCGCGAACTCCAGATGCAGATCGACCCATTGAACGAATATCTTGCGCTTTAAATCGAATTGAAAGACCATTTCTTGTTGCCAAAAGAATTTCAGCATCAGTCGAAATTTCTTTAACAACCAACAATTCATCTGATGCACGTAATGTAACAGCAATTAAGCCAGTACTTCTACAATTTTTATATAAATCGACAAGAGACTTTTTTACCATTCCCTTCTTTGTAACAAAAAGAAAATGGCGATTAGGAGCAAACTCACGTAGTGTCATGGCAGTAGCAATAAATTCCTCTTTATCTAATGGGAGCAAATTAGCTATGTGTGCTCCCCGGGCAGTACGACCACCCTCAGGCACTTTATGAACAGGGAGAAGAAACATGCGTCCAAAATTTGTAAAGAGAAGTAAAGATTGGTGATTTGAAGTTGTGAAAAATGATTGAACAAAATCATCTGTTCCAGTCATAACTCCAGCTATACCTTTACCGCCTCTTTTTTGCTGCTGGTAATTATCAATCTTGGTACGTTTTATGTATCCTCTTCGTGAAAGAGTAATAACAACTTCTTCATCTGGTATCAAATCCAAAACGTCAATACCTTCAATATCGGTTAGTATTTCGGTACGCCGTGGCGTAGAAAATTTATTTTTTAAATCAGTAATTTCCTCTCGAATTACTCCGACCAAAATATCTTCATTTTCTAAAATGCTTTTAAAAAATTGAATTAATTTAATTGTCTCCGAATATTCATTTGTTAGTTTGTCTCTTTCAAGATTAGTAAGACGCTGTAAACGCATATCCAAAATAGCTTGCGCTTGCCGATCTGAAAGATTAAAGCGATCAATTAATCTAGATTTTGCTTCAGCTGGGGTCTTAGAAAGACGAATAAGACTTACTACCTCATCAATATTATCAAGAGCAATTTTCAACCCCTCTAAAATATGTGCTCTTTCCTCTGCTTTGTTTAAATCAAAACGTGTTCTTGCGAGTACAATCTCTCTTCTGTGACTAATAAAATGCTCGAGTATTTGTTTTAGATTAAGCAATGCAGGCCGATTAGAAGCAACTACTAACATATTTACGCCAAAAGAAGTTTCAAGAGGTGTAAATTTATACAAGGCATTAATAACTATATCAGGTATAACACCTTTTTTAAGATCAAGAACAATCCGGATTCCACGCCTATCAGATTCATCTCTAAGATCAGAAATCCCTTCAATCTTTTTATCGTTTACTAACAAAGCAATTTTTTCAACTAACGACGATTTGTTTAAAGCAAAAGGGATTTCCTTAATTATTATTGAAGAATGACTTTTTTTTCTGTCTTCAACTTCAACTTTACCACGAATTTTAATACTACCTCGTCCAGTAGTATAAGCTTCAATAATGCCTTTATCACCGTGAATACTAGCACCGGTTGGAAAATCTGGTCCAGGTATACATTTTATAAGACTTGTTAAACTACAATGTGGATCATCAAGTAAAAGAAGTAATCCATCACATAATTCACCAAGATTGTGAGGGGGAATATTAGTTGCCATTCCAACAGCAATACCAGAAGATCCATTCAAAAGGAGATTTGGAACTTTCGTAGGAAGAACTTCAGGCTCTTGCAATGAATTATCATAATTAGATCTAAAAACGACAGTATTTTTTTCTATATCAGATAAAAATTCACTTGTTAGTTTTGACATTCGCACTTCAGTATAACGCATAGCAGCTGCAGCGTCACCATCAATAGAACCAAAGTTACCTTGCCCATCAACTAGTACATCACGCATGGAAAATTCTTGTGCCATACGGACAAGAGCATCATAAACAGCAGAATCACCATGTGGATGATATTTACCAATAACATCACCAACAACTCGTGCAGATTTTTTATAGGGGCGATTATAATAATTAGAAAGCTCGTGCATGGCATACAAAATACGCCGATGTACTGGTTTGAGACCATCACGAACATCAGGTATTGCACGCCCAATAATGACACTTAAAGAATATTCAAGGTATGATTTTTTGAGTTCTTCTTCGATACTTATAAGATTACTCACACTAGACTCCTAAACATGTTAAATGCTATATATCTAATTCGCGGACAGACAATGCATTACGTTCAATAAATTCTTTTCTTGGTTCTACCTTTTCACCCATTAAATCAGAAAAAACATCACTTGCATCTGAAATATCATCAATATTTACTTTTAAAAAATTACGATTTTCAGGGTTCATAGTTGTCTTCCACAACTGCTCAGGGTTCATTTCACCCAAACCCTTATAACGTTGGATATTAATACCTTTGATTGCAAGAGTCATTAAAATTTCGTATAATTCAAGAAGCCCGTTTGCAGGAATAGTCTCTGCAGAATTTACTATTGTAAAATTAAACGGATGATAGGCAGATGATAGATCATTATAAATGTCAAATAAACGTCTATAAACTTTTGATTGAAAAAATTCAAGACCTAATCGTATTCTCGTTCGTGTTGCGTTTTCAAAAATTAAGTACTTGAAATTTTGTTCGTTTTCTATATCCGTTTCTAATTCTAGATTAAAACCTTCAGTTGCAAACAGTTCGAGTAGATCTGAAGGTATTAAATTTTCAGCAAACTCATCGAGTTTAAGTTTGCGTTTTAAATTCAAAAGCAGTAAAAGTAAATTTTCAGGTATTCCATACATTGAACCATCTGTAATTATAGTTAGGAATTCTTTAATTTTTTTTATCAAATCAACAAGGGACTCACGTTGTATTATAATATTAGAAATTTTTACACTTAAATCATCGCTAATTCGGTTTAATAGAAATAAAGACATATCGTTTTCGTCTTTGATAAAGCGCTCATAATCACCTTTATGAACTCTATACAAAGGTGGTTGTGCTATATAAAGATAGCCTCCATCAATTAATTCTTGAAACTGACGAAAAAAGAAAGTCAAAAGTAATGTTCTGATATGAGCTCCGTCAACATCCGCATCAGTCATTATTATTATTTTATGATATCTTAGCTTTGAAATATCTTTTTCATCGACACCAATACCGGTTCCCATAGCAGTTATTAATGCTCGAATTTCTTTATTTCCAAGCATTTTGTCCATTCGTGTTTTTTCAACATTCAAAATTTTCCCACGAAGTGGTAAAATTGCTTGGAACTTTGGATCTCGTCCTTGTTTTGCTGAACCACCAGCCGAGTCACCTTCGACGATATATAACTCACATTCTTCAGGAATTTTACTCTGGCAATCTGCAAGTTTCCCAGGCAAAGAATGATCAGATAATGCCCCCTTGCGCCGAACAAGTTCCTTGGCTTTACGCGCAGCCTCGCGAGCTCGAGCTGCGTCGACAGCTTTTTCAACAATTGATTTAGCATCTTTCGGATTTTCTTCAAAAAAATTGTTAATATTGTCATAAACAATTTTTGAAACAATACCTGCTACTTCACTATTACCAAGTTTTGTTTTAGTTTGACCCTCAAATTGAGGTCTTGGAAGTTTAACACTTATTACTGCTGAAAGACCTTCACGTACATCATCACCTGAAAGCTTTTGTTTAAATTTTTTTGAAAGATCTGATTTTTCGATATAATTATTTATAGCACGAGTAAGAGCAGTTCGAAAACCTTCTAAATGCTTACCACCTTCACGTGTTCTGATATTGTTTGCAAAAGTTAAAACTTCTTCTTTGTATTTTGCATTATACTGCAAAGCAAATTGGACAAAAACACTATCTATCTCACCATCACCAGCTATAATTTCGTGAATTATTGATTCACCTGAATTTAAATCTTTAACAAATTGACTAAGACCCCCTTGAACATGAAAAGTTTCTTTTTTTTGATTTCTTTCATCTCGAAAGTCAATTTCAATACCATTATTGAGATAGGCTAACTCTTCGAATCTTTTCCTTAGTATTTCATATGAGAATTCCAAAGATTCAAAAATTTCTTCATCTGGTCTAAAATGAATAGTTGTTCCTGTTGTGACTGATTCACCAATAAACGTCAGCGGAGTAACTGGAACACCACGTTCATAACGTTGGCGAAATTTTTTATTGTCTCTTTTAACTGTTACTTCAAGAAATTCAGATAAAGCATTTACAACAGAAACACCAACACCATGTAGACCGCCAGAAACTTTATACGCATCGTTATCAAATTTACCGCCAGCATGTAGGACGGTCATAACAACTTCGACAGCAGGTTTTCCTTCCTTAGGATGGATATCAACAGGAATGCCGCGTCCATTGTCCCCAATTGTAACACTATTGTCTAGATTGATTGTTATAGTTATACGATTGCAGTAACCTGCCATCGATTCATCAATTGAATTATCAACAACTTCGTAAACAAGATGATGCAATCCACGTAGATCAGTGGAACCAATATACATAGCAGGACGTTTACGAACGGCAGAAAGACCTTCTAAAACTGTTATGCTGTCAGCATTATAAGTTTTATTTGAGTTGTTCTCTATCATGAAACAAATTCCTCATTGTAATATGTCTCTTCAATAATTTTCATAGGCATGATAATCACAACATATTCAGGATCATCAGCTCCTGTAATACCACATGGTCCTTCCGATCCAGTTAACGTAAATTTTATATCTTGAGAATTAAAATGATTAAGTATGTCAATTATATCTTTTGTAGGAAAAGCAATTTGTTTTAATTCCCCACTAAATTCAACGTTTAATATTTCTTTTGCCTCTCCAGCTTCCTGACCTTGACTGATAATGCTTAATTCATTAGAGGTATCAAATTTAAAGTAAGCACAACGATTTGTATCGGTATTAAAAATAGAAATTCTCGACAATGATTCCAAAAGATCGTCACGATTTACATTTAAAACAGAAACATCATTGTGTGAAAGTTTATTTACAAAAGAAGAATAATCTGGATATTGATAATAACTCAATGGTAAGCTAAAAACTTCACTCCTATCTGATGAACGAAAAAACAATCTTTTTTGATTGATTGCTAATTCAATTTCGTCAGCTGTCAACCATTTCTTGAGTTCAGCAACGTATTTTTTTTGTATTAAAATACCTTCGCCTGGTAACATCTCATGAATGTCATCATTCAAAAACGCAGTTAGTGCAAATTGATGTCCATTTAATCCACAGACTTCAACTTTTGAATCAAGAGATTCAGGTTTAAAATACATACATGCCATAGCTTGCATTGTATCTTCATCACTAATACAAAACAAAACACGATCAATTAATTCTTGCAAAAAGTCTCCGGACCAAACAGAGATGCCTGATTCAGGAAATTTTGAAAAATTCTGAAACCAACTTTTATCACTGGTTGGCAGTTTATATTTTTTAGTTCCTTGAGTTATAATAAGATTACTCGTTGAGGTATCCAAATACATGGTAATTTCACCCTGGGGTAGCTTACGGATGAGTTCATGAAAATTTTTTCCTTGAACACCTACAAGCCCTTCCTCTTCAATTTTTGCATCGTATTCACCTGTAAATTCTAGGCTGGAATCTGTAGAAAAAATGCGTAAATTTTCAGCTTTTGCTTCAAGCCACAACGTTCTTAAAAAAGCAGCACCTGTTTTTGAAGGAATAATACTTGATGATTTTTGCAAACCGTCAATTATATCATTCCGTAAAACTTTGACATTCATGAGCTACTCCTTCAAAATTTTATGCTTTAGATAATTAAAAATTAAATATATTTTTAGTATTTATTATATGGGTCCGTATTAAGTTGCTAAATGAACCATCTAGCTAATTTAATAGGAAAAATTTTTCACAACTGTCTTTCTCGCAAGGAACATAACGACCATATTCACTTCCCCTTTTCAACCGGAAGCGAACTGGCGACACCTTTTTGACAAAGTCACGAACAGTTTTTTCATATCTTCACTATCCTGCTGTAATTGATTAATTTTTTTTATTGAGTAAATAACGGTGCTGTGGTCTTTTCCACCAAAAAATTTTCCAAGCGCTGGATATGACATGCCGAGCAGCGTCCGGCATAACGACATGGCGACTTGTCGAGCCGTGACAACATTTTTGTTCCTCTTGGATCCTGTAATATCATTCATTTCGATCTGAAAATGACTCGCAGTCACTGAAACGATATGCTCCGCAGTCAGGTTGGATCCTCTTTTTTCATCACTTTGACGGATGAGTCGACGAAATTCAGGATCAGTTAGACGTTCGCGTTGCATATGTTCACGATAAGCATCTATTTTTAATAAAATTCCTTGAAGTTTACGAATATTCTCAAATTTTCGTGCCAGTGTGAGAATTTTATCATGATCTAAGTAAAGTTTTCTTCCTTTGTTTATCATATCAATATAGTCAACACGTATATCAATGTCGGGTTCTTTTAGATGTACAACTAAACCCCATTCTAATCTAGATCTCAACGTTGGATTTAAAAACTCAAATGTGGAAATTCTTTCAGAACTACAAAAAACCATCTGTTTCTTACTATCGTAAAAAACATTAAACAGAATAACAAGCTCTTCTTGTAGGTCGATATATTTTCGTAATGCTTGAAAATCATCTATGAAAAGCCAATCAAAATTTTGAAAGTATTTTCTTGCTACATATGTTTTACCAGGAAATTTAATGTCAAATATATTTTTTATATCTTCAATAGTCCCGAAAAAGATTTTTTGGCTATCATTGTGCTTGCTAATATCGTTAGCTATTGCTCGAAGTAGATGTGTTTTACCAGTTCCAGATGGACCACATACTATAAAAGGATTGTATTTTATATTGTTATTTGAAATATCTTTTGCAATTGATACTGGGAAATAATTTTTTTCATTAGATAAATATGTATCAAAGCTAAAATCGTATCCAAATGGAAAATCAATATGACTTATAAATTCAGTAAAAATAGATCCTTTTTCCCCGGCTATTTGTGCAGTACGGCAGTGATACTGCATGACATATCCAGGCCCAATAAACTGTCCAACTTCTTTTTCAAAAACATCCTGGAGCCCTTGACCAAACCATTGGGCAAAATACGGATGGGGAAATTCGACTGAAAACACCTGAATGGGTTCGATCACCTCGACGACCAATGGATCGTACCATCTTTTTAAATCCTGCTCAGGGCAGGTACGCGACAGGTGTTGTCGTAAGGCATTTTTGAGCACAATTCATCCAGGAAAAAGCAGGCTCGTCCGGTTCGTGATCGAAATAATATACAATGAAAATAAGAAGTTATGTTTTCTTGGAAAAGGGCCATCCCCCTCTCTCCAATCGTGTCCAATCTACCCGAATTTGATTCATAAGCCAAGTCCAGTCTCCCCGGATCAGTACCTGTAGTCGCAGAAAACAGGATCAGTTTTCCAGGGAAGCCGGAATATCAGGAATAATCCCGGCGCATGACGCCGATCAGGCTGGAGAGGCGGTTCACATAGGTATGGTCGGCTAGGATGCGTTTTTGCGCCTTCCTGGTAATTCTTTGCCGGGCATAGGGCGTGGCAAGGTAGTGCCGAACCAGGCCGGCTAACTCGGACGGATCTTCGTAACAGGCCGTTTCATCCGGCTCGAAGGCGGAATCAAGCTGTTCGCGCCTGTCGGTCAGCACAAATCCGCCGCAGGCTGGAATGTCGAACACGCGCTGATTGATCGCCCCTTTCATCTGCATGCTGGTACAATTCAGACCGATTTTCGACAGAGGATAGAATCGGGGCAGATCGCGATAATAATCGAGCCGGGGCACATGACGCCAAGCAGGACGTGAGGGGAGGGTTTCATGCCACAGGCTGTCCCCGGCAATGACCGGCGAAAAGGGCAAGATTTCCGTCACGCAGCGGGTTCGGTACTGGCGCGTGGCCTCCCAGGTCATGAGCAGCTCGAAATCCAGGCGCTTTCTGACATCTGGCAGATTCACATAATCCTGATACCGTTGCGGGTGGGCTTCCTTCAAAAAGCGGCCAACATTTCGCGATGATGAATGTGCGAATTGGGCGGCCAGACTCTCAAACCCGTGAACAAGCCCTGGAAAGCCGGACATGCGGGACAACGCCTCCCGAACCTGGCGGACCATGGAACTGCCGACAAACGAGACGTCTGCCGTCCAGGCGGGATCAGGCGGCGGATCGGCGGGGCGGGGTGGGTGGAATCGTTCCGGATCCGTGGCCAATGGGAGAAAAAAGGATCTGGAAAAGCCCATGTCCGCAAGCCAAGGCACCGTGTCCCGGTCCCAGGTGAAAACCGTGCACCAGGGGCTGGTCTGATGGGGAAAATCATGGAGAATCAATTGGGGATTGTCTACGAACCAGGAAGCCAGGGGCAGGTTGAGGTCCTCCAGGAGAGAAAGGAGTCGGCCCTCGCGGTCCAATCCGAGATGATTGATGGTGAGAAGAAAATCAGGCCGGAAGGTGGTGATGGCGTGCAACAGGGCCTCGATAAAACGGGTCTGCCCGCGCTCGAGGTCCGTCAAGGGAAGGCAGTGGGTGGGAATCTCAAGGCGCTTGAGGGCGGCCGCGACTTCAGCGACCAGAAAATACCGGCTTTGGACAAGAAGAACCCGGGGTTTGGCCTTGGTAAACTTGGAATAATTCACGCGCCGCCGAAAAGCGGCCCGAGCATGCAGCCTGTCGGCCACGGCCGTATAATACGCCCGATTGAGCCGGAGGTAGGCAGGATGCGCGATGACCCTGATGCGGGCTTCGGACGCGGCGGGAAGGTGCGTCAGAACCTTTTGGGCCGCTCCCTCGGGGTCCGGGTCGGAGACGATGACCAGCCGGGAATCGGACGCAAGGCCGGAGGCGGGTAACGTCACCTCCAGTATCCGGCTCTCGAGGTCCACGACCACGGCCCTGTCCGCTCCGCCAGATAGGGCGGCCGCCGGGCCGCGACCCAGTCCGAAACCCAGGAAAACGGGCACCTCGTGGGCCGCAAGGGCATTACGAACGGCGGTTTCCAGGCCGGTCTCGCCATCACGGCCGCACAGATGCCGCGTTCTGCCGGCAACCTCGAGGAGCACATCCTCGAGGAGCCCGGTGTCGGGATTGGCCACAGGGATGGCGGTAGGGGGTGCCTGGTTCACAGGGCCTCAATTGATGTTGAAAATCTTCCCAAGGGCCTTGCCGGGCATGGTGATGATGCCCTTGAGGATGCGATACACCATGTCGCCGAACAGTTTTGAGCGGTCGATCTCGAGTTTCGGGTCTTCCAGGGGGCCGCGGACGGTGGCCGGAATCTTCGTGCCGCTTTCCAGCGTGGCGGTTATGGCCAGGTCGATGGATTCGTCCCGCAGATCCACATATCCGCTGCCGTCCACCCGCATCTCCTGGCCCTGGATGAGGAAGTCGTTGGTGATGGCCACCCCCTCCCGGACCACATAGGAGGAGGACAGAACGGAAAAGGGCAAAAGATCGTATTTCGGTTCGCCCGCGGGCTTGGATGCCGGAGCTTGCCCGGTGGCCGGAGGAGTGTGGTTTTCCGTGGCGGCGGGTGTCGCTGGTGGCGGGGAGCTGCCGGATTCCCGGATTTTCAGGGCGCCGCGGGTGACCTGAAAACGGGCCGAGCCGGAAATATTGCGGCGCAGGGCACGCTCCGTGAGGCCGTTGCTTTTGAAGGTCAAAACGAAGGTGGTTCCTCCCGAGTCGAGGACATCGCCCTCGGCCCATTCCTTGAGAAAGGTGGCGGCGTCGAAGCCGTCAATCTGCAAGTCCAGGGAGGTTTTGAGAACCACGTCCCGGGCGTCGCCCTTGAAGTCGGCCAGGAAGCGGCCGCCATAGAACTCCGCAGCTTCATGCCGGGCGGCCAGAAGACCGCCACGGGCGGAAAGGTGGGTCTGCCCGTTTTTCCAGATCAGGTTTCCTTTTTTGAGGAAATGGAAGCGGATGCGGGCCTCCATGTCGTATTCGCGCAGGGTGGCGAGATTGATGGCGGCGTCCTGATTGCCCGGCTTTGGCGCCTGTTCCTCGGGCTGGCGCGGGAAATAGCGGTCGAAATCCAGGGTGGTGACGTCCAGATCGATTTTCGGGCTCCCGAGACCTTTGCGCAGCAACACGGATCCCGTGGCCCGCATGTCGTCCAGATGCAGGACAATTCCCTTGATCTCCACGCCTGCGGCGCTGTCCGCCACCTGAAAGGCCAGGGAGCCATGGCGCAGATCATCCTTGGCGGCGTTGGGGGGAGCGGCGACACCCAGGGCGGACAGCAGGTCGCGGGGACTGATGCCGGGGAAGTCGAAGCCTCCCGAGAGCTTCCCGCCCTCGTCGCGGCCTTTTTTCTCGATTTTCCCCGTGCCCTTGGTTCCGCCTGCGTCCAGGGTGATGTTGCGTGCAAAAAAGGCGCCCTTGGCCGGATCCATGTTGAAATCCGTTCCGAAGGCCAGGGCCAGGCCGCGATCATTCGTGGCGGCGGGCATGGCCAGGGTGGCGGTCCCGGAGAATTTTCCCTGACCGACCTGGACGGCGCCCTGGCCCACCGTGGCCACGGCCCGGGCATCGGCCTTGATTTCCCTCAAGGCGGCAGGCCCCGAAGCCGCGAGGGTGGCGGTCAGGTCATAGGCGCGTCCGGCCTCGGGGGTTCCGTTGTGATGGCCCTTGAAGTCGATTCCGGCCTTGATCCTGGCCAGGGGGACGTCATCGGCCTTGCGTCCGGGTTTCAACTCCCGGTTCATCTCGGCTTCCAGGCGGCCGGACAAGGCGGACAGCATGGCCGATCCGGAATCCCCGGCGCCTTCGGCGGCAAGGCGCAGGGTGCAGGGTCCGGCCAGAAAACGGTTTGTCAGCATCCCGGCCTCGGCGCCGGTCAGGGTCGCGTTGACGGACAGGCGGTTGGCGCCGGGCGCCAGGGCGGCCTCCAGGCGGCCGGACAGCTTGCCGCCGAAAAGATCCCCGCCAAGGGAGGTCACCTCGGCCTTGCCCTGGCGGTAATGTCCCTCGAGGGTCAGGTTTTTTGCCTCGAGTCCGGAAACGGCGGCCTTGCCGATGGAAAGCCGGCCAGTCAGGGCGGGCAGGACGGGCAGGCGGTTTTGCCCGGCCGAAGCCTGGGATGCGCCGTTTTCATCGGGAGCCAGGGCGGCGGCCAGGGCGGCGATGCGATCCGGTTCCAGGGCCTCCAGGTGCAGGCCGAGCTCCACGGCCGTCTCAGGCTCGTTTTTCACGGTCACGGCGCCGCTGATCACATCCGGCCCCAGGCGGGCCTCAAGGCCGGTGAAATCGATCCGGTCCCAGATCCGCTCCCGGCCCGGCACGAGATTGAAAACGGCCTTGCAGGTCAGGTCCGTCGGGGTGGCCCCGGCCGTGGCGGCCGCCTCCGCCTGACCCAGAACCCGGGCGGCGGAAAAGGGATCCGGCGCGGTCACCAGCAGGTTTCCCGTGGCATGGGAGGCGTCGGCCGTCCCGGAAAGCACCAGGGTGGTGGCCCGCGCGGCGCCGTTGTGCCGCCTGGCGGGGGCTTCCATGATTTCGGCTTCGGCGGTCACGTCCAGGGCCTGGCCACGAACCTCGCCGCGCACATCCGCCGTGAGAATCCCTCCCGGCGTGAGGGCGGAAACCGGATACAGGCGGAACTGGCCGTTCTCCGATGCCGCGGTCACGGCGGCCTGGGACAGGGTCATCCCGGCCACGGTCATGTCCCGGGCGCTGAGGGTGATCCGGCCCAGGGCGTTTTTCAGAAAGGACAAGGGCAAGGTCCAGCCGTCTTCGCCGCTTCCCATGGGAATGCGGTCCAGGTTCAGGCCATCGGCCTGGAAGGCGGCCGTCAGGCGGGGATGTTCGCCGAACTGGTAGTCGGCGCGGCCAGTCAGGGAGGCGTTTTGCAGGCGAAGGGTCAGGCCGGACAGGCTGAACCGCTCGGTGTTGGCGGAAAGTTCGGTTGCAAGCGTCAGATGGTCCAGGGGCCTGGCCGGGCCCGTGGGCAGAAACCGTTTGGAGAGATTCAGGATGGAGCGCCGTCCTTCTCCGGCAGCGGCGTCAGGCGGGCCGGAGGCATTCTCCCCGGCGTCCGGGGACAGGGCCGACAGTTCCGTGGCCATCCCCAGGGGACCGTGGAGGTTGGCGCGCAAGGCCAGGGAGGCCGTGGCCTGGAAGTGCTCCATGAGTCCGGTCAACTCCGCGCTTCCGGTCAGTTCCGCATCGGGTGCGGCGGCTGCGAGGTCGCGGATGGCCAGGCTTCCGGAGGCCGTATCGAAGTCCACGGCGGCCCGCAGGGACATACCCCAGGGCTCCTCGCCGCCCGAGGCGGCAAAACGTTCATCGCCGGGTACAGCCAGGGTGGCCTCCACCAGGGCGCCCTGCACGGACAGGCTCGACCGCCCGGCGTCGAATCCGGCCGTGCCCTTGGCATGGATCTGGGCCTCCACGGCCGGCTCCAGGCCGGTGACGTCGAACGACAGGTGAAAGTCGAAACGTTCGCCGCGCCCGGTGGCCAGGGTGAAGTGGCGCAAGGCCCCGGAAAAGCCCCGCCGGCGGTCCTCGTAATGCACCACGGCATTCTGGATGCGGATGCCGCTGGGCAGGGGAACCACCTCCCAGCCCGAGGGGGCATCGGACTTCTGTGGGCCGTCCCCGTTCTCCGGAGTGACGAGGGCCGACTCCGCCCTGGCGGCGGCGCTGAATAACGGGAGCCCCTCCCAGTTGGAGCGGTCGGCGGCGTCGCGTTTGAGATGCATGGCCGGGCTGTCCAGGGTGATGGCCCCGGGCATGATGATCCTGGAAAACAGGGGCAGGAAGCGGATGTCCACGGTGATCCGGTTTACGGACAAAAACGGTTCGGGCCCGAACCCCGGGGCGTCGGCCACCGTCAGGTCATCGGCGTGCAGGGCCATCCACGGGAAGGACGACAGGCGCACCTCGCCGCCGACCGCCACCTTGCGCCCAAGGGCCTGGGAGAGGGACAATTCGGCGTATTCCTTCAGTTTTTCCTGGCCGAGAGAAAATCCTACGATCTGGGGCAGGGCGAAAAACCCCGCCGCCAGCACAAGGCCGAGCAGGGCGGCCAGGCGCAGGCGGCGCAGGGTGCCGTTTTTGGCCGTGGGATATATGGGGGCCTGTGGGGAGGGGACGGTGCTCATGGGCGGAAGTCCGCGTGGCGCATGGCGGCGGTGTCGGGGCGGTTACAGGCTGACGTTGAAAAGGCTGGTGGCGTCCGGACCCCGCTCGATCTCCACGACCAGGCGTCTCGTCTCCTTGACCATGACCAGGAAGGCCCCGGCCGGGGTGGCGTCGGCCACTTGCACGGCCCAGCCCTTGGCGGTCATGTCCGATTTGTAGAAGGCGGCGATCCGTTCGGGCGTGTCCCGGGACGAGAAACGGACCATGACCGACTTTGGAAAGTCGATCACCTTGAGGAGGGTGGCCCCCGGGTACACCGCCACCACGCCCTGGAACCGTTCAGGGAGCAGCCCTTCGGCCCGGGGCGCCGCCGCCGCCATAATCATGAACAAGGCGCTGAGAGACGCGAATATGGTACGGTTCATGCCACCTCTGGACACCCGGCGTCACCGTTTCGGGACGGGCCGGTTGTGCGGCCGGACGACGCGGCCCGAAGCGGGGCGAAAACAAGGCGTCCCCTACAGGGTATTGTGTGCAAGACCGCATAATCCTTCCCCCAAACCGGGGGAAAAGTCAAAGCGCGAGCCGCCGCGCCACGGCATGGCGGGACGGTTCTTGTCAGCCGGGCCGGAAGCCGGTACATGAAACCGGCCGGAACACGGGTTTCCGGCCATCATTTCCCTTCCGTCCAAAAGGAACGTCATGCCCAAGGTCTATCTGCTCGGCGCCGGTCCCGGCGATCCCGGCCTGCTCACCCTCAAGGCCAAGGCCGTCCTGGAGAAGGCCGATGTGGTGGTCTACGACTACCTGGCCAACAAGTCCTTCCTGGCCTATTGCCGCCCCGACGCGCAGATCCTCTACGTGGGCAAGAAAGGCGGCGACCATACCCTGCCCCAGGACCAGATCAACCAGCTCCTGGTGGCAAAGGCCAAGGAAGGCAAGGTGGTGGCCCGCCTCAAGGGCGGCGACCCCTATGTCTTCGGCCGGGGGGCCGAGGAGGCCGAGGAGCTTCTCGACGCCGGGGTGGACTTCGAGGTGGTGCCCGGGGTGACCTCGGCCGTGGCCGCGCCGGCCTATGCGGGCATCCCCCTGACCCACCGGGCCTACGCCTCCTCCGTGAGCTTCATCACCGGCCACGAGGATCCCACCAAGGCCGAGAGCGCCCACGACTGGGAGGCCCTGGCCAGGTCCGCCTCCACACTGGTCTTTTTCATGGGCGTGAAAAACCTCCCGGACATCGCGAAAAATCTCATCGCCGCCGGGCGTCCGGCCGCCACCCCGGCCGCCCTGGTGCGCTGGGGCACCACCTGCCGCCATCGCTCCCTGGCCGCCGACCTGGGCACCATTGCCGGGAAGGCCAAGGCCGCCGGGTTCGCCGCGCCGTCGCTGCTGGTGGTGGGGGACGTGGTGCGCCTGCGGGACCGGCTGTCCTGGTTCGAGAAGCGGCCGCTCCTGGGCCGGGGCGTGGTGGTCACCCGCAGCCGGGAGCAGGCCAGCGACCTGGTGAGGCTCCTGGAGGACGACGGGGCCTGCTGCTTCGAATTTCCGGCCATCGAGATCGCGCCGCTTGCCGACGACGCTCCGGTGCGCCGCGCCGCCCGGGAACTGTCCGGCCACGACTGGGTGATATTCACCTCGGCCAACGGGGTGGAGGCTTTTTTCGCGGCCATGGCCGCCGAGGGGCTGGACGCCCGGGCCTTCGGCGGGGCCAAGGTCGGGGCCATCGGCCCGGCCACGGCCGCCGCCCTTGCGGCGCGCGGCATCCGGGCCGACTTTCTGCCCGAGCGATTCGTGGCCGAATCCGTGGTGGAGGGGCTTGTGGCCCGGGGCGTGGCCGGGAAATCCGTGCTCATTCCCAGGGCCGAGAAGGCCCGGGAGGTGCTGCCCGAGAAGCTGGCCGAGGCCGGGGCGGCGGTCACGGTGCTGCCGGTCTACGCCACCCGGCCCGTGGACCAGGATCCCGAGGAGATTCTGGCCGCCATGCGGGCCGGTGAGATCCGCTACGTGACCTTCACCTCCTCCTCCACGGTGGATAATTTCTTCGCCAAGATACCGCCCCAGGTCTTCCGGGAGCTCACCCCGGCCGTGGCCTGTGCGGTCATCGGACCCATCACGGCCAAGACCCTGGAGAAATACGGCTTCACTCCGGAGGTCACGGCCGAGGAATACACGGTCCCGGCCCTGGCCCGGGCCGTGGCCCGGCACGCCATGGAGACGCGGGACGTCCGGCCATGAAGAAAACCCCCGTGGCCGTACTCATCTCCGGGTCCGGATCGAATCTCCAGGCCATTTTGGACAAGGCCGCATCCGGCGTCCTGGCGGCGGACGTCCGTCTGGTGCTCTCCAACCGGGGCGACGCCTACGGACTGACCCGGGCCGCCAAGTGCGGAATCCCCACGGCCGTGGTGGCGCACGGGGCCTATCCCTGCCGCGAGGCCTTCGACGCCGCCCTGGTGGCGGCCATCCGCAACTCCGGGGCCGAGGCCGTGGTCCTGGCCGGGTTCATGCGCATGCTCGGGCCCGCGTTCGTGGCGGCCTACGCCCAGCGCATCCTGAACATCCATCCGGCCCTGCTGCCCAGCTTCCCCGGGGTGCACGGCCAGCCCGACGCGGCCCGGCACGGGGTCAAGATTTCCGGCTGCACCGTGCATTTCGTGGACGAAAAGATGGATCACGGCCCCATCGTCATCCAGGCCGCGGTCCCGGCCCATGCCGAAGACGACGGCAAGGCCCTGGGGGGGCGCATCCTGGCCCTGGAGCACCGTATTTTTCCCCAGGCCGTACACTGGCTGTGCACCGGGCGGTTGTCCATCGCCGGGCGTCACGTGCATCTGGCCCCGGCTGACGTGCCCCCGGCCGACATGTCCGGGGTCGGCCCCTGCCTGGTCAACCCGCCCCTGGAACAGGGGTTTTGATGAAGAAGCCAGGGGGAAACCTTTTAAAAAAGGTTTCCCCCTGGACCCCCCTTCGAAAATTTTGGCGCGCTTCGCGTCCGCGTTCGGGAGAGAGTATTCTCGTGGAACCACCTGGATTTCCGGGCATCATCCCCGGCGCAAAGCGCCGGGGATGATGCCCGGAATCAGGGGGTCCGGGGGAAATGATTTCCCCCGGGCGGGGTTTAGGGCGGCAGCCCCGGGAAAGGGACGGTCAACATGAGCGGCAACACCTTCGGACACGTTTTCCGGCTGACCACGTTCGGCGAATCCCACGGCCCGGCCCTGGGCGGCGTGGTGGACGGTTGCCCGGCGGGCATCCCCCTGACCGAGGCCATGATCCAGTGCGAGCTCGACCGCCGCAAGCCCGGCGGTTCGCCGGCCTCGACCACGCGCAAGGAGCCCGACACCGTGCGCCTGCTCTCTGGCGTTTTCGAAGGCCGCACCACCGGCACCTCCATCGGGTTCCTGATCGAGAACACCTGCCAGCGTTCCACGGATTACGACGCCCTGAAGCATCTGTTCCGGCCCGGCCACGCCGATGTGACCTACCAGGCCAAGTACGGCCTGCGGGATCACCGGGGCGGCGGCCGCTCCTCGGGCCGGGAGACGGTCGGCCGGGTGGCCGGAGGGGCCGTGGCCCAGGAGCTTCTGGCCGCCTCGGGCATCCGGGTGACGGCCTGCTGCGTGGAGCTCGGCGGCATCCCGGCGGATGGCGCGGACCATGACGGTGCGCTTTTTCGCCCCTTTTTCGCGGCCGCCGATGCCGTCGTCCCGGCCTGGGAGGGCCGGGTGCGCCAGGCCGTGGCGGATGGCGACAGCCTGGGCGGTATCGTGGAGGTGGTGGCCACGGGGGTGCCCGCCGGGCTCGGGGAACCGGTCTTCGACAAGCTGGACGCCCGGCTGGCCGGAGCCATCATGGGCGTGGGCGCGGTCAAGGGGGTGGAGATCGGGGCCGGGTTCGCCGCCGCCCGGCTGACCGGCTCGGTCAACAACGACCCGCTGGTTCCCCCGGGCACGGCCCCGGTCACGAACAACGCCGGCGGCATCCTGGGCGGCATCTCCTGCGGCTGGCCCATCGTGATCCGGGCGGCGGTCAAACCCATTCCGTCCATCGCCCGGCCCCAGTCCACCATCGATACGGACGGCAAACCGGCAACCATCACCGTGGGCGGCCGCCACGACCGCAGCGCCATCCCGCGCATCGTGCCCGTGCTGAAAGCCATGGTGCTTCTGACCCTGGCCGATTTCCTGCTTATGCAGCGGCGCATGGGCGGCCGCTAGGCATGCCGGCGGGAGAGACCGGGCCTGAAAAACGGACGGAGCCGCCCTGCGTCTGACCCGCATGGGGTTTCCGCAACCATCGTCAACAATCCGCAACGGGAACCGGATTCATGGTGTTTCCCAAGGCCTTCCCCAGCCACATCTTGACGTTTCCACAGGGATCGTGATATTTTTCACATAACTACGACCCGGAGGACCGCCATGAACCGTTGGGGATCGGGCACGGCCCTGTATCGGGCCTCCCTGTGCTACACCAAGCTGGCCTTTCTCTACGACGAACTGCTCTTTGCGGCCGTGGCCCGGCCCTACGTCAAATATCTGCCTGTGCGGCCCGTGGGCACCACACTGATCCTTCTGGGTCTTGCCGTCTATGCGGCGGCCATCATGCGCCTGTATGCGTCCTACGACGCCAGCCGCCTGGAGACCGGGGGGATCTACGCCGTTGTGCGTCATCCCATGTATGCGGCCTGGGTGGTGTGCATCATCCCCGGGGCATCCCTCCTGGCAGGGGGCTTTCTGGTGTTGACCGCGCCGATTTTCACCGCCTTCATCTACCGTTTGACCATCCGGCACGAGGAGGCCTGGCTGGAGTCGCGCTTCGGCGAGAGCTATCGATGCTACCGTTCCCGGGTGGGAGGGGTGTTGCCGGGGGTGTCCGGCTGAGTCTCTTGCCGTTGGTGCGGACCTGCGGCGATGACACCTGATCCGGGTTCTGCTATAAGGATCGCACATGTTTTGTGCGGCCGGACGCAGCGGGCGTCGGCCCGCCCATGATGCTTCGGGAGGGAGGCCGGCGTGCTTGAAGAACCTGTCAGCCGTCTGGTCCGGGTTGACGATCCGGAAACCGTGGCCTTGTGGCAGAGGCCGGGGGCGGAGATTCCGCCCCAATCCATGGTTGAGCGTTGCCGGCAGGGCTGGATGCGTTTTCGGCGCATCTCCTGGCCCAAGGACCGGCCCATTCCCGCCGAATTGGCCCGTTTCCCCTTCATCGAGCCCTTCATCATGATCCGGGCGGATCGCGCCGAAATCGTGGTGGCCGAGTCCGACGACATGCAGGTGCTGCCCCTGACCGAGGACGGCAGGCGTTTCTGGCGTCTGTACGGCTGGTGGACCAAGACCGGGCTCGTGCCCCGGGACGAAGCCTTCATCGTTGTGGAAAAACGGTTCGACGACGCCCCAAAGGATCTGCTTTTCCGGGTGCTGCGCAAGGAACTGGGCCTGACCAAGGTCGGGCAGATCCGCGAGGCCCGGGTATTGCCCGAGCGGCGCAGGCTCGGCACCTGGAACGCGGCCGGGCTTTTGTCGCTCAAAATCCTGCGCCCCGTCCTGGCCACCCTGACCGCCGACGCCCAGCCCAAAAGCACCTTGTCGCGCCTGCATCATCTGGGGGTCGAGGTGGCCGCCATCCCGGCCGGAGAGGCCTGGCGGGTCGAGGAGTTGTCCAGCCCCAGGGCCTGCTGTTTCCGGGCCGAGGACATGCCCGGGGATCCGGCCGTCCTGTTTTCGGCCTGACCTCGCGTCAGGCCTCCGGCATCCCTTGCCCGACGCGTCATTCCGGCGTACGTTCTTGATCAATCGGGGAATCCCGATCTCATTTCCCGGCAAGCGGTGTTTGGCCGTGCCCCGCAGACACCCAGCAAACATGGTCGGCAACCGTGCGAGTCTTCGCCGTGCCGAGGGAGATGCCCATGCGCGTCTTGCCGTCAACCATTCGGGGCAGGCTGGTCCTTTTGGTGCTGCTCTCCGTGCTTCCGGCCATGGGCCTTCTGGCCGTCTTCTGGCAGCAAGAGCAGGGCAGGGCCATGGAGTCCGCCCAGGAGGAGGCCAGGCAGCTTGTGACCGGCGCGGCGGACATCCAGGAGCACATCGCCATCGGCGCCCGGCAGATGCTCATGACCCTGTCCCAGCTTCCCGAGGTCCGGCAGCGGGATGCCGCCGCATGCTCGGCCACCTTTGCCCGCCTGCTCAAGGAAAATTCATATTATACCAATATCCTGGCCGTGGACGCCGCCGGGGACATGTTCGCCTCAGGCATTCCCGCCGAGGGCCCGGTCACGGTTCGCGACCGCAAGCATTTCCTGGATGCCCTGAAAAGCCGCGCCTTTTCCGCCGGGGAATACATCGTCAGCCGGACATCCTTCGAACCGGCCTTCCCCTATACCCTGCCTTTTTATACGGAAGACGGCCGCCTTTTGGGGGTGCTCATCGCCGCCATGCGCCTGAGTTCCATCAAGGACTGGCTGGCCGATTCGCGGTATCCCGCCGGGACCATGCTCGGCATCGCCGACCATGCCGGCATCCGGCTCTACCACCATCCGCCGTCGCCCCAGACCAACCCTCTGGGGGGGCCCATCAAAAAGGAGATGTGGGAGACGGCCCAGGCCTCGGCAGACACCGGCATTATCCGGCAGACCGGCTCGGACGGGGTGGCGCGGATCTATGCCTACGCCAAATTGCGCCTGGACCAGGACCAGGCGCCCTATATGACCATTTTCGCCGGGCTGCCTGTGCAGAGGATTCTGGACGGGGCCGCCCGGACCCACACCCGCCTTCTGGGCCTGCTCGGAACCCTGGCGGTGATCACCCTGGCCGGGGCCTGGCTGCTGGGCACCGTATCCATCGGCCGCACGGTGGGTACGCTGGCGGCGGCGGCCGAGCGTTTCGGAAGGGGGGAGTTATCCGCGCGAACCGGCATTCCCCACGGCAAGGGGGAACTGGGACGGCTGGCCGGGGCCATGGATGGCATGGCCGAGGCCCTGGAGCGGGAGTCGACCATGCGCCGCGAGGCCGAGGGCAGACTGCGCGAGGCCAAGGAGGCGGCCGAGGCGGCCAATCAGGCCAAATCGGAATTTTTGGCAAACATGAGCCATGAGATCAGGACGCCCCTAAACGGCATCATGGGCATGATCCAGCTCATGGAGCTTTCCGAGCTCAGCGGAGAGCAGCAGGAATACCTGTCCCATGCCGCCCAGTCCGGCAAGCGCCTGACCGTGCTTTTATCCGACATCCTGGACCTGTCGCGCATCGAGGCGGGCAAGCTTGCGGTACGTCAGGAGCCGTTTTCCCTGCCGGATCTTCTGGGCGAGGTGGAGATGCTTTTTCGCCATGTGGCCAGGGAAAAGGGCATCGCCCTGGCCATGCGCCCGGATGCGGACGTTCCCGAAAGGCTTGTCGGCGATGCGGCCAGGCTGCGCCAGATCCTCCTGAATCTGGTGGGCAACGCCGTCAAGTTCACCCCCGCCGGGGGGGTGAGCGTGGAGATCAGCCGCCTGCCGGGCCCCGCGCCGGAGACGTTCCGGCTTCTGGTTTGCGTTTCGGACACGGGCATCGGCATCCCCGACAATCTGCTGGCCTCCGTCTTCGAACCCTTCATCCAGGTGGACGGTTCCTACAGCCGGCCCTTCCAGGGGGCGGGCCTGGGCCTGCCCATCGTCAAGCGCCTGGTCCATCTGCTGGGCGGCACCCTGGCCATCGACAGCGCCCCCGGGGTGGGCACCTCGATCTATTTCCACATCCCCTGCCGCGCCGCCGGGGCCGCCGGGACGGCGGACATCCCCCGGCCGCATGCCCCGGCAACGTGTCGGACCATCCTGGTGGTGGAGGACGAGGCGGTTTCCCGATACACGGTCAAGCGGCTGTTGGAAAAATCCGGCTACCGGGCGGTCGCGGCCGCCTCGGGGGAGCAGGCCCTGGACATGCTGACCTCCGGGGGGATCGATGCCGTGCTCATGGACATCCAGATGCCGGGCCGAAGCGGCCTGGAGGTGGTCCGGATCATCCGTTCCGATCTGCGGTTCGCGGCCATGGCCCGGCTGCCCGTCATCGCCCTGACCGCCCATGCCATGGCCGAGGATCGGGCGCGGTTTCTGGCCGCAGGGTTCGATGACTACCTGGCCAAGCCCTTCGAACTCGCGGAGCTTTTGGCCTGTCTGGACCGGGTGCTCGGCGAACGCGAAAACCCCCCGGACGAGTCCTCATCCGGGGCGTGACCTGGCCTCTTTCTCACGGGGCCTTTTCTCTCTCGACCCGGCCTGCCCGGTCTGCCTCGTGTCGTCTCCTCGAAAGGCGCATATGCGGATTTCGAAGATAACAGCTTGAAGCAATTCTCTTTTCTTAACAATACAGGCACATTTTTCAAGGGTCGCGGCACGTGCCGGTTGACGCGGCTCAATGGTGTACCTACACTGTATGTACATTTTTCGTCCGGGACGATTCCGGACGCCGCAGGAGGCTGCCATGCGCGCATCTGTCATCCGCGTCGGCAACAGCAAGGGAATCCGTATCCCGAAAGCCGTTTTGGAAGAGTTGGGATCGCCCCTGAGCCTGGATATGCGCGTGGACGGCGGCGCATTGGTGCTGACCCCGCCCCGGCAGCCGCGTCAGGGGTGGGCCGAGGCCGCCCGTGACGCCGCACCAGGTCTGGAACCGCTCGCCGCGTCGCCCCCGACGGACTGGGACGAGGCGGAATGGACGTGGTGACGCCTCGCCGCTTCGATGTGTTCCTGGTCGGGTTCGATCCGGCCGTTGGCCATGAAACGACCAAGACCCGGCCAGCCGTGGTGGTTTCGCCCAACGAACTCAACGACTCGCTTGGCACCGTCCTGGTCGTCCCCCTGACCTCCACGGTCAGGAATCTGCCCTTCCGGTTGCGCCTGCGCTTTGAAGGCCGCGACGGCGAGGCCGCTCCGGACCAGATGCGGGCCGTGGACGTGCGCTGTTTGGTGAAAAAGCTGGGCCACCTGACCCGGCGGGACCAGGAGCGGATGCTTGATCTGCTGAGGGAAATGTTCGCCTGAAAAAAACGCCCCGGACGAGTCCTCATCCGGGGCGTGACCTGTCGTTGCGCCGTAACGCCCTATCCCATCATTTCGTTGACCAGCCGCATGACCGCAAAGGCGTCGGCCACGTAGAGCACGTCGCATTTGCCCTGGGCCCAGCCGCAGTTCGCGTCCAGGTTCACGGCCCGGCGTTCGCCGATGAACCGCCAGCCCACCACATGCGGCTCCTCGCCGTGGCAGCAGGTGGCCAGTCCCTTGGGATGGCGCGGGGTGGCCCCGGTCTGTCCCACCTGATGCAGGTGCGTCAGGAAGGGCAGCACGGCCTGGCCCTCGCCGCTCATGTCCACCAGGGACTTGCTGCTGCCAAGCGATGCCTGGGCCTTGGTGGTGAATCCCATGATGAGCTCCGCCGCCTCGGGGATGTGGGGCTGGCCGTCGGCCTGCTTCTTGGTCCAGCCCGCCCCGGCCACGAACAAAAGCGCCGCGTCCGGCCGGATGGTCTGCTCGTCGGCCGCGGGCGCCACGATCGCCTTCACCGTGGTGCGCGTGGCCGCATCCGCCACCTCCACGGCCTGGACTGCGGCCTGGCCCGGCGCGCCGTCGTAGGCCGGGAACACGCCGCCGGACACGGTGACGAACCAGGGGCGCTGGGCGCGGGTGACCTCGGCGTACATGCGCTGGCGGTAGTGCCAACGCTGCACGAAGGCCGCGCCGTCCTTGGCCGCCAGGGCCGTGACATGGGCGTCCACCCGGCCGTCCAGGCGGTGGGCCGCCCCGGGCACGGCCCGGGACAGGCGGGAGTCGTCGGCGCAGACCACGATGGTGGCCGATGCCACCCGGCACAAGGCCGTGACGGCGGCGGCGTCCGTGGCGTAGCGGGCCTGGCCGAAGGCCTCGCCCGAGACGCCGAAAAACGTGCCCGCGCCGCATCCGGCCAGGGCGTTTGCGGCCTGTGCCACGCCGGCCCCGAAAAGGGCCGCGTCAAACCCGGCGCCAAGCCCTTCGGCCAGGGTTTTGGCGGCCTGCAAGGCCTCCAGGCAGGCCCGGGACAGGGAGCCGTCGGCCTCGGTATGGGCGAGAAAGAGAATTTTTTCCATGGATCACGTCTCCACGGCCAGAGGCGGGAAGCGCCCCGCGTGGCCTTGCGAAAGTCGGTGTTCTGGCGTCGGCCCGGGGGCCGCGATCAGCCGCCTATCCAGGCCACGATCTCCCGGGCGATGTCCTCGGACGGAGTGTCCTTGACGATGCGGGTCTCACGGCGCTGCCTGGGCAGCTCCACGGCCGCGAAGGTCACGCCGTCCGCGCCGACCTTGGCCGGCCGGGCCTTTTGCAGGGCGGGCATGATCAGGCGCATGTTCTGCATCCCCACCTGGGGGTTGTTGGGCGGCTCGGGAAGCTCCCCCGTGGCCCAGCCCAGGACCGCCGGAGCCCCCTGGCACACGGACACCTGATAGGCCCCGCCTTCCACGCGCTCCATGATCTCAAGGGAGCCGTCCGCGCCGACCGTCAGCCTGTCCACGCCCTGGAACTGCTCGGTGATGCCCAGGCGTTCGCCCACCAGCTGCATGGTGGTGCCGGTGCCGCGCGAGGCCGACTGCCAGCCGCCGAAAAGAAGCAGCTTCGTCTTGTCCAGGCCGGGTATGGCCTTGATGGCCCCGGCCAGGGCCTCGGCCACCTCGGCCGATTCCGTGAACCCCCCGCCCGGCCCGTCGCAGACCACCAGCTCGAAGGGGGCCTTCTGGGCCACGGACATCATCACCTGCTGGAGCTTGGCCTTGGGGCCCAGGCTGACCAGCCAGACCTTGCTGCCCGGCGCGCCCTTGGCCAGATGCGCGGCCTCGAACAGGGCGTGGGAGGCCCAGGGGTCGAGAATGGCCGGCAGCATCATCTCGTTTTTGAGTCCCGGCCCGGCCGGGGTGCTCACCGGTTCCAGGGTCTGCAGCGGATCGGGCACGATGCCGCCGCAGACCACGATGTGAAAATCCGTGCTCATAGCATGTCTCCCTTGTTCGTCCCGCCGTACCTCTGCCGCCTGGGCCGGGGAGCAGGGCGGTTCCTGTCTCGCGTCATTAGTTTTCCACCGAATGCAGGCCGCCGGAACCGGCCGAAAACTCCACGTTGGTCTTTTCCGGATCGCGCGGGTGGGGCTTGGAGCAGTTCCACAGGCAGGCCCCGCAATGCACGCATTTCTCCCGGTCGAAAAGGGGCGCGCCGCCCTCGGGATCGACCGTGATGGCCTGCCCCGAGCAGGCCTCGATACAGACCCTCTCCCGGCAGGTGGCGCATACGGCCGGGTCCGCGAAGGTCACATGGTCGGCGTAGCCCGGGTTGGCCTGGACCTTGCCGCCAAGGAGCAGGGCGTCCTGGTGGGACACCAGGAGCTGCCCGTCGTATTCGATGGGCGGCCAGCCCGCCCGGTCCATGAGGGCGTCGTGCAGGGACAGGCCCTTTTTGGCGCACTCGGCCCGGATGGCCGCGATCTCGACGGCCGGGATGCGGCCCTTGAAATAGCCCTCCAGGCTCGGGATGCGCTCATGCACCCGGCGCGACACCCCGGGCCAGTAGGCCTTGCCCTTGGTGAACCCGGCCAGGCCCATGCCGACGAGGCCCTGCAAAAAGCCCTCGGTGAAGCCGTCGCGGGCCTTTTCGGCGACCTTCGCCTCCGCATCGACCCACGAGGCCCGGCGTCTGGCCACATAGGCGGCCTCGAGATTCTCCTTGGTGAAGGACCGGCCGCTTTTCATCAGTTCCAGGACGCCCTCGGCCAGCTGCACCCCGGTGGTCCAGGCCTCGTCCACGCCGGAACCCGTGAGCACGTTGGTCGAGCCCGAGCCCTCGCCGATGCGGGCATAGCCGTTGCCCGCCAGATGCGGTTCGCCCCGCCGCCCGGACTCCTGCAGGCTCTTGGCCCCCCAGGAACGCAATCTCCCACCGTCTAAGTGCCGCCACAAATAGGGATGGCGCATCCAGTGCTGCATGTAGCGGTAGGCCGTGCGCACCGGGTTGTCGAACCAGGAGGGCACGAAGATGCCAAGCGAGGCCACCCGCTCGGGCAGGACATACAGGAACCCGAAAATTTCCGGTTCGGGATAGCCGAAGGTGTGCAGCACCGTGCCCTCGGCCAGTTCGCAGCCCTCGGGCAGGTCCACCACCATCTTCATGCCCACGGCCCATTCCCGGCGATGATTCCCGGCAGGCATGCCGAGCGCGTCGTCGATGGCCCGGCCCACCGGCCCAACCGGCCCGTCGCCGACCACCGTCAGCGGCGCGCGCACGTCCAGGCCCGGCATGTACCCGGCGTCGGGCGCGCCTTTCTTGTCCACGCCCTGGTCCGCCAGCCGCACGCCCACCACCGCGCCGTTCTCGATCAGCGGCCCGGCCACGGGCGTGGACGGCCAGATCTGGGCCAGGCCCGAACCCATGATCTCGCCTCCCACCCACTGGTTGAACTGGCCCAGGGAAAAGGTGAAGCCGTCGTGCTTGGCCAGAAATGGGGGAATATACGGCAGCTCTACCGCCTCATGGGCAAAGGGCAGCCTGCCCTTCAACGCCTTGGCCGCGGCCCGTATGGCCCGGTCCTTCAGGCGCACAAGCTTCGGCCTGCGGCTGACCCCGATCGGGTCCAGCAGATATGCGACCTTTTCTTCCTTCACCCGGGTACACATGGGCACCGCGGCCGGATCGAAATCCGGAAACGAGGCCCGTATCCCCCGCCCCCGGGTCACGACTCCAGACACGCCAAAACCGATGTCATCGGCGCGTTCGTAGCAGATGACCTGGGGCGGCATGCCGGGCATGGCCGCGCTCTCAACCACCGGCGCGCCGTTTTCGTCCACAAGCCCGCGGCACAGGGTGGTCAGAAAACCGCCCATGGCCGGGCCGAACCCGACACACACGATGTCCGCTTCCATCACCTGGCGTTCGACGTCCATTGGCGTTGCCTCCGGCGGCCAGGGGGGAAACTTTTTTGAAAAAAAGTTTCCCCCCTGGACCCCCCTTCAAAAAACTTTGTCGCGCTTTGCGTCAGCGCCCGGGAGCAATCACGTTCTCCCGCCACCCTGGCTTTCCGGGCGTGATGCGCCGAAGCAAAGCTTCGGCGCATCACGCCCGGAACCAGGGGGTCCGGGGGGAATGATTCCCCCCGGGCGGGGGTGGGGTCCGGGGAGGGGGCGCAGCCACCTCCCCGGGAACTAAATCGGGTAGTCCAGGGCCTCGGGGATCATGACCTTGGTCAGGGCCTCGGCGGCGCGGTCCTTGGCCTTGCCGGTTCCGGCCAGGGACTTGTCCACGGCCAGGCGCAGGCTGTCGAAGGCGGCGGTGTCCGCGTCCGGGGCGGCGAAGCCGTTGACCAGGAGGCTGGCCACCCGGGCGGCCTCGGCGGCGGCCTTGGCGGCCTGGATGCGGGCCAGGTCGGTGAAAAACGTGACCGTGCCGTCCAGGCCTTCGGCCAGGATGGGATTTTCCGGTCCCTTTTCGGCCAGTTCCACCACGTCGAGGATCTGCAGCCGGGCGGCCACCAGCCAGCACAGGGCGTCGGCCAGGGGGAAGGTCACGCCCTGGCGTTTGCCGTGGTAGAGGCGGTTGCCGTCGGCGTCTTTGCCGCTGGAAAGGAAGTCCAAGGTCCACAGCCACAGGCGAAAGCCCGCGGCCACGCTGCCCGCGCCGATGTCCGGGCGGGAGGCGTGCAGGGTTTCCAGCTCGTCCACGTATTTGCGGGTGAGCGCCAGGAAGATCTCGTTGACCATGGTGGCCGTGAGCTGGCGGCGCTGTACGGCCTCGGGGCCTTCGTAGGTGGCCTCCAGCTGGCAGTCGGTCCATTTGTGGAAGAGAAAGCCCGGGCAGTCCTCGGTGATGCCGTAGCCGCCCATAAGCGCCACGGCCTCGCGCATCATGACCGAGCCGTAGCCCGTGTTCCACAGCTTGCAGGCCGGGCACAGCACCGAGGCCTCGGCCTCGAGCACGGTGTAGAGCGCCAGGGGATCGGCCTGGAGTTCGGCCAGGCGCGCTTCGTCGCGGGCGCCTTGCGGGGTAAAGAGCAGGTCCACGAGTTCCAGGGCCTTGGGCTGCACTTTGCGCAGGGCCGCAAGCTGGGCCCGCATGCCCTGGATGCCCATTTCGGCCAGGGCCTGATCCTTGGCCTTTTCCGTGGGATCGAGAAGGTCGAAGAGCCGGGCCGTGGCGAACCCCAGGGAGGCGCTGGCCTCGCCCGTGGCCCAGACGTCGGCCAGGCGGTGTATGGCGTCCTGCTTCTGCTGCAGGCCAAGCTCGAACTTGGGCGAGCCCTCGGTGCAGGCGTCGCCGCCCCGGAACCGCGAGCGCTGGTAGCGGATGACGGGTTCGATGGCCGAGAGCAGCTTGGCCGTGGTCATGAGCGCCACCGTGACCCGGGTGCGGTGGAACACGGCGGCGATGATCTCGCCGTGGGTGTAGTTGGGGACGATGACCCCGTCTTTCACGGTATAGCCGCCGATGATGCGGCTGGCCGGGACGGTCAGCGACAGGACCGGATCGCGGGTGGAGGACAGTTGATGGACCATCTTGAGGGTGGGCGCGCCCCGGTCGAAGGTGCCGGGGTCGGATTCCTCCAGGATGACCATGCAGGAGGTCTTGATGCGCGGGTCGCCGGTTTCCACGGCGGCGGTGACGAAATTGGCGAAGTCCATGCCGGTGATGAACCGGCCGCGTTTTTCCACCTGGAGCATGGGTTCCTGGCCGTCTTCCCAGGAGGCCACGCGCACCCGGCCGCACAGGACGCCCGTGTCCACGCCGACGTAGGGCAGGGGTTCGGTGAGGGCGAAGGCGCCGCGCCAGGTTTCCCGGTCCTCGCCGGGGGCGGCCGGGGCGCACAGGCTCATGTAGTGGTCGCGCTGTTCGGTGGTGCCGCGCTCGTGGATGGGCGACAGGGCCAGGTTCCCGGCCAGAGAACAGGTGGCGGAGCCGGCGTCCACCCAGGACAGTTCGAAGGCCACCAGGGCCAGCCCCATATTTTTCGGTCCCTCGATGAAGCCGCCCTGATGGGGATCGAGGAACACGGCGGTGATGCCGGACTCGTCAAAGGCCTTGAGCAACTGGGCCTTCTGCGGGGTCCATTCGTGGGTGTGGCGCGCGCCTTCGGCCACAAGCCTGGCCACCAGTCCCCGGGCCACGGAGCGGGCGGACTGGACGGCCATCTGCATGTCGAAGCGATCGGCAAAGCGCCACATGATTTGCCGAACGTCGTCGCCCGGCAGGGTGCGTAAAAGTTCCATGCGTGAAGTTCCCGGTATTTGAGGTGCGCGAAGTCTGCTCGGACTTGAAAATGAGCCAGATACGTATGATATTCGACCATACCCGTCAACGGTTTCCACGGCCGGATTTGCCTGTCCCGGCCGGGCCGCCGGGTATTCCGGGAGGCCCCTGCCGGGGCCGGGCCGCGCCGCCCGGCTCGACGACGGGGGGCGCATCTGCTAGGAGTGCATATTCATTTTGACAAATGAGGGAAACACTATGGGTTTCGGCATATCCGGGATCGCCAGGACGGTCCCTTTTTTCAAGATGCAGGGCTGCGGCAACGACTTCGTGCTCATCGACAACCGCGTGGCGCGGCTTCCCGTGGCCGCCATGAGCGGATGGGCCCAGGGCGTGTGCCGCAAGGCCTTCGGCGTGGGCGCGGACGGGTTGATCTTTCTGGACGACGCCCCGGCCGGGTCCAGGGCGGATTACCTCTGGCATTTCTACAACGCCGACGGCTCCCGGGCCGAGATGTGCGGCAACGGGGCGCGGTGCGCCGCCCGGCTGGCCTTCCTCATCGGCCTGGCCCCGGCCGTGCATGTGCTGGGCACCGACGCCGGGAACATCGAGGCCGAGGTCTTTGCGGGCACAAGCCAGGTCCGGGTCCGGCTGACCATGCCCAAGGGGTTGCTTTTGGGCATGGAGATCGAGGTGGAGGGCATGACCGTGCCGTTTCATTTCGTGGACACGGGGGTACCCCATGCCGTGGTCGTTCGCGAGGACGTGGCCGACTTGGACGTGGCCGGGCTGGGCCGGGCCATGCGCTATCATGAGGAGTTCGCCCCGGCCGGGACCAACGTGAATTTCATCGCCGTGGAGAACCATGGCCGCATCCGGCTGCGCACCTACGAGCGCGGCGTAGAGGCGGAGACCTACGCCTGCGGCACCGGGGCCGTGGCCTCGGCCGTGGTGGCCGGCGCTTTGGGGCTGGCCGGCGGCGAGGTGGAGGTGGTCACCACGGGCGGCGAGGTGCTCGGGGTGAGCGTGGGCGAGGGCGCGCCGTACCTGCGTGGCGCGGCCGAGCTGGTTTTCTGGGGCGATATGGACCCGGCGGCCATGGGCCTTTCCCGCGACTGATCGCCGCCGCGACATCCTTGGCGGCCGCGCGCCGCCCGGAGGCCGTCATGCACTATACCGGCATCAACCACCTGGCCATGGCCACCGGGGACATGGACGGCACAATCCGCTTCTGGCGCGACCTCCTGGGCCTGCGGCTGGTGGCGGGGCTGGGGCGTCCGGGCTACCGGCACTATTTTTTCGAGATAAGCGACGTGGACATGATTGCCTTTTTCGAATGGGACGGCACCCGGCCCATCCCGGAAAAGGACCACGGCGTGCCGGTTGCGGGGCCGTACGCCTTCGACCATGTGGCCATAGGGGTGCGCGACCGCAACGATCTTTTCGAGATCAAGGACAAGCTCGAGGCGGCGGAGGTCTGGGTGTCCGAGGTCATCGACCACGGCTTCATCTTTTCCGTCTATTCTTTCGACCCCAACGGCATCGCCATCGAGTTCAGCTGTCCCGTGCCCGGCGTGGACGTTCGCGCCCATCCGGCCATGGCCGACAAGCGCCCCACGGCCGTGGCCCGGGAAGGGGCCGATCCCGTGCCCGGGAAATGGCCGCCCGTGACCCGCCCCACGCCCCTGTCCGAGCGGCGCATCTATCCGGGAGAGGGCAGGGAGCTTCTGGCCGAGGAGGAATAAGCGGGGGGAACCTTTTTTTCAAAAAAGGTTCCCCCCGGTCCCCCCTCCAAAAAACGTCGACGCGCTTCGCGTCCGCGTGTGGGGGTCACAGCCCCTTGCGCTCGATAAACCGCAGGATGAGCACGTAGGCGGCGGCCAGGAGGGCGATGACCAGCCAGTGGTTCAGGCCGGTCGCCCCCGGCAGGGTGATTTTGCCGTAGTCCCCCCAGGTGTAGACCGTGGTCAAAAGCCAGTCGTAGGAGCGGGAGAAGACCGCCGCACCCACCAGCATCCCCAGGATGCCGGACAGGGCGTCCACCCGGCCCTCGCCCAGGGCCCCGAGCGAGGTGCCCGGGCAGTATCCCACAAGCCCCCAGCCCAGGCCGAAGATCAGCCCGCCCAGGAGGTTGGCCCCGAGCACCGTGGCCTTGACGGACAGCTTGGCCAGGCCCAGGTCGGACAAAAGATACATGCCGATCATGGCCACGATGATGTGGGACAGCATGAACTTGACGATGGTCAGATCCTGAAGCCGCAACGCCCCGAGCTGCTTGTCGTAGCGCAGGACATGGGCGCGCTGGAGCAGAAAGCCGAAAACGACGCCGGTGCATAGGCCGATGAGCAGTTCCATGTCATTTCCTCCCGTAGACGAGGCGGGCCATGAGGATGCCGCCCAGGAAGAATCCGGCCGCAGACAAAAAGCCGGACACCGAAAGCTGGCTCAGGCCGCTTAAGCCGTGGCCGCTGGGGCAGCCGTCGGCCAGCCTGGCTCCGAACATGGCGATGATGCCGCCGAAAAAGGCGACGGCGGCCCGAAAGCCCGCTCCCGGCCCGAACCGCTGCCGCCAGGAATCGGGCACGGCCTGGATCTTGAAATCGCGAAAGAGCTTGGCGGCCAGAAACGCGCCCAGGAAGATGCCGGTCACGAACAGGAACTGCCAGTCGATGACGGGTTTTTCCTTGAGGTAGTAGCTGAGGCTGGTCACCACGTCCGGGGAAAAGATCCGTTCCGCCATGCCCGCCCCGCGCACGAAGGTGGTCGAGGCCCCGAGGTACTTCCCGGTGACCGCCACGGACGCCACGGCCAGCAGGCCGGACAACGCCCCCGCCACATAGGGATTCCATGCCGTCGCATCCTTTCGCATAGGTGTCCTCCTGGTTGCCGTGAATGCGGTCCCGGCCTGTTGGCCGGGAAGATCTCATACCTGTCTCTTACGCCAGGGGGCAGCCCGGGTCCACCTTCCGGCCGCCACGACAACGGGAACGGCGTCCCGTCCATCACGTTCCCTCGGCCTCCATGCGCAGGCGGCAGCCAGGAGATACGCTCCCTGGAAAATCCGCATACGGCTTGATCCGGATCAATGCGTGCCCGGGGATCATCAGGCAGGGTGCAACCCGGAGAATGGGCCGGAAAGGCCGAAAAAACACGGCCGTCCGGGCATCGGGCGGCCAAGCCGGGAGGACGCGCCATGTGGTCCGTGTTGCAACGCATATCGAAAAATCTCGTGCTGGCCATCCCCATGTCCATGGTCGCGGGATTCGTCTGGGGCCTTCTGGCCGATGTGGCATGGATGAAGAGCCTGATTTTGCCGTTCACGTTTCTCATGGTCTATCCCATGATGGTGACGCTCAAAATCAGCGAGGTCTTCTCCGGCGGCGACGGCAGGGCCCAGTTCCTCACCCAGGCCGTCAACTTCCTGGTCATCCCCTTTTTGGCCTTCGGCGTGGCCCAGTTCTTTTTCCCGGACCGGCCCGCCCTCGTGCTCGGCATCCTCCTGGCGGGGCTGGTGCCCACCAGCGGCATGACCATCTCCTGGACGGGGTTCGCCAAGGGCAACGTGGCGGCGGCGGTCAAGATGACGGTCATCGGGCTGACGTTGGGCTCCCTGGCCACGCCGTTTTACGTCCGGGGCCTGCTCGGGGCCGGGATCGAAATGGACGTGGCCGGGGTCATGCAGCAGATCGGGCTCATCGTCTTTCTGCCCATGGCCGCAGGCTACGCCACCCAGCGTTTCCTGGTGCGGACCTACGGGCAAAAGACCTTCAAGGAGCGCATCGGGCCGAGGTTCCCGGCCATGTCCACCATCGGCGTCCTGGGCATCGTGATGATCGCCCTGGCCCTCAAGGCCGGGACCATCGCCGCCAATCCGGTGCTGTTGCTGGAGATACTTGTGCCCCTGGGCATCATCTACGGGGCGAACTACGTGCTTTCGACCCTGCTCGGACGCTGGCTGTTGCCGCGCGGCACGGCCATCGCCCTGGTCTACGGCACGGTCATGCGCAACCTGTCCATCGCCCTGGCCGTGGCCGTGAACGCCTTCGGGGCCAGCGGTTCCGACGCCGCCCTGGTGGTGGCCTTGGCCTACATCATCCAGGTCCAGTCCGCAGCCTGGTACGTCAAGCTCAATGACCGGATCTTCGGGCCGGTATCTGTTGCGGCCGCCGTGCGGCAGGCGAACGCGTAGGGGCGTGCGCCGGGAATCGGCGGCGCTCCATCGATCTCATGACGGAAAAAGAGAGGTATTTTGCCATGCTGCCCACAATACGCCGGATTCTCCTGGCCACGGACCTGTCTGAAAGCGCCCGCCAGGCGTTGCGCTACGCCGTCGCCGAGGCCGAGCGCCATCACGCCTCCCTGACCATCCTGCACGTGGTGCGCGATGTGGTGGAGATGATGAGCGAGGAGTCGGGATTCGATATCGAGGGCCATTTCGACGCCGCCACCTGGAGCGAGTTCAATGAAAAAAATACGGTCCGCGCCCAGGAGCTTGCCCGCGCCAAGGTGGCCGAGGCCGCGAAGGAATGCGTGACCGGATCGCCGAATTGTCCGGCGGCACACGCCCGGATCAAGATCGTCATGGGGGATGCCGCCGGCCGCATCCTGGAGGAACTGGCCGACGGGGCCTACGACCTGGTGGTCATGGGCGCCCATGGGCATAACAGTTTCATGGACATGCTGCTTGGCGGCGTGGCCCAGAAGGTGTTGCGGCATAGCCGGACGCCGGTTCTTTTCGTGCGCGAATCCGTCCCGACGCAAGGGGCCTGATTCGCGACCGTTGCGGCTGCGGGAACCCCGGTGTCCCGCCTGACCACGGAAAGGCTCCCCGCGCCGCACAAAAACGGCCCGGTCCCCACATGGGGACCGGGCCGTCTCATATTCCGGGAGATGGCGGCTATTCGGACTTGGGAGCCACCATGCTGATGTTGCCGCCTTCGACTTCCTTGCGGACGCTCAAGGCCACCTTCCACAGCACCGTGAGCACCAGGGCGCCGATGGCGAAGACCATGGACGACACGATGAGTTCCGGGACCGTGGGCAGGTAGGAGGTCACCTTCTCGAAGGGGTTGGGCGCGAAACCGGCCACGATGAGCCCCATGCCCTTGTCGATCCAGGAGGCGATGACCAGAAGGATCAACGCCGTCACCAGGGCCGGGCCCTGCTGGCGGATCTTGTAGGGGATGAGCATGGCCAGGGAGATGATGGCCAGGATGGCCGCAGTCCACATGAACGGCACAAGGGTCGTGTCCCCGTCGAATCCCTTGAAGAGATACACGATGGGGGCCATGTGGCCGGGCATGTTGCTGTAGAAGGCCGTGAACAGCTCAAGCAGGAAGAAGAACACGTTCACGCACATGGCGTAGGTGATGATGGTGGCCAGGGAGTTGATGGCCTTCTTGCCCGGGTCGAAGCCCGTGAGGCGCTTGACCAGAAGCGTCAGGAGCAGAAGGATGGCCGGGCCGGAGCAAAAGGCCGAGGCCAAAAAGCGCGCGGCCATGATGGCCGTGAGCCAGTAGTGGCGGCCGGGCAGGCCCGCGTACAGGAAGGCTGTCACGGTGTGGATGGAGAAGGCCCAGATCACCGAGAGGTAGACCAGGGGCTTGACCCACGAGGGCGGCGCCATGTTGTTGCGGTAGGCCTGAAGCGACGTCCAGCCGATGACGGCGTTTAAGAACAGGTAGCCGTTAAGGACGATCATGTCCCAGAACAGCACCGAGTTCGGGGTGGGGTGGAAGATGATGTTGAGCATCCGCTGGGGCTGGCCCAGGTCCACCACCACGAAGAGCATGCACATGAGCACCGAGGAGATGGCCAGGAATTCGCCAAGGATGATCATCTTGGAGAAGTCTTTGAAATGGTGGAAGTAATAGGGCAGAACCAGCATCACCGCCGAGGCGGCCACGCCGACGAAGTAGGTCAGCTGGGCGATGTAGAAGCCCCAGGACACGTCGCGGCTTAAGTCGGTGATCACCAGGCCCTTGGTGAGCTGGAACATCCAGAAGCCCGCCCCAAGCCCAATGACGCACAGAAGGCCGATGATCAGGCCCCAGTAGCGCGGAGAGCCTCGAAGTGCTTTCTCGATCATGGCTTACCTCACATCAGGTAGTAGACGCTGGGGCCGGTGCCGGCGTCCGGTTTGCGGCGCAACGCGAACCGCTCCCGCAGAACCTTGCGGATGTCGGATTCGGGATCGTCCAGGTCGCCGAAGATGAGCGCGCCGCCGGAGGCCTCCACGCAGGCGGGCATCTTGCCCATGGCCAGCAGTTCCGCGCAGAAGTTGCACTTTTCCACCACGCCCCGGGTGCGGGTGGGGAACAGCGGGTTGAAGTCCTTGATGAACGGCCGGGGATCCTGGAAGTTGAAGCTCCGGGCCCCGAACGGACAGCCGGCCATGCAGTAGCGGCAACCGATGCAGCGATGGAAGTCCATCATCACGATGCCGTCGGCCCGCTTGAACGTGGCCTGGGTGGGGCACACCCGCACGCACATGGGATCTTCGCACTGGTTGCACAAAAGCGGGTAGACCCGGTGCTCCACGTCCTCGGCCAGGTAGTGGCCGTGCTCGGTGGGAAAGGTTTCCTCGAAGTTGCCGCCCCAGAACCATTTGATCCCTTTCTTGCCGGGGATGGTCGGGACGTTGTGCTGGGTGTGGCAGGCCGTGGCGCACACATCCACCAGCTCCTGGTTGAAGCGGGTGGTGTCGATGGCCATGCCCCAATGTTTGGCCTCCATCGGCGCGTTGTAGTCGGCCGCCGTGGGTATATCCATGGCGCCGGCCGGGGCGTCGCCCAGAAAGCCGATCCGTCCGGCTCCCAACCCGAGGGCGGAAACCGCGGCCAGCTTCAGGAATTTTCTTCTGTTGCTTTTCATCGATGGTCCCCTTTCAGAGGTTGTGTCCCGCGGGGGGCCTAATGACCGCCGGCTTCCTGGGAAACCGGGGGAATGGGCCCAGCCTGTTTGGGCGACAGGTTGTGGCAGTCCCAGCAGTAGGGCGACACGCCCACGGGATCATGGCACCGGTCGCAGAATTTGGCCTTGTCCGTGTGGCATTCCATGCAGGTGTTGGTCAGGCTGATGTCGAACTTCTGGCCCTTGGAGTTCTCATAGACATGAACCCCATCCCTGACCACCTTGTCGCGCCATTCGTCCAGGATCTGCATGTGCCGGGCGCGCATGACCTCTTTGGCCTCGATGCACTCCGAGGCGTTTTTGGGGAGTTCCAGCTTGACTTCGAAAGGCGCGCTGCCCGCGTTGAAGACGAACGGGAAGAGCACCAACGCCACGAAGACGATCAGTCCGGGGATGATGTATTTGCCCTGGTACATGGCTATTCCTCCTCCTCATCCTCGAAGCCGGGGAGCGGGTTCTGGCGCAGGTCCATGGTCCGCTTCTTTTCGCCGTCGAGTATCAGGGCGTTGCCCACCAGTTCGTGCACGCCGCACACGCCGACGCCGGGGGCCCAGTAGTTGCAGAGGGGCGGCAGGGTGGCCCGGTCGATGGCGCAGATGCAGGCCAGGGTGTTCACGCCGTGGGTGTCGCGGACGTATTTGACCGCGTTGCCCCGGGGCAGTCCGCCGCGCAGGCGCGTCTCGGTGAACTCCTCGTTGTTGAGGCCCGCGCCGCCGCCGCAGCAGAAGGTCTGCTCGCGGATGGTGTTGTCGGGCATCTCGTAGAATTCCGGCACCACGTTTTTGATGACGTAGCGGGGTTCTTCCAGGAGGCCCATGCCCCGGGCGGTGTTGCAGGAGTCGTGGTAGGTGACCTTGTAGTTGGCGTTGCGGTACGGATCGAGCTTGAGCTTGTTGTTCTTGATGAGGTCGGCGGTGAATTCCGTGATGTGCAGCATCTTGGTTCCGGCCGCGGCGTCGAACTTGGTGCCGGTAATCGGCGAAACCGGGGTCTCCAGGAAATTGGCCGGGCCGTTCATGGTCAGCATGTACTGGTTGATGACCCGCCACATGTGGCCGCACTCGCCGCCGAGGATCCACTTGACGCCCAGGCGCTCGGCCTCGTGGTACATCTTGGCGTTGAGCTTCTTCATCATCTTGTCGGAGGTGAACAGGCCGAAGTTGCCGCCTTCCGAGGCGTAGGTGCTCCAGGTGTAGTCGATCCCCAGGTACTCGAAGAGGATCATGTACCCCATGTAGGTGTAGATGCCCGGGTCGGCGAAGATGTCGCCCGAGGGGGTGATGAACAGGATCTCGGCCCCTTTGCGGTTGACCGAAGGGTTGACCTTCACCCCGGTGACCGTCTCGATGTCTTCCGCAAGGAAGTCCATCATGTCCTTGTAGGCGTGGGGCTGGATGCCCAGGTGGTTACCGGTGCGGTTGCAGTTGGCGGCGGGTTCGAGAATCCAGTTGATGTTGCAGCCCACCAGGTGCAGAAGCTCCCGGGCCATCATGGTGATTTCGGCGGTGTCGATGCCGTAGGGGCAAAAAAGCGAGCAGCGGCGGCATTCCGTACACTGATAGAAGTACAGGAACCATTCCTTGACCACGTCGATCTCGAGCTTGCGGGCCCCGGCCAGCCGTCCCAGGATCTTCCCGGCCATGGTGAAGTCGCCGCGGTAGATGGAGCGCAGAAGCTCGGCGCGCAGGACCGGCATGTTCTTGGGGTCGCCGCCGCCGATGAAGAAGTGGCACTTGTCGGCGCAGGCCCCGCACCGCACGCACACGTCCATGAAGATCTTGAATGAGCGGTACTTTTCCAGGCGCTCCCGGAAGCCTTCGGTGATGATTTCCTTCCAGTTGTCGGGCAGCTTCCAGTCGTCGTCCGTGGGCGACCACTCCCGGGGGTTGGGCAGCCCAAGATATTTGAGAATGTCCGGTTTGCCGGGATAGCTGAAATTCCCCGGCTTGAACTCCGGCGGCACGTCCATCCAGGAAGTGGGCGGCGTGCTGTAGTTGATCTTGATCAACTCTTCAGGTGGCGGATACTTGGCCATGATCGCTCCTTTTCACCAAGGGATAACTATTGGGTTTGGGCGCTTACGCCTTCTTGTCCACGGGCAGTCCGGCCTCGATCATCTTCTCCCGGAAATCGTCCTCGTAGGCCGCGTAGGAATGCGGCTTGATGGACGGGTCGTTCCAGGGGTTGACCCACATCTTGCGGCGGCTGAAGTTGGGCATGTTGCGCGTGGGGCTTAAGAACACGCCGCCCATGTGCATGAGCTTGGAGAACGGGAAGTACATGAACAGCACGCTCACCAGGAAGATGTGCACGTAGAAGGAGACGTCGATGGGATCCTTGGGGATGACCGGGTGGAAGGTCACCAGGCCCATGGTCAGTTCCTTGATGGCGATGACGTCCACCTTGGCGATGTAGCGCATCCACATGCCGGACAGGGCGATGGACAGGATCAGGAACAGCGGGAAGTAGTCGGACATGATCGAGATGTAGTTGACCTTGGAGTCGAACACCCGACGCAGGAGCAGAAACAGGATGGCCACGACGAAGAGCATGTCGGACTGGTACAGAACCGGAACCCCGATCTGCAGGATGCTGTCGAAAAATTCCAGCTTCAGGATGGGCATGGGCACCGGGTTGGTGAACAGGCGCAGATGGCGAAGCAGGATGAGCAGGAAGGAGTAGTGGAACATCAGCGCGAAAAGCCACAGCCATTTCGCGGAGTTGTATCCGACCTTGGGTCCGTCCTGCTGCAGACAGACGGACGTGTTGCGGAACAGGGAGCGGAAGGTCAACACTTCCAGAACCATCCGGATCACGGTGCCGCTGGCGTTGTAAGGGTTGTCCCACGGATTGTTCTTGATCCAGGGAAGGGATTTCTGCTGCCCTCCGGTGGTCGGAATACAGAAGGGCACGGGGGTTTTGGCCCAGTTCAGGATTTTCGACAAAAATCCGAACAGGAAGACCAAAAGGGCCAGATATGGGATGTATATCCCAAAAAGACCCTTCCACCCGGCCTCACCGGCTCCCACCCAGGCGAGCACGACTAGTGCCAGAACGACGAAGAAGGAGTAGAACGCTGCCATGGACCCTCACCTCGTTAAAAGTTTCACCGACAACGAAATCAGCTCTCCGGGGTCTCCGGAGCAATCTCGCAAACGAGCCCCGCCCGCTTGAGCAGCCTGGAATATTGGGTGTTGATCTGGTCGATCCTGATTTGAAAGAGCTTTTCCCGGCATTTGCAATAGATGTCAAGGGAGATGAGCCCCAGGACGTCGATGCGCGACTCCAGTTCGAAAAGCTCGGTAAAGCGTCCGTTCTCGCTGACCTCCTCCCACAACACGTCGCGGCAGGCCTGCTTGAGCAGATAGATGAAGGCCACGGCCTGGGCCGGGGTGAAGTCCTGCACGGCCCGCACCCGCACGATCTCGTCCAGGTGGGGTTCGAATGCGGCTGCCGTCGGGGTGCCGGAGGATTTGACCAGCTCGTCCAGGACGCCGGTCATGCCGGTCTTGAAGCGGTGGGCCACGGGATTGGCGAAGCGGTCTTTCTGCTTTTTCCACAGAACCGCCGTCTCAGGCGCGTAGGTGGCCAGCGTCAGTTCGAACCAACGGGCCAGAATATCATCCTTTTTTGAGGCGAGGAGGGCGTTTGAAACCGTCATGCAATGTCCTTTTCTTCACAAACGTCTAACAGGTTGATTCCATACCAAAAACATGACAATTGTAAAGATGAAAAGGACACCGCCTGTCCTTTACGTCCTTTTTTGCCGTCCGGGCGCGGCAGGATACGCCCGCAGACCATCCGCTACAGGCCATGGGCCAGGAGGCAGGGAGATGGAGCTTTCAAGCGCGCAACACGGCATCGTCAGGGCCGTTGCCGAGTTTTCGGCCGTGGAGCGCTATCAGGGGGCCATGCCCCGCAGACACACGTTTTTATACGATGAACGGGACATCAAGGATCTGGTGCGCGCCGATTTCCTGGAATGGATCAAGCTCACCTTTTCCTGCGGCAAGGGGCTCAAGGGTCTGCGCCTGACCGAGGCCGGACGCCGCATCCTGGCGGGGGGGCGCGTTCCGGGAGGTGACGCCGCCGACCTCGAGCCCGAGCACCTGGATGTTTTGGGCGACACCTATCATCTGTCCAAGACCTCCCGCTACCGGGGCATCATGCCCGAGAAAAAGGCCCGGTTCTACGATCCCGACGATCTGGCCGACCTGTTCGCCCGGGGCTACCTGCTGCGGGTGCGCATCAAGTGGGGGGAGGGCAAAAAAGCCAAGGGCTACATCGTTTCCGCCAAGGGCTTGCGGGCCCTCCGGGACACGGGCAGATTGTAGGACGGCCATTTTTCGACGCAAAACGCGCCGCGGGGCAGGGTGTCCCGGGGCGCGTTCTTTTTTTCACAACACCTGCGGGTGCCTAATCCGCGAATCCAGCCCCGCTGATGCGGGCCTCGGGGGCCAGTTCCGCATTCGGCCCGGTCTTCCAGGACAGTTCCAGGGAGAATTTTTCCTTGTCCTTTTTCTGGGACGCCTTCATGGACACGGACACGATGCTTGTGGGGCGAAGCGTCACGCAGTCCTCGCCGACGGCCATGCAGATGCTGCCGGCCTTGAGATTGGACACCACGTCCTCAAGCCTCGCCACCACCTCGCGCAACTCCAGCATGCCTTCCATCTTCACTTTGTTTTTGGCCATGGGTTTCCTCCGTTTGGGTTCAGGAACAAGACCGGTGTGTTCGTGGTTCATTCTGCGGCGCAAAGCGGGGATGCGGCCGCCTGGGGGCTCCAGACCACCACGGATACCTGTGTGGCACGACTCCGGGCCACCAGCACAGACCCTCCCCGGCGGGACACGAAATCCGTCAGTTCCCGGACATCCGGGTGCGGTTCCTCGAAAAGCCGGAGACTGCCGGGGAAAAACGCGCCGTCATCGGTGACCGACAGCTCCAGGCGGCCGGACAGGCGGCTGTGGAGATGGATGTGCAAGGGAAGGGCGTGGGGGCCGGATCGCGGCGCGTCTTCCCCCAGGCCCAGGATGAGCCGCAGGGCGTGGCCCAGAAGATAGGCCTGACGCATGGGCAGATCGGCCAGCTCGCTTTCCGCGTCCACCGTGATTCGGGGGCGGCGGGGCAGCGCCGTGTCCAGGCCGTCGATGATGTCGTCAATAAATTGGACTGTCCGGGCCAAGGCATCGGGTTCGCGCCGCCGCACGGGAACCTGGGCTGCGGGCGCCTCTCCCGGGGCGGACAATATGCGGTCCAGGGCGTTGCCGCCTGAGCCGGAGGCCGGACGATGCCCGTCCGCCGTGGACTCCAGGCGTCCCAGGGGGTCGTTTCCCAGCCGAAGGGGTTTGGTCATGGTCATGTCGCCTTGGGAAGCAGGTTTCCGGCCGCCGGGTCTCGTGTCGCGTCCCGCAAAAAGACGTCCGTACTTTTCAGAAAAAACAATCGTTTCAAACTGTTATATTCGAAATGCGCACATGCGGATTTCCAGGGCCGGACACTAGGGGATGGGCCGGGGGGCGCGCCCGGCCGCCTCGGTGCACAAGGCCGCATAATCCCTGGCCCCCCGGCTTCCCGGGGCATAGGTGAAGATGTCCTGCCCAAACCCCGGGGCCTCGGCCAGGGCCACGTTTTCACGGATGCGGGCGGCAAAGGCCAGACCGGGGAAATGTTCGTCCAGGCGTGCGGCCACCTCCCGGCCGAGCCGCCGCCGGGAATCGAATCGGGTGAGCAGGATGCCCGCCAGGGCCAGGTCCGGATTCAGGCGGGAACGCACCGCGCGCAGGGTGTCGAGCAGGGCGGCCAGGCCTTTCAACGCCAGGAATTCGGCCTGCATGGGCACCAGGGCCTCGGTGGCCGCGCGCAGGGCGCAGACCGTCACAAGGCCGAGATTGGGGGGGCAGTCGATGATCGCCGCATGGTAGCCGGAAAGCCCGGCCAGGATGCGGCGCAGGCGGTCCTCACGGCCCGGGGTCGCGGCCAGCCGGGATTCCAGTCCGGCCAGGGCCAGGGAGCCGGGCAGGAGATGGGGGCCGGGGCCCGTGCGCACGATTTCGGCTGGCGGGCACTCGTCCAAAAGGGCCTCGCCCAGGCCGGGCCCGGGCGCATCCAGGCCCATGGCCGTGGTCAGGTGGCCCTGGGGGTCGGCGTCGACCAGAAGCACCCGCATCCCCTGGCGGGCTAAGCCAGCGCCGAGGTTGTGGGCCGTGGTGGTCTTGCCCACCCCGCCTTTCTGGTTGATGACCGCCAGGGTCCGCATGTCCAGGCCTCCCGGAACCTTCCGATAAAGTGCCGGATGTTGTCGCGGCCGGGTTGCGGCCGTGCGACGGGACGGTGACGATTGGGCGTCGGCGGCCAGGCGATGGCAAGATCAATGGCCACGCGGCGGTCAGCCGCAGGCCAAGGTGCGGCCAAGGTGCGGCCAGTATGCGGTCATTATGCGGCCATTATGCGGTCAATCGGGGGCCGGGGCCAAGCGGGCCACCAGGTTGCCCAGGGCCGCCGCCGCCGTCTTGGCCTTGATCTCCTGCCGCGACCCCGTGAACTGGAAGCATTGGGCGTCCGTGGCGTCCGGCATGGCAAAGGCCATCCACACCGTGCCCACGGGCTTGTCCGGCGTGCCGCCCCCGGGCCCGGCGATGCCCGAGACGGCCACGGCGCAGGACGCGCCCGTAGCCTTGCGGGCTCCCTCGGCCATGGCCGTCACCGTCTCCCTGCTCACGGCCCCGGCCGAGGCCAGGACCGGGCCCGGCACGCCGAGGAGCCCGGTCTTCACGCTGTCGGCATAGGCCACCACCCCGCCCAGGTACCAGTCCGAGGAACCGGGCTGGTTGGTCAGGATGTGGCCGATAAGCCCGCCGGTGCAGGACTCGGCCGTGGCCAGGGTGAGGCGGTCCTGGGCCAAAAGCCCGGCCAGGCGGGGGACGATGGCCTGGGCGGCGGCCAGGGTTTTCATGGCGATATCGGTCATGGGAGGTCTCCTTCGGCCCCGGACTATCCCAAAGCGGGGCGGCTGTCATGGCGCAGACCCCATGGCGCCGGCCGGCCGGCGGACGGCTTCTTGACGCCCCAAGCGCCCGGCGCGTAAGACCCGGGCAGCGCCGAGGCCGGGTTTTCCTTGCCGGGCGCGGACATCACGCCAAGGAGCCGTTTCATGCTCGATCTCAAACAGGTACGCGTCAATTTCGAAGCCGTGCGCCAGGCCCTGTCCCGGCGCGGCCCCATCCCCGGCCTGGAGGCCTTTCTGGAAAAGGACGCCGTGCGCCGCGAGCTGCTCGCCCGCGTGGAGGCCCTCAAAGCCGAGCGCAACCGGGTGTCGGCCGAGGTGGCCAGGGCCAAGCGCGAGGGCCGCGACGCCTCGGACATCCTGGCCGGAATCTCCCGGGCCGCAGACGATCTCAAGGCCCTGGACGCCGAGCTGGCCGCCGTGGATGCGCAGGTGCGCGACATCCTTTTGACCGTGCCCAACATCCCGCATGCCTCCACTCCCGACGGGAAGGACGAGAACGACAACCCCGTGGAACGGACCTGGGGCGAGCCCCGGGACTTCGATTTTGCCGTGCGCGACCACCTGGACGTGGGCGCGGGGCTGGCGGGCCTGGATTTCGAGCGGGCCGTGCGCATGTCCGGGGCCCGGTTTTGTGTGCTGCGCGGCGACCTGGCCCGCCTGGAACGCGCCCTGGTGGCGCTGATGATCGACATGCACGTCCAGGAGCACGGCTACCTGGAGATCGCCCCGCCGTACCTGGTCAACGGGGCCAGCCTCGTGGGCACCGGGCAGTTGCCCAAGTTCGGCGAGGACCTGTTTAAGATTGAGGGCCAGGACCGCTACCTCATCCCCACGGCCGAGGTGCCCCTGACCAACCTGCACCGCGAGGAGACCCTGGCCGCCGAAGACCTCCCCCTGGCCTACACCGCCTACACCCCCTGTTTCAGGTCCGAGGCCGGTTCCTACGGCAAGGACACCCGGGGGCTCATCCGCCTGCATCAGTTCGACAAGGTGGAACTGGTGCGCATCTGCCGCCCCGAGGATTCCTACGTTGAGCTGGAAAAACTCACGGCCCATGCCGAGGCCGTGCTCCAAAGGCTGGAGTTGCCCTACCGGGTGGTCAGCCTGTGCGCCGGGGATCTGGGCTTCGGCGCGGCCAAGACCTACGACCTGGAGGTCTGGCTGCCCGCCCAGGGGAAATACCGCGAGATTTCCTCCTGCTCCAACCTGGAGGACTTCCAGGCCCGCCGGGCGGACATCCGCATGAAGGACAAGGGGGCCAAAAAGTCCGTCCTGGCCCATACCTTAAACGGTTCGGGACTGGCCGTGGGCCGGGCCATGGCCGCCATCCTGGAGAACTTCCAGAACCCCGACGGCTCCGTGACCCTGCCGGCGGCCCTTGCGCCCTACATGGGCGGCCGCGACCGGCTTCTCCCCGCCAGCCGGAATTGAACGGAATGGGCCGGGCCAGCCGGGATCACCCAGAATCAACCAGGATCACCCTGACCGAACAGGCCGAGGGCCGAGGCGGGCATGAGCGAAACGCACGACAGGCCGGGCCGCCGGATTCCGGACCGGCCCGGCCGGGCGGACGGGGAAGGGCCTTTCGCCGCGTCCGGGTCCGGGTCTGGACCGGGGCCTGAGCCTGAGCCTGAGCCTGGGCCTGGCCCGGGGGCCGGGTCGTGGGCCGGGGGCTCCCTGGCCGTGCACACCCTGACGGCCTCGGACACGGCCGCCCAAACGGCGCGGCGGCTGGGGGCGGATTTTTTCGCGCCCGGGCGGTTTGCGGCCGAGGTGGGGGCCAGGAGCTTTACCGGCTTTGCGGACCATGTGGCCCGGGTGTGGGGGCGGTACCGGGGGCATGTGTTTTTTGCGGCCTGCGGAGCGGTGGTGCGGGCCATGGCCCCGCTTGTGCGCGACAAGGCCGTGGACCCGGCCGTCGTCGCGGCGGACCCGGCCGGGAGGTACGTGGTCAGCCTGCTCGCGGGGCACCTGGGCGGGGCCAACGATCTGGCCCGGCTGACGGCCTCGGTGACCGGCGGCCAGGCGGTGATCACCACGGCCACGGACGCCGCCGGCGCGCCCGCAGCCGAGGTCTTGGCGGCGGGGTCGGGCCTTGGCCTGGAAAACCGGGCGGCCCTGGTGGCGGTGAACGCCGTGCTGGCGGCGGGCGGCACCGTGGCCGTCTTTGATCCGGGCCACCGCTTCGAGGTGGCCGAGCCCGGGCAGGCGCGGTTTTTCGAATGGGTGTCGGACCCGGCCATGCTCGATCCGGCCCGGCCGCATATCGTGGTGGACGTGCGGGTGACGCCCCCCGTGCCGTTGCGGCTGACGTTGCGGCCCCGGGTGCTGGCCGTGGGCCTGGGGTGCCGCCGGGGGACGCCCGGGGAGACGATTCTGGCCGCGCTGCGCCGGGTGCTGGCGGCCCGGGGGCTGTCGCCGGCCAGCGTGCGGGTTGTGGCCACGGCCGGGATCAAGCGCCACGAGCCGGGCCTGGCCCAGGCGGCCAAGGCGCTGGCGGCGGACATGATATGGTATCCCGAGGGGGAATTGGACGCGGTGGACGTGCCCACCCCCTCACAGACCGTGAAACGGCGGGTGGGGACGAAAAGCGTATGCGAAGCGGCGGCGATGCTGGCGGCGGGGACAGGACGCCTTGTGGTGAAAAAGACCGTGATCGGGCCGGTGACCGTGGCCGTGGCCGACCCGGACGCTCGGGGCGGCTGACGGTCGTGGGGCTCGGCCCGGGCGACGCCGGGCTTTTGGCCCCCATGGCCCGGCAGGCCGTGGCGGCGGCCCGGGCCGTGGCCGGTTACGGCACCTACCTCGAGCTTGTGCCGCCGGAACTTTTGGCCGGAAAGGATGTGATCCGCACGGGCATGACCGGCGAGGTGGCCCGGTGCGAGGCGGCCGTGGCCCGGGCCCTGGCCGGGGACGACACGGTGGTGGTGTCCGGCGGGGATGCCGGGGTGTACGGCATGGCCGGGCTGGTGCTGGAGATCCTGGAGGCCCGGGGGCTCCTTGAGGCCGTGGATTTTTCCGTGGTGCCCGGCATCCCGGCCCTGGCCGGGGCGGCGGCCCTTCTGGGTGCGCCCCTGACCCACGATTTCGCCAGCATAAGCCTAAGCGACCTGCTGACGCCGTGGGAGGTCATCGAAAAACGCATCGCCCTGGCGGCCCAGGCGGACTTCGTTGTGGTCTTGTACAATCCCAGGTCCAGGCGGCGGGCCGGGCATCTGGCCCGGGCCATGGAGCTCATCGCGGCCTGGCGCGGCATGGATACGCCCGTGGGCGTGGTGCGGCAGGCCTACCGGCCGGGACAGGAGGCCTTCGTGACCACCCTGTCCGGATTCGACCCCGGGATCGTGGACATGCTGACCATCGTCATCGTGGGCAACGCCTCAAGCCGGATCGTCTCGGGCCGGATGCTCACCCCGCGCGGCTACGGCGGAAAATACGGCCTTTCGGGTTGATTTGCCTTCGTTTTTTCCGGCGGTCCTTGACAGGGCGCTATACGTCGCCGTATTGGCTGGTGTGAATAGATTCCCAAACGCTTGAGGAGGTGAGAGGGATGAAAAAATGGCTTATCGGTTTCGTTGCCGCGCTGTTGGTCAGCGCCTTCTGCCTGCCGGCCCTGTATGCCGTGGACGCCCCCGCGGACATGGTGATCAAGGCCCCGGAAGGCATGACCGCCACCCAGGCGCCGGTGAACTTCTCCCACAAGGGGCACGCGGCCATCGACTGTAAGGCCTGCCACCACAAGTGGGACGGCAAGGCCGCCGTCGTGAAGTGCGCGTCCGCCGGGTGTCACGACAGCCTCGACCCCAAGGACAAGACCAGCGACAAGTCGTTTTACCGGGCCTATCACGACATGAAGAGCGAAAAGAGCTGCATGGGCTGCCACAAGGCGCAGCAGAAGGGCCCCACCAAGTGCACGGATTGCCATCCGAAGAAGTCGTAAGCCGTCCATCGTCATGGAGAGGCCGCGCCGCGGCCTCTCCATGGCTTCCCAATTTCCCCGGCGCGAGGTGATCGATGCCTGAGACCAACCCCTCCGACGACATCATTGAGCTGACGGACATCGTTGAGGAGGACGGATCACCCGTTGCGGGTCCGGGTTCCGGCGACGCCGGAGCGGACATGAGCTTCGAGCGCGAACTCGAGGACCTTTTTTCCGATGCCGGTCCGGCCCCGGCGTCGGCCCAGACATCGGCTCAGACATCGGCCGCATCCCCGCCACCCCCCGCCTTTGACGCCTCCCTGGAACTGGAAGAACTGGACCTGCCCGGCATGGAGCCCGGCGGGGCCCGGGCGTCCCTGGCCGACGATGACGACGACATGGACGCCATCGATCTTTCCGATCTCGTCGAGGACGAACCGGGCGACGAGGCCCTGGCCCCGCCAACTGCGGCGTCTGGCGCGGCGTCTGGCGCCGCAGTCGGCGGTGACGATCTTTTCGATGCCGCCGTCGCCGCCGATGCCGATGCCGCCGCCGTTGTGGACGTCGCGGACCTCGGGGGCCTCGGGGATGCGGACGGCACCCCGGCCATGGATGCGGAACTGGAGCTTCCGGCTCCGCCGGCGTCCGGGTCCGGAGACGACGACGTCCTGCCCGACCTGACGGGCCTTGGCCTGGAAGAGGACGCGGCGTTTGCCGCCGTGGCCACGGCCGCCGCCACAGGCGCGGCCCCTGCCGCCCCGCCCGTTGCCCCGCCCGTTGGCCCAGACGAGGGCATCGACCTGGAGGCCCTGGACGCCATCATCGCCAAGGCGGGCGGCCCGCCGCCGGTGCACAGCGAGGCGGAGGCCCAGGCCGCAGCCGAACTCCTGGAGTCGGCCGTGGCCCGGATCGCCGTGTTGGAAGACCGCATCTCGGCCCTTGAAACCGAGGTGTCCGGGGTGGCCGGGATGGCCGGACAGGCCGCACACCAGGAGGCCGCCCAAAAGGCCGCCCTGTCCGCCCTGGCCGACGCCCTGCGCACGGAATTTTCCGCCCTGATCCAGGAGCGCCTGGAGGCCTTCGGCGGGGAGATGGCTGAAAAGGCCCCGCCGCCTGTCGACGTGACCCCGGCCCTGGCCGCCCTGTCCACGGAGCTCAAGTCCTTCGTGGAGGAACGCCTGGAGGCCTTCGGCGGGGAGATGGCCGAAAAGGCCCCGCCGCCTGTCGACGTGACCCCGGCCCTGGCCGCCCTGTCCACGGAGCTCAAGTCCTTCGTGGAGGAACGCCTGGAGGCCTTCGGCGGGGAGATGGCTGAAAAGGCCCCGGCCCCGCCCCCGGCCCCGGCCCCGCCCCCGGTGGACGTGGCTGCGGCCCTGGCCGATCTGCGCCGGGAGGCGGCGGACCTGGCCACGGCCGTGGAGGCCCTGCGCGGGGACGTGGCCTGCCGGGTGACCAAGGTGGATCAGGACGCCCTGGTGACGCGCATCCGCATGGACCTGGCCGCAGAGATACAGGCCGGAATCGAAAAGGCCGTCCCGGCCGAGGCGGCCCGGATCATCCGCGAGGAGATCGCGGCCCTGGCCAGGGAGATGGACGACTGATTTCAGGCCCGGCACGCCGATGCCAACGCCCCCGGGACCGTGACGGTTCCGGGGGTTTTTTGCGGCGTTATGTGCGGCGGGGCAGGGCTATTCGGCGAAGATGACCACATGGATGTTGGGGTGGGCCGACAGGCGGCCGAGATCCATCTCGTGGCTGATGGAGCCCGGGACGAACACGGTGCCGGTGAATCCTTCCTCCAGGCGTTTCCACAACTCCTCGCGGGTGGTGTGCTGGACCTTGCCCGGGCAGATCATCAGGAGCGGGCTGGTGCTTTCCTCGCCGTTGCGCTTGAGCACCATGCACGGCCGGGTGTCCTTGCCCGCCCCGCGCAGCAGGCTGACGATGGTCTCGATCAGCGCGGCCTCGTTCACGGGCTTGACCATGGAGGCGTCGCCCCCGGCCCGCTCCCGATCCCGGTCGGGCAGGGCGGAGATGACCACCACCGGGATGTCCCGGGTTTCGGAGTCGGCCCGCAGATGCCGGATGGTGGCCGTGCCGTCCATGCCGGGCATCATGAGATCCATGGTGATCAGGTCCGGCCGGTGGGCCTTGGCCATCTCGATGGCCTGGGGACCGTCGGATGCCGACAACACCCGGAACCCCTCGTCGGCCAAAAGCTGTTCCAGGAAAAGACGCACGGGCGGTTCGTCGTCCACCACCAGGATGGTGCCCTGGCCTTTCTCGGCGGGCAGGGGCTGGAGGCGGCCCCGGAAGGGCTGTTCCGGTATGGGGTGGAGGGTTTTGTCCCGGGCCGCGCCGCGAATGGGCAGGGAGAACCAGAACACGCTTCCCTGGCCGGGGGCGCTTTCCACCCAGATGCGGCCGCCGTGGCGGTCCACGATCTGGCGGCAGATGGGCAGGCCAAGGCCCGTGCCCTTGGGCTTTTCCGTCAGGGTGTCCCCGGCCTGCTTGAATTTTTCGAAAATGATCTCCTGGTCCCGCTCGGAGATGCCCGGCCCCGTGTCCGAAACGCCCACCCGGATCATCTCGCCCTCGATGAAGGCCCGGATGGTGATGCCGCCCTGAGCCGTGAACTTCACGGCGTTGGAGATGAGGTTGAGCATGACCTGGATGAGGCGGTCCCGGTCGCCTAAAAAGCTCGGCAGGCCGAAGCCCACGTCCACCGACAGGGACAGGCCCTTTTGATCGATGAGGGCGCTGGTGGCCGTGACGCTGCGCTCGACGACCTCGGCGATGGTCACGGGCTGGAGATCCCATTCGATCTTGCCCGATTCCATCTTGGCGATGTCCAGCACGTCGTTGACCAGTTCCGTCAGGCGTTCTCCCTCGGACACGATGATGCCCAGGTTGTCGCCGATCTGTCCCGCCGCGCGCCGGGCCTTTTGGTCCGAGGCGTCCAGGCGGGGCAGGATGTCCTCGACGAATTTCTTGCGGATGATCTTGGCGAACCCCAGGACCGAGGTCAGGGGGGTGCGCAGCTCGTGGGACACGGTGGAGATGAACTCCGTCTTCATCCGGTCCACTTCCTTCTCCGAGGTGATGTCGCGCACCAGGATGACCGTGCCCAGCCAGGTGGCCGCCGCGTCCGGCCCGGCCGGTCCGTCCGGCCCGTCCGCGTTTGCGGCGTGGGCGTGGATGGCCGAGGCCGCCGCCTTGCCCACCCGGCCGCCGCCCAGGCGGACCTCGGCCGTGAGGATGGCGGCCTGGGCGGTCCCGGCCGCCTCGGGAAGCTCGCCCATGGCCCCGGAAAAGAGCTGCCGGGCGTCCTTTCCGGTCAGGTCCGCGCCCTCCAGGCCGAACATGTGCACCAGGGGCGGGTTGAAGTTGGTGATGCGCCCCGTGGTGTCCGTGACCAACAGGCCGTCGGCCATGTTGTCCATGATGGCCCGCATGTGGGCCAGGGCGCCCTGGAGCTCGCGGGTGGAGCCGGCCACGGCCCGCTCCAGGCCGGAGACGAGTTCCGAGAGCTCGTCGGCCATGGAATTCATGGTGGCGGCCAGAAGGCCCACCTCGTCGTCCGAGGCGATGGCGATGCGGGCGGAAAAATCGTGGGCCCGGAGCTTTCTGGCATATTCGGACAAATCCACCAGCGGCCGGGATATCCCCTTGATGAGCATGGAAAACACGATCACGGCCACGCCCATCATGAGCATCATGAGCACTTCCTGCTGGATCACGGCGGTCCGTATCTTGGCGTGGATGATGTTCTTGTCCATGCCCACGCAGACCGTCCCGGCCACCCCGGCCAGGATGGGCGCGGACACCTGGATGAAGCCGCCCATGCCGGGCAGTTCCACGTCCTTGACCGTGACCCCCGAGGGATCGGCCTGCCCGGCCCGGACCTCGTCCGGGATGCCCGGCACGAAGGTGTGGGACAGGACGCGGCCCTCGTTGTCGAGCACGTAGACGTAGCCCACGCCCTCGATGTCCAGGAACTTGTCGATCATGGCCTGGACCGTGGAGGCGTCGCGGTTGAGCAGGATCTCCACGCTGGCCTCGGCGATGCTTCCGGCGATGGCCCGGCCCTTGGTCTCGTATTCGTCGGTCAGGTCCGTATAAAGGATCCAGGCCGACAAAAGGGCCGTGGCGTTGGCCACCACCCCGAAGATGATGACGATGGCCACCAGGGTCTTGCGAAACAGTCTGGACATCTTCATTTGGCGAACACCGAAAAATCCCGGATGGGGACGAACTGGTCGTTGACGACATGGGTCAGAAACACCCGGTCCAGGCCGTCGTGCTTGTCAGGGCCGAACCGCACGGGCTCCCCGATGCCGATGTCCAGGTCGCCGAGGCCCTCGGCGGCGGCGCAAAGCTGACTGCGGTCCAGGGGGTCCGGCATGCGCCGCAGGATCTCCACCATGACCTTGGCGTTTAAAAACCCCTCGAACCCCACCTGGCTGAAGCGGAAGGGATGGTATTCCCCGCGCACCAGATCCAGGGGCAGGCGGTCGCCGTAGGCCTCCATGAGCCGCCGGTACTGGCGCACGGCGGGCAGGGTGAAGTCCTCGTAGCTGGGCACCACCTGGGAGTTGATGAGGTTTTCGGTCAGGTCGCGGCCGATGCGCGGCCCCTCCTGCAACAGCAGGCGCAACAGCAGGTCGCTGCCCACGAAGGAGACGTTGGCGATGGGCACGTCGAGCCCGGCGGCCCGGGCGTCGCGAATGAATGCGGCGCAGGCCGGATAGGCTCCAACTGAGATCACGGCGTCGGGGGCCATTTTGACCAGGGCCTCCACCTGGGGCCGCATGTCGGCCTCAAAAGGCGTGCCCCGGCGATAGGTGGCCTCGGCCACGATGGACAGCCCGTGCTCGGCCAGGGCCCGGCGCGCCCCGTCCCACCCGCTGCGGCCGTAGGCGTCGGCCTGATAGAAGACGGCCAGCTTGGTGCGGCCCACCCGCGCCAGGGCGTCCACCAGGGCCTTGACCTCGGCCCGGTAGGAGGCCCGCAGGTTGAAGACGTAGCGGTCATACGGCGGCTCCCGCTGGGGCTGGGCCCCGGAGAAGGGGAAAAACAGGCGGATGTCCTTTGCGCCGAAGCTCTTGAGCAGGGGCAGCACCCGGGTCACGGTGGGGGTGCCCAGATAGGAAAAAAGCGCCACCACGTCGTCGCCTACCAGGGCGATGGTGTTTTCCACGGCCGGCAGGGGGTCGTAGTCGTCGTTTCGGGCCAAAAGGACGATCTTTTTGCCGTCCACGCCGCCCGTGGCGTTGACGTGCTCGAAATAGGCCATGGCCCCGCGGTAGAGCTCCACGGCCAGGCCCCGGGTGGGGCCGTGGAACCCGGCCGACATGCCCAGGCGGATGTCGCCGGAACCGGCCGCGAAAGCCGGAAATCCGGCGGGGCAGAGCATGAGGAGGGCGGCCAGGGCCATCCAAAGCCAACGGGCGGAAGGCCGGGGCCTCCGGAAAGGTCCGGCCGGGAGAGGGGGCCGTGCGGCCGTGGCTCCGTATGGCGGAAACTCCATGTTGTCCTTGTATGGGCTTTGCCGCGAAGCGTCAAATTGCACGGTATCGGGAGGCCCCGGGGCGGCGGCGGACGGCGGAGCGGCCTGTGTGCCGCGTGACGGCCGTGTGACATCGGCCCAAGGGGGGCGGGAAGCGGCGTTGCATGGGCCTCGGCCGCGCCGTGTTGCCCTTTGCCACAAGAAATGTCACACATCCGTCACACAAGCACCATTCCCCCGTCACCCGGAGATGTTCGTTGTTTTTCCGTCAAAATCAAGGACGGGAACCATGTCCGACGACACCATTCTTATCGTTGAAGACGACGAGGACATCCTCGAACTGCTGGCCTACAATCTCCAGGGCGCGGGTTTTTCCGTGGCCACCAGCCGCGACGGCTTCGACGCCCTGCAAAAGGCCCGGCGCTCGCCCCCCGACCTGATCATCCTGGATCTCATGCTGCCGGGACTGGACGGCTTCGAGGTGTGCAAGGAGCTCAAACGCGAGGCCAAGACCGCCCAGGTTCCGGTGATCATGCTCACGGCCCGGGGCGACGAGGTGGACCGCATCGTCGGGCTGGAGCTTGGGGCCGACGATTATGTGGTCAAGCCCTTCAGCCCCCGGGAACTCATGCTCCGGGTGCGCGCCGTGCTCAAGCGCTCCGGTCCCGAGACGCGGGAGAAGCAGGTCTTGCGGCAGGGCGGGCTGTGCGTGGACCTGGCCGCCCACCGGGCCGAGATCGACGGCGCGGAGATTCTGCTCACGGCCACGGAATTCAAGCTTTTGGCCGAGCTTTTCCGGGGCCAGGGACGGGTGCAGACCCGGGACCAGCTGCTCAACACCGTGTGGGGCTACGAGTTCGAAGGCTACGCCCGCACCGTGGACACGCACATCCGGCGGCTGCGCCAGAAGCTCGGGCCCTACGCGAGGATGATCGAGACCGTGCGCGGCGTGGGCTACCGCTTCAAGGACTAGGGGAGGCGGCGTGTCCCTGGGACTCAGGCTTTTTCTCTCCTTTGCGGCCGTGGCCGCCCTGGCCCTGGCCCTGCCCCTGGTCTTTTTCCCGGATCAGCCCATGGCCCAGGCCCCGGCGGCCCTGGTTCTGGCCCTGGCCGCCGCCGCCGTGGCCGGGTTTTTCCTGAGCCGCCGGGCCGCGCGCTCCATTCGGGAGACCATCCAGGTGGCCGAGGCCATCGGCCGGGGCGACTACGCCAAGCGCCTGCTGGTGCCCCGGGGAGGGGAGTTCGAGACCCTGGCCGCCGCGATCAACGAAATGGCCCGGGGCATTGAGGTCCAGATCCGGACCATCACCGCCCAGAAAAGCCAGCTCGAGGCCATCTTAAACGGCATGAAGGAAGGGGTCATGGTCCTGGACGCCGAGGGCAAGATCCGGGCCGTGAACAAGGCCTTCGACCAGATCTTTCCCGGCAACGGGGGGCGCCTGGGCCGGCCGCCCATCGAGGTGGTGCCCTGCGCCCGCTTCCAGGCGGCCTGCGACGCCGTGCTCGCCGCCCCGGACAGGGACGCGCCGCCGCTGATGACCCTGGAGATCGAGCTCGGCCAGGAGCGTTTCTACGACGTCAGCGTGGTGGGCCTGCGCGAGGCCCGGGGGGAACTCGGGGCCGTGGCCGTGTTTCACGACTTAAGCGACTTCAAGCGCCTGGACCGGGCCCGCAAGGACTTCGCGGCCAACGTCACCCACGAGCTGCGCACCCCCCTGACCTCGGTGAAGGGCTACGCCGAGACGCTGTTGCAGGACACCTCGGGCCTGCCTCCGGAGCGGGTGCGCTTCCTGGAGGTCATCTTAAAAAACGCCAACCACATGTCCAAGATGATCGAGGACATGCTGTGCCTGGCGCGCATCGAGGACAGCCCCGTGCCCGCCGCGCCGCCCCGGGCCGACGCCCTGCAGGCCTTTTTGCTGGCCCGCAAGGAATGCGAGTCCATGGCCGAGGAAAAGCGCATCGCCATCAAAAGCCGGCTCCCCGGGGAGGGGGTGGCGGTGCTGGCCGATTTCGGGCAGCTGGCCCAGGTCTTTCGCAATCTGGTGGAAAATTCCGTGAAATACAGCCCCGAGGGCTCCTTCGTCACGGTCTCGCACCAGGCGGGTAACGGGACCGTGACCTTCTGCGTGCAGGATAACGGCCCGGGTGTGCCTCACGAGGACCGGCTGCGGGTGTTCGAACGCTTCTACCGGGTGGAGAAGCACCGGTCCAAGACCTCGGGCAGCACGGGCCTGGGGCTGGCCATCGCCAAGCACATCGTGGAACGTCACGGCGGCCGCATCTGGGTGGAGCGGGCCCGGGACGGGATGACCGGGGCGGCCTTTTTCTTCACGCTGGCCGCGCCCTCGGGCGACGACCCGGCCAAAGCGCCCTCCCAGGGGTGATGTTTTCGCCCCGGCCAGGCCCGGGGACGTCCGCAAACGACAAGGAATATGGACATGGCGCACAAAATCAAGATGGCGGCCCGCACGCTCGATTTCTATTACGGGAGCTTCAAGGCCCTGCACGACATCACCCTGGAGATCGGCGAGAATCAGGTCACGGCCCTGATCGGCCCCTCGGGGTGCGGCAAGAGCACGTTTCTGCGCTGTCTCAACCGCATGAACGACCTCATTCCGGGCACCCGGGTGGACGGGGAGCTGACCCTGGACGGGGCCAACATCCATGCCCCGGAAGTGGATGTGGTGGAACTGCGGCGGCGGGTGGGCATGGTTTTCCAGAAGCCCAACCCCTTCCCCAAGACCGTGTTCGAGAACGTGGCCTACGGGCTTCGGGTCAACGGCGTGCGCGACAACGCCTACATCGCCCAGCAGGTGGAAAAGAGCCTGCGCGACGCGGCGCTTTTCGACGAGGTCAAGGACCGGCTGCACGATTCGGCCCTGGGCCTGTCCGGCGGACAGCAGCAGCGCCTGTGCATCGCCCGGGCCCTGGCCGTGGCCCCGGACGTGGTGCTCATGGACGAACCGGCCTCGGCCCTGGACCCCATCGCCACCCAGAAGATCGAGGAGCTCATCCACGAACTCAAAAAGCGGTTCACCATCATCATCGTCACCCACAGCATGCAGCAGGCGGCCCGGGTGTCGGACATGACCGCGTTTTTCTACATGGGCAAGCTGGTGGAGACCGACAACACCGAAACCATCTTCACCCGGCCGTCCAACAAGCAGACCGAGGACTACATCACCGGCCGCTTCGGTTGACGCCCCGGCCCCGGTGGTTTCCGGCCCCGGCCCGGCATTCCTTTTCACGGTCATACGGACGATCCGCCCGGCGCGGCGGGACCGGCCAGGAGGCACAGTCATGGACGGCAGAAGCCACTTTCACGCCGAACTGGAACTTCTCACGGAAAAGCTGTTGCGCATGGCCGCCCTGTCCCGCAAGGCCCTGGCCGACGCGCTCAAAGCCTTTTCCGAACGCGACGCGGCCCTGGCCCGGGAGGTCATCGACCGGGACGCGGAGATCAACCGCATGGAATGCGACCTGGACGAGACCAGCCTGCGGCTTCTGGCCCTGGAGCAGCCCGTGGCCCTGGACCTGCGCCGGGTGGTGGGGACCATGCGCATGACCATCGACCTGGAACGGGTGGGGGACGAGGCCCTGCATGTCGCCGAACGGGCCATCTTCCTGTCCCATCTGCCCCCGGCCCCCGTGCCCGCCCACCTGGACGAACTGGCCTTCCGGGTCTCGGAGATGCTGGACAAGGCCATAAGCGCCTTCCAGGGCGGCGACACGGACCTGGCCCAGGAGGTCTGCCGCCTGGACGCGGGCATCGCCGACCTCAACGTGCTGGTGCTCAAGGACGCCCTGCGCCAGGTGGAGCAATCGGCCTGCACCGCCCCGAGCCTGGAGCGGTCGATCCACGAGGTGGTGGCCGGGCGTTCCCTGGAACGCATCGGCGACAAGGCGGCCAACATCGCCGAGGCCGTCATCTTCATCATCAAGGGCGTGAGCCTCAAGCATCACTGCCGGCCGTTCTGATCCGCCGATTTTTTGCCGATCCACGCCGGGGCGGGCCCATGGGGCTGGTCCCGGCGTTTTTCTTGACCCAGGCTTGCCGCAGGGTTATCGATAAGCAACAAAGAGCGGGCGGCGGGGACGGCCGCGCCACGGCCTGTGGGCCGCATGCCCGCCATGCCGAGCCCCGGGAGGGCCACCGCCCATGCACCGCGAACCGACCCACAAGGATCTGGCCCGGCACCTGGGCGTATCCGTGACCACCATCAAGAGCTACCGGACCAAGTTCCCCGGGGCCATCCCTCCCCTGGGCCGTGGCAAGCCCTTGCGCTTCGGGCCCCAGGCCCTGGCCGTGTGCCGGGCCATCCAGGGCGGATTCCAGCGTGGCTTGTCGATCGAGGATATTCAAATCCTTTTAGAAAAAGACTTTCCTGGCGTCATGGAGGATCGTCGCTTGCCGATAGACGACGATGCGGCCCCCCGGGGGGACCGGGACGCGGTACAGCAGGAGACCAGCCGCCGCCTGGAGCGCCTGGAGGCCATGCTGGCCGAACTGGTGGCCCTGGGCAACCGCACCCATTCCCTGCATGCCGAGCTTCTGGCCAAGCTCGACGCCCTGGCCGGGCTGCGCCTGACGGGTCTGGCGGGCCAGCCGCCCGGCCAGCCGCCCCGGGAGTTCCTGGCCCTGCCCGTGGTGGTCCTGTCCGAGCGCGGCGAATACCTGGGCATCACCGGTACGGGCGGCGCGGCGTTCAGCCTGGGGGAGTTTGAGGCCCATCTGCTGCGCCGGGCCGGGCGTCTGGACGCCGCCACGGAGATGTTCGCCGCCTGGACGCCGCGCGGCGACGGCTGGGTCCTGACCCTGCGCGGCGCGGACCGGCGGACGGCCCGGGCCGGGATGGAGCATGTCCCAGGCCAGGAGGCCGGGCACGAGCATGTGTTTCGGGACGCCGTCACCCCCAGGAACAACCGCGTGGCCGTATTTTCGGGGTTGCGCATCAATGGAAAAGACGTCTCCGAGGCCTTTTTGCGGGCCTTTTTCAAGCAGATCAAAGACTCCCTGGAATAGCGCGGCCCGCTGTCGCAGGCTCCCACCCTTTTTTTCTTTGAAGAAACCGTCCGAGCCGGTATAGGGAAAGCGGCTTTCGGATCATGTCGCGCGCGGCTGTGGGGACGTGGGATGGACCAGCAAACCTGTCGGCAACCCAGGCGGGACGCTCCATGAAGATGCCGAGATTTCCCGTATATCCAGTGAAAATCCTTATCGCCGCAGGCCTGCCCGTGGTCTTGGCGGTGGCCGCCTGCCTGGCCGCGGCGACCGCCCAGAACGCCTCGGGCCGCTCGGCCGAGGCCCTGGCCCAGGTGGCATTCGGCCGGGCCCAGGCGGCTGTCCGCCTGGAGCGGCAGGCCTTGCTGACGTCCCATCATCTGCGCGGCTACGCCCTGACCGGGGAGCGCCATTTTCTGGATGAGGCCAAAAAGGAATTGGCCGAGGCCCTGACCCGCATGCAGGAGTTCAAGGCCACGGCCAGCCGGGGCAGTCAGACCGGTCAGGCCAGTCAGGCCGGTCAGGCCGATGGGGCCGATGGGGCCGATGGGGCCAGTGGAGCCGGTCGGGCGGACGCTGCCGTGGAGGCCGAGCGGCTGGCCTGGCTGGTCGACGCCTACAAAAAGGCCGCCGAGGCCGTGGTGGGCCAGAACGAGGCCGTGGCCGAGGCCCGCACGGCCTTCGAGGCCGCCGGGAACCGGCTGGCGGATCTGGCCGACGCCTTTGCCGAGCGCAAGAAAGCGGCCCTGGTGGAGCTTGCGGTCAAGTATCCGCCCGGGACGCTGGTGCGCGCCGTATCCGACAGGATTTTTTACGCCCAGGATATGGCCGGGATCGCCCGGGCGGTGCTGGCCGCCGAGGCCGAGGCCGGACGGGCCAGACGCCCGGAACTCCTGCGCGCGGCCCTGGACCGTCTGGACGGCCTGGACGGTCTCGCGGCGAAACTGGCCCCCCAGGCCGCCCAGGCTGCCGAGGCCGACGCCAAGGACGCGGCGGAGCTCGCCGCCGTGGCCGGGGAGTTCGGCAAGGCCGCCGGGCATCTGGCCAAGGAATGGGAGCTGTTGCACGCCTCGGGGCGGACCCTGGCCCTGGCCGAGCGCGACGCCCTGGAGGCCGCCGCAAAGGCCGTGGAAAGCGCCGCCGCAGCCGAGCGCACGGGCATGGAGGCCTTCACCTCGGAGCTGGCCCTGCAAAAATCCCTGGTGTGGTCGCTTTTGCTTCTGACCGTGGCCTTGGGCGTGACCTGGGTCGTTTTGGCCGTGCGCTTTCTGGGGGTTCCCGTGGCCCGGTGCGCCGCGTTCGCCTTCCAGCTGGCCACGGGCCGCGTTCCCCGGGGGCTTGCCGTCTCCGGGCGCGACGAGGTGGGGATTTTGGCCGAGTCCCTGCGCGAGGTGTCCAGGCGCTTCGGCCGCAGCTTCGCCCGATGATCCCGTCCGCCATCCGCCTGGGGCCCCACGCGCCCGGACGTTCGCCCGCACTGGCGGCCGTTTTGGTCCTGGCCTGTCTGGTCCTGGCCGGCCTGGCCCTGCCGGCGGCGGCCCAGTCCGCCGCCCCGGAACCCCTTCCGGCCGGTTCGCCCCGGGTGGCCGCGTCCCCTCTCCCCCCGTCCGGCCTTCCGTCAGGCAACCCGGCCGCCGCGCCAGACGATATGGGCGGCCTGGCCACCGGGTCGCGGACCCCGGACGACGCCGCCCGGGAGGCGCGGGAGATCCGGGCCCGGGGGCCCCTGGGCTTTCGCGGCCTGCCCTGGGGGGCCTCGGCCGCAGGCCATCCGGACCTGGAATATCTCTACGGCGCGGGGAAGGTGGCCTATTACCGCCGGGCCGGGGACAACCTGGAGATCGGCGAGGTCCGCGTCAAGGACATCCTCTACGGGTTCTACCGCGACAGCTTTTTCCATGTGCAGATGCGGGCCCGGGAGCCCGGGGACATCGCGGCGCTCAAGTCCGCCTATGCCGCCAAGTACGGCCCGCCCCTGGAAAACCATACGGCCCTGGACGAAAACTACCTGTGGAGCTGGCCCGAGGCCCAGATCGTCCTGGACCGGGACGTCCTGGAAGACTCCCTGTCCATCGCCTACGCCCATCTGCCGGGGGTGGAGCGCATGCGCGCCGAGGCCCCGGACCCCGTGCCCGGCGATCCGGTCTTTTTGCGGCAAGGCATCGCGGTCTACGCCAGGCGGCCGCCCCCGGACGGCTTCGGCGGCATCCCCTTCGGGGCCAACGAGGCGGATGTGCGGAACCTGGAATATCTCTTCGTCCACAAGGACGTGCGCCACTACCGCCGGGCCGGGGAGAAGCGGCGCATCGGCGGGATCGTCGTGGACGACGAGGTCTATTCGTTTCGCGACGGCAAGCTGTTTTATGTCATCCTGGTCATCAAAAATCCGTCCCAGGGCGATTTCGAGCGCTTGCGCACGGCCTATGAGGCCAAGTACGGTGCCTTTGCCACGGTCTCGCCCGGGGTGTCGGAACACCTGGTGTGGAGCTGGCCCGCCGCGGCCGTGGCCCTGATCCGCTACCGGGATACGGGCAGCCTGGAGATCTGCTACGCCTACACCCCGGTTTTGCGCGACGTGGAAAACCGGATGATCGAGTCGGCCCTGGCGGCCCTGGCCAGGAAGGCCTTCGGCGACGCCGCGCCGGAAAAGCCCTGACGGCGGCCAAGGCCCCCGGCCCCGCCCGGGGCGGAATGCGGCCGGCGCGGGATGCGGCTGCGGGCCGCCGGGCAGGAGACTGAATCACCCTCTTCACCCGCGGGCGCGGCAGCCGCGCCGCATGCCGGAGCAAGGAGCTTTCATGGACCGATTCCTGTGCATCCACGGCCATTTCTACCAGCCTCCCCGGGAAGACCCCTGGCTTGGGGCGGTTCTGCCCGAGGGCAGCGCCGCGCCCAGCGCCAACTGGAACGAGCGCATCTGCCGGGAATCCTACGCCCCCCTGTCCCGGGCCCGCCGCCTGGACGGGGCGGGGCGGATCATGGACATCTTCAACCTCTACGAATGGATCAGCTTCAATTTCGGTCCCACCCTGTGCCGCTGGATGGAGTCCCGGGCCCCCGAGACCCTGGCCCGGGTGGTGGAGGGCGACCGGGCGGGACTTACCCGGCTGGGGCACGGCAACGCCCTGGCCCAGGTCTGCCACCACGTGATCCTGCCCCTGGCCTCGGACCTGGACAAGCACCTGGAGGTGGGCTGGGCCGTGGCCGATTTCCGGCATCGCTTCGGCCGCGATCCCGAGGGCATGTGGCTGTCCGAGGCCGCCGTGGACATGGCCTCCCTGGAGGTGCTGGCCGAAAACGGCATCCGGTTCACCGTCCTGGCCCCGTGCCAGGCGGCCTTCGTGGCCGACCTGGACGGCGGCAACCGCCGGGCCGTGTCCGAATGGGACATGGACATCTCCCGGCCCTACCGGGCCGTGCTGCCGTCGGGGCGCTTCGTGGACATCTTTTTCTATCACGGCGGCCTGTCCCAGGCCGTGGCCTTCGAGCGGCTTTTGGCCGACGGGGAGAACTTCTGGCGCAGGCTGTCGGGCGCGGCCGGTCCCGGACTCCTGGCCCTGGCCACGGACGGCGAGACCTACGGCCACCATTTCCAGTTCGGGGAGATGGCCCTGGCCTACGTCATGGCCCAGGCCGCCTCGGGCCGCGACGGCCTGTCCCCCACCAATTTCGGGGCCTATCTGGCGAAAAACCCGCCCCAGCACCGGGTGTGGCTGCGCGAACCCTCGGCCTGGAGCTGCGTGCACGGGGTGGAACGCTGGCGGTCGGACTGCGGCTGCACCAACGGCGAGCATCCGGGCTACAACCAGAAATGGCGCGGCCCCCTGCGCGCCGCCCTGGACCTCCTCAAGGCCGAGGTTGATGCCCACTATTTTTCGGCCGCGGCCGGGCTTTTCCACGACCCGAAGGCCGCGCTTCTGGCCTACGGCGAGGTGCTGTGCGGGGCCATGGACAAGGCCGGTTTCGAGGCGGCCCGCTTCGTTCCGGGGCTTGCCGCCGACAAGCGCTCCCTGGCCTGGACGCTTTTATCCATGCAGCGCTTCGCCGTGTCCTCGTTCGCCAGCTGCGCCTGGTTTTTCGACGAACTGACCCGCATCGAGCCGGTCAACGCCCTGACCTACGCCCTGCGGGCCATGGATCTGGCCCGGGAGACGGGCATGGCCGACCCCGAGGCCCGGTTTCTGGCCGAACTGGAAAAGGCCGAGTCCAACGACCCGGCCATGGGCAACGGCCGCGACGTCTGGAACAACCTGGTCGCGCCGCGCCGGGCCACGGCCAAGACCCTGGCCCTGCAAACGTTTTTGACCCTGGAGGCCGAGGACCGCCTGCCCGTCCCCGGCGGCCCGGGGCAGGCCGTGGCCTGGCCCGCCGTGACGGCCGCCGTGCGCCTGGACGCGGCGGCGGACGGCCACGGCCACACGGGAGTCTTCAGCCTGGACTGGACCCTGGAAAGCCGCCTGGAGGAGTACGGGGTGTCGCTGACGAAAGCCCAGGGGGGCGGCCTTTTCGGCGGCCGGGCCGCCCTGTCCCGGCCGGGCGGCGGCGGACAGGAGTCCGTGGCCTTCGAGGCCTCGGGGTTGGCCTGGAACAAACGCCAGGCCGCAGCCGACGCCCTGGCCGGGCATGCCGAGGCCCGGCTGTGGGAGGAGTCCCTGGCCCTGGCGGCCAAGGGGGCCAGGCTTTTGCCGGAGATCCAGGAGGCCCAGGTCACGGTCAATTTGGCCCCCCTGTGGGCCGGGATGTATCCGGGGCTTGTGTGGCACCGGCTCTTCGGCCCCGAATTGTCCCCGGGCCGGGCCGCCCTCCTGGATGCCTTCCTGCGCGCGGCGGGAAAGGACAACCCCTGGAATCCGGCCCTGACCCGGCGGGTGATCGGGGAGTTCCTGGACCGGCTGGCCGGGTTCGAGCCGGATTTCGAGACCCTGGCCCAGGCCGTGATCCGGGGGCGCAACATCGGGTTCGAGCCGGACTGGTGGGCGGTGCAGAACCTTTTGTGGGAGCGCTTCGAGGCGCGCGGGGCCTGCCGTCCCCTGGCCGATCTGTTGTGGTTCGCGGCGTGAGCCGGGACGCCGTTCCGGACGCCGTTCCGGACGCCGCCCCAGACGCCAGCCGGGACGTCAGCCCAGACGTCAGCCCGGACGTGGTCCGGCTGCGGCTGGTCGTGGCCTACGACGGTTCCCGGTTCCACGGCTGGCAGCTCCAGGCCGGGGACCGCACGGTGCAGGGGGTGCTGGAAGCGGCCCTGGCCACCCTGGCCGGACGGCCGGTGCGGGCCATCGGTTCCGGCCGCACGGACGCCGGGGTCCACGCCCTGGGCCAGGTGGTCCATGCCGACGTGCCCCGCAAGCGGGCCGGGCTGCCCTGGCGGCGGGCCCTCAACGCCCTATTGCCCGGCGACGCGGCCGTGGTCGAGGCCGGACCCGCGCCGCCCGGGTTCCATGCCCGCTTCGGGGTCGTGCGCAAGACCTACGCCTATACCCTGTGGGCCGAACCGGAATTCGTCTTCCCCCACAGGCGTCCCTACGTCTGGGCCTGCGGCCCCGTGGACCGGGAGGCCATGGACCTGGCGGCCCGGGAGTTCCTGGGGCGGCGGGATTTCGCGGCCATGCAAAATACCGGCACGGACGTGGGCAGCACCGTGCGCACCCTGGAATCCGTGGCCGCCTGGCCGGGCCAGACGCCCTTCGAGACGGTCTGGCGGTTCACGGCCGACGGCTTCCTCAAGCAGATGGTCCGCAACCTCATGGGCTGCCTGGTGGCCGTGGGCAAGGGGAAAGTTTCCCCGGCCCGCGTCCGGTCACTCCTTACCGAGGGGGACAGAACCCTGGCTCCGGCAACCGCGCCGGCCCGGGGGCTGTGCCTGGAATCGGTGGAGTATGGGGACCATGGCCACGGGAAGAAGCGACATCTTCCTGACGGGCCTGCGCCTGGCCAGGGGGGCGGAGGCTGACGCCGTCCGCACCCGCGTCCGCGCCCACGCCCGCCGTGGACAGCCGCAGGGTTTTGGGCTACCGAGGCCCGAAACGGCATGACCGGAGGACGCGGTGCGTATCATTTCAGACCCGAAACAGATGCAGGATGTTGCGACCGAGCTGCGGCTTCAGCGCAAAATTATCGGATTCGTGCCCACCATGGGCTACTTTCACCAGGGGCACGTGAGCCTCATGGACTATGCCCGGGGCCACGCCGACGTGGTGGCGGTGAGCCTGTTCGTCAATCCCTCCCAGTTCGGCCCCGGCGAGGATCTGGACCGCTATCCCCGGGATTTCGAGCGCGACCGGGAGATGGCCGAATCGGCCGGGGTGGACATCCTCTTCGCCCCGGACCCGGCGGCCATGTACGCCCCGGACGCTTCCACGTCCGTCACCGTGGAGGGGGTGTCCGCCGGACTGTGCGGCGCGTCCCGGCCCACCCATTTTCGCGGCGTGGCCACGGTGGTGGCCAAGCTTTTCATGCTGGCCCAGCCTACCTTCGCCGTCTTCGGGGAAAAGGACCGGCAGCAATTGGCCGTGATCACCCGCATGGTCCGGGACCTGAACATCCCGGTCACGGTGGTGGGGCGGCCCATCGTGCGCGAGGCCGACGGACTGGCCCTAAGCTCCCGCAACGTCTTCCTGTCGCGCGACGAGCGGGATCAGGCCCCGTGGATCAACAAGAGCCTGGAGGCGGCGGCGGCCCTGGCCGCCTCGGGCATCCGCGACCCGAAGACCATACTCTCGGCCGCCCGGGACATCCTGGCGGCCTACGCCCCCCTGGGGGCCGTGGACTACCTGGAGGCCGTGGACCCGGAGTCCATGCGGCCCGTGGAGGCCGTGACCGGGCCGGTGGTGCTGGCCGTGGCGGTGCAGTTCTCCCGGGCCCGGCTCATCGACAACAGGCTGGCCCTGCCCTCTGAGGCCTAGGGGGGCGCGATCGCCGGTTCCCGGGGCGGCACTTGTCATTTTCCATGAAAAAGCGTAAGCAAAAATGTTTACATTCTGAGAATTGCCATGGCCGGGGCGTTTTCCCGTGCACTTCCGGCTCCATGGACACCATTATGGAGGATATCCATTCATGATCAATGCCAAGGGTCATTACCTTTTCAGCTCCGAATCCGTCACCGAGGGGCATCCGGACAAGGTCGCGGACCAGATTTCCGACGCCGTGCTGGACGCCCTGCTGGCCCAGGATCCCGAATCCCACGTGGCCTGCGAGACCCTGGTGACCACGGGGCTGGCCTTTATCGCCGGCGAGATCACCACCACGGCCTACGCCGACCTGCCGGCCATCGTCCGGGAGACCGTCCGGGAGATCGGCTACAACAGCTCCACCATGGGGTTCGACTGGGAGACCTGCGCCGTGGTGTCCTCCGTGGACAAGCAGTCCGTGGACATCGCCCAGGGCGTGGTCCGGGCCAAGCCCGAAGACCAGGGCGCCGGCGACCAGGGCATGATGTTCGGCTTTGCCTGCACCGAGACCGAGACGCTTATGCCCGCCCCCATCTATTACGCCCACAAGCTGTCCCGCCGCCTGTCCTACGTGCGCAAGAACAAGGTGCTGGACTTCCTGCGTCCCGACGGCAAGACCCAGGTGGCCGTGGAATACGTGGACGGCAAGCCCGTGCGCATCGACAACGTGGTGGTGGCCTGCCAGCATGACGAGAACATCGCCTACGCCGACCTGGTGGAGGCCGTGAAAAAAGAGGTCATCTTCAAGACCCTGCCCGAAGAGATGGTGGACAAAAAGACCAAGGTCTACGTGAACACCACCGGCCGTTTCGTCATCGGCGGCCCCATGGGCGACTGCGGGCTCACCGGCCGCAAGATCATCCAGGACACCTACGGCGGCATGGGCAACCACGGCGGCGGCGCGTTTTCCGGCAAGGATCCCTCCAAGGTGGACCGCTCGGGCGCCTACATGGCCCGGTACATCGCCAAGAACCTGGTGGCCTCGGGCGCGGCCGAGCGCTGCGAGGTGCAGATCGCCTATTGCATCGGCGTGGCCGAGCCCTTGTCGGTCCTGGTCACCTCCTTCGGCACCGGCCTGGTGGGCGACGAGGAACTGACCAAGGCCGTGCGCCAGGTCTTCGACCTGCGGCCCTATTTCATCATCAAAAAGCTCGACCTCAAGCGCCCGATCTACAAGCTGACCTCCTGCTACGGGCATTTCGGCCGCGAACGGCCGGAATTCACCTGGGAGGCCACCGACATGGCGGGGGATCTGAAAACGGCCCTCAAGCTGTAACACGCCCCCTGGATTCACCTTTTACAAGGACAAAGGCACATGCAATACGACGTCAAAGACCTGGGCCTGGCCGAACAGGGCAAACTGCGCATGGAATGGGCCGGCCAGTCCATGCCGGTCCTGAAAACCATCGGCGAACGCTTCAAGAAGGAAAAGCCCCTGGCCGGCATGCGCATCGCCGCCTGCCTGCACGTGACCACCGAGACCGGAAACCTCATGCGCGTCCTGAAGGACGGCGGGGCCGAGGCCTATCTGTGCGCCTCCAACCCCTTGAGCACCCAGGACGACGTGGCCGCCGCCCTGGTCAAGGAATACGGCATCCCCACCTTCGCCATCAAGGGCGAGGACAACGCCAGCTACTACAAGCACATCATGGCCTGCCTGGAGGCCAAGCCGCACATCACCATGGATGACGGCGCGGACCTGCTTTTCACCCTGCACTCCGAGAAAAAAGAGCTCATCCAGGGCGTCATCGGCGGCACCGAGGAGACCACCACCGGGGTCATCCGCCTCAAGGCCATGGCCGCCAAGGGCGTTCTGGCCTATCCGGTCATCGCCGTGAACGACGCCCTGACCAAGCACATGTTCGACAACCGCTACGGCACGGGCCAGTCCACCATCGACGGCATCGTCCGGGCCACCAACCGGCTTCTGGCCGGAACCAACTTCGTGGTCTGCGGCTACGGCTGGTGCGGCAAGGGCCTGGCCTCCCGGGCCCACGGCATGGGCGCCAACGTCATCGTCGTCGAGGTCGATCCCCTGCGCGCCCTGGAGGCCATGATGGACGGCTACCGGGTCATGCCCCTGGCCCAGGCCGCGCCCATCGGCGATTTCTTCTGCACCGTCACCGGCGACATCCACGTCATCCGCTACGAGCACTTCGAGGTCATGAAAAGCGGGGCCATCGTGTGCAACTCCGGGCACTTCAACGTGGAGATCGACCTCAAGTCCCTCTATGAGAAGGCCACGGCCCGGCGCATGATCCGCGAGTTCGTGGAGGAGATCACCCTGCCCGGCGGCTCCCACGTCAACATCCTGGCCGAGGGACGCCTGGTCAACCTGGCCTCGGCCGAGGGCCATCCGTCCAGCGTCATGGACATGAGCTTCGCCAACCAGGCCCTGTCCGCCGAATACATCGTGAAAAACGCCGCGACCCTGGCCAAAAACGTCTTCAAGGTGCCCGATCCCATCGACCAGGAGATCGCCCGCCTGAAGCTGGCCTCCATGGGCGTGGACATCGACGTCCTGACGCCGGAGCAGGTGGAATACCTGTCCTCCTTCGACATGGGCACCTAGCCGCCACGGCAAAAAAACGCCTGCGCACGCCCCCCGTCCGGACCACCGGCGGGGGGCGTTTTTTTGTCCGGCCACCACGGGGCCGTGGCGCTTATGGGGTGGGAACGGCCGGTCGGGGCGGCACGCCGCCCGGGGGAGACGCCGGCCCGTCCAGGCGCACGGCGATCCGGGCCGGAGGGGCGTCGGCCTGCCACAGCAGGCGGCTGCGTTCGTCCACGTCCGCGACGCGCTCGAAGTCCTTGCGGGCCAGGAAGGTGACGGACCCCTCCACGGGGTCGCCCTCGTAAAAGCCGGGGCCGTAGGTGAAGATGAACTTTGAGAAGCGGCGAAGCGTCCGGACCAGGCCCGTGGCCGAATCGCGCAGGACCAGGGCCTGGGGGTCGGCGGGATGGCGGGTGACGTCCACGAAGCGGCCGGGCTCGCCGCGGATTTCATAGTGGCCGCAGAATTCGTCCAGGGTGAAGTCGTATCCGGCCAGCCGCCGCAGGGTCATGGCCGTGACCTTGCCGGTCTTGATCTGTCCCCGGCCCACGTGCAGGGGAGGCGGCAGGTTCATGTTGCGCTTGACGGGGCTTATGACCTCCACCCCGGGGGGGACGGCCGGGGCCTGGGCAAGGCCGTCCGGCCCGGCAGGGGGCGGCCCTTCGGCCGGTGCGGGCGGTTCGGACACCGAAGCTGTATCGTCCTGCTCCGGGGATTCCGGGGGCTCGGGAGTGTCCGGGGAGTCCGGGGCCGACCCGGGCGGCGGCAGGGGCTCCACCCGCACGGCGTCCAAGGCCGCGTCCGGCGGGGCGGGAGGTCCGGCCGGTCCCCACACGGCCGCGAGAACAATCACGGCGTGCAGGGCCAGGGAGATGGCGAGGCAGGCCAGGCGGGTCATGGCCCCGTTCCGGACGGGCCTCCCCGGGAACCGGGTTCGGAACCGCCAAAGGGCCCGGGCCCGGCGGCCGCGCCTTCCCCCGCCTCGGGATACGGCTCCGTGACCACATACACGGCCCGGGCCCCGGCCCGCTTGGCCGCGTCCATGACCTCCACCACCCGGCCGTGGGGCGTGTCCCGGTCGGCCCGCAGATAGACCTTCTTGCCGCGCTCCACGGCCAGCACCCGGACATGCTTCTCCATGTCCGGCGTAAGCGCCGCGAAATCCTCCACGAAAAGCGCGCCGTCCTTTTTGACGGTGATCACGATGTGGCCCGCGTCCTCATGCACGGCCTCCACCGTGCGGGTGAAGGGCAGTTCCACGGAAAGCCCCTGGATAAGCGGTGGGATGGCCACCAGGAAGATGACCAGAAGCACCAGCATGACGTCCACGAAGGGCAGGACGTTGATGGCCGCCTGGAGGCGGTGGCGGGCTGCCGCGCGGCGGGGCATGGGTCAGGGCTCCTGGCCGGTGACGGCGGCCAGGCCGAGGGTCAGGGCCTCCATATCCCGCTCCAGGCCGTCCACGGCGCCGACAGCGGCGTTGAAGGCTAGGCTGGCGGGCACGGCCACGGCCAGCCCCAGGGCCGTGGCCACCAGGGCCTCGGCGATGCCCGGGGCCACCAGGGTCAGCGCCTGGGCCTGGACCCGGCCCAGGGCGTGGAAGGCGTGCATGACCCCCCACACGGTGCCGAAAAGCCCGATAAAGGGCGCGGCCCCGGAACAGGCGGCCAGGATGCCCAGCCCCCGTTCGTGGTCGCGCAGGGCCTGGGTTCCGGCCAGGGTGGCGGCCCGGGCCGCAGCCGCCAGGAGGGCGGGGGATGCCGGGCCGTCCCCTGCCCGGGTAAGGATCGCCAGGGCGGCCCGGGCCGCCCCGGCCAGGGGGGCGCGGGCATGTTTTCCGGCCAGGGCCAGGGCGGCCCGGCCGGACCGGCCGGACAGGCCGGAGAAGCCGGATGAGTCCGGCACGTCGGCCGTCCTGGGGGCGTCCTGTTCCGGGGGGGCCGGGGGGGCCGGGGGGACTGGGGGGACTGGGGGGGCCAGGGCCCCGGTCAGGGCGGTCAGGGCGGTCAGGGCGGCCCGGGAGGCCCGGACCGCCGGGAGTAGGGTGACCAGCTTGTGCAGGATGACGGCCCAGCTCAGAACCGACATGGCGGCCAGAATCGCCAGCACGGCCTTGACCGTGGGCGTGGCCTCCCGGATCATGGCCCAGACGTCGAGTTGGGGCATGAGATCCATGGACGCTCCAGGGCAAAGGGTTTGGGGAAAATTCCCCCCTTCCTTTAGCAGGTTTTTCGCCGGCTGGCACCCCCGGAGGCGGGAAGCGTGGCTGGCGGGACATGCGGGGGATGGTGATGCACCCTGTCACAAACACCCCGGCGCGGACATGTCGGGGTCGTTTCCCGGCGGGGCGTAAGTCGCGGACGGTGATTAGTCCTTCCACTTTTCCCGGATGATCCGGATGGCCTCGATCTCCCGGAAAAAGGCCTCGACCACCGCCGGATCGAACTGGCTGCCCGAGCCTTTTCGCAACAGGGCGACACATTTTTCCTCGGGGAAGGCCTTTTTGTAGGGCCGGTCGCTGCGCAGGGCGTCGTAGACGTCCACCACGCTCACGATGCGGGCCTCCAGGGGAATGGCCTCCCCGGCAAGCCCGATGGGATAGCCCGTGCCGTCCCACCTCTCGTGATGGTACAGGGCCAGGATGCGGGCCAGGCGCAGAAGCTCGTTGTCTCCCGGCTCCAGGGGGCCGAGGAGGAAGCCGCAGGCGTTTTGGGCCGGGTCCGGGCCGCTCAGGGGCCCCAGTATCTCGCAGCCGTAGAGGCAGTGGCGGCGCATGATCTCCCACTCGTCCGGATCAAGGGGCCCGGGCTTGAGCAGCACGGTGTCCGGAATGCCGATCTTGCCCACGTCGTGCAGGGGGGCGCATTCCCGCATCATCTCGCACCGCTCCCCGGAAAGGCCCATGGCCCGGGCCAGAAGGGCGCTGATCTCGCCCACCCGGATGACGTGGTGGCCGGTCTCGTTGTCCTTGTATTCCGCGGCCCGGCTTAGGCGCTGCATGATCTGGCGGCGGGTCAGCTCCAGTTCGGCGGTACGCTCCTTCACCAGCCGCTCCAGGTTCTCCTGGTAGAGGCGGTTTTCGCGCACAAGCCGGGCCCGGTCCAGAACCCTGTCCAGCACATGATCCAAAACGGCCATGTTGGACAGGGGTTTGGTGACGAAGTCCCAGGCCCCCAGGCGCATGGCCCGCAGGGCGTCCTCCACCACCCCCACCCCGGACAGCACCACCAGGGGCAGGTCCGGGGCCAGGACCACGGCGTTTTGGATGAACGAATACCCGTCCATGACCGGCATGTTCAGATCCACCACCACGGCCTGGATCGAACCGGGGTCGTGTTCCAGGATGTCCAGGCCCTGCCGGCCGTTTTCGGCCGAAAGGACGTCGTAATCCATGTCTTCCAGGTGCGCGGCCAGGGCCCGGCGCAGCCCGGCCTCGTCGTCGATGACCAAAATGGCCATGGTCAGGCGCCTCCCCGGGCCAGGCGCTCCCGGATGCGGGCCAGGATGGCGTCGGCCCCGGCCGGTTTGAAGAACATGTCCCGCGATGTCAGGCCAAGCTCCGAAAGCTCCGAGCTGATGACCATGTCCACCGAGCCCGTATGCACCAGGAAATGCCGGCACGCTCCCCGGGCCCGGGCCTCCCGGATGAACTGGGTGCCGCTCATGCCCGGCAGGCGCATGTCCACCACGGCCAGGTCGGCGGGTTCCCCGGCCAGAAGCTCCAGGGCCTGCTCCCCGGAATGGGCGTTTCGCACGACGAATTCGTCGAAGTCCTCAAGGTACTGGGTCAAAAGATCCCGGATGCGCTCCTCGTCGTCGAGGATGAGAATGTGCGGCAGGGACATCTTACACCTCGAGCCGTTGGTCCTTGGGCAGTTCGATGCAGAAGACGGCCCCGCCGTCGCGGCCGGTCTCGATGGCCATCCTGCCGCCATGCCCCTTGGTCACGATGAAATAGGACACGGAAAGGCCCAGGCCGGTGCCGACCCCGGGCTGCTTGGTGGTGAAGAAGGGTTCGAAGATCCGTTTGCGGATGGCCTCGGGCACCCCGGGGCCGTTGTCCTCGATCTCGATGCGCACCCGGTCCGGTAGATCCCGGATGCGCACGGCGATGCGCGGCGCGGCCACGGGGGGATCGGCCTGGGCCATGGCCTGGGCGGCGTTCCGGAACACGTTGAGCAGCACCTGCTCGATCTCCGTGGCCGTGCAGCCGATGTCCGGCAGGCTCGTGTCGTAGTCCCGCGCGATCTCGATCTTCTTGAAGTCGTAGCTCTTTTTCAGGTCGTAGTCGTTGGAGGCCAGGTCCAGGGCGCTGTCGGCGATGGCCCGGATGTCGCAGACCGTGCGCCGGGATTCGCTGCGCCGGCTGAAGTCGAGCATGTGGCGGATGATGGCCGAGGCCCGGGAGGCGGCGGACTGGATGTCCTCGATGAAGACGTCGAGCTTGCGGGCCTTCATGTACTGATCCAAAAGGCCCATATCCAGGCCGATTTTTTCGGCGGCCTCCAGGTTTTTGCGAAAGTCCGGCCGGGTGCGCTGCACGAGGTTCTGGGAGGCCTGGAGCACGATGCCCAGGGGGTTGTTGATCTCGTGGGCGATGCCTGCGGCGATGCCGCCCACGGAGATCATCTTTTCGGTCTGGACCATCATTTCCTGCATCCGCTTGGTCTCGGTGATGTCCCGGACCATGGTCATGAGATGGCGGCGGTTGTCGATGATCACCACCTGTCCGGACAGGGCGCAGATGGCGATGCTGCCGTCCTTGTACCGGGCCGGGCACTCGAAATGCTCCACATGGCCGTCCCGGCGCAGGCGGGCATGAAACTCCTCCCGGTCCTTGAGCTCGACGTATATCTGAAACTCTGCGGAGGTCTTGCCCAGGACTTCTTCCCGGCTGTATCCCGTGCGTTTGGTGAACGTCTCGTTGACGTCCACGATGCGGCCCGTCTCCATGTCCGCCAAGATGATGGTGTCCGGGGAGTGCATGAAGATGCGGGAAAACTTTTCCTCGGACTGGCGCATGACGGCCATGGCCCGCCCCAGGGCGGCCAGGGTCAGGGCCACCAGGGCCAGGGTGGCCAGGGACACGCCGCCGGTCAGCCAGGCCATTCGGGAGGCCGGGCGAAGAAGCTCGTCCTCGTCGGCCGAAAGCACCAGATACCACCCGGTCTCGGCATTGGCCACAGCCATGAGCACGCGCCCGGTTTCTCCTTCGCGATAACGGGCGGCCTCGCCCGAGGTGGCGGACTGGCGGACCTGGTCCATGCGCCAGTCATGCCAGGGGTGGTCCGTCTCGATCCCCGGGGGCGCGGCAAGAATGCGCCCGGCCGTGTCCAGGAGGTAGCCGGCGGCGGTTTGGCTGGAGCCCGCCCCCAGGGGGAGATCCCCGGCGAACCGGGCGGTTTCCATGGCCACGGCGATGACCCCGGCCAGGACGCCGTCCCCGGTGCGGACGGGGGCCGCGATCACCAGCATGGGCACGTTGGAGTGCCGTCCGGCGGCCAGGGTCTCCATGTTGACCTTCCCGGCCAGGGCCTTTTGGAAATAGCCCCGGTCGCCGACGGTGAAGCGGCCCATCATGTCCGGGTTCGAGGCGGTCACGATCTCGCCGTTCGGGCGGACCAGAAACACCCGGTCGAAGGAGCTTCCCGCGACCCGGGCGGCCATGCGCCGGGCGGCCTCCGTCCGGGCCGACTCGCCGAGGAAGGAGTCCTCCAGGGCCAGGGCATACAGTTCCTCCTGGCTCCACAGCTCGAGCCGCGAGGCCAGTTGGCTGACGCGGGTGCCGATTTCCCGGTTGAGGAACCCCAGGGTCTGCCGGGCCTGGCCCAGGGCCAGCCCCGCCATGGTGGCCCTGGTGGAAAAATAGGCCACCAGGGTGCTCACGAGCACCCCGGCAAAGACCACGGTCAACACCGGGGCCAGATGCCTGTTCAGGGAAAGGCCGGATAACAATTTCGCGCTCCAGGTCATCGGAGCACCACGCCGGCAGCCTCGATGAGGGGGTAGGGGATGCGCAGGCCCAGGGCCTCGGCCGTCTTGAGGTTGACCAGGACCACGCCCTCGACGTTGACGCGCACGGGCAGGCTTCCGGCGGATACCCCGGTTTCCAGGATGCGGCGGGCCATTTCCCCGGCCAGCCTGCCCTGCTCGCGGCCGGATTCCAGGATGCCGCACAGCATGCCGTGCTCCTTGGCGATGTCGGCAAAACCCAGGGTCGGCTTGCGGATTGCGGACAGGGTCCAGGCCATGACCTCCTCGGGGGGCACGATCCGGCCGGTGCGTTCGTCCACCAGGGCGTTGTAGGGACCGAAGGAGAACACGTCGGCCAGCGGCCGGTAGAAGGCGACCTCCCGCTGCCAATCCTGGAAGGTCCGGCATGCCTTGGCCCCGACGATCTCCAGGGCATAGGGGGCGCCTTGGTGCAGGTCGTCGATCACGAACCGGGTGGATTCCGAGTCCTCCCCGAGAAAGACGGCGGTTTTGGCCTGGGGCAGGATTTTTTTGATCAGGTCGAGGCCCTCGCGGAAGTGGTAGCGCTCCCGCACCCCGGTGACGTTTGGGGCCGGGAAGCCGTAGGTTTCCAGGGGGGCGTTGACCCCGCAGAAGACCACCTGGGGGGAGGCCCGGTCTTTCAGGAAGGGGACGGCCAGAAAGGCCTGGGCTGCGTCGTCCACGGTGACGACCACCCGGGGGGCCACGGCCTGGATGCGGGCCAGGGCGTCCGCCGCGGCGTTGCGGATCGCGGCGGGATCGGGCCGGCGCTTGGCGTCCAGGTACAGGGTCTCAATGCCGGCTCCGGTCGGGGCCAGGGCGTCGCGGATACCGGCATCAATCTCCCGGCACCAGATATATTCGGGATTGTAGCTCTGCACCACCACGACCCGTGGCGGCGGCCCGGCCTGCGCCCTGGCGGCCCAGGCCCCGGTCAGGACGGCGGCGGCCATGAACGCAAGCCCGATGCATCGCAGTCTGGGCATGTCCGGCTCCCGGTTGCACAAGTCACGCACAGGTGAGATGCCACGTCAGACCCGGAACGCATGTTCCGGGCAAGGCGACGATAGACGGCACTCCGCGCGACTTACACGACAAGTAATCGGGAAACGGGACTATTGTCCAGGTATTCCGGGGTTCACGGGCTCCTTTTTTGGTCCTCCAGGAGGATTTTCCGGCGAAACCGTTTGTCCAGGGTTTCTTCCAGGAACTCCGTGAAGTAGGCCATGTACTTTTTCAGGAAGTACTGCATGTCCAGGAATTTTTTCTTGTGCTTGTATTTGATGAGCGTGGAGGGGTTGAAGTAGGCCAGGGCGTTGTCCCTGGTCAGGACGAAGGGCGGTTTGCCGTCCTTGACCAGGATGTAGCTGGCCAGAAGCGATCCGGTGCGGTGGTTGCCCTCCAGGAAGAGCTGGGGCTGGCTGACCCCCAGGACGTAGACCCCAGCCGCCCGCTTGTAGGGGGACTTGGACTTTTTGCGCTCGTACCAGGACAGGATCTGGCCGATGCCCTGGCTGAAACGCCTGCGCGTCTCCAGGATGTGGGGGCCGAATTCCAGGCGCACCCGCTCGTCCAGGCCGCACAGCACGATGTGGTTGAGCTCGAGGATGTGGTCCGAGCCCTTGAGGGTGAACAGTTCCACCCCCTCCTCCAGGAGCTGGTCCACGTAGGCGTAACCGGCCAGGAGGTTGTCGATGATCCGGTCGTCCAGGGGTTCGCGGCGCATGAGCATCTCTTCGCTGATGCGTGCATAATCGCGCTGCACGTCAAGGAGCGAGCCCCGGATTTCCTCCAGGTTCAGCCGGTATTCCTTGTACTTGCCCATAGATCGGGCCGGTCAGCCCAGAACCTCGCGGCGGGCGGCCAGGGCGGCGGTTTCCGTCCGGGACACGTCCTCCCCCCGGCCGTGGTGAAAGTCCAGGATGACCCGGGCCGTGTGTTCGGCGGAGTGGATTCGCGGCACGAACACGAAATCCGCGCCGTCGGCGTACAGGCTGTGGGCCCCGGCCAGGGTGTTGGCCGTGACCACCACCCTGGCCCCGGGGCACAGGCGGGCGGCCATGCGCAGCAGGCGCTGGTTGGTGGTGCCGCGCAGGATGGAGTTGGGGATGGAGCAGACCACCACCCGGGCCGCGCCGAGGTGGGCGTGGACCAGGGTGTCCAGGTTGGCGATGTCGCCGTAGACGCAGGGCACGCCCCGCCGGGTCAGCTCGGCGATGACCGTCGGGTTGAAGTCCACCACCAGCACGCGCGGGGGCGTCTCCTTCTCCCGGGCAAGGGTTTCCAGCTCCTGGAAGATGGAGCTGGCCTCGCGGAAAAAGCCCAGAAACACGATGTCCGGATCGGCGTGGGGCACGGGCGCATCCCCGGCGCCGGCCACGTCGCGCAGGCCCAGGCGGCGCAGCCCGGCGGCCAGAACCTTCTGGATCTGGTGGTTGTACTGGATCATGTAGGTGGAGGCCACGGAGGTGGCCGCGAAGACGAAGGTCAGGATGCCCACGGTCTGGTCCGAGATGTGGCCCATGTTCAGGCCCAGGGCGGCGATGACCAGGGAGAATTCGCTGAGCTGGGACAGGTTGATGGAACAGATCAGGCTCGGGCGCAGGCCGTTTTTCAGGCCGTAGAGGATGGGAAAGACCGAGGCGAAGCGGGCCGCGATCAAAAAGGCCGAGGCCAGGGCCGCGTAGCCCAGAAGCTCGCCCGTGGGCACGGGGATCTGCATGCCCAGGCCCACGAAGAAAAGGGTCACGAAAAAGTCGCGGATGTTCACGACCTTGGCGATGACGTCCACGTTGTAGGGGAAGGTGGACAGGGAGACCCCGGCCACCAGGGCCCCCATTTCCCGGGACAGGCCCACGGCCCCGGCCAGGCCGCTGACCAGGAAGCACCAGGACACGGCCGTGACCAGGACCAGCTCCGGCACCTTGGCGATGGACGCGAAAAGCCGGGGCAGGAGGAACTTGCTCGCGGCCATGGCCGCAATGACCAGCAGGCCGCCCTTGGCGAAGGACAAAAGCACCGTGCCCACGGCCGGATCGGCCAGGTTGGGCTGCACGGCCAGAAACAGGATGGCCCACACGTCCTGGAAGACCAGGATGCCCAGGGTGATGCTCCCGGGCAGGGTGGTCAGCTCGAACTTGTCGTAGAGGAGTTTGACCACGATCATGGTGCTGCTGAGGCCCAGGGCCACGGCCAGGTACAGGGCGTCGAAGCGGCCGTCGCCCAGGGCGAACCCCAGGGGCGCGAAAAAGGCCAGGCCCAGGGCCACTCCCAGGGGGAACTGGCCAAGGCCCGTGACCACCAGGGAGCGTCCCGAGGCGGCCAGCTTTTTTAAATCGATCTCCAGGCCGATGATGAAAAGCAAAAGGATCAGGCCGATCTCGGCGATGAGGCTGATGGTGGCCTCGTCGGCCACCAGCCCGAAGCCCATTTTGGGCCCGAGCAGGATGCCCGCCGCCAGATAGGCCAGGATCAGGGGTTGGCGCAGGGCCTTGGCCAGGATGCCGATGCCCGTGGCGGCCACGATGGACAGGCCGATGTCGGCGATGAGGTCGGCGTGGTGCATGGAGGGTGGTTCCTCGCGCCGTCCGGGACGGACGGGCATGGGGTGGGGACCGCCAAGGGGAAATCCGGCCGGTACGGGCCCGCGGAAACGGGCGGCCCGGCGCGGGGCCGGGCCGTTCCTTCATGCCAGGGACGCACGGGTTTTTCAACATGGCGGGCAGGCGCGGCCGGAACCGGGCATGTGCCGGTTCACGCCGCCGGTTCACGCCCCGGCCCAGCCCGCAGCCAGCCCGCAGCCAGCCAGTATGGCCGCGTAGCGCGTCGGCGGGGATGGCCCGCCGTCCCCCGCCAGGATGGCCGCGCGGCAGGCCATGCCGCCCTAGAGGCGCGACTTGAGGACCATGTCCGTGATGGGGCCGCGCGACTTGTCGCCCTTGAGCACGATGTGGGCGTAGTTGGCGAACCCCTTGAACTTGCGCACGATCCAGTTCAGGCCGTTGTTGGATTCGTTTAAGTAGGGGTTGTCCACCTGGGAGGTGTCGCCCAGGCACAGGCATTTGACCCCCTCGCCCATGCGGGTGAGGATGGCCCTGACCTCGGTGCGCGAGAGGTTCTGGGCCTCGTCGATGATCACGAAGGCGTTTTCGATGTTCATGCCGCGCACGTAGGCCAGGGGCAGGATCTCGAATTTTTTGGGATTGAGGCGCAGGATGTCGTCGTTGGGATTCAAGAAGACCTTGTTGGCCGCCCGGGACTTGTGCAGCTTCACCAAGAGATCGTAGATGTACTTCATGTAGGGCTCCATCTTCTCGGACACGTCGCCGGGCAGGTAGCCCAGCTTGGCCCCGATCTCGATGGTGGGCTTGAGCACGAAGATCTTGTCGTAGAGCTTTTTCTCCTGCACGGCGTACAGCGCCGCAGCCAGGGCCAGGTAGGTCTTGCCGTATCCGGCCTCGCTTTGGATGGACACCAGGTCGATGTGCGGGGAACAGATCAGTTCCAGGGCCAGGTTCTGGTACACCGTGCGGGGCTTGATGTTCCAGACCTCGCAGGAATAGCCGATGACCTTGTCCCCGTCCGGGGCATGCAGCACGGGCTTGCCGTCGCGCCAGGAAAAGGAGTTGGGCACGGGGGGCTGGCCGTCCTCCACGAAGCCGGTGTAGCGCTGGGACTCGGACTCGAACGGCTTGGAATCGCGCAGCTCCTCGCTGGCGATGCCCGCCAGCCCGGCCTGGAGCTGGAGGATGCGGTCGTTGGTGACCAGGATGGGGTTTTCGATGCCGCCGGAGTTGATTTCCTCCAGGATGTGGTTGTCCACGATGTCCGTGAACTGGGAGCGGCTTTTGTCGTTTTTGATGAAGGTGATCTTGTCCCGGTGCTCCATGAGCAGCTGGATCACTTTGGACACGATGTGGCGCAGCTTGGGGGTTTTTTTCAGGCCCTCGAGCTCCATGAGCACGTGGTAGGGGATGAAGATGTTGTTTTCGTTGCCGTTGCGCAGGTTGAGCAGGCATTGGGGATTTTCGATGAGGACGTTGGTGTCCAGGACGTAGTTCTTTTTCGGCGCGCTTGGTTCACTCATGTGTGATCCGCATCCTTTGGCAGGAGGTTGGGGAAGGGCTCCCGGAGGGGCGCAAGGAAAAAAGGCGGCCAGACGCGGAGGGCGTCGGGCCGCCTTTTTGGCGGAGGGGATGTGCTGCTGCCGGCCGGTTTTTTTCCACGCGGGCCTTCAGGTCGTGTTTCCGGTGTCGCAGGGGCGTTTTCTCTTGGTAGCGTCCTAGCGGCGTTTTTGCAATCTGGCCCGCAACAGGATGGCCACCAGATTCATGCCCAGGACCAGCACGATGAGCACCAGCGACGTGCCGTATTGCAGGGGCCGGGTCTTTTCGATCTCGGTGCCGGCCGTGGCCAGGACGTAGACATGGTAGGGCAGGGCCATGACGCTGTCAAAAACCGAGGCAGGCAGGTAGGGGGTGAAAAAGACCGAGGCCGTGAACATGATGGCCGCCGTCTCCCCGGCCGCCCGGGACAGGCCCAGGATGGCCCCGGTGAGCATGCCCGGCATGGCCGCCGGGAGCACCACCAGGCGGATGGTCTGCCATTTGGTGGCCCCAAGGCCGAGCGAGGCCTCGCGATACGTCTGGGGCACGGACTTGAGGGCCTCCTCGGCCGTGCCGATGATCACCGGCAAAACCAGGATGCCCAGGGTCAGGATGCCGGCCAGGATGCTCACGCCCATGCCGAAAAAGGTCACGAAAAAGGCCAGCCCGAAAAGCCCGAAGACCACCGAGGGCACCCCGGCCAGGTTGCTGATGCCCAGGCGGATGATGCGCACGACCTTGCCCGGGGTGGCGTATTCGTTGAGATAGATGGCCGAGGCCACGCCCAGGGGGAAGGACACCACCATGGTCCCCAGGCTCAGGATGATGGTGCCCAGGATGCACGGCCAGATGCCCCCGGCGGTCATGGAGTCCCGGGGGGCCTCGGTGAGGAAGGTCCAGCTGATGGCCGGGAGGCCGTTTATGAGCACGAAGGAACAGATGATCAAAAGCGCCGTGAGGTTGATGATCGAGGAGGCCCCGAAAAGGCTCCACATGACCTTCTGGGTGGTGTTGCGGGCGCTCTTGCTTGCGCTGACAGGAATGGTGGTCATGGAGTGCCTCCCTACAGCGTGGCCGCGCCGACCTGCTTGTGCTTCTCGGAAATGTGGTCGGCGATGATGTTGAAAAGCAGGGTGAAAAGGAACAGTACGATGCCGATGGCGAAAAGCGCGTAGTAGTGGTCGCCCCGGAAGGGGGCCTCGGCCATCTCGGCGGCGATGCTCGAGGGCATGGGCCGCACCGGCGAGAAGAGCGAATTGGGGATCATGGCCGCGCCCCCGGCCACCATGAGCACCACCATGGTCTCGCCGATGGCCCGGGACATGCCCAGGATGATGGCCGTGCTGATGCCCGACAGGGAGGCCGGCAGGATGACCCGGGCGATGGTCTCCCAATGGGTGGCCCCAAGGGCCAGGGAGGCCTCCTTGAGCTCGGCCGGGACGGAATAGATGGCGTCCTCGGAGACGCTGCAGATGGTGGGCACGGACATAAACGCCAGCATGAGCGAGGCGTTGAAGAGGTTTAAGCCCGTGGCCAGATCGAGGGCCTCCTGCAGGAAGGGGGCGACGACCACCATGCCGAAAAAGCCGATGACCACCGAGGGCAGGGCGGCCAGAAGCTCCACCACCGGCTTGAAAAATCCCCGGGTCTTGGGACCGGCGATCTCGGCCAGGTAGATGGCGGTCATGACCCCCAGGGGGATGGCCATGGCCGAGGAGACCAGGGTCACGGCCACCGAGGCCACGATCAGGGGAAAGATGCCGAAATCCGGCGGGTCGGAGGTGGGATACCACAGGTGGCCGAAGAGGAAGTCGGACACCGAGACGTGCTCGAAGAGCGGCACGCCCTCGAGGAACAGATAGAGCATGATCAGCCCCAGGGCCACGATGGACGACAGGGCGGTGACCAGGAAAGCGATGCGGATGACGGAGTCTTTGGCTTTGCGGCTTATGGCCATGGCCTTATCTGTCCTTGCATGCGTACCGTTGGGGGATGGGGCCGGAACGGCCGCCGGCCGGAGGCAGGCCCCCGGCCGGACGGCCCGGATGGTGCGGAGGCTACTTCTTCAGGGGGACGAACCCGGCTTCCTTGACCAGCTTCTGGCCCTCGGCGCCCAGGGCCCAGTCCAGGAACTTCTTGATCTCGCCGGTGGGCTCGCCGTTGGTGTACACGTACAGGTCGCGGGCGATGGGGTACTTGCCCGAGGAGGCGTTCTCGTCGTTGCCGATGATGCCGTCCACGGTCAGGGCCTTGGTGGAGGCGTCGAGGTAGCCCACGCCCACGTAGCCGATGGCGTTCTTGTTCTTGCTCACGGCCTGCACCACGGCGCCGCTGGAGGCCTGGAGCAGGGCGCCAGGGAAGACCTTCTCGCCCTTCATGACCAGCTCTTCCCAGGACTCGTAGGTGCCCGAGGAGGTGTCGCGGGAGATGACCACCACCGGGCCCTCGCCGCCCAGGGCCTTCCACTCGGTGACCTTGCCGCCATAGAGATCCTTGAGCTGGGCCAGGGTCACGGCGGAGATCTTGTTGGCCGGGTTGACCACGGGGACGATGGCGTCCACGGCGATGACGATTTCCTTGGCGGCCACGCCCTTTTCCTTGGCCAGGGCGATTTCCTTGTCCTTCATCTGGCGCGAGGCCATGGCGATGTCCGTGGTGCCGTCGATGATGGCCTTGATGCCGTTGCCCGAGCCGCCGCCGGACACGGTGAACTTCACGGTCGGGTTGGCCTTCATGTAGGCCTCGACCATTTTCTGCATGATGGGCAGGACCGTGGTGGAACCGTCGACCTTCACCGTGGTGTCCGCGAAGGCGCTGGTCGCGACCAGAACGAAGGTCGCGAGAAGAGCGGCCAGTTTTTTCATAACCCGTCTCCTTGTACGTTTGCGTGTTGGATGGACCCCGTCACCTGCTGACAGCCAGTGCAAGGTAGGGAGGCCACGTTACGGGTATGTTACAGACTGCGGGAAAATGAGTGACGGCGCGCCCGGCGGGCGTTTTCCGCCGGGCGGGGAGGGGTGTCGCGACGCGATTTGTAACAATCCCGGGGGCGGTTCATGACAAACCCTCCGGTCGAGGCGCGGATATCAGTCCCGGCCCAAAAGCCGCCGGGCGATCTCCTTGGCGGCGCGGCGGCCGGCGCCCATGGCCAGGATCACCGTGGCCGAGCCGGTGACGATGTCGCCCCCGGCGAAGACGTTTTCCAGGCTGGTTTCGCCGGTTTCCTCGTTCACCACCACATAGCCCCGCCGGTTGCGTTCAAGCCCCGCCGTGGCGTTCAACAGCACGGGGTTGGGGCCCGTGCCCACGGCCACCACGGCCAGGTCGCAGGGAAGGTGCGCCGTGTCGCCCTCGATGGGGCAGGGGCGGCAGCGGCCGGACTCGTCGGGCTCGCCCAGGCACATGCGCTGCACGGTCAGGCCCGTGAGGAACCCCTTCTCGTCCCCGGAAAAGGCCAGGGGGCCGCACAGGCATTCGAGGATGACCCCTTCCTCCAGGGCGTGGTGCAGCTCCTCGGCCCGGGCCGGCATCTCCTCCTTGGAGCGGCGGTAGACCAGCCGGACCTCCTCGGCCCCCAGGCGAAGCGCCGTGCGGGCCGCGTCCATGGCCACGTTGCCGCCGCCCAGGACCACGACCTTTTTGCCGGGATAGATGGGGGTGTCGTAGTCCGGGAAGGCGTAGGCCCGGCCAAGGTTCACCCGGGTCAGGTATTCGTTGGCCGAAAACACGCCGATGAGGCTTTCGCCGGGGATGTTCAGGAACCGGGGCAGGCCCGCGCCCACGCCGATAAAAACCGCCTTGTGCCCCATTTCGAAAAGCTCGGGGATGGTGAAGGTCTTGCCGCCCACCCAGTTGGTCACGAAGGTCACGCCGCTGTCTTTGAGGGCCGCGATCTCCCGGGCCACGACGGCCTTGGGCAGCCGGAACTCCGGGATGCCGTAGGTCAGGACGCCGCCCAGCTCGTGCAGGGCCTCGTAGACCGTGACCCTGATGCCCCGGGCGGCCAGGTATCCGGCCACGGTGAGGCTGGAGGGGCCGGAACCGATGCAGGCCGCCGTGATGCCGTCGCGGGCCAGGGCGCAGTCGGGCTGTCCGGTGATCTGTTCGCAGGCCGAGCGGGCCGCGAACTCGTCGGCCGTAAAGCGTTCCAGGCGGCCGATGGCCACGGGTTCGCCCTTCTTGCCCAGGATGCAGGCCCCCTCGCACTGGATCTCCTGGGGGCAGACCCGGCCGCACACGGCCGGCAGGCTGTTGGTGGCCTTGATGGCCGCGTAGGCCGCGTCCACGTCGCCTGTGGCCAGGCGCCCCACGAAGTCGCGGATGTTGACCTCCACGGGGCAGCCCTTGACGCAGGCCGGTTTTTTACACTGCAGGCAGCGGGCGGCCTCGGTCATGGCCATGGACAGGTCGTAGCCCAGGGCCACCTCGGAGAAATTGGCCCGGCGCACGGCGGCGGGCTGCTCGGGCATGGGCGTGCGCGGGGAGGGCTTAGGCTTTTTTGTGGTCATGGCAGCGGCACTCGTGGAATTTTTCCAGGGAGACGCGTTCCTGGTCGCGGAAGGCCCCAAGCCGGGCGCACAACTCGCCGAAGTCCACCTGATGGCCGTCGAACTCCGGGCCGTCCACGCAGGCGAAGCGGATCTGGCCGCCCACGGTCACCCGGCAGGCCCCGCACATGCCGATGCCGTCCACCATGATGGAGTTGAGGCTCACCGTGGTCCGGACCCCGAAGGGCCGGGTGGTCTCGGCCACGGCCCGCATCATGGGCACCGGCCCCACGGCCACCACCTCGGACACGCCGGGGTCGGCGGCCAGGCGGTCGCGCAGGGCCTCGGTGACCAGCCCCTGGCGGCCCACGCTGCCGTCGTCCGTGGTCACCAGCACCTCGGGGCAGAAGGCCGAGAGTTCGTCGTAAAAAAGGAGAAGCTCCCTGGTGCGAGCCCCGATCACGGCCACCACGTGGTTCCCGGACCGGTGATGGCCCTTGGCGATGTGGTGCATGGCCGCGATGCCCGTGCCGCCCCCCACGCAGATCACGGTGCCGGTCTTTTCGATGTGGGTGGGCGCGCCAAGCGGCCCGCAGACGTCGAGGATGGCGTCCCCGGCCTCCAGGGTCTCAAGCAGGGCCGTGGTCTTGCCCAGGACGAGATAGACGATGGTCACCGTGCCCTTGCCGGGATCGGCGTCGGCGATGGTCAGGGGGATGCGTTCCCCGCGTTCGTTGACGCGCAGGATGAGGAAGTTGCCGGGCCGGGCCTTGGCCGCGATGTGCGGGGCGTCAAGGACCAGTTCGCTGGTCTTCCCCGGGATGAGCCGCCTTTTGGCAAGGATGGTGGTGGGCATGAGTCCTCCGGGCCCGGGTGGTCTTCAAGGCCCCGGCACATGGGAATATGCCAGCGTAAGCGCCCGAGTCAACCGGAGGAACCGATTTTGCGGCCATCGATCGTGAAATATGGCGCATGGCCCTTGTCAAAGGGCTGGGACTGGATTAGCTAAGAGATACCCACGAAACGCATCCATGGATGGAATCGCGGCCCCCGTGTCCTTCGCGGACGGGGGACGTCGGCAGGGCAGCCGGAAAACGCCGCCCCGGGAACCCCCCGGAGCGCCAGGCGAGTCGATCCATGGCCGTTACTGCGGTCGGACAGACCCCTTTTGCCATCTATGCGCGGGAATCCGCCCAGGCGGAGTCCGCCGCAATCCCTGTGCGCGCCCGGGTGGTGACCACCGAGGCCGGGCTGACGTTGGGCAAATTCGGCATCTCCTACACCTCGCGCGACGTGGAATTTCTTCCCGGCGACGCCGTTTCCCCTGCCAATCCGGACGCGTCCGCATCCTCCTCCGGGTCTTCCAGATCTTCGGGGCCAGGGTCGTTTTCCCGGGCCGAGTCCTTTGCGGCGGTTCTCGAGGCGGCCACGCTTTCCCGGTCCCTGACCGGATTCGGTTATGCCTGCGGCTCAAGCGACCGGACCACCCCCCTGGCCAGCCGGCCGTATGCGACGGCGGCCTATGCCGCGGCAGCCACGGCCAATCTGACGCCGCCCGTGCACAGGACGCTCCTGGCCACGGTCTGAGGGAAAATCAAGCAAGAATCGCGCCGAAAGGGCTATTTGGGGGCGCCGTGCACCGGCATGTGGGGCGCGGGCATAAGTCCGTTGACCATGAGGAACCGGGCGATTTCCCAGGCGATGATGCCGCTGGCCGATTCGTTGGGGTGCTTGGTGGGGTCGCCGGCCAGGATCAGCCGGGGGTTTTGCAGGGCATCGAACAGGTACAGGGCGGGAATCCCCCGATTGTAGGCGGCCACGGCCAGGACGCCGATGCGCGTGACCAGGGCGAATTTCGCGCCGTGGGCCCGGGACTCGTCGTTCATGGCGAAGACCACGGCCTCGCCCATGCGGTTGACCTCGGCCAAAAAGGCCTCGGCCTCGGCTGTGGCCGCGTCCGGAGCGGCGGGGGCGGTTTCCCCGGCGGGTTTGCCGGTGGTGGCGGCGTCGCCGTTGCCCACGGTCCGGGCCAGGTCGTCGGGCAGGGTCTCGGCCTTGACCTGGTCTTTTTGCACGGAAAAATGGATCACGGCGTCGCGCAAAAGCAAATAGGCCTTGCTCCAGGAGGAGGCGAAGCGGTCGGCGTCAATGAGCAGACGGTAGAGGAGGGAGTTGTTGGCCACGGGGCTGTTGGTCAGGACCAGTTCGCCGTTTTCCAGGAGGAAGCGGGGCTTGCCCATGCCCCAGACCTTGTCCCGCACGTGCCGGGAATCGGCGTAGTGGGGCACGTAGGCCACCACCAGGTCCGGGTGGTAGGCGAACCCCGTGTCGCGCAGGAAAAGCAGCTCCTGGTCTACGCCGTAGCCGCTGACCCCCAGGTTCATGACCTCGACGTTCGTGAAATAGCCTTCAAGCAGCTTGGTGAAGTGTTTGTCCAGGGGCACGCCGAAGCCGAAGGCGTGGGAGTCGCCCAGAACCAGGATGCGAAAGACGCCCGCGGGCTTTTCCCGGGGGAATTCACGATCTCGGAAGCCGCTGGAATTGATGGCGTATTCGATGGCCTGGCCGGTGCTTTTGGACACGGCCCGGGCCCCGGGCACAAGGGACCAGCCGAGGGCGTCGTCGAAGCGCGCGATCTCCTGGGGCACCAAAAGTCCCCAGGTCTTGTCCAGGCACAGCCAAGTCACCCGGCCCGCGATTTCGAGGAAGGCCAAAAGCCCAAGGAGGTAGAGGCCGATGAAAAGCGTACGCCGCAACGCGGCCATGGGGCGTTTGGGCTTGGGGGCGTCGGGTGCGGCGTGGGCCACGGGTGATGGTCCTTTGCATGGAGTGACAGCCGGGGAACGTCAAGGGGCCGTCGCGCCGCCTGACGGCTGACGCGGCGGCAGTGTGACAGGGGCGGCGTTTTTTTTCAAGCGCCGGGGAGACCGGGCAAGGCCGCGGCCGGGCCGAGGCGGCCACTGCGGCGCGGGCGGCCGCGTCAATCGGGGAGGATCATGCGCCGCGTGGGTGGCGGGGTGGCGGCCTGGGCGATGTGGCTGCGGCACGGGCCGGGGGCGGCGGGCTCCAGGCGGATGTCCGGGGCGAGGTCCTCGGTGAGGCGGAAATCCCGGCCGCACACGGGCAAAAAGCCGAATTCGGCCAGAAAGTCGCCGGCAAAGGCGTCCAGGGCGTCCCTGGCCTCGGCCATGGCCGGATAGGTCATGGCCGGCTGCCAGCCGCCGGAGGGGGCTTTTTCCCACAGGGTGAACCGGTCCATGGAGGCCTCACGGGTTGGGGAACACGTCAGGCATAAGAATATTCCAAAATTGGAATATGTCAAGAGGGGATGGCGGCCCGGGCGGCCGGGTTAGTCGATGTCCCGGGCCGTCCAGATGCAGCGTCCGATGATCTCGAAGTCGTCGCCGGGGCGCAGGGGCTGGCTTGAGCCGTCCTGGTCGGAGACGATGGTGATGCCTGTGGAGGTTCCGGTCAGGCGCTTGATGTACATCTGGCCGTTGTGGCGGATGTAGAAGACCTTGTTGGCGACGAACTGGCGGCGGCTTTCGTCCACGAGCACCACGCTGCCGTCGGGGATGGTGGGGGACATGCTGTCCCCGAAGGCGCGGATGGCGGACATGTAGGCCGGGTTGCCCTTGGCCCGGATCCACTCCGTGCGGAAGCTCAGGTAGGTGATGGCCCTGGTCCCGGTCTCGGTGGAGCCGCCGCCCATGGAGCCCGTGGCCTCGCGCATGGGGATCTCGGTGTAGGAGCGGGTGGCCAGTTCCTGGGCCGTGATGTCGCGCAAGAGGCTGGCCAGCAGGGCGTGGCTGCGGCGCGGCGGACGGCCGCCGGCGTCGCCCATGGCGGGGGAGGCGTCCTCGCGCACGGCGTCCAGGCGGGGGGCGGATTCCGGTCCGGAAGGCGGAATGAAATATGCCCCGGAGCCGTCCGAAAGGGGCGGATTGCGCCCCATGTCGAGCATTTCCCGATAGGACAGGTTGAAATATTCCGCCAGCCGCTCCCGCAGATGTTCCTTGGGGAGCTGTTTCCCGCACAGGATCTTGCTGACGTAGCCCTGGCTGACCCCGGCGTGTTCGGCCAGGGCGCTTTGCGGCACCTCGTTGATTTCCACCAATGCGCTTAAGGCCTTGAGGAAAAGGGCGCCTTCCGGGGCGTTTTCGGTGGGGGCGGCGGTGTGCATGATGGGTGTTGTGTCATGGGCGGGGAATGAAGTCTAGGCATAATTTGGAATATATCAATTGACTTTTATTCCACATAGGAATACATATGCCTCCACGCCGGGTCGCCGTGATCCGGCGAAGAAGCGGCCGCAGGCGCGGCGGGAGGAGTATGCGCGAAAACGAATTGCATGCCAAGTTGGCGGAACGGTTGGGAGAGGAGTGCGCCTGGACCGCCGTGGAGGTGATCATCGGCGAGTGGGGCGGGTGCCGGCTGGATATTCCCACGGGGGTGGATTCCCGGCGCAGGCGGCGGGACGGGGAGATTCGCCGGATGTTCGCCCTGGGGCTCGGGGTGCCGGAGCTGGTGCAGCGGTACGGCCTGTCGGCCCGGCATGTGCGGCGGATCGTCACGGCCGTGAATTGACCTGACATTTTGATTGACAAAATATATGACAAAAATTTATCAGAGAAAATAAAAAAATCATAAATTCAAGAAATTTAAATTTATCAAAATTATTAACAAAATGCAAACAAAGGATGGTCCGCATGTCCCGCCGCCTGCCCCATGGGGACGCCCCCATGACCCGGACGCCCTTGCCCCTCGATGCGCCGAGATCCGAGCCCGGGCCGCAACCCTGGCTGCGCTTCCCGTCCTGCCCCGGGAGCGGGAGGCCTTTGCGCAGGAGTTCGCGGCCAGGGGCCGCAGCGCCGCGCAGGCGCTTGCCGGGAGCGCCGTCCCCCTGGAGCGGCCCGGAGACGGCCCTGAGCGGCCCGTCCCGGCCGCCCCTGGTCCTGCGGGGCGGGGCGGGGGGAGCGGAGGGCTGGATTGGGACGCCTTTACCGGGCAGGAATGGGAGCGGCTGGCGGCATGGGACGCCGGTCCGGGCGGCGGGGGGCCAGACGGATCCGTCCTGGCGGTCCTGCGCCGTGCGCTCGGGGCGGGGGCCGGTGGCGGGCATGGTCCGGGCCCTGGCCGGGATGCGCCGGTTGCAGGGGGTGATCCGGATGATCGTGCGCAAAAAGACCGCGCCGTTTCGCTGATCGCGGCCTTTGCGGCCTGGTTCGACGGGCCCGGACTGGCTGGCGAGGCCCCTGCCGTGCGCGCGGCCCTGGCCCACTACCACATCCTTTCCCTGCGGCCGTTGTCCGAGGCCTATCCCGTGGCCGCGCGGCTGGCCGAGTCCGCCGTTCTCCGATCCGCCGGGCATCTGCTTGAGTCCTGCCTCATGCCGGAATACTATCTGCGCCACGCCTCGGAGTATGAGGCCCTGGCCCCGGTCCACCCGGCGCTTTGCCCTGCGGGCGGGGCCGCAGGGGACGATCCCACGCGGTTCGTGGCCTTTTGCCTGGACGGATTGATATGGGGGGGGCGGGTGGTTGCGGAGCGGATTGCCGAGGGATTGCGGCGGCTGGTTTTGGAGCGCCACTATGAGGAGTTGCGTCAGGCCCGCCAAGTGACGGCACGGCAGCACGCCCTGCTGCATCTTCTGCTCGACGCCCAGGCCCCGCCGGTAGGGATCCGGTCCCTCTGCCGGGTGTCGCCGTTTCGTCTGCTGTACGGGCGGGCCAGCGAACAGACGGCCCGGCGCGATCTCCAGAGGCTTATGGGGATGGGGCTTTTGGCGTCGTCGCCCGGGGGATTCGTGTTGAACCGGCATGTCCTGTGCGGCGCGGGCGGCGTCCCGGCGCAGGCCGGCGGCGGGATCAGTTCATGACCCGCTGGATGGCCTCCATGAGCGTGGGCACCTCGAAGGGCTTGGTGAGGTATTCGTTCATGCCGGCCTCAAGCCCCCGGGCCTTGTCGCTTTCCATGGCGAACGCGGTCAGGGCCACGATGGGGATGGCCGGGTCCACGCCGGGCACCTGGCCGGCCCGGATGGCCCGGGTGGCGTCCAGGCCGTTTAGGCGCGGCATCTGGATGTCCATGAGCACGAGGTCCACGGGCTCGCGGCTCAGCATCTGCAAGGCCTCTTTGCCGTCCACGGCGGTGACCACGGAGAACCCGCACTTCTGCAGGACGCGCACGGTGAAGATGCGGTTGACGGGTTCGTCCTCGGCCAAAAGGATCTTGAGATTCCCGGGGTGAACCTCGGGCGTGGCGGCCTTGGGCGGGGGGGCCGTGGCGGCGGCCTGGTCGGCGAGGCCGCATTCCACGGTGAAATGGAAGGCGCTGCCCTGGCCTTCCCGGGATTCCACCCAGATATCCCCCTGCATCATGCGCGCCAGCCGCTGGCATACGGCCAGGCCCAGGCCCGCGCCGCCGGAATACTGCTTTTCCAACGGGTTCGCGCCGGTGGCGAAGGGCTCAAACAGGGTGGCCTGGCGGTGGGCGGCGATGCCGATGCCCGAATCCTTGACGGTGAAATGCAGGATGCAGCGCCCGGGGCGCAAGGCCGCGGCCGAGACGTCGCGGCCGCCGTTCTGGCCGCGCCACGGCCCCACGGTCACGGAGACAAACCCTTTCTTGGTGTAGGCGAAGGCGTTGTTGAGCAGGTTGACCAGAATCTGTCTGGTGCGGCCCACGTCGCCGATAAGCCGCAGGGGCAGGGCATCGTCGATCAGATAGGAGAATTCCAGGGATTTCCACTGGCTTTGGCTTTTGAAGTTGCGCAGCAACGGCTCGAACTCGGCCCGCAGATCGAAAAGCTTCTCCACCAGGGGCAGGTGTCCCGAATCCAGGGCGGAAAACTCCAGAAGGTCGTTGACCAGGTTTTGGAGGGTGGAGGCGCTGACCTGGGCCATTTCCAGGTATTCCCGGCGCTCTTCCGGCGACGGGGTGCTCCTGGCCAGTTGCAGCATGCCCATGACCCCGTTGATGGGGGTGCGCAGTTCCAGGCTCAAGTCCTTCAAAAAGCGCGTCTTCGCCTGGACCAGGCCTTGGTAGTCCCGCAGGTCGTGCTCCAACTCCGCAACCTTGGCCTGAAGCTGGGAATGGTCTTTTTTGAGCCGCGTGAGCTCGTTGTCATCGTCCATGGCATCTCCGGGGGTGTCTCGGTGTCGGGGATTTCACCGGCCAGGGAAGAGAGGGTGATGCGCCATGATGGATATACGGCGGCCGGAGGGGGATGGCAAGAAAATCGTGGGAGAACGGAATGTCCTGAAAATCCATGGGATTATATCTTTCTCAATATCGTGCGGTTCGTGTCGACGCCGGCGCGAAGGCCTGCGCGTCTTGCCAAACCGCCGGATATGATCCACTGTTCCCCATTCTTGCATGGGGACGCAGGGGCAACGCGTCCGTCATGTCCCCCGGGGCGGGATGCGGCCCCGTCACAGGAAAAGGAGCAGGCCAATGCCGGTCACCGTCGTCGATCATCCCCTGGTGCGCCACAAGCTGGGGCTTTTGCGCCAAAAAGACATCAGCACCAAGGCCTTTCGCGACCTGGCCAACGAGGTCGCCCGCCTTTTGACCTACGAGGCCGTCAAGGATCTCAAGACCGAGAAGATGGTGGTCGAGGGCTGGGCCGGACCGGTGGAGGTGGAGCAGATCCGGGGCAAAAAAATCACCGTGGTGCCCATCCTGCGGGCGGGCCTGGGCATGATGGACGGCGTCCTGGACCTGGTGCCCGGGGCCAAGGTCAGCGTGGTGGGCATGTACCGCAACGAGGAGACCCTGGAGCCCGTGAGCTACTACGTGAAGCTGGCCAAGAAAATCCACAAGCGCACGGCGCTCATCCTCGACCCCATGCTGGCCACCGGCGGCACCCTCGTGGCCACCGTCAAACTTTTGAAGGAACACGGCTGCACCAAGATCAAGGGGCTTTTCCTGGTGGCCGCCCCCGAGGGCCTGGCCCGGCTGGCCGCGGAACACCCGGACGTGGACGTCTACGTGGCCGCCATCGACGAGAAGCTCAACGAGGTCGGGTACATCATCCCCGGCCTGGGCGACGCCGGGGACAAGATTTTCGGCACCAAATAGCCCATACTTTCCCCACAAAAAAAGGCGCCCGAAAGGCGCCTCTTTTTTTTGGGGGGAACCCTGGGACGGGCTCAGATGTCGGTCTGGTCGTTGGTCAGGCCGAAGCGCTCCAGCAGGTGGAAGATCAGGGACAGGGCCATGCCCACCACCGTGGCCAGGGCCATGCCCTTGAGCTGCACGTTGCCGATGGTCACGGCCATGCCGCTGATGCCCACGATGAGCACGATGGCCGTCAGCGTCAGGTTGATGGGCTTGGAATAATCCACCTTGCTCTCCACCAGCATGCGGATGCCCGAGGCCGCGATGACCCCGAAGAGCAGGATGCAGATGCCGCCCATGACCGGGGAGGGAATGGACTGGATCACGGCCGAGAGCTTGCCGATGAAGGCCAGGACGATGGAGATGACCGCCGCGCCGCCGATGACCCACACGGAAAAAACCCGGGTGATGGCCATGACCCCGATGTTTTCGCCATACGTGGTGGTGGGCACGGAACCGAGGAACCCGGACAGGGTCGTGGAGATGCCGTCTCCCAGAAGCGACCGGTGCAGGCCCGGATCCTTGGTCAGGTCGCGGCCCACGATGTTGCCCGTGACCACCAGGTGGCCGATGTGCTCGGAGATGACCACCAGCGAGGCCGGAAGGATGATCAGGATGGCGTTGATGTCGAAAACCGGGGTGTAGATCGTGGGGAAGGCCAGGACCGGGGCGGCGGCGATGGCCTCGAAGCTGACCAGCCCCATGGGGATGGACACCAGATAGCCCACCACGATGCCGGTCAGAACCGGGATGACGGCCATGAACCCCCGGAAGAGCAGGGAGCCGAAGGCCACGGTGAAAAGCGTGACCAGGGCCACGATGATGCCGCTGGTGTTGTAGGCCCCGCCCGCGTCGGCCTTGAACCCGGCCATGTCCGTGGCCACGCTGGCCAGCTCCAGGCCGATCAGGGCCACGATGGGGCCCATGGTGGCCGGGGGCAGCACGAATTTGATCCAGCCCGGGCCGAAGGCCCCGATCAAAAGGGCCACGGCCATGAACACCAGCCCCGAGGCGATGAAGCCGCCCAGGGCCAGGCCGTAGTTGCCGCCCCACAGGGCCTGGTTGGCCCCAAGCACCACGAAGACCGGGGACAGGAAGGCGAAGCTCGATCCCAGAAAGGCCGGGGCCTTGCCCTTGCACAAGACAAGATAAATGAGGGTGCCCACGCCGTTCATGAAAAGCACCACGGCCGGATCGATCTTAAAAAGCGTCGGCACCAGCACCGATGCCCCGAACATGGCGAAAAGATGCTGGAAGCTCAAGGGAATCGCCTGGAGAAACGGCACCTTCTCCTCCACCTGATATGTTTTTGCGCCCATCCCCTCCCCCTTTCAAAAAAAATTTGCCTGCTCATACGCCGGCGGTAACAGACTGTCAAAATGGATCTTTGTCCCGGCGAGGAGGCTTGGCGGCAGGCCGGTGAGGCCCTTGCGCGCAAGGAGCCGCATGATTTTTCGGCTGACCGCCATTTCCCTCTTGACAGCGTGGCGTTTTCCCACCAACACCATCGCTTCGCGGGTCAGTCTCTGACAGGCCCCGGCGTGCCCGGGGACTGTTTTCCCTTTCGACCCAAAGAAGCTTTCAGGAAAGACCATGGCGTTGCCTCGGCTTGTCATCGGGGATCTGATCATCCCCACTCCCATCATCCAGGGCGGTATGGGCATCGGCGTTTCTCTGGCCGGGCTGTCCTCCGCCGTGGCCACGGCCGGAGGCGTGGGGGTGATCTCCGCCGCAGGCATCGGCGGCGAAGAGCCGGACTTCAAGACGAACTACGTCTCGGCCAACACCCGAGCCCTGCGCCGCGAGATTCGCGAAGCCAAAAGCCGTACCACCGGGGTGCTCGGGGTCAACATCATGGTCGCCCTCACCAACTACGCCGAACTGGTGCGGGCCTCGGTGGAAGAGGGCATCGACATCATTTTTTCCGGGGCGGGACTGCCCCTGGACCTCCCCCGCCACCTGGACGGCAAGACCTCGCCCAAGCTGGTGCCCATCGTCTCGTCGGGACGCGCCGCCTCCATCATCTGCCGCAAATGGAAATCCCGCTTCGGCCGCACGCCCGACGCCTTCGTGGTGGAAGGCCCCATGGCCGGAGGACACCTGGGATTCAAGCCCGAACAGATCGCCGACCCGGCGTTTCGCCTGGAAAAACTCGTGCCCGATGTCGTGGCCGCCGTGGCCGGATTCGGCGACATCCCGGTCATCGCCGCCGGAGGGGTCTATACCGGCGCGGATATCCGCAAATACCTGGACCTGGGCGCCCGGGGCGTGCAACTGGGAACCCGGTTCGTGGTCACCCACGAATGCGACGTGGCACCGGCCTTCAAACAGGCCTACCTGGACGCCCGCAAAGAAGACATCCATATCATCAAAAGCCCCGTGGGCATGCCTGGCCGGGCCATCCACAACCGGTTCATCGACAAGGTCGAGGACGGCAAACGCTGCCCCTATTCCTGTCCCTTCCACTGCCTCATCGGCTGCGACTACACCACCAGCCCCTTCTGCATCACCATGGCGCTTCTCAACGCCAAACGCGGCAGCCTGGACAACGGCCTCATCTTCGCCGGAGAAAACGCCTGGCGGGTGACGCACCTTCTGTCCGTGGCCGAACTCATCGACGAACTCGTCTCCGGCTACGACGCCACCTTCGCCCAATAAATCGGGGCTGCCGCCCCGAACCCCGCCCGGGGGAAATCATTTCCCCCGGACCCCCTGACATCGCAGGCGATTCCCGAAAAGCGAAGCTTTTCGGGAATCGCCTACGAAGATCATGGAGTACGCAGAACATGATTGCCCCCGTACGTGTCACGTCCCTTAAAAAATACGAAAGTATTTTTTAAGAAAAAACCAATGGTTTTGGTTTGTTATCTCCGAAGCGCCGGATGCGTTATTCGTGGACGCGGCATGAGCGCCACCCCCTTAAAAAATACGAGAGTATTTTTTAAGAAAAATCAATGGGTTTGGTTTGTTGCCTTCGAAATGCGTATGCCCTTTTCGTGGGCGCGACACTAGCGCTGGGACGCGGCCAGGGCTTGGTCCAGGTCGGCGATGATGTCGCCCACATGTTCGATGCCCACGGAAATACGCACCAGATCCGTCGGCACGCCCGCTTCGGACTGCTCGGCCGGGGTGAGCTGCGAATGGGTGGTGCTGGCCGGGTGGATGACCAGGGTCTTGGCGTCCAGGATGTTGGCCAGGTGCGAGCACAGCTTCACGGCCTCGATGAATTTCCGCCCGGCCTCCAGTCCGCCCTTGATCCCGAATCCGAACACCGCCCCCGGCCCCAGGGGGAAGTATTTTTTGGCCCGGGCATGGTCCGCGTGGCCGGGAAGCCCGGCGTAGTTGACCCAGGACACGGCCGGGTGCCCGGACAGGAACTCGGCCACGGCGGCGGCATTCGCGCAATGGGCCCGGGCGCGAAGGGGCAGGGTCTCCAGGCCCTGCAGGATGAGGAAGCTGTTGATCGGTGCGGGCGCGGCCCCGATGTCGCGCAAAAGCCCCGTGCGCAGCTTGGTGCAAAAGGCCGTGCAGGGCGCGCCTTCCATGGAGCACAGGATGTCCCAGAAATTGGCCCCGTGGTAGGTGGGGTCGGGCTCGGTGATCTCCGGATACTTTCCGGCCGCCTTCCAGTCGAAGCCGCCCGCCTCCACCACCGCCCCGCCGATGCAGGTGCCGTGGCCGCCGATCATTTTCGTCAGGGAATAGACCGCGATGTCGCAGCCGATGTCGAAGGGATTGAACACCGGCGGCGGGGCCACGGTGTTGTCCAGGACGAAGGGCACCTGAAGCCGCCTGGCCACGGCCGCGATGCCCTCCAGGTCGTCCACGTTGCAGCGGGGGTTGCCGATGGATTCGGAATAGAGGAACCGGGTGTCGGCGTCGGCGGCCCGCTCGAAATTGGCCGGGTCCGAGGAGTCCACCAGCCGGACCTCGATGCCGAAGCGGGACAGGGTGTGGGCGAAGAGGGTGTGGGTGCCGCCGTAGAGGTTCGAGCCGGACACGAAATTCTGCCCGGCCTTGGCCAGCCCGGCGGCCACGTAGAAGATGGCCGACATGCCCGAGGCCGTGCACAGGGCGGCCGAGCCGCCGTGCAGCGCCGCCAGCCGTTTCTCCAGCACGTCCGTGGTGGGGTTCATGATCCGGGTGTAGATGTAGCCCGGGGTCTTCAGGGCGAAGAGGTCGGCGGCGTGGGCCGCATCCCGGAAGAGGTAGCTGGTGGTCTGGTAGATGGGCACGGCCCGGGCCAGGGTGTCCGTGTCCGGGGTGTGTCCGGCGTGCAGGGCCAGGGTTTCGGGGTGCAGCGTGTTCATGGCGCGCTCCATGGCGGCCGGGCGGTCCCGGGAGGGAGTTGGGCGTGGATTCGGGGAGTGCCGATCCTGGGGCCATGATAGCCGCAATGGACGGCGCTGTCACCGGTGGTATGGGAAACGCGGCCGTGGGGCCTGCGGACTTGACAAGCTCCCGCTCCGGGACCGAAAAGCGGAGGGTCCAAAACGGCCGCCGGCCGCTCAACAAAAGGATGATCCCCATGCGTATTCACGTGTTGCAACATGTCGATTTCGAGGATTGCGGCGGCATCCGGCTCTGGGCCGAGGCCCACGGCCACGAGCTGGCCACGACCCGCCTGGACGCCGAGGAAACGCCTCCCGCCCCGGAGGCCTTCGACCTCCTGGTCATTATGGGCGGTCCCATGAACATTTACGACGAAGAGGCCCATCCCTGGCTTGGGCCCGAGAAGGCGGCCATCCGGGCCGCCGTGGACGCCGGGAAGGGCGTTTTGGGCATCTGCCTGGGGGCCCAGCTCCTAAGCGACGTCCTGGGCGGGACCGTGACCCGGGGCGAGCATGCCGAGATCGGCTGGCAGCCCGTGACCCTGACCCCCCAGGGCGCGGCGCATCCCCTTTTCGCCGGGTTCCCCGAGACCTTCACCGGGTTTCATTGGCACGGCGACACCTTTTCCATCCCAGGTGGCGCGATCCATGCCGCCACGAGCCAGGGCTGCGCCAACCAGGCCTTCGTCTTGGGCGACCGGGTGATCGGGTTGCAGTTTCACCTGGAGTCGGTTCCGGCCAACCTGGTCAGGCTCATCAAGCACTGCGGCGCGGAGATCGTGCCCGGGCCCTACGTGCAGCTTCCGAAAGAGATGCACAACGGCCGGGCCCAGTTCGCCCCGCTCAAGGAACTGCTCCACAAATTCCTGGATTCCCTGGCCGCCGCCCTGGGAAAATAGCCTCCCCCACCCTTTCACCGCAAGGCGGACCCATGCGCAAGGCCGACAGGGAAATCACGGACATAAGGGACATCGAGGCCGTTTTGCGGTCCCAGCGGGTCTGCCGCCTGGGCATGATCTCGGACGGCCGGGCCTATGTGGTGCCGGTCAACTACGGCTACGAATCCGGGGCCCTGTATGTCCATTCCTCCCGCAAAGGAAAGAAAATCGAGGCCCTGGCGCACAACCCCGAGGTCTGCTTCGAGGTGGACGCGGACGTGACGACCGTCGCCGGGGAGCTGCCCTGCCAATACACCACCCATTACCGCTCGGTGATCGGCTTCGGCCGGGCCGTGTTTCTCGAGGATGCCGGGGACAAGATCAACGGCCTGCGGGTCATCATGCGCGCCCATGGCGGTCCCGAGGAGGGCTTCGTTCCCGAGATCGTGGAGGTCACCGCCGTGGTGCGCATCGAGATCGAATCCATGACCGGCAAGTCCCTGCCCGCGCCCGCCAAGAGCGAGTAGGGAGGCAGGAATTCCGGGGGGAAACTTTTTAAAAAAAGTTTCCCCCCCGGACCCCCTTTCAAAAATTTTATCGCGCTTCGCGGCGTGCCTCCCCTGGCCGGTGGACAGGCCTTCCCGGCCTCTCGTTTTTCCGGCCGTGCCTCCCGGCGCAACGCGCCGGGGGGCACGGCCGGGGACGGGGGGCCGGGGGGGACATGGTCCCCCCGGCCGGGGAGGGGTCCGGGGAGGGGGCGAAGCCCCCTCCCCGGCAACCGGACCGGAGGTCGGGATGCTACGTGGTTTTCTGGCGGCCTTGGGGTTTTTGACCCGATTCGGCCCGTCGGCCGGGGCGCGCGAGGCGGATTTTACGGCCTCGGTGGCCTGGTTTCCTGTGGTGGGGCTGGTTTTGGGGCTGGCGGCGGTGGTTCCGGCCCAGGTGGTTTTCGGCGGCAGCCCGTGGGTATGCGCCTGGCTGGTGGTGGTGCTCGACCTGTGGGCCACCCGGGGGCTTCATGCCGACGGGCTGGCCGACGTGGCCGATGCTTGGGGAAGCATGGCCCGGGGGGAGCGGTTTTTCGAGATCATGAAGGACAGCCGGGTGGGGGCCTTCGGGGTCATGGGGTTGTGGGTGGCCTTGGCGGGCAAGCTGGTGCTTTTTGCCGCCCTGTTCGAGGCGGGCCGGGGTTTGGCGGTGGTTTTTTCCTTTGTCGCGGGGCGGGCCTGCGTGGTGTGGCTCATGGGGATGACCCGGAGCCTGGGGCGGCCGGGGCTGGGGCGGCTTTTTTTGGCCGGGGCCCGGCCCGGGGTCATGGTCTGGACGCTGGGGGTTGCGGTGGCCGCCGGGGTTTTTCTGGTTCCCGTCCGGGGGGTTGGGCTGTCTTTGGTGTGCGGCGCGGCGGTGGCGGCCATGCTGGCCGGGCTGGCCAGGGACCGGGGCGCGGTGAACGGCGATTTCCTGGGGGCCTGCATCGTGATGGGGGAGCTGGCCGCCTGTCTGGGGATGATTGCCTGAGGGGGCGTGGAAAAAAGACGGCGACGGGGCCTGATGGAACCCGTCGCCGTGTGAAGACGGTGAGAAGCCTTAGTGTCACGTCCCTTAAAAAATACGATAGTATTTTTTAAGAAAATCAATGGTTTTAGTTTGTTGCCTACGAAACGCCATGTGCGCTTTTCGTGGACGCGACACTAGAAGGGGTTGATCTCCTGGGTGCGGGTGTAGTGCTGGTAGCCCACGTTGGCGCCCAGGCGCAGCCCCACGCCGAAGCGGATGGGGGCCAGGACGATGCCCCTGGTGGTCTGGTAGTTCATGCCGAAGCCGCCGATGAAATAGGCGCTGCCGTCGACCCCGGGGAAGCGCTGGAAGATGTCGCCAGGGCGGTCCATGCCGTAGACCAGGGTGAACACCCGCACGGCGTTGAGGCCGACGTCGATGCCCAGGGAGGGGCTCTGCCAGAACACCTCCACGGGCTTGTGATTTTTCAGGTACAGATAGCCCGTGCCGTAGCGCAGGCCCACCAGGAGCGCCCCGCCGGCCTCGCTGCCCTTGATGAAGCCGTTGGGCTCCCCCATGTCCTTGAAGGCCTTGGCCACCAGTTCGGCCAATCCCGCCGACCCGCCGTCGAAAAAGCCCATGACCTCCTGATGCACCTCTTCCTTGGTGTACTTGCGCTGCTTGGTCTCCTTGGGATGCGGAGGCGGCGCGGATTCGCCGGATCCGGGCTGGACGCCGGGCTGCGGCGCGGGTTGCGCATCCGGTTGCGGAGCTGCGGATGGGGCTGCCCCAGGGGGGGCCGTTTGGGGTGTAACGCTGGTTTGCGGCTGGGCCGGAGTGACCTGGGCCGAAGGCGAGACGGTTGTGGTTGGTTGCGGAGCGTCGCCCAGGGGGCGTTCCTGAAGTCCCTGGGCCAAGGCCGTCGCCGTCACCAAGACGGCGCAACATATCAAAGCGCATAGGCGTTTCATGGCGTCCTCCCTAGAGTCTGTTCCCCGGCGGCGAGGCGTTCCCGCAGGATGGGAAGCATGGCCCGGGCCACGTCCTCCCGGCCGGATTCCGTCTGATGCACGCCGTCGGGAGTGTACGCCGGGGCCGTGCGGGAACACAAGGCGTTTTGCAGGTTCACGAAATAGGGTTTTTCCGACAGGGCCTTTTCCAGGGCCGCGTAGACGATCAGGACGTTTTGCCGGACATGGGGGAAGGACCGGCGGCCGAGGATGGCCGTTTCCTCTGTCCGGCGCACCTCCGGGTCCATGTCCTGGCAGGTCTCCCCCCAGTAGAGGGGCTGCAGGAAAAGCAGGAACCGCGACCCGTAGGCGGCGGTGACCTTGGCCACATGGTCGTAGCGTTTGACGGTCAGGTCGACGTATTCCTGCAAGAGCGGCGAGTCCGGGTCGAGGGGGGTCATGGCGTAGGCCAGCTTGGAATACATTTCCCGGGTGAAGGAGGCGTACCAGGCGGCGCACAGGGGCTTGAGGATGCCGATGGGGGTCTTGAAATAGCTTTCCAGGAGCCCCTGGACCCGGTCCATGCCCTCGTGGCCGTAGGGATCCTTGTAGAGGGTGAAGTAGTTGGCGTCGTTGGCCCCGTCATAGAAGACCACCAGGTCCGGACGGAAGGGGAATTCGATCAGAAGCTTCTGGAGGTATTTGGTTTCAAGCAGGGAGTTGAAGGAATTGACCCCGAAATTGAAACAGTTGTAGCGCACGGGGCCGGGACCGGCATTGAGTTCCGTGGCCACGTAGCTCGGGATGGAGGTGTGGAAGGGCGAATTCCCGGCCCGCATGGTGGAGCCGCCGAAAAACCACACGATCCGGTCGTCGTCGGGGTTCTCGGCCTGGGCGATGCCCATGGTGGGCCAGATGCCGCCATGCTGCAGGAACAGGGCGTAGGGGTCGTAGACCGCCCGGGGACCCTCCCGCAGGTTGTCGTAGATGATGGCGTTGAGCAGGGTGATGGCTCCGAAGCAGGCGGCCTCCACGCACACCGCGGCAATCACGATCCACAGAAGTATTCGGGAAATGAGGCGCAGGGCGCGCTTCACGGCACGGTCCCTCCCTGTCGCGGGAATGGCCCCCGCGCGGCTTGGTCCCTGGGGGACGCGTTATTGGAAGGTGCTGTGTTGTGGAGTTGTTGCTGTCTCGTTGTCCGGTTTGGCCGGGCCGAAGCTATTTCGGCAGCCGGATGACCACGCCGTTTGAGGTTCGGTCCAGCACCGGGGCCTCGCGCAGCCGGGTGGTGGCCTCGGGGGCCAAATCCAGCACAAGCCGCAGCCGGTCGGGATGCTTGCCGACCCGGACCATGCGGATCAAGGGGCTTTTGCCGGGCAGGGACAGGGGCCCGGTATAGGTCCAGCGCCCGTCCAGATCGATGACCAGCCGCGGCGGGCCGTCCATGTAGAGGCGGGTCACCTCGCCCACGGGGGATGTGGTGGTGACCGTGAGGACGTATTCCCCGGGCTTGTCGGCGGCCGAGACGGCCACCACGGCCCCCCGGGACGGGGAGGCGGCGGGTTTGCCCGTGGCGACGGGCTTGTCCTTGACGGGTTTTTTCGCGGCCAGGCCGGGCTTTTGGACCGGCAGGTCCAGGGCTTCGGCCGTGGCGGGGACCGGGTCCGGGGCCGGGACGTGGGGCGCGGCGGCCTGGCCCGGCGGCGTCTGCTCGGGCGCGGCGGGCCTTTTCCCCGTATCGACCTTGGGGGCGGCCGCCTCCTGGCTCATGTCCGAGAACATCTTGTCCAGGGCCTGGTCCCCGGCGAACAGGGGATGCTGGGACACGATCTCGGGCGATACCGGTTCCTTGGCCGGGGTGCCCGGGGCGGCCGGGGTGCCCGGTGCGGACAGTGCGGCCGGTGCGGACGGTGCGGCCTCGTGGGGCGGGGACGCGGGGCGCCCCGGGGCCGGGGAGGTGTCCGCGACGGGGCTGCTGATGCCGGGGCCACTGATGCCGGGGGGCGCGGCCGGGGCCTGTTGCGATATGGGCGCTGCTCCAGGGGGAGCCGTTGTGGGCGTTGCCGCCGCGGGAGGGGGGGCGGGCGAAGCGGGAGCCGGGGGAATTGGGGGAGCGGGGGGAACGGGCGTCGTCGCCGCCGGTGGGGCGGATGGTGCAGGAGCCGGGGCGGTGAAATCCCGGGTGGTCATCTCCGGTGCCGGCCGGCTGCCGGTAAAAAGGTGGGGTTTGCGCCACGCGGCGAGTCCCGCCACCACCGCCAGGGCCAGAACCACCGCGCCGACAATGATCAGCTTGTCACTTTTCGTGAGCGGCATGGTTCCTCCCCGGTTGTCTCTGCAAAACTCCTGCCATCAGACTGCATTCGGATGCCGCCCGCACCGTACCCGACCTTGCCGCCGCGCTCAAGAAAAAAACGGATTTCAGAAAAAAACCAGGGGGAGCGTGCCTGGGCGCTGGCGGCGACGCCTGGGCCAAGTCTGCGGAGGCGGCCGGAAAAGCCCCGGTATCGTTGACGGAAAAACACCTTTTTCGTATTACGGACAGAAAACGGAGGGATGTCATGGCCAAGAAGGTACGATCCGTGCGCGTGCCCGTGGAACTGGCCGAACTCGATCTGTCCGCTCTGGTCCGGGAGTGCGCCAACCATCTGCGCGACCTGGAGTCGGCCGTGCTGCTCTCGAGCCAGGGCAACCGGGAGGCGGCCGACGCCCTGGTCAAGGCCCGGCGGGCGGACCTGGGGCGGCGGGTGGGGAACCTGGTCTGGGAGGCCCGGCTGCGGCACCAGGAGGCGGCGAAGGCGGCCCCGGAGAAATGACGCATTTGCGCTGCGGCGGCGCTTTGGCCTTGCCAGCGGCCAAGGGGATGGCTATAGCTCGCCTGCCATGGCAAAAGAGCTGATCATCGTCGAATCCCCGGCCAAAGTGAAGACCATCAAGAAATTCCTCGGCAGCGCCTATGCCGTGGAGGCCTCGGTGGGGCACGTCCGCGACCTGCCCACCAAGACCCTGGGCGTGGACGAGGACAAGGATTTCGCCCCGCAGTATCAGGTCATCCAGGGCAAGCAGAAGGTGGTGTCCAAGCTGCGCGAGGCCGCAGCCAAGGCCAGCCGCATCTACCTGGCCCCGGACCCGGATCGCGAGGGCGAGGCCATCGCCTGGCACGTTGCCGAGCTTTTAAAGGGCGAAGACCGGCCCATCCACCGCATCTTCTTCAACGAGATCACGGCCAAGGCCGTGCGCGAGGCCCTCAAGCACCCGCGCCAGATCGACGAAAAGCTGTTTTTGTCCCAGCAGGCCCGGCGCATCCTGGACCGGCTGGTGGGCTACAAGGTGTCGCCCCTTCTGTGGAAGAAGGTCAAACGGGGCATCTCCGCCGGCCGGGTGCAGTCCGTGGCCCTGCGGCTGGTGGTGGAGCGGGAAAAGGAGCGCCAGGCCTTCGTTCCCGAGGAATACTGGGTGTTCAAGGCCCTGTTGGCGGCCGCCGAACCCCCGGTCTTTGAGGCCGAGCTGTGGAAGGTGGCGGGCAAAAAGCCGGTCATCGGCGACGGCGAGACCGCCGCCACGCTTCGCGACGCCATTTTGAAAAGCCCCTTCGCCGTGTCCGCCGTGGCCGAGAAGGAGCGCGCCAAGTCCCCGCCGCCGCCCTACATCACCTCCACCCTGCAGCAGGCCGCCAACCAGCGCCTGGGATTTTCGGCCAAACGCACCATGGGCGCGGCCCAGCGGCTCTACGAGGGCGTGGACCTGGGCGAACGCGGCACGGTGGCCCTGATCACCTACATGCGCACCGACTCGGTCCGCATCTCCGACGAGGCCCGCCAGGCCGCCAGGGACTTCATCGTGGACACCCTGGGGCCGGAATTCTACCCGGCCAAGGCCCGCCATTTCAAGACCAAGGCCTCGGCCCAGGACGCCCACGAGGCCATCCGGCCCGTGGACCCGGCCGTGACCCCAAGCGACGTGCGGTCCTTTCTGCCCCGGGAGCAGTATGCCCTGTATAAGCTCATCTGGGAGCGGTTCGTGGCCTCCCAGATGGCCGAGGCCAAATTCTGGGACACCACGGCGGAGATCACGGCGGGCACGGCCCTGTTCCGGGCCAAGGGCCAGCGGCTGGTCTTTCCGGGCTACCTCAAGGTCTACGGCATGGAGGCCGGGGACGAGGCCAAGACCCTGCCGCCCCTGGCCCAGGGGCAGCCCCTGACGCTTTCGGAGCTTAAGACCGACCAGAAGTTCACCCAGCCGCCGCCGCGCTATACGGAAGCCTCCCTGGTGCGCGAGCTGGAGGAAAAGGGCATCGGCCGTCCCTCCACCTACGCGGCCATCATCTCCACCCTCATCGACCGCGAATACGCCAGGCTCGAGGAAAAGCATTTCGTGCCGTCGGAGCTCGGGGTCACGGTCTCGGACCTGCTTTCCGGCCATTTCGCGGCCATCATGGACGTGGGATTCACGGCCGGGATGGAGGCCGCCCTGGACGAGGTGGCCGAGGGGCAGCGGGACTGGGTGGCGCTTCTCAAGGATTTCACCGGCGGGTTTTATCCGGCCCTGGACAAGGCCGCCGAGGACATGGCCGCGGTCAAGGCGGGCAAGGAGACGGGACTGGCCTGCGACAAGTGCGGCCAGCCCATGGTCATCAAGTTCGGCCGCATGGGCGAGTTTCTGGCCTGCTCAGGCTATCCCGGCTGCAAGAACACCTCGAATTTCATCCGCACCCCGGACGGCGGCATCGAACTGGTGGCCCGGCAGGCCGAGGAACCCGTGGTGATGGGCACATGCCCGGAGTGCGGCAAGGATCTGGTGCTGAAAAAGTCGCGCACGGGCAGCCGGTTCGTGGCCTGCTCGGGGTATCCGGACTGCAAGCACGCCGAGCCGTACCGGACCGGGGTCGCATGCCCGCGCGAGGGCTGCGGCGGGGAGCTGGTGGAGAAAAGCTCCAAGCGGGGCAAGGTGTTTTATTCCTGCGACCGCTATCCCCAGTGCGACTACGCCGTGTGGGACTGGCCCGTGGCCGAGCCCTGCCCCACGTGCGGCTCGGGCATCCTGGTCAAAAAGCGCACCCAGGCCCGGGGCGAACACCTGGCCTGCCCGGAAAAATCCTGCCGCTACGTGCGCTCCCTGGACGGCGGGGCCGACGCCGAGGGCGAAGAGTAGCGCCCGGGCCCAGGCGGCCTACCAGGCCACGGGCAGCCGCACGGTCTTGGCGGCCTTGTTGGTGAAAAGCAGGTACCCCTGCTCGCGGCCGAAGAGGTACAGGTCGCGGGTCAGGGCCACGTCCTTGCGGCAGTATTCCTCGATGAGATCCAGGCGGCCTTCCTTCCACCAGGCCAGGGCCGCCAGCCCCGAGGCGGATTTTTTGGCCGAAAGGGTGGCCGACGCCAGCCCGTCCAGGGACAGGCGGTAGCCCAGCCGCTCGTGCACCTTCTCGAGAATATCCAGGGTGGGCAGGCCCCGGAAGTCGAAGTCGCACACCCCGCCAAGCACCTGATAGTCGAAACGCTTGATGTTGAACCCCACCACCAGGTCTAGGACGCCCAGGGCCTTGGCCAGCTCCGGCAACTGCTCCTGGCGGTAGCCCACGAATTCGTCCAGGGCCGAGTCGTAGAGCACGGCCACGCTGACCCCCATGCGCCGGGCGTTGCCCCAGCCGCCCACCTCCTCGGCCGAACGCCGGGTCTCCACGTCCAGCACCCCGAAACGCCGGGGCGCGGCGGGCCGCACGGCCGTCTGCCCCGAGGCGGCGGTGGTGCCGGTGCCGGTAATGGCGTTGCTGCCGGTGCTGCCGGTGTTGCCGGAAGCGGGCGCAGCCTCCCCCGGCGGCGGTGCGGTCGGACCGGTGGCGGGGCCGGTGCCCAGACCTGTGGTTGAGCCGAGGGAGATGCGGATCGGGTCCGCAGGCGGGGTAGATCGGGCCATGGCGGGTTCCTCTGCCCGGCCGGGGGCCGCGCCGCCGGGGGCCGTGCCGTAGGGGGCCGCGCCTCCGGGGGCCTTGGGCGCGGCCGGGACGGGTTCGGGTATGGGACCGGGTATGGGGTCGGGTTCGGGGTCGCGGGAGGTCAGAAGCGTGAGGAGATACGTGGCCGCCGCCTTGTCGATGGGCCGGTTGCCCGAGCCGCATTTGGGCGAATGCACGCAGGACGGGCAGCCCGTGTCGCATTCGCAGGAGGCGACGGCCGCCAGGGTGCGCGACAGGGCCTCCGTGGCCCGGGCGAAGGCCATCTTCGTCAGGCCCATGCCGCCGGGGATGCCGTCGTAGACGAAGACCGCGGCCCGGCCCACCTGCTCGTGCAGGAGGGTGGAGATGCCGCCCAGGTCGTTTCTGTCCGTGAGCACCAAAAGGGGCAGGATGCCGATCAGGGCGTGCTCCATGGCGTGGATGCCGCCCATGAAGTGGAAAAGCCGGGTGTCCATCTCCTCCTGCACCGCCCGGGGGATGGCGTACCAGAAGCCGTCGGTCTCAAAGGTCAGGGGCGGCAGGTCGAGGGGCACGATGCCCAGGAGCGTCCCGCCCCGCACCCGGCGGCGCTCGTAGCCGGTGATCCACTCCGTGACCCGGAGCCGCCCCTGGTACACCCTGGCCCCGTAAGCCGCAGCCTGGCCCCGGACCTCCAGAATCTCCGTGGATTTGTGGCCCCGGGCCTTGGTGTAATAGTCGGCCTGGCGGGGCAGGGCCGTGACCGTGCGGGTGGCCAGGTCCATGGCCGCGATTTCGAAGGTCCTGCCCCGGTGCAGGTAGACGGCGCCCTGGTGGGTTTCCCGGAAGGCCCGGTGCTCGTCGATCTCCCCCAGGGTCTGGCCGCCGGATTCGATGCGGAAGCGGCCGCCCGTGCCGCGCAGGTTCACGTCCCGGTGGGGGCGCTTGCGGGCCGCGTACCACGTGGTTGCGTCCTCGTCGGCCAAAAGCAGCCCCCTTTCCACCAGCCCGTCGCGCCCAGCCCGAAATTCCGGGGCATCCAGATAGGGCTCCCCGGCCCGAAGGGGCATCTCGGCCGCGGCGCATTCCAGGTGCCGGGCGGCGATGGCCGGGTTGGCGGGGTTGATGACCGCCGATTCCGGGGGGCGGTCGAAGAAATCCGACGGATTGCGCATGAAATACTGATCCAGGGCGTCTTCTCCGGCAATGAGGGCCACGGCGGATTCGCGCAGGGAGCGGCCCACCCGGCCGCCGCGCTGCCAGGTGGACATGACCGAGCCCGGGTATCCGGCCAGGACGCACAGGTCCAGGCCGCCGATGTCGATGCCAAGCTCCAGGGCGCTGGTGGAGACCACGGCCAGAAGCTCCCCCGAGGTCATGCGGGCCTCGATCTCCCGGCGCTCCTCGGGCAGAAACCCCGAACGGTAGGCGCTGACCCGGGAGGCGTTGACTCCGTCGCGGCCCGCCTTCTCCGTGAGCCACATGGCGATGAGCTCGGTCATCTTGCGCGACTGGGTGTAGACGATGGTCCGCAACTCGCGGTGCAGCGCCGCGCGAAGGAGCGAGACCGCAGCGGTCGAGGGACTGCCCGGGGGGTTGAGAAAGACGAAATGCCGGGGGCCGGTTGGCGCGCCGCTTTCGGTGATGGCCGCCACCTCAAGGCCCGTCAGGTCGCGGGCCAGCTGGCCGGGGTTGCCGATGGTGGCCGAGCAGAACACGAAGGAGGGATGGGCCCCGTAGCGGTCGCAGACCCGGGTCAGCCGCCGGAACACGTGGGCCATGTGCGAGCCCATGACCCCCCGGTAGGTGTGCATCTCGTCCACCACCACGTGGGTCAGGCCGGCGAAAAACGCGGACCAGTTCTCGTGGTGGGGCAAAAGCGCCAGGTGCAGCATCTCCGGGTTGGTGAGCAGGATGTTGGGCGGGTTGTCGCGCAGCTTGCGCCGGAAATGCGACGAGGTGTCGCCGTCGAAGATGGCCGCCCGGGGCCGGGCCGAGGGCGGCAGGGGGGACAGGAGCTCCTCGATGACCCGCAACTGGTCCTGGGCCAGGGCCTTTAAGGGGAAAAGAAACACGGCCCGGGACTCGGGGTCGCGCAAAAACTGCTCAAGGACGGGCAACAGGTAGATCAGCGACTTGCCGCTGGCCGTGGGCGTGGCCACGGCCACGTGCCGCCCGGCCCGGATGCGGTCGCAGGCGGCGGCCTGGTGGGAATACAGGGCCTCGATGCCCCGGGCGGCCAGAAGCTCGGTCAGGATCGCGGGCCAGGGGCGCTGGGTCGCGGCGGTCTGGGCGTCGCGGCCGGGAATGAGCCGGTGGTGGGCCACGAAGCCGCCCAGGGACTCGGAGGCCAGGAGGGACCGGATGTATTCAGCGATGTCGCGGGTGTCCATGTGGGGGGCCAGTCTTGCCCAAAAGCGGTCCCGGGGCAAGGCCGCAGACGGCGGGACAGGGGAGGCGCGGCGGGTGGCGCGCGGGGAAAAAAAAGCCCCCTCCGGGGAGGGGGCTTTTATGCGGCGACCGGCCGGGCCGGGCGTCTAGTTGTAGCCCTTGAGGTAGTCGATGTACTCCGGCAGGCAGGTGGAGATGAACGGCACGTAGGTGACCAGGATCAGGAAGCCGATGAGCACCATGAGCCAGGGCAGGGCGGCCCGCATGACCCAGGTGATGCTGCGGCCGGTGATGCCCGCGGTGACGAAGAGGTTGAGCCCCACGGGCGGGGTGATCATGCCGATTTCCATGTTGACGACCATGACGATGCCCAGGTGGATGGGGTCGATCCCCAACTGCTGGGAGATGGGGAACAGGATGGGGGCCATGATCAGCAGGATGGCCGAGGGCTCCATGAAGTTCCCGGCGATGAGCAACAGGATGTTCATCACCAGGAGGAAGCCCCAGGGCGGCAGGCCCCAGCCCACGATGAGCTCGGCGATGTGGTGCGGGATGCGCTCGGTGGTCAGCACGTGGGCGAAGATCATGGCGTTGGCGATGATGAAAAGGAGCATGACGCTCACCTTCGTCGCCTCCAAAAGCACCTTGCGCACCTGGGGGTCGGTGGTGGATTTGGGGATGGCCGCCAGGATGATGCCCAGGTTGCGCGCGAACATGGACCCGCCGGACTCCCCCGGCGTCCGCCAGGGTTTGCCCCTAAGCGGCCCCATGTCGCGGTAGATGAACACGGCCACGAAGTAGGCGTAGATGGCGGACAGGGCGGCGGCCTCGGTGGGGCTGCACACGCCGCCGTAGATCGAGCCCAGCACGATGATGATGAGCATGATCCCGCCCAGGGCCGAAAAACCCGAGGCGAAGATCTCGCGGAACCCGGCCCAGGGCATGGCCGGGAGGTTTTTCACCCGGGCCGTGATGTAGATGGCCAGCATGAGCGAGAGGCCGAGCAGCACGCCGGGCACGAAGCCGGCCATGAACATGCGCGCTGCCGAGACCTGGGTGGCTGCGGAGTAGACCAGCATGACGATGGACGGCGGGATGAGGATGCCCAGGGTTCCGGCGTTGCAGATGACGCCCGCAGCCATGGACTCGCTGTACCCGGCCCGGACCATGCCGCCGATGACGATGCTGCCGATGGCGGCCACGGTGGCCGGCGAGGAGCCGGACACGGCGGCGAAGAGCATGCAGGCCAGGACCGAGGCCATGGCCAGGCCGCCCTGGATGTGTCCCACGCAACTGACCGCGAAGCGGATGAGCCGGTTGGCCACGCCGCCCGTAGACAGGAACGCCGAGGACAGGATGAAGAACGGAATGGCCAAAAGCGTATAGTGGTCGGACAGGGTGCTGAAATACTTCAGCGCGATGGAGGCCAGGGAGTCGTTGGAAAAGAACAGGATGGTGGTGATGCTGGAAAAGCCCAGGGCCAAGGCGATGGGCATGCCCGTTATAAGACACAGGAACAGCAAGCTGAAAAGGACGACTGTGGTCATTTGCCCGCTCCTTGCGCCTTGCTGAGGCGTTTGGCCTCCTCGGCCAGTTCCATGCTTTCCTTGGCCTCGTCAGCCAGGGAGAAGCCGGTGGCCTGTCCGGTGACGACCTTGCGCAAAAGCGCCAGAAGGCGCAGGGCGAGAAGCGAAAATCCCAGCAGCAGCATGGCCCCGTGGGCCAGCCAGCGGGGGATGTTCATGTCTTCCAGCTCGATGCCGGTGACCCACATCTTTTTGGCGTAGACCCACGAGCCGTAGCCGAACAGGGCACAGTAGGCCAGCCCGGCCAGGATGGCCAGGGTGGTGACCACGCGGGCTGTCCCGGGGTTCAGGGTGCGCACGAAGGCGTCGATGCCGATGTGGGAGCCGACCTTGAGGCCGTAGGGCGCGCCGAGGATGACCATCCAGGCGGCCATGTGCAGGGTCAGCTCCTGGGCCCACATCATGCCGGTGTTGAAGACGAAGCGGAGGATGACCTCCACGAACACCAGAAGCGTCGTTGCCGCCATGAGGAAGGTTATGGAACCTTCCTCAAGGCGGTTCATGAAGGATGAACCTGGCATCATGCGTCCTGCGTTACTTGTTGGCGGCCACGGCGGCGTCGATGTTCTTCTGGCCGATGCTCGGTGAGAACTTGTCCCACACGGGCTTCATGGCCTCGACCCACTGCTGCCGCTCTTCGGGGGTGATGGTGATGATCTGGGTGCGGCCGGAATCGGCGATCTTCTTCTTGTCCTCGATGTCCTTGTCGTCGGAAACCTTGTTGCCGTAGGCGATGGCTTCCTTGATGCAGGCCTCGAGCTCGGTGCGCACGTCGGCGGGCAGGCCGTTCCAGAACTCGGCCGAGGTCACGAGCATGTAGTCCAGCAGGCCGTGGTTGGTCTCGGTGATGTACTCCTGCACCTCGTGCATCTTCTGGGTGTACATGTTGGACCAGGTGTTCTCCTGGCCGTCGATGGCCTTGGTCTGCAGCAGGGTGAAGACCTCGGAGAAGGGCTTTTTGAGCGGGATGGCATTCACGGCCTCGAACTGGGCGGCCAGCACGTCGGAGGTCATGATGCGGAACTTCTGGCCCTTGGCGTCGGCGGGCACGCGCAGGGGCTTGTTGGCGCCCATCTGCTTCAGGCCGTTATGAAGGTAGCCCAGGCCGATGAGCCCCTTGCCTTCCATGGATTTCAGCATGGCCTGGCCCTCGGGGCCCTGCTGGAACTTATCCACGGCCTTCATGTCCTTGAAAAGAAACGGCATGTCGTAGATCTGGAGCACCGTGGTGTATTTTTCGAACTTGGACAGGGCCGGGGCGGCCAGCTGCACGTCTCCCAGGAGCATGGCCGAAAGCACCTTGTCGTCGTCGAAGAGCTGGGAGCTGGGGAAGACCTCGAGCTGGACCTTGCCGGCCAGCTTGGCATCCACGCATTCCTTCAGCTTGACGGCCATCTGGCCCTTGGGGGTGTCCTCGGCCACCACGTGGGAGAATTTGATGACGATGGGAGCCGCATGGGTCAGGGCGGCCAGGCTCAGGACACAGACGACGGCCAGGGCCTGGAGAAGACGCAGTTTGCTCATGACAACCTTCCTTTTGGGCTGAAGTGGACGTGAGGCCTGATAATTGGAGTTGAGCCATTTCACTCAGAAATCGAGAAAAGTCAAGATGGTAACGATTTTTCCGGGTTCCTCGCGCCCGGCGCGGCGGCCGTGCAAGGGTTTTGCAGGCCGGTTCGGGGGAGCCCCGGGCGTCCGTGGGGCCGGGCCGGGAAGGATTTCCTGGTCAATGCCTCGGGATTTCCGTGTAACAACCTGAAATGTGTGCCAAAAGACACTGGACGCCGGGGATTTTTCCTTTTATGTCTGTTCCCATGGCGGTCCGGGGCGGAGGCGGTTTTCCCGGACCCACCTTCATCACCTAAGGAGACAGGTATGCGCGAGATCGGGCACATCCTTCTGGCCATGGATTTTTCCGAGGCTGCGGAACAATTGGCCGAATACGCCAGGCTTTTCGCCGAGAAGTTCCAGGCCAGGATCACGGTGCTCTATGTCGCGCCGACCATGAACCGCTACGGCAAGCTCTATGTGCCGTCGAACAGCATCGACCAGCTGGCCGGGCAGATCCTCGACGGGGCCAAACGGGCCATGAGCGAATTCATGGAACGGCATTTCGCCGGCATCAAGGCCGACGGCCTGGTGGAATACGGCTACGCCCCGGAGAAGATCCTGGAGGTGGCCGAGGAGTTGGAGGCGGGGCTGATCATCATGGGCACCCACGGCCGGGTCGGCGTGGACCGCATCCTGTTCGGCTCGGTGGCCGAGAAGGTGGTCAAGATGGCCACGATTCCCGTGGTCACGGTTCGCCCGGTCTAGGGGGGCGCGTCGTGAAACAGACGCCGGTATTTTTTTAAGAAAAACGAAACATTTCAATGGTTGTCCTCGAAGCTCGCGGTTTTTGAGTTTCGAGGACGCGGCCTGCGCAAACACGGGGGCCGCCTTCCGGCGTCGAGTTGACGCCCGCACCGCCCGGGGGTATGCAGGCCGCGCGGCAGCATCCCCTGCGCGGCGCCATAGCCGCGCATCCCATACAACACCCCCACCGCACCCCTTCGGCGGCTCGCCAAGAATCCGCCGCCCGGGCGCGGAGCGCGGAGGCCCTCTATGTCCAAAAGAAGCAGCGTGGCCCTGGGAACCATCCTCAAACAATCCGTCAAGATCGCCCGCCACCCCTGGATCGCAGGCCGCCTGGCGGCCCTGGAGAAGGAAAAATTCCTGTTCGGGCCCTTAAATCCCCAGGCCGAGACCGGCGTGGCCCGCAGCATCCGCCAGCTCTCCATCCGCATCACCGACGTCTGCAACCTGCGCTGCCACACCTGCGGCCAGTGGGGCGACCAGGGATTCCTGCACGGCTGCAACCTGAAGGATCTGAAAAAATCCGAGGTCACCAAAGAGCGCTACCTGGAACTCCTGGACGATCTGGCGTCCAAGGGACATCGCCCGTCCGTCTACCTGTGGGGCGGCGAACCCACCATGTACAACGGCTGGCTGGACATCATCGACCGGGCCACGGAACTGCGCATGCCCACCTCCATCGCCACCAACGCCACGGGCATCGAGAAGGCGGCGGACAGGCTGGTGGCCGCGCCCATGTTCCTGTTGCAGGTGTCCATCGACGGCCACTGCGCCGAGACCCACAACGCGGCCCGGCCCTCGGCCAGCGGCCGCGACAACTACCAGGTCATCCAGGACGCCCTGGCCGCCGTGAACGAGGCCAAGAAGTCCCGGGGGGCCAAGCTGCCCCTGGTGGCCGCCCTGACCACCATCTCCAGCGCCAACGTCCATCATCTGGTGGACATCTACGAGGCCTACAAGGACCGCGTGGACCTGTTCGTCTACTACCTGTCCTGGTGGATCGACGAGAAAAGCGCCCAGGCCCACGACGCGGACTTCGCCCGGCGGTTCGGGTTCACCCCCAAGCTGCACTGGGGCTGGGTGGGCGACTGGACCATCAAGGACCACGAGACCCTGGACCGGCAGCTCACCGAGGTGCAGCGCCGCTCCAGGCCCCTGAACATGCCGCCGGTGAACATCATCCCCAAGATCACCGGGCTGCCCAATCTCAAGCAGTACTATGGCGACCATGCCTCCACCTTCGGCTACGACAGGTGCATCTCCATCTTCCAGGCCGTGGAACTGGACTCCAACGGCGACATGTCCCCCTGCCGGGACTACCACGACTACATCGTGGGCAACGTCAAGGAGCAGACCATCACCGATCTGTGGAACTGCGAATCCTACCGCCGCTTCCGGGGCAGCCTCTTTTCCGAGGGGCTCATGCCCGCCTGCACCCGCTGCTGCGGGCTCATGGGATATTGATGGCCCACCCCGCCACGGCGATCACGCCCGGGCCGTCCGCCGTTAAAAGGCCGGCCCGGGTGGTTCTTCTCCTGCAGGATCTGCTTTTCGGCGGCACCCAGCGCCAGGCCCTGGAACTGGCCCGGGGGCTCGATCCGGCCCGGTTCGCCGTGGAGCTGTGGATGCTGGCCCCGGGGGCCGATTTCGCCCCAAAGGCCGAGGCCTGCGGCCTTCCCCTGGTCTGGCTGTCGCAACGCCCTACGGTGGGCCTGGACGCCCTGAGGGGCCTGTGGCGGCGGCTTGGGCAAACCCCGCCGGACATCCTGGTCCCCCTGACCGCCGTGCCCAACATCTGGGGCCGGATTTTTGCCAGGCTACAGGGCATTCCCGTGGTCCTGGGCACCTGCCGGGGCGGCGGGGCCATCGCCCGGCAGCATGAACGCCTCCTGCGCCGCCTGGCCCATCACCACGTCTGCAACTCCCGCCCCCTGGGCGACACCCTGACCGGCGGCCTGGGACATCCGGCAAGCCGGGTCACGGTCATCGCCAACGGCGTGGACACGGACCATTTCGCCCCGCCCCCGGATGACTTGCGCCCGGTGCGCGACGTGATCCTGTGTGTGGCCCGCATGTCCGAGGACAAGGACCACGAGACGCTTTTACGGGCCTTCGAGATCGCGGCCCGGGAGCACGAGCGGGCCGAGCTGTGGCTGGTGGGCGACGGGCCCCTGGCCGCCGGGGTGGCCCGGCTCGTGGCCCGCCATCCCTTCAAGGGCCGCATCCGGGCCTATCCCGGCGGGGCCGACCCCAGGCCCTTTTACCAGCAGGCCAAGGTCGCGGTCTTAAGCTCCCGGCGCGAGGGCTTGCCCAACGTGATCCTGGAGGCTATGTCCATGGGCGTGGCCGTGGCCGCCACGGCCGTGGGGGCCATCCCCGATGTGCTTTCGGGCGACGTGCTTTCGGGCGAAGGCCGGTGCGGCCTGCTGGCCCCCCCCGGCGATCCCGAGGCCCTGGCCCGGGCCATGCTCACGCTTCTAGGGGACGACGCCCTGCGGGAGCGCCTGGGCCGCACGGGACGGGCCCGGGCCGTGGCCGACTATTCCCTGGGGGCCATGGTCGCGGCCCACGAGGCCCTGTTCGAACGGCTTCTGGCTGCCTGCCCGGCCCGGGCGGGCGAGCGAGGTTCCATGTGAAAATCGCCACATTGCTGTGCCTTCTGTTGGCGGTCTCGGCCTCGGCCGTGTCGGCCCCGGCCCAGGAATCCGAGGTGGCCGGATGGTGGTCGGGCAGCCTCTACGGATCGAGCGTGGTGGCCCGCATGGAGCAGGACGGCCAGATGCTCACGGGGCTGGTCACGGTCACCGGCCTGGGCGGCCAAAAAGACCTGTACCATGTGGCCGGGGCGGTCTTCGGGGACAAGATCTACGTGCTGCACGGCGCGGGCCACGTCTTCGAGGGCGAGGTCTCGGGCGGCCGGGAGATAAGCGGCGTGTTGACCACCGCAGGCGGCAAGAAGCTGCCCCTGCGGGCCGAGCGCATGCCTCCCCCCCCGGATGCGGACGCCCATCCCCTGCCCGATCCCCCCCTGACCCCGGAGGGGGCGACCCCCCCGCCACATAACGGATAATCCCGCCGTGGCCGCGTTTTTCCTCGCCGCCATGGCCCTGATCCTGGCCGGACTGGCGATGCTGATCCGGCTCGGGCGCGGCCACGTGCGCGGCGTTCCCGGCCCGGGACCGCGCCCGGACCGGTATCCCCGGGCGGCCCTGGTGGTGCCCGTGACCGGAAACGCCCCCGGGGTGCGCGAGGCCCTGGCCACCCTGGCGGGCCAGGACTATCCTGGGCTGGTGGTGGTCTTCGCCACGGCCACGGACGACGACCCGGCCGTGCCCCTGGCGGAGGAACTGATCCGGGAGGGCCGGGGCCGGGTGTTCCGGGTCACGGCCGGGCCGGCCACGCGCTGCGGCCAGAAGAACCACAACCTCCTGGCGGGGGTGGCCTTTCTGCAAGGCCTGACCCGGCGGCCCGACATCTACCTCTTTGGCGACAGCACCCATCTGGCCCGGCCGGATTTCGCCGCCACCCTGGCCGCGCCGCTGATCCGGGGCGAGGCCGTCCTGGCCAGCGGCTTCCACCGCGTCGAGCCCCTTTCCGACGCCCCCGGGGTGGTGGGCATGTTCGTCACCTGCCTTGGCCTGCACATGCTGCAATCCATCCGGGCCGTGACCCAGCCCTGGGGCGGGGCCATGGCCCTGACCCGGGAGGCCTTCGAACGCTTCGGCGTGGCCGGGTTGTGGGCCGAAAGCATCGTGGACGACTGCTCCATGGCCGCCATGCTGCGAAAAAAGGGCGTGGTCTGCCATGCCGTGGCCGGGGCCGCGGTCCTGACCACGCCCCTGGCCGCCATGCCCCTGGCCCGGTGGAGCGACTGGCTGACCCGCCAGCTCCTGTATTTGAAATTCTGCATGCCCGGCACCTGGCTTGCCGCCATCCCGGCGGCCCTGGCCCTGGCCCTGGTCCCGGCGGCGGCCGGGCTGGTCCTTGCCGGGGGGGGGGCGGGCCTTTTTTCCCTGGGGATGGCCCTTGCCGCAGCCGCGTTTCTGGCCGGGCTGGCCGGGGTGGGGATGGCCTTCCGGGGCCTGTCGCCGCGTCCGATCCCCCTGGGGGCCTTTTTTGCGGGGTTCGCCATGGTCTTTCCCATGATCGGCTGGTGCATGGCGCGCACGCTCTTCACCCGCACCATGGTCTGGCGGGACATCGCCTACGAGGTGTCTTTTTCCGGACGGGTGCGGCGGATCATCCGGCGGGGATGAGCCGGGCGAATCCCCTGGCGTCGCCCTCCATGCGGCGCATGAGCTCCAGGGCCTCGGCCTCGGGCAGGGGCGGGAAGAAATAGAACCCCTGGATGCTGTCGCAGCGCAGATCCTTAAGGGCCGCCGCCTGGCCCTCCTCCTCCACCCCCTCGGCCACCACATGCAGGCCCAGGCTCTTGGCCAGGGCCACCACGGACTGCACGATGTCGCTGGCCTCCTTGTTGCGGCCGATCCCGGCGATGAACATGCGGTCGATCTTGAGCACGTCCACGGGAAAGGTCTGGAGATAGCTCAGGGACGAATAGCCGGTGCCGAAGTCGTCGATGGCGATGAGGATGCCCGAGGCCTTGAGCTTGTTTAAGACCGTCAGGGCGTTTTTAGCGTTTTCCATGATGGCCGATTCGGTGATTTCGAGCTTGAGCCGGGAGGGGGGCAGGCCGGATTCCTCAAGGGCCTCCAGGATCCGGTCGGCCATGTCCGATTGCCGGAACTGCTTGCAGGACAGGTTGACGGACATGGTCAGATCCCTGGCCGGACCAAGCTGTTCCCTCCAGGCGGCCATGGTCCGGCAGGCCAGGCGCAGGGCCTGGTGCCCGATCTCCACGATCTGGCCGCTCTCCTCGGCGATGTGGATGAATTCCGACGGGCCGAGCATCCCCCGGGCCGGATGCCGCCAGCGCAGCAGGGCCTCGAAGCCCAGCAGCCGGTAGTCGGCGGCGTCCACGATGGGCTGGTACAGGAGATGGAACTCGTCGTTAAAAAAACCCGCCCGCAATTCGTTTTCCAGATTCATCCAGGATATGGCCGCGGCCAGCATCTTGTCCGAGAAGACCTTGAAGCGGTTGCGGCCCAGTTTTTTGGCGTCGTACATGGCGATGTTGGCGTTGCGTAAAAGCTCCTCGGCCCGAACCGGGCGCGATCCGCCAAGGACGATGCCGAAACTGGCCGTGACCCACAGCTCCTTGTCCTCGATGACGAAGGGAAACTTGAGCCGGTCCCGGATGCGCTTGACGATCTTGATGGCCTCGCCCAGGGAGCCGATTTCCTCCAAAAGGACGATGAATTCGTCGCCGCCGAACCGGGCCAGGGTATCCAGGCCCCGCACGGCCTCGCCCAGCCGGGCCCCGCAGGAGGCCAGAAGCTTGTCCCCCACCAGATGCCCCAGGCTGTCGTTGATGACCTTGAAACGGTCCAGGTCGATGAACACCAGGGCGAAGCGGGAGCCCGGATGGCGCTGGGCCCGTTCCTGGGCCCGGCCGATGCGGTCCAGGAGCAGGCTGCGGTTGGGCAGGTTGGTCAGGGGATCGTGCAGGGCCTGGTAGCGCAGTTCCGTTTCCATGCGCTTGCGGTCGGTGATGTCGCTGGCGGCCCCGATATACCCGCCGAAGCGTCCCTCCAGGTCGTAAAACGGCCGCCCGTGGTCCGATATCCAGCGGTATTCGCCGGACGCGTTCTTGATCCGGAATTCCCGCTCGAAGGCCGACGTGCCGGTGAAGGCCATGCTGAAGACGGCCTCGGCCTTTTTGACGTCTTCCGGGTGCACGAACCCGGCGAAGCCCTTTTCCTGCTCCTCCTCGAGGGGACGGCCGAAAAAGGTCAGCCAGGTCTTGTTGAAGTAGTCGTAGCGGCCGGTGGCGTCGCAGCGCCAGATCATGACCGGGAATTCCTCAAAAAGGGTCAGGTGGAAGTCCCGGGAGCGCTCGAGCTTGCGTTCCACCGCCTTGCGCTCGGCCACCTCGGCCTCCAGGCTGGTCCGGGCCGCCGTCAATTCCCCCACCTTGTGCTCCAGGGTGCGGTTGGTGGCCCGGACCAGGCGGTAAAGCTCGAAGCTTTCCAGGGCGCCCGCGGCGTACTGCATGACGATGGACAGAAGGGCCAGGGTGGTCTCGGGAATGGACAGGGGGTCCTGGTCCAGGATGCCCAGGAAAAATCCCCGGATGCGGGCCGTGGTGGCCATGGGGTGCAGGACTAGGCGATGGCCGCCGGTGCTTTTGATGACCGGCTTTTTGCGGTGGAGGCACCAGGCGATGGAGCGGTCCTCCACCAGCGTGTCCATGAGGGCGGCGATGGTTTCGGCCGCCTGCCGGGGGGATTGCAGGGCCGGATAGAACTGGCCCGTGGCCTCGTCCACCAGGAAAAACGAGACGGCCGCGAAGCGCAAAAGCCCCCGCGCCTTGCGCTCGGTCTCCTCGAGAATGGGGACGGGGGAGTCCACGGTGGTCAGCCCGGAGTGAAAATCGCCCAGGGCCGCCGCCCTGGTGAGGGCGTCCAGGGTGGTGTTGTAGACCTCCTCCAGATGGGACAGGCGTCTGGCCAGAAGGTCCGCGTCGTCCGGCTCGGGGATGGGGGCGTCGTGGGTCATGGTTCCTCGATGAAGATGCGGGTGATGTCGTCGAGCTGGCTTTTGGCCTGGACGACGATGGCGGACAGGTCGCCGGGGAGAAGCCCCGTGGCCTCGAAGGCCGCAGCCGAAAGGGGCGGCACCGGGAACCCCTGGCCGCCGCCAAGGTCCATGGCGTGGGCGATGACGTCGGCCACATGCACCACGGCCGCCTCCAGGCCGGTTTCCGCTTCCAGGGGCTTGTGGTGATGGGCCACGGCCCGGATCAGCCGGGCCGGGAATTTCCAGGCCGTGAGCATGGCCCCGCCCAGGGCGGCATGGTCGAAGCCCCAGATTTGCGATTCCATGACGAAGGCCGGAACCCCGCTGGACAGGGCCGCGCCCAGGGCCTGGGCCGTGAGCTCGGGCTGCTGGGCCACATAGGCCATGCGGCCCATGTCGTGCAAAAGGCCGGCCACGAAAAGCGGTTCCTCCTCCATGCCGTCTAGGCGCGAGGCGAGAAGCCGGGCGGCCACGCCGCAGGCCAGGCCGTGGCGCCAGAAGGAGGCCACATCCATGAGCCGCCTGGGGATGTTCCGGAAAAGGGTCATGGTCAGGATGCCCACGGCCATGCTGGTCAGGCGGCTCGATCCGACGATCATCACCGCCCGGCTCAGGCTGTCCACCCGTTGCGGGAAGCCGTAATAGCTGGAATTGACCAGTTTGAGCAGCTTGGCCGAGAGGTTCGGATCCTTGCCGATGGTTTCGGCGATGAACGCGGCCGAGCTTGTGGGGTCGCGGATGACCGCCACGATCTTGTTGAAGATGGCGGGCAGGGAGAAGAGCTGATCCCCTTTGCGCACGATGTCGGCCATGGGCGGCGGCTGGGCCGGGGGGCGGCCGCCCTGTTGCGGCGGGGCGGAGGGCGCGGGCCTCTCGGCGGGGCGCCGGCCGTCCAGGCTGGCCATGGCGTGGCGTTGCAGGTGCAGCCGGGCCAGCTCGCGGATGGCCGGGTGGCTGGCGTCGCACCCGGCGAAAAGGGCCCGGGTGCGGTTTTTCAGCTCCGTCAGGATGCCGGGAGGGATGTCCGCCAGGGCCTGGCGCTCGGCCTGAAGCCGGGTGACGCCCTCGATTTCGGCCTCGGCCACCCCCCACATCTTGCAGGAGCGCAGGCATTCCTCGTTTATTGCCGAACCCTTGGGCAGGATGAACCGGCCTTGGGGGGTGCGCAGGTCGGCGGCCAGGACCATGCCGGGTTTGATGTGCTCGATGTGAAGCAGGCCCATGATCCACTCGACCTCGCTCGGGAAGCCGGTTGTTGCCGATAACGCCGCGACGCCGCCGGGAATCAGACGCCTTTGTGGTCCTTGAGGATGTCGTTGACGCGCTCCAGGAACCCGCCGATGCGTTTCCCGTGGTCCTCGTCCTCCGCAAAAGCCGCCCCGAGAAAGGCTTTGTGGTTTTTCTGCGCGGTGTTGGCGATGGTCGCATGCAGGCCGTGGCCGAAGATTTCCCGCAGGGAGTGGATGGTCACCGCGTCGCCGGCCATGATGTTGAGTATCCCGTCCGTGTCGTTTTTGTCGACCACCAAACGGCACCCCCCGAGGCTGATGTCCAGCATGAAGGCCAGGGTGTGGGCGAAGGGGTTTTCCAGGCGCACGGGAAACAGGCAGGAGAGGCGCTTGTGGCGGCGCAGTTCGATTTTTTCCGTGCTCATGGGATAGGCCAGGATCAGAAGGGGGGCGGGCTTGAGGATCGTGTGCAGGATCTCGGTGTCGAATCCGTAGATGATCCCGTCGCATTCGGCCTTGAGGGTGAGCCCCTGGCCCGGGGCGACCATGGCCCGGATGCCCGGGGCCAGGGGCATCTTGGCGATGATGAATTTGTAGGGTTCGACACCCACGATCCGGCTGGAATATTTGGCCCCGTCCCGGGGGAATTGCAGCACCACGGGCATGTCGGGCCGCACCTCCACCTGGATGCCGGGGGATCGCTGCACGGATGGCGGGCGGACGGTGGGCTGGTCCATCCAGTTCTCCTGTTGCGCAGGTTTTTTCAGACAGATGCCGGGATCACACACCCATGCCCGCTGCCGCCCCAGCCTTCGCCGGGGGCATGCGGACCCCGGCCGGGTGAACATGCGTCATGCCGTGCCCTGTTGAAAAGTTTGTGCGATGCATCAAGAGCCTTGACAACATGCGCCATGGGCCGAAACCATCATGCAGAATCCAAAAAAGTGCGAACGAACCATCCGTACCGGCAACGGCAGGATGCCATCCGGATCATGTCCGGGTTGCCGCAAGAATTACCGCACGGGTCGCCTGGAAAACAACGGCCAAGATGGCAAGGATGGATACGATGAGACTTTTTCCGAAGTGGAACATAACATATGGTCTCGGCATGTCCGTGTCAATGTCGAAAGGAAAACGGACGGGCCGGTAAATCCACCCCGCACCAGCGCCCCTTGTGCGGTGGGGAAAAATCGACTACGGAAGACACGTGGCCGAGCCACGCCCGCCTGGCTGCCGGAGGGTATTTTCGGAGAGCATATGGACAAGTCTCGCGTCCTTTTTGTCGATGACGACCCGGAAATGTTGGCTTCCTATCGGCGTATCTTCCGGAAAAAATACGATGTTCAGACGGCCGAAGGCCCCGCCGAGGGGCTGGCCGCCCTTGACGGCCCCGGCCGTTTCGCGGTGATCGTGTCGGACCTGCGCATGCCCGGGATGGACGGCGTGGCCTTCCTGGAGGGCGTGCGCCGCAAAAGCCCCGACACCGTGCGCATCATGCTCACGGGATACGCCGACGTGACGGCGGCCGTGGCCGCGGTCAACGCCAGCAAGGTGTTCAGCTTCCTGACCAAGCCCTGCCCCGAGGATTCCCTGGAGGCGGCGGTGGCGGCCGGGCTTCGCCAATACCAGCTGGTGGTGGCGGAGAAGGAGCTTCTGCGCGGCACCGTGCGGGGCACCATCCGGCTGCTCACGGACCTTTTGGCCATGGTCAACCCCGAGGCCTTCGGCAAGTCCTCCCGGGTCAAACGGCTGGTCATGGACCTGGCCCAGTACATGGGGCTGGCCGATCCCTGGCGGCTGGAACTGGCGGCCATGCTCTCCCAGATCGGATGCGCCGCCCTGCCGCGGGACATCCTGCGCAAGGCCTACCAGGGCCGTCCCCTGTCCGGGAATTACGCCTTCGAGTTCGCCATGCACCCCAAGGTCGCCGCGGATCTCATCGCCAACATTCCCCGCCTGAAGGAGGTGGCGGAGATCGTGTCCTACCAGGAAAAACGCTACGACGGCGGCGGGTTGCCGCCGGGGGAGACCAAGGGTGAGGCCATCCCCCAGGGGGCCCGGCTCCTCAAGGCCGCCCTGGATTTCGACACCCTGGAGCGTATGGCCGCGACCTCGGGAAAGTTCGATGAACCGGCCCAGAAGGCCCTGGAGCGCATGCGCGGCCGTCACGGCTGGTACGATCCGGCGGTGCTCGACGCCCTGGAATCCATGATCAATTTTCCCGACGGGTTCGAGCGCGCCCACCTGTTCCTCAACCAGCTCAGGCCCGGGATGCTTCTGGATCAGGAAATCCTGGACATGAAGGGGGGGGTGCTCATGAGCAAGGGCCAGGAGCTTGGGACCATGACCATCAAAAAGTTGCGGGGGGCCTTCGGGGAGCGGCGGGATGTGAGCCTGCGGGTTCTGGTGCCGCCCAGCGACAAACTGGAATTCGCGGAGCTGCTCGATGCTTGAGGCCGAATCGTCCCCGTCCGGGGAAGAAACCGCGGCCGCGCCGTCCCATCCGGGCCAGGCCACCATCAAGGGGGTGTTCTCCACCCAGACCAAGGGGGTCATCGGGTTCGGCTCCACCAAACGCAAGGTCAAGCAGCACATCTATGCCTTTGTGGAGGAGGAGGCCGACGGCTCTCTGTGCGTGCGTGAGCTCAACAAGCACTTCGTGCCCGTGGGCAAATCCCGGTGGATCACCAAGGACGTGCTGCTCAAGGATTTCCTTCCCGAGCCCGACGTCTACCTGAAAAAGGTCCTGCCGGCCATGCGCCAGGTTGCCGAGAGCGTGGAGAAGGCCGACGACCACCGGGCCAACGGAGAGCTCATCTCCGCTGAATTCGAATACAAAAACGCCTTGCGCCTGGACGAGGAGCACATCCGGGGCACCTTCGGCCTGGGGCTCACCTATCTGGCCCGGGGCGAGACGGACAGCGCCGACATCGTCTTCCGCCGGGTGGTGACCCTGGACGGGGCCTTCGACGAGGAGCACAAGCACCTGTTCAACGAGTTCGGCATCCGGCTGCGCAAAAACCGCATGTACGCCCAGGCCCTGAAGTTCTACAACCGGGCGGCCAAGCTCGTGAAGCGCGAGGACGAGCATCTGCTCTACAACATCGCCCGGACGTTCTACGAAAAAGGCCAGGTGAAGCAGGCCAAAAGGCTGTTGGAAAAGGCCCTGGTGAGCCATCCGGATTTCGAACCGGCCCGGGATTTCCTGTCCATTGTCGAACGCGGCGGTCCCGTGCCGGGCGACGAGGGCGCGGATTCCGGGAGTATGGACCTGGACCTGGAAGACCCTGAAATGCCGGAACGTGCGCCATGACCGGGCCCTGCGGCCCCGCCGGTGGGGTGGACGCCTCCCTGGCCCGGGTCTTCGATGTCGTGCCGGACGGGTTGTGCATCCTGTCCGCCGACCTGACGGTGCTGCGCATGAACCGGGCCATGGCCGGATGGTTCGCGGAAGGCGGCGATCCCGAGGGGCGATCCTGTCGTGAGGTGCTGGCCGCCAAGGGCTGTTCCTGCCGGGAATGCCCGGCGGAGGCGGCCATGGCCGGGCACGCCTGCAGCATGAAGGAGATGACGGTGCCCCTGCCCGGCGGCGGGGCGAGATACCTGGAGCTCTCGACCATGCGCCTGCCGGGGGTGGACGGCGGACGCGACGGCGTGCTGCTGTTCGCCCGGGACGTCAGCGTGCGCAAGGCCGCCGAGCGCGAACTGCGCCAGGCCAACCAGGACATTGAACAGTTGTTGTCCTCCATCGGGTCCATCATGATCAGCCTCGACGGCAACGGCGCCGTCACCCGCTGGAATCGGGCCGCCGCAGAGATGCTGGGGCTTTCCGGGCATCAGGCCCTGGGGCGCGCGCTTTTCGACCTGGACGTGGGCTGGGACTGGGCGCCCGTGCGGGAGGCCATCGAGGCCTGCCGCCGCACCGGGGAGGCCGTGCGTGTGGACGAGATCCGGCGGCGCATGGCCGGAAAGGAGCGTTTTTTCGGGCTGACGGCCAACCCCGTGCCGTCCCCGGAGGGCCAATCCCCGGGGGTGCTCATCCTTGGCCGGGACATTACCGGGATCAAGGTCCGCGAGGCCATGGCCAGCCACGAGATCAAGATGCAGTCCATCGGCCGCCTGGCCGCGGGCATCGCCCACGAGATCAACACCCCCATCCAGTACGTGAGCTACAACGCCGGGTTTCTGGAGGGGGCCTTCGCCGATCTCATGCGCCTGGTGGAGGCCTACCGGCAGGCCTTCGCCACCCTGGGCCGGAACGAGGATGAGGGCGGCGAACGCCTGCCGCCGGAGTTGCGCCGGATCGTGGAGGATGCCGAGGCCGAGGCCGATCTCGAGTATCTGGCCGTGGAGATTCCGGCCGCCGTGGCCAACAGCCGCAAGGGCATCCGGCAGGTGGCGGACATCGTGCGGGCCATGCGCCAGTTCTCCCACCCCGGCGGCCGGGAAAAGACCTTTTTCGACATCAACGCCGCCCTCAAGGACGCCCTGCTGGTCAGCCGGAACGAATGGAAGGACACGGCCGGGCTGGTCACGGAGCTTGATCCCGATCTGCCGCCGGTGTGCGGCCTGCCCCAGGAGATCGGGCAGGTGTTTTTGAACCTGATCCTCAACGCGGCCCAGGCCATGGAGGAGACGCGGGGGGACAAAACCGGCATCCTGGGAACCCTCACCGCCCGGACCGCCCGCCAGGGGGACACGGTGGCGGTGTCCGTGGCCGACACCGGGCCGGGCATCCCCGATGCCGTGCGCGGCAGGGTCTTCGATCCCTTTTTCACCACCAAGGAGGTGGGCAAGGGAACCGGCCAGGGGTTGTCCCTGGCCTATGCCGTGGTGGAACGGCACGGCGGCGAGATCTTTTTCGAAACCACCCCGGGGGAGGGGACCGTTTTTACGGTCCGGCTGCCCATCGATTGCCCCGGGGAACAGGACGGAAGCAATACCGAGTAAGGACGTTGCCGGTTCCGCCCCTGGGGCGGGCCGGGTTCCAGGCGGGACAAAGGAGTGCGTGTGCCCCCGAGCGGACGGAGAATCTTGTTCGTTGACGACGACCCCGAGACCCTGGCCTCCTACGGCCGGGCCCTGCGCAAGAAATACGAGCTGGACATGGCCCTTGGGCCCGTGCGGGGCCTGGAGGCCGTGGCCGAAAAAGGGCCCTATGCCGTGGTGGTTTCCGACCTTCGCATGCCGGGCATGGACGGGGTGGAGTTTTTCACCCGGCTGCGCAAGGCCTGCCCGGACACGGTGCGGATCATGCTCACCGGCTATGCCGACATCCGCTCGGCCATGGACGCCGTGAACACCGGCCATGTGTTTCGCTTCCTGGCCAAGCCCTGCGCCGAGGAGGAACTCGACGCCGCCCTGGCCGCGGCCATCGAGCAATACGGCCTGGTCACGGCGGAGCGGACCTTTCTCAAGGGAACCCTGCGCGGCACCATCAAGGTGCTCACGGACCTGTTGGCCCTGCTCAACGCCAAGGCCCACGGCCGGTCCGTGCGGGTCAAGCGCATCGTCCTGGATGTGGCCGGGTATCTGGGCATCCCGGAGCCCTGGCGGCTGGAATTGGCGGTCATGCTGTCCCAGATCGGCTGCGCCGCCCTGCCCGAGCGGATGCTTGCGGATATGTTGGAGACGGGTGGGCTCGACCCGCGCCGGCAGCGGCTTTTCGACCAGCATCCGAGGATCGCCGGGGATCTGTTGATGAACATCCCCCGTCTCGACGAGGTGGCCGCGGTCATCCGCCATCAGGAAAAGCGCTACGACGGCTCGGGGCCTCCGCCGGGCGGCCCGAGCGGCCAGGACATCCCCCTGGGGGCCAGGCTTTTGAAGGTGGCCCTGGATTATGATACCCTGATCTCTTCGGGCCGCACCAAGGCCATGGCCCTGGCCGCCATGCGGGAACGCCCGGGCTGGTACGACCCGCGCATTTTCGAGGCCTTCGCCACCCTGGCCCAGGCCCGGGAGGGCTTCACCCGGGGCGTCGTGCCGTCCGGGGAGATCGTGCCGGGCATGGTTTTGGCCGACGATCTGGTCGTTGGCGGGGAGACGGTGGCTGTGGCCGGAACCGCCGTGGACGACGGCCTGGCCGCCAGGATCGCCCGGGGCGGGGAGGGCTTTCCCGAGTCCGTGCCGGTCTTTGTCACGCCCGAGGCCGAAAGCACGCTTCTCAAGCTGGAACCGGAACTGATGGAGATGTTGCGGCAGGAGCGCCGCGAAGCGGATGATTGATCCGGTTTGTCAGGCGCGTGCGGCGCCGGGAATCTTCTTGCCGGGGGTGGCATGAGTACCGTGATGCGTTTGAAGACCGACCAGACGGCCAAGAGATACGAAAAGATCGTCCTGGACTATTTCAACGAGGGCGGGGTGCTCCTCGTGTGCAGCGACGACGAGGCCTTCGTCAAGGCCCTGCGCTTCACCATCTCCCAGCTCAAGCTGGACATCCGCAATTTCTGCCGGGAAGTCCTGGAATACGACGACCTGGTCACCCTGGCCGGGAAGCTGGCCGAGAAGGCCGCCGTGCCGCTGATCGTCTTCCTGGAACGCCGCATGCACAAGGCGTCGTGCATCAAGACCGTCAAGGTGCTCAAAAGCTTCTACGCCGACAAGGTCAGGATCATCGTGGTCAGCAGCGAGACCTCCCGGGAGGAGATCATCCTGGCCCACGAGGTGGGCGCGGACAGCTTCATCACCAAACCCATCTCGGCCAACGCCATCATCGAGAAGGCGGCCTTCGCCATCCGCCCCAACTCCCAGCTCGGGGTGCTCATGGACCGCTGCGCCGCCCTCCTGGAGAGCGGGGAACTGGCCGACGCCGAGGCCCTGGCGGCGCGCATCTTCGAGATCAAGCCGGACAGCCTCAAGGGGCATCTGCTCATGGGCGACCTGGAGGTGCGCCGGGGCGACCTGAAGGCGGCCGAGGCCCACTATCTCAAGGCCTACAAGAGCGAAAAACTGTTCATCGAGCCCCTGAAAAAGCTGGTGGACCTCAGCCATCAGGCCGGGAACACGGACAAGAAGCTCTTTTTTTTAAACAAGCTCGACGTCCTTTCGCCGCTGAATTTCGAGCGCAAGGTGGAGATCGGGGAGACCTACCTGTCCCGCGACGAGGCGGACAAGGCCCGGGAATATTTCGACCAGGCCAAAAAGGTGGTGGGCAAGGTGGCGGCGGACATGGTCAGCGAGTCGCTCATGGAGATCGCCCGCAAGATCGGCGAGAAGGACGAGGAGCTGGCCCTGGCCTACATGACCGAGGCCATCGAGGCCAAGGGGGTGGAGCTGTCCCGCGACGACCTGTGGATGTTCAACAACCGGGGCATCGTGCTGCGCAAGCAGGGGAAATGGCGCGAGGCCGTGGAGAACTACACCAAGGCCCTGACCCTGGCCCCGGGCGACGCCGGGCTGCATTACAACATCGGCGTGGCCTATGCGGACGGCCGGGCCTACGACAAGGCCTGGGAGGCGTTCCAGAAGGCCCTGCAGGCCGACGGGGCCATCGTGTTGCAGGCGCCGTCCGTGGGGTACAACATCGCCATGGCCCTGCACCGGATCCATAAGCCCGTGGAGGCCAAGACGTACCTGGCCACGGCCCTGGAACTGGACCCGGGTTACGCGCCAGCCAGAAAGCTCCTGGAGAGCCTAGCCTGATAGGCCTGACGGCCTGAGAGCCTGTGGGGCTGGAGGGGCAGGAGGGGCATTCCCAGCCCAGGCATGCCCGCCAGACATGCCCGCCAGACATGCCGGCGGACATGCCCGGCCCCTTGCCCGCAGGCCGCCAAGGCGCTAGCATGCGTTTCGTGCGCCCGAGGGCGGCGTCATGCGACCCGGCCCGGGTGATTCCGCCCCGGGGATTCTGCCCCGAGGATTCTGCCCAGGAGATGCGGCCCAGGAGATGCGGCCCAGGAGACGCGACGGCCATGAGCGACCCCCTGCCCCTTTTCCCCGAGACCTACGGCTTCGTGCCGCTTTTCGAGAAGGTCCACACCGCCGTGCGAAACGACATGGCCCGGGTCGAGGCGACCGAATCGGGCGTTTTGGCCGAAAGCCGGTTTTTGCCCCGCGACGCCCTGACCTCGGCCTGGCAGCGGGCCCCCGGGGAGACCATCACGGGCCGGGTGGCGGACGTCCGGGCCTGACGCCTGGGCCAAATGCCTAGGCCAAATGCCTGGGCCGAGTGCAGGCCATCCCTCTCAAAAAAGACATCCCAAAAATACGGTGAAGGACGAAGACGCCATGGACGAGACGGATTGGCGGGAGCAGCGCCGCCGGGTGACGGCCGAGGCCCGGCGGGTGGTGGTCAAGGTGGGCAGCGCCGTACTGGCCGGGCCGGGCGGCGTGGACCAGGACGTGGTGGCCGATCTGGCCCGGCAGGTGGCCATGCTTGCGGCTGAGGGCCGCGACGTGCTCATGGTCTCCAGCGGCGCCGTGGCCGCCGGGCGCGGGGTCATCAGCTCCCACTACAATCCCGCCCTGGTGCCCCACCGCCAGGCGGCCTCGGCCATCGGGCAAAGCCGCCTGATCCACGCCTACGACCAGGAATTCGCCCGCCACGGCCGCACGGCGGCCCAGGTGCTGCTCACCCGCGACGACCTGGAGTCGCGCGAACGCTATCTCAACCTGCGCAACACCCTGCGCACCCTGTTCGACTTCGGGGTCATCCCGATTTTAAACGAGAACGACTCCGTGGCCGTACAGGAACTGGTCTACGGGGACAACGACTGCCTGGCCGGCCTCCTGGTGGGGGTGATCGGGGCGGACCTCTTCGTGAACCTGACCTCGGCCCGGGGGGTGTTCGCGCACAACCCCGAGGAGGTTCCGGACGCCCCACCCATGGCCTGCATCCCGGACATCGCCGCCCTGGACGTGGCCGGCATGTGCGGGCACAAGACCCTGCTCGGCACGGGCGGGATGCATTCCAAGCTTCTCTCCGCCCGGCGCGTGGCCCAACTGGGCACGCCGACCCTGATCCTGTGCGGCCGCGAGCCCGGGGCCATGGTCCGGGCCTTTGCCGGGGAGGAGCTCGGCACCTTCGTGGCCCCGGAGAAAAAGGCCATCTCCCGGCGCAAATACTGGCTGGCCTACAACCTGGACCCCAAGGGCGACATCGTCATCGACGCGGGCGCGGCCCGGGCCCTGCGCGAGGGCGGCAAGAGCCTGCTTCCGGCCGGGATCGTGGACGTGGCCGGGGAGTTCGGGGTGGGCGCGCCGGTGCGCATCGTCCTGGCCGACGGCGAGGCCGTGGGGGTGGGGCTCTCCAACTACGGCGCGGCGGATCTGCTGAAAATCATGGGCCTGCGCAGCTCGCGCATCGCCCAGGTGCTGGGGCAGGCCTCCTATCCCGAGGCCGTACACCGCGACAACATGGTCCTCGGGGCGGCCATCTAGGGTGGCGTCCAGGGGAACGGACCCGGCTGTCCCATGCACGTTCCATGTGGGATCTTCGGACGTGTTGCAGGGGTCGGGGCGGCGTCACCCCAAGGTGTGGATATCGCCGTTGAACCCTTCGGTGAGCCCCTCGGGCAGAAAGGCGGCGATCCGCTGGATGTCGCCACCGCCATAAACGAGATTTTGCGGATCGACGGTGGTTTTCTCCAGGGCGACCGAGATGTTGTAGCCGTAGGTCCGTACCCAGGCCCGGCGGCAGTCGAAGCCGGCCAGGACCAGGTTGTACAGAAGCAGGCCGGCGTTCCAGATGCTCACATGCCCCCCGACGATCTCCGGTTTCATGGGCGGCACGCTCAGCCCCAGGATACCGCCTTCTTGAAGCAAGGCATGGAGTTTGGCCAGAAAGGCATGCGCGTTTTTCTGATGCTCCAGGATGTGGGATGCGAAAACGCAGTCAAACTGCCGGTCGATATCTATTTCCATGAAATCGCCGATGATATGGCCCTGTGAAAGCGCGTCGGGATGCTTCGCGGCATGGATGCTGCGGCCGTAGTCGATTTCCGTGACCTGCTTTCCAGCGGCGCGAAAGAGTTGGGCGTGCTCTCCCGATCCGCTGCCGACGTCGAGGACGGTCTGAAAATTCCGGGTATCAAGCAGATGCTGCACGAGCAGTCCGCTGAATTGCAGGAAGCGGAATTCCGGGCGAATCTGGGCCAACCGGGCACAGTCCGCAGCCTGGGCGGCGGCTTCGGGCTGACCGGTCAGCAGGGTCCAGTTTTTGGCCAGGTTTTTGGCGTGTTCGAAGTTATTGCTGGCTTTGGCGACCTTGATGGCGAAACGTATGGCGGGCACATCCCGGGGGTTTTTTTTCAAATACCGGCGAATTGCCGCATATGCCTCCTCAACCCGGTTCAAGGCGAAGAAGGCCCGTGCTTGCACGAAAAGCATGTCCCCGGCGAGGGCGGAGCCGGGAGGAACCTGGGTGGTTATCCGGCGGATCCGCTCCAGGGTCCGTGCCGGATGGGCAGTGTCGTCCCAGGTCAGGCTGAGGTGGGCGGCTGAAAGCCATGGGGCCGGATCGGCCCAGACGGTGTCGATGAGCATCGTGGCGGTATTCGTGGCGCCACAGTCCCGGACGGCCTTGATGAGGCTCAGTGTTTTGGGGCGTCCGTGGGGCGATGGCTCACTCCAGACCTGGATGGCGGCCTGATTTTTCACCCCCCGTCCCAGGATACGCAGGCGCATGCCGGTTTCCGCCAGCCATTCCCGCAGGGCCCTCCACTCCCCTTCCGTCTGGTTGGGACGGACGCCTTCGTCTTCCCATTCGCCCAGTTCGCCGAAAACGATGACCGCGCCGGGGAGCAGGCGGCCAGTCAAGGCGGCCAGGACTGTTTTGGTTCCGCCGTAGAGACCGCAATCAATATGCACGAACCCCACGGATCCGGGATTTTTCTCCAACCAGGGGTGCAGGGTCTGATCGAAAAAGCCGCGGACCAGCCGGACGTTTTCCGGCACCAAAGGCAGTTGGGGTGCGGCGAACTGCCCGGCGGCCCCGGCGTTGTCCGGGCTCGGGCGCCTGGGGCCGGGCGGGGCGTTGAAGGAATCGAAGCCGTAAAAACGGTGTTCAGGGTTGTCCAGGGCCAAGCGGCGGATGGAGCTGCCTTTGAACACGCCGAATTCGAGGGCAAGCCCTGGTTTGGGGGACAAAGAGAAGGCCATCTGACGCAGGAATGTTGGCGCAAGGACGATGGGGGCGGTCTGGAAGGCGCCGGCGGTGAGATCGGAGGCATCGAAAACCGTGGCAACCACGTCCGACAGGCGATTGAAATGCGGCGGATGCGTCATGGAAGAAAACCTGAGGCTGAAGGTTCCCCTGATCCGAATAGCGTCACGACCTTGCGGTGAAACGGCCGGAGCGTTTCAGGGAGATCGAAGGTGGGTCGCTGTGCAGGACGTCCATGCACTGCATGAATAAATTATTTTGCACATAAACCGGCATCGGTCAAGAGAATGCTTTCGTGAATGCCGCGAGACCAAGACGCATCCGGTTGAAAGAGGCGCTGCGGAGAGTTGAGCGGGGATGCCTGCTTGCCACCAGGGAAAAAGTATGAGAAATTCGCCCGGTACACAACGTTCCCCTGGATATGAAGCGCAATATGCATGAGGCCGGACAGCATCCGCCGTGGCGCACACCAGGCAGCCGTTTCCGGCTCCTGTCGCTTCGCGGGAGATTCGATGGGACAGGCTGCCTGTCCGTTCCCGCCGCCGTCGTGATTCCCCCGCATCGCGCGTGAGATTGGTTCAAGAAATATGAAAATCGGCATTTTAGGCACGTCGAATTCCATTTTAAGCAACGGCTGGGCTCCCGTCTTCTCGGCCATTGCGGCCCCGGATACGGTGTTGCATTTCTCGGCCGGGGCGAACAGTTCCGCCTACGGCCTGTACGCCCTGGATCATTTCGATCTGTTGCGCCGGGTGGACTGCCTGATTCTCGATTTTGCAGTAAACGATCAGAACTTTTATGATTTCTCTTCCCTCGATCTCGGGCGAATAGAATCGTACTGGTACGAGTTGGTGCGGCGGGTCAGCCAATCCGGGGTCGTGGCCCTCAACCTGATGTTTTTCAACCAGCGCCACCTCGGCGCCGCATCGTTTCCCGTCCGGGATGTGCAGCGGGCCATCTGCGCCCATTTCGGGGTTCCCGTCATCGACATGTTCGACATCGTGCCGCGCCTTGAGCCCCCTCCGGGGGCCTCTTTTTTCCAAGAGCCGACGCACCTGTCCCCGCGCTATTCCAAGCCCATCGCCATCCTGGTGAAAAAGAGCCTGGAACGGCTCATGTCCGGCCGGGCTGGGGCCGCCTGCCGGGACGCCGGGGCTTCGTCCGGGAATCCGTACCAGGGGATGGTCCTGGCACAGGTACAAAGCGACGCCGAGAAAGTGGTGCGCGGCACGAGCCTCGTATCGCACGAATGTGTCCACGTCCCGGAAAAGGGGATTTCCTGTCGTGTGGGCCAGGCTGATGTCGACGGCGTCTTTTTTCGCGTTTCCCGGGACAACACCTGGCTGGGTCTTGAAAGCAACGGACACCGGATCAACAAGGTTCTTTCTCTCACTTTGGGCAGCGGCTTCTATCTGCGTTCCGTGCAGCCGAATCTGCCGGTGGATGGCGAACTCAGGCTGACCCCGGCCAGGCTTTCGGGCGCGGCAACGAGCAGAAGCGATCAAAACCAGAGAGTTCCGCCGGGATCGTCCAGTCCGGGCTGCGACCTCGTCGGCCTTCTGCTCCGCAACAGGGTCCGGCAAGAGGTCGCATATGAGCGGGGAGCCGAGCCCGAAGTCCTCGATCCGGGGTGCTATTTCGAGGCCGTGCGCCATCTTGGCGGCCTCACCGCCGCAAACCTGGGGGAACTGGGCAGCCCCGGCCTCCTGTATCTGGCCGCGACGGAGACGCCGAGACCCGGGATGGCCATTGCGGCCGTCAAGGCGGCCATCGCCCTGGAGGATCGAAATCCCCATTACTGGGTGCTTTTCGGCGATCTGCTGGCGAAAAAGGGAAATCTGCAGAGTGCGGAAAAGGCCTACCAGCGGGCCATCGGGATCGATCCGGACATCCCCGGTCCCCATGCCAAACTCAGCCATCTCCTTGCCCAGCAGGGAAAACCCGGGGCCCTGTCCAAGGCCGCAGACGCCCTTGCCCGTCAGGGGGGCAACCCGCATTTCCATTACCACTACGGCGTCCTTTTGGCCCGGGCGGGGAGATGGGAAGAAGCCGAAGCGGCCCAGCGCAAGGCCCTTGAACTCAATCCGGAATGGGAGGCTCCCTGCGTCTTCCTCGGCCAGATCCGCGCACGGCGGGAAGGCTGCGGCGACCCTCCCGATATCCGGACGCCACGGTCCTGACCCTGGCAATCCAGCGTATTTCCCCGTGTGGCGATTTTTTGGGGCGGCTTCAGAGGGAGCGGCTGGTCCTTGCCACCTGATCGAAAGTATGCAAAACTGAAACTAGTAGTAGACAGGCAGATGGAAATGGATAGCAGTAGAAAATTCCAACCCTCGCAGCTCGCGTGACCTTCCCCTAGCCGTTCAAGGTCTTGCCAGCCTCCAACACGGCCACAGGACAGAGCAGACCGCCGAATGAACGCAACCAACGCCGAGACCCTGATCGTGCATGGCCGTCGCATTGGACTGTTGCGCGACGAGGCTGTGAACATGCCGTCGTTTTTTCTGGATGAGGCCGACCTGTGCGACCTCGAGCTGTTGTTGAACCGGGGCTATTTTCCTTTGTGCGGGTATGCCACGAAGGAGGAATGCGCCGCCATCCTGTCGGACATGAGCCTGCCGGACGGCACGTTCTGGCCGGTTCCGATCACCCTGTCCGTGCCCCGGGACGCGACCGGGGAACTCGGGCCGGGGAGCCGGGTGGCCCTGCGCGACCGGGAAGGGTTCATGCTGGCGGTACTCGACATCACCCAGATATGGGAACCCGACCGGGGGGAATGGGCGCGATCCGTGTATGGCACGGACGAGGCGGGCAGGCATCCGGCCGTGGAACGGTTGTTGGGGGCAAGGGACATGGTCTGCCTGGCTGGGCCGATCGAGGGGCTGTCATTGCCGCAGCACTATGATTTCCCCCTTCTGCGCCTGACCCCGGCCCGGATCAACCGTCTTCTGGCGGATCGCGGCTGGCGGCGGATGATCGGATTCCAGGACGTCTCGCCGCTGCATGTGATGCACCGGGAAGTCCTTTTATCCTGCGCGGCGGAGCACGGGGCGCGGCTTTTTATCGCTCCGCTTTTGCCTCCGGCGGCCTTCACGGAGGTCGACTCTTTTTCCACGGTGCGCTGCTTCGAGCATTTCGTGCGCAACCTTCCGCCCCAGGCGGCTGTGTTGTGCCTGCCGCCGATACTTCGCCGCCGGGCCGGGCCGCGTGGCGCCATGCTCCAGGCCGTCGTCAACCGCAATTACGGCTGCACCCACTTCCTGGTGCACGAGCGCCACGACGATCCGTTTCCGGACGAAAACCCCTTCTATCCGCCCTGGTCCGCCCTTGAGGCGCTTGACGCGGTGTCCGGCCGCATGGAGATCAGGCCGCTGCCCTTCCTGCCCCGGCGTTACGTGCCGGAATTCTCCGTGTACATGGCCCCCGGGGAGATCAAGGAAGAGATATCCAGCGTCACGGTGGATCATGCGGATCTTGAGGCCCGGCTGGCGCGGGGGGAGGAGATTCCGCAGTGGTACGCCTTTCCCGAGGTGGTGCGGGAGTTGCTCCGGACGCGGCCTCCGGCCCACCAGCTGGGGTTCACCCTTTTTTTGACCGGGCTTTCCGGGGCGGGGAAGTCCACGGTGGCCAAGGTGCTGTCCATCATGCTGCAGGAGAGTCAGCACCGCCCGGTGAGTCTCCTGGACGGGGACATCGTGCGCCGCCACCTGTCGAGCGAATTGACCTTCAGCCAGGAACACCGCAATCTCAACGTGCAGCGCATCGGCTACGTGGCCAGCGAGATCACCAAAAACCGGGGGATTGCCCTGTGCGCGCCCATCGCGCCCTATCCGGAATCGCGCCGGGCGGTGCGCGAGATGGTTTCTCCGTGGGGGCCGTTCATCGAGATTCACGTCTCCACGCCGCTTTCGGTGTGCGAGCAGCGCGACCGCAAGGGGCTCTACGCCAGGGCCCGGGCCGGGATATTGCGCGGGGTCACGGGGGTGGACGATCCGTACCTGCCCCCGGAGAATCCGGAGTTGGAGATCGACACCTCGGCCTGCTCCCCGCGCGAGGCGGCCCAGGTGGTGATGGACTATCTGGCGTCCCGGGGACTCATACTGACGGCCCCGGCCGAAGGTTGATCCATGGGCGATCTTTGCCCGGGCCGATGCAGGGACACACTTTTTTATCGAACAGGAAGGCTCGATGAACAAGGTTGAAGCGATTCGGAAGAAATTCCTGGCGTATCTTGACGCGCGTCAGGCCGCCCTGGCCACGGAGTGCGATCTCCGTGAACGGATTTTATCCTTGCGGCACGAAAAGGTGGGGCTCGGGTTTCTCGGGGAGCTTTTGGAGACGGGTTTTCCGCGGAACCTGAGGGGGTTTTTCCCTCAGGCCGTTGCATATAACGAGGAGGAAAAATGGCGCGGCCTGGCGGCGTGCCTGGGGCTGGGCAGCATCCTGCCGACGTTTGAGGGCTCGAACAAGGGGATGATCAAGCTTGTTTCCACGTTGCGGCCCGGTTCGAACCTGTTTTTCATGGAGACATGTTTTCTGGCCTCCACCACCAGCTGGGTGGATGTGTTTGCCTCCCGCAACAGCCGTGATGCCTGTTTGGGCTACATGTACGACGACATCGCCCAGTACTATATGGCCGACTATCCCAACCGCCTGATCCAAAAGCTCAACAGCGACGAGGAACCGACCCGCGAACAACGGGAGCGGGCCGAACGCTGCATGGCGGTCATCACGGGGAATCTCATTTCCAAATACAACCACCAGCCCTATGTGGATTTGGTGAGCGTCGTGTCCCGGCCGCAACGGGTGCTGGTGGTGGATCAGTCCTTCGCGGACGCCTCCCTGGTGTACGGCCGGGTGACCGAACAGACGTTCCAGGAGATGCTTCTTGCCGCCATCCGGGAGAACCCGGAGGCCGAGATCCTGGTCAAGACGCATCCCGATTCGATTGGGGCGTCCCGGTCGCGGCCGGGATATTTTTCCGGCCTCAAAGGCTACGGCAACGTGCGGTTCCTGGTGGACCCCATGAACCCCATGCATCTGTTGGAGCAGGTGGACAAGGTCTACGTGGCCACCAGCGGGATGGGGTTCGAGGCCTTGCTCATGGGCAAGCCGGTGGTGTGTTTCGGACATCCCTTCTATGCCGGCTGGGGACTGACCGACGACCGGCAGCCCATTTCCCATCGGCGCCGGACGCGCAGCCTGACCGAGCTGTTCCACTATTTTTATATCTGGTACACGCATTATCACACGCCGGAATCGAACGGTCCGTGCGAGATCGAGGATGTCCTGGACTACATCCTGGGCAACCGGCCCGAGGTGGCGGGCCGTCCGGCCGTCCGCCCCGGCGGCGATGCCCGGCCCAAAATATCGGTGGTCGTTCCGGCCTACAATGTGGAGCCTTATATCGCGGCCTGCCTGCGTTCGGTCCAGGAGCAGACCCTCAAGGACATCGAGATCCTGGTGGTGGACGACTGCAGTCTGGATACCACCCTGCAGGTCGTGGAGGCCATGGCCTCTCTGGACCCGCGCATCAAGCCCCTGCGGATGGAAAGCAACTCCGGGCAGGGCTTCGCCCGCAACCTGGCTTTGGACAAGGCCCGGGGGGAGTACGTCTGGTTCATCGACTCCGATGACTTCATCCCCTCGCCGGATGCCCTGGAGCGTCTGTATGAAGCGGCGGTCCGTACCGGGGCGGACATGACCCGCGGCCGCAAGCTGTGGGAGCAGCACGAGACCCTGGAGGGGGTTTTCGTGCGCGACGTTCCGGACAAGACCGAGGAGCATTTTCCCCGGGAACAAAGCGGACTGACCTATTTCTCCGATCCGGTCCTGTTGCACAGCCGGCATTTTTGTCTGTGGCTCTACAAGCGCTCCTTTTTGGAGGAAAACGCCATCCGGTTTTTGACCGGACAATGGGAGGAGCGGCCCTTTCTTCTCAAGGCCCTCCTGTCCGCAAAAAGCATCTCGCTTGTGCCCTGCGATGCCCTGCGCTACCGCATCCGTCCGAATTCCACGGCCCGAAGACAGAAAAACATTCAGGACGTGGAAAACCAGTTGATGAATTTTTCCCAAGTGCTGTCCCTGTTCGACAGTTTTTCGACGCCCGAACGCCCCTACGCCTATCACCGGAAATTTACCGTCTCCCAGTATCTGCATTACATCGGCCTGGGATTCGCCATGGAGTTGCTGTCGGAGCGCCGCGACGATCCCGACGGACGGAAATTTTTTCAGTCCATGGGGGAGTTGTGCCGATCTGCTGGAATACGTTCCACGGAACTGACGGCCGACCCGCAGGTGGTCAACCCGGAGTTGTTCGCGGCGGGGGTGTATCATTTGCTGTTCGAGGCCTTCAAATGCGACGACCTGGAACTGGCGCTTCGAGCCTGGAAGCGGATTCCCATGGCCCCCCGGGAATACTACGAACGGCTTTTCCGGGAGTCGGATGCGGGCCTTGCGGCGGCATTGACCAACTTCGTCCAGGCCAACCCCGCCCCCCTGGATCCGCAGCCCCGGGTGGCCTCTCCCGGAACGCTGCCGCGCATCCTGTTGCACATCGGGGCGACCAAAACCGGCAGCACGTTTCTGCAGGCGTTCATGGAAACCAACCGGGCGGAGCTGTTGCGCCGGGGGATATGGTATCCGGAATTCGGAATATTCAAGCAGGCCGGACGGGAACACAAACAAGCCGGGCATTCGTACCTGATGGGGCGGGCCATTTCCGGGGATTCCGAATTTTTCCAACGGATCCTTCAGGGTCTGGAGGAACTTCCCTGTCCCGTGCGGACGATTGTGTTATCCTCGGAGGCGTTCTTTTTGAACCCCAACGCCCCGGAGGCGCTGCCGTCGTATCTGACGGGATTTGAACTCTCGATGGTCGTATACCTGCGGCGGCAGGACGAATGGGCCAACTCCCAGTATTGCGAATTCGTGGGCGGCGGGGCGATCAGCAAGACGGCGCAGGCGCCGGAGGAGTGGCTGGAGAGTCCCGCCGCCAAGAGGTATCTGGACTATCGGGCGCTGTTGTATCAATGGGAACAGGCCATCGGAAAGGACCGCGTCATCGTGCGTCCTTTCGAGCGCTCCCAGCTCGTTTGCAACGATCTGTTGCACGATTTTCTGTCCCTGCTGGATATTTCTCCCGGCGAGGGGTTTGTGACCCCGGACAAGGCGTTGCACAACGACTTCATGTTTTCCGAGGAATACCTCAAGATTATGCGCCATTTCAATGCGTTTGCCTTCTCTCCAGCAACCGCCTATCTGAACTTCGTGAAGGCGGTTCTCAGGGAACTGCCGTGCCAGGCCAACCACAAGCCGCAACTGCTTACCCTGGAGCAGCGGCGCAGGCTTTTGCATGCGGCCCGGCACGGCAACGCTGAAATCGCCAGGCGATACCTCGGAATGTCCGGTGGGGTGTTGTTTGAGAATACCGCGTTGCCGGCGGAGCTTCCGCCGCCATCCCCCCCGCTCGGCGCGGAGTTTTTTTCCGGGATGATCACACTGTACGACAGGTATTCCGGGCATCGTTTCACAAACCAGCCAGCCAAAAAAGGCGGCAAGGCGAAAGCGCCTGCCAGAAAACCGGGGGAAAACAAGCCGGAAAAGGACTTCGACGAGTTGTATCACGAGGCCTGCCGGGCCTTTCACCAGGAACAGTATGCCCTGGCCGTGGCCTTTTACCGTCAGGCGGAGGGGTTGGCTCCGGACGACATGGACCTGCAGCGGGTCATGGCCGAGGCCCTGATCAGGACAGGGGACACGGACGCGGCGCGGGCGTGCCTGGAAAAAGCGGCCGCCCGGATCCCGCAGAACAAGGCCCTGAAGCGGCGACTCCTGCGGCTCAAGCACCCCCTGTTCAGGTTTTTGTTGAAGGACAAACCCTTCCCCGTGCCGGTTCCGGGCGTCGTTTAGAGCGGGCTCACGGGACAGACTGCGCAACGGTGCAACGGTTTCGCCGCAGGTGGCGCGAGGCAACGGCCCGGCTTCAAGGCCCGGCCAAAGTTTAAAGGAACTGACCGAATGCAGACACAGGAATCCCCCGAGGGGCGGGTCATACGTCTTGATCCGCCGTTTGACGTGGTCATGGGCGGCCGGATGCCGCTGGTGGTCATTGCCGGGCCGTGCGCCATGGAAGGCCTGGATTTCGGCCTGCGCACGGCCGAGACCTTGCGAGGCATTTTTTCGGACCTTGGCATTCCGTTCATCTACAAATCCTCTTTCGACAAGGCCAACCGGACCTCCCGGCGTTCGTTCCGTGGAGTGGGCCTGGAAGCGGGGCTTGAGATTTTGTCGCGCATCCGGGACGAGATGGGAGTCCCGGTCCTCACGGACGTGCACACGGCCGACCAGATCCCGGCGGTGGCGGAGGTGGTGGACATGCTGCAGACCCCGGCCTTTTTGTGCCGCCAGACGGATTTCGTGCAGGCCGTGGCCGCAGCGGGCAAGCCGGTGAATCTCAAAAAAGGACAGTTCCTGGCCCCCTGGGACATGGCCAACGCCCTGGAAAAGGCCTATGCGACGGGGAACCGGCGCATCGCCCTATGCGAGCGGGGGACGAGTTTCGGCTACGGCAACCTGGTGGCGGACATGCGTTCCCTGGCCATCATGGCCGGGCTGGGGGCGCCGGTGGTGTTCGACGCCACGCACAGCGTGCAGCTTCCCGGAGGGCTCGGCACGAGCAGCGGCGGGCAGCGGGAATTCGTGCCGCTTCTGGCCCGGGCGGCGGTGGCGGCCGGGGTGGCGGCGGTGTTCATCGAGACCCATCCGGACCCGGATGCCGCCCCGTGCGATGGTCCGAACATGATCCCCTTTGCGGAACTGCCGACTCTTTTACGTCAACTCAAAAGCATGGATGCTCTTGTCAAAGGATACTAACGTGCGAACTCTTTGCGTCATTCCTTCCCGGTACGGATCCACCCGGCTTCCGGCCAAGCCGCTGGCGGACATCTGCGGCAAACCCATGGTCCAGCACGTCTACGAAAATGCGGCCGGCGCGGCCGGACTGGACGCGACATACGTGGCCACGGACGACCCGCGCATCGTGTCGGTGGTGGAGGGGTTCGGGGGCAAGGCCCTCTTGACCAGCCCGGACCACGCCTCGGGCACGGATCGCATCGCCGAGGTGGCGGCGCGGATGGACGCCGACATTTACGTCAACATCCAGGGGGACGAGCCGTTCGTGCGGCATTCCGACGTCAGTGCCCTGATCGAACTCATGCTGGCCGCGCCGCACCGCGAGGTGGGCAGCCTGTGCCACGTCATGGACCCGGAGGATGCGGACAATCCCAACGCGGTCAAGGTGGTCCTGACGCACGCCGGCGACGCCCTGTATTTCAGCCGTTCGCCCATCCCCTACCTGCGCCAGCCGGCCAGCGGGCGCTTCAAGCACATGGGGTTCTACGCCTACCGGCGCTCGTTTTTCGAACGCTACGCGACACTTCCGCCCTCTCCCCTGGCCGAGGCCGAACAGCTTGAGCAATTGCGTTTTCTGCAGGCGGGCATTCCCATCGTCATGGGCATCGTGCCGCCCATGCGCGGCCCGGCCGTGGACACACAGGAGGATCTGGACCAGGTCCGGGCCATCATGTCCGCCGGGGAGCGCCGGTCATGAGCGGCGCCGCGCCTGCCGGGAACACGCCCGGGGCGGCCGGGGCCACGGACATCCTGGGGACGGTTCGCGAAGCCCTGGCCATCGAGATCGACGCCCTGCGCACCATGCACGCCCGGCTGGACGGACGGGTGGAGGAGGCCGTACGCTTTCTTCTGGAGGCCACGGGGCGGGTGATCTTCACCGGGATGGGCAAGGCGGGGCATGTGGCCCGCAAGCTGGCGGCGACGTTTTCCAGCACCGGCACGCCGGCCATCTTCCTGCATCCCGGGGAGGCCTATCACGGCGACCTGGGGGTCATCGGGAGAAGCGACGTGGCGGTGATCCTGTCCAACAGCGGGGAGACGGAGGAGATCCTCAAGCTTCTGCCGCCCCTGCGGCGTTTCCGGGTGCGCATCATCGCCTTGACGGGCAACGTGCATTCGACCCTGGGAACAAACAGCGACGTGGTTCTGGATACGGGGGTGGCCAGGGAGGCCTGCCCGCTCAATTGCGCTCCCACGGCGAGTACGATCACGGCCATGGCCCTGGGCGACGCCTTGGCCTGCGCCCTGGTGAAGGCCAAGGGATTCCGCCGGGAGGACTTCGCCATGTTTCACCCCGGCGGCAGCCTGGGCTCGCGGCTTTTACTGCATGTTCGCGACGTGATGACGCCCCTTTCGGAGACGCCGATCATCCGCGGGGACATGTCGCTTCGCGACGCCGTGGTGGCCATCACCAACGGCCGGATCGGGGCGGTGCTCATCGTGAACGCACAAGAGGAGTTGTGCGGCATTTTTACCGACGGTGACCTGCGGCGGCTGATGCAGTCCGAGACCTTCGACCTGGGGACGCGTGTTGCCGAGGTCATGACCCAGCAGCCGCTGACGATCGAGAAGGACAAGCTGGCGGTGGAGGCCCTGGTCCTGATGAACGAGCGCAAAATATCGGTGCTCCCCGTCCTGAAGGCCGGGGACATCGCCGGGGCCGTGCAGATCCACTCCCTTCTCAAACACGGTCTGGCCTGATTTCGGCAGGTTGTTCCGGCCGCCGCCGTGAGACATCCACACACCCGAGGACAAGGAGCCCGTATTGAATATCGCCTTCTTTCTTCCGTGCCTGACGCGGCGTAAAGATGCGCCGGGGCATATGGGGGCAATGTTGGCCAACCACTTCGCCGAGAAGGGGCATACGGTTTTCGTGCATGTGGATGGCAACCTTTCGCGTCCACCGGTCTACCCGTTGCGGGCGGGCATCACCCTTCGCCGTCATCCGCCGAAAATGACGCCCGTCTCCGAGACGCAGATCCTTCTGGAGCTCGGCGTGCAGCGTCCGGATGTCATCGTCGGCCTGTATACGAACCGGGCCTGCTACGCGCAGGTGTATTTCGCCCACCGCCTGGGCGTTCCGGTGATTCTTTCCGAGCAGGCGGGTTCCGTGGCCCGCCGGGAGTGGGGGCTTTCCCAGGAGGAGCGCGAGGCGGTTTTTCTTGGGGCGGACCGCATCCATCTGCTCCAGGAAGACGCCGCAGAGACGGTTCCCGGCCATCTGCGCAGCCGGGTCCGGATCATGCCGCACCCGGTGCCCGCGGCCCGGGCGCCGGCCGTTCCCGGGCAGTCCGAGGGGGTGAAGACGCTGTTGTATGCGGCCCGGGGCATGGTGGGCACGGATGCGGACATCCTGTTGCGGACCTTTGCCACGGTCAGCCGCCTGGCCGAGGACTGGCAATGCCTGCTGGCCGTGCCCGGATGGCAGGCCGGACGGCTGCAGGCCCTGGCCGAGTCCCTGGACATCGCGGACCGGGTCCGGTTCCAGGAGGACGAGGAAGATCTCTCGGCATGCTACGAGGCCGCCCATCTGTTCGTTTTTCCTTCGGTCACGGCGTATCATCCCATGGCGCTGTTGGAGGCCATGGCCCATGGTCTTCCGATCGTCGGCTTCGCGGATTGCGAAGGCATCAACGCGTTGATCCACCACGGCGTGACAGGGCTTTTGGCGGCGCCGGGGCGGCGGGAAGCCACGCTTGCCGAGGCCATGTCGACGCTCATGCGCGATGCGGAAAAGCGCGCCGCAATGGGGGCGGCCGGTCTCAAACGGTATGAGTCGTCATACCGCTGCGATATGATTTGTGAGAAGTGGGAACTGCTCCTCGCCGAAACGGCGGGCATCACGCCCCCGGCCTCGCGAGGCCTGTCCCCCCAGGTACCGGGAGCCAAGACGCCCCTGGAGCGGGCCTTCGCACGCGGCGCTGCGGTCAACCTGCCGGAATTTTTCTGATCAGCCGGCCATGTTCGACGCCGCCTTCATCGTCCGGCCCGCCAGCCCCGCTTCTCCAGCCACCGCCCGGCCTTTTGCCGTGGCCAGTGGGCTGCGGGACATGGGATTTCGGGTGACGGTGTGTTCGCAGTCGGACTTCGAGGCGTCCCCGGAGGGTTTTGCCACGGCTCAGGCCGTGGTTTTCCACCGCCCGGCCTTCACCGAGGCACTGGCCCGGCACCTGTCCCGCCGGGCCGCATCCGGCGGCCCGCCCCGGCTGATCGCGGACTACGACGCCTTGACCTTCGACATCCGGAGCGCGCCGGGCCCTGGGATCGGCGACGACACGGAACCGCAACGGCAGGACGCGGCGGCCGAAGCCGAGATCGGGTCCATGTTCGAAGTGCGTACGGCGGCCACGGTATCCTTGGCCGCGGCGGCGCGGGAGATCATGGGCGGCGAGACCCTGGCCGTTCCCGATATTTTGGACCGGGGTCGGGTGGACATGGCCCGCTGCATGCGCCGCACCGCTCCGGCGGATCGTTCCGGTGCGGCCTGGCTGCCGGTCGGGGGAGGGGATGCGGCCCTGCCGATGGCCCTGGAGAAGGGGTTGCACGGGTATCTGGCGCAGTCCCCGCAACGGAGGCTGTTCATCCCGCCAGGGTGCCCCGTGCCTTCCGGCCTGTCCCGATTCCAGGATCGCATCCTGCCCCTGGAGGGAACCTCCTTTGAAAAGCGGGCCGCCGTCCTTTCGGGCTGTGCCGTGGCCCTGTGCTCCGGCTGGGGCGATCCGCCGCACGCCGGGAGCATGCCGATTCTGGAGATCGCGGCTCTGGGGACCGTGGTGGCGATTGCGCCCGGTTCGGACCTGTCCGGCATGGAGTCCCCTTTGGTGCGGCCCTGCGCCACGGCGGCGGACTTCGCCGCGGCCCTGGATTACGATCCCGGGACGGCGGACCGGGAACTGGCGGCGGAAAAACTGTGCCGGACGGCGGGCCTGGAGAGCCGCGGCCGGGAATGGTTGCGGATCCTGCACATGGAGCCATGATGCGCCTGCTTTTTTATGTGGAGCCCCATCCTGTGCGCAACGGCTTTTTGAGCCATATTTCCGCCGCGCTGTTGCTGGCCCCGGTGTTGTCGTCCCTTTCCGGCCGTCAGGGATTTTCCTTCACGCTTTTCGGCAATGATCCGGTATTGGACCGGCTGGCAGCCCGTTTCCCGGAGATCGTTCCCCACCTGGCCAGGCCGACAGCGGCCGAATCCCGGCGCATCGCGGCGGCGTTGGCCCCCTGGAACGCGGCAGGCATCGAGGCATGGTTGGATGTGGTGCAGGGGAGGGGGGAGTTCGCCGATTTCTACGGATCGGTCCTGGAGCGTCTGCACGCGGCCCACGACTTCGACATGATCCTGGTCTGGTCGGAGAACGGGGCGGTGCGGCAGTTTGGAGCGCGCCACGGATTGCCGGTGGTTCACGCCGAGTTGGGGCCGACCCGGACCCCGTTCCCGGAGACGTTGTATTTCGATGCCCAGGGGACCAACGGCCGGGCCGCGATGCGCCGCACGGCCCGCCGCCTGATCCGGGACATGGCCGGGCGCGAGGTTCCCCCGGCGGCATCCTGGGTCGCCGGATCGGGCCGGGACACCGGCGAACCGGCCGATCCGGGGCTGGTTTTCCGGCCGCAGACAGCAGCCCTCCTGCCCCAACGACCCTATGTCTACGTGCCCCTGCAACTGGCCGACGACCTGAACACCCTGCTCCACTCGCCCTTCGCCTGCCCCGAGGATTTTCTGCGCCGGATTCTTCCCGAGCTGGCCGAGGCCGGTTATGCGGTGATGATCAAAGGCCATCCCGCCAGTCCGTTCCGGCCCTACAACCTGCGCCTCGAGGGCCAGGCCCTGAACTATGCGGCAACCGCGCCCGGCGACGTGATCCTCCTGCCCCGGGAGCTGTCCTTCGCGGACACGGCCTTTGTGGCCGCGAACGCGGCCTACACGGCCTCCATCAACAGTTCGGCCAGCTTTGAAGCCATGCTCCTTTCCGGGACGCCGCTTTTGTATGGCGCGGCCTGTTTCGACGCCGACGGCTGGCTGGGCGAGAACCTGCCGTTTTTTCCGGCGCAGGCGGTTGTGGATCGGACAACGCGGCGCGACATCCTGGACCGGGTGGCGGCGGCCCATCTGGGCCGGCTTTTCGTGCCCAAGCGGGTCGTTCAGGAAACGGACTATCTGCTTCGTCTGTTGGAGGAGATCCGGACCGGGTCGGATTGCGGCACAGTGGCGGGGCTTGATTTTACGGATCTGTACCGGGTGGGGAGCCTGGAGCGCGGCCTGCCCGGACTGGCCCGGATCGCGTCCAGCCCGCTGGATGCCGTTTCTCCTGGAGACGCGGCCGTCTGCCGGGACGGCCGGCTCCGGGTCGGACGGCCGGGCATGCCGGGACCGGCCGGGGACTACGCCGCGGCCGGGGTCTGCCTGGGCTATGTGGACCGGTGCGAGGCGGACGGCAACGGGGTGTCGCTCGCGGGGTGGGCCCTGGAGCGCGAGGGATTGCGGCCGCCGAAACGGATCATGGTCCTTGCCCGGGGGGTGTGCCTGGCGGCGGCGCGCCCGAACCGGTATCGGGACGATGTGCTGCAGGCCATTCCCGGGGCGGAAGCTCCGTTTTGCGGCTTTTCCTTTCACCTCCCGGAGGTGCGTCCGGAGGAACTGTCTTTGGCCGTAGCCTGCTGGGACAACCGGGTGCAGTGCCTGAAACGGCTGCGGCCCGGGATGGCTCTGCATGGCCGGGGAGCCGCCTCCCGGCCGGGAATCATGCGCCGTCTTCTGGCCGCCGCCGGCTTGCCGGCGCGGCCCGCGCAGTAAGGCTGCCGGCAAAGCCGAGCTTTCCGAAGATCATGAACAGGCCGTTTTGCTCGCACGGCCGGAGGCTTGCCACTTGTTAAGCGAACGGGTATCACCGCGGCACACGTCCCTGTTCACGATCCGGCACCTAGCAACGGCATGAACTCCTCCCGGAAAACAGACAATCCTTTTTCTCTGAAAAAGCGAACGCACGATCATGGTGACATTACAAGGTAAATCATTGCCTGGCTCGATGGATGGCGCACTGGCGTTTGTAAAGCGGTTGGTGACCAGGAATGCGTTGTTCACGTTCATTTTTTTGATTCCGTTTCTGTTATGCTGCCTCTATTTCGGGGTTCTTGAATCGGACATATATGTGTCTGAAAGCGTTTTCGTCGTCCGGCAGCCGGATCGAAAAAGCCTGTCCTCCCTGGGCGCCTTTTTGCAAAACATCGGGATTTCCAGTGTGCGTGAGGAGGCCTTTACGGTGCGGGAGTTCGTGTTGTCGCGGGACGCCCTGAAGGTGATCGACGACAATTTGAATCTTCGCAAAGCGTTTGGGAATAGGAAAATCGACGTTCTCAACCGCTTCAATCCGACCGGATTCTTCGACTCGTTCGAAGACCTGTATGAATATTTCCTGGGAAAGGTGACCGTGACCGTCGATCTGACATCGTCCATCGCCACCCTGCACATCAAGGCCTTCACGGCCAAGGATGCGTTCTCCATCAACGAGGGCCTGCTGTTCTTGAGCGAGGGTCTGATCAACAAGCTCAACACCCGGGCCAAGAAGGACATGGAGGATATCGCCACCGCGACCGTCCGCGAGGCGGAAGAGGAACTGCGCACCTGCGTCATGAATTTGACCAAGTATCAGGACAAGGAAACGCTCTTCGACCCGGCTCAACAATCGACCATGCAGTTGCAACACGTCGCCCGGCTGCAATCGGAATTGATTTCGATTCGCGGCACCCTTTCCCAGCTTCGTGAGTTCGCATCGGAAAGTCCGCAGATCAAGGCGCTGGAAGCGCGTTCGTCCGAGCTGAAGCGGGAGATCGACTCCGAAATGTCCAAAGTGGTGGGCGGCACGACGTCCATCACGCAGAAATTGATGGAATACGAGCGGTTGAAGCTTGATCGGGAATTCGCCCAGCAAAAGCTGACGACGGCACTTGCCTCACTGGAACAGGCCCGGGGCGAGATGCAACGCCAGCAATTGTATCTGGAACGAATCGTGTCGCCGAATATGCCCGACGGTCCGGTCCTGCCCCTGCGGCTGATGAATATTTTCGCCTCGTTCGTGTTGCTTTTGATGGTGTATGGCATCCTTCGAATGTTGCTCATCGGCATCAGTGAACATCGGGATTGAGAGGGCTGGAATACTCTTTTCACATCGTCCGACCGGAGTCTAGAGAGCACCAAAGATGAACATGGCCGCATACTTGGCTGAGGGCAGCCGGGAGCTGCAGCGTGGACAGCTTGACGAGGCGGAAGAGATCTTCCGGCAAGGAGCCCAGCGGTATCCGAAGCAGCCACGTTTTCTGGAGCGTCTGGCCTTCGTGGCGTTCCTGCGTAAGGATCTGCCCTTGGCCCGGTCGCGCTATGAGCCCCTGGCGGCTGCCGGAGTACCGGGCTGTCTGTGCGCCCTGGGCACGGTGTTGGCCGAGATGAAGGACCATGGCGCTGTTTTCGCCCTGGTGACGACGCATCTCGAGGAATTTCTTGCCGGTCCCGCGAATCCCCGGTTTCTGTCGCAGTCCTTCCACTGGGCGCAGGATATTGAGAAACTCCGGGACGTCCTCCTGCACCCCAGCGTGTTTCATTTTCTGGACAGCGTCCAAATTTTGAAAAAGCTGTTCTATTTTGGAAGCGAAAAACTCGTTACCGATTTTTTTCACAGTCATGCCGACAGCTACCGGACGGATTTGGCGGTCATCGGCGATTCCCACGCCGGGAGCACCTTTGGAGCCAGGGTTTTTTCGAGAACGATTCCACCGGTTTTCGTTCTGCCCGGTGCGACCATCGCCGGGTTCGGCAAACGCAAGTCAACCCTGGGGGTGTTCAGCAACTGCCACAAGGTCGTCGCGGCACTGAAGCCATCCACATTGCTGTTCAAGTTTGGCCAGGTGGACGTAGATTTAGGGATCTACTATCGTTTGTTCGTAAAGGGCATGGATATAAACATTAAAAATTTCTTCGTTAAAATGACAAAAGATTATCTCCAGAGTATCCGTGATTTGCCAAAAACAACGAAGTATATTGTTTGTGGAATAAATATGCCGACACTTGTTGACACGGATGCGGCTGCAAAATACACTTCACGAGTGATTTTTGAAAACAAGAATGACGAGAAGATGGTCAAAGAGCTTTATTTAAAACTGCAACAAAACATGCCTCCTTATGAGGAACGGTTTCAACGTTCCCTGATGTTCAACGAGACCCTGCGTGCAACATGCGAACAACACGGGATTGCATATTTCGATTTTGTGGACATGTTTTGTCAGGATGGGAAAACCCTGGTGCCCGGCATCGTTCGAGATGACGACCACCATTATCTTCTGGACGACGCCTGGTCATGCAAGGTGTGGAGCCGCGTTTCGGAGATTACCGGGCTGCGGGGGCTGCCTTGACCGGAACCCTGGTGGTTGCCCTCGGCACGCGACCGGGCTTCTAAGACGAGAGGAAGGCGTCACTGCGTATGGCGACATTCAAGATGTCCAGGGCCGCAAGCATCCAGATTCGAGTCATCGGGGCGTTGCTGCGCCGGGAGTTCCTCGCCCTCAGCGGCAAGCGCGGCGGGCGTTTTCTGCTGCAGATGCTGGAACCACTCTTGTTTATCGTGGCCTTGGGCTGTCTCTTCATGTTCCGGACCACGATCGGCAACATTCCGCTGCCGGAGTTCATTTTTTCCGGATTTTGCATATTGTGGGCCTGCCGCTTTCATATCATGAAAATAGCAGGGGCGTATCAGGCTAATATACCGTTGCTGTATCATCGATATATAAAAGTGATTGATCTTTTTTTTGCCAAAGCTTTGATTCAAGCCTTTACCACGACGATAAGTTCCATTGTTCTTTTGCTTGTGTTGACTTACACGGATTATATAACAAATTTTTATAATCCGCCGTATATTATCCTGTCGTGGCTTCTCGTTCAGTGGTACGGATTTGCTTTTGCTCTTATTTGTGGATCACTTAGTTGTTTATCCTCGTTTGGATCCAGGTTGAATCTGGTCTTCGGCGTGAGTCAGGTCTTCCTTACCGCCTCATTTTATATGGTTGAATGGTTGCCTCGCGATTACCGTGAAATTGCGTTATACTCTCCGATGGTAAATGCCACGGAAATGATGCGATACGGTTTTTTTGGAAATATGTGCATTACCCATTTTGACATAAAATACATCGTGATTTGCAATATTGTTTTGACATATATAGGCTTGGCTATGTGCAGAAAGAGCATGTCCGTGGAGGCCGCGGATGATAGTGCTTGATGGTTTATGGAAGACATATAAGGCGAGATACGGCCATAACACCGTTCTCCAGGATATCAACTGTGTCGTGCGCAAGGGCGAGAAGCTCGGCATCCTGGGATGCAATGGGGCCGGGAAGTCCACCCTGATCCGGATTATCAGCGGGATCGAGCCGCCGACCAAGGGATCGGTCCAGCGCACCATGAGTGTTTCCTGGCCGTTGGCCTTCCAGGGGGGGTTGGCCGGCAGCCTCTCCGGACTCGACAATCTCAAGTTCATCTGCCGCATCTACGAAGTGGATTACAAATACGCCCTGGCCTCGGTCGAGGAATTTTCCGAGCTGGGCAAGTACTTGCGTGAACCGGTCAAGAATTATTCGGCGGGCATGCGTGCCCGCCTCTCGTTCGCCATCTCCATGACCGTCGATTTCGATTGCTATCTCATCGACGAAGTTTCAGCCGTCGGGGACAAGCGTTTCAATCTCAAATTCAAACGGCGGCTCATGGACAAAACACGCGACCGTTCGATCATCATGGTTTCGCATTTCTACGGCGTTCTTCGCGAATATTGCACCCAGGCGGCCGTTCTGGACGCCGGAAGGCTGGTCCGTTACGCGAAGATCCAGGACGCCATCTCCCATTATGACCAGATACTCAAAATCCAAAAAGTCACGTTCTAAAGGGCCGGTTCCGGGAAGGCCGTGTCCTTCTGGTTTTTTTCCGTAGGCACGTCCGGCCAGGCCCGCCTGGGGTGAAGATCCACGCCGCCACGGAAGAAGTGCGGCCGCTGCACAATTTCGTGTGAAGAGGAAGCGTTTTCTTGGACATGTCACCCGCTTCATCACAGCCCATCCGACCATACGGAGGGGGGGCAGACATCGTCACCACGCATGCGATGGACCTCGTTTCGGGCGGATCGCCTCATGTCCGGGCCTTTTTCCGGAAAACTCACGGCATCGGCGGATCATCCGCAGCCTCATGAGGCATATCGTTTGCATTCGACATGGAGTAAAGGCGCTGCTTGACAATTTTTCATTTCTAGGTGATTTATTTATCAGACTCATGAATGGCAAGCCGAATGATTGTCGAAAGTTTGATCTCTTGCTAGATACACTATGAGTTCAGATGGTTATATCCTTCGGGGCGAGCAATGGCCTACAACTGTCGCGATTACAATCCGAACCAGCCGCATCTGCTGGCCCCCGCCCTGGACGAATGGCGCACCCGGTGTCATTTTGCCTGTTCTCACGCCGATTTCGTTGATGCTCTTGACCTGAAGCCGTTTCTGTGTTGGTTTTGCGGCAACGGCCAAGGCGGTGCGGCAATCCATCCGATCCTTCCGCTCGGGGTCTTGTTCCACGCCTCCAGCGGGGGGTGCCATCCGGTCGCAAGAGTGCCTGGGCAGTCATTGGCGGCGTGGCCTTCCGGTGCCTTTCGGGCCATCGCCGCATTCCATCGTAAGTGCCTTGAAAACATCGAACTCGTGTTTTTCAATGTATTTCCAGTGCGACAGGCACGCTGTGAAGGCAGATCGAGGGGGCGGTGTTCGGTCACATCCAGGAACGCCGACGGCGTGGCCGGTTTCTGCCGCGCGGCTTGAACAAGGGGAAAGGGGGCGTTGCGTTGTGGCGCCTGGCCTGCAACGTGCCCCGACCCGCTGCACGTGACGCGCGCTGGATGGAGACGACGAGGTGGGCCTCATTCTTGCGGGACATGTCTCAAATCCGATACGCCGCGTCACCTTCAGGGAGAGGCATATGAACGTTCAGCCGGGTGGGAAGGAGGTGACGTTCCCAGGTGGGGACAAAAAATCCTCTGATTGCGAAACAAGGAGCACGGAGCAATGGCAAAGCCATTGCGGAGACGGTGTGTTGTAAACGGGCGGCATGCGTCGCGACACGGCATCGGAAGAATCGCCTTGCCGCGATCACGGACCCTGCCTGACCGGTCGTGATTTCCGGGGCTGCCGGCACGTACCGGCATCCCGTTCTCGGAGCGGTTGTGACGTTCAATTTTGAGGGCACCATTCCAACCCATGGAGGAAAAAATGAAAAAGATCGCCCTGGTCCTGGCTTTACTCGTTATGGCATTGTCTGGGCACACGGCATATGCCGCATGCAAAGCCTGCAGCATCAATCAGTTGACGATCCTTGGCGGAAGTTTTACCGCTACGGATGCCACCTTTACGAACCGGGCCTTTCTGTTTCCCTCCACCACCGCCACGAAAAACCAATTTCTGGCCATTCTCCTGACGGCGATGTCCTCTGGTAAAAATGTCATCATCTGCACCAATTCGTATACATCGGGTTCCGTGTTGACGAGCATCCAGTTGCGTCCATAGGGTGTTTTGGCACCTTTGCCCGCACCGCTTCTTGATTTCCGATTTTTCCGGGTTATCAGTGGAACGATGACCGGCCAAGCTTTTCCAGGGAGAAGCTTGGCCGGTCAAGGGTTTCCCAGATTCCATGGACGGTTTTCGGCAAGCCCGGACCGGGCCGCCCGGCAAACGAGTGGCGCGTCCACGAAAAGCGCATATGGCGTTTTGTAGGGAAAAAGCTAAAGCCTTTGGTTTTTCTCAACAAATACTCTCGTATTATTTCAGGGACGTGACACTAGGGGGCCGAGGGGATGAGCGTCACGTCGCAGCGCATGCCGTCCTTGATGGCCAGGTCCGGGTTGTCCAGGGCGATTTCCACTTCGTAAAACGTGGGTTGCTGCAGAAAGACGGTCATGGTCACCTGGGAGAGCCTGGCGATCCGGCTGGTGTAGACCTTGTCCGGGAAGGCATAAAAGACCATGCGCGCCTCGTCTCCGGCCTTGAGCTTGACGGCCTGTATCTCGTGCACGGCGCATCGGACCGTCATCTTCTCCAGAACGCCGATCTCGAACAGCGGGGCCTTCTCGTCCAGGGTGAAGACCGCTCCGGGCATGGCCCGGGGGTTGACGGACAGCACATGCCCGGCAATGGGCGAGGTGATGAAGAATTCCTTGGGAATCTCCCCGCCTTCCGTGTCCACGCCCCGTTTCCGGACGGCCGTGAACTCCCGGGTGTCCATGCGGGCCTTTTCCGCCGCGATGACCTCGCGCAGGAAGTCGAGCCTTTTTTCAAAGATGTCGATGGAACGGTCGATCATGAGCAGATCGGACTCGGCAAAAAGCCCCTTCTTGGTCATCTCCCGCATTTCGTCGCGCCGGATCTTCTCCCGTTCGAAGGCCAGGGTGGCGGCCTGCAACTGGGCCTCGAGCCCCGACAGGGTATGCCGCGAGAGCTGGGACTTTTCCGCGATGAGCGTTTCCAGCAGGGGTTCGTAGCCCGCCAGGCGGGCGTCCTTCTCCACCCGGTCTCCCACCTTGGCCAGGACGGACATGATCTTCAGGCGCGGTTCGCTGCCCGCCACGTCGGGAACGGTGATGGCGTGCTTGAACAGGCAAAAGGCCTTGCCCACCACCTTGATGGGCTCCTGGGACATGGCCGGGTGCGCCAGGAGCAGCACCGCAAGCAGGGGAAGACCAATCCGCTGGAATATTTTCATCTCGTGACCTTGATGCCGTGAATGCCCGCGCACCGAATCGGCGTGCCGCACATTGGCCGCCGGTTGGCCGCAGGAAAGGAACGGTTGGGCGAAGTCGTTAGAATACCTGTTTTTATGGCAGCATACCCTAGGAGCGCCCCTCAAGGCAAGGCGGGCTCATCCCGTGGCCGCCGCGGGTCTCCCAGGGCAGGCCCCTGCTCCGGCCCCGGCCTTGCCGCAACGGGGGAGTCCGAAGGGGCTGGTCCGGTGAAAAGCACGAAATCGGTATAGGGATGGCCGGGAGAGCCCTCCCCCAGGACACGCCGTTCGGCGGCCCGGGAGGCGAGGTATCGCATAAAGGCCTCCTCGCGTTCCGCCGTGCCGGGACGGCGGTAGCTGGCCGAATACAGCACGCACCACGGTTTGTTTCCCTCCAGGACCGCCCGAATCTCCGATTCGAAGTAGATGGGCTGGGGGATGTAGCTCAACCCCGGCGGGGCGGGGTGATCCAGGACGTAATGCAGCAGGGAGGCGTTGTTGAAGGCCAAAAGCGCCTTGTCCCGGCATCCCGCCTCGACGTAGGCCCGCTCGATGGCGGCCAGCATCCCGGCCCGCTCCGGGGATTCCAGGAGCCCGCGCAGCCGGTGGTTGTCCATCGCCGCCTTTTTCCCGGACAGGCGCGTCTCCCCGGTCCAGCCGCCGGTTTCCAGGTAGCCCAGGCTCCCCGCCACAAAGACCAGGGCCGCCAGGACCGAGGCCCCGGCCATGCCTCGGGCGCTCCTCCGGGGGGCGGGCAGGGACAGCAGCAACAGCCCCAGGGCCATCATGAAGCCCGAGAGGAAGATCATGGAAAAGGTCACGAAGATTTCGCTGTAAAACGTCTGTTGCGCCCAATAGAGCAGCATGGCCAGGGTCGCAAGCAGCGCCCTGGTCCACACCGCCTTGGCCGCTTCCCCCTGGCCGCCTCCTCGCAGCAGGCCCAGGCAGAGCAGGGCGTAGGCGAAATGGGGCAGCAGGATGACCGGATTCAGGGTGGGCAGGAGATCCAGGGGGAATGCCGCCCGGCCGCCGGCCGCCACGATGAGGGACTTGGCCAGAAGGGCGGCGGCGGCGGACACCAGAAGCCACAAGCCCCACCGGACGGGGTCCGTGCGGCGTCCGCGGCTGCCGAAAAAAGCCGCCACCCCGACCCATATCCCCCACAGGACGGGCCAGGCCACGGCCAGGAGCACGATTTCCCCCAGCCGGCCGTACAGGAAGGCGTGCCCCTTGGGGACGTGAAACAGCCGGTCCAGGCCCAGGGAGGCGGCATAGGCCCCGAGCATGAGCGCCAAAAAAAGGCCGCAGGCCAGGGGGCACACGGCCCGGAAGGAGCTTTTGGTTCTCCAGGCCCGCCACAAAAGCCCCAGGCAGATCAGGGCCAGGCCCGGGGCCACGGTCAGGTTGGTCATGACCGAGGCGGCCAGGAAGAACCCGGCCGCCACGGACAGGGTCCAGGCCTTGGGCGATGCGGCAGTCCGCGCCACCCCGGCCGCCCGGTCCCCGAGAAAAAAAAGTCCCAGCCCCAGGGACAAAAAGAGCCCCGGGCCGTTTTGGTAGTTGATCACCGACGACAGCCCGGCCACCAGGACGCATCCAAGGCCCAAGGGCAGGCTGCGCCGGAAGTCCGGATTGCCGCCCCCCACCCCGGCCAGCAGGACGAGGGCCGCCGCCAGGTTGCACAGGATGAAGGCGTAGCGCTGGGGAAGGTAGCCGTCGCCGAGAAAGAGCATGAAAAAGGCATTGAACAGGTGGGCCGGGGCCTGGGGCAGATAGCTTCCGATCTCGCCGTGATGCAGGGCGCGCACGGCGTTGTACAGATACCACGCCTCGTCGCTGAAAAGCACGCCCCGGCGCGGGGTGACGTACAGGAGATAGAAGGCCGCGAGGCACAAAAACGCCCCCCACAAGGCCAAAGGAGCCCAGCGGGAGAGGGGCGTCGGGTTCGGGACGGAGAAAGGGCGGTGTTCAGCCATGGAACGGGCCGGTCACAATCCGGATGGTTGCATGGGATGTCCGGCCGCGACGGAAAAACCGTCAGGCCTTGCCCGGGGTGTGCCCCGGAAAAAGACGCGGCGTCAAGCCGGGCCGACGGCCCGGCTCACGGGCCCGGCTAGTGTCACGTCCCTTAAAAAATACGATAGTATTTTTTAAGAAAAATCAATGGTTTTAGTTTGTTGCCTACGAAACGCCATATGCGCTTTTCGTGGACGCGACACTAGGCCTTGCGCCTGAGGAATCCGTCCGGGGCCACGGTGAGCAACAGCTTGTCCTGCATCATGGTGTCGATCTCGAATTCGGGGTGCGTCTTGAGGAATTCCCACACGGCGGTTTTGGGATTGTCGCCCTTGTCCCAGGGGCGATCCGGGAAGGAACCGGCCGGCATGTCCTCCACGATGGTGTCGAAGACCACGCAGTAGCTTCCCGGGGTGACCAGGGGGGCGTAGGCCAAAAGTTCGGCCAGGACGTGGCCGTGGGTGTGCATGGAGTCCAGGCAGACCAGCACCCGGGAATATCCGGCCGCCGCCGTCCGCACCGCGTCCACCACCTCCGGGGCGATGGACGAGCCCTGGATCATGGTGATGCGCGAGAACATGGGGTGGGCCTCGATGGCCGCCTTGTTGTGGGCCCGGATGTCGATGTCCAGGCCGATCACCCGGCGGGAGGACTGGCGGGGGTCCATGGTCCGCCCGGCCTCGATGGCGTCGCACAGGTCCAGAAGCGCCAGCATGGAGGCGCTGAAAATGAGCGACCCGCCGTGGGCGATGCCGGTCTCGATGATCAGGTCCGGACGGGTGGCCCAGATGATCTCCTGCAGGGCCGCCATGTCCTGGGGATACTGGATGATGGGCCGGGAGAGCCAGGAGAAGTTGTAGGAATATCCGGCCCGCAACGATTCCAGAAGAAAATTTTGGGCGGTTTGCTTGAGGGGGAGATCTTTTCCGTTGTTTGCGATGCGTTCCTGAACCTGACGGGCAAAATCAGTCATTGTCGATCCTTACATACCTGAAATTGGGGCCGGAAACCGCCCTGATCTCTTCATAATAATTTGAATTCATGATGAAAACAAGATCATCCTCCGCCAATAATTGCAGCACGGTTTCCGGCGCATCCACCTTGAGCCCCGTGGCCGCCAGAAAACGGCCCTGCTTGGCAGGATTGATGTCGATCACGTAATCGATCACCAGGCCGCGCTGCTGCATGAGCAGGGAGAAGATCACCCCCTTGGAGGAGCCCCCCCACACCGCAGCCTGGCGCTTTCCCCGCTCGGCCAGCAGCCGGGCCGAACGGTTCACGGCCGCAAGGAAATCGTCCGGAAGCGAAAAGACGTCCTTCGGCTGCCGACGCGGCCGACGCAGGCTGGACAGGTCCGCCACCACATAGAGGTATTGGCCGCCGAACAGCCGCCCCGAATCGTGTACCGTGCCGAACAGGGCCCTGAGGTCGCTTAACCGGAAATAGTTGACGTGTTCGTAGTAGATGTCGAAAAAGGCCCGGCGATCCGCGATCCACTCCAGGCACGGCACTTCGATGTACACCAGCCCTCCCCCGCCGTTGGCCTCGGCCACGTTTTGCAGGAAGGCCACGGGGGCCGGAATGTGCTCCAACACATGGCGCAGGATCACGCCCTGGGCCCGAATGCCGAGTTCCGGCGAAAAGGGCGCCTGGATCACGTCCGGCGACGTCCCCTCGTAGGCCGGATCGATGCCCGTGACCCGGACGCCGCGGGAACGCAAAAGCTCCAGGAACCGGCCCTTGCCGCACCCGATCTCCACCAGTTCCATGTCCCGGAACCACTGCTCCACGATCCCGGCCACCGTGTTCAAATGGTCCCGGAAGACCCCGGAAACGGCCTGCTCGTTCTGGTAGTTCTCGTCGTAGACCAAAAGGGCGGGATCGAAGGCCGCATTATGGATCAGGCCCGTGTCCATGTCCTGGACCAGATCCATGACCCCGCGAGGGCAGGCCCGGGCCTGGGCCGGGGTGTCGTAGACCCGGTTTTGCAGGACCGGAAGCCCATGCAGCCGGTAGAGCGACCGCCTGTTCGTTTCCGTCTGGATCTTTTTCGGGACCGCCATGGATCCAAGGGGGAAAACGTCGCGCCGAAGCGCCGGACTGCCTTGCATGGAAGGGCTCCCTTGCACACTATCGTGCAAAGAATGCACGACTTTTTCATCCGTCACCGGGTACGGGGAGGGGACGGCGCGCATGCGCCAATTACGGCCTGAAGGTTTCTCCGGAACAGGAAGAACACCCGGGCACGCGATGCGCAAACCCTGTGTTTCCAAGATGTTTCGCGCATTTTTTGCGGGTACGCTGCATCCGGACGGCACGACGTCGCAGACCAACGACGTCCGGCGAAACGCTACATACGCCGACTGTCGCAGGCATGCTTGTGAAGCGTGAACGGCGCGCCATGCACATCATTGTGCAGCATGTGCACGGCATTGACAAGGGCTGATTCAGGAGAAGGCTGATTCAGGAGAGCACGGCAGAGAGGCGGGAGGCGTCGCCCCAAAATGCCAGGGGCTCGTAATCGGGATAGGGATAGCGGCCGAGTTCCAGGCGCATGCGCCAGCCGTTTTCCGTCATCCAGCGCTCCACCAGGGTGCGCACGGACACCGGGCGGCCGGAACAGACGTTCACGATCCCTTCGGCCGCAGGCGAAAGCGCCGCCCGGGCCAGGAGATCGGCCACGGTTTCCACCGGCAGATAGTCGCGCAGCTGCTCCCCGCCGGACATGGGGAAGACCTCGTCGCCTCGGGCCGCCGCAGCGGCCAGAAGCGGCAGGAGCGAGCCCCGGGCCTGGCCCGGGCCGTACATGTAAAAGAGGCGGCACCACAGCAGCGAAAAGGGAACCGTCCGGGACAGGGCCTCGAGCTGGCGGCGCAGGATGTCCTTGCCCAGGCCGTAGGGGGTCACGGGCCGGGCGGGCAGGGTCTCGGCCAGGGGGCCGCTTTGCAGGCCGTATTCCAGGCAGGTGCCCACGGCCGCCACCCGGGACAGGCCGCCCGCGACCATGGCCTTCAAAAAGGCGTAGTGGCGCGGGGCCTCGGTCTCGAAATGGCTGAGGTTCCGATAGTCCGGCAGCCCCCCCCAGGCCAGATGGATGAGCAGATCGGGACGGCCCAGGGCGGCGAACAGCGCCTCCGGGGTGGGTAGCGCCTGGGCCAGGTCCAGCCGGAAGACGTCCCCGGGGGCGCAGGCCCCGGGATTGGCGGCCGAAAAGGCCGCCGGGTCGCGCACCGCGGCCATGACCCGGACATTCCGGCCCGCCAGGGCGGCCAGCACGTGGCGGCCCACGAACCCCCCGGCGCCGGTGACCAGGACGCGCCTCATGGGCGGTCTTCCATTTTTTCCGGACAGGGCCTGGCGGCGAAGGCCATCACAGCACCCGCAGCCGGGGCACGGCCAGGGCGAAGCGACCGCCCCACTGCCGGATGTAGGACAGCTGGTCCACCACCTCGGCCTCCAGGTTCCAGGGCAGGATGAGCACCACGTCCGGCCGGGCGGCGCGCAGATGGGCCTCGTCCACGATGGGGATGCGGCTGCCGGGCAGGTATTTGCCCTGCTTGGCCGGATTTTTGTCCACCACATAGGGCAGAAGGTCCGGGCGCACCCCGGCGAAATTGAGCAGGGTGTTGCCCTTGGCCGCCGCGCCGTAGCCGCCCACGGCCAGCCCTTTTTCGGCCGCGTCCAGGAGAAAACCCAGCAGGCCGTTTTTCACGGCCACGGCCCGGGCCTGAAAATCGGCATAGAAGGCCTCGCCGAGCATGCCCGCCTGCCGCTCCACGGCCAGCATGGCGGCCACGGCGGGGGTGGCCGGGCGGCGGCCTGTGTCGGCCCGCTGGGCGAACACCCGCAGGCTGCCGCCATGGGTGGGGTGTTCCTCCACGTCGAACACGGCCAGGCCTTTGGCCTCGAAAATGGCCGTCACCGCCGACAGGGACAGGTAGGAATAGTGCTCGTGGTAGGCGGTGTCGAACTGGTTTTCCCGGACCATGCGCAAAAGGTGGGGAAACTCGAAGGTGGCCACGCCCTGGGGCTTGAGCAGGACGGGGAACCCGGCCACGAAGTCGCCCATGTCCGGCACGTGGGCCAGGACGTTGTTGGCCGCCACCAGATCCACCTGCCGCCCGTCCGCCGCCAGCCGCCGGGCCAGATCCGCCCCGAAAAATTCCTCCAAGATCTCGATGCCCTTGTCCCGGGCGGCCATGGCCGTGCCGTGGGTGGGCTCGATGCCGTAGCAGGGGATGCCCGCCTGGCGCACGTACTGGAGCAGGTAGCCGTCGTTGGCCGCCACCTCGGCCACCAGACTCTCCGGGCCCAGGTCCAGGCGCTGGCGCATGGCCGCGACGTAGGCCTGGGCGTGGGCCAGCCAGGAGGAGGAAAAGGAGCTGAAGTAGGCGTAATCGTGGGTGAAAAGCATTTCGCGCCCGGCATGGTCCTCGGTCTGCACCAGCCAGCAGCGGGTGCAGGCCAGAAGCCGCAGGGGGAACCAGGTTTCCGGGGCGCGCAGGGCGCTTTCCGTCAGATAGGCGTTCGATGGCGGGGCGCTTCCCAGGTCCAGGAAGGGCAGGCGCAAGGCGGCCCCGCAGTGGCGGCAGTTCACAGGATGACCCCTTGGAAGGTTGCGTCGAGAAAGGCGTGTGCGGCATCGCGTTCGGACAAAAGGGCCACGGGCTCGGGCCAGACGATGGCCAGCCGGGGGTCGCGGGGATTGAGGCCCCCTTCGGCCCCGGGGGCGTAGGACGCGGAGTGCAGGTAGAGCATTTCCACGTCCGGGGTGCGGGTCTGGAAGCCATGGGCGAAGCCCTCGGGGATCAAAAGCGAGACGGAGTTATCCCCGGAAAGAATTTCGGCGTGCCACTGCAAAAAGGTGGGCGACCCGGCCCGGATGTCCACGGCCACGTCGAAGACCTCGCCGCGCAGGCAGCTCACCAGTTTCATTTCGGCCTGGGGCGGATATTGGAAGTGCATGCCGCGCAGGGTGCCGGGATGGGCGGTCAGGGTGCGGTTGATCTGGGCCACGGGGCCGGTCCAGCCGGCCGGGGCCAGCTCCCCGGCACAGAAAAAGCGCTCGAAAAAACCGCGCGAATCGCTTCTGGGCAAACGCCGGACCACCATCAGTCCGGCCAGGGGCGTCTCCCGTATCTCGAAACGGCCGCTCACTCAGCCCCCGCCGCGTCGGCCTCGTAGGCCGCGATCTCCGCCAGGCACAGTTCCCGGGCGTCCTGCCCGGCCAACTGCCGGGCGTACCAGGACATGGTCCGGGCCACGGCCTCCTCCAGGGGCCACAGGGGCCGCACCCCGAGCAGGGTCCGGGCCTTGGCCGTCTCCAGGGCCAGCCATCCGGCCTCGTGGGGGCCTTCGTCGCCAGGGCCGTATGCCACGTCGCCCCGGCCGAACGCGGCCCGGGCCAGGTCCACCACCCGGCGCACGGTGGCGGCCTCATGGGTATGCGGGCCGAAATTATACGCCCCGGCCAGGCCGGGATCGTCGAACAGCAGCCGAGCCAGGCGCAGATAGCCCGCCAGGGGCTCCAGCACATGCTGCCAGGGCCGCACGGCGTCGGGACGGCGGATGTGCAGGGTCCGGCCGTGACCAAAGGCCCGCACGGCGTCGGGAATGAGCCGGTCCAGGGACCAGTCGCCGCCGCCGATGACGTTTCCGGCCCGGGCCGTGGCCAGGGCCACGCCGCGATCCCGGAAAAAGGCGTCGCGGTAGCAGGCGGCCACGATCTCCGATCCGGCCTTGCTGGCGCTGTAGGGGTCGTGGCCGCCCAGGTGGTCGTCCTCCCGGTAGGGGAAGGGCCACTCCCGGTTGCGGTAGACCTTGTCCGTGGTGATGGCCACCACCACCCGGAGATTCGGGCATTCCCGCAGGGCCTCCAGAACATGAGCCGTGCCCATGACGTTGGTGGAAAAGGTGCCGATGGGATCGTCGTAGCTGGGGCGCACCAGGGGTTGGGCCGCCAGGTGGAAGACCACCTGGGGATCGGCCGCCCGGATGACCTCCGCCACCAGTTCCCGGTCCCGGATGTCCGCCTCGCGGTGGGCGGCGACCTCCTGCACCCGGGCCAGGGCGAAGAGGTTCGGGTCCGTGGCCGGGGGCAGGGCCAGACCGGCGACCGCCGCGCCCAGGCGGTGAAGCCACAAGGCCAGCCAGGAGCCCTTGAAACCCGTGTGCCCGGTCACAAGCACCCGGCGGCCGCACCAGAAGGCGGGGTCGATGCCCGTCACCATGTCTTCCACGGCGGGTTTCCGGCGTCCCACATCTGGTTGAGCTTGTCCATGTCGCGCTGGGTGTCCATGCAGTACCAGAATCCGGCGTGGCGATGGACCATGAGTTCGCCCTCGGCGGCCAGCTTTTCCAGGGGGCCGTATTCCAGGTCGCAGTTCTCGTCCGGGGTCAGGTAGTCGAAGATGCGCCGGTTAAAGACGAAAAAGCCGCCGCTGACCAGGTTTTCCGTGGCCTCCTTGGGCTTTTCCCGGAAATTCACCACCCGGTCGCCGTCCACATGCAGCCCGCCGAACTGGGAGGTGGGGTTGATGCCGGTCACGGTGCAGGTCTTGCCGTGGGAGCGGTGAAAGGCCAACAGGGCGTCCAGGTCGACATCGGACACGCCGTCGCCGTAGGTCAGCATGAAGGTGTCGCCGGTGACGTAGCGTTCCACCCGCTTGAGACGGCCGCCCTTGAGGGTGCGCTCGCCGGTGTTGGCCAGGGTGATCTTCCAGCCGCGTTCGTCGTGGCAGTTATGCAGGCAAAACGAGTCCGGTTTGCCGAGCTCGATGGTGATGTCGTTGTTCATCAGCTCGTAGTGGCAGAAATAGTCCTTGATGACCTCGCCCTTGTAGCCCAGGGGCAGGATGAACTCGGTGTGCCCGTACCTGGCGTAGATTTTCATGATGTGCCACAGGATGGGGCGCGGACCCACGTTGACCATGGGTTTGGGACGAAACTCCGTTTCTTCCCGGAGGCGGGTGCCCAGCCCTCCGCAGAGGATGATGACCTGCATGTCGTTTGCCTTCCTTGCCCGGGTGTCTGTGAACGGGATGCGTTTGCCAGCAAGCTGACCGGTATCGGCGAAAGCCGTCTTTTTCAAAGGCCGGGCCCGGTGGCCGCCGCCGGCCGTCATGTTGTCCGGTCAGCGGCACAGAACCTTGAAAAAAATGAATTTTTGCAGCCGCTGCCACCTGTCGCTGCACCACATGACCAGCCGGTCCAACCCGGACAGGGCAATATCGTTCTTTTGGGCCGAGACCGCAAGCTCCCGGGAGATGGTGTCGTAGCGGCGGTGGGTGTTGTTGCTTTTGTGGATGCGCAGGGCGATGAGCTGTTCCGGGATGTGGTACATGTCCCGGCCGCGTCCCAGGGCGATGGAGAAGTCCACGTCTGCGGTGTGGTACAGGTCCGGGTCGTAGCGGACGCCGCCCACGGCGTCGGATCGGATCAGAAGCGGGATGCCGAAGAGGTTTCGCGTGGTCAGGATGGAGGCCCGGGCCACGGCGTCGTTTGTGATGCGTCCGGCGCGGCGGAAGCGGCGGGGAAAGAGGGGCCTGCTTTGGCCGTCCACGAACAGCATGTCGCAATGGACTTTTACGATATCCGGATGGGCCTCCATGACGGCGTAGGCCTTTTCCAGGGCCGTTTCGTCGCGCAGGTAGTCGTCATGGGACAGGATCAGGTAGTACTTCGTGGGGATGTCCAGGAGGCAACTGTTGTAGTTGCCGACGGAGCCGATGTTTTCGGGGTGCTGCATCCACTCGATGCGCGGGTCATGGAGGTACTTCTCGACGATTCGCCGGGTGTCGTCGGTGGAGATGTTGTCCTTGATGACCAGACGCCAGTCCTGAAACGTCTGGGCCAGGATGGACCGGATCGTTTCCTCGATAAAATCGCTGCCGTTTCTGACCGGTATGTAGATGGATATCTTGGTCATCGTGTGCTTCGCCGGGGTCCGTCCCGAGAATCCCGGCCGTGGCGCGGGTTGCTGGTTGTTAGTGCCGCCCGGGGCGTTTGTCAAACCGCCACCGGGGACCGCCGCCGCCAGCCCGGGGCCGGGGGACGTTCAATGCCGGAAGGTGCTCCACATGGTCCGGACGCCGATTTCGATGCCCTCCGGACGCCAGCCCGGAGGACAGGCTTTCCGGGAAAAGGTGATGTGCGCCGTGTTGCGGGAACGGTCGTCGCGGTAAGTGATGAATATCTTGCGATTGAGGGTTCGCTCCACGGCGGCCAGCACCTCGGACAACGAGGTGGGCCGGGCCGTGGCCAGGATCAGGGTCCGCGACGTTCCCTGATCATCCCCAACCTGGCGGGCCACATACCGGGCCACGTCCGCGACATGCACGTAGTCGCGCAGGGTGTCCGGCGTGCCGAAGATGGTGGACACCCGGTACCGCGCCCCGTTGGCCATAAGCGTGGGGATGAGGCCCATGCGCCGTCCCGGTCCGGCCAGGCCGTACACGGAACTCGGCCGGTAGACGATGCGGACCAGCTCCCCGGCCCGGGCCAAAAGCTCTTCCTGGCGCAGTTTCAGCACGCCGTATGTGCGTTTGGGTGCGGGCGGCGTGTGCGGGGTGACGTCTCGCTGTCCCTCGAAAAGCCCCCCGGCGGAACTCAACAGGTGAAAGCGCACCGTCCCCGGGGTGCGGCGGCCCGCCAGGGTTCTCGCCAGCCCGAGCACATCGGAGAAATCCGCGAATTCCAGGTCCGCCGCCGCCTGGCCCATGCCGAAGCCGCCGGCCCCGGCGCTCCACACCACGTCCAGCCGTCCGGGCGAGGCTTCAAGCGACCTCTCGATGTCCGCCAGCTCCCGGGGGCGTTCCGGAGCCGCGCCCCAGGCAAAGGGCAGGCACGCCGCGCGGGCGTAGCCTCCGGCGCAAAGGGCTTCAGCCACCTGCCCACCGATCAGGCCCAGGCCGAACAGGGCCGCCGTGGCCGGAGGGGAGGCGGCCTCCTGCCTACACAGAACGAGCATGGCCGGAGTCCGCGAAATAGGCCTTAAGCGGCGCGTCCATCTCCCGGTCGATGACGAAAAAGACCGGCTTGCCCTGGGTGTGCAGCAGCACGATGGACACGTATTCCAAGACGATGCCCAGAAGAAACAGCGTGATGCCGCCGATGAACATGATGGCGGCCATGGTGGATGCCCAGCCCTTCACCTCGATGACGTGGATGGGGAAAAAGGCGTTTATCACCAGGTAGGCGGTGAAAAAAAGGCTCATGACGAACATGCCCAGCCCCAAAAGGCCCCCCGCCCGCAACACCTTGGTGTGGGTGGAGAGGACCATGCGCCGGGCGTGGGACAGGAGCTTGCGCAGAGTGTAGCCGCTTTTGCCGCTTTGGATGTGCCGTTCGTCGTGCAGGGGCTCGCTGATGTAGCGGATCTTGTCGGTGAACCAGGTCAGGGCGATGTCGAAATAGGTGTCGTGGCTGCAGACGCTGCTGGTGGCCCGGGCCACGGACCCGCGAAGAAGGCGGAAGCTGCTGATGTGCTCGATGTTCGTGTTGCCCGTGAGCACGGCCAGGAGCTTTTTGATGGAGCGCGACCCGAGGTCGCGTATCAGGTTTTTGTGCACCCGCTCCGAGGGATGCACGTAGACGATGTCCGCCTGCTCGGTCACGGCCTTGCGCAAGAGGGATTCGATCATGTGCGGCGGGTGTTGCAGGTCCTCGTCCAGGGTCGCCACCCAGTCCCCCGAGGTGTAGAGGATGCCCGCCGCCGTGGCCGGGTGCTGGCCGAAGTTGCGGGACAACTGGACGACCCGCACGAAAGGATACTTCCCGGCCAGCTCACGCAGGACCTCGGCCGAGTTGTCGATGGAGCCGTCATCCACAAAGACGCTTTCCAGGAGGCGGATGGGGGCCTTCTCCCGCTCCCACCTGGCCCGCAGGAGATCGAGCTGCTCCACCAGGGCGGCGAGATAGTTTTCTCCGGAATAGACCGGCGTGACCGTGGAAAGGGTTATCGTCATGCCCGACCCTTCTTTGTTTTCATGGACGCGACACTAGGCCGTGTCGACATTTATCTTAACCATATTGAAATCGCCGCCACATGAAGGAACGAAAGGTATGTGACGGCGAGCTTGTCATATCTGGTTGAAACTCTTCTGAACTGCTTAAGTTTGTTGAACA